>Ga0207770_100003_pt1 | contig 395697 bp, 366 predicted proteins | sample A23E2SouthBayCA_FD_187729 | JGI IMG/M metagenome (GOLD analysis project Ga0207770, IMG submission 187729) | Aerobic enrichment media microbial communities from Eden Landing Ponds, California, USA - A23 E2 (SPAdes) | ecosystem: Environmental > Aquatic > Marine > Unclassified | place: Emeryville...
GATCAACGTCACGGTCAACGGGAAGGACCGTCCGGATCTGCAGTTCCGCGTCCAGTGTGACCAGGCCGAAGAACCGGAACTCAGCATCGTCTCCCAGTGTACGAACGACGGAGCGCAAGCGACAGTCATCCTGAACAATCCCGACAACGTCTCCTATCCGGTGACGTTCAACCTGACGTCACAGAGCGAAGCGGTCGCCTCGGACTCGTTCGACGTGCCCAGCACCGTGCGCGACCAGATCGTGACGCTGAATCTGACAGCGCAGGAACTCGCGGAGGGCCGGACGATCAACGTCACGGTCAACGGGAAAGAGCGTCCGGATCTGCAGTTCCGCGTCCAGTGTGAGCGGCCGATCGACACCGAGAACATCACGCTGACGGCGATCTGTACAGATTCCGAGGACGATCTGGCACGCTACCGGATCAGGAACGACAACGATCAGGAAGTGACCGTCAACTGGGACGTGTACGGCACGAGCCAGGGCGACGAGGTGACGGTCGGTGCCAACAGCGATGAGTTCATCATCGTGAACACCAGTAGCAGTGACGAGGCCACAGTCAGGCTGTTTTACGACGGCAACCAGATCGACGTGAAAGCCAACAACCCGAGTCAGTGTGATCTCGGTGAACCCAACGAACAGGACCCAACCGGATCGCTCGGCGAGATTGCGTGCGGAGACGGTGCCAACGCACTCCAGGTGCCGGTCGACGTGACCAACATGCCCAACAATGAGTTCACGCTTCGCGTGAGCTACGACGGCGGCGGTGCTGCCGCGGTCCAGACCTACAGCACCGACGCCAACGGTAACTTCTCCGACACCGTCACGATCCCGCTCGCACCGGGGCAAACACCTGACGACGTGCGACTGTTCCCGGGCAGCGGGCCGCCGACGTTCAGCGACCGCCTCGATATCGTGCGAGATCTGACGCTGGACTGTCAGCCCTCGCAATCGGCGAGTGGACAGATTACCGATGTGACCTGTGCAAACAACGAGAACGCTCTGAACGTGACTGTCGACGTCGAGAACGCTGGACAGAACTTCAGCGTCCTCGCCGAGGCCGCTAGCGGTGGGACGATACAGGAATCCTACCCCACCAATAGCAACGGCGACTTCTCGGGCACTGTGACGCTCGAACTCGCCTCTTTCGGAGAGATCGAAGATGTCGAACTGTACGATGGCGTCCCGAACCTGCCAGAGACGAACCCCACGCTGCTGGACGAGGAAACCGGCGTGAACCTCGACTGTCAGCCGTCGCCGCCGGTCGATCCGGCTAACATCACGCTGACAGCGATCTGTACAGATTCCGAGGACGACCTGGCGCGCTACCGGATCACCAACGACAACGATCAGGAAGTGACCGTCAACTGGGACGTGTACGGCACGAACCAGGGCGACGAAGTGACGGTCGGTGCAAACAGCGAGGAGTTCATCGTCGTGGAGACGGACAGCAACGACGAGGCGACGGTCAGGCTGTTCTACGAGGGCAACCAGATCGGTGTGAAGGCGAACGATCCCAACAACGCGTGTGATTTGGGCGATCCCAACGAGGAGCCAGAACCCAGCAGTGTCGTGTTCAACGGGTGTGGAAACGCCATCATCACCGCTCCCGGACTGAGCTACCCGGTCACCGTGCAGGTGCAGGTGTTCAATCCCGGCATGGGTCAGAACAGTGGCTACCAGACGACGACCCGTCAGCTCGGCTCGTCGGGTGGCTCGGTGGCGAGCCCCGGCGGCAAGATGGTCGCGATCGAGGTCCCGGGACTCGGCGCGTATCAGAACCCGACCTTCGATGAAAACGCTCCATCGGCACGGTGTCCCGGCGGAGAGAAGGACGGTGAGTCGATCGAGAGTTTCCCGCCGTTCTCGAACGACAACCAGGGTTCGAGCGGGAACACGGCGCTTCGAGGCGGTGGGTCCGCTCCGTTCAGTGAACAACTTCTCGTCGGCTGGATGGGCTTCGTCGGCGTTTCGATCGTCGCGCTACGCCGCTGGAACACCTGATCGAGCCACACGACTCGCTTTTTCTTTCGCTCCCACCACCAGTGGTGACGCGCCGACACTGTCCCGACCTATGGTTCGGATTCGAGCAGCGACATGACGATTTCGCGAGCCGCTTCGACGTGTTCGTCCGCGGTCTCGTCGCCCGTCCCCTCGACGTTCGAGAGTAGGTGCTCGATCTTCTCGAGTCGTTCCCGGCGGGTCTCGGGATCGAGATCGCTCTCTGCGACGTCGGTCGCGACCGCCTCGGCCTCGCCGAGCCACCGACTCGCCGTCCGTTCGACCGGCCGTTCGGCGGTCGCCGTGAGGTGCTCCGCCAGGGTTTCGGCTCGTTCGTCCACGTGCTCGTTACGACCGCCGACCACAAGTATCGTCGGTAACCGACTCGTCACCGTTTTCATCCACATCCACAGGTCTATAAACAAAGCGGGCGCAGTCAGGCGTACGATGGTCGAGGCGTTCGCGGTCGCGAGCGGCAAAGGGGGGACGGGGAAGACGACGAGTACACTGGCGCTGGGGATGGCGCTGTCCGAGGAGCACGACGTGACGGTCGTCGACGCCGACATGGGAATGGCGAACATGCTGTTTCACGCCGGTCTCTCGGACGTGGAGACGACGCTGCACGACGTGCTCACGGCCGATGCGCCAGTCGCCGCGGCGACCTACGACCGCTTCGACATGACGGTCGTCCCCTGTGGAACGAGTCTCGACGACTTCCGGGATGCCGACCCCACGCGACTTCGCGAGGTCGTCGCCCAGCTGGCGGCCGACACCGACGTGCTCTTGCTCGACTCGGCGGCCGCGTTGGACAGTCGGTCGGCGGTGTTGCCGATCGTGCTCGCCGATCGCGTGATCGTCGTCCTCCAGCCGACGATCCCGGCGCTGTCGGACGCGCTGAAGGTCCAGGAGTACGCCACCTCCTACGACACCGGCGTCGCCGGCCTCCTGTTCAACAAGGTCCACGACGACGACGCGATCGACGAGATTGCCACGAAGACCGAGCAGTACTTCGACGGGTCGACGCTGTCGACGGTCCCCGATAGCGAGGCCGCGCGCGAGGCGCGCCGAGCCGGTCGGCCGCTCCTGGCCCACGCCCCGTCCTCGCCCCCAGCGGAGTCGTTCAGGCAGGCTGCTGCCCGGATCGACGTTCGCAATCGCGGATCGGAGGCGGTAGCCGACCGGTTTCGCAGCGCGGTCGTCCCCGACTCACCATGAACGTCCCCGAGGGAACGCTGTTGAAGTCCAGAGTCGTCGAACGGCCGCGCGATCCGCTGGCAGTCGCGCTCGACCGCTCGCTCACCGGCTACGCCGTCTTCGAGCCCCAGGAGGCGCTGTTGCTCGATGCCGGTGGCTGCGGGATCATCACGTTTCGCGATGGCGTCCCGGAGCTGGCCTACTACACGGGGACGGATCGGGGCGGCCCGCGGGCGCTGGCCGACCTGGCGATGCCCGGCCCGTACCACGTCGAACTGTATCGTCTCGCCCGGGCGGAACTCGCGTCGATCGGTGAGCACGACGGACTGGCGATCCCGCCGGGGATGGCCGCCGAGCGACTCGCCGGCGATCCGGCCCTGGCGTCCAGTACGCGTCGGGCCGCACCGGCTGCACGTCGGACGGACGCTACCGACGGCGAGACCGACGACGAGCGGGCCGACGCCGAACCGGGCGCAGTCGAGGCGTTCCTGGCGGACGAGGAGAAGATCGACGCGATCAAAACGCAGGCCCGGACGGAGGCACAGCGCCGGGCCGAGGAGTGGGGCTTCGAGTAACTCGCGCGATCAGTAACTCAGAGTGTTACGTTTTGCCACGAATATTTATTGGACTCCCAACTGTTGTCTCGGGCTATGTCGCTCGACATCACAAACTACTCCGCGGCGGCCCTCGCCAGCGATATCCGTCGCGGTATGGTCTCCCCCGTCGACGCCGTCGAGGCTGCTATCGCCCGGATCGACGCACACAACGAGGACCTGAACGCCGTCGTCACGCGTCTCGACGACGAGGCCCGTGAGCGAGCGCGCGAAGCCGAGCGCGCGGTCGAGCGCGGCGAGTCGCTGGGGTCGCTCCACGGTGTCCCCATCGTGATCAAGGATCTCTTCGATTTCAGGGCGGGCGTGCCCAACACGATCGGCTCGAAACCCTTCGCCGACTTCGTCCCCGAGGAGACCGTGCCGTATGTAGCACGCCTCGAAAACGCGGGTGCGATCATACTGGGCAAGACGAACACGCCGGAGTTCGGCCACAAGGGGACGACCGACAACCAGCTGTTCGGGCCGACGGCCAATCCGATCGATCTGGATCGCAATCCCGGCGGGTCCTCCGGTGGGAGCGCCGCGGCCGTCGCAGCGGGGCTGGTGCCGGCCGCGCAGGGCACCGACGGTGGTGGGTCGGTCCGCATTCCCGCGGCGTGGTGTGGCCTGGTCGGCTTCAAGCCGACGTTCGGGCGCGTGCCGATGGTCAGTCGGCCTGACGGCTTCTTCAACCACACGCCGTTTATCCACTCGGGGGCGCTCGCGCGAACGTCCGAAGACGCCGCGCTCTTGGTCGATGTCATGAGCGGCCCCCACCCCCGCGACCCGCTGAGCGTGCCGGACGACGGCGCGGACTTCCTCGGCGCAGTCCGTCGGGGCATCGAAGGAATGCGAGTCGGATACAGCCCCGACTTCGACGTGTTCCCGGTCGACCCCGCGGTCCGCGACGTGGTCGACGACGCCGCGGATGCCTTCGAAGAAGCAGGCGCGACTGTCGAACGGGTCGAACTCGGTATCGAATCGTCCCACGAGGAACTGACCGACCTCTGGATCCAGCAGATCGGGAGCCTCTATCACTCGGCCGTCGAGGGGTTCAAAGACGACGGGCTGGACCTGCTCGGCGACCATCGCGACGAGATGAGTCCCGAGTTCGCCGAGATGCTCGAAGCGACGCGTGATCAGACGATGATCGACATGAAGCGCGACGACCACGTCCGGACGGCGCTGTTCGACACGCTGCAGGACGCGTTCACCGAGTACGACCTGCTCGTGACGCCGACACTGGCCGTGTCGCCGGTCGAAAACGCCGGCCCTGATGAGGGCGAGACGCTCGGTCCCAGTTCGGTCGACGGCGAGTCTGTCGACCCGCTGATCGGCTGGTGTCTCACCCATCCGATCAACTTCACGGGCCACCCTGCGGCGTCGGTCCCCGCGGGGCTGACCGACGACGGACTCCCCGTCGGAATGCAGGTGATCGGCCGCCGCTTCGCCGACGAGGACGTCTTTGCCGCCGCGGGCGCGATCGAGCGCGCCCGTCCCTGGCACGACGACTATCCGTCGCTGTGATCGGCTAACAGTCCCGTAGTCCACGGTTAAGCGCCAGCCGTGTGACGCTCCGCTATGCGCGTCGCCATTGGGACACTCAGCCACGAGCAGAACACGTTCACGACCGGCCGGACGACACTCGGCGACTTTGAGATGGCGACCGACGTGGCGCTCCTCGACGACTTCGACGCCGGCGGCCCGCTCTCAGTCCGGGGACGGTTCGGACGCTCCACGCGAGCGATGGCACCAACACGGCCCGCGTCGGGGTCGGCGACGCTGAGGTGAGTGGCGCCGACGAGCGCACCAACCTCCACCGGGACCTCGATTCTTCGCCGCGCTGGGGATCGACCCGACCGTACGCGACGTGATCGTTCTCAAGAGCGGCCATCTCAGCCCAGCCTAGAAGCGCGTGGCTGCGCGGCGGCTGTTCGCGCTGACGGCCGGTGACACGAATCAGGTCCTCGAAACGCTCCCCAACGAACGAGTTCCGCGACCGATCTACCCCATCGACGACGAGGCCGAGTCGTCGGCGTAGTCTAGTCCATCCGGACCGGAATCCACCAGACGCGACTCCGGCCGCCGACCTTCTTGCTGGTCAGATCCGTGCTCTCCTGCAGATCGTGGAGCTTGTTCAGGGCCGTCCGTCGCGAACAGCCCAGTAACTCGGCGACCTCCGATGCGGTCAGTGGCTCGGCGTAATCGTCGCGATCCTTGAACACCTCGATCACGTCCGATTCGGTGTACTCGACCTCACGTCCGGGTGGTGACATACGTCTCGATTCGGGTGGCAGGTATTTAGCGGTTGTCCGGACTGATACGACTCACTGTCGTTATGTGCCGGTGATCGTCGACCCCATCCCGTCGATCACCGGTAAGAGACGACAGTAACCCGTATGACGGCGACTGCTGTAACGAGATCTCACTCGTCGTCTCGTCGGTCGTATCCGATACACATCCGGACCAACGCGTCTCGGGAACCGCGATCGCCACTCGACGGACCATCCCGGTGACCAGGGTGTTACAGGGTCTGTAACAGATGTTGGTGGGTAAGTATAGAGGGTACCAACACTCGCCCTAGGACGTGGTGACCCGTCCACCGCGGGCTGCCCGTCGTCCGATCATCCACTTGACCCATCACCACGCGGTGGGGACGGTCACCACCCCGCTGACGAACTGTCCCTCATACGAAACGTTGTAGATCTGTCCCAGATCGACCGCACGTAGTGGTACGGTTGACTGGGTAAACGTCGACAACCGTCCGTATCGTACGGTTGCTGTCGTCTCTCTCTCCGGTGATCGTCGACACGGATCGAAAGATACCGCTACACAGCGACACTGGCCGCGTTACTCGTCCGATATCGTGGTCTCGGAGAGCACGTCCCTCAGTGGTCGTGATCGCGATTCGATCGTCTCGAACCGCTCTCTGGCCCACGAGATGACCGCTTCGTCTTCCGAGACGAGCACGGCCCGGACGTTGTTCGTCTCGTCGTAGCCCGCGATTCCGGCGCTGTCGTCCCGCACCATCAGTCCGTCTGCCAGTGGCTCCGGCGCGACAGAGACCGACACTTGATCGTGGTCCTGGCCACGTTCAAGCGCCGTCTCGAACGCCGTGGCCGACTGTTCGAGCACGCCCCGGTCGATCACCATGTCGACGCGCAGGTCGTCCTCCAGGAGCGACGCCACGGTCTCGTTGAACGAACGGGCGACGATCGGCGTCGCCGTCTGGATGTGCCCCCCATCGCTCGCTTCGAGCCACTCGACGATCCGGTCGACGGCTGCCAGCGGGTCCTGATCGCTCGCGGCCGTGATCCGTCCGGTCTCGAACGCTTCGGGCGGGAGGTGTGCACCCAGTTCCCCCAGGTGCGTCGCCAGCGGCGCGAACCGATCGGCCCGTTCGACGGTCGTCCGGAGCGCCCGATAGCGCTCGTCGATCCGCCGTCCGGTGACCGTCGCCCGGTATCGCCCGTCGCGCTTTTCGACCCACGTCCGTTCGCGAAACCCGGCGAGAATCCGCTGGATCGTCGTCCGCGTCGCGTCGACGCGGTCACACAGCTCCGTCGGCCGCAACGCCTCGTCGCAGAGCTCTTCGAGTATCCGCCCCCGATGGCGCGATCCAGTGAGGAACTGGAGATCCTGGGTCACCGCCTCGTCGGTCATGTTGTTCGACTGATCTACTCGGCTCTCGAACAAAGAAGTGACGCTCGGGACCGCCGTTCACGGTCGCTCTTGTCTCCCGGCGGTCGTCGGCAGTCGGACCGTCACCGTCGTCCGACCTCGCTCGCTCGTGACCCGCACGTCGACGACGATGCCGAGGACGTGGGTCTGGTCGGCGCGCTCCTGGACGACGACACCGTCGATTGCCTCACAGGAGCCGAACTGCCGACCCGGACCGTCGGGACACGACGCCGTCGCCCACCGCTGGGCCGCTGTCTGATTGAATCGAACCGAGCGAGCGGTCCCGCCCTCGATCTGCGCCCGTTCGATGGCCTCGATGCGGGGCCCGAGCCGATCTCGCACTGTCTGCACCGCGTCGGCACGCTGGCCCCAGTCGTACGCTTCGGGCACGTCGGCCGTCTCGACGTGGAGCGCCCGGTTCAGTGTTGTTGTCGCGTCGGTCGTCGGATCGTCGTAGTCACCGCTGGCTCGCACGTCCGCGTGGTAGCCAAGCTGAAGCGACGCCAGCACGATCGGGACGAGCGCGACGGCGACGACGACTGCTGCGACGAGGACCAGCTGGCCACGTCGGCCGGCCACTGAGGCGCCAGGTGTCACGGTATCGTTTCGTCCATCCCGATGAGATATAAACACTCCCTTCCCGACGGGATTCGGGTACGTTCGGTGGGGAAACGTCTGCAACCGAAGAGAGCGGCCGCTCCCAGAACGGGAACTGCTACTCTTCCAGTTTCTCGTGATCGGCAGTCCCTCTTTGTCCCTCCGCTCCCAACGATTCGATATGTACGATCAGATACTGGTTCCGACGGACGGCAGTGACGGGACACGGGGCGCAGTCGACCACGCAATCGATCTCGCGACGACCTACGACGCCGCCCTCCACACGATCTACGTCGTCGATAAGACCATCGGTGTTGATGCCTCCATCGCCGGAGCGTTCGATACCCTCGAAGAGACCGGTGAGAACGCGCTCCACGACGTGATCCAGCAAGCAGAGGCGGCTGGTGTGGACACGATCGAAGGTGTGGTCGCACAGGGGGCGCCCCACCAGGCTATTCTCGAGTACGTCGACGAACACGACATCGATCTCGTCGTTATGGGGACGCATGGCCGCACAGGGCTGGATCGATATCTCCTCGGCAGCGTCACCGAGAAGGTCGTCCGGCTCTCGGATGCACCGGTGTTGACGGTTCGTATGCCGGCTGAATCCACTGATGCGGATTCGTAATCAGACACGCGCCTTCTCACGGATTGGAAACATGACGTGTTGATACGACTGTGCGATTCGATGGTCGAATCGGTGTCGCGCAATGACTGCTGAGTCAGCGAAGGGGTTCGGGACGATCAGGGAACTGGGGCCCAATCGCCGACTCTCATCGAGGGACTCCCCGGACTGGGATCACCCGCGGAAGAGGCTCAGCACCTCGTCGAGGACGCTCGGTTCCACGCCGACGATGTAATACTCACCGGGTTCGAGTTCCATATCGGCGCGTGCGATCTGTGTTCGGTTCCGATCCGAGATGACGAGGCTCCCTTTCGGGAGATTGATTCCCGAAAGTGTGTGACCCGCAACCGGGGCGTCCTCGGCGACCTTGATCTCCAGAATTTCGAGGTCGTGGTGGGTGCCAATGATGGTCCGCACCTCGTCGCCTGAGAGGATATCGGCGGCCGTGTTCGCGCTGAGTTCCTGTGGCAGGATCGTTGCGTCGGCAATCTCGTCGTACTCGTCTTCGGTCCCTGTCCCTGTTCGGGCAAGTGTTCGGATCCCTGGCGCGATTCGCTTGGCCTCCATACAGATCGCGAGATTGGTCCCGGGCTCGTCGGTCAACGCGGCGACAGCGTCGGCCCGCTGGAGATCAGCCTGTTCGAGAATCGACGGTGCCGTCGCATCCCCCTGGAGGACTATCGCGACATACTCATCCGCAACCTCCTTTGAGCGGGCCTGCTCTTTCTCGATCAATACGATCTCGTATCCGCGGTCTGCGAGTTCTCGGGCCGTTCGGAGTCCAATACGACCACCGCCTGCGATGACGATACGTTTCGTGTTTGGCATAGGTTCCTCCATCCATCGGTTTACGCACGGTGGGCCACTGTTCTCGCTCTTCTTTAATATTCGACCAGGCTACATTTCAACCCCCCTGTTGTTTCACCCATCAGGAGTCCGATATCGCGAGCGGCTCACTCGCGATGAAGATCCCGACAATCCAGAGCAGTATTTCCACGTCGGTGAGATAGAGGTGATAGAGGATGATCGGGACCGCGACGACCGTTCAAGGAGGCCGAGCGCCGGAACGAGTCGGTTCAACCTTGTTTCGTCAGCGAGTCTGAGGTTCTTGTAGTTCGTGACGGCGAACGAGAGGAGGAACGCGACAGAGTCGAACTCGGTGATCGACGTGTGAACCCTTTCAATTCTCGCGAGCACGCCCGAGCATTCGAAACCGACCTATGTCTCGCCTGTGAAGCAACTGTACAGTTCACTTCGATAGCATGACTGGGTTGTTTCGTCGGTATCTGGTTGTCCTGTTCCGCTTTCTCCCGTTCGCACTGGCGTTTCTCCGTGACAGGCGCCGGTTCGTACTGTTCGGTTCTCGCAGGACCGTTCCCGACGAAGCCCATCGACAGCGAGCCAAACAGATGCGTGACACGATGCTCGAACTCGGACCGGCATTCGTCAAAGTCGGGCAAGTGCTCTCGACACGCCCCGACATCGTCCCAGCGATCTACGCCGACGTCTTCGGAACGCTGCAGGACGAAGTTCCGGAAGATGCGGGTGGCGATCCACGGGAGGTCGTCGCCGACGAACTGGGTGACGAACTCGATCGTTCGACACTCGAACCGATCGCCGGCGGATCGCTCGCATACGTGTACGCCGTCCGGTATCGGGACGAGCAGATCGCGCTCAAGGTGCGTCGGCCAGGCCTGAAACCCGTGATCGAGCGTGACCTTCGAGTTATACACGGGCTGCTACCGCTGATCAGTCTCTTCGCGAACGAACGCCAGCAATATTCGATCGAAAACGCCGCCGACGACTTCGAAGACATCATCCTGGACGAACTGGACTTCGACCGAGAACGGGCGATCATGGCCGACATCAGGGCGAACTTCGTCGACGACGACCGGGTCGTCATCCCCGAGGTCTACGAGCACCTGTCCTCGGAGCGTGTGCTGGCGATGGAGTACCTGACCGGCCGGAGCATAACCGACGACGACGCGTTCGACGATATCGACACGACGCCACACGAGCTGGCAACGCGGATCATCACGGTGTATCTGGAGATGGGGCTCGTCGACGGGGTCTTCCACGCTGATCCCCACCCGGGAAATCTCGCCGTCACGGACGACGGCCGTCTGCTTCTCTTCGACTTCGGTATGAGCGAACGTCTGCCAGCAACTGTCCAGGAAGACGTCATCGGACTCTATCGCGCGCTCGTCCGTCGTGACGTCGACGATCTGGTGGACGCGCTGATCGCGCTCGACGTTCTCGAACCACACGTCGATCGTGCCGAAGTCGGGCGCGTTCTCGACCTCGTCATCGAGAATCTCGAAGGCCGATCGGAGATCACCTGGCGGGTGATCATTACGGAGTTGACGACGATGCTACGGGAGTTCCCGTTTCGAATTCCGCCGGACGTGATGCTCCTCATTCGGGTTGGGACTGTCGGTGAAGGCGTCTGTCGACAGCTCGATCCGGAGTTCGACTTCCTCGCGGTCGTGCGCTCGTTTCTCGTCGAGCAGGGATTCATCGAGAGTGAACTCGAGACGTTGATCGACGAAACGTGGGGTGACTTGCGTCACTCGCTCCCTGCTCTGGCGAGTCTGCCGGACCGAGCGGATCGGACGCTGTATCGACTCGAACACGGCGAACTGGTCGTCCGGACGGATCCCGCCGACGGGCACGGTGGGGGCGATCCAGACCTGGGCTACGCGGTCCTGGCGGGGTTGTTGCTGGTGACGGCCGCGATTCTGACGTTCCACGAGCAACCGTACGAAATTCCGGCACTCATCGTCGCTGGTGGCTTCCTCGTCGTCTATTTCGCTCGTCGCCGGGTCACTGACTGAGAGCGTACGGGAACCCAATTCGGGGTCCGGAGCCCGTCTCGGTTACAACCCCCACGCCTCGTGCCGTTCGCTCATGCCGAGCACGAGGACGAGCAGTATCGAGCCGAGCGTGATCAGCCCGCCGAACCAGTTCACCAGTGTGCCAGTGAGCGCCGGAAAGCGGGCGGCCAGGTCGACGAACACTCGCACGTCCAGTGCGACGATCGCCGTCGCACCGAGAAGATCGAACAGCAGGTCGAAGGCGGTGTCACGCCAGCCGTAGTGAACGAGCACTGGCTCGATGTCGTAGCGCTCGCCGACGGCCCGCGCAAGCAGTTCGATCAGCTCCCAGAAGACGCCCACCAGAAAGACGAACGCCACCGTCGCGACGCCGACTGCGGCGGGAGAGAGAAGCGGGATCGAACCAGTGTCGAGGGCGACGACGATGCCAGCGTAGAGGAGCGCGGTGACCAGCATCGACGAGACGGTGTGGGTGAGGTGGTCCCACCACCAGACCGTGTCGTACCACCCGAGCATTCCGATCGAGTGCAACACACCCGCGAGCGCGACCCACAGCGGGAGCGCCGGCGCGACCAGCCCGCCGGTCCAGGGCGAGTTGGTCTCGACGACGAGAAGCAGCGAGAGAACGGCGATGGCGCTCCCGGCCAGCGTGTTCACCATCGCCGCGACGTTCCAGCGTCGAACCGAAGCGAGGGTACACCAGCCCAGCGCGGCGAACAGGACCGCGAGCGCGGCGAGCGTGAGCGGGTCCATCAACTTAGAACGTCGCGGCGATACTGTATCACTGTTCGCCCGCCGCCGTGTGCCTTCGGCGTCCGAGCCGCTACCGGCCGTGCTCCAGATAGCGATCGGGGACGTGCGTGCGGAGCGCCTCGGGGACCACCGAGACGAGCAGATCACCGACCAGCACGTCGGCCACGTCTGGGAGGTGTCGCCGGACTGCGGTGTAGGTGCCGGCGACGGCGACACTCACGACGACGACCCACTGGAAGGGGCCATCGAGCGTGAGCACCAGCGGCACCGCGAGCGCGCCAGAGAGCAACAGGTCACCCGGAGAACCGTCGTAGCCCACGAGCCGGCGCGGCGTGATCCACCGGCCGTGATAGTGGTTGTACACGGCCCGGTCGGAGGTCCCCTCCCACGGGCGCAGTTCCAGTCCACCGCCGAAGGCGTCGGCGACGCTGTGGACGGCCGCCGCGAGCAGGAAGAGCGCGGCCGCGACTGTGGCGGCGTTCGGAACGAGGCTGGCGAGCACCAGCGCGACGCCGGTCGACAGTGAGTAGTACACCGGGAAGTGCAGCGTCTTTCGGTGGCCCGCGTACATATCGAGGTCGGGAAACACGCCGCCGAACAGCCCCGCCGCGATGGCGACCGGCCCGAACTCCGGGGCGACCGCGCTGACTGCCAGCCCGAGCACCATCCCGCTCAGGGCGTGGGTCGGCAACATCATTGTGTCCAATCACAGGGGACAGAACGTAATAAGTGATGCGTGAGATCCGGTCGCTCGGGTGTTACTGCGATTGCCCAGTGACCACGTCCGCGTCCGTCGGCCCCTGGGCGTCGTACCGGGCGACGAACTCGTCGAGTCGGGCCGGATCGTTCGCGCCCGGCAGTGGTTCGCTAGCCGTCGAACACGCCGCATCGACACCCAGTCGCTCACAGACGAGATCCGTCGTCGACTCGGCCATCTGGCGGTAGGTCGTCAGTTTCCCACCGACGACGCTGGTCGCGTTCGCGACGCCGTCTTCGGCGTGGTTGAGGCGGAAGAATCCGCGCGAGATACCGCGGCGATCCCCGTCGTCCTCGTCGGGCGCGTACAGCGGGCGGACACCCCACCAGCGCCGGACTTCGGGGGAGTCGGCGACCGCCGGGAGCATCGCCGCACACTCCTCGATCGAGCGCTCGACCTCCCACTCGGCCTGCTCGTAGTCGTCCGGGTCCGACACCGGTACGCTCGTCGTCCCGAGGACCGCTTCGGACTCGTGCGGGACGACGATGTCGCCGTCGTCAGGGTCCCGACAGCGGTTGAGGACCGGAACGGACTCGTCGTACTCGACCGAGACCATCACGCCACGAGCGGGTGCCATCGACACGTCGAGGCCCGCCATGGCGGCGACCTCGCCCGCCCACGCACCGGCCGCGTTGACGACGTAGTCGGGTTCGATCGTCGCCTCGACAGTCCCGCCGAGTTCCGCCGAGACAATCTCGCCGTCCGCGACTGTGAGGGCTTCGAGCGGTGCGTGCGGATGGATGGTCGCCCCGTGGTCCTCGGCGTCGGCCGCGTTGGCCGCGACGAGTCGCGACGGGTAGACGACGCCGTCGGGGACGGCGAAGGCCCGCTCGACGTCGCTCGCGATGTCGGGGACGCGCTCGCGGGTCTGCTCGGCGTCGAGTCGCTCGGTCTCGATACCGATCTCTTCGCAGGCCGCCAGTTTCTTCTCGAAGTAGTCGGGATCGTCGTCTGACAACTGGACGAACAGGCCACCGGTGTCGCTGATACACTCGCCGGCGATCGACCGGAGGATCTCGTTCTCCTCGAGACACTCCTCGGCACCGACGGGGTCGGCCTCGGCGTAGCGCGCGCCGCTGTGCAAGAGCCCGTGTGAGCGCCCCGAGGTGCCACTGCCGAGGCCGCCGCGTTCGGCAAGCGACACGTCGACGCCGCGCAGCGCGAGGTCGCGCGCGATACCGGTACCGGTCGCCCCGCCGCCGACGACGAGGACTGTAGGATCGTCTCTCATCACTCCATATTGGTCCCCACAGTGATGGGTCTGGCGCTCGGGGGTCACCGTCACCTGGTTTCTCGCGGCTCAGACGAACCACACTCTGATCGTCACCGCGCCCCGGGACGTGGTGATCGTCGCCTCCCCGGTCGCCACGTTGCCGGGGACGGGAAACCCGACGTCGCCGTGTGGCGTCTCGACTCTGAACATGACGTTGTCCGGGAGGATCTCGTCGGTCCGAGCACGAAGGGCCCCGCGCTCGCGCTGGAAGGACTGTTCGCTGGCGACGATCTCGGCCAGTCGCGTCGCGTTCTGGTGCTCGGGGGGTTCGTTGGCCAGGATCGTCGCCGCGTCCTCGGCGTACGCTTCGAGCTGTGGCTCGCGGGTATCGGGGGCTGGAACGCCGACGGCGACGCCCAGCACGACGGCGAGGATGAGAACGACTCCGAGCGCCGCTTCCAGCAGCGAGACGGGTAACTGGGCTCTATCCATCGGCACTCACCGCCAGCGTCGCTTTGCGCGTGCGAATCGCGTCGTACTCGATCCTGACACTGCCCGGTGGCAGCGGGCCGCTCGCCGAGAAGCGTACCGTCGTCGTCTCGAACCGTGAGAGCGGGATCTCGTACTGCCCCGACAGGCCGTCGTCGTCGTGCAACGCGACGCGGCTGTTCGCGCGGACGGCCGTGATGTTCGTGCTCGGTGGCGGCGAGAGCGTAAGATTGGCGCGATAGCCCCGGCGCGGCAGCGTGACACGGCGTTGCCAGCCCAGTGCCGGTTCCAGCGTCTCGGCGGTCTGTTCCTCGACGACGACGAGCCGTCGTATCGTCGTCCCGCGATCGGTCTCGCCGGTCGCGGCGACGGATCGGCCGTCCAGTTCGACGGCCACCGCCGTCTCGTTCGCGACCGGGAACGCCGTCCGGAGCCGGGTCTCGTCGAACCTCGCCAAGCGATTCGCGTCGAGCACGTTCGCTCGCTCCGTGAGCGGTGATTCGGGCGCGATCAGCCCGGCCGCCAGTGAGACGGCGACGCGGCGCTCGCCCGGTTCGCGGTCGGCCCCACTGATCGCACCGTCGGCCATCGCGAGGCCGATCCCGGTCACCATCGTCACGACCAGCAGCGCGATCGCGAGCGCCGGCAGGCCGGTCTGGGCGCGGCGTTGCACCCTCTCGCTTCGCTCGCTCACGCCACTCCCTCCCGCAACTCGACTGTGAGGCCGCCCGCGACGCTGCGAACCGCGACGACGGCTTCGCTCCCGCTCTGCCACGAACCGTTGACACCGATGACGCTGTCCGGGAGGACCAGCCGACTCCGACCGCCGATCGCCGCCCGCGGATGATCGAGGACGAGCGACCGGCCGTCGACGCGGACCGTGTAGCCGGTTCCCCGGATCGTCGACGGGAGGCCGACCCGATGGCGGGCGCGAACGTGGGAGGCGTTGGGTGGGATCGCCTGTTCGACGCGCTCGGTCGCCAGCGCCAGCGTGCGATCGCCGATCGACGAGCCGGTGGCGTCACGCGCGGCGGGGACGGCACCGCCGAACAGCGTCGTCGTCATGCCCGCCAGGAAGAGCGCGACGATACCGATGGTCAGCGTCTTCTCGACGACCGGCGTGACGGCGCGGTTATCCATCTCCGACCTCCAGACGCATGTCGTGGACGACCAGGTACGCCCGGCGGGTGCCGGCGTACTCGATCACGACGCTCGGGACGCCGTCACCGTCGAGATCTCGGACCGACGCGTTCCTACCACGCTCCGTCGCGTACGACTCGAATGCCCCCGGCGCGGCGGTCTCGATCGCCACACGGTACTCGTCGTCGCCCAGCGCCCGACGGTCGTGGGTCACGTTCGTCGTCAGGGCTGTCGTGACGCCACCGGTCCCGCTGACGCTGCCCGACCCGTTGAGCCGCTGGGCCCCGACGACGAGCACGTCCGGCCCGCTGGTGATCGGCGGCCGCTTCGTCAGCCACGTGCTCGCGCCGCGGCCGCGGGCGATCGCGCCGGCGACGGCCGCGACATGACGCTGGCCGCTCTCGAAGACGAGCGCGTCCGTCCGGACCGACGCGACGACGCCACTGGTGTTGAGCACTCGTAACTGTCGCCGCTCGACACCGAGGTGGCCACTGGCGAAGGACACGTCGCCGGCCCGGTACCCCGTGGTCTCGACCGGACGGAGCGCGCTGTCGAAATCCGTGGCGACACGGCTAGCGTCGGCGCTCGCGGTCTGCTCGTCGACGATCGTGCCGATCGTCGCGGTCAGTCCCCCCATCGCGATCGCCGTCAGCCCGAGCAAGACGACGACACCGACGACGTGGGACTGGGCGCGCTCGCTCATACCATGCCGGCCCCCGTGAAGACGACGTAGGCGACGACGACCAGCGCCGCCGAGTGCAACAGCGCCTCGTAGCGCCCCCGGCTGGCGGTCCCGGCGAACCACCCGCAGGCGAGCATCGTCGCCTGCGTGACGACGTAGAAGCGATAGCGGTCTCGTGGTGGGTCGACCGCGTTGGGATCGATCGTGATCCCCGGTCCGCTGGAGATCGTCGAAAGCTGAGCGAAGCCGTCGAGGACGTACGCGTTGACGGCGACCACGATGCCGACGACGAGTAGTGCTGTCGTCCAGCCGACGGCGACGTACACCATCAGTGACGAGCGAAGCGACTTCCGCTCGTGGTACAGTCTCCCGATCTCTGTTTGTAGGGTTTCGAACACGTCTTCCGCGTCACTGCCGGCGTCCAGCGCGCCGACGACGAGTCCGATGGTCTGCTCGGCCATCGGCGTCCCGACCCGCTCGACGAACCGGTCGAGTGCGGCGGCACGGCCGTCGGTCGCGTCGCTCTCGGGACTGGCCGTCAGGCCGAGAGTGAACGCCAGTCGATCCACGTCCGACTGGAGCGCCCCCAGATCGACTTCGCGTGCGACGCGCTCGACCGCGTCGCTGAACGGTCGGCCGAGACTGACGTGGCCCGACACCGCGTGCACGAAGTCCTGTATCTCTCGGTCCTTGGCGTCGTCGAGTCTGGCACGCCGGACCGCGATCGCACCGACCGGTAGGCCGTAGGCGGCGTACGCGAGCAGGAGGACGTTGACCGGCCGATACCCCAGCACGAAGAGCACGCCGGCGACGAGCGGGACTGCCGGGGCGAGCACCCTCGCTGCGCTCGCGGGGTTCCGCGTCGTCGTCTCCAGCACCGCCCGGAGCGAATCCGGGGGCGCGTACGCCGGCGCACTGGCGCTGTGGGGTCGGATCGTCGTCACGAGCAGCGAGGCAGACGCCCCCGCCGCGAGGACGAACCCGGCGCTCCCGAACACGAGGACGCCCCGGACGGTCGTCGTCCCGAACGGCGTGGTGACCGGCTCCGAGAGACCGGGTGAGAGCACGCCCATGATCGTCACGATCAACACGAGCAGTGCCGGCAGGACGAGCAACACCACGAACAGTTCCGCGAGCAACTCGAGAAAACCGGTCGCCCGCTCGTGTCGCCGGGACTGTTCGTGTGAGAGCAAGCGCCCCTCCATCTGGAGGTACCCCTCTAGGGCGTCGGCACTCTGGTTGGCGTGCTCACGGAACTTCAACAGGAACGGGGCCAGCAGGTCTCGCGACGGCGTCTCGCTAGCGACGTGTTCGAGCCCTTCGTCGAGGCTGCCCGTCAGCGCCGCACGATTGAGAATCCGCTGGAAGGCGACGGCCGTCTCGCCGTAGGCGTCCTGATCCGCGACCCGCCGGAGCATCGCTCGCTGGTCGTGTTCGCCCGACGCGAGGACGCGGAGATACCTGACTGCCCCCGGCAGTGTCGCTTCGATGCCGCTACGCCGTGCGGAGCCGACCCAGCCCAGATAGGTGCTGCCCCCGCGGAGGACGAGCCACCGGACGAGCACCCCACCGACCAGTCCGAGGCCGAGAGCTCCGGCGAACTGCGGCACCACCGGCCACTCGATCTGGTTGACCACGGGGACGCCGTTCTGGAAGAACGCGAGGAGATCGGCCAGCATCGCCGCGGGGAGCACCGTCGTGAGGAAAACGAGTACGATACCGGCGGCGAGACCACAGCACCACCCCAGTCCGTACACTCGGGCCAGGTACAGTTCGAAGCTCGAATCCAGATCGGCCGCACGGTAGCGCATCCTGTCGCCGTCGTGGCTCTCGCTGTCGGCGTGCTGGGCGAACAGCGCGTAGAGGCTCCGGTCGAGCGGGTTGAGCTGACGCGGCGTCTCAGTCGCCATCGATCCCCTCCGCGTGGTCGGGTTCGTCGTGGCTCGCTCGGCCATCGTCGATCACTCTCTGGCTCGCCGCGTGCCCGTCGCCCTCGTCGGTCCGCTGCTGGTGCAGCCGCTCGACGGTCGCGGCCTCGTCGGTCGCCAGATCTGCCAGCAGCGCGAACAGGTCGTCGGCGTCGGTGATCCCTTCCTGTACCAGATACCGGACGTAGCGGTGCCGCCGCTCGAACATCCCTTCGACCTCCGCGACCGTTCGGTCAGTCTGTTCGGCTATGCCCTCGAAGGTCGAGACGGCATCGCCCGTGTCGGCGTCTTCCGGTGTCCCCGCGAACGTGAACCCACCGTCTCGCTCCCGCCAGCAGACTGCGTTCCAGTACACCGTCGCGTCGGCTTTGCGGACGACGCCACACCGATCGGCGTCGCGATCGAGCTCTCGGTAGCGACTCTCGTCGACGAGTTCGACGACTTCACCGACGTAGCGGTCCTCGCCGACGCGCCGCGGGAACACGAGCAGGTCGATCTCCTGGAGCAGATAGGGCGCGAGTCCCTGCTCGATGACACGGTTGACCAGCGTCTCGACGTCCTCGGCGTGGGTCGTCCCGATCAGGCCGTGGCCCGTGTTCAGCGTCTCGGCGAACGTCTCGAAGCTCTCGGGCGTGTTCACCTCGGCGATGACCTCGACATCGGGATTGAGGTAATTGCACTCAGTCATCAGGTCGGCCATCGTCACGCGGCGGTGATCGCGCTCGTGATCGCGAGTCGTCAGCGACACGCCCGTTTCGTGTGGAATGAACACCTCACGCGATCCCTCGTCGATCGAGACTGGTCGGTCCCTGTACGGAATGAAGGGCATGTGGGCGTTCATCAGCGTCGTCTTTCCGACCCCAGTCGGGCCGCAGAACAGCACGATCCCGTGGTGCTCGTAGAGGAGCCACAGCAGCGCGACCAGTTCGGTCGGCAGGGCGTCCTTCTCGATCAGGTCGACCGGCGTCATCGGGTCGGGCGACTGCTTACGGATCGAGATGTGGGGGCCGTCCTCGCTGATCGTCGGCAGGGCGACCGCACAGCGGATCGTCTCGTCGACACCCTCGGGACTGAGGTTGACCTTCGCGCTCGGGGTCGAGGCGTTGAGTTCTGTGCCGTCGTCGGCGGCGAGTTTGGTGACGACGTTGACGAACGCACGCTCACTCTCGAACGAGAGGTTCGTCGGCACGCGCTCGTTGTGACCCACGTCGAGTCGGGGGACGACCTTGATGCGCTCGTCGACGCGATTCGCCTCGATGTCCTCCAGGGTCGGGTCTCGGACCGGGATCGTCAGCTTGCCGTAGCCCACGAGATCGCGCAGGACGTAGTACAGCAGGTCTTCCAGTCGGTCGTCGTCGAAGCGGTGGTCGACCGGCGGGACTGTCAGGTCGTACTCGGCCAGTGCGGTCCGGAGTCGGTAGCGGGCGGCGTCCAGCCAGGCTCGCGTGTTGCGGATCGTCAGCTGTCGCGACAGGAGCGTCGTCGCGCGCTCGCGGACGAACGACACTTCGTCTTCGAGGACGCCGTCGATGCTGGCCTCCCAGACGCGGGTCTTGCAGTCCTCGATGAGTTCCTCGTCGCCGGGCAGGAGGTCCGGCTCACGGACGGCGTACTTGGTGTTGAACGGGTCGTCGCCCAGCAGATTTTCCCGGTAGACGATGACCGGCACCTCGAACTCGTGGAAGGAGACGGTGTGCTGTTCGAGGCGCTCGCTGGCGAAGCGGTCCAGAAACTCGGTGTCGGGATCGAGTTCGGTCGCGGCGGGCGCGAAGTCGTCGGTGTGGATTCGGACACACTCCTGGCCCACGTCGGCCACGTCGATACGGTCGTCCAGCGCGTAGGGGGTCAGATCGCCCAGACAGGCCAGCGAACAGAGCGCGTGATAGTCCAGCCGTCGCCGGGCCGCCGTCGAGCAGTCGACGAGCCGATCGATCACGCGCTCGTGTTTCTCGTCCAGCCCGGCCGCGACGCGCTCGACGGCTCCCTCGCGTGTGCGCGGCCGATCGACGTGCGCATCCGCGAAGTACGCCTCGACCGTTTCGAGCGCGTCCAGATCGGCGTTCGAGAGCTGGGGCTCGCGCACGTCGTAGGCGAAGCGCTGGCCGGTCTCGGTGACGGTGACGACGACGCCGGGGTAGATCTCGTCCTGTTCGCGCACGTCGGGCGCGTACCAGGCGTCGGGGTCGTCCGGCGCGACGGGTGCCGGAACCTCGGGCGCGACCGTTCCATCCTCCCCCTCGGTGAGCATGGGGTTTGTGGGGCCGAGATACTACTTAAACTTTCAGATATAGAAATTAGAATTAAAACCCCGAACGTCGGTGGCGAGTGGCAAGTCCTGACACTCGATCGTCCGTCGACAGCGCTTTTCCGACGGCTGCTCGGTCTTCGACCGCCTTGTTCTGCCCGTATCGCGCCTCTCGGTGAGCATGCTCGGGAGGACGAACACGGCGACGATGGAAGAGGTGGCCACGGCGACCACGGCCAGCGCGCTTCGACGACCCAATCGTGTCCTGCTGGCATTCTATCGGTCACCCACGCGACTGGCCTGGTGGTACCGGTCGTGAGGGTGCGTGCACTGCCTCGGCGTCGAGCGATTCGGGAGCATCCCACTCTCGCCCCGTTCCGGAAGCGACAGACGAACCCTCGGTGGGTGCGGTGGAGACGGACCTTCGACGGTCGCACCAGATTCCTCAAATGCGTGAGGGCGAAAGTCCAAGATATGCATCGACGGACGTTGCTCCGGTCTGTGGGAGCGGTCGGCGCGACCGGTGGTATCGCTGGCTGTCTCGGGAGTCTCGGTATCGGCGATTCGAACACCGATGTCGCTCTCGGGGAACCCGACCGGCAGTTCGACAGCAGCGACGTTCCCTATCCCGCGTGGGGCCAACGGATTCCAGACGTGACGCTCCCCGCACCAATCGAGTCGCGCGAGGTGGGCCTGCGTGACGTCGAGCGGGCGTCGCTGTTGACCTTCTTCTACAGCCACTGCAACACCGTCTGCCCCGTCCTTATCTCGACGCAGCGAAACGTCCAGGCTCACGCACAGAACAACGGCTACGCGTCCGACATCGCGTTCTTCCCGGTGACGTTCGATCCTGCCCGCGACACCGCCGACCGTCTCCGGACCTACGCAGACGAGATGAACGTGGACGCGGCGGCCGAGAACTGGCACTTCCTCCGGCCGGCGTCGGCAGACCGAGCAAAGGACGTCGTACAAGACCAGTTCGGCGTCGGGTTCGAGCGCACCGACCCCGAGGAGATGGACATGTACATGTTCGCACACTCGGCGCTGACACTGCTGGTCAACGCCGACGGCTTCGTCGAACGCGCGTATCGATCGAAGTCGCCGGACGAAGAGACGATCATCGACGATCTGGAGACGGTGAGAAACGCGTGAAGCGTCGACAGGCTGTCGCTGCGATCGCGGGGATCGGACTCAGTGGCGGGAGTCTCTGGGTCGCCCAGAACGGGTTGCCGGGGACCCAGTCCCGGGGTGACGAGCAGTTTCCGGTCCGGATCGAGACCCTCGATGCGCGTGGTTCGACGGCGGGGGAGACACTCGTTCCCACGCCCGGGACCGTCACCGTCGTCGATCTCTTCGCCACGTGGTGTGCCCCCTGTGACGAGCAACTGGAGATACTGAACGCGGTGTACTCCGAGTACGACGAGGTCTCGTTCGTCTCCATCACGAACGAACGACCCAGTGAGACGCTGACGCGCGGCGACATCGCCGACTGGTGGAACCGCAACGACGGTGCCTGGACCGTCGGCCTCGATCCGGGAAGCGAGCTGTTGAGCGCCTTTGGCGCGAGTGGCTTGCCGTACATCGTCATCACCGACGCGGACGGGACGATCAGGTTCAGTCACAGCGGGATCGCCGAGGCGGCGACGCTTCGCACCCAGCTCGATACACTGGTGTGAGATGATCGACCCTACTGTCGTCGGCGCAGCCGGCTTCGCAGCGAGCGCGGGGCTCGCCACGTTCTTCGCACCCTGTGCGTTCCCGTTGCTCCCGGGCTACGTCGGCTACTACCTGAGCGAGAGCGACGACGCGACGGGTATGCTCCTCCCTGCCGTCGGCGCTGCAGGCGGTTCGCTCGGTGCCCTGGCCGTCGTCGCACTCGCGATCCTCGCGATCGGACAGTCGGTGAAAACGGTCTTGCCGGTGCTCGAACCGATCGTCGGCGTCGGCCTGATCGTCTTCGGCATCGTCACACTCTGCGACCGGGGACTGGAACTCACCCTCCCGCTTCCAGAGCGGCCGGCGTCCGTGACTGGATTCAGCGTGTTCGGTGCCGTGTACGCGGTCGCGGCTGCGGGGTGTGTCGTGCCGCTGTTCCTCGGGGTGGTGACGCAGGCGCTTTCGCTCCCGTTGCTCGCGAGTGCGCTCGTGCTGTCAGTGTACGCACTGGGCGTGACACTCCCGCTGGTCGGCGTGACGCTGCTCGCGGGCGCGGGGATCGACTCCTGGCGCTCTCTGGGTGCGTACTCACACCGCGTCAGGCAGGTCGCGGCTGTCGTGATGATCCTGGCAGGCGGCGGGCAGATCTACCTCGCCGTTTTCGAGCTCGGAGTCCTGTGAGCTGGGAGACAGAGAAGGCTGGCACAGGCGAGCGCGCTGGACCAGCGGATGCTCCGCCGGGCGTTGCCGCCCGACTGCGTTCAGATCGTCGCCGTTGGTGGGATCAGAGACGCCGGGATCAACGCATAGTTGCCGCCACAGTCCGAACGGCGGTCTATGTCGCTCCGGTCCGACCTCGCCGCCTGTCTCGCTGGCGATCGCACGAGTTTCAGGGCCTCGTTCCCCGACGTGGTCGCGAGCCACGACATCGACGCCAGGATGGCCGCGTTCCACGACGGGATCGAGGCATTCGAGGGGCCGACCGACCGGCCCACAGACGCACTCGATCCGTGGACTCGCGAACTGGTCTGGCGGCTCTGGCTGCTCGACGACGCGCCGGTGGGATTGACACTCTCGGGCCCGGCGTACCAGGACAACCCGATCCGGTACGTCAACAACACGTTTCGAGAGCTGACGGGCTACGGGCTCGGGGACGTACTCGGTGCGAACCCACGCTTTCTGCAGGGGCCCGATACCGAGGCTGAGCCGGTCGCGGACCTCCGCGAGGCGACTTCGATCTGGGAGCCCGTGACCGTCGAGCTCCGGAACTACCGCAAGGACGGCACGCCGTTCCGGAACCGCGTCTCGCTGGTCCCGATCGAGGGGCCGGACGGGTCGGTGGGCAACTGGGTTGGGATCCAGCGAGCGATCGACTGATACGGATGACCGAACCGCTTTGCTCGTGTAGCACGAACGACGGGCGATGGCAGCGACACCAGAACTGTACGAGAGCCTCGACGACCAGGTGGCGCTCGTCACGGGCGCGACCCGCGGGATCGGTGCGGCGATCGCCGACGGACTCGTCGACCTGGAGGCGACCGTCTACGCCGGGGCCCGGGACACCGCCGACATCGAGGCGACAGACCGGCGACCGATTCGACTTGACGTGACAGAGGAGGTCGAGATCGAAGCGGCGATCGACCGGATCGACGAGGAGGCGGGGCGACTGGACGCCGTGATCAACAACGCGGGGATCTTCCGGCGGTCGGGGCCACTCGACGAGATGGCGACCGAGGATCTGGATCGGACACTGGCGGTGAACCTCCGCGGGCCGACGCTGGTCACGAAGCACGCCCTCCCGCTCTTGCTCTCGCACACGGGCGGGCGCGTCGTGACCCTCTCTTCGGGACTGGGACAGTTCACCGACGGGCAGATGGGTGGGGGCTACCCACTGTATCGGCTGTCGAAGGTCGGCGTCGGCGGACTGACTGCCTACCTCGAAGCCGAGTACGGGAGCGAGGGGCTGCTCGCCAACGCTGCCGACCCGGGGTGGGTCCGGACCGATATGGGCGGGCCGAGTGCCAACCGGAGTCCCTCGGAGGGCGCGGCGACACCAGTGTGGCTCACCCGATTCCGGCCCGGCAGTCCGTCTGGGCGACTCTGGCGAGACCAGTCGATGGTCGAGTGGTAGGACAGTCGCCGGCCCCCGCGAGACGTTGATACAGCTCCAGTCACTAGGCGAAACGATGCTCTCGGACGCCGACCGCCGCAAACTGGACGACGGCGACGACGGACAGTTCTACGACGCGCCGCGGTACGTCACGCACGCTGACGACGCCTTTCTGGCACGGCTGACCGACTGTTACGACGACGTACTGTCACCCGGTGACAGCGTCCTCGACGCAATGGGCAGCTGGGTGTCCCATCTCTCGGCGACGGACTTCTCGCGCGTCGTCGGACACGGCCTGAACGCCGAGGAACTGGCGGCAAACGAGCGCTACGACGAGTGGTTCGTACAGGACTTCAACACCGACCAGTCGCTGCCGTTCGACGACGACACGTTCGACGCGGTCTGCTGTGCGCTCTCGGTACAGTACTTGCAGTATCCCGCAGCGGTCTTCGCCGAGTTCGAACGCGTCCTCGTACCCGGTGGTGTGGTCGTGGTCAGCTTCACCAATCGGATGTTTGCCACGAAGGCGATACGAGCCTGGCGGGCGGCCTCGATGGCGGAGCGGGCGACACTGGTCGAGAGAGCAGTCCGCGAGGGTGGAATGGTTGTCACGGAGCGAATCACCGAGGACGGGCCGGGCGATCCGTTCTACGCCGTCGTCGGGCGTGCCGGCGACACACCAGAGCAGTCCTCGTGATCGACCCACGCCACGCCGTCCGGAGTCGGATTGAAACCTGCCGCGCCCAACCGCTCGGCAAGGACCCCACCGCCGACTCCCTCACCCGCCTCGCTCGCGGTACCAGACCTGCTCACCGACCGGCGATTCGCCGTCGAGATCCAGCCTATCGACGAACAGGTCACGGATCGCGAGGGTGACGGTGAGTTCGACCGGCGGACTGTCGGGCGGTTCGACCGTAACGACACAGTGGCCGTCCCGCTCCGTGATCGATGCGATGGTCCCGACGGTCCACCGGTCGACGTGGTGGGTCGGCTCGCGTGCGTGGATGCGGTCGTGGTTCATCGCTGCCCGCTCACTTCGCGAAGTAGCTGGTGAAAAAGCCCGAGAGGAACGACGAGACGCCCACCGCGAGCGCCATCTCACCGAGCCCCCACGGGCCGTCGTCGTCGTCGGCCGCTGCGACGGTGATTCCGACACTGATAACGAGCGAGACGATTCCGTTGACGAGGTGGGTTCGAAACGATCCCATGCCGTACTCTACGGACCAGTCGGGTGATACCCTTTCGGTCTTACAGGTCGGAGCCTCCGTTGCACCGGGGTGACCCAGTAGCAACTCCGCCTCTCGTTATTCTGCTACGAACCGGCCTGGCAACACGGCCACTCCAAGCACCACCACCGGGCCGGCGATGAACCCGGCCCAAGATACGAGAGACACCGCGCCAGCGACGACCAGTCCGATCCGGGTCACCCTCGCCAACCTGTCCTCCCGGAGCGCGACGCGGAGGACCCACCCCCCACAGAGCAGCGGGACGACGACGAAGGCGGCAGTCACGAGCGCCCCGGCAGTGAGGCCGGTCTCGGCCAGCGCCAGCACGGTCTGGACGGCCGTGTTCACCCCCGTGGCGGCGATCAGCAGGCCTGCGCCGGCGAGGCCGATTCGGGCGGGCTGCGCACGCCAGTCCGAGCGTCGGCGCGAGAGCGCGACAGCGCCACCGACGACCGCGAGCGCGAACGGCCCGACGGCGACGAGCGGGTGCTGGCCCTCCCACAGGTGGGTCTGGACGAGATCGAAGGGTACGGTGAGGTACTCTGCGGTCGAGAACGACTCGGTGTAGCCGATGGTGACGCCCAGCTGGCCGCTGCGGTTGGCCGGCTCGTAGACGGCCACGAGGTAGGTGCGATAGCCGTCGACGGGGCGGTCGACGTCGACGGTGTGGTAGTTCGCCGACGGTGCGAACAGTTCGTAGCTCGCGCTGGCGGGTCGCGTGCCCTCGATCACTTCGGTGCCCATCCCTTCGGGAACGGTGATACCGTCCGGGACGGCGTCACTGTCGTTCAATGATGGACTCATCAGCACGACCGACGGCGAGAACTGGTTGTCCTGTGGGGTGAACGTCCCGACACGAAGCCGCTCACCGGGCAGTAGCGAGAAGCGGTAGTAGCGGACCTGTCCCCGGTCGAGTCGGTCGTAGAAGGACCACGACTTGACGGGGTTGGGCACCTCGACGGCCCGCTCGGGCGTGGTGTTGTCGTCCGGAAAGCTCGGGACGTGAGCGAGCGCCGGCGTCGCTACGAGGACCACCACCAGTGTGACCAGGCCAGCCTTCTTCAGCGTCATCTGGGCCCTACTACGTCGGCCCGGCGGTTAACGTCCCCCGCTCGTTCGTGGGGTCGGCTACGATGTACTGGGTGGGAAAGAGGGAAACAGCAATAACCTGTTCACCCGTCATCAGATAGCAACGCGAAGCGTCTAGCACCAACACATGAGCACGCACGACGACGACGATCCGCGGTGTCCCGAGTGTGGTGAGCCGATCGGGATGACCGCGACATACTGCATGCACTGTTCGGCCGATCTCACCGACGAACACGCGGCGGCCGACGCCGACGGGAACCTGGCGTGGGACGCCGATTCGTCTGACGGCGCGACCACGAGTACCGATTTCGGTGGCCCGACCGAGCGCGAGGATTCGGCGGACGGGCAACTCCTTGATCCGGACGGTCTCGTCGACAACTCCCTCACGGTACTGGTCGGCGTCGCAGGCGGGATCGTCGTCGGTCTCCTGGGGACGATCGTCTTCGCGATCGTCAGCACGAGCGCGTGGGCGCTGCCCTTCGGTTTCGTGGCGTGGCTGGGCTCGACGGCATATCTGGTTCGACGGTCGACCGTCCAGGGTGCAGTCGCCAAGAGTGGCTACGCGGTCGCGGTCGTGTTACTCCTCGTTCCCTTCGTCACGTTGAGTCCGTTCCTCAGCGTCGAGGGCGGACTGGTCGGTCGCGCGCAATCGTTCGTGATCTTGCTGGTCTTCGTCGCTATCCCGGCGGGGATCAGCGCCGTCGTCGGTTTCCTCGCCGCGCAGTTCGTCCCCGACGAACTCGGTGACAGTGAGGGGTAATACTGTCTAGTACGGCCAGCCTGCCCGAAACTGTCGAGACCTGTCTTCGAGTGGAGGCATAGGTGCGAAAATAGCAGAAATGGTACTAAAATAGAAGATATAAAAATATAAAATCTGTACTCGGGTCTTATTGCTACTATCTATTCAGAAAATGTTTGGTATGGACGTATAAGATAGCTTTGGCGGTTGTCCTACAGCGCGCTATCGGCGAACCCGCCGTCGACAGTGAGGACCTCGCCGGTGACGTAGGAGCTCGCGTCACTGGCGAGGTAGATCGCTGCGCCGACGATCTCTTCGCGCTCGGCCACGCGGCCCAGCGGGGTGCGTTCGTCGATTTGCTCGCGTTTCTCGGTCCCCTCGGCGTAGGTGTCGGCGTTCTGTGGCGTGATGACGAATCCGGGGGCGATCGCGTTGACTCTGATCTCGGGCGCTAGCTCCCTGGCGGCGGCGCGGGTGAAGGCGTCGACGCCGCCTTTCGCGGCGGAGTAGGCCGGGAGATCGGCCATCGAAAGCTGGGCGGCCAGCGAGGAGATGGTGACGATCGAGCCGTCGTCGTCCATCGCCGGCGCGAACGCCTGGGTCACGCGGCGAACGCCGTCGAGTGCGACGTCGAGGACGCGGTCCCACTCGTCGTCCTCGATTCCGAGCACGCTCTCACGAGAGATGGCGCCCTGCGAGGCGACGACGACGTCGATCCCGCCGAACGTCTCGATAGCAGTCTCACGGACTGCTTCGAGTGTCGTCGCGTCGGTCACGTCGCAAGTCACTCGCGCCGCCTGTGCACCGCGTGCCTCGATCTCCGTCGCGGTTTCTTCGACCTTCTGTTCGTCTCGACTTGTCGCGATCACGTCGGCACCGTCCTCGGCGAATCCCAGTGCGATCGCCTGTCCGATACCGCTCGTCCCGCCGATCACGACCGCCCGCTTGCCCTCGACGGAGACCGGCGTGTGTTCGTACTCGACCATAGACGGACATCACTGCTCGCGCATTTCACGTTTGGGATCGGTCCAGTCGGCCATCGCCGGATCGGCCGCACGAACGCACGCTATCGACCGGGAAAGCAGCGAGAACCGTCCGTGTGAAAGCGAGTCAGCCGGTCGTCTCACTCTCCGGGGACGACTCTCGGTCCGGCGACCGCCTGGAACCGGAGGACCATGGCGATGGTGACGGCCGTCGCGACGGCCGCGACGGCGGCGACAGCGAAGAACGCGGCCTGCACGTCGAACCGCTCGATCAGGTAGCCGAACACTGGGGGTGCAACGGCGCTGCCGATCATGATGCCGACCGTGATGATAGCGAAACTCTTCCCGACCGTGCCGTCCCCTGCGAGCCGTTCCGTGAGGGTGTCTCTGGCGGGCCCTTCGAGGCTCCGAACCGCACCGAGGAGCAGGAATAGCCCGACGGCGACGAGGGCGGGCGCGATGCTCGTCGCGATGACGCTGACGAGTACGGTGATGCCGACGAAGCTCCCGACCAGCACCGGGGACGGTGCGAAGCGATCCGTGAGCGAGCCGCCGACGAGGACGCCGACGGCCCCGGTGAGAAAGAGGCCGGTCAGCGCGAGGTTGGCCTGGTCCAGCGGGAGGTCGTAGGTCTCGGTGAGGAACACGACCGCGTAGGAGGTGAGTCCCCAGTTGGCCGTCGAGGAGACGAGCGCGAGCACGGCGAGGACGAGGATCTCTGAATCGGCGATCAGGGACCGCAGTTCCGCTCGAACCCGTTCGAGGAGGCTCCCGGCACGTCCCGTATCGGTCACGTTCGGTCCGGTGATGTCTCGGTCGAGCCGCCAGGCGAACACTGCCGTGATGAGGGCCGCGTAGAGGAGGCCGACGACGCCGAGGCCACCGACGGCGTGTCGCCACGTCAGCCCGGGGACCGCGATGACGGCGGTGATGACGACCGGCGGGGCCGCGAATCCCAGCATCCCGCCGAAGTTGTACACCGAGAACGCGCGACCGCGGACCCCGTCCGGTGTCGCGTCCGTCAACAGCGGATAGTGCGCTGGATGGTGGCCTGCAACGCCGATCCCGACGATCGCTTGCCCGACGAGCAACCAGCGGAACGACGGGGCGGCTGCCACGACGAGCACGCCGATAGCACCGAGAAAGGAGGACAGCGCCAGTGCGACCGTTCGGTCGTAGTTGTCCGCGAGATAGCCGAAGGGCAACTGGAAGACGGTGTTCGTCAGCGCCTGGACGCCCAGCGCGACGCCCAGGAGAGCGAGCGTGACGCCGAAATCGCCCGAGAGGATCGTCAGGATCGGCGGTAGCAAGACGAGATACATGTGGTTGACGAACTGCGAGCCGCTGATCAACCCGACGACCAGGGCGACTGATCTGGGGAGGCGACGGATCTCGGCGAGCGTGTCGTCCAGCATCGACCGGACATCGAGACCCGACGAGTATAACAGTACCTTTCTTCCCCGAATACGGCATCACCGGCCGCTCGTGGCCGGTATCCGGACGTGTCGGAACGGTCCCGGAGCGTTCGATGGCGGTCCCGTCCGTCCAGCCAGTAGTTTCTTTTTCGCATCGGTCGACCGTCGTGTATGCGAGGATTAGCCAAGACGAGTCGGAGCCACGGCGGGATGGAACTCATTGAGCGCGAACCACCCGAACCGGCCGCCGACGAGTGTCTCGTCGAAGTGGACTACGCGGGGTTGTGCGGGAGTGATGCCGGCATCTACGAGTTCGAATCTGCCTTCGAGCGGATGGATCTCCCGACCGTCATCGGTCACGAGTATTCCGGACGGGTCGTCGAGGCGGGCGCGCACGTCACGAAATTCGCCGTCGACGACCGCGTCGTCGAGCGCCCGATCCGCGGCTGTGACGAGTGCTATCAGTGCCAGATCGGCGAGGCGAACGTCTGCCAGAACGCGGTCATCACCGGCGTCGATCACGACGGTGCTTACGAGCAGTACGTCGCCGTGCCCGAGGACGCGCTCCACGCCGTCCCCGCCAGCGTCGAGCAGCGACACGCCGCGATGGTCGAACCGACGAGCATCGGTGCTCGTGCAGTCATCCAGAACTCTCGCGTCCGCGCCGGCGACACCGTCCTCGTCGAGGGCCCCGGCCCGATCGGCCTGCTGACCGCACAGATCGCCCGCGCCCAGGGCGGCTCGGTCGTCGTTTCCGGCGTCGGACAGGACACGGCGTATCGGCTCCCGCTCGCGGAGGAACTGGGCTTCGAGACGATCAACGTGGCGGCGGATGACCTCGACGACCGCCGCGACGAGCTCACCGACGGCGTCGGCTACGACGTGGTCTTCGACACGACAGGGCATCCATCCGGACTGCCCTCGGCCGTCGAGGAAGTTCGCAAGGGTGGTCAGATCGTCCTGATCGGCCAGACCGGTGAGACCACGATGGCGTACTCGCCGCTCGTCCGCGCCGAGATCGACCTCCAGTGTTCCTACGCCTCGATGTACGAGGATTTCGAGAACGCGCTCAGGCTGATCGACACCGGCGACGTGGACGCCGAGACGTTCGTCGACGACCGCTTCTCCCTGCTCGACGCCGACGAGGCCTTCGAGGCGTTCGTCGACGGCGAAACCTGCAAACCGGTGTTCGACGTGTCGGAACTCAGGGACTGACCTTATCTCTCGTCGAACAGTTCCTGTCCCTCGGCCAGATGATCCTCGACGGCGTCAAACTCCAGCGTCAGGCCGAGCCCGGGCTCTTCGCCGACCGCCATCCGGCCGTCTTCGATGAGGCCGTCTTCTTCGACCAGGTCCTCCCACCAGCCGAGCTCGTAGCTGTGGTACTCCAGTGCGAGCGCGTTGGGCACGGCGGCACCGACGTGGGCCGACGCCATCGTCCCGACCGGCGAGGAGACGTTGTGCATCGCCAGCGGCGTGTAGTAGATGTCTGCCAGCGTGGCGATCTTCATCGTCTCGCGCATCCCGCCGACCTTGGGCACGTCCGGCGCGAGGATGTCGACGGCCTGCTCTTCGAGGAGGCGGCGCTGACCGTGGGTACGGTAGACGTTCTCGCCGGTCGCGATTGGTGTCGCGGTGCCCTGGGTGACCTGCGCTTGCACGTCGTGGTTCTCCGGCGGGATCGGGTCTTCGAGCCACCAGACGTTGTACGACTCGAGCGCGCGGGCGAGGCGGCGGGCGCTCCCGGCGCTGAAGGCCCAGTGGCAGTCGAACGCGGTGAGCGCGCGGTCGCCGACGCGTTCGGTGACTTTCCGGACGATCTCGGCTTTGTGGTCGATCTCGGGCTTGCTGAGGTAGCGGTTCGCCCGGTCCTGCTCGAAGCCGCTGGGCACGTCGAGGTCGAACTTCAGGGCGTCGTAGCCCAGTTCGTCGACGACGCGCTCGGCCTCGTCGGCGCAGGCGTCGGGATCGGCCTCGTCCTCGGTGTGGCAGTCACAGTACACCCGCACCTCGTCGCGGTACTTCCCGCCCAGCAACTGGTAGGCGGGCACGTCAAGCAGCTTCCCGGCCACGTCGTTGAGAGCGATCTCGATGCCGGAGATGGCGGCGATGTCCTTCCCAGCGATCGAGCCTTCCCCGCTCATCTTCTGGACGAGGTGTTCGTAGAGTCGGTCGATATCCAGCGGGTTCTCGCCGACGACGAACGGCTTCATCCGCTCGATAATCTCGGGGATGGCCCCGCCCCAGTAGGACTCGCCGATACCGCAGACACCGGCGTCCGTGTAGACGCGGACGAGCGTCCAGGGGTAGTTGCCGTCGACGATCACCGTCTGTACGTCGGTGATCTCCACGTCGCGTGGAGCCGCGTCGTTCGACAGCCCCATCGTGTCGCCGGAGAGGTCGCGCATCGTATACTCCGCGTTCGGGTCGCTCAGGCTTTCGTAGCTCATTCGACGGTCGAGTGGTTCTGTGAAAGGGGAGATAAAGATTCCGCCGTCCACGCGACGGTCTCCGTCAATACGCCCGCTGGTGGCCGCTCAAGAGTGGGTGACGTTCAACTCGATGACGTTGACGGCTTCGAGGAGTTGCCGCGGGAGTTCCTCGTGGTAGCGGTCGCCCCGTAGCCGGTTCGTCGGCCCGGCGACGCTGACGGCGCCCAGCACTCGGTCGCTGTTGCTCTGGACGGGCGCGGCGACACAGCGCAGTCCGCTGAGCCGCTCTTCGTCGTCGTACGCGTAGCCCCGTTCGCGGATCTCCGCGAGTTGGTCCAGCAGTTCGGCGCGGTCGGTCACCGTCTGGGGCGTCTGTGCGGGGAGCCCGTGCCGGTCGAGGATCTCGTCGCGCCGGTCGTCCGGGAGGTTCGCGAGGATTGCCTTCCCGAGTGCCGTGCTGTGCAGCGACACCCGGGTCCCGACGTGGGCTTCGACCTGGACGGCGTCCTCGCCGCGGGCCCGGTGCAGGTAGCTCCCGCGTCCGTGCTCCTCGACGAGGAGGTTCGCCAGTTCGCCGGTTTCGGTCGCAAGTTTGTCGACCTCCGGTCTGGCCGTCTCGTAGATCTGCATCCGGTTGCGAGCGTACGCGCCGTGTTCGAGGAACCTGATCCCGACGTGGTACGTGCCGTCGTCGCTGACGATGTATTCGGCCGCTTCGAGCGACGTGAGGTAGTTGTGGGCCGTGCTCTGGGGGATCCCCATCTCCCGTGTGAGTTCCGTCAGGGTCGCTCCGTCCAGGTCCTGGATCGTTCTCACGATCTCGAAGGCTTTTCCGACCGATTTGACCTTGTTTTCGACCATGCTGAACGATTCACGACTCACCAGTATAAACGTTCAGACCTCGGTGACGGTGTTCGACAGCGTTCCGATCCCGTCGATCTCGATGTCGATCCGATCGCCTGGGCGGAGGGTGAACCCTTCATCAGGGACGAGCGACGTGCCGGTCAGGAGGACCGCGAGTTCGGGGACGCTGTTGTGCCGGGTGAGGTAGCCGACCAGTTCCTCACACGAGCGGACCATCTCGCCGGTCGAGGTGTGGTCGTCGTACAACACCTCGCCGTCGCGAGTGATCGACATGGTCATCGTCAGGTCGTGTGGGTCCTCGATCGCTGCCGTCGTCGCGACGCAGGGACCGATCGAACAGCACCGATCGTACACTTTCGCCTGCGGGAGATAGAGGGGGTTCTGGCCCTCGATCGAGCGACTGCTCATGTCGTTGCCGACGGTGTAGCCGACGATCTCGCCCTCGTAGAGGACGACGCCGAGTTCGGGCTCGGGCACGTCCCACTCCGAATCGCCGCGGATGCCGACCGCGTTGCCCGGGCCGACGGTCCGACTCGGAGTCGCCTTGAAGAAGATCTCTGGCCGGTCGGCGTCGTAGACGTCCAGATAGAGGTCCGGAGTATCGCTCTCTGCTTCCCGGGCCTCTTCGCTGATCTGATAGGTGACGCCCGCGGCCCAGATCTCCTCGGCGTCGACTGGGGCGCGCGCTGCGTCGGGTACATCGTCGACGGTCGCTGCCCCGTCGAGGGCCCGTTCGGCGAGAGCGTCGATCGACAGATCGGCCACGTCTGCTGCCCGCGCGAGGTCGCCGAACGATCGGAGCTTCGGGGTGGTGCTCGTGACGTCGTACGTCCCGTCGTCGGTTTCGACGGCAAGCCGTCGCTCTCCCGAGTCGGTAAACTGGTAGTAGCGCATCGCCTAAAATCTCTCAGGGACCGGTAAAAGCTCTTTCCCGTCCGCTGAGCGATCGCGGCGACCGTTGCAGTAACCGAACTGTTTTATGACGAACGAGTGAATCCTGTAGACGTGATGGAGTACACGAACCTCATCGACGGTGAATGGGTACCGTCCGAGAGTGGCGAGACGATCGAGACCCGCAACCCGGCCGATCGGAGCGAGGTCGTCGGCACGGTACAGGAGTCGACACGCGCCGACGCCGACCGCGCCATCGCGGCCGCGAGTGAGGCCCAGTCTGACTGGGGCGACACGCCCGGCCCGGAACGCGGCGCGGTCCTGCGCGAGGCGGCCGAGTTGCTCGCCGAGCGCAAAGACGATCTCACCGAGACGCTGGTGCGTGAGGAGGGCAAGACACGCGCCGAGGCGGGCGGCGAGGTCCAGCGTGCGGTCGACATCTTCTACTACTACGCCTCGAAGGCCGCCGACCTCGGCGGCGAGGTCAAGGCCAGCAGCAGCCGCGACGCGACGCTCTCGACGCGCCGCGAACCCGTCGGCGTGGTCTCGGCGATCACGCCCTGGAACTACCCCATCGCCATCCCGGCCTGGAAGATCGCGCCCGCCCTCGCCGCTGGCAACGCTGTCGTCCTCAAGCCGGCCTCGCTGACGGGCGCGATCGCGCACGACTTCGCGAAGTGTCTCGACGACGCGGGGCTGCCTGACGGCGTGCTCAACGTCGTCACCGGCCCCGGCAGCACCGTCGGCGACGCGCTGGCGACCGACGAGCGCGTCGACGCAGTCTCCTTCACCGGGAGCGTCGGCGTCGGCGACGTGGTGTACCAGAACGCTGCCCCCGACCAGAAGCGCGTCCAGCTGGAGATGGGCGGGAAGAACCCCACGCTCGTCACCGAGAGCGCAGACGTCCAGGAGGCGGTCGACATCGTCGGGAGCGGCGCGTTCGGCGTGACCGGGCAGGCCTGTACCGCCTGCTCACGCGCGATCGTCCACGAATCCGTCTACGAGGAGTTCGTCGACGGCATCGTCGCTTACGCGGAGGACATCGAGATCGGACCGGGCCTCGAGGAACCGGATATGGGGCCCCACGTCAGTGAGGAGGAACTCGACTCGACACTCGACTACGTCGATGTCGGCCAGAAAGAGGGTGCCACGCTCGAAACCGGCGGCGAGCGCCTCACCGGTGGGGAGTACGACGACGGCTACTTCGTCACCCCGGCCGTCTTCTCGGACGTCGATCCCGAGATGCGCATCGCACAGGAGGAGATCTTCGGACCAGTGCTGTCGGTCATCCCGGTTTCCGACTTCGACGAGGGGATCGACGTCACGAACGGCGTCGAACAGGGCCTCTCTGCCAGCGTCGTCACCGACGACCTGCGTCAGGCCCACCGCTTCGTCGACGAGGCCGACGCCGGCGTGGTCAAGACCAACGAGAAGACCACTGGCCTCGAATATCACGTCCCCTTCGGCGGCATGAAGGCCTCCTCCAGCGAGACCTTCCGCGAACAGGGCGACGCCGGGCTGGACTTCTACACGATCAGCAAGACCGTCTATCTCAACTACTGAGACGGACTGTTGTAGATCTTTCCCGGATCGACCGAACGCAGCCGTGCGGTCGACCGGGTACACGTCTACAACCGTCCGTGTGACGCGCCCCGGTCGCTGGCACCGTTTTCACTCTCCGTTCGCGATCGTTTCGGCCCGCCCGACGGCGGTGTGAACGCGAGCAGTGTCCTCGAGATCGTCAGACGGTGTCGATCCATCGATGGACCGTCGCTCGGAATTGCAGAAATCTGTTCCCGGAATGCCGGGTCGGACTTCCACAATGCTGAAACAACCTCCGATAGCCAACCGGTAAAATCGGCCGAACGAGATATTTCTAACAGAAATACCATTGTTATGCGGCTGTTTCACTGATGCTGAAAACTCTCTCGACAGAACTGAAGATCCCACATCGTCGACCTGAACTATTGCCTCGACTGTCTCGTTCACCACTCGATGTTCGCGGCCGACGGTAGCCGTCGACGGTTCTGTTCGTCGCACGATTGAACTTTGAATACACGGTCGAGGCTGTGTCCCTGTTGTTCTTATTACTGTCTGTCGCAGATATGGGCGTCTTATGCGAATTCTGGTGCCACTTTCTAGATTATAATTATGATAATCTATACAATGCCAAAACAAATTCCTTAGAAAAATTCAAAAATCTGAATTTGTGTCTTAAATGCCGCTCGTCACGCCGTGTCCGTTCTGTTGTGGTGGTACTTCGGGACCCACTCTCGACAACCTGTGTCTACTTATTTTCCTTCGAAACCACGTCCGTCAGGGCGAACCAATTGACTTCGACGAATTCACCGGCACCGTCAGCCCAGACCCGGTCTGGCGGGCACTGGCGAGACAGTGGGAGTGATCCGGGCGACGCTGTCGTCCCCGGTAGCTTATTCACCCCTGAACCCCCTCGCTGGCGTATGCCGAAGATAACGTTCGTCGGTGCGGGCAGTATGGTCTTCTCGACGACACTCGTCGGCGACATCCTCTCGTTCGACGAACTCGCCGACAGCACGATCGCGCTGATGGACATCGACGAGCACCGGCTCGAACAGACGACACGGGTCGCCGAGGCGATGGTCGACAACGAGGGGCTCGACGCCACTATCGAGTCGACGACCGATCGCCGCGAAGCGCTCGACGGTGCCGACTACGTCCTCAACATGATCAACGTCGGCGGCACCGAACCGTTCGAGAACGAGATCCGGATCCCAGAGTCCTACGGCGTCGAGCAGGCCATCGGCGACACGATCGGGCCGGGCGGTATCTTCCGTGGTCTGCGGACCATCCCCGTCGTGCTCGACATTGCCGACGACATGGAAGACTTGTGTCCCGACGCACGCTTGCTCAACTACACGAACCCGATGTCGATCCTCTGTACGACCATGTTCGAGGCCACCGACATCGAGACTGTCGGCCTCTGTCACAGCGTGCCCCACACCGCCGAGGCCATCGCCGATTACGTCGGCGTCCCGGATGACGAACTCGACTACTGGGTCGCCGGTATCAACCACGTCGCGTGGTTCCTCGATATCACCCACGACGGCGAGAGCGTCTATCCCGCCCTCCGCGAGGCGGCCGAGGACCCGGCTATCTACGAACGGGACACGGTCCGCTTCGAGATGCTAAAACACTTCGGCTACTTCCCGACGGAGTCGTCCCATCACATGTCCGAGTACGTCCCGTACTTCCGGACCGACGAGGAGACGATCGAGGCGATGACCGGTACCGACTACGCCGAGCGGATGCCCACCGCGACCTATCTGGCGGGGTGGAAAGAGCGCTCGGATGCACGCGACGATCCCGAACTCGACGTGGACCTCGATTCGGTGGGCGTCGAGCGCTCCGAGGAGTACGCCTCCCGTCTCATCCACTCGATCGAGACCGACACCACCCGGCGGCTGAACCTCAACGTCAGCAACGAGAGCGGCGCGATTTCGAACCTCCCTAGCGACGCCTGCGTCGAGGTCCCCGTCCTCGTCGACGGCACGGGCCTGCACCCCTGCTCTGTCGGGGAGTTGCCGGCGTCGATCAGCACGTTCCCCCAGCAACACGTCGCGGTCAATCGCCTCGTCGTCGAGGGCGCACTGGACGGCGACCGCGAGAAGATCCACCGCGCGGTCAAGCAGGACCCGCTGACGGCCGCCGAACTCACGCTGCCGGCGATCCACGAGATGACCGAGGACCTGCTCGAAGCCAACGCCGAGTACCTGCCCGAACTGAACTGATGGTGTGATCGGATCCGATGGGTGTCGGTCTGTCCCGGATCGACCCCACGAAGTCGTACGGCCGGCTGATGAAACCCCTCCGACCGACTCACTCACTGACCAGCGGGAAGGAGGCCAATCGGGCTGCCGCGATCGACGTCAGCCCGCGAGCCGTCGCAGAGTCGGCTGTCCGGCGGGCGTGTGCACTCTCCAGACCGACCTCGTCGGCGATCGGAACGAGTCGGATCGTCGTCCCCTCGGGGGTCGTCTCCCAGAGCAGGTACGATTGGGGAAACGAGCAGGTCGTCGGCGCGGCGATCTCGCGGAGGCCGCGGTATCGTCCCGTCGCAGGGAGGTGGTAGTGGCCGGTCAGGACGACTTCGGCACCGCCGGCGGCCAGTGTCTCGGCGAAGGCCTCGGACTCGGCCATGCTCGGGACCGCGACCATCTCCGGTTCGATCTGACGGTGAGCGGCGATCTGGTCGATCACCGGCGGGAAGTTGTGGTGGACGAGGACGACCGGCGTCTCGGCGGTGTCGAGGGCATCGGCGAGCCACGAGAGCGTCGCCTCCGTGACCGCTCCCTCGTGGGTCTCGAAGAGTCGCTCGGCGCTCCCGGCGCTGTTGACGCCGAGCACGTCCAGTGTCCCGACCTCGACGTGGTAGGGCATCGTTCCGGGACCGTAGCGTTCGGCGAAGCCGTCGACGGGCAGGGGTTCGTGCTCTTCGCCGTACTTCGCCACGTCGTGGTTCCCCGGGACGGCGTAGAACGGTGCGTCGAGATCTGCGAGCGCCTCGTCGACGGCGTCGTAGTTCCACGGCTCGCCGTCCTTGGTCAGGTCGCCGGGCGACAGCACCGCGTCCACGTCGCGGTCGTCGATGTCGGCGATGGCGGCCTCGAAGTGAGCCAGCGTGTGTTCGAACAGCTTCGAGGTCCCTTCCGCACGGGTCGAGACGTGCGGATCGGCGACGACGGCCACGCGCGTGTGCTCGCCTGCGGGCTCGTTCAGTCGAGCGAGGACGGGCCCCGCAGTGTCGTCTTCACTCATACGTCCTCCGGGAAGAAGTTCGCCGGATCGTCGTGTTCGAAGGTCGCCAGCCGGGTCCCGTCGAGCAACTGGAGGTGAGAGTACATCGCGCCGCGCTCGCGGGCGGCGGCGGCCAGTTCGCTCGCCTGCGTCAGATCGACACTGCCGACCAGCAGGACGGCGAGCCGACTGTCCGCGTCCGTGACCCGCGTGACGGTGAACAGGTCGGGGCCCGACCGATGCGTGAACAGTTCGTAACCGTCGAACTCGCCGTCCGCGACGGCACGCCGAACGTCCCCGGCGTCCTCGCCCTGTGTGAGGTAGACGAACCCGAAGCGATCGCTGTCGCCGCTGGCCGGGGGTTCCGGTGCGACGTGCGCCGCCCGAACCGTGACGACGCGCCAGCCGTCTGCACGCAACTGCTCGGCCATCTCCGAGGCCGATTGTAGGGTTCGGGTCCATCCGTTCGCCTCGTCGGGAGACCCACCGTCGGTCGTGTCGGACATACCTGTTCCGTTCTATCGAGTGTACAAGAAGATTCCCCTCAAACACCACATTGTTAGATATATTTAGAGTATTGCGTTCTTTGTACGGCTTTGTATGGGTTTAGGTTGATAATAGCAACGCAATTACCTTCGGCTCAGGCACAGTAACGCGATGCCATCAGACAAGACACGGCGCGGTTTTCTCACGATCGCGGGTGCGGGCGCGGCCAGTGCCCTGGCGGGTTGTTCGGGCGGTCCCTCCAGCGAGACAACTGAATCGAATGACGGACAGACTGACTCGGGCAGCGACGGCGGCGACGGTGGTGACGGTGGTGACGGCGGATCGGACACTGAGGAGACCACCGAATCGGTCAGCAACACGCTCCAGATGATGGCCACCGGGTCGATCCAGACCCTCGACCCGATCAACGCGAAGGGATCCGGTGCGGGCTACGACCAGTACGGACGCTCGCTTATGGAGTTCAACGACGGGCTGTACCCGCCCGAGCCCGCGCTGGCCGAGGACTACTCGATGTCCGACGACGGGCTGACCTACACCTTCCAGCTCAAGCAGGGCGTGCAGTTCCACGACGGGCAGGAACTGACAGCGGAGGACATCGCCTACTCCTACCGACGGCTGGCCGGTTCGGAGAACTCCCGCAACCGGGACGACATCATCGGCGAGACGATGACCATCGACCACGAGAAGGACGCCTCGCGGACGGAGCCGGAGGACGAGGAGACGCTGTCGGACTACGTCCCCGGTTCGCTCGCGGTCGAGGCGGTCGACGACTACACCTTCCGCTTCACGCTCGCCTCGCCGTTCCAGTACACGCTCTACCAGATCGCCGGCGGTGCCTTCGCCGTCCTCCCGGCCAACTCCGTGGGCGACATCGAGGGGTACGACGGCGAGTACACCTACAACGAGTTCTTCAGCACCGAGAACGGCGGCCCGACCTACGCCGGTCTGGGCCCGTTCCAGGTTGATTCCTGGAACAAGGGGAGCCAGATCGAGCTGACCGCGTTCGACGACTACTACGGCGAGGGGCCGGAACTCGACGGGATCACCTACACGGTCGTCGGGAGCGGTAACACCCGCGTCAGCCGGTTCAGGAACGGGAACGCCGACGTGCTCGAAGAGATGCCGACCGCGTCGTTCAACCCGGACAACGTCTCCATCGAAGAGAGTATGGGGAACCGTTCTATCGGCACCTACATGTTCGACGACGGCACGGAGGTCAACTACGGCGAGATCCCGTCGCTGTCGACGGAGTACCTCGTGTTCAACACGCTCGAAGTGCCGCTGCCGGTCCGGCGCGCGTTCGCCTACGCGCTGAACCAGCACGAAGTCGCCCAGAACGTCTACAAGGGCAACGCCAAGGCCGGCTACCACATCACACCGCCTGCCCCGTATCCGACCTTCGAGGACGGCATGTCCGGCGAGGAGTCCTACGACCGCCACGCCGAGAACGGCTACCAGTCCAACACCGAGTTCGGGGCCGACGGCTACCCCTACGGCTACGGCGAGACCCGTCTCGACGACGCTCGCTCGGTGATGGAAGAGGCGGGCTACGGCGAGAACAACCGCTACTCGATCACCGCGACCACCATCGCGGGCAACAGCGCCTACCAGTCGGTGTTCACCCGCCTCCAGTCGAAGCTCCGGTCGGCCTACATCGACATGAGCATCGAGGAGGCCGAGTTCGGGACGATCATCAGTCGCGCCATCAGTGCCGACATGGAAGTGTTCGCGCTGGGCGACGGGATGGAGTATCCCGGCCCGCAGAACTTCCTGCGATTCCTCCACGGATCCAATCCCAGCACGCAGTTCACCCGCTGGGGCGCCGAAGGGAGCAACTTCACCGAGGAGTACCGACAGATCGCTCGCGAGGCGTGGGACTCCAACTACGCGGCCGAGGGGGCGACCCAGGAGTCCCGCAACGAGGCCTTCCAGACGGTCGAGGAGATGAACTGGGCGTCGGTCCAGGAACTCCCCACCGTCCACGGGACCAGCCAGCGCTTCTGGTACGACTACGTCGACGTGGAGATGTACGGCGTCATGGAGAACCAGACGTTCGACACAGTGACGAAGGGCCAGTAGTCACCGTTCCCGCCGCTGGATCAGTATTTATACACTATGCGACGACAGCACATCGGCCGATCGCTGCAGCACAGTTTCGATACGCACGGGGTGGCACGACCATGACGACCATCGACCGGGTGGTCCGACAGTGACGACGCTCAGGTATCTCGGAAAGCGCCTCCTGTTGAGCATCCCCGTGGTGTGGCTCGGGACGTCCATCACGTGGTTCATCATCTTTATGGGGCCCGTCGATCCGGCCGCGCGACTGCTCAGTGAAGGACAGATACGCAATCCGGCGGCCTACGAGGCCGCACAGACACAGCTCGGACTGGACCAGCCCCCGCTCCAGCACTACTTCGACTGGATGTGGAACCTCGTCACGTTCGACCTGGGCCAGACGTGGCTGCTCTATCAGGGGTCGAACGTCAACGCCCTGATCCTGGATTTCCTGCCACGGACGCTGTGGCTCGGGTTCTGGTCGGTCCTGATCGCCGTCTTCATCGGCGTCCCGCTGGGATTCTACGCGGGGATGCGCTCGAACACGGCCGCGGACTACCTCGCCTCGATGGGCGGGATCGTCTGGCGCGCGATGCCGAACTTCTGGCTCGGGATCATGCTGCTCGCGTTGCTGGGCAGCTCGGCCTCGATCTTCCTGGGGTGGGACTGGCAGTCGTGGCTGATCCCCCTCGATGCGGTCTCGGGCAGCCCCGACATGTCCCGCCTCCACACCGTCGACGGCTTCCTCGCGGCGACCAAGAAGGTGCTCCCGGCCGCGCTCGTCCTCGGGTCGGCCTCGATGGGCAACGAGATGCGGATCGGGCGCACGGCCGTCCTCGAAGTCCGTAACGAGGACTACATTGATCTCGCGAAGGCCAAGGGCGTCTCCGACCGGGCGCTCGTCTGGAAGCACATCCTCCGCAACGCTCTGGTTCCGCTGGTGCCGATCATCACCAGCGAAGCATTCCTGCTCATCGGCGGGAGCGTCCTCGTCGAGACCGTCTTCGGCATCAACGGGATCGGCCTCCTGTTCTATCAGGCGGCGATCCAGGGCGACCTCCCGCTCGTCGGGACACTGATGTACGTGTTCATCCTGATGATCGTCGGGATCAACCTCCTGCAGGACGTGCTGTACACGATCATCGATCCACGAGTCGGCATGGAGGGGGCCTGAGATGGCGGGCGCACACGAGTCCCAGCCCGCCGACGCGGCCGACGGTCCGGGCGAGCGCACGGACGGGTCGGCACAGACGACCGAGTCGACCGTCATCCCGACCGAGTCGCCGACACTGGTCTGGCTCGCGCTGGGCGCGGGCCTGTTCGCTCTCGAAGCCGGCGCACTGGTGCACTTCATCGTCAGCATCCTCGGCGACGGGCTGGCGGCCGCCTCGCTCCCCGGGACCGGGTTCGTCGCCGGCCTCCAGACGGCAACCGCCGAGATCCCGACGCTGCTCTCCCGGGAGACGATCCCCAACGGCGGCTACTGGACCGGCAGCCGGTGGGTCGGCACCTTCATGGGGTTCCGTCCGGACGTCGCGTGGGCCATCCGCGCGGCCCTGATCTACGGCTACGCCTTCGCAGTCGGCGGGTGGGCGATCCTCGGCTACCGGCTCTACCGACGCGAGTACCGGGTGGCCGACTGGACGCCCCGCGACGACGTGATCGACCGCTTTCGGAGCCACGGCTGGGGGATCTTCGGCCTGGTCGTCGTCTGGATGTTCGTCGTCATGGCCGTCTTCGCGCCGGCGCTGGGCCCGACGACCGTCGACAAGAACATGCGCAACTCCTACGCCAACGAGATGAGTTACTGGGACACAGAGGGCGAGTCTGTCGAGACCATCCTCGTCGGCGACGCCAATCTCGCCTCCCAATCGCGGGGCGACAGCGACGACCGCGTATTGCCGATGCAGTACGACGACTTCGGCCGCTTTCACCCGTTCGGGACGCTCCCGACTGGCAGGGATCTGTTTACGTTCATCGCCGTCGGGTCGCGCATCTCGCTGGTGATCGGCCTGCTCTCGGTCGGCCTGAGCGCCGGACTCGCTGCCTCGCTGGCGCTGATCGGGGCCTACTACAAGGGCCGGGTCGACCTCGGGATGGTGCTGATCTCGGATGCGATCATGGCGATGCCACAGCTGTTACTGCTGATCATGTTGACGACGGTGCTTGCAGACACCTGGGTCGGCGGGTTGTACAGTGGCGGCTTCTTACTGGCGCTGATCTTCGCGTTCACCGACTGGACCTACATGTGGCGTTCTTTGCGCGGGCCGGCCCTGCAGGTCGCCGAGCGCCAGTGGATCGACGCCGCCGAGAGCTTCGGCCAGCGCCCGCGGACGATCATGCGCAAGCACATGCTGCCCTACGTCACGGGCTACCTGCTGATCTACGGCTCCATGACGCTCGGGGGCGCGATCATCGCCATCGCTGGGCTCTCGTTCCTCGGGCTCGGCGTCGCCCCGCCCACGCCCGAATGGGGCCGGGCGATCAACCTCGGGCAGGATTACGTGACGACCGGGTCGTGGCACATCTCGCTGCTCCCGGGCGTGCTCATCACCCTCGTCGTCACGGGGTTCAACGCGCTCGGTGACGGCATCCGGGACGCCATCGACCCGCGCTCGGATTCCGCCAACGAGGGCGCGGCCGGTCGAGGTGGTGGCGCGTGAGCGCCGATCCGCTGCTCTCAGTGCGCGACCTCGAGGTCGTCTTCCACACCGAGCGCGAACGGATCCACGCCGTCGACGGGGTGAGCTTCGACATCCACGCGGGCGAGACGGTCGGGCTCGTTGGCGAGTCGGGATCGGGCAAGTCCGTCACGGCCCGATCGATCCTCGGGCTGGTCGAGACGCCGGGATCGATCGAGGCTGGCGAGATCCGTTTCCGCGGCGAGGACCTGACCGAGGACAACTGGGATCGTCACCGCGGCGACATCGCCATCGTCTTCCAGGACCCAAGCAACTCGCTCAACCCCGTCTACACCGTCGGCAACCAGATCGAGGAGGCGCTACGTATCCACCAGGGGCTGCGCGGACAGGCAGCCACGCGCCGAGCGATCGACCTGCTGGAGGACGTCGGCATCCCCGACGCGCCGCGCCGGGTCGACGAGTACCCACACCAGCTCTCTGGCGGGATGCAACAGCGGGCCGTCATCGCGATGGCACTTGCCTGTGACCCGGACCTGCTGGTGTGCGACGAGCCCACGACCGCGCTGGACGTGACGATCCAGGCCCAGATCCTCGACCTGCTGGCGGACCTCAAGCGCGAGGAGGACCTGGCGATCCTCTTTATCACCCACGACATGGGCGTCATCGAGGACGCGACCGACCGGGTCAACGTCATCTACGCGGGTGAGGTCGTCGAGCGCGCGGCGACCGACGAACTGCTGGCCCACCCGGCCCATCCCTACAGCCGTGCCCTGCTGGAGAGCATCCCGGGTCGCACGCCGCCGGACGAGCAACTGCCGACCATCGAGGGGGAGGTCCCGACGCCGACCGAACCGGCCACGTCCTGTCGGTTCGCTCCCCGGTGCCCGAAGGCCTTCGACGACTGTGAGGCGGTCGCGCCAGAGCACGTCCGCGTCGACAGCCACGGGCGAACGGCGGCGTGTCTCCTCCACGACCCGGCCTACGAGGAGGGCGAGCGATGACGACCGACGACAGCCTGCTCTCAATTCAGGAACTGGAGACTTACTACCACGACGACAGCCTGCTCGAATCGGAGTCGCCGGTCCGGGCCGTGGACGGGGTGAGTTTCGACATCCGTGCGGGCGAGACGCTCGGCCTCGTCGGGGAATCGGGCTGTGGGAAGACCACGCTCGGCCGGACGATCCTCGGGCTGGAGACCGCGACAGCAGGCCGCGTCACGGCCGAGGGACGCGACGTGACCGACCTCGACCGCGGGGAGCGCCGGGCCTGGCAGCGCCGCGTCGGCATGGTGTTCCAGGACCCCGAGGAGAGCCTGAACGACCGAATGACCGTCGGCGAGATCGTCCAGGAACCCCTGCAGGCCCACGACTGGCCGACGCTCCGGGTCGCCGTCGACGGCGGCGACGCCGACCTGCGCGGCGGGCCAGTGACCCTCGTCGATGGCGACGCCGAGACCGTGGATATTGAGGTCACCGTGCGCGGGGGCGACGCCGACGTGGTGGTCCGCGACGAACTGCCGCTGTCGACCGACGACGTGGCCGTCACCGTCGAGCGGGATCGCGACGGTCCGGTCGCAGAGATCACCGTCGAGAAATCGAGCGGCGAACTCCGACGTGACCGGGCGTTCGACCTGCTGGATCGGGTCGGCCTGTCGACCGAGCACTTCTACCGCTACCCCCACCAGTTCTCGGGCGGCCAGCGACAGCGCGTGGGGATCGCCCGTGCGCTCGCGCTCGAACCGGAGTTCGTCGTCCTCGACGAACCCGTCTCGGCGCTCGACGTGAGCGTGCAGGCCCGTATCATCAATCTCCTGGAGGAACTGCAGGACGAACTCGGACTGACCTACCTCTTCATCGCCCACGACCTCGCCGTCGTCCGTCACATCGCTGATCGGGTCGCGGTGATGTACCTCGGCAATGTCGTCGAACTCGGTCCGACTGAGTCGGTGTACAGCGATCCATCCCACCCCTACACGGTGTCGCTGCTGTCGGCGATCCCCGGCAGCGGATCGTCCTGGGAGGGTGAACGCGTGACACTCCGTGGCACGCCCCCCAGTCCCCGCGACCCGCCGACGGGCTGTCCGTTCGCGACGCGCTGTCCGGCGAAGATCCGACCGGACGACTACGACCTCACGGAGCGGACGTGGCGGGCGCTCGACGAACTCCGGGTCGTCTTCCGGACGCGCGAGCGCGCCGAGCAGTCGGCCGCGGAGACGTTCAGGTCGCTGGTCGGTCTCGACGTCGCCGGGGAGGAACTCGACGAGACGGTCGCGGACGTGCTCGACGACTGCGACCTCCCCCCGGCAGCACGCGAGATCGTCGACGAAGCAGTCGCCATGGCCCGCGGCGGTGCCGACGCCCGCGCCGCCGAACACCTGCGCCAGCACTTCGGCTCGCGCTGTGATCGGGACCACCCCGAACTTGCCGAGCGGGGAGCAGCGTGGACGAGCGCGTGTCTGCGCCACGAACCGGAGTACGACAGCGTCGCCGAGACGATCGCCGCGCGAGAGGAGGGAGAGCGGTCGTGACTGATCCCGACGAACTTGCCCGCCGTGCCGCCGAAACGGGTGGTGAGCACGCCCTGTCGCTGTTTCGGACCGATCTCGCTGTCGAGACGAAGACCGGCAAGACGGACGTCGTGACGCGGGCCGACCGCGAGGCCCAGCGGGCCGTCCTCGACGTGCTTGACGACGCCGATCCGGACACAGCGATCGTCGCCGAGGAAGAGGACGAGCGCGAGACTGTTCCGGCCGCAGGTCGCGCCTGGGTGATCGATCCCATCGACGGCACGCACAACTACGTCCGGGGCGGCCGGTGCTGGACGACCAGCGTCGCGTTTGTCCGGGACGGCGACCCGGTAGCTGCGGCGAACGTGCTGCCTGCACTCGATGACTCGTACCGGACCGTCGACGGTGAGGTCCGTCGCAACGGCGAGCGAATCGACACGAGTGACCGCTCGGACCCGGAGCGGTGCGTGGTCTGTCCCACGATCTGGTGGCCGATGGACCGCCGAGACGAGTACGCCCGCGCCACCCGCGCTGTCGTCGAGCGCTTCGGCGACCTCAAGCGACCCGGCTCTGCGCAGGCCGCCCTCGCACGTCTGGCGGCTGGCGAACTCGACGGCGTCATCACGAACGTCGCCACGAACCCCTGGGACACGGTCGCCGGCGTCCACCTCGTCAGAGCAGCCGGCGGTCGGGTCACCGATCTGTCGGGGAACCACTGGACGCACGACGCTCGTGGGCTGGTCGCCTCGAACGGCCAGATCCACGACAGCGTCCTCGCTGCGGCGCGGGACATCGACGCTGACTGACGCGGATCAGTGTCGATGCTTTCCGGCAATCGTCGTCGCAAGCCGGGCACGTGTTTTCGAACGACTACATCGTAAACACGCTCGATCCAACTGGTCTCGGCGTCGGTTTTATTCGGCCAGTGGTTCAAGCAAATGACATGGACGACCAGCCGGCGGGATCGACGGGGCAAAACGTCGCCGGTGAGGTGCCGGACGAGGAACCGCAGGCCGTCACCGACGAGACGACGGTCCACGACGACGACGTCGAACTGGAACGGACGATCGGCCTCTCGGGCGGCCTGGCTATCGGTGTGGGGACGATGATCGGTGCGGGGATCTTCGTCTTCCCGGGACTCGCCGCGGAGAACGCCGGGCTGGCGGCGACGCTCTCGTTCGCGATCGGCGGTGTCGTCGCCCTGCTCGTGGCACTGCCGACCTCGGAACTGGCGACGGCGATGCCACGGAGTGGCGGCGGGTACTACTTCATCTCCCGCGGACTCGGTACCGGGATCGGTGCGATCGTCGGACTGGGGCTCTGGCTGGGGCTGGTCTTCGCCTCGGCGTTCTATCTGGTGGGGCTGGGCCACTACGCGACGGCCGTCCTCGCGGAGGTCGGCGTCTCGCTGGGGATCGATCCCGTGATCGCGATCGGGCTCGTCTTCGGCGTCGCCCTGACGGCGCTCAGCATCGGCGGCACCGAGAACACGGCGGCCATCCAGAACGTCGTCGTCGGGATCTTGCTGGTGGTGCTGACCGCGTTCCTCTCCTACGGCGTCCTCGACGCGCTCGGTGTCTTCGGGCGTTCGACCACCCCCGAGACGTTCTTCTCACAGGGGTACTTTCCGGTGCTGACGACGGCCGCGCTGGTCTTCACGTCGTATCTGGGGTTCGCACAGGTCGCGACCGTCGCCGGCGAGATCAAGGAACCGAGCCGGAACCTCCCACTGGCGATGGTCGGATCGGTGGTGATCGTCACCGTCTTCTACGTCGTGACGATCTTCGTCGCGACGAGCGCCTTCGGCGCGGATCGCCTCGGGCAGTTCGGCGAGACGGCGATGGTCGAGGTCGCCCGTGACCTGCTCGGCGTGCCCGGCGCGGTCGCGATCCTCGTGGCCGGCCTGCTGGCGACGTTTTCGAGCGCGAACGCCTCGATCCTGAGTGCCTCGCGCGCCGTGTACGCCCTGAGTCGGGACGCCTTGCTCCCGCGCCGGGCCAGCGAGATCAATCTGCGGTACGGCACGCCCCACGTCGCACTGCTGGCGGCGGGCGGGCCGATCCTCGTCCTCGTGGCGACCGGGAAGGTCGAACTGCTCGCCGAGGTCGCCTCCTTCCTCCATCTGGTGATGTACGCCCTGCTGTGTGTGACCGTCATCGTCCTGCGCCGGCGGGATCCGGCGTGGTACACCCCGACCTATCGGACGCCCGGCTCACCCCTCTTGCCGGCCATCGGCGCGCTCGCCAGCGTCGCGCTGATCGTGTTCATGCAACTCGAATCGATCCTCATCGGCGTCGCTGTTATGGTGGTGTCGTACGTCTGGTACAGGTACTACGCCGCTGACGTCTCACTCAGGGGTGACATCTGACCATGACCGATCGCCCATCCGTCCTCGTCCCGGTTCGCGTCCTCGAAGGAGAGTCGATTCCGGAAGGCGTGCCAGAACTGCTGTCGACCGCGCACGTCGTCCTGCTGGGGTATCACGTCATTCCGGATCAGACCGCACCCGGGCAGGCCCGAATGCAGTTCGAGGAGCAGGCGATCGAGCGCCTCGACGAGTTCGAGGAGATCTTCACGGACGCGGGCGCGACCGTCGAGCGCCGCCTCGTCTTCACCCACGACGGCCAGAAGACGATCGACCGGTTCATCGGCGAGGAGGACTGTCTGGCGGTGCTGGTCCCGAACGCGACCGGGTCGGTCGAAGACGTGCTCGTCGCGGTCCGGGGCACCGTCGGGATCGACCGCCTCGCCCGTCTGGTCGCCGGCGTGTTCGGTCCGATCGACGCGTCGGTGACGCTGTTTCACGTCGCCAGCGACGACGAGACCGACGCCGACGCCGAGACGCTGCTCGACGCGGCGGCCGATCGACTGGCCGACCTCGGCGTCGCCGAGTCGGCGATCGAGACCCGTCTCGATCGTGACCGTGGCCCCCTCGACGCCATCACCGAGACGGCACGGGAGTACGACGCCGTCGTCATGGGTGAGACCGACCCGTCCCTGGCGACGTTCGTCTTCGGAATGCCGGCCGATCAGGTCGCCGAGCGCTTCTTCGGGCCAGTACTGGTGGTCCAGCGGGAACCGCCGGCCGAGAGCGAGGAGTGAGACGGACGGTTCTCGACGTGTCCCCAGTCGACCGCACGACTGCATGCGGTCGATCTGGGACGGACCGACAACGTTCCGTCCGACGCTAGTGTCTGCGCTGGTGAGTCGTTGTGGAGACAGAAACGGGGGTACGAACACGATTCAGACCCGGTCGGAGACGTTTTCTACGACCTGTCCGGCCATTCTGGTCGCCCAGGTTCGCGAACCCCGCTTTCACGAGATCCGTTAGCTGGCCTTCTCGTCGCTCCGCCATCGATCTCACTGGCTCCCCTGCCGATTGCGATGGTTTTTCCGTCTCACGACACGTCCGCCGACTGTGGACAGAGACCTCGTCCGTACGGCGGGACTTGCCCTCCTCGGCGTCGTCGCGCTCGGGCTGACCGCCACGACGCTGCCGACGGCGCGCCAGCCAGCGCAGGGGGGTTCGGGCGGGTCGAGTGGGCCGGGGCAGGGGACCGGTGGGCTCCCGCCCGGACCGACCGATCCGCTCCCGCAGTTACTCGATCTCCCCTTTCTCGCGGAACTGGTGACGGCACTGCTCGTCGTCACGTTGCTGGTGGTGCTGTGGGTGCTGTACACCAACCGCCGGGCCGCGTTCCACCTCGCCGTCCTGACGATCGTCGCCGGGATCGTCGCGGTCCTGATTCTACAGCTGGCCTCGCCGACGGTACCGTCGCCAGCGGGGTCGACGAACGTCTCCGGGATGAGTACCGTCAGCGGGGTCGGCGGCGGCGAGACCAGCACTACCACTTCCCCTTCGCTCGTCTCGTTCCTGCTCGTCGCCGCGGTCGGTGCAGTCTTGCTCGGGACGGCCGTCGCGGCCAACCGGCGACGCGGTGACGACAGCGACGAGGAGCGCGACCGCGATGACGACAGCCCCGGCAGCGTCGCCGCGGTCGGACGTGCGGCAGGGCGCGCGGCCGATCGGATCGAGGAGACGGACGAGGCGGACAACGAGGTGTACCGGGCGTGGCGCGAGATGACCGACCACCTCGACGTGGATCGGCCGGAGACCAGCACCGCTCGCGAGTTCGAGCGGGCGGCGGTCGCCGCCGGGATGGAGCGGTCCGACGTAGCCGAACTCACCGATCTCTTCGAGCGTGTTCGATACGACGACTACGAGGTCGGCGAGACCGACGAGCAGCGAGCCGTCGAACTGTTGCGCCGCATCGAGTCGCGATACGCGGAGGACGAGCCGTGAACTGGGGGCGAACACTCGCCGCCGTCGGTCTCCTCGCGTTCGTGATCGGCCTGGGAGCGCTCGTCGCGCCGGGTGCGTTCGCCCTGGGGATCGACCGGTACGCCGTGATCGTTCTCGGCCTCCTCGCGCTGGGCCAGACCCTGCGGGTCGTCCAGGCCAGACGCAACGGTCCGAGACGACGAGCGGAGACGGCGACCCCGGAACTGCCGCCGTCGGTGGCCTCCCCGGGCGACGACATCAACACCGTCCTCGGGACGTTCGATCGCACGCGCCACCGGGCGAGCGAGCGCACTTGGACGCAACTCCGGGACGTGGCCATCGCGGCGCTGGGGCGATACGACGGACTGAGCGACGCGGCGGCCCGAGAGCAGGTCGATCGTGGGACCTGGACCGACGACCCGGTCGCGGCGGCGTTTCTGGAGGAAGACGCGGACAGGGCCCCGATCGGGCGACGACTCCGGCGACGGCTGACCGGGGCGTCACCGTATTCGGAGGGTATCGAACACACCGTGGCAGCCATCGCGGCCGTGGCCGGCGTCCCGGTCGAGGAGCGCGAGACACGCAGGTTCGGCGGACTGGGGGGACTTCGACAGTCGCTGAGCGGGCGGGACGCGGGCGTCGATCGGGCGACTGCCGTCGACGACCCCGACCCGCGCGTCCGCCTGACCGAACACTGGCACGGGATCGGTGCGGTGGCGCTGGCGGCGATCGGGACCGGCGTGCTGGCCGAGCAGGCCGCTGTCCTGCTGGTCGGTGTCGTCGGGATCGCCTACGCGGCCTACGCGCGCTCGGCGACGCCACCGGAGCCGACACTCACGATCGAGCGCACAGTCGAGCCGGCCGATCCCGATCCCGGCGAGACCGTCGCGGTCTCGCTGACGGTCACCAACGACGGCGATCGACTGCTGCCCGACGTGCGTCTCGTCGACGGCATCCCGCGGGCGCTCTCGGTCGTCGACGGGACGCCGCGTCTCGGGACGGCGCTCCGGCCGGGCGCGTCGGCGACGGTCACGTACGCGATCGAGGCACAGCGTGGCCGCCACGAGTTCGGACCGGCTCAGGTCGTCGTCCGGAACCTCGTTGGCACCGCCGAGCGCGAGGTGGGCCTCGCAGCCGAGACCGAGACGCCGGTGACGTGTGTCCCGGCACTGGCACCGGTCGGCGAGCCACTCACGCTGCGCTCTCAGCCGACCCAGTACACCGGGCAGGTCGACACGACGAGTGGCGGTGAGGGCGTCGAGTTCTTCGCCACCAGGGAGTACCGGTCGGGCGACCCGATGGCCCGGATCGACTGGAACCGCCACGCCCGGACGGGCGACCTGGCGACCCTGGAGTTCCGCGAGGAGCGGGCCGCCACGGTGGTGCTGGTGATCGATCGGGACGAGACCGCCGCCGTCGGCCCGGAACCACGCGGCGAGACGGCCATCCAGCGCTCCGTCGACGGCGCGAGCCGGGCGTTCACGACGCTGCTCGCCGACGGCAACCGCGTGGGTATCGCCGCCCTGGGCGCGACGGACTGCTGGCTCCCGCCGGGCGCGGGCGACGCCCACCAGGCGAAAGCCCAGGAGTTGCTGGCGACCCACCCGGCGCTCGCGCCGGGCGAGCGCCCGGACACCGTCCTGCCGTTCGGCTGGCTAGCGCAACTCCGGAGTCAGCTCCCCGGCGACGCCCAGGTCGTGCTGTTCTCGCCGCTGTGCTCGGGCGCGGTCGCACAGGTCGCCCGTCAGCTCGACGCCTACGGCCACCTCGTCACCGTCGTCAGCCCGGACCCGACGACCGGTGACACGGCGCCCAGTCAGCTCGCGAGCGTCCTGCGGCGGTTCCGCGTGGCGGACCTCCGGGCCGCCGGCATCCCGGTGGTCGACTGGCCGTGGGACGACGAGCTCCCGGTCGCACTCGCCCGCTCGACGAGGCGGTGGTCCCGGTGACGGGGATCGATCGCTCGCCGACGCGGCCGGGCAGTGTCGTCGCGGCCGTCGCGGCTCTCATCGGACTCGTCGCCAGCGGGGCCTTCTCCTGGCCCGCGCTCGGGATCGCGACCGCTGGGGTCGCGCTCCTCGGCGTCGGACTCACGCTCGTCAGACACGACGCCGTCACGGTCGGCGGGGGGCTCCTCTTCGTCGCAGTCCTCGTCGCCGGCCTCCAGAATGCGCCCCTGGTGGCACTGCTTTTCGGTGCCGTCGCTTCCGTCGTCGCGTGGGACAGCGCTGGCACGGCGATCGATCTCGGCGCGCAACTGGGTCGGGCGGCCCCCACGCTTCGCCTCGAACTCGCCCACACCGCCGGGACGGTGCTGGTCGGTGCGATCGCCGCGGGCGTCGGCTGGGCGATCTATCAACTGAGCCTCGGTGCTCGCCCGCTCACGGCACCGGTGTTGTTGCTGGTCGCCGTCCTGGCGATCACCGGCGCGCTGGCCGTTCGAAGCGAGCGGTAGTGAACGTAGTTTCGCCGTCAGAATCGTGCGCTATTCGCACCAGGGCCGCGGCTCGGCGTCGATATCTGTATCGTACCGGTGACACGTCACGGGTCGCCCCTCCACGTCGACGGTTTCGGGAACCTGCTGTTCGCAGACGCTCGGGAGCACTGCCGCGAGTCGCTCCTCGGCCTGGTCGAGGTCGCCCTCGGTCAGCGCGGTCACGGCGTCCTCGACGCCGGCGGCCACCTCGTCGTCTCGGATATTGTCTGGCAGGTCGAACGCGTCGTGAACGGTCGCGGCGTCCGGCGGATCGTCCATCTCGATCCGCTCGGGGAGTTCACCGACCTGCACGGTGAAGCGGAACGCGGCCAGTCGTTCCCACGTCTCCTCGCTGAGGTCGGCGTCTTCGGGACCGATCACGGCCGGGCAGCGCGTGTGGAAGCGACAGCCACTGGGCGGGTCCGCGGGGTCGGGGATCGTGTCGGTCAGCGGCCGGACGAACTCCCTGTCCGACGGGTCGAGACTCGGGACCGAACCGAGCAACACTCTGGTGTAGGGGTGGGCCGGTCGCTGTAGCACCTCTGCCGTGGCTCCTCGTTCGACGATCTCGCCCAGATACATCACCGCGACGCGGTCACAGAACCGTCGCACCACGTCGATGTCGTGGCTGATACAGAGGATCGACACGTCGAACTCCCGGCGTACCTCGTCCAGCAGCGCGAGGATGTCCGACTGGACGCGGGCGTCGAGCGCGCTGGTAGGTTCGTCGGCCACGACGAGGTCGGGATCGACGACGAGCGCGCGAGCGATGGCGAGGCGCTGTTTCTCGCCGTCCGAGAACTCGTGGGGGTACCGGTCGGTGTCCTCGGCGGCCAGTCCCACACGTTCGAGCACGTCCTCGACGATGGCCTGCCGGCGGTCGGCGTCGTCCATCCCGTTGAGCGCCAGCGGTTCGGCGACGGCCTTGCCGACCTGCATCCGGGGATTGAACGCGTCGTTGGGGTCCTGGACGATCAGCTGCACCCGCCGGCGGAACGCACGCTGGTCGGCACCGCTCAGCTCGCTCACCCGCTCGCCGTCGAAGCGGACGGTCCCGTCGGTGCGTTCTTCGAGCCCGAGCAGCGAGTGGGCCAGCGTCGTCTTGCCGCTCCCGGACTCGCCGACCAAGCCCAGCGTCTCGCCCTCGTGGATCTCGAAGCTGACGCCGTCGACGGCCCTGACCCGGCCCACCTCTCGGCGGAGCCACCCTTCCGTGATCGGGTAGTGGGTCTGGAGCGCCTCGACCGCGAGCAGCGGCTCGCCCGTACGGTCGATCGTTCGGTCGTCCCCTCGCTCTACGGCGGCGTCGCTCCGCCTCGTTGCCGGCTCGTTTCGGCCGCTTCGCTCACGGCTCGCTTCGCTCTCCGTTCGCGTATTCGAGACCCCTCGATCCCTCCGGTCACTCGGGCTCTCGTCAGTCATCGGCGTCCACCTCCGCGGCCGGACGGACCGCACGACCCGCGTCGAGGATCGCGTCGGCCTCCCGATGTTCGTCGTAGTAGACACAGGACGCTGTGTGTTCGGTGTCGCCGTCGACGGGGTGGAAGGGCGGCTGGTCGCCGCCCGAACACGCCTCGACCGCGTGGGGACACTCCGCGCGGAACCGGCAGCCGTCAGCCGGGAGTTCGTTGCGCGACGGCCGATCGGGGAGCTGCTCGAAGCCGTCGTAGCTGTCGAACAGCGCCTGCGTGTAGGGGTGAGCCGGTCGTTCGAAGAGCCGATCGACGGGGCCGCGTTCGAGGATCTGGCCGCCGAACATCACCAGCACGCGGTCGGCCAGCGACGCGACCACGCGCAGGTCGTGGGTCACGAGCAGGAGGGCCATCCCGTCGTCGAGCAACCCTCTGAGGAGGTCGATCAGGCGCGCCTGCACGGTCACGTCCACGGCGGTCGTCGGCTCGTCGGCGATCAGCAGGTCCGGATCCCCCGCCAGCGCGATGGCGATGGCGACCCGCTGGGCCATCCCGCCGGAGAACTCGTGGGGGTAGTCGTCGACCCGGACCTCGGCCCGTGGGATGCCGACCTGCCGCAGGAGGTCGACGGCTCGCTCGCGGGCCGCCCGCTTGGCCACGTCGCCGTGGGCGGTGATCGCCTCCACGAGCTGGTCGCCGACCGAGTACACCGGGTCGAGCGCGTGCTGTGGGTTCTGGAACACGTGGCCGATCCGGGCCCCCCTGATCGACCGCAGGTCCGTCGCCTCGTCGCGGAGGTCGACGCCGTCGAACGTGACCGACCCGCCGACGATGGACGCCGGCGGCTGGGGCACGATTCCCGTCAGGGACTCGCAGGTGACGCTCTTGCCGCTGCCCGACTCGCCGACGAGACACACCGCCTCGCCGCGGTCGACGGCGAAGCTGACGCCGTCGACCGCCCGGACCGTCCCCCGATCGGTCTCGATGCGCGTCCGCAGGTCCGACACCGACAGCAGCGACTCGCCGGTCGTCGATGGTTGCTCGCCCATCCTCATCGCCCCCCTCGCGGATCGAGCACGTCACGCAGACCGTCCCCGGCGAGTTTCAGTGCGACGACGGTCGCGGCCAGTGCGACCGCCGGCACCGTCGAGATCCACCACACCTCGTGGGCCCGCATTCGGTCGGGGCTGAGCCCTTCGGCGATGGTCGACCCCCACGAGTACAGTTCGACGTTCGAGAACCCGAGGAACGCGACGCCCGCTTCGGCGAGGATCAGGATGGCAAAGAGGTGGAACACGGCCGGGACGAGCGTGTTGGTCACGTTCGGGAGGACGTGACGACGGGCGACGTACGAGTCCGAGCCGCCGAGGCTGCGCGCGACGACGACGTAGCCGTCTTCGCGGCGCTGGAGGACCTCGCTGCGGACGAGCCGGGCGACAGGCCCCCAGCTGAGGAGGCCGAAAGTGACGAGCAACAGGAGCAGCGACGCGCCGACGTACATGTAGCCGATGAAGTAGAGGAAGATCGCCGGGATACACAGTTGCACGTCGACGTAGGTCATCAGCAGGTCGTCGAGGCGACCGCCCCGAAAGCCCGCGGCGACGCCGACGGCGGTCGCCAGCGGGACGATGAACGCTGCGGTGAAGAGCACGACGTAGATGGCGGGGCGCGCGCCGGCGACGAGCATCGCTTCCATGAGCTGTCCCCGGCCGTTTGTCCCCAGCGGGATGAGGGCCGACCCCTCGCAGTAGCGCTGGATCCCCTGGCCCCGTTTGATCGTCCCGAAGCAGTTCGGGCTCCAACCGGCGTCGACGGTCACTCCCACCGGCGGCTGGTACGCGTAGCCGAAGTGGAGCTCCGGCCGGCCCAGCAGGACCGGGAGCACCGTGCCGACCACGCCGAAGACGGCGAGAAACGCGAGCGCACCGGAGAGGACGGGCCGGCTTCGGATCGACTCGTACGTTCTGCGGACGGCCGCTCGGTTGCGCGCGGCCGGGACGACGCCGTAGGACACCAGCCCGACCAGGCCGATCAGCACCGCCCAGTCGATCGGGGTCACGGCCCACTGTGCGACGAGGTAGACGTGGGCGTAGTAGTAATCGTACAGAAAGAGTCCGACGACGACGCACAGACCGAGGACGAACAGTGCTCGCTCTGGTGTCACCAGCCGTCGTTCCGTGTCGATCTCGGACCAGTCGACGCGCTCGAAGCGGGGGCGATCGGACGACTCCATGGAGGGTAGGTCAAAACGTGCCACCCAATCGCATAAATCTAGTCGTTCCCTCGAAGGGATATCTGACAGACGAGGAACGGGATCGACCGCCGCGACCGAACAGCGTTTGGGTGTCGACTTTTCTGCGTGGCGACCCCACCACTCTCTATGACCGAGATCGGTATCGTCGGTGCGGGCGCCGGTGGGGCGGCGCTGAGTTACGTCGTGGACGGGGCCGTCCCGGACGCGGAACTGACGGTTCTGGAAAAGTCCGGCGGCGTCTGCGGGCGCGCGGCGACGCGTCGCCACGAGGACCTGACCTACGACTACGGCGCCAACTACCTCAAGTCCGACGACGAGCGCGTCAACGATCTCGTCGACGACGTGCCGGGGACCGACGGTCGTGTCGAGGTTGCCGACCCGATCTACACCTTCGACGGGGACGGGCGGGTCTCTCCGGGTCGTGACGCCGACGAGCACAAGTGGAGCTACGAGCAGGGGTTGACACAGATCGCCAAGCGACTGTTCGCCGAGACCGACGCCACCGTCCACCGCCGCACGCGCGTCGAGACGATCCACAGTTCGGGAGAGCGCTGGCACCTGACCGACGCGGACGGCGAACGCTGGGGCCCCTTCGACGCGCTCGTTCTGAACCCGCCGGCTCCCCAGACTGCGGCACTGCTCCAGCAAGCCGACTGGTCCCACGATCTGCGTGGGACGCTCGCGGACGCTGTCGGCGCCGTCGACTATCGCACCGTCTGGACGGCCGTCCTCCACTATCCGTTCGAGATCGAGCGTCCCTACTACGCGCTGATCAACACCGACGACGGCCACGACGTGGGCTGGATCGCCCGCGAAGAATGTAAGCGCGGCCACGTCCCCGACGGCGAGACGCTGCTGGTCGTGCAGGCCAGCCCCGACTGGTCCCGGGAACACTACGACGACCCACCCGAGGACAACGTCGAAGCACTGGCCCAGATGACCGCCGCGGTGATCGGCGACGACCGGCTGGAGGAACCGAGCTGGTGGGATCACCAGGGGTGGCGCTACGCCCAGCCCGAGGGCGAAGTCGCCAGCGGACCCGTCGAGTCAGCCCGCGAGCACGATCTCTACTGCGTCGGCGACTGGGTCGTGGGCGAAGGCCGTCTCCACGCGGCGCTGCGCAACGGCCTCGACGTGGGGGAGCGTCTCGCGTACCGACTGTAGAGCGGTCCTGCGTCTCCAGCGAACGGAGGCGGTGACTTCCCTCCTCTTCGGGCCAACGCACACCGTGAGTGAGTTGACTCACAGACTTGAGACACGACGGCTCTGTTCCGCGTCCACGACGAATCGACACCCGAGTGCGGGATCTGCTACCGTCAGGGAAGCGCTGCAAAATTCTCTCTGGAACCGTGGCACGGTACCACGTCAGTCGCCGAGCGTCGGCGACGCTTCGACGCTCTGGGTCGCCTGCGTGTCGAGAGCATCGAGGTACTCCTCGGCGTCGAGGGCGGCCATACTGCCCGTGCCGGCCGCCGTGATCGCCTGACGGTAGCGCGGATCGGCCACGTCACCGGCGGCGAAGACACCCTCGACGGTCGTCTCGGCGGTCGGTCGCCCGTCGTCGGACGAGCGAGTCCTGAGATATCCCTCGTCGTCGCGTTCCACGCCGGTCCCGTCGAGGAACCCCGTGTTGGGCGTGTGGCCGATCCCGTAGAAGATCCCGCTCACGTCGACGCGCTCGGTCTCGACTTCGCGGCCCTGGGCGGCCTTCTCGGTCGGGTGACCCTCCGGGTGCGAGAGGAGCGTCGCGCCGGTGACGCCGGTGTCCTGTGAGCCGTGGATCTCCGCGAGTTCGGTGTTCCAGCGGAACTCGATCGTCTCGTTCTCTCGTGCGCGGTCGGCCATGATCTCGGAGGCGCGCAGTTCGTCCCGGCGGTGGACGACGGTCACGCTGTCGGCGAACTTCGTGAGGAACAGCGCTTCTTCCATGGCGCTGTCGCCGCCGCCGATCACGAGCACGTCGTCGCCGCGGTGGAAGGCCCCGTCGCAGGTCGCACACGTCGAGAGGCCGTAGCCCATCAGTTCTTCCTCGCCGTCGGCACCGACCCAGCGCGCGCTCGCGCCGGTCGCGACGATCAGCGCGTTCGTCCGGAGCACCTCCCCGTTCGAGAGTTCGAGTTCGTGGGGACGGCCGTCCAGATCGGCGGCCTCGATGGTGCCGTGCTGGAAATTTGCACCGAACTGCTCGGCCTGCTCTTTCCCGCGCTGGATCAGTTCCATGCCACCGATGCCCTCGGGAAAGCCCAGGAAGTTCTCCACGTCGGTCGTCAGCGTCAGCTGACCGCCCGGCTCATCGCCTTCGAGGACGAGCGGGTCGAGATCGGCGCGGGCGGCGTAGACCGCCGCCGACAGTCCGGCGACGCCCGAGCCGGCGATCACGAGGTCGTGAGTCTGTCCGGACATCTACGTGTAGCCGTCGATCAGGGACCGTAGCTGCTCTTCGGGCTGGACGCCGACGACCTGCTCGACCTGCTCGCCATCCGCGAACAGGACGAGCGTCGGCACGCCGCGAACGCCGTAGGCGCTGGCGAGGCGCTGATTCGCGTCGACGTCGACCTTGGCGACCGTGACGCCGGTGTCTTCGGCCAGCCGATCGACGATCGGCTCCAGCATCTTGCAGGGTCCACACCAGTCGGCGTGGAAGTCTGCCAGGACGGCGTCGTGTTCGGTTACGAGGTCGTCGAGTTCTGCCTGTCCATCGACGTGGACCGGTTCGGTGGGCGTGACTGTACTGGAATCCGTTTCGGTCTCGGTTGTCATCACTCCCTTCTTTGGTCCAGCGGTAATTAAGAGTTTTGGACCTAACACACAATACTACTGGGATCGATAGTTGCCACTGCCCGTCGTGACATGTGGGCGACAGCGCGAGATACGAACGTGGCGGCAGTCGACCTCACCCAGCGAAGCGACTTGCCGCGTCGGGGGACGAGTGAAAACTGTCGGCTGTTACCGCTTCGAAAGTGGCGGTAGCGATCAGTTCGCTTCGGCCGGGGCCGTCGCCGCGTCCTCGTACTTGTTCTCGAACTCCTGGATCAACTGGCCCATCTTGGCGTACCAGTCGTTGAGCATCCGCTGCATGTCGTCTGCGATCTGGGACGGGTCGGTCGGCGAGTAGACGTGGTAGTAGCCACCCTGCTCGTAGTTGATCTGTTCTTTCTGGATGAAGCCGGTCTGCAGCAGTCGCTGGACCGACCGGTACGCAGTCGAGCGTTCGCGATCGACGGCCTCGGCGATCTCGTCGACCGTGAGCGGTTCTTCGGTTTCGACGAGCGCGGCGAAACAATCCCTGTCGAGCTGTTTGAGCCCGTGGAAACACTCCAGTAGCCCCTCACACACCATGTCCTGCTGCAGTTGTTCCGACATCGAATCTGGCATTGGTATGGCGATATCTACACTCTACGCAGTTAAAAGACTTGTGTGTGGTTTGCACAATCCTATCCGTTCGTGGTGCGAGCGCCTCGTCGGGACGCTCGCGACCGTGCTGGCTGCAAGCTCGGCCGACACGCCGACGAAGAAACAGCGAAAACCGCCGCCAGCAGTGACCCTCGCGATCTCATACGGACGGTTGTCGGTCCGTCACAGATCGACCACACGCCGTCGTACGGTCGACTGGGGAACCGTCGACACCCGTCCGTATCAGTCGGCGATCGTCGACGAGGATCCCGCCTCGCTGCGCAGGGCAGTGATGCTGCTGTAGACGACGGCCCCGCTGACCAGCAGCGCAGAGCCGAGGATCAGCACCAGACTGACGGTGTCGAACACGCCGATGTCGTAGACGTTACCGATCTCGCGGACTGCCACGGCGACTGCCCCACCGAGTAGCATCAGCCCGAAGTAGACCTTGATCTCGCCTTCGTCGACGATGCTGGTCGCGGCGGAGCCGACCCGGGCGCCCAGGGCGCTCCCGGCCAGTAGCGGCAGGACGATCGAGAGGTCGACACCGCCGTCCATCGCGTAGAGGAAACTCCCCAGTCCGCCCGAGAAGACGATCTCGAAGAGGTCCGTCCCGACGGCGACGGGGACCGGCACGCCGATCAGGTAGAACAGCGCGGGCATCCGGATGAAGCCGCCACCGACACCGAGGAACCCGGAGAGCAGTCCCGTCGCGAAGGCGACACCTAGGATCATCCACAGCGACACCTGCACGCCCCCGCGAAGCGTCATCATCGGCGGGACGCGGTAGGACTGGATCGTCCTGGCGATGTCCGGGATGTCGTCGCCGTCGATCTCTGCGTCCGCGGCGTCGTGGTCGACGCCGCCGTCGTCGTCGTCGCCTCCCTTCAGCGCCTCGTAGGTGACGAAGACCCCGATGCCGCCCAGCAGGACGACGTACGTGACGCTGATGATCGACCCGGCCATCCCGAGTTCTTCGAGGTGGAGGACGATCTCCTTGCCGACCTCGATCCCGGCGGTCGTCCCGGCGATCATCAACACGCCGAGCTTGTAGTCGACCTGCCCGAGGTCCCGGTGTTTCAGTGTCGCGATCACCGACGTCCCGAACACGAAGGCCAGCCCGCTCCCGACGGCCACGCGTGACGGGTACCCCATCACGAGCAGCGCTGGCGTCACCAGGAAGGACCCGCCCATCCCGAAGAATCCAAAGAGGACCCCGATGAGCAGCCCGAATCCGACGAACAGCGCCAGCAGCGCCAGACTCATTCCGAATACGTCCATATCAGGTGTTCTTGATCCGTTCGATCAGTTTGTCTCCGATCGCCTGTTCTGCCGCGCCGTACCCGACGTACAGCACCATGGCTTCGAGGAGAACCACACCGATGAGTGCGGCCGCCTGCGCTGCCGGGGGCAGACTTGCGGGGTCGATCATCGTGACCCACCGTCTGACTTGTGCGTTTGTGTGAATATCATGCGCTTCTACTCGGGCAAGCCTAGCAGACAGGGGCTAATAACAGTTTTGGACCTGACGCACAATATTACTGCAACGGATCACACGGCTAACCAATCGGAATATCTCCATACGTTACGGAAATATCGAGGGTGTGTCGGCACCGGCGAAATGACGACAGTTAACGCTCTTCTGGCGCTCGCGCGCACCGACAGGTATCACCGACTGCCGACGACCCCGTCGTCCGCCGAGCGGTCGAGAGTCGGCGTGTCATTCGTCGTGGTCGCGGCACTAATATTGTACACCGAAAACAATATTGCTGGGCCGTGCCAACGGGTACGCATGAGAGCGATCTACGCGACCGATCTCTCGTCGGCGAGCGAAGCAGCCATCCAGAACGAGACCTGTCTCGAGTGTCTCGAACGCGTCGGCGTCGAGACGATCCACCTGGTCACGGTCATCCCCTCGAACGTCCACGCGGGCATGCCGGGGATGGACCTCGAAGGGCGGCGAAACAGGGCGCTCGGACGCTATCAGTCCGTGATGGAGGACGCAGGCTTCGACGTGGAGAAGCACGTCGTCCGGGGGACGCCCCACCGGCGGATCAACGGCATCGCCGAGGCCGTCCGGGCAGATATGACGATCGTCGGATCGCGTGGGAAGAGCCCGCTGGAGAACCGCGTGATCGGGTCGACCGCGCGGAACCTCGCCCGGACGACTGTCGTCCCGCTACTTGTCAACCGGATCGAACGCGGCGAGGAGACACCGGAGGTTTTGCGCGAACACCTGTTCCAGCGCGTCCTCTTCGCGACCGACTTCTCCGAGAACGCCGAGCGAGCGTTCGACGCGTTCTCCTACCTCCGCCACGCGACCCAGGAGGCGACACTCGTCCACGTCGAGTCGCCGAAAGAGCCCGACGACGACGATCCCGAGCAACGGCTCGCGTCGCTCGCCGACACGCTCGAAGGGTGGGACATCGACACCGCGATCGAGACGCGATCCGGCGACCCGGCCGACGAGATCCTCGCCACCGAGGCCGAGTTCAGGCCCACGACCACGCTCGTCGGGTCGCGCGGCCAGAGCCGGATGCGGCGACTCCTGCTCGGGAGCGTCTCCGAGGAGATCGTCAGCCGGGCCGACGGGAACGTCTATCTGGTCCCGCCGCCGCGGACGGCCTGAACACTCGAAATTTTCACAGGCCGGCCATCGTCACGATCGAGCCGTAGCCCAGCGCGAACGCCAGCACGAACGACCCGGCCCACGCGCCCACGGTGACGAGGATCTTGCGCCCACCGATCGCGTCCCGTCCGCCGACGGCGGCCCCGCTGCCGATGATCCCGCTGACGATGATCTCGTTGAACGACACCGGCACGCCGAGCAGGACGGCGAGCTGTGCGATCAGGAACGAGGGGACGAGCGCCGCGATCGAGCGGCGCGGCCCCAGCGACGAGTAGTCCTGTGCGAGCGACTTGATCATACGGGGTGCGCCGGTCCACGAACCGACGAGGATCCCCGCGCCACCGCCGGCGAGGACGACGAGCGTCGAGACCCCCCCAACGTCGTCGAGCAGCGGGAGCAGGGGACCGACTGCCAGCCCGACCTGGCTCCCGCCCGCCGAGAAGGCCACGAGCGACCCGAGTGTCAGCAGGACGCGCCTGAGGCCGCCCGCCTGGTCCCTGCTAACGTCCCAGTGGACCAGTGTTGCGATGGCGAGGGCGACGGAGAGCGTCACTGCGGGCGAAACGAGTACACTGTCCACCCCGAGAAATCGGCCCGCCAGGCCTGCGACGGACCCCGGTGCGCCGTCCGGACCGAGGCCGGTGAACCGGACGTTCGCGAGGACGCCACCGACGAGCGCCGCGAGCAGGGCCACGCTGTAGCGCTCTGGCACGTCGGTCCGGGGCAGGACGCTCGCGATGGCGAACGCGACGCCCCCACCGATAACGGGCGTGAGCATCCAGACGGACCCGATCTGGACGTACTTCGGCCACACTGGCGCCCCGCCGAGCGCGATCCCGACGCCGATGACCGCACCGGTCACCGTGAACGCCGTCGCGATAGGGTAGCCCGTTCTGATGCCGATTGCCATGAGGCCGGCACCGATCGCCAGCACGACGATGACGCCGGTCGCAGGGATGCTCGGCCCCGAAACGAGGCCACTGCCGATCGCTTCGGAGACGTTCGCCCCCTGCGTCACGGCCCCGGCGAACCCGAACACGCCGACGACGAACGCGGCCCGCATCGTCGAGATAGCGTTGGCGCCGACCGCCGGCGCGAACGGCGTCGCGCCGCTGGAGCCGGCACCGATCACCCACGCCATGAACAGGCTCGCGAATCCGGCGATCAGGAAGAGTGCTACCAGTGAGAGTTCCATGTGAAAATCTGAAGTGCAGTGTCAGTCAGCACTCGCTGCGACGGAGTCGACGTCGGCCGATCGGCTCCGCCACCAGCCCTGGAGGTACGCGCCGACGAACATGCCGGCCAGCGCCCAGAGGATCGTGACGTTGCCGACGCCGAGGCTCGCGTAGGCTGCTCCGGGGCAGATGCCCGAGAGCCCCCAGCCGACGCCGAAGATGGCCCCGCCGATCAGGACGTTCCGGTCGAACGGCTTGAGGCGTCGCTCGTACCGGTCACCTGTGAGCGGCGCGCTCTCCCGGATCCGGGGCATCACCGCGAAGGCGATCCCGGAGACGATGGCCGCGCCGAACATGACAAAGAGCAGTCCGAAGTCCTCGAACGTGAGGAAGTTCAGAACCACTTCCGGGCGCGCCATCTGGCTGAACCCGAGACCGAACCCGAAGATCAGGCCGCCGACGAAGATCAGCGGCTTGAACAGAGGGTGGCGATCGCTCATGTTACGGCGTCACCCCCAGTGCCGCGACGATCTGGGCGGTCCCGATCGCGACCGCCAGGAACGTCATCACGCCGACGATCGAGGTTTTCGAGGCCGAGCCGACGCCACAGACGCCGTGGCCGGACGTACATCCCTTCCCGACCCGGGTACCGATCCCGACGAGGATACCGCCGAAGAACAGCCGCCAGGGCTGGACGTCGGTCAGCCAGAGCGTGAATCCCGCGAACTCGTACAGTTCTCCCGTGGTCCCCGGCTGATAGAGCGAACTCGTGACCAGCCCGGACTGGACGGTGGCCGCGAACAGTGCCGCGCCGAGGACGATACCGGCGGTGAACACCAGTCGCCAGTCCCGCGAGGCGACGTACCGCTGGAAGCGCGACTGGCCCGACACGTACGAGAGGGTCGATTCGAGGAACGTGCTCGCGCCGGCCGCGATCCCGGTCCCGACGTAGATCACGACGGCACCGAGTCCGACGAGCAGGCCACCGACGGCGTAGCGACCGATCCCGTTGGGGAACAGCTCGGGCGCCACCTGGAACGGGACGACTGGATCAGCGACCATCGGTCCGTTCAGTCACCGGCCAGGGATTCCTGGCTCGCTGCGCAGTTGTTCGGGCCCAGTTCGAGCGTGAACGCCTCCTCGTCGTCGACGGCGTTCTGGCCGAGGTTCGTCGCGATGATGTCCTCGTAGTTGGCCGGCCGCGGGGGCATGTCCGAGAGGATCAGGTCGACGAAGTCGTCCTCGTCCATCGTCAGGGCGTCCATCTGCTCTCTGAGGTCACCGATCGGCGCGGTGTAGGTTCCGTCGTCGGCAGGAACGGCTGCGTCGCTGAAGTGTGCGCCACCGATCAGCGTGTCGTCGGGCAGGGTCAGGACGCGCTCCTGCAGGGACTCGTAGAGCAGCCGGGCGGCGTCGGGCGCGCCCTCGTCACCTTCTTCGAGGTCGGGACGCGCGACGCTCTCGATAAAGAGCCCGTCGCCGGTCGCCAGCAGGCTGTCGTCGATCAGGTAGGAGGTCATTCCGGTCGTGTGGCCGGGCGTGAACACCGTCTCGATGGTGGCGTCGCCGACCTCGAACGTGTCGCCGTCGGCGGCCGTCGTCAGATCGTCCGCGTAGGTGACCCCGCGGTCGACGGCGGCTTCAGGGATGACGCCCTCGACGCCTTCGTCGTCCAGCGCTCGGACGCCCGAGATGTGATCGGCGTGGACGTGCGTGTCGATGGCGTATCGCAGATCCACGTCGTGCTCGTCGGCGTCGGCGAGGTAGCGGTCCGTGAACGCGCGAAGCGGGTCGACGATCGCCGCCTCACCGTCCGAGACGAGGAAGTAGCCCAGACAGCCCGAGGAGGGGCGCTGATACTGGTACAGCGTCCCGGCACCGTCGTAGTCGGTGACTTCGACGGTCTCGTAGATGCTGGCCCAGCCGTTCATGCCCTCTTCGAGGTGGTCCACGTCGTAGCCCCGTTCCGCGAGCGTGCCCGCGACGTACTCGCTGGCACCGCCCTTGGCGCACAGGACCGTGACCTCGCGGTCGTCGGGGATGTCTGCGAGGATGTCTTCGGGGATCTCCTCGTCGAGGAAGTGAAAGTAGGGAGCGTTGATCGACTCGACGTTCTCGCTGTCGATCCGCCACTCCTCGTAGTCCGATTGCATCCGCGCGTCGAGGAGTGTCACGTCCTCGCCGGCGTCGATGCGTGCTTTCAGCGTGTCCGGTTCGACTGACTCGACCTCGACATCAGGGGTCGGGAAGTCTTCGGCATTCATGTCGTACACCCCTACCTACCGGTCGGACCGACAAAAGGGTTTGCATAGTAATCCACAATCTCTACAATATAATGCTGGCCAGTATATCCCGAATGCCCGAATATGTGGGCCTTTAACGCCCTTCGAGATATTTTCAGGAGGTGGGACAGCACAGTATTTTAATCACTTCACAAGAATCGACATCGTTTTATCCATCGAAATGGTATTGTGTAGTAGCTCCAATACAGATCAACGGAGTACTCCAACAATGACCACGGAATACGAAATCGCGGAGACGCTCGACGTGAAAGGTGCATCGTGCCCGATGCCGGTCGTCAAGACGAAGCAGTCGGTCGACGGCCTCGGTGACGGCGAGGTTCTGGAAGTTCTCGCGACCGATTCGGGCAGTATGAGCGACATCGACGGCTGGGCGACCGGGACGAACGGCGTCGAACTCCTCGAACAGGTCGAGGACGGCGACGTGTACAAACACTACGTCCAGAAGACGGCAGAATGAGCACCGACACACCGACAGCGAGTGAGGGCGAGCCGACGGACGAACAGGCCCTGCTGGCGCGCATCGACGAACTCGAAGCGCAGGTCGCCGATCTCGAAACCGAGGTCGGTGACGACACCCAGAAGATGACGATCATCTCGACCAAGGGCACCTTCGACATGGCGTACCCGCCGCTCATCCTCGCGAGCACGGCCGCCGCCTTCGGCTGGGATGTCGTCGTGTTCCACACCTTCTGGGGACTGGACATCCTCCACGAGGAGCGATCCAGGGACCTGAAACTGTCGGCCGTGGGCAACCCGAACATGCCGATGCCGAACGCGCTCGCAGCACTGCCCGGCATGGATCGGATGGCCACCAAGATGATGGAGAAGCGCATCGACGAGAACGGCACCGCGACCGTCGAAGAACTGATCGACGTGTCGCTCGAACAGGGCGTCGAACTCCAGGCCTGCCAGATGACCATCGACCTGATGGACTACGACGAAGACGAGTTCTACGACGACGTGACCGTCGGCGTCGGCGCGGCGACCGCCCTCCAGCACATGGCCGAATCGGACGTGCAGCTCCTCGTCTAATCCGTTACGACACCCACACGTTTCGACTGCTGTCGGAACCAAGAAGACAGCGGACAGTTACCCGATCGGCGGTCGAGTCCTACCATTCTCTTTCGAGCCCGTCGAGCAGCCGTTCGATGTCGTCGGCAGTGTTGACTGCGTGGACGGACGCGCGCACGGCGTCGGGATGGGGGAGCGCTCGAATCACGATCCCCCGCTCGGCGAGCCTGTCGACCGTCGCTTCCGGATCCGGAACGTCGATCGTGACCAGCCCGGACTCCGGTGTCGCAGGACTGAGGAGGCGGTCCTCCGGGACCCCGTCGGCCAGTCGATCGGTCAGTCGCGCGATGCGCGACTCGATCCGGTCGACGCCCACGTCGGAGAGCACGTCGATCGCTTCCCGGAGCGCGACGTGGGGCGCGGGATTCGCGGACCCGACCTCGAACCGGCGTGCGCCGGCCGCGTACTCGAAGGGATCGGCCGTCGGTGTCTCGACGCTCCGGTAGCCGACTGTCCGTGGTTCGAGCGTCTCGGCCACTTCGCGATCGACGTAGAGGAAGCCCCCGCCCCAGAGACCGAGGAGCCACTTGTGACCGGCCGCTGCGACGGCGTCGGCACCCCACTCCTGAACGTCCATCGGCGTCTGTCCGGGCACCTGCACGGCGTCGACGAGCGCCAGTGCACCGGCGTCGTGGGCGATATCCACGAGATCGGAGACCGGCAGGCGCGTCCCGTGGGTCCACGTGATCGCGCTGAAGCAGGCGAGTCGCGCGCCGTCGACAGCCGCCGCGAACGCCTCGCGGTCGACGCGCCCGTCTGTCGTCTCGACGACGCGAACCTCGACGCCCTCTCGTTCGAGGCGCTGCCACGGGAGGATGCCAGCAGGGTGTTCCAGATCGGTCCTGACGACCACGTCGCCCGGCTGCCAGTCGATCGCACCGGCCACGGCGTTGATACCCGCCGTCGTGCTCTCGGTCAGTGCGATCTCGTCCGGTTCGGCCCCGACGAACGACGCGACCGTCTCGCGCGTGCGATCGAATTCGGCGAACGCCGCTTCGTAGGGATCGCCGGCGATCGGCACGTCGTACTCGTGTTCGCGAACGAACGCGTCGGCGGCTTCGACGACGTAGCGGGGGCTGGGGCCGTGCGCCCCGTAGTTGAGGTAGATACCGTCCTGTAGCGCGGGGATGTCGGCGCGGAGTTCTGTCGGCGTCATCATATGCTGTCTCTAGCAGGGAGTACGCGACGGACGGGGAATAAATTTGCGAGTATTGTACAATACTAAAGTCCAGCAATCAGCGAGCGCGTGCTCACTGACGCGAGACGGCACGGCCGAGCGATCGCGCCAGCGACAGCAGATACCCCAGTCCGTACTGCACGTCCCGATCGAAGAGGCTGCGAATCAGCCCGACCGGTCCGACTCGCTCGGGTTCCGCGCGCTGGGCCTCGCCGACGCTCCCCAGCAGGGCTTCGATCCCCGCCCGGGTCTCGTCGTCCGCGGCCGTGTCGGCCACCTCGCCCAGCGCCGACCCCGTGCCGGCCAGCGACGTGACCATCTCGTCGTCCAGGGCCGCCGTCAGGAGCGACACGACGTCGGCGATCTCTGCCAGTTCGTCCAGCGTGCCGCTGCGCTGGAGTTCGACCAGCGTCTCCATGGCCTCGCTGAGTTCGTCGGCGTTCTGGCCGGTCGTCTCAGCTAGCTCGATCGTCTCGTCGGTCGCCAGTTCGTCGGCCGACTCGGCGAGCGTCGATCCCGTGTCGGCGAGTTCGACGACCATCTCGTCGGTCATCGCACCCTCGCCGAGTGCCACCACGTCGAGGAACTCGTTGACTGCGTCGAGTCGTCTGACGAACGCGGCGACGGCCTCGGGGTTCTCCTCGATGGCGGCCTCGAGTTCGGGTTGTTCGATCGATTGCTGTTCGGACATCTTACAGCAGCCCCCGTGCGGTCAGCCAGTAGGACTCGTTGTAGGCCAGTTTCGACCAGTGCAGCTTCTCGGAGGGTGCGGCCGGCGACGGCGGGCTCTCGTAGTCGAACTCGACGAACGACGCCGCGTCCATCCCGGTCTCGATGAAACACAGCGTCTTCCCGTCGTAGGTCGCCGTCGCCGGGTATCCCCGGATCTCGCTGGCGATCCGCTGGGCGACGATACCGGCCTGGTAGTGCGCGACGCTGCCGGCCTTCGGGACGCCGGTCGCGGCCGTGTCACCGAGTGCGTACACGTTGTCGGCGGCCTCGGCTTCCAGGGTGTGCTTGTCCACGTCGACCCAGCCGCGATCGCCGAGTCCGGCATCGGCGATCATGTCGATCCCGCGGTGGGGCGGAATCCCGACGAGCAGGTCGTAGTCGATCTCGGTCCCCTCCATCGAGCGCACCACGTCTTCCTCGGGGTCGACTTCCTCGGCGTTGAAGAACGTCTCCACCGCGATGTCGCGCTCGTCCATGATCGGGCGCGCCCACTCGGCGATGTGGGGATTCCCGTGGACCCGCTGGATCGGGTACGTGTAGGTGATCTCCACGTCCTCGCGCAGGCCGCGCTCGCGGAGCCAGTCGTCGGCCATGAACACGAACTCCAGCGGTGCCGCCGGGCACATGTGGGGCGAACCCACGACACTGAGCACCAGGTGTCCCTCGGTGAACGAGAGCAGTTCCTCTCTGAGTTCGGTCGCACCGGACTCGCTGTAGTAGTCGTGGCCGCCCTCGGCGAGGCCGGGGATCTCGTCGGCCGCGAGCGTCGACCCGGTTGCGAGGACCAGGTGATCGTACTCGACGACGTCTCGCCCGTCCTGTAATCGAAGCGTCTCCTCGTCGGTGTCGATGTCGGTGACCCGATTGATCTGGAGGTCGATCCTGTCGTCGACGAGTTCGTCGAGCGGCCGCCTGGCGTCGCTCGGTTCACGCTTGCCGAAGGGCACGTAGAGCCACACCGGCTTGTACACGTGATCCGGACAGTCGTTGATCAGCGTCACCCGAACGTCGCCGGCGTCGATTTCGGCGCCGAGCTGGTCGGCGAGGTCGTTCGCGAGGACGCTCCCGCCGGTGCCACCGCCGACGATCACGACGTGTTCGGTCATGCTTTCTCCACGTAGAACGCGTGGTGGTCGTCGACCTCTTCGACCGCCAGCAGTTCGTTGCCGGCCTCCTCTGCCCACTCGGGCACGTCGCTTAGCGACTGCTCGTTGTCGCTGAGCAGGCACACCACCGCGCCCGTATCGACGTTTCTGATCTCGCCGATCAGATCCATCAGCGGTCCAGGGCACGCCGCACCCCGTGCGTCGACGGTCGCAGTGGGCTCGATGTCGGTTTCGGTCATTGTCACAGGTGTACTTTCGAGCCGACTCCTATTAGTATTGTGTGGCTGTTCCAAGATAGTGAAAACGCCGTTCACAGATCCTCGATAGTACCGCCCCGACCGAGAACGACACCACTCCAGATCAGCTCAGCCTCGCTATCGGAGGGTATCGACGCCGGCGAGCTTGTACAGCGGACAGATCTTGACCAGTGCCGGTCCGATCTGCCGAACCAATAGTGGACTTCATGCCCTCGATCACGCACTGGTTCCGCTTGAGCGTTGTCTGTGTGTGGTTGCTGTCACGCCGACGCGACGGCATCGGCGAACGCTCGGGGGAGAGACGCGTATACCGCGGCGTTGTCGACGAGCGCACCGACGGTCGTGTACTCGTCGACCGCGTGGACGGTGTCGGTTCCGAACGCGAACTCCACGGTCGGGATCCCGGCGTTCCGGAGTTGCTTCGCGTCGCCACCGCCGGTCGCGCTGCGCCGGTAGACGCGCTCGCCGCTCACTGCGTGGGCCGTCGAGGCGGTCGCCTCGACGACCGGACTGTCGATCGGGACGACCGTTCCGACACTCCAGGACACGTCCGTGATCGCGATCCCATCACAATCCTCGACGCAGGATCGGATCTCCGATAGCATCGCCGACGTGTCGACCCCCGCAGTCAGTCGGATGTCGACTTGGGCACTGGCGGACTGGGGGACGCTGTTGACCGCTTCGCCCCCCTCGATCGTCCCCAGATTGATCGACGGCGACCTGAAGAGGTCACGCGCGGTTTCCTCGCCCATCGTCGGCGCGTAGTACGCGACCGACTCTTCGAGGATCGCCGCCACGTCGGTCTCGATGTCGAGGTGACGCTGTCCGAACCGCTCGCGGAGCGTCGTTATCGCGCCGTAGAGTCGGTCGATCGCGTTCTCGCCCAGCACTGGCCGTGAACCGTGCGCCGCCTCGCCGCGGGCCGCGAGCGTCAGCCAGATACTCCCCCGGTCGGCGACGGTCACGGAGTGGCGGCCCGCCTCACAGGTCGGTTCGCCGATGACACACGCGTCCGCATCGAGGACGCCGGCGTCCAGTAGGGCGGGGAGTCCCGCGTCACCGCCGATCTCCTCGTCACTGACGAACGCGAACTGTAGTGTGATCGGTGGCGTGGTCCCGGTCTCGGCGAACGCGGTGACGGTGAACAGCATCGCCGCGAGCGCGCCCTTCATGTCTGTCGCCCCGCGGCCGTAGATCCGGTCGTCGACGCGTTCGCCCAGCGGCGCGTACGACCACTGCCCGCCGTCGAACGGGACCGTGTCCAGATGGCCGTTGTACAGGAGCGTGTCGTCGGTCTCACCGGGGACAGTCACGAGCAGATTCGGTTTCGCCGGATCGACCGTGTGTCGCGCCACGTCGACGGGCAGTGGCTCCAGATACGCCTCGATCAGGTCTGCGAGTGCGGTGGTGTCGCCGGGCGGGTTCGACGTGTCCACCGCGAGCAGATCGAGTGCGAGGTCGACGAGGTCGGACTGGTTGGCCTCGACGTACGTCGCCGGGTCCGTCGCTGTCACATCGGTGCTCCCCGCCGTCCTGTGGCCGGCGTGCTTGCTATCGTCACGGTCGAACCGGGCGTTGCGCCAGTGGCACCCGAGAACGACGAGGGGTACTCGGACTCGCGGCTACCGATACTGTTGGTGTTCATGCTTCGACGTTCGGACGCCGGACGCAAAAGTATTTCTCGATATTCACAATACTGTGGGAAAGTGAATCTCGGACCACCATGCGTGCAAGTCTTTTTCACATCCGCCGCCGTTAGCCCGCGTCGATGCGATTCCTCCGTGTCGTCGTCTGGCGCCTCGCCCTCGGTGCACTCGCAGCCTGGGCCGTCCTGACGACAGTGTTCGTGCTCTTTACCACGACCAGAGAATGGGTCCTCCAGCGACAGGTAGGTGCGCTCAAGTGGGCCGGTCGCGAGGAAGACGTGATCGCCGCCGTCCGCGACGAGTACCTCGCCTCGCGTGGGCTGGACCGCCCGCTCCCCGTCCAGTACGTCGACTGGATGGGCGATATGGTGACGCTGGACTGGGGTGTCTCCTTCGTCACCGGCGAACCGGTGTTCCCGACGGTCGTCGCCGCGGCCGGGCGGACGGCGATGTACGTCTTCCCGGCGCTCGTCCTCGCCGTCGTCGTCGGCGTCGGCTTCGGTCTGTACGTCGCACTGAATCCCGACAGCCGATTCGGCAACCTGGGTCTGGGGACGGCCTACCTCTGCTTTGCGCTCCCGAACTTCTGGGTCGGCGGGCTGTTGGTGTCGTTCGCGGTCGGGGGTGTGATCCCCCGCACGCCGCTGGTTTTCGATCACTTGCTTCCGACCCTGTTGACCGCCACGACGATGCTGGGCGGGGTCGTCAGCTACGCTCGTGCTCACGCCACGGAGTACGCGACTGCCGACTTCGTCCGCCTCGTCGAGGCCACTGGTGGCAGCCGATTGCGGGTCGCCACACACGTCCTGCGGAACGCCGCCGTACCGATCTTCTCGCTGGTGTTCACCGAAGCGCTCGCCCTCCTCGTGCTCGCCGTGTTCGTCGTCGAAGCGGTCTTCGGTATCGACGGCTTCGGCTCGCTGCTCCTCCGGTCCGTCGACCAGCGTGACCTCCCGGTCCTGCTGGGCGGTACGCTCGTGATCATCGCGGTCGGCGTCGCCGGCAACGTCGTACAGGACCTCTCCTACAGTGTCCTCGATCCCCGCATCGACACGTCGACGTAGCGGCCTGCAACCGACAAACATACTCACGGCTTCTCGACCTATCGAAATCAAACTGACTACTTATTCCGCAGTTCGACCACGTTACTGAAAATAGTACAATCTGATTCGAGCATCTGAACATAAAAATAGCAAAAACGATAGTATAACGAGCTAAAAAAGATCAGAAAGGGATATACGATTATAATACCTTCTTCTCTTTACGAAACACTCTCGATCCGGATAGGATTCTCTCGAGTGAAACCGAGAGGCCGATCACAGACTAGCTGTAATAATATCGGAAGTACTTTTGTTATTGCTGTGGGCCGGGGGGTCTCACCAAAAATAATAGGAGTACTTCTGTTATGAATGTGGTCGACTTCGAGTTCTGCAGTACTAATCAGAATACTTACAGCAATTCTTTTTGACGCCCCATTAAAATTCTTTACTAGTTCAGTAATTCTGGGCCATATTGTAGTATCGTTCGTTGCTGTCTACCCCGCGTTTCGAACGAAGGCTTTCACAATTCTCGTTGAAATCTTCCGAATATCCATCGAATTTGTGCCTGGCCAGGCGTTCGCGGTAGCCACCCTCGTGTCGAACCTCGGTCGTGCTCTTCAGATCGCCTCCAGTAAAACAAAACCTCACTCTAAAGAAACTGGTAACCAACTCGGTAATGGTAAATGTGTGTTCGATATACATCCCCAATACAGTTATATTGAAACGTTGCTAGGCCGCGATCCCGGCGCTGCAGCGCCTCACCTCGTTTTGAACGACACTGTCGGTGTGTCGTCGTTTATGTTGTGGCGCTGTCGAGGGTCTGGAGTCCGTCGCGCGTTTCGACGCCGATCAGGTGTAGTTGATGTTGAGTTCGATGACGTTCGCGGCGCTTTCGAGTTTTTCCGGGAGCTCCGTTCGGTATCGCTCGTCCTGGAACCGGCTCGTCGGCCCGGAGATACTGATCGCTCCTTCGACCTCACCCTCCTTGTTGACGATCGGCTTGGCGACACACCGCAGCCCGACGAGACGGGCCTCGTCGTCGAACGCGACCCCTTCCTCCCGGACGCGCTCCAGTCGCTCGAAGAGTTCGTCGCGTTCGGTGATGGTGTTTTTCGTCGCCTCCGGGAGGCCGTGCCTGTCGACGATTTCGTCGACTCGTTCCGTCGGGAGATGGGCCATGATCGCCTGCCCGAGCGCGGTGTTGTGGAGGTGTACCCGGTGACCGATGTAGGAGTCCGACGTGACCGCCTGTTCACCGTTCGCGCGGTGGAGGTAGATCCCGCGACCGTGCTCTTCGACGAGGAGGTTCGTCATCTCGCCGGTCTCTTCGGCGAGTTTCGTCACCTCTTCCTTGGCCGACTGGTAGATGCGCTGCTTGTGGCGCGCGTAGCCGCCAAGATCGAGCAGTCGGAGCCCGACGCGGTAGGAGTTCCCCTCCCTGACGAGGTACCCCTCGTGTTCGAGCGTCTTGAGGTAGTTGTGGATGCTACTCTTCGAGAGGTCGAATTCGTCGGTCAACTCCGTGACCGTTGCCTCGTCACGTGCCTTGATCGCTTCCAGAATTCGAAAAGTGGTCCGGGCCGTCTTGACCATCGTCGGGTCGAGTTCGTCTGCCATACGCAGTGCCAATCGCCCACTCATAATAAATCTTCGTCCAGCTATTCTACACTCTTCGATCACCGCGCTTGTCTCGTGGCTGCAGTCGGCTCGTGACTGTCGCCCAGCTGTTATGAGGGGATTGCTGGCCCTCTCTGACACGAGGCGTACGAGTCGTCGTGAGAGTCACTCGAACCGCCACCGATACCGACCCGATTCCGCGACGAACCGTTCGACCCCTCTTTCGACTGGTGACCGATCTCGACTGGCCGGTCGACGCCGAGGCGAACGTTCTTGAGATCCCACCTCCCGCCACCTCGTCTGAAACACTGGAACGTCCGTACGTCCTCCGTCGTCGGTGTAACCCCTCGAACTGGCGTTTTGGCCCGAATCTCCTCGCTGTCAGGTGAGGCACAATCTTCATAACACCGGCCGTAAAACGGTTTATCCGAGCTAACTATGAGCTATCGCGCGGGGATAATCGGTACTGGCGGTATCGCGGGCATGGGTATTCTCGGTATGCACGACACCGAAGCGATCGGAGCCGAGAAGATCCGTGCCAGTCACGCGGGCGGTTACGACGCGACAGCAGACATCGAACTGGTCGCCGTCGCGGATATCGACGAAGAGAACTTCCGGACGTTCGGCGAGGCCTGGGACATCCCGACTGACCGTCAGTACTATGGCCACGAGGCGATGCTCGCTGCCGAGGACCTCGATATCGTCTCCGTCTGTACTCCCTCGCTCCTCCATCACGATCACGTGGTCGACGCTGCGCAGTCAGACGCGGATCCCGACGTTATCTGGTGTGAGAAGCCGATCGCTTCCTCGGTCTCGGACGCGGAGTCGATGATCGAGACCTGCGACGAAACGGAGACTGAACTCGTCGTCAACCACTCGTTTCGGTTCACGGACAAGCTCCGGAAGCTCCAGGCGCTCTTCCAGGAGGAGAACCTGCTCGGTGAGATTCATTCGGTCTCGACGCAGTTCCGGATGGAACTGTTGCGCAACTCCACGCACTTGCTGGACACGCTCGTCTACCTGCTCGACGCCAGAGCCGAACGCGTCAGTGGCTACATCTCCGGAGAGAACCAGGCGGTCGACTCGCTGGACGCCGATTGCGATGTCGACGATTCGGCCGGTGGGGGGTTCGCGTTGCTGGACGACGGGACGTTCGCGACGATCGACTGCACGATCCCGCGCGACGAGTCGTCGATGACGCTGCAGTTCGTCGGGAGCGAAGGGAAACTGTACATGAACAACGACGACGGCGAGTGGCGTTACTGGCGGCTCGACGACGGCGAGCACGTCGAAGAACCGTTGCCCGGTATCGAGGGTGCCTGGACGTGGGACGACGACTACCGGGGCGCGTTCGCGAACGCCGCTCGCCACGTTCAGTCGCTCCTGGACGGGGACGCGACGAACGCTTCGACGGGCCGTGAGGCCCTGCGGTCGCTGGAGATCATCGTTGGGTTCTACATCTCGCACTACACGGGCGGCCAGGTCGACGTGCCGCTCGATCGACCGCTGCGCGATGTCGAGATCACGTCCTGGTGAGTTTGCGGCGCGAAAGAGAAACAGTGTGGCGCGTCGTTACTCGTAGACGTGGACGCTACCGGTCTGATTGTCCTCGATGTAGTCCCAGTCGTACTCGACGCCGAGTCCGGGCCCTTCTGGGACTTCGACCATCCCGCCGTCGTCGATGGTGTCGATCATGTCCGAATAGTCGCCCTCGTAGACCGGCGGTTGCGTGTTCTGGCACTCTGGATGGACCAGTGCGAGTTCGTAGTAGTTGGTGTTGCGGATCGCGGCGATGCAGTGGCGCTGAGCGGGGCCGGGCGCGTGAAACTCCACGTCCAGCCCGAACCCTTCGGCGACCTTCGCGCGTTTCATCGCGCCGGTGATACCCGCGTCGTACTCGGGATCGGCCCGGAGGAAGTCGGTGGCCTCGTTAGCGAGGAAGTCCGTCGCGGGTTCGAGTCCGCGGACGTGTTCGGTCTGGAGGATCGGTGTGTCGAGTTGCTGACGCAGCTTCTGGTGGGCGTGCTGGGAGACGCCACCGTCGCGGTAGGGGTCCTCGTACCAGTAGAAGCCGGCCTCGTCGAGCGCGCGCCCGAGCTTCAGGGCGTCGGCGAACGTCTCGAGTTCGCAGGCCGGATCGTGCATCAGATCCATCTTGTCACCGACGCGCTCGCCCAGCAGTCGAGCGGTCTCGAGCTCGCGATCGAGGTCCCGGGACCCCTCGCTGCCGCCCCACCCGTGGATCTTGAACGCCTGGTATCCCATCTCGTGACACTCTTCGGCGAAGTCGGCGAAGTCCTCGGCCGTTTCCAGCCCGCCGTTCTCGTCGCCGTGATACGTCGAGGCGTAGGCGGGGAACTCGGTGCGATAGGTGCCCAGCAGCTCGTGGATCGGGGCGTCGTAGTACTTGCCGGCAAAGTCCCACAGCGCGATGTCGATGGGCCCCATCCCCATTCGGTCGTACTTTCGCAGGGCGCGCTTGATTTCGCTCCAGTGTTTCTCGCGGTTCAGCGGATTCTTGCCGACGAGGTAGTCGGCAAACGTGTTGATCTGAGCGGCCCCCGGGGAGTTGCCCCCGACGTACTCGCCGGTGATCCCAGTGTCAGTGTGGATCGTGAGCGCGAACAGCTTTCGCTCGGTCACTTCGCCCGGATCGTAGACGAGGTTAAACCCGTGCTGGTCCGTTCCGACATCTTCGAGCTGATAAGAGAACTCAACACTCTCGATCCGCGTTATTTTCGGTGCCATAGCGGATATTGCTCCGTGACGATATATAGTGCTGTCGCTGTCACCGTTCAATCGCGTTCGCAGTCGTGTCACTCTGCGCGTGGATTCTCGACATCGGACAACTTGACTGTGTACGCGTGGTCAGTGGCTGGCTGGTCCGGGAGTGTAAGCTCGAGTTCGTCGCCAGCCAACGTAGCAGTCACCGTGACCTCTCCTTCAGGCGTCAACAGCGCAGCATCCGGAGCAGTAGACAGATTAACGTGGGCCGGAACGGAGAGCGATAAACCATCTTCCGGCCACTCAAGCGCAACTGCGAACAGGTCTCCATCGCGATGTGTGTACCGAACCTCGACAGCGTTGCCGTCCTCGGCCACTATCCATGGACGGGTCCCGAAGATCGCATCGCCGTTTACTTCCAGCCAGTCGCCGAGTGCTACGAGGCGGTCTCGCTGGATCTCGGGGATTGTCCCGTCGGCTTTCGGGCCGACGTTCAGGAGTAGATTTCCGTTTTTCGAGACGATGTCGACGAACGAGTGGATGAGTTGCTCGGGAGTGAGATGATCGTCGTCACTCTCAGCCCGGTTGTACCCAAAGGAGTTGCCGATCCCCCGGCAAGCTTCCCACTTGTTTTCACGAATTTCGTCGAAGGACGTGTACTCCGGCGTGACGAAGTCACCGTGGAACTCCCCGTCGTCGTCTTCCTCGATGTCTATCGTCGGGCCGACTGCATCGATGGAGGCCCGGTCGTTGACAACAACCTCTTTGTCCCATTCTTCGGCGGCATTGTAGTAATCCGCGATCAGTTCTTTCGCGTTTAGATGGTCAGCGTCGGCCATCGGTACGTCAAACCAGAGCAAGTCCGGCTTGTACTTCCGGATCAGTTCCCGATGTTTGGCGTTCATGAAGTCGACGTACTCTGATCCGGGGCCAGCGTCCTCGGCAGAGAGTCCGCCGCCCTGGTAGTCGGGGTGACCGAATCGACCTTGGTATCCCGGCTGGTAGTAGTTGAGGTTCGCGTGATAGGAGGCGGCAAAGCGAAGATCCCGATCACGGACTGCCTCACAGAGGTCGCCGACGAGGTCGCGCTCCGGACCGCGTTCGGCCGCATTGTATTTCGAATAGTGTGTCTCCCAGAGCGGGAACCCGTCGTGGTGCTCGCCGGTCAACACGACGTAGTTCGCCCCTACGTCGGCGAACAGGTCGGCCCACTCGTCGGGATCCCAGTTCGCGGCGGTGAAATCATCGATGAAGTCGACGTACTCGACGTCGTCGCCGTAGTGCTTGTGGTGATACTCCTGTGTCGGTGACTCCTCCTCGTACATGTAGCAGGGGTACCACTCGGCGTAGGGTGACGCGTTCTCGCCGTCGATAGCAGCTTCTGACGGCGCCCAGGCGGGAACGGAGTAGACGCCCCAGTGGATGAAAATTCCTAGCTTTGCCTCGTGGAACCAGTCTGGTATCTCGTGACTGTCTAGCGACTTCCAAGTCGGTTGAAACTCCGACATTGGTCGGAATTCTCTGCAGCCGTATAAATAGTTTTCTCCGGCATTTCTGTCACCCTCTCTGACCGGGTCTCCCGATAGTTGACTCACATGGTGCAGCAACAAGGAAATGGCCCGCCTCCGCTTGGTTACGTATAGCCCTCTACCGAACCCTCAAATCTTAAGTGGACTAGGGACAAAGCCCTCTCCATGCCAAGACTATGATTGACAATTATTACGTAGAACGAACTGCGCAAGCAGTTTTCACCGTATTCGCGGTCGCATCGCTGTCTTTCGGACTCATCCGACTGATGCCCGGTGGTCCAATTGATTTCATTCGTGCCCAGATGATCCAAGAGCAGGGTACCGACGTGGACATGCAGCGGATCAACTCCATGGTGGAGTCGTACACGAACGTCCGTCCGTCCGATCCTCTGTACGTCCAGTACGTCGACTATATGACTGAACTACTGCAGGGCAACATGGGGGTGTCGATGTGGTACAACGAACCCGTCTCTGAAATTCTCGCGGAGGCGTTACCTTGGACGGTGTTCGTAATGGCAATTTCCCTGGCTCTGACTTTCGCGATCGGCATCACTCTCGGCGCTGTGATGGCGTATATCGAAGGGAGTCGGTTCGACGTGAGCACCACGCTCGTATCGACGTTCCTCAACTCGATCCCGTACTACGTCATGGCGGTCCTGCTCGTGTACCTCCTGGGTTACCAGCTCAGTTGGTTCCCTACTGGCGGACGGTTTGCCTCGGACGTCACGATCGGGATGAATATTGAGTTCCTCGCGAACGCGTTCCATCACGCGTTCCTCCCGATCGTGTCTGTGGTCGTCACTGGATTTGGTATCCAAGCGCTGGCGATGCGGGGCAACAGCATCAGGGTACTGGGTGAGGACTACATACGGGTCGCACGACTCCGCGGGCTCCCTCCGCACGATATCGCGCTTCGGTACGTTGGACGCAACGCGATCCTGCCCATGTACACCGGCATGATGATCTCGATCGGGTTCCTGTTTGGCGGGTCGGTTATCCTCGAGGAAATATTCACCTATCCGGGCATCGGTTACTACATGTTCCGGGGAATCGAGTCCCGTGACTATCCGCTGATGATGGGTGCGTTCCTGCTCATCACAGTCGCCGTGGTGATCGGAATCTACATCGCCGATCTGACGTACGGCAAAATCGATCCTCGAGCCGGAACTGGGAGTGGTGACCGTGAAGCCTACTGACGAACCCGACCGTACAGTGCCTGATGGCGGATCGGTGACTGAAGAAATCGATGCGCCCTTCGAGACAGTCTCTGAAGGGACGATGTCTCGCGGTGAGCGGTACCAGATGACCCTTCAAGAGTGGGTCGTTGCACCCGTCCAAATCATCTGGAGTGACTGGCGCGCGCGCGTCGGTTCGTTTATTATCCTGTTGTACGTTCTGATGGGGACCGTTGGTGTCTGGCTCGTCGAACCCTCGCGGACCGCGGAGGGCCCACGACTCCTCGCGCCGTTCCAGAACTGGGCGTTCCCACTGGGTACCGACACGCAGGGCAACGACCTGTTTGCCCAGATTGTCCACGCGACGCCCCCCATGCTAGAGATGATCGTCGCGGGTGCCGTGTTCGCCACCGTGATGGCGACGCTGGTCGGGACATTCTCCGGCTACAAGGGTGGCAGTGCCGACCGATTGCTGATGACGGTCACTGACATCCTCATGACGGTCCCGGGACTCCCACTGACGATCGTCCTCGCTGTTATCCTCCAACCGCGGAGTCCGTGGGTGGTCGGAATCATCCTCACGGTCAACGCCTGGGCGGGGCTGGCCCGCGCGATACGGTCTCAGGTACTAACGTACCGTGAGGAGGATTTTGTCGAGGCCTCGCGGTTGATGGGAATCTCAACATCTACGATCCTATTGAAGGACATATTGCCCGGGCTCATGCCGTACATCCTGGTCAACTTCGTCAATTCGGCCAGGACCGTAATTTTCTCTTCGGTCGGGCTGTACTTCCTCGGTATCCTCCCGTTCAGCCAGGCCAACTGGGGTGTGATGATGAACTTCGCGTACAATAGTGGCGGGGCGCTGTACACTCTCAGTGCTATCCACTGGTTGCTTGCCCCGATGATCACGATCGTGATCCTGTCATTCGGCCTCATTCTGTTCTCGCAGGGGACTGACCGTCTGTTCAACCCACAGGTCCGTGCCCGTCACACGTCTAGTCCCGAGGCCGAGAACGAGGAAGAAGATCTGAACGTCGAATCCGACGCAAATATTAGAATTAGCCAATGAGCGAACCAGAACACACGACCACGACGACGGCAGGAGCAGAAACTGATGTCTCGGCGATCGAAGTCGACGATCCGATCATGGAAATCCGCGATGCGAGTGTCACATTCGACATGGATCGCGGCGAGTCGGGCGTCCTCGACCAGGCTACTCTGGATATCAAGCGCGACGAAATCCTCGGAATCGTCGGCGAGTCCGGTAGCGGCAAGTCGATGTTCGCCGCTGCTCTCCTCGACGCGATTGTCGAGCCGGGTATCCTCTCCGGAGAGGTTACCTACTATCCCGAGAAGGGTGAACCAGTCGACGTGCTGAACCTCTCTGCAGAGGAGCTGCGACACTTCCGCTGGGAAGAAATCTCGATGGTCTTCCAGGGTGCTCAGAGCTCTTTCAACCCGACAATAACGATCCGGGACCACTTCAAAGAGACTATCGAGGCGCACAACTACAAGATGGAGCAGGCGATGAGCCACGCGAGGGAACTGCTCGCCGAGTTATATCTGGAACCGGACCGGGTGCTGGACGCGTACCCACATGAACTGTCCGGGGGAATGCAGCAGCGGGCATTGATCGCCCTGTCGTTGGTACTGGAGCCGAAAGTACTCGTGATGGACGAACCGACGGCGGCACTGGACTTGCTGATGCAGCGGTCGATCCTCAGTCTGCTGGAGAACTTGCAGGAGAAGTACGACCTGACGGTCGTTTTCATCACGCACGACCTGCCCCTGGTTGCTGGACTGGCTGACCGATTGGCGGTGATGTATGCCTTCGAATTCGCCGAGATCGGCCCCGCGAACGAGATCATCCGCGAGGCTGCCCACCCCTACACTAGATCGCTACTGCAGGCTGTCCCCAGTTTGGACACTTCAATCGAGGAGATGCACCCGATCGAGGGGAAGGCACCAGATCCGGTGAACGTCCCTGAGGGGTGTTCGTACCACCCCCGTTGTCCAATAGCAACCGAAGAGTGTCGGCAGGAAGATCCGGGCTATCACGAGGTCACGGACGAACACGATGCCGCTTGCTTCAACTGGCAGGACTCGGCCGATGCGATCCCGCTGTCGATCTGGGACGAAGGGACAGCCGATGGGCTCGACATTGTCGGCGAGCAGTCCGACGAGCCTGTCGTCTCGCTCGAAGACGTCGATATCCACTTCGAACAGGCCTCCGATGGTGGAATATTCAATATCTTCGAGGACCCCGAGACCGTCCACGCCGTCGACGACGTCTCACTCGACATCTACGAGAATGACGTGGTGTCACTGGTCGGTGAATCCGGATGCGGAAAGACGACTCTTGGGAAAGCCGCAATCGGTGCTCAGCGACCGACCGCTGGGAGCGTCGAGTACCGAGACCAAGATATCTGGGACGCAAAGGACGGCAACGGTGACGTCGACATCCCCTTCGACGAGGTCCGCCGGTCGCTGCAGATGATCCACCAGGACCCCGGTAGCTCGCTGAACCCGAACCGGAAGGTCCAGGCGAGCCTCGAAGCACCGCTCAGACGATGGTTCCCGGATATGAACCCCAACGACCGTCAGGAACGGGTGCTAAGCATGCTGGAGTACGTAGGTATGTCGCCGCCTGCGGACTACGCCAAGCGGTACCCGCACCAGTTATCGGGCGGTGAGCAACAGCGCGTGGCGCTGGTCCGTGCGCTGCTCATGAATCCGGACGTAATTCTCGCCGACGAAGCGGTGTCGGCACTGGACGTCTCTCTACGAGTCGAAGTCATGGATCTCATGCTCGAACTGCAGGACATCTTCGACACTTCCTTCGTGTTCATCTCCCACAATCTCTCGAACGCCCGTTACATTTCGGCGAAGGCCGACGGCCGAATCGGCGTGATGTACCTCGGAGAAATCGTCGAGATCGGTCCCGCGGAGCAGATCATCAACGATCCACAGCACCCCTACACGAAGGTGCTCCAGTGGTCGACCGCCGATCTTGAAGTGGAGGAGAGCGTCGAAGACCCGCCGCTACGCGGTATCGACATCCCGGACCCCGTCAATCCACCCAGTGGCTGCCGATTCCATACACGCTGCCCAGAGGCCCGTGAAGCCTGTACCGAACAGTGCCCACAACTCGATGAGCACGTCGACGACAGCGAGGAGCACAAAACAGCCTGCTTCCGCGAGTACGACGAGTCCCACGAGTACTGGGATAGTGAGCCGATCGTCGAAGAGGGAGCGGTTGACTCGGACGTATTCAACACGGCCAGCACGGAATCGAACGCTCAGACGGACGACTGATTGAGAAGTCGTATTTTCCTCGATAACTCGGGACTGCGTGGAACTTTGCTCTCTCACTGTGCAACTGGATAGCTCACTTCAGTCGTGAGTCGTTTCGATACGAAAGGACACACCGGTAATCAGGTCTTCTTGATACTCCCGGAGTCGTATTCCATGAACATCGGTGATGTCTTCTTCAACACGAACAGCGGCACGAAGGTGATGACCGCAAAGAGTAGCATCATTGCCGAGAGCATACCGATATATCCCGCGATAGTCGGCCTGCCAAGCATATCGACGGTCATCCCAACAACGGACATCGTAACACCAATAATGAGGAACCAGACGACTGTTGGGTGGTCGAACCGCTCGTGTATTGTTTCAAGCATCGTGTAGACATTGCTCACGATACTAATTAACATTCCGGCTGGAATGCAGAGGGAAGGGGCGAGTAACGCGGTAACATTGGTATCCGTCCATCTCTAGAGAGTACAGTTCCATCTTGCCTCTCGCGGAAAACCGGGCACATGCCTGGAGTGATCGCTGGGATAGTTCCACTACCGTTTTAGCCGATGTAGTCCCCCGATTAACCAAAGGGTATATATGCTATAAGCTATCATGTGGATGTATGCCAAGAGAGGCATATACATCGTCAGTTGATGAATCGCGCCGTCGATTTATTGTTACAGCAGGCAGTGCAGGTGTTATTGGTCTTGCTGGCTGTTCTGGAGATGATGGGGGAACTGGTGCTACAGATAATGGGGAAACTGGTGGTACAGATGGTGGTACTGACAGTACTGGCAATACGGAAGCCGGTGGTGACCCCGTCGACTCCAGTTTCACAAGCTACACGCGTGTACGTCCCCAGGACGCGCAGTACAACCCACACCGGTTACAGAACGAAGGTCCGGGTGTGGAGTTCCTCTACGATCAGCTCGCAAAATACGATGAAGATGGCGGATTCATCCCGCTTATCGCTCAGGAATGGAACATCCCGAGCGAAGTGTCCGCCGGCGATGTTATTGAAATTCAATTAAATGAGGACTATACGTGGCACGATGGATCATCAGTCACTGCTCGGGATATTGTGACACAATTCCGAATCGAGAAGATATTCAACGATCCGATCTGGAACTCGATCGATTCTATCAGTGCGGCCGACGAGTCCACTGTGGAAATGACGGTTTCAGCGGAAATCAACCCAGAGCTGCTGAAACACAATCTGTTCGCCGAGCGGAGGATAAATCAACCACACAGCGTCTTCGGAGAGTATGCTGAGCGAATCGAAGAGGCGACGACCGACGACGAGATTTCATCTGTCGAAGAAGACCTCGTCAACTTCGTCCTAGAAGAGCCGGTTGGGAACGGTCCATTCCAATTTTCTGATCGGGGCGAAACGGAACTGGTTTTTGAACGGTATTCGGACTACTCCAACGGGCACATCACGGGCGACGATATCAATTTCCCGGGTGTCGACTTCATTTTCAGAGACGGGGATACGTTACCCCTGTTCCTGAGCGGAGACGTTGACGGGGGCGGAATTATCTTGCCGCCAGAGCAGAAGAGCGCGCTACCAGAGTACGCTCAACTGCAGGTCCTCCCTACGAACACTGGCGAGGCAATGTGCTTCAATTTCGAAAACGAGTGGTTGAGTAGAGTTCGAGTTCGTCAGGCACTGGCTCACGTCGCGAATAGACAAAACGTACTGCAGGCATTGCCGAACATCTCCGAACAGAATACGCCTCTGGAGGTGCCATGCAGTCTATCCACTGGTTCGATCGAACGTCACCTCGGGGATCTCGCCGGCGACTTCACCCAGTATGCGTATCAAGAAGCAAACACAGAGCGGGCCACGGAACTCTTGGAAGGAGAGGGATTCACCAAAGAAGGCGACCAATGGATGACTCCGAATGGAGAGCGGTTCGAACTGGAAGTCGCATCTTCCTCCAGCGGTACGTGGCTCGCTCACGGACGAGCAGTCGTGGGCGCACTTCAGCAATTTGGAGTCTCAGCACAGTTGCAGCAGCATGGTGAGACCACCTTCTGGGGGGATGTTATCCCGAATAATGATTATGACATGGTAACTCACGCCTGGGGTGGCGGCGGTGATCATCCGTACTTCACACTCCGCAACGATCTGACCGCGCAAGCCAGAATTGATGTCACGAATCAGCCGGTAGAATGGGAAGTTCCAATGCCTGTCGGCAACCCAGACGGCGAGTTAGAGACGGTCAACGTTCAGGACAAAATGGTACAGTTGGAGAGGGCGACCGATCAAGAGGAAGCTACAGAACTGATTCGAGAGCTGGCCTGGGTCTCGAATCAGGTGATGCCTCGGATCCCCCAGCGTCAGTATTCCGCGGTGCACTATTACCGTGTTGACAACTGGGCGTATCCGGAAGCTGATGCCCCCTCGATGCAACCCCCTGCAGCGAGCTATTGGCCGCTGCGGGTCGGCGAGATGAGTGCCAAGACGGAATGACTATCTGGAGGGAAACACACACCGATACCGCTGAATCGTCGCTACACGAACGCTGCCAAGGTCTGTCACTGCCGTAGCCGTCGAACTCAATGTACACCCCATTGCACGGTAGCAGTACGATGGGTGTGCAATTCGTTTAAATCGTTACTACAGTTGGACTTCTCACGGAGCTTATATCAGTGAATTTTCGGACTGTCTCGGTGAGCGAACTATAGTGATGTAGTGACTCACACCGAATCTACTGGAACCGTAACGAACGCCATCTCGATCATGCCTCCAAGAAACGCTTTGTTCCCTTCCTCCACACTCCAGAACTGGGATCCACCCGAAACCACTGCCGTCTTTCAGACGGGCGACGATACTTGGTTCGATTCTGAACAGTGTCTGTCACGTTTAGTGTACCACGATATGGCTCTGGGGGCTTTCCGTTGCCTATCGAACACACAGGGTTCCGGAGACCAAAGGTACATAATGCATGAGGATAATAATAAATCAGGCATGGTCAAATTCTGGGATAAGATATGTGCGTTCACTCCCCTCTGGCAACTTGCTCTCGCCATTATCATGATGCTGCTTGTCCTCACAGTATTTTCTCTCGCATTCGTCACGCCCGGCACTGGATCCTATTACATTGTGCTTTTTAATCTCCTGTTGCTAGGTATACTCACGATAACTGATATTGGTGTACTGTACGTATGCAAACAGTACCGCCAGAAGGAACTTGAGGGGGAAAAAGAACTGGAGACGTTTCAGGAGAAAGATCAAGAGGCATCGGATGTGGAATCGCTTCCAGATAACTGAGCGCATTTTACGGGTCGTTCGTTCGCCATTTACCGGCCGTCCTGATTCTATTGATCATTTGCCGTTAACGAATCGAGGGTCACCCACCTCTTCGGATGAGCGGCCCTTGTTCTCCAGTAGACCAGAAACCGCCAGCGAACTCTGAAACCTACTTCGATCCCATCGGTAAGAGGACCACGAACCGACCTGTGACGACACCATTCGGTTCGGTTTGATTCCGCAGTCTCCTTATCAGTTCTCCACTATTCTATTCGAAGACTGCTTGATCGACCAACTGCCCCAGTCGTCATCTATCGTAGCGATCGAGACGATCTCACGCCGATCGCACTGTAGTCGTGCGATCGGATTGGACTGCACCTCAATGCCTGCTATCGCTTCATTCCATTTTCTGGGGCCTGCGCTACTGGCGAAAGTGGCATCGGCAGTCGGGCAGGCCGGTCTGGTGGAAACATATAATAGGGTATAGATATATTTGCTTTTTATGCAGTCAACCCCAGAGCCAGACTTCCGTATCAGCAGTGATAAGATCCAAGCGGGATTCGGTTCGAAAGATACTGGTTGTACTCTCCAATCAGTAACTAGCAGAGAAGAGTCCGTCACATACCAACTCAATCCGAATCAAGAGACGCCTTTCTGGGTAGCCGAGTTTCGCAATGAAGAGGGGCAATCATTACACGTAGACAGCCTACTGAGGTTTTATAACGATCGTGGTCACCCAATCTCCACCCCCGACGTTGGTTCTTTCACTTACGAAGTTACCGAGGGTGACAAGCAAATTACTGCAGTACTCCGCTGGCAGGAGATTCCGCTTGAATTCGATTCTAACCAAGGAGAAGCGACGGTCGAACTTGAGTTGCAACTGTCTCACCAGTCCACTGTTGCACACTGGTCTCCAACAGTCTCTTTCTCGGGTGAGAAGGTAACGCTTTGGGAATTCACCTTCCCGTCCGGGGGCGATGTCCATCAAAAAGGAAGCGATAGAAAAGATGACGAACTCGTTCTCCCGCACGGATGGGGAGAGCGAATCCGCAACCCGACAGCGAAGAGTGATCTTACTACGGACCATCCACAGCTAGAGACGTACCCGAGTGCCAATTGGACGATGCAGTTCTTCTCTGTCGTCAATTCGGGCCATGGTTTCTACGCTGGATTTCACGATCCTGACGGCCGTCCAAAGACGTTTGACGTTTCATCTCCCGTCGATTCGAGTCAACTCTCCTTCCAGGTTGATCATCACCCAGAAGAGATGGGGCGTAATCAATCCGAGTACGAATGTGGATACGACGTCGTATTCGAACTGTTCTCCGGTGGCTGGTACACAGCCGCAAAACGGTATCGAGAGTGGGCACTCCAGGAAGCTCCCTGGGTCGGTAATGGGCCAGTTGTAGAGCGAGACGACATCCCTGCTTGGTTCAAGAAAATGAGTCTCTGGGTCCGATACTGGTCGGGTAGGGGTGACGTCACCGATGATGAGGCACTTCTCCGTGAGTTTGCAGCTACGTCGCCCGTCTCGTTGGGTATTCATTGGTATCGGTGGCACGAGGCTCCGTTCGATACTAGCTATCCGGACTACGTTCCGAGAGACCGCTGGGAAGAAATGGTAACACGGCTTCAGGACGAGGCGGATATCCGAGTGATGCCGTATATTAATGCACGCATTGCAGACATGAATAGTGATTCTTGGGACCGTGATGACCTGGAATCGGGTCTTGCGATGCGATCGTCTGCTCGTTATTCACCATCCAATCAGCTACCCTATGTCGAAGAATACGGGAATGGACAACAGCTATTGCCGATGTGTCCCAGTACCGCCGTCTGGTCGACGAAAGTCGAACAGATCGTTGAGCGACTCGTCAACGATATTGGTGTCGCTGGAGTCTATTTAGATCAAATTTCGGCGTCTGGACCTCGGCTCTGTTTCGATCCCGAGCATGATCATCCACCTGGTGGGGGCGCGTATGGAGTTCAAGCGTATCAACGGTTGCTTGCTACCATTGTTGATCAGTTACAAGGTGATGAGTCTATGGCCGCACTAACGAGCGAATCGAACGCTGAACCGTACTTGCATCTGCTCTCTGGAAACTTGATGTTTCAGGCTCCAGAAGGGGAAGACATTCCATTGTTTCCCACAATATACGGAGAGTATGCGTTACTGTTTGGTCGCGTCTTCAGAGAGGGAGATATTGAAGACGATATATTCTCTGCGAAGGTCGCTCAGATGTTCTCCTACGGAGTCCAGTTGGGCTGGTTCAGCAACGTCCTTATCGAAAAACTACTATCTGATGAACAGAGTGACAACCGAGCATACCTCTTTGAAACCGCTCGCGTCCTGGAGGACCACTGGGAGTGTATCGCTGCTGGCAGACGGTTGCGTGAGGCGACCCCTCCCATGGAAATGGAGCCTATCGAGCATCCAGAAACGGAAAAAAGCATCCACCCAGTCGTTGTCGTACCGTGGGAGCATCCAAACGAAAATCGCCTCGGTATCTCGGTCACGAACTGGACTGATAATGACAGATCTGGATCGTGGCGTCTGAACCACGAGGGGCTCGTCTCTGAAGAAAGTACTTTGAAGCAGCGATCAGAAACTAGCTTAAATAGCTCACACCGAATAGAAGGCGACGAATTGATGCTGACGATGACTGTGCCGGCTAAATCAACGGCGTTCATAGAATTGGACGATTAAACAACAACCCGATTACCAGATCAGTTTTGATCCGGAGTGCAATCGCCAAACCTACTGCAGAAGCTTGGATAGTCCGTTCTCTTACTGATCGGCACTCGCAGAGAACGTCCAGATCCGATCCATGAACGGGATCGGTTCGTCCGCGTCGTCGACGTCGACTCCCTCACGCTTGAACTCAGCAGTGTACCGTTCCCACTCCTCGACGGCCTCGTCACCGTCGATCTCCTCGAGGTAGGCGTCGATGTCCTCCGCTTCGAGGATGCACACCGCAAGGTCGTCCCGAACGTACAGTTCGAACTCCGTGACGCCGCCGCGTCGCATCGCGTCGGAGACATCCTCTGGAACGTCCTCGTGGGCTTCGAGGTAGTCGTCCTTGTGTTCCGGGTCGATGCGCTGGATATACACCGCTCGCTCCGTGTCGGATGACATACCTGCGGCAACGAGTGAGTGGGTAAAGAAGGTTGTGTCCGTCGTGTCTACGCGTCGTGAACGCGTTCGAAGGTCCGGTGAGAGAGATACGAGAGGTCTCTCGCCGAGAGGAAATCGACGGTCTCGACCCAGGAGAGACAGTCCTCGTAGCCCGCCCAGTCGTCCATCCAGGGGTAGTCCGAGCCCAGCATGAGTCGTTCGGGGCCGAACCACTCGATCAGGTTACGGACGTAGCCGTGCATGTCCTCGTAGGGCCACTGGCTCTCTGCCGACCGGGGGAACGAGCTCACCTTGACGGCGACGTTGTCGTGTTCGGCGACGGCCTCGAAGTCGGTCCACGGTGTCTTGTCCGGGTCGGTCGTCTCGTCGGGGAAGGCCATGTGGTCGACGACGAGTTGCACGTCGGGATGGGCCGCGGCGAGGTCGGCGATCATCGAGACCTGCTCGGCCTTCGGGAACACGAACACGGCGGTATCGAGCGCTGCGGCCTCTTCCCAGACCGGCGCGAGCGAGTCGTCGAGAATCCAGTCGGTCGTTCGGTTCAGTTCTGTCGGATACTCGGCGTACTCCAGGCAGGCGTGCATCCGGACGCCCAGCATCCGCTCGTGGCCGACGACCCGGCGGAGGTCCGCCCGTACGTTGTCGGGGTCGTCCTGGAAGAAGTCCATGAGGCCGACGCCCCACAGGCGGTCCGGGAACGCCTCGATAGCCCGCATCGTGTACTCGTTGGCGCGCGCGCCGCGGCCGTACAGCGGCGTCGTGACGATCACGCTCTCGTCGACGCCGGCGACGTCCATGTCGCCGATCAGATCCCGCGCCGTGTAGGACCCGTCCCACCCCGGCGGCAGGACCTCGGCCTGCCAGGGGAGTTCGTCGGTGTCGGCACCCCACGCGTGCGTGTGCGTGTCTACGAATCTCATCGAATCACTCCAGATTGCCGCCGCCGCTGACCCGAAGGATCGTCCCGACGACGTAGGCCGCTTTGTCGCTGGCGAGGTACATGACCGCGTTTGCCAGGTCTTCGGGCTGACCCATGCGACCGATCGGCCGGGCCTCACCCCACTCGCGAAGCACGTCCTCCTTCGTACGGTCGGGGTCGTCCTCGGCGGCCATCTCCGCCTCGTAGTGGACCTGGTAGGTCTCGGTAAGATCCGTCGAGATGGCGTTCATCCGGATGCCGTGTTCGGCGAGTTCGTGAGCCATCCGCCAGGTGAAGCCGTTGATCGAGCTCTTCGAGATGCCGTAGAGCCCACGACGGCCGGTCCGGCGGTCCCCCGTCTGGCTCGTGTGGTTGACGATCGACCCCTGGATATCTTCCTCGATCATGTGGGCCGCGACCAGTTTCGAGGCGTAGTACTGGGCGCGGACGTTCACGTCCATCGCGAAGTCCCAGTCCTCCATCGAGGCCTCGACGAGCGATTCCTCGCGGGGCCAGACCGCGGCGTTGTTCACCAGCAGGTCGATCTGGCCGAACTCGTCGATCGCAGTCTGAACGAGCGCTTCGATCTCGTCGGGCTCGCCCATGTCCGCGGTGACGCCGATCACATCGCCCTCGCTGCGCTCGTCGAGGTCCTCGGCGACCGTCGTCACGTCTTCCTCGGTCCGTGCGTTGACGACGACGTTCGCCCCTGCATCGGCGAGCCCTTCCGCGATACCGCGACCGATTCCCTTCGTCGAGCCAGTGACGATCGCCGATTCGCCGTTGTAGTCGTAGATGGTGTGGCCGACCATATACAGAGTACCAGACGCGGTCTCATGAATCCCCCGATAGATGTATATCTAGCCCTCTCCCAGACACAGTCTCGATGTCCCCGTCACCCATGTCGGCATCACCGTGATGGCGACACATTCGTATCTCCCAGACCGACTGTTTGATGTAACAGACCCCCTCCTTCAGCTCAGACTTGCAGATATAGTGGACAACTATCTAGCTAAAGTATAGTTCTGAAACAACAGAATAAATGCAAAAGAATAAAATAATAGATTAAGAAAAGATGATGCCCAGCATCACACGGCGGGGTCCGACCAAACGTAGGGTCAGACCCTACTTGAGAACTAAAGTACCAACAAAAATACTCTTGTTATTTTCGCTGCTTTGACCACTTCATTATGTTAAAGATCATATAATAAGATGACTATCTTCTCCGTCTGAGAGGAGATCGTTGTTTAGAATAACTGGACGAGACTTCTGAACCCCTTCTCTGATTGCCCCATATCCCCCACCGGGAATTCGGCTATCAAGAACGGGAAACCGAGTTCCTGTCTATCAGCTGTTTCGAGTCAGAAATTCGTGGAACCCGTACAGTTGACAAATTCGATAGCAAGTCATTATCGTACTTCTTGAAAATCAGCACACCCGATCGCATGATGGCAGTGTTATCGGTGTGTAAACCATCTCGATTGTTACTATGGCGCTACTACCTTTTATTTGAATCATCAGATGGAAGGCCTGCTGATTCTGATTGTGTTCTCAATCTGTATTACCCCCGAAGCCAGCGTCTATCCGGGCAGTGAAGTAGCAAACGAGAACCCCACTGCTGTCGTCAAGTATGGGTCTTTTACGCGACCAACGACAGCAACAATCAAGAGCCCCTCTCACAATATCTGAACATGCGCATTGGCCGCTTCGAAGCTGAGGGTACGGAACGCATCGGGCTGTTCGGGGACGACACCGTCACCGACGTATCGAGCGAGTTCGAGGACTTCCAGGACGCCCTGACCAGACCCGAAGACGCCGCGGGCGTCGATGGCGACACGTTCGACCGCGACGAGATCACACACAAACCGCCGACGACCGACCGCAACACAGTGTTCTGCGCGGCGCTCAATTACGAGGCCCACGCCGAGGAGTCGGACATAGAGGTGCCCGAGTGGCCGCTCGTCTTCATGAAACTCCCGCGGACGCTCGTGGGCCACCGCGAACCGATCTCGTATCACACCCGCGTGACCGAGGAGATCGACTACGAGGCCGAACTCGCGGCGGTGATCGGCGAGCCGGCCCGCCACGTCGACTCCGAGGACGCGCTCGACCACGTCGCCGGTTACACGATCCTCAACGACACGTCCGCGCGGGACCTCCAGCTCGGGCTGCAAGTCGGCGACGACGAGATGCTCGACTGGTTCTCGGGGAAGACGATGCAGTCGACGACGCCGGTCGGCCCCTCGATCGTCGTCGACGAGATCGACGACCCGCAGGACCTCCACATCGCCTCGCGAGTCGACGGCGAGACGATGCAGGACGACAATACCGGCATGATGATCCGCACCGTCGCCGATCTGGTCGCCTTTGTCTCCTCGCGAGTCCGGCTCGAACCGGGTGACATCGTCGCGACGGGGACGCCCGAAGGCGTCGGCACGTTTCAGGACATCAAGCTCGAACCGGGCGAGACTGTCGAGGTCGAGGTCGCGGGGATCGGGACGCTCGTCAACACCGTCGAGGAAGCCGGCGACTGACGGTCCGACCAGGCAGGACTATCCTGTCTGATTATCGTCTATTCTGGAAAACAATAGGACTACTATCACTATCTGGTTTGGCAGCTGAATCGGACATTGGATTGGAAAGGTGTCTTCTATGTCCCTCCCAGAGGGTCCTAGAACGCTATATTGTGTGGTCAGATGATTGTGATACGAGAGCTCCCCAGTGGTTCTACATGCGACCGACTTTTTACTCGTGGGGTGTCTATAACGGACACTCTGAGTCTTCTGCGTGCCGGAATCGCTCTGGAACTGTCCGAATGGGGAAGTCATTCTGAGTTCCATGACAGAAACTTAGTATAAGTTAATTTGATACTATCAAGGAGATCTGAAAACCATTATGTTCGTCCCGGCCGGAGCCCCGTGTATGGAGACACGCCCGCTCGGGACGACCGGTCACGACAGCACTGTCATGACGTTCGGCACGATCGCGCTCAACTGGCTCGAACAGGAGGGCGCGAATCAGATGGTTGAGCACGTGCTCGACTACGGTGTCAATCACTTCGACGTGGCCCCGATGTACGGCGATGCGGAGCTGAAGCTCGGCCCCAAACTCCGCCAGCACCGCGAGGAGATCTTCCTCGGGTGCAAGACCGAGAAGCGGAGCTACGAGGGCGCGTGGCAACGGCTCGACGAGTCGCTGGACCGGCTGGGGGTCGAGAAGATCGACCTCTACCAGGTCCACGGGCTCGAATACGACGACGAACTCGACGAGATTACGGCCGACGACGGCGCGCTCACGGCCTTCCGCGAGGCACAGGAGCAAGGGATCATCGACCACATCGGGCTGACGAGTCACAGCCGACCGGACCTCATCGTCGACGCTATCGACCGCATCGACGACCTCGAGTCACTGATGTTCCCGCTCAACCCCGTCGTCGCCGGGAAAGACGACGGCGAGCACGACTACGAGGCGGTCCTGCAGCGAGCCAACGAAGAAGACATCGGCACGCTCGGCATCAAGGCCTTCGCCGCGGGTTCGTGGCCCGACACCGAGGAACTGCCCGAGCGGGACCGCCCCTTCTGTAACTGGTATCGGCCGGTCTGTGCGCCCGACGAGATCAGCGAGCGCTTCGACTTCGCCGCCTCGCAGGGCCTCACGAGCGTCGTCAGCGCCGGTGACCCGAAGCTCGTCACGATGATCTGTGAGGCCGCCGCCGACTACGACGGGATGGACGAGGCCGCCCAGCGGTCGCTGATCGAGGGCTCGCGCCACGACGACAGTCCCGTCCCCGAGCAGCTTCACCACTGACTCGTCGGCATGGACGTACCGAGCACGGTCACCACGGCACTCGACGACCGACCTGTCGACGGTCGGCGCTGTCTGGAGGCCGGTGCCGGCGTCGGCAACACGACCGCGGGCCTGCTCGACGCGGGTGCGAGCCGCGTCTACGCGGTCACGAACGACCGCGAGCACGCACTGACGACCCGGGAGCGCATCGCAGGTGGTCAGGACGCAGACACCGACAGCCACCCGGCCGCGCGCGACCGGCTGGCCGTCCTCCACGCCGACCTCCGTGCGATTCCGTTGCCCGAGGAGTCCGTCGATCTCGTCACTGCCCACGGCCTCTGCAACGTCCTCGATCCGGCGGCGTTGTCGCGGATCGCGGACGAACTCCAGCGTGTGGCCGCTCCGGGGGCCCACCTCGTCGTCGACGACTACGCCCCGCTCCCCGAGACGGCCGCAGTCCGCGATCTCTTCGCCGTCGAGAACGCCGCCGCGGAACTGGCGACCGGTCGCCCGGCGCTGACGTTCTACCCTTCGTCGTTCCTCCGTGACCTGTTCGCCGGCGCAGGCTGGGCCTTCGAGCGCGAGCGGACGCTGCTGGAGCCGGTGCCCTGGACCGAGAGCCACCTCTCGGCTCACGCCGACGCGGCCGCTTCGTTCGCTGCTGATTGCGCCGACGACGCAGGGGCGGCGCTGGCCGCGCGGGCCGAGCGTCTCGCGACTGATATCGGGTCGGAGTCAGTCGGCCGAATGTACAGCCTCGCGTTCCGATTGGCGGCGTAAGTACGGTCCGGTCGCCCCGCTGTCCTGCCGCAATGTCCAGCTTTTTGCCCGTTTTCGTCCCTCTCCTAGCTATGGACACACGACCACTCGGCAGTACGGAGATGGCGGTCACGGAGATCGGGCTAGGCACGTGGAACGTCGGCCCGGTCTGGGACGACGTGAGCGACGAGACAGTACTCGAAACCCTGGAGACGGCACTCGACGCCGGCGTCAACACCATCGACACGGCCGAGGTGTACGGCGACGGGCGCGCCGAGCGGCTGATCGGCGACCTACTCGACGACCGACCCGACGACGCAGAGCGGATCTACGTCCCGACGAAAGCCGCCCCCGACGAGGACGGCCACCACTCGGAGGCCGGCCTGCGCGAGTCGGTCTCGGGCTCGCTGGATCGGCTCGGCACCGACTCGCTGGATCTGGTCCAGTTGCACTGTCCGGTGACGGACGCCTTCTACGAGCCCGAGACCTTCCGGGTGCTCGAAGATCTCGAGGACGAGGGACTGATCGATCACGCCGGCGTCAGCGTCGAGAAGGTCGAAGAGGCGACCAAGGCCATGGAGTACGACGTGGTCGAGTCCGTCCAGATCATCTTCAACCCGCTCCGCCAGCGCCCGGCCGAGCGATTCTTCGAGCGGGCCGCCGCCGAGGACGTGGGGATTATCGTCCGGGTGCCGCTCGCGTCGGGCCTGCTCGCAGATGCCTTCGACGGCATCGAAGACTTCGGCGAAGACGACCACCGCCGCTGGGCCGCCGAAGAAGGCGTCGAGGCCGGTGTCGGTCGCAAGGGCGGCGAGACGTTCGCGGGCGTCCCCTTCGAGGACGGCCTCGCCGCGGTCGACGACATGCGCCGCCTCGTCCCCGAGGACGCGACGATGGCGCAGTTCACGCTCCGCTGGGTCCTCGATCACGACGCCGTCTCGACGGTCATTCCCGGGTCGACCTCGCCGACGCACGTCCGCGAGAACGCCACGGCCGCCGATCTCGACCCACTCTCTCACGAGACCCACGGTGCCGTGCAGGATATCTACGAGGAACACGTCGCCGACTCCGTCCACCATCGGTGGTAGCACGGCCGGCGACATCGCTGACTTCGCTTCATCCACGCTGCTCACGCATCGCTTCGCTCCGCGTTCGCATCCCGGAGATCTTCGCTCCGCTCAGATTTCCACGCTCGCGTGTCGCTCACTTCGCTCACTTCGCTCGCCATAACGAGGTTCTTCCCGTCGGTCGGAATCTCGCTTTACTCGAACCCGAACACTTCCACCGGTTCGTAGGGCTCCTCCAGATACTCCACGTCTGACGCCGACAGTTTCACGTCCAGCGCCTCGACGGCGTCCTCCAGGTGTTCGATACTGGACGTGCCGACGATGGGCGTGTCGACGTGGTCGTTCTGGAACTGCCACGCCAGCGCGATCTGGGCCATCGTGACGCCCTTCTCCGCCGCGAGTTCCTGGACGCGCTCGTTGATCTCCTGGCTGCCCGGCCCCTCGTGGTACGGCGTCCCGTAGTCGACCTCGTGCTCGCCGCGGGTCGTCTCGGTGAACTCCTCGTGGGGACGGGTCAGGTAGCCCGCTGCGAGCGGGGACCACGGGAGGACGCCGATGTTCTCCCGGTCACAGATGGGATACATCTCGCGCTCTTCCTCGCGGTAGGTCAGGTGGTTCAGGTTCTGCATCGTCTCGAAGCGAGCGAGGTTCTCGCGGTCGCTGACGTGCAGCGCGCGCTGGAACTGGTGGGCGTACATCGAGGACGCGCCGATGTGGCGGACCTTGCCCCGCCGAACGGCATCGTCCAGCGCTCGCAGGGTCGTTTCGATGGGCGTGTCGTCGTCCCAGCGGTGGATCTGGTAGAGGTCTACGGTGTCCATCCCCAGCCGATCGAGCGAGTGGTCGAGTTCCTGCTCGATGGTCTTGCGGGAGAGCCCCTCTGCGTTGCGATGGTCCTTCGCGCCCGGCCAGCGCACCTTCGTCGCCACGACCTGCTCGTCGCGATCGTACTCCGCGAGCACGTCGCCGAGGATGTCCTCGCTCTCGCCCGAGGAGTAGACGTTCGCGGTGTCGAAGAAGTTGATCCCCAGATCGATCGCTCGTTCGACGAGTTCGCGCCCCTCGTCTTCGTCGAGCATCCAGTCGTCCTGGCTGCCGAAGCTCATACAGCCCAGACAGATCTTCGAGACGTCCATGCCCGTGGAGCTGAGTGTCGTGTACTCCATACCGGAACTGCGACCGCTCACGTGAAAGTAGCGACGCATGGTTTTGGGACGCGATCGATGAGAAAAACGCACGCTCGTGGTCGAGTCGACCAGTCATCAGCCCCCGCTCGGCACTGATTGACGGCCGTCCGTTCGAAAGCCGTCGTTACCGACCCGGAAAGCCTCCCCAATCGACTCGCAGCCCCCGGAAATCTCGTTATAACAAAGCCCGACTGTGGGCGACTCTTGACTGCATGTCACAGCGCAACCCCTTCGAGGAACTGGAGGAGTTCTTCGATCGCATGAGTCGACAGTTCGAGGAGTCGTCCGGGCGATGGGACTGGAGCCAGTGGTCGCCACAGCAGCGCTCGGCGTCGATCGACCTCGTCGATCGGGACGACGAGTTCGAGGTCACGATGGATCTGCCCGGCTTCGAGAAAGACGAGATCGACGTGCGGATCACCGACCAGACCCTCCACGTCGACGCCGAGCGCGAGGAGGCGGTCGACGAGGAGCAGTCGAACTACATCCACCACGAGCGCAGCCGGGAGTCCGTCTCCCGGCGGGTGCACTTCCCGGACGCCGTCGACGCCGTCGCCGTCGATGCGACACTCAGCAACGGCGTGCTGACAGTGACTGTCGGGAAGTCAGAACCGATCGAGAGCGGTCAGGAGATCGAGATCGAGTAATCACTCGTCCCACTCGTCGGCGACTGTCACGGCGACCTCGTTGCGCCGCATGAACGGCGGCGTCCACGGGTCGTTGTACTGCAACACGAACGGCTCTTCTTGCGGTTCGATCCCGCGGTCTTCGAGCACGTCCAGCAGGTGCCTGCGTGCGCGCTCGACCCGGTCGGCGGTGGCGTACCACGAGAAGCGGGTGGCGGCGACGGTTCTGGCCGGCTCCACGACGAGTCTGACAGTCGGGTCCGTCGGCGTCGGGGCGCTGGCGGGTGTGTACTCCGGTGGGAGGTAGAAGGCCATCGTCGTCCCGTCGTTGTTTTCATCCGAACGGACCGGCGCGGTCATCGAGACGGTCTGGTTCCCCGGCGTTCGCACCGGTGCTGTCATCTCGATCTTCTCGCCGTGCGTGGCCACCGGGGCGGTCATTTCCACGTCTTCGCTTGCTTCGTTCGCGCCCGAGATGTAGTCGAACAGTCGCTGGAACGCCGCACTCTGGGTCGGTGCGGTCGTCTCGACCAGCACCGACAGCGGATACCGGCGGATCTCCACGTCGTCGATCTGGTCGACCGTCTCGTAGGGGACGTCTTCGGCGCTGCGCGTGCTGTAGAGGCCCCAGCCGATCCAGAGCGCGAGCAGGCCACCGGCGGCCGCGGCCGTCTTCGTGAGTCGTGAGACCATACACTATCTCCGTTGCCAGCGGCCAAAAGTCTAGCCTGACCAATAATACTGCGTCTGCGTCGATCACCGAAGGCGGCCGCTACGTGCCAGGGAGACGCTCGAAGACCCCGGTAGGCCTCGGCTTTCCTGTCTGCTCTGCTTGCGCCACGTGACTACTCGTTCTCGGGAATCCTGACCGAGAGCACCGGCACCGGTGAGGTCCGAACGAGTTTCTCGGTGACGCTGCCGAGCAGATACCGGTCCAGTCCGGTTCGACCGTGGGTACCCATCACGACGAGGTCGACGGCGTTCTCTTCGACGTAGTTCTGGATCGATTGATACGGCATTCCGAACATGACCTCTTTCCTGACTTCGCCCACGTCGCGATCGGCCAGATCGGCTTCGAGGTCGTCGAGCGCGGTCCGCGCGTTGTCCTCCAGCGAGTCGACGAGCACGTCCGAGCGAACGTCCGCGCCGAGCGCCCGCGTGTCCACGACCGAGAGTCCGTGGACGGTGGCGTCGTAGGCGGTCGCCAGCGAGGCTGCCGGGCCGACCGCGGCGTCGGCGCCCCTGCTGCCGTCCGTGGGGACGAGCACGTTCTCGTACGGGAGGGTGCCTACCTCGCTCTCCGTGACGGTGAGCACCGGCACGTCCGAAAGTCGCAGCACTTTCTCGGCGATGCTCCCCAGCACGAACCGCCGGACTCCGGTCCGGCCGTGGCTCCCCATCGCGATCATGCCGGCCTCGATCTGGTCGGCGTAGTCGCGGATCTCCTGGTCGGGGTAGCCCGTCCGGACACTGGTCACCGTCTCGACGTCCGCGTCGATCCCGCTCTCGGTCTCGTCGACGAGCGTTGCCGCGTCGTCTTCGAGGGGTTCGACGTCTGGTGCTTTCTCCAGATCGCGCACGTCCAGTACGTGCAGGAGGTGGACGGTCGCGTCGTAGTGGCGCGCGATGTCGACGACGTGATCGAGCGCCAGGGCTGCGCAGTCGCTGCCGTCGGTGGGGACCAGAATCGTCTCGAACATACCGGACGGTTCGCGGCCCACGGTGAAATAGTGGTGGGCCGGACTGGCATTTGGGACACCGTTCAATGCGATATCAAAAACAGCCGATGCGACGCGGCGCGCTATTGATATCGCGTCCGTTGATGGCTTTGTCTGAGTACACACGTTTTATTCTAGAATCTGTAGACATATGCGGGTGATATGAGTGGTATTAATCCGACTGTGGAAACGAATCAGAGATCTATAGCGGTTTTTATTTCCATCCGATCTCTTTCATTTCGTTCTGCACTCTTCTATGGCTAACCTCGCGGGTGTCTGCCCCCGACACAGCCTGTGCAGCGGACCCTCACTGTCCGAGGTCCGGAATTTTAATACGGACCGCGTGAAGCGAGGGGTATGGGCTACTTCGACGAGCGGCCGAGTATCTCGACGGAGCTCTCCTATCGCGGCATCGACGCCGCGGTCCTGGAGAACCGCCACCTTCGCGTGATGGTGCTGCCGGGCAAAGGCGGCGACATCCTCGAGTTCCGGGACAAGCGCACCGACGTGGACGTACTCTATCACGCCGACTACCAGTGGGACCCACCGAGTGAGCGCGTCATTCCCTCGACGGAGATGACGTGGAACGAGCACTATCCGGGCGGCTGGCAGCTGAACGTCCCGGTCGCCGGCGGACCGATGTCGATCCCCGGGAATCGCTACGACCACCACGGCGAGAGTGCACTGATACCCTGGGACGCCGCGGTCGTGCGGGACGACGACGAGGCGGTCGCACTTGAACTGACGGCCCGACTCCGTCGCTATCCCTTCGCCATCACGCAGCGACTCACGCTGCCGGCCGGCGAGTCTCGCCTGGAGATCGACGAGTCGGTGACCAACGAGGGCGAGTACGAACTGGAGTACGTCTGGCAACACCACGTCGCACTGGGCCGGCCACTGATCGGTCCAGACGCGCGACTCGACGTACCGGCCGGAGAGAGCTACATCGACGACTACCCTGACGACCTCACGACGAATCGGCTGGCAGGTGACCAGCAGTTCGCGTGGCCGATGGCCGAGGGCGAGAACGGCGAGAGCGTCGACCTGTCGCAGTTCCCGCCGACCGACAGCGAGATCCACGATCAGGCGTACCTGCTGGGCGTCGACGACGGGTGGTACGCCGTCAGCAACAGCGAACTGGACGTTGGATTCGCGCTGTCGTATCCGGCCGAGCACTTCGAGGCACTGTGGTACTGGCAAGCCTTCGGCGGCATGGACGAGTCGCCGTTCTGGGGGCGCAACTACACCGCGGGCCTCGAACCGACGACGGCCTATCCCGGCCACTCCTACCCGGACGCCCAGCGAGAGAACGGGACGATGAAGACGCTTGCGCCCGGCGAGACCGTTTCGGTCGAACTCGCGGCGGGCACCTACGGCGGGCACGAGCGAGTCGAGCGCGTCGAGGACGGCCAAGTCGTCGAGTAGTCACTCGGTCACGAGATCCGCCGACGCTGGGAGTCGCTGTTCGAGAGGACCAACTGTGTACAGATCGATCGCACTGCGGTCTCGTGATCGGGCGTGCTGTGATTTTCGATGGCGACTGTTTATCGGTGTCCGCCATCGCTCGTAATCAGCCACTAAAGTCTCCATATGGGTACAAAAACACACCACGTATCGATAGGTGCCGAGACTTGATCCCATAGACACTCCAAATAGCGGCCGCCGACAGACTATCTCTCCCACTGGACCCATCTACAGAGGGAGTCTCGCGACAACTCGCATATTAAGCCGAAATGTTACTTCATACCGTCCTGTATCGAAGCTGTCTCTGCTCTAATTCCCAGAGTACGCCGTTCGATCCACTTCGTTCGCGGTCGATCAGATACTGTCGCTCTGTACTGTTTCATAATAGTGGAAAAAGTTCGCTACTCGTCGAATAGAATAACGACAATACCTGTGTTATAGTATGGCGTTCTGAAGCCGTTGGCGGGGCCGGCTTAGTTTCCCAGGGCGTCTGTTCCCTGCCAGCGCAGGCGTATCATTCAGTTGGCAGAGCCCATTTAACGATACATCTCTATCGTCGCAGCACGATTCAGACCAGCGTAGGAGTTCGGTTTGGACGTGTCGATCCTCGGTTCCCTCGACTGTACCGACGACCGACGTTTACTATTGTGAAACAGCGAACTGTGGTGCAATAGCCGGAAGACAACATAAAATTACCAACAGACCATTAAAATTATAGTGGACCAGCGCTTGCCTATGAGTAACGTGCGTCCGGGTGGGGGTCACTCGATGAGCGTGGGGATCACGTGTCAGAGCCAGCAGATGCTGGGGTCCTGTCGCCCGGACGTACGAGCACGACAACATGAGACGACAGACGTCAGCACTCACGATGGCGATCGTCCTCGTCATCACGAGCATGGCAGGCGGTATCACAGGGATCGCAGCGGCAGCAAACTGCTCGGACGCTCCCGAGTACGACCAGATGACGCTGTACGAGTCCGGCGACCGGGTCACGTACGACGGTGCACTGTACGAGGCACAGCTCGCGACGCGTGCGGTCGCACCGACACAGAGCAGCGTCTACTGGAGCGAGATCGGTGACTGTTCCGGTGGTGAGACACCGACGCCGACCCCGTCGCCGACACCGACGGAGACGCCAACCGCGACGCCGACGGACACACCGACCGACACGCCGACGGACACACCGACCGACACGCCAACGGCGACACCGACCGATACGCCGACGGACACGCCGAGCGGCGATCAGCCGCCGGCGTGGGACCCGAGCGCCACCTACACCAGCGGCGACCGGGTCGTCTACGACGGCGCGATTTGGGAGGCCGACTGGTGGACTCGCGGCGACGAACCGGGGAGCACCCAGTGGGGTCCGTGGACCGAGATCGGTCCGATCGACCCACCGACAGACACACCGACTGATACGCCGACAGACACGCCCGGCCAGCCGGACGAACCCACCGGTGAGGACGACGCGTTCGCACCGTACGAGGGCACCTGGGCCGACATCACGGGCAATACCGCGGCGGCCAGCACCGACCGCGTCGTGATCTCGTTCGTCGGCGACGGCGAGGCCGACGGCGATGTCGACGTGGGCTGGCTCACCTCCGACGGCCAGCGCCCACTCTCGGACTACGCCGGGCAGATCCAGACGCTCCAAGACCGGGGTGTCGAGGTCCACGTCGCGATGGGCGGCTGGGACGGTCGGACGATTGCCCGCGACGCGGACAACGCCACGGAGGTCCAACGCGCCTACGAGCGCATCGTCACCGAACTGGGCGTCACACACATCGACATCGACGACGAGAACGCCCAGAACCGCTCGCCGGCGGTCTACCGGATGCGCAACGACGCCCTCGCGATGCTCCAGGAGGAGTATCCCGAGGTCGAGGTGTCCTACACCGTGCCCGCGGGGCGCAACGGGATCGAGAACCGTAACTACGCCCCCGCACGTGACATGGTCAGTGACGCCGCCGCGTCCGGCGTCGAGATTGAGCACGTCAACATCATGGTGATGGGCTTCTCCGGTGACTACCCCGCGATCATCGACTCGGCGGGTCAGGGCACTGTCGAGTGGCTCGGCACGGTCTACCCCGAGAAATCGACCGCCGAGCGCCGCGAGATGCTCGGCGTGACGCCCAACGTCGGCGAGTCGGCGTTCACCCAGAGCGACGCCCGCGAGGTCGTCCAGTGGGCCGAGGACGAGGACATCGGCCTGCTCAGCTTCTGGGCGCTGTACAAGTCTGACTCCGCGGCGTACTCGGACATCTTCTACGAGTTCGAGGACGACGAGGACGGTACTGACACGCCGACGGATACGCCCACTGACACGCCAACGGATACGCAAACCGACACGCCGGCCGATACACCGACCGACACGCCGACGGATACGCCAACCGACACGCCGACAGACACGTCCACGGACACCCCGACTGACACGCCAACAGACACCCCGACAGACACGCCCGATCAGCCCGACGATCCGTCGACGGGCGCGTCCGTACAGGATCACGACGAGCGCGTCGTGGGCTACTACGCCAGCTGGAAGGCCGAATCCGGGAGCGGTTACGAGCCATCGGACGTGCCCTGGGACCAGGTGAGCCACGTCAACTACGCGTTCCTCGACGTGCGCCCCGACGGGACCGTCTACGTCCCGAACGAGGGCCAGCGCGAGCAACTCGAACGGTTCGCCGAACTCAAGGCGGAACACCCGGACACCGAACTCCTGCTGTCGATCGGTGGCTGGGCGCGTTCGCGCAACTTCTCCGAGGCGGCGTCGACCTCGGAACGGCGTCAACGGTTCGCCGAGTCGGCCGTCGACATCATGGAACGCTACAACTTCGACGGCATCGACATCGACTGGGAGTACCCGAGCCGGCGCGAAACCTGGAACTACGAGAACTGGACGGCCCCGTCGGGCCACCAGTTCTCGCGTGACAGCGACACGCAGAACTACAACCGTCTCTTCGCCGAAGTGGATCAGGAATACGCAGAGCGGGGCCACGACGACGCGCTCCTGACCGCCGCGGTGCCGGCCTCGCCGTGGTTCGCGGGCGGGTACGACCGCGCGGAGATGGCCCAGCACGTCGACTACGTGAACCTGATGGCCTACGACTTCTTCTGGCCCGCGCGGTCGAACACGGCCCACCTCGCGAACCTCTACGACAACGCCCCCAGCTCCGTCAGCGAGGGCAACCGCGTCTCAGTGCGCAAGGCGACACAGGTCTGGACGGCCGCCTTCGCTCCGGAGAACGTCTCCGTCGGGCTGCCGTCCTACGGCCGTTCGGTCACGGGCGTTCCCGACGGCGGTGACGGCGGGCTCTACGAGTCCAACCCGGCCGCCGAGGCTATGGGGACGACGAACGATCCTGACCGGGCCCTCGAAGCCGGTGCGTTCCCGCGGGGGACTTTCGACAACCCCTACGGTATCTACAGCTACTGGGACATCCGTCAGACCCTCCAGAACAGTAGCGAGTGGGAGTACCACTACAGCGAGGACGCCGTCGCACCGTGGCTGTACAACGCCGAGCGCGACATCTTCCTCACCTACGAGAATCAGCGCTCGATCGGTACGAAGACTGACTGGGTCCAGAACGCCGGTGTCGGCGGCGCGATGATGTGGGAGCTCTCGACCGACCGCAACGAGACGCTCCTCGGGGCGGTCAACCGGAACTTCGCCGACGGTGCCGGTGACGGGCCGACTGCCGGTGCCGACTCGATCGGCTGCGTTCCCCACATCGACTCGCTGAGCCAGATCGCGCCGAACCAGCTGGTCCGGTACAACGGGACCGTCTACAAGTGGTCGAGCGACCAGACGATGTGGAGTCCGCGCGAGCCCGCCCCCTGGAACGACTTCCAGGCCGTCGGGCCCGCCGAGTGTTCGGGGTAGGCGCTCGGCCTCGCGATCCGCTTTCTAGCGCTTTTTTCGACTCCAACCAGTACCAGACGAGCGCTTGCATTCGCCACGCTCTGCCCGAAAGAATAAAGGCGCCGCCGCGTGTCGATCCGGTGCAGGCAGCGAACGACCAGACTCCCCAGTGGTATCGACTGCGCGTCGACGTCACCGGGCTACGCCGGTCCGGTGGGACACCGTTCTGCCTGCGATGACTGCCCCACTGTATCGCCGACGCCACCGTTCCCTGGCGTCGGCCCTCTCCATTCGTCCGGCAGACACAGTCCGTTACTCGACGGCGGCTTCGATCTCTCTGACCGTCCCCAGCACCATCCCCGGCACGTCCTCTTCGAGTCGCTTGCTCGACAGTCGACTCGCAGTCCCGGCGACGTACACCGCACCGCGGTAGTCCGGGAATTCGACGGGGACCGCGACACTGTTGATATCGGCCTCCTGTTCGCCGCGAGCGAAGGCGATGCCCCGCTCGCCGATCCGTCGGAGTTCGCTCCGGAGGCGGCCGGGATCGGTGATCGTGTCCTCGGTCAGCGACACCAGCTGTTCGTCGAGGAGCTCGTCGACCGTGTCGTCGGGCAGCGTCGACAGGATCGCCTTCCCCGGGGCGCTACAGTGGAGGTGACGCGTCGTCGCCATCGAACACGCCTCCGGGTGGGTCCCGATCGCGGTGTAGATGTCGACGGCCTCCCGGTCGTGTGCCAGGACGAGGCCGGCCGTCTCGTCGGTGGTGTCGGCGAGACTGTCGATCGCTGGTTTCGCCTGCGTGTAGGGTTCGAACGACCCCTTCACGTGTTCGCCGATGTCGACGAACTTCGGGCTGAGCCTGTATTCGACGCCGTCTTTGGCGACGTACCCCTCCGATCGGAGGGTGTTCAGGTGCTTGTAGACGGTGCTCTTCGAGATGTCCAGTGCGGTCGCGAGCTCGGTGATGCGGACGCTGCCACCGTGCTCGGTCATGTACTCGACGATCCTGAAGGTCTTGCCGAGTGCCGTCAGGGTCCCGCTGGTGTCCCCCGTTGCCATGGCCGATCATAACGTGGTGAGCGTGATAAGTGTTCACGTTCTCGCCCCTGACTCAGATAAGCAAGTACATGCTCGAACGCAGAGACACCGAAAGCCCTCGCGCAGTTGCGGTCCCGCGGCTCGCTGCGCGCGCTTCGCGTGCTTGCGTCGCCGGGGTTCCCGCAACTGCGCTCGCCCTTTCATCCGCCAGGGGATCAGACGATTGACCAGTCGTATCCTGGTGGATGAAAGGGCGAGGCGTGGTCCGGCGTTCTGCGTGGGCACTATTCGACCACAGGGAGAATATCCCACACAGAACGCCGGAGCAAGCCGAGGGCTTTCGGTGCCTTGTTCTCTGCAGAGTCGATCCTCCGTTTAATTCCGACCCCTTCCGCAGACGACTACCAGTCGGCGATCGAGCCGTCCTCGTGACGCCAGATCGGGTTGTGCCAGTTCACGTCGGTCTCCGCCCGCTCTTCGACCAGCGACTCGTCGATGTCGACGCCCAGGCCCGGTTCGTCCAGCACCTCGACGTAGCCGTCCTCGAAGGCGAACTGGTCGTCGGCGACGTACTGGTGGGTCCGGTCGGTCGCAGGCAGGTGGATGTCGAACCCGTGGTCCTGGACGAAGAAGTTCGGGACGCAGGTGTCGACCTGCAGCGACGCGGCCAGCGCGATCGGCCCCAGCGGGCAGTTGGGAGCGACCGCCACGTCGTGGGTCTCGGCCATGTTGGCGATCTTGACCATCTCGGAGATCCCCCCGGCGTGGGACACGTCGGGCTGGATCACGTCGATCGCACCCGTCCGGAACAGTCGCTTGAAGTCCCACCGCGAGTAGAGGCGCTCGCCGGCCGCCAGCGGGGCCTGTGTCTGTTCGGCGATCGCGGGCAGGTGTTCGATGTTCTCGGGCAGTACCGGCTCCTCGACGAACATGAGAGCGAGATCGCTCAGCCGGTGGGTGAGCGTCTTGGCCATCGACTTCGAGACCCGTCCGCGGAAGTCGACACCGATGTCGATGTCGTCGCCGACGGCCTCGCGGACGCGTTCGACGCGCTCGACGATCTCCGAGATGGTCTCACGCGACTCGATGTGGCGCATCTGGTGGGTCGCGTCCATCTTCAGCGCGGTGTAGCCCGCGTCGACCAGCTGGGCGGCCTCGTCGGCTAGTTCCTCGGGGCGATTGCCCCCGACCCACTGGTACACTCTGATCTTGTCGCGGCTGCGCCCGCCGAGCAGTTCGTGGACCGGCAGGCCGTAGTGCTTCCCTTTGATGTCCCACAGCGCCTGATCGATCCCGGCGATCGCACTCATCAGGATCGGGCCGCCACGATAGAAACTGCCGCGGTACATCGCCTGCCAGTGGTCCTCGATCCGCAGCGGGTCTTTCCCCATCAGGTACGAGTCCATGATCTCTTCGACGGCCGCCTCGACGGTCTTGGAGCGGCCCTCGACGACTGGCTCCCCCCAGCCGACGACCCCCTCGTCGGTCTCCAGGCGCAGGAACAGCCACCGCGGAGGCACCCCGTACAGGTCGTAGTCCGTGATTTCCATGCGCGAGCAATAGAGTGGCGCGACAATAAGTGCCAGTGATCGCCTTCTCGTCGCCTGCCCAGCCACCGAGAGAAGTAGCGGTCCACCCGGCGCTACAGGTTGGCTTCGATCCGATCGACGACGTAGGTCAGTTCTTCGTCGTCGAGGCACATGGGATTGATCGCGATCACGTTGTCGCCCATGCCGTCGGCACCGACGTAGACGCGAGGGTCTTCGGCCCGCAGTGCCGCTACCAGTTCTTTCGCGGAGCGAGTGTCGTCGAGCGTCACCTCGACGACGGGGGCGACGTTCTCGCCTTCCCCGCCGGTGACTGTCGTTGACAGGTGTTCGTTGGTCGCGAGCGCCTCGGCGGCGCGCTCGGCCTGTCGCCGCCAGGTCGCACTCAGTTCCTCGTAGTCCAGATCGACGAACACCTCCAGAGCACGGATCAGCCCGGCCAGTTCCTCCTTGCCGACCTTCATCGGGCGACCGATCCCCTGGCGGGGGACGCCGTCGACGCTGTCAGGGTCGATCAGTTCGCGCGGTGGCTCCCACACCTCGTGGGCGACGTGCATGTCCAGGTGCTGGAGCGCGATCGACTGGATCAGGTCCTGGCGGCCGGCGACGATCCCCGTCGTCTGGGGCCCGCGGATCGCCTTCCCGCCGCTGAAGACGACGAGGTCAGCGCCCGTGTCGACGAACCGTTCGAGGTTCTCGATCGGCGGGACCTCGGCGGCGGCGTCGACGATCACCGGCACGTCGTTGTCGTGGGCGACCTCGACGACGGTTTCGAGGTCGGGCTGGGTGTACGTCTTCTGGAGGTAGCCGACGGCGGCGGTGTCCTCGCCGATTGCGCGGTCGATCTCCCACGGTTCGACGTTGGTCGCACCTGTCCCAAGGTGAAAGTCGTTGGTTCCCACGTCGACGATCTCCGCGCCCGCGGCCCGGAAGGCGTGGTCGTACCCCGTGCGGTGTGTTCGCGGCACCACGATCTCGTCGGCCAGCCCCTCGGTGTCGGGGAGCTGGTCCATCGCCGCCACGTCCGACCCGGCGATCGCGGCCGCCGCGCCCAGCAACAGCCCCGCGTCCGCTCCGGAGGTCACGTAGCCCGCCTGCGCGCCGGTCACCTCGCGGATCAACTCGCTGGCTCGCGCCTGCAGGTCACCGACCTCGACGAACCCGCTCGCGGCGCTGTTCATCGCTTCGAGTGCTTCCTCGCGAATCAGACTGCCGCCGATACGCGTCTTCGTGCCCGCGGCGTTGACGACCTCCCGAACACCGAGGTCCTGATAGATGCTTGTCAATTCTACTGACTGTTCTGACGACTGGCCCATGGTGCTCCTCGCATCGTTGCGCTGGATTGAATAGGTAACGGTTTCTGAGCATATCGGTCGATGCAGGACGTTTACTAATCGGATTTGATCACGCAGACGCGACCGACTGGTCGAGCTGTTTCACCCTGCGACACGCGGTTGCCGATTCTCGCGGCTCGCGGAGCCCGATCTCCTTCAGCCGCCGGTCGAATTTGAACCAGCACTGAGATGATAATTAATAATATTTATTTGTATTATTATGTTTGAGCCTTCTCGTATATCGAATATATTATCGCTGATGATTTTTGGAGCAGGATTGTCGACGATCGTCGTCTTTCGTTCCTGGTCCGGTGGGAATCAGCGATTTCAGTGGTTGTAGAGTCGTCGAACGTCGGGGAGCGACTGCAACCGGTCTTCTGCCGCCGCCGCGTCGCGCACCGTGTCTCTCCGAACAGAATTTCGATGTTTAAACTACTTTATACGGCGTTCAGGAGTGAATAAGTCTGAACAGACGGTACCAGAACCGGGTCGCTCCGGCACCGTCTGTAATCGATTACTTTTAGAAATGATACCTACCTTAACGAGGAGCTGCCTCAACACATCACTTCAAAAAACTACATTGAGTACTGATATTCGATCTGCTCCGAGCGGAACGGTGCCGGACGACGAAAACAGTTATCTCGCAGGCAGATACAACAACGACAAAATGACCGAGCGCGGCGGCGTCGCCGAGACGTCCTCGACTGCTGAACCCGTCGTCGAGGGTGACGACCTCGTACGTGAGTACTCCCGCGGTGGCGGCGGGTTCTTCGACCGGTCAGCCACGCCGACTGTCACGGCCCTCCGCGGCGTCTCCGTCGCCGTCGAACCCGGAGAGGTCGTCGGGATCGCCGGCCCCAGCGGGAGCGGGAAGTCGACGCTCCTGCACCTGCTGGCCGGCCTCGACGTGCCGACGGCGGGGCGGCTGACCCTCGACGGTGACGACGTGGCCGCGCTCTCGGGCCGACAGCGAGCGCGGCTCCGGCTCCGGACTGTCGGTATTGTCTTCCAGCGGTTCCACCTCCTCGACGCGCTCAGTGCGCGGGCGAACGCCGCACTGCCGCTGGTGGAACTGGGTCACTCGAAGCGTGACCGCCGACAGCGGGCAGAGTCACTGCTGGCGGCCGTCGGGCTCGACGACCGGGTGACCCACAGGCCCGGGCGACTCTCCGGGGGGGAGCAACAGCGTGTCGCCATCGCCCGGGCGCTGGCCACCGACCCCTCGCTAGTGGTGGCGGACGAACCCACCGGCGAGCTGGATTCCGAGACGGGTGCGCGTGTACTCGACCTGCTCGTCGACGTGGCAGACGATCGGGCGGTCGTCCTCGCCTCCCACGACCAGCAGGCCCTGGACGTGTGTGATCGGGTGTTGCGACTTCGGGACGGAGCGCTCGACGGGGGACCCTGATGGTCGGTCGACGGCTCCGGTCGCTGGTCGGACTGGCGATCCAGCGCGTCGCGGGCCGCTTCCAGACCGCGCCCCAGCGCGTGCTGTTGAGCGTTCTCGGCGTCGGGCTCGCGGTCGGCCTGATGGTCGCCGTCACGGGCGTGTCCCTGGGACTTGCCTCTCAGTCCGTCGTCGAGAGCGACGACGTGGACTACTGGATCGTCCCCGAGCAGTCGAACGCCGAGTCGATCGCAGTCTCGACCGGCGGACTCCAGCTCGGGGACGTCCACCAGACGAGCGCGGCCATCGCGAGCGACGACCGTGTCGACTACGCGACGCCGGTGTTACTAGAACTGGTCCCGGTCCGCGACCGGGTCACGGGCGACCGGACCTACGTCCTCGCGGTCGGCGTGGTGCCGTCGCCCGACACGACCGTCCTCGGGCTTCCCGCTGGCGAGCTCACGCCGGGCGATCCCTACTACGCCAACGGGAGCTACGACGGGCGCTGGACCGGTGAGGCAGTGCTGAACGACGCGGCGGCCACGGTGACCAACGCCTCGCAGGGTGATCAACTGGCACTGGCCGCCACGAACGAGAGCCGCTCGTTCGCCGTCGCGAACGTCTCGGCGGGCGGGGCCCGGACCGCTGGCGGGACGGTTCCCGTGATGCTGGTCCACCTGAGCGAGTTGCAGTCGCTAACCGGTGGCGAGAGTGGCGACGCGGCCGACCAGTTGCTCGTCAGCACGAACGACCGCTCGGTCCGGTCGGCGCTGGCGGGGCAGTATCCGCGGACGACCGTCGTGACCCGGAGCGGACTCTCTGCACAGCAGGTGTCCACGTCGAACCTCCCGCTGGCGATCGCCGTCGCCGCGCTCGTCGCCGCGGTCGTCGTCGGCGTGCTCTTCGTCACGACGCTGATGGGGCTGGAGGTCAGTGCGGACCGCCGCCAGCTCGGGACGCTGGCCGCGATCGGGCTCTCGACCAGATCCAGGTCGGTGCTCATCGCGAGCGAGACAGTCGTCGTCTCGCTCGCCGGCGGTGTCGTCGGTATCGGTGTCGGCCTGCTGGGCATCGTCGGCGCGAACGCACTGGCGGCGACGGCCGTCGGCGTCGATGCGGTGGCGGTGTTCGATCTCTCGCTGGTCGGCTACGCGCTCTGTGTCGCCCTGGGGATCGGCCTCGTCGGGGCCGTCTATCCGGTCCTGTTGAGCCGGCGAACAGACGTACTGGAGGTGCTGTCGGGGTGAGTCGAGCCAGTCGTTACCGGGCGATCCTGGGGATCGCGCTGGCGCAGTTCCGCCACGAGCGCACCCGCACCGTCCTTGCGATCCTCGGGGTCGCGATGGCCGTCCTTTCGACGATCCTACTCGCCAGCACCGGTGCCGGCGTGATCGACACCGGGCAGGAGAAGTTCTCCCAGTCCGGGCGGGATCTCTGGATGACCGGCGGGCCCACCGAGTTGCGCCCCGGTGCGGCCGGCGGGTTCGAGAACTCGATGGTCGACGCCCACACCATCGCAGCGGAACTCGGCGACCGGGACGACGTCGCGGTCGCGACCCCGCTGGCCTTCCAGACAGTCTACGTCGGCCGAAACGCGAGTCAGTACGAGACCGTGATCGCGGCCGGCGCACCGGCCAACGACAACGCGGTCTCGCTCTCGGCCGGCCGTGGGTTCCGGCGGGGCGACATCCACTACGCCAACGGGAGCTACGACGGGCCGATGACCCACGAAGTCGTCGTCGACAGCCGGACGGCCGCGTTGCTGAACGCATCAGTAAACGATACCATTCACGTCGGGGGAACGCTGGCGACCGCTCGCGAACACGAGTTCACGATCGTCGGGATCTCGTCGACCTATTCACGATTCGTGGGCGCGCCGACGGTCACGCTCCACCTGAGCGAACTCCAGGCGGTGACCGGCACGACGGCCAGCGATCGCGCGACGTTCGTCTCGATCAGGCTCACCGAGGGAGCCAACGCGAGCGCCGTCAGGGAAGATCTCCAGGCGACCTATCCCGAGTACACGGTGCGAACGAACGAGCAGCAACTCCGGGCGACGCTCGAGGGCAAGGCAGTCGTCATCGCGAGCGGGGTCAGTCTCGTCGCGCTGGCGGTCGTCGCCGGCGTGCTCTTGCTGACGAACCTCCAGCTGTCGTACGTCTACCGCCACCGGCGCACGCTGGGAGCGCTGACGGCGCTTGGGATGTCCCGGTTCTCGCTGCTGGGGCTCGTCCTCGTGACGACGCTGTTGATCGGACTCGTCGGCGGGCTGGTGGCGGTCGGGGCCTCGATCCCGGCGACGTGGGCGATCAACCGGATCGTGACTGCCGTCGTCGGCTTCGAGAACGTCGTCGCCGTCTCCGAGCGGTTCCTGCTCGCCGGCCTCGTCGGTGCCGTCGCCGTCAGTGTCGTGGCCGGGCTGGTGGCCGGCCTCTACCTGTTCCGGCTCCGGCCGCTGGACCAGCTGCGGTGAGACGGTTTACTGTCGTCTCTTCCCGGTGATCGCTGGGACACGGGCGACGATCACTGGTAGATAGCGACAGTAACCCGTCTGTGGCCACCGGATAGAAAGATATGAGTGGCTCTCACCGGACTGCTTGCCTATGAGTGGTCCCCGTGGATCCATGGCCCTCCTCACGGTGATACTCTTCCTGGCGTCGGCCGGTGTGAGTGCGCTGGCGGTCCCGGGGTATGCCATCACTGGGACCCCGTCGCTCGACGTGCCCGACCGGACGGTCTCTTATCAGGGCGGTCAGTACACCGTCGAGTCGATCACGCGCGTCACCGGCGACGACTCGTTCACTGTCGATCTGGACGTTCCCGACGGGACCGACTACGAGGTGTACTTCCGCGGCCCGGACAACCAGCTCATCAGCAGCGCCAGACACACCGGCGACGCCACACAGACGATCGAGTACTTCGGTACGGGCGAGGCCGGCACCTACGCGGTCACGATCCGGGCCGACAACGAGGTGAAGGCGGTGTACCCCGTGGTTCTCTCGGGATACGACGTGACCGTCGACGCGCCGGCGACCGTCGCGACTGGCGACTCGCTGACAGTGAGCGCCGACCTCTCCGAGCGCCAGCGAGAGCGCCACTCCGAACTGGCCGCCGTTCAGGTCGTCGTCGGCGGGCCGTCCGTCGAGCGACAGGTCGAGATGCAATGGCGAGCCGACGGCGAGTACACGGCGACACTCTCGACCGACGGCCTCTCACCCGGCGCGTACGACCTCTACGTGCTCGTCCGCGGTGACGCGACCGTCCGCCAGCGTGCGGAGATGCTCGCCGTCAGCGACCTCACGGAACTCACGGTCCGTGAACGTACCACTGGGACGACCGCCGGTGGGACGGCGACACCGGGAGCGACGACCGGGACTCCGTCCACCGTCGTACCGACCGCACAGACGCGAACGGGGACCGACGCGTCGGGCGGTTCGACCGTCGCAGCGACGGCGACCACGGCTGTCCAAACAGGGACACCGAGTGTGACTGACGACCGAGCGACCGAGGCGACCAGCGTCACGAACGACGGGACCGCCGAGCCCACGGCCACGGGAGCGACGAGCGAGTCAGCGGACGCCACGACGACGGTGGCGGGCGAGCAAACGACCGCAACGACCGCTCGGACGGAACTGACACGGTCGTCCGAGGACGAACGCGGCGGGACCGCGACGAACGAGCGGACGACCGAGAACGGTGACTCGTCCACGGAGGCGAACGGTGGCGTAACGACGACGAACGCTAACGTCATCCAGCCCGAATCGCCGACGTCGACCACGCCGACCAGCGCGACTGGCCCCGGGTTCACGTTCACGTTCACGGCCGTCGTGCTGTGGGTGCTCGCCGTACTCGGGCTCCGCCGACGTTGACCTGTCCACCGGGCGGAGTCGGTGTGTACGCAGCAGCTACCAGGCGCATGGACAACATTCATTATCCCCCGATTAGATATCAAAACAAGAATACATGATTGGTGGGCGGCGTCTCATTGCGACGATATTCGCGATACTGCTGGTCTCGAGTGCCGCTCTTTCGGGCGTCGCGCTCGGGGCCAACGGCGTCGACAACCCGTCCGGGGTTCCGGACGCGCAGGTGTTCGAACTCAGCGACGACGGGCAGATAGAGGGATGGGAACGTGCCGGTTTCACGCTCCGGACTGACGACACCGACGCCGCTACGACCGTCACGCAACCGGCGACGGTGCTCGGCGAACGGCTCGGCAGTGGGAACGCGTTCACGTCGGACAACGACGGCGTCGACTCGCTGTCCCTGGTCCGAACCTTCGACGGGGAGCGAAACCCGATGGGCGCACACGAGCGTGGGGAGGACGTGACGATCGCCTTCGACGCGAACCTCGCCGCCGGCACGGGCTTCGACGAACTCGACGGGCAGGACCGCGTCGAACTCGTGGCCGCACGGCTCCGCCCCGAGTCAGAGGACGGCGTGCCGACCACGTCGATGGGCGCACTGGAACTGTTCTCTGACGTCGACGCGGCGAACCGGAACGCCTCTTTCCGGCTGCTCGACAACGACGCCGCGCTCGACGACTCCGGTCGCCTCTCGCGGACGGCTTCGTTCGGGCCGGGCCACTACGTCGTCTTCGCCGCGGTCCACGAGCCGGAGCGAGCCGGGATCGAGACGGGCGCGACGAGCGGGGATCCCGGGCTCGACGACGGCAACATCTCGGTCGACGGTGACGTGGTGCTCGTCGGTGCCGACACGCTCTCTGTCCAGGAAGACGTTGCCGATGTCGAGGCGGAAGACGACGCCGAACCCGGTGACGATCTGATGTTCGAGGTCGACACCGAGGACGCCTTCGAGGCCAGCGCCGACGGTCAGGTCACGCACGCGGTCGCGATCTATCGGGCGTCCACGTTCGAGGACAGCCGGTTCGACCTCGTGGTCAACGAGTCTGCGCTCGGTCCCGACTTCTCGGTCGGTTCGGATACCCAGCTGGAACACTCGATAAACGAGCTCAACGGCGTCGCTCGCGTCGAGTCGGGGACGACCCTGAACGGGAACGACCTCACGGACGGCGAGGTCAGACGCCCGGTCAGCGCGGGTAGCGCTATCGAGTTCTTCGCCGAGGAACTGGACGCCGACCAGCCCAACACTGACCCGATCACGGTCGGGGGCGAGAGCAACAGCGAGTACGAGCGTATCGACGCCTCCGTGACCGTCGTCAACGGCGAAGACAGGGAGGCCTCGGTTACCGTCGACACGTTCGAGAACTTCTCGGAGACCGACTACCGCTACGTCGTCGTCTCGACGCTGGACGACAACGAGTCCCAGACGAGCACCGCGACCGGCACGATCGAACTCGACGCGTCCGGCGGCGACTTCCCGCCAGGGCCACCGGGCGGCTTCCCGCCCGGACCACCGGGCGACGATGAAGACGACCGTGGCCCGCCCCAGCGACCGTGGGAGAACGGGACCGTTCGACCGTCCCTTGCATTCGGGAACGGCAACGCGGCAGTGTCGCTCGACCAACTCTTCGCCGGGGAGAAAGTCGTGTTGCCGTTCGGTAACGGTGGTGGCATGGGGCCGTTCGTTCGTTTGAACGTCACGAGCGCGGCCAACGTGACGAACGTCAGGATTGACGTCAACACGAGTCAGTCACCGATGGCGACCCCAGCGGTCGACAGAACCACCCGCGTCTTCCAGTACGTGACGGTCGGCTTCCGAAACGCCAGCGAAGATGAGATCCGCGAGGGCGAGTTCCTCTTCCGTCTCTCCCAGCAACGGCTCGACGAACTCGGTGTGTCGCCCGAGGACGTGTTGCTGTACCGGTACCACGACGGTTCGTGGGAGGGGGTCGAGACCACCCATCGCGGTGGGAACCTGTTCACGGCGACGACCACTGGCTTCTCGTCGTTCGCTCTCGGGACCGCTGAACCCTCGATCGCCGTCACCGACGCGAACCTGAGCGCGACCGAGATCCAGGTCGGTGAGGCTGTCGACGCCAGTGCGGTGTTCGAAAACGATGGCTATCGCGACGGCAACGTCACGGTCGACGTGACCGCCAACGACAGTGTCCTCGACACGCGCACGGTCGCCGTCGGCACCAACCAGACGGTTTCGGAGACGTTCACCGTCACTGTCGAATCGGTCGGCGAGTACGAGATCGTCGTCGGCAACGTCTCGGCAGGCTCGCTGTCGGTCGAACCAACGCCGACCGCGACACCAACGCCCACCGCGACGCCAACGCCGACGCAGACCGCGACGCCCACTGCGACGCCGACTGAGGTGACCGAGACTACGGCAAGCGGGGGTGCCCAACCGACCGCGACGACCCCAGGTGGCGGTGCAGAGGGCGTCGGAACGCCGACGCCGACTACGACCGAGAGCGGTCCCGGCTTCGGGGGCGTCCTCGCGATCGCAGCACTCCTCGCTGCCGGAGTCCTCGCCGCCCGGCGAAGGGATTAACGGTCGATCGCGATCGACAGCGCTTGCGGCACTCTTGCCGGACCGGTCGACCGACGACAGCGCCGGTGACTAGCGCCGCCGATACCCTACGGTGAGACGAACGAGCGCTTGTGCCAGTTTCCACTGGGGTGCTACAGTGTCACAATCGTCACCGCAAAAATCCCGTCGCGCCGATAGCTATCGCTTGTGGGCCGATTCCGGCACGTTCCAGCCGGCGGAGGCCCGGAGTGCCTCCCAGCAGCGGGTCGCGTACGCAGCGGTCGTCTTCGCCGTGAGTCCGGCGACGTAGACGAGGCCGAGTGCGAATATCACGAACAGATCGAGGGTGAACGAGGCGGCGTCACGAACGCTCATACCACGACAATCGACGTCGGGTATAAAAACTGCACCCCTCCGAATATCAGACGCGATACTGGGGAACAATCACGAGTTACCGCGTTCTTTATACTCCTCGACGCACGTAGCGATACTCGACTGAACTGTTCCGTTCTATGAACGTTCCAAACGTACAGACCGCCCGAAGCGCCGTCTGGTCGGCCCTCGAACGACGCACCAATCGCCCAGCGCTCGTGCTCTCGCTGTGGGCCATCCTGACTGCGATCGTCGCGAGCGAGACGCTGCTGTTTTTCGGACGGACCTGGCCGTCGATCTGGGCGCACCTCGCGACGCTGCTCCTCTGTGTCGGGCTCTTGCAGTACGGTGACGACGCCGATCTCGTGATGGTCCTGGCGCTGGTCCCGCTGTTCCGACTGGTCAACCTCGGGATGCCGGTGTTCTTCCAGCTCACGGCCTACTGGTTCCCGCTGATCTACGGCCCGCTCGTGCCGGCACTGGTCTACGTGGACCGGTCGATCCCGGACTTATCGGTCTCTTTCGGCTGGAAGCGAGGGCTCCTCCTGCTCCCGGTGACGATCCCGGTCGGCTGGCTGCTCGCGGAGGTCGAGGCCGCGATCCTCCAGTCCGAGGCGTTGATCCCCACCTGGAGTGTCGCACAGCTCGCGATGATCACCGTCGTGATGGTCTGTTTCGTCGGCTTCGTCGAGGAGTACCTCTTTCGTGGACTGCTCCAGCGCCGGCTCCAGACCGAGTTCGGCCGCTGGCCCGGACTCCTGATTGCCAGCGGCCTGTTCGGACTGATGCACTCGGGCTACGGCGTCCCCGCCGAGGTACTCTTCGCGGGCGTGATCGGGCTCGTGTACGGGTTGCTGTACGACTATCTCGACAGCCTCGTCTTCATCACCGTCGCCCACGGCGTGCTGAACGTCTTCCTGTTCGCGATCATCCCGATGCAGGGGTCGTTCCTCTGACGATGACCGAGGAGACGCCGGACTCGGGGGCCGAGACGCGGACCATTCTCCTCGTGACCCTCGGCGTCGTCGTCGTCTCCGCGACCGTGGCGTTCGGGTTCAGCGCGCTGTCGACCAATCCGCTGTCCCCCGACGCGACGTTCGAACTCTCGGACGCCGACGACGAGTTTCGCCTCAATCAGACAGGGACCGTCCGCATCCTGACGATCACTCACGTCGAAGGCGAGTCGATCCCCGTGACTCAAATCGAGATGGTCGTCGGCTCTCGATCGTCCGGACTCGTGTTCTCGGACGCGACGAACTGGTCGAGTGTGCAGGGGAGTCTGACGTACCGGGTGCTTCACGAAGGTGACCCGCTTCGGAACAATACGGGGTCACCGACGCTCGAATCGGGGGTTTCGCTGATCTTCGCGAAGACCGACGGTACGATCACGAGCCCGGTGACGAACACGACGGTCCAGGTTCGACTCTTTCACATTCCCTCACAGACCGTGATTACGGATGAAGAAGTCCGGGTCCGCTGATCACAGGATCTGCATCGTCCGGAACGCGACGATCCCGGCGAACGTCAGTCCGAGCGGAATCGCCGTCGCGACCAGCGTCTGTCGGATGTGCTCGTTGCGCTCTTCGCTCGCCGAGATGACGTCGAGATGCGCTAGGACGTACACGAGCGTGATTGCGACCGCGATTCCACCGATCCCCGTTCCAACCGGCGACAGGAGCGACGTGACGCTCGCAGAGACTCCGGCAGCGCTCGAAGACGCGCTAGCGGAACTGGAGACGACGGCTGTTGCACCCATGTTGATTACTGAATACTTCTGCCGGTCGCCACTTAGGTATTACGGACCCGTCAACAATCGTGAAACAGTCGCGCGACCGTACCGGCCGAGCAACCGAACCGGTCGCACCACACGGTACAGCGGGGTCGCAAAGGCGGGCAACGGGACGCTCTCGATGTCGTGCTCGCTCGGGATGGTCGCCAGACGAGCGGCGTACTGGACTCTGTCACGACGACGGGTCAGCGCCCGCCACTGGCACCGGAACTGCGCTCGATCCGTGGGTGGCGTCGCGCTCGGCTCGGGCTGCTTGGTTAGTTCTACACCGAGAGCTGCCACATCCGGGTCGGCCGTCACGTCGATCGCGTCCGGCGTCGGCACGCCGAAGTGATGGTTCGCCAGCCAGCAGGCCAGCCGAACGTGCCGGAGCGCTCCGAGTGAGCGCGCCCGAGTGACGACCTCGGTCCAGTCGGTCTCGTCGCGGACGAGCAGCGTCGCCACGTCGTGGGTCCACGCCAGTTTGTACCAGCAGTGCTTCGTCCCGTGGACGGCGAGCACGACGAAGCGATCGGCCGGATCGAGCGCCGGGAGCGCCGTCCCGCCCACGTCGACGTCTCGCCGCCGACTCCAGAGCGACTCGACGGGCAGCGTCGCTGGGAAGTACCGGGGGAGGATGCTCCGGTGGAGATCGACCACCACGCCCGAACCGTTCCGGAACGCTGCTTCGCCGAGTGCACGGAGGCGCTCGACCTGCTCGTAGCCGCTGGCCCGAAGCAGTTCACAGGCCCGGTCGAACGCCTCGGGAGCGACCACGATGTCGACATCGACGTACTGTCGTGCGGCGATCTCCCCGTGGGCGACGGTGCTCAACACTGGGCCCTTGTACGGGAGCGCCGGGATCGACGCGTCGCCGAACTGTTCGTGGACCGAGTGCAACCCGTTCGTCAGCGTGAGCGAGCGGGCGACGCGCTCGCGCCGACGTGCCGTGAGTTTCGACTGCACCTCGTCGGGGACGCGCTCGATCGTCGACAACCGCTCCCCGAGGTGATGGAGGACGCCGTGAGCGTCGGCGAGACTGATGAGTCGATCCCAGTCGACAGTCTCGGGCCATTCGATGGCTTCCTGCGGGTCAGTCGGCGTCGTCAGCCGACAGAGCAGCGACCACTCACTCATGCTGGTCCAGCACACCCAGCGGCTCGAACCGATCGAGATCCACGTCGTCGCCCACGACGACACGGTCGCCGCTCACGAGCCAGCTGTGGGCGGTGAAATCGTCGTTCGTCCGATTCACGCCCACGTGCAGGTCCGCCGGGTGGCCGTAGCGCCGGCAGAGCGTCTCGGCGACGACGGCGCGCGTGAGACACGCGGCTCCCGGCACGTACCTGCTCGCGCTCACGACGGCCCAGCGGATGTCCGCGATCGGCGCCCGGGTGCCACTCCCCGCTGGCAGCCGTCCCATCAGTCCAGCCGTTCGTCGAAACGACGTAAGCGCGAACCCCAGCCTGACAAGCACTGACAGTCCGAGTGCCGCGAGCAACAGCCGCCGTCGCCGCGGCGACAGCGCCAGGAACCGCGCCAGTCGACTCATGCGTGCTCGACGAGCCCCGCTTCCCCGAGGTCGGTGAGAAAGGCGTCCACGTCCGATCGACACTCCTCGCGGCTGATGTCGAACTCCGTAGCGGTCCGCTCGACCAGTTCTTCGACGGTGCAGGGTTCCTGTAGCTGTTCCCAGAGCAATCGCCCGACTGCGTTCAGTCCGTAGTAGGTTCCCGACTCGGTGTCCAGCAAGACCTCCTCGTCGTCGACTTCTGAGGAGAGCACGCCCTCGCTGGCGACGAACCGTCCATCGTCCGTGTCGGCCGTCCTATCGTCGCCGTCGAGTGCCATAGTGATTGCTAGGTACAGGTCGATCCAGTCCAAAATAGTTTGCCTCCTGATACCGGTCGTGTTCGGTGAAGAAATCGCCAGAGACGGCACCAAGATATCGAAAGCCCTCGCGTCCCTCGACCGCTCCGGGGCTCTCACGGCTCGCTTCACTCGCCGTTCGAGCGGTTCGATGCCTCCCGATGGTCGGCCTCGCGCTCGCTGCGCGCCGTGGGTGCTTACTTCGCCCGGGAGGGGCCGACCGACGCTCGCCCTTTCATCCGCCAGGGTTCAGACTATGAGACGGCCGAATCCTGGCGGATGAAAGGGCGAGGCGCGTTCCGGCGTTCTGCGGTGGCACTATCCGAACGAAGAGAGGATATCCGCCACAGAACGCCGGAGCGTGCCGAGGGCTTTCGGTGCGTCATCGCTCTCACGGTCGAACCCTCATCTGAGCACTCCGGCAGGACGGCGTCCCGTTTGGTTCCGTTCACCACGTCCCAGTCTGCTTCACGCCGAGCGCCGCTTCGAGATCTTGCCCGAGTTCGTCGAGCGTCTCGTGGTCCTGTGGCATCGAGAGACGCTCGACGGTGCAGTGCTCGACGAGGCGCGCGTAGCGATCCAGTTCCGGATCGCCGAAGGTCCCCTGCTCGTCCTCGACATACGGTGCGTCCTGCAATCGGACCGGCCACGCGTGTTCGAGGACGCTCAGCAGCGCCTCGTGGCCGCTGACTGCTTCCTGCTCGGTCGGCCCGTCGTCGGGTTCGAGCAGGACGATCTTCGAGAGCGGACTGGTGTCCCAGTCGAACGCTTCCGTGAGCTCGTAGTAGTGCTTCCCGTACCCCGTCTCGGGGTTCTCGGCCGGTTCTGCCGGGAGCGCGTCGTCGTCGAACGCCTCGGGATCGAGCTTGAACATCGGGAACGCCGGCGTGACCATCGGCCGTCCGTCCTCGAACTGGACGGCGACGATGTCGTCCGCGAGGAAGCGGTGGCCGCGGGCGAGAAGCGCCGCAGATGACGTGGATTTGCCCGCGCGTTTGTTACCGAGGAAGGCGACCGCCTCGCCGTCGATCTCGACGACGCTGCCGTGTAGGACGAGGAACCCGCGCTGGACGAGGAGGGTGCCGAGGCAGACGCCGAGGAACGCGTTTCGCATCTCCTGTGGTGTACACTCTCCGGCTCCGTCGTACGTGATCTCGTCTCCATCACTGACGCTGAAAATGCCTGTCTCGGGCCACGAGAACTGGACTTCCTGACCGTCGTTGGTTCGGTCGAACGAGGTGTGTTGGGTCGGCTCGGCGAGGCGTATCGAGGGGACCGTCATCGCTCGTTCAGAATATACGATTCGATCGACGGTACGTGGAAATTCAGTCGCGAATCCAAAGAGCCGTGACAATGCCATCAGAACGATCGGAATTCTGCGTCAAGCTGGACTGCCGACGAGACCACTTGGGTCTCCTCCATCCCCTGGGTTCCCCTTTGTCTGCTCGGTGATGTCCCCGTATTCAACGATCCGAGGTGCAGAATATTCCTGTTTCGATTTCTCGATCATACATAAATAACGTTCAATTTGATACATCAATGTTGTGGTTCTCACACCTTTTGGGTCCTGCGGGGGCAGAGTTTGTCTCATCGGACTGGTTGTCAGACATCCACCGTGACAGTACTGCCACCCGCCAGAGTGTCATTATCTCATCCAGCGTCGGGTCCTGTTCTCTCGCGGACTGGCGTACCCGTGCTAGCTCTGTCGACGCTATCATCGATTCGAGCGGGTCGGGGAGCTCTTCGACGAGATCGGTCAGCTTCTCCCCGTTTCGACGGAGGAGACCCTGTTTCAGGTTCTCGGCGCTGGACGCCTTGTCGGTCCGGCTTTCGATGGCGTCCGGCAGTATATCACTCAGAGATCGCCGGAGCACGATTCTCGTTCCATCGACGTGGAATTTCTGTGAGGCCGGAAGTGCGAGGCAAAACTCGACGAGACGCTTGTCGAAGAAGGGAAACCGTGGCTCGACACCGTAGTAGCCAGCGACCTTGTTCGCCAGTTCGAGCGAGCGTGGCTGTACCCCGTTCTGCAACTGGTTGTAGTGGAACTGTCGCTCAGTCCGTGCCGGCTCGAATCTCGATGCGGACTGCTCGATCATCTGTCGGAGTCCGATTCGATCTGCGAACGCCTTGTCGATAATAGGGTTGTTAGCCACGACGTCCTCGCCTCCTCGCACTCTTCGCCAGAGGGAGCGACCGCTCTCCGGTGCCAGCGGAGTCACGACGAATTGCCACAGCACTTGCCGGATCGAGCGCTGTTCGAACAGCTCGAACTCGGAGGCCGCCTTGACTGCCCTGGCCAGCGACAGCAGGCGACCGCTGGACGCAAGTTCCGCGAGATAACGGAAGCCGTGTGAGACGACCGAGTCCCCGTCTACTCCTTCGAGGAGGATTCGGACATTCTGGTCTGCGACCGATCGATACAGATCACGGTGCATGAACATATTGGTGCCAGCGAACGGCCCGTCGGCACACCAGAGAATCTCGTCGAGGTAGGAGAGCGGACCCTTGCTGTCTCCGGGAATGTAGTGTGATTCGAAACTCCCCTCTCGCAAGACCGCTTCGATATACTCCCGCTCGTCACAGGCTGGAAGATCGTCGAACACCAGTGAAAACGTGTGAACTGGCTCGTCGAACGTTCGGTAGTGTGCGGCCGTGCACGCGACAGAAGACGAGTCGAGACCGCCGCTCAGTGTCGTACCAATTGGGGGAGCCCCCCGCATACGAGAGCGGACGGCATCCGCGAAGATTTCACGAAACTGCTCGGTGTACGCCTCGTCAGATCCGAGGTGGAGTTCCCGCGACGGGTCAAGCTCCCAGTACGTCTGTTTCGAAACAGAGTGCGATTCGACGGTCATCGCGGTCGCTGGTGGCACGCGATACAGTTCGTCGTAGGCGGTCTGCTCTTTCTGGTCATCGTGTCCGACGAGATAGGTACCGACCCGTTTTTGATTGATCGTGCCGTCTATGAATTCTCGCGCGAGCAGTGCCTTCATCTCGGTCGCGAATGCGAACACGGTTTCGTCGGTGTAGTAGTACAGCGGTTTGACGCCCATGTGGTCACGAGCCAGAAAGAGTCGTTCCGCCTCACTGTCCCAGACTGCGAACGCGAACGCTCCCAGCAACGCTTCGGGACATCGCTCTCCCCACTTATCGTACGCCGCTAAAATGAGTTCGGCGTCTGAAACTTCCCGATTTGCTTCGATTGCCAGTCGCGATCGAAGTTCGTCTCTGTTATCGATTCGTGCATCACACGTGAAGAGATACGTCTCGTCGTGAACTGGTAACGTGAGAGAGTCCGCTTCGGGTGTCGTCTCAAGTGACTGATGTCCGAACCCGGCCGGGCCGCGTGTCTTCGTCTCCACTCCGTCTGGCCCTCGATGGTTGAGGACACGGTTCATCTCTTCAATCTCTTTCCCGCTCACTCGGTCTCTCAACCGAAGTAGTCCTGTTATTGCACTCATCAGTTCTGGATATTAACTACGTGTTTGTCCGCATGCACATACATGCTATAGAAACATTGATAAGACTGACCTGGGACAAAAATGGTAGGTGGTCCGATGGGTGGTTCGCATCTCGGTAAGCACAGTTGTATCGCTTTCGTAATCATTGTCACGCTTTCGATGGCTGTCCCGACGGCATTCGTAGGTACAGCTGCAGCGTCGAGTAGCGATTTCGTCGTCGAGACGCAGGATCGAATCGACAACGACGGGAACATCGGCGCTGCAGAAAATACTGACAACGACAACGTCTATACCTCGATTCAGACTGCTGTCAATGCGGCTCCGAAGGGGGCAACGATCAACGTTACACAGGGGACGTACAACGAATCGGTCACGATCAATAAACCCGATATCACGTTACGTGGTGTTCCGGGCAACTCCACCGCGGGGCCCGGGAGCGGTGCTCCAGTGATGGATTCGGGTGGGACAGAATCCGGAGCATTCGAGCTCACTCACAAGGCCGATGATGTGGAGATCACTGGATTCGTTATTCGGAACTACACGACCCTCGGCGTGTTCCCCTCCAGTGGACGAACCAAAGCGATCGAGAGGGTGACTGTGTCGGACAACTCGTTCACCGATATCACGATTCCGATCGCCTTTCAGAGTAGAGAAGACGGTGCGCTCCTGACCGATTCGAGAGCGACGCGGAACCGGATCTCTGGGGCCCGCGTCGGTATCAACGTACTCAGTGGTGACGGCGTCTCGGAGATCGACGGTGTCACCGTCGCTGATAACGTGATCACAGATACCAAGCGCAGGGGGATCCAGATCCTCGCGAACAGCGATAACACGACTGTGAAGAATATCGACGTTCGCGGAAACGAGATCGACAATGCAAAAAACGGCGTCTACGTGGTCACCTACGGTCAGGATACGACTGTCCGGGACGTCTCGATCAGAGATAACCGTATCAACGACTCCCGGCGTGGCGTCCTGTTGAAAGCTCCCAGCGGTGGCGAACTGAGTACGATCGACATCCGGCACAACGACATCGAGAGCAACCGTAACGGTACTGTGGTCGCTGCCGAGACAACAGCAGCGGTCACTGTCAATTATAACAATATTGCGGACAACAACAAGTTCGGTGTCGTGAACCGCGGCGACGACATCCTCGACGCCAGGAACAACTGGTGGGGCAATGCGACTGGGCCGACCGTGGCTTCGAACCCCGGCGGTACCGGTGACAAAGTCTCCCAGAACGTCAGTTACGAGCCAGCGACCACCCGGGTTGTCGACGTAAAGAACGCCTCGGCACCCGTCGCGGGCCACGCCGAGGTCGACATCGCGGCTGACGCTGGCAACGTCGCGGGGTACGAACTCACGGTCGAGTTCAACGAGAGCGTGCTCGAAGTCGTCGACGTGCGCGGCGCTGACCTTGGAGAACCCAGCGAGAACATCGACAACCAGAACGGCGTCGTCACGTTCACCCGGGGCGATAGCCAGGGTGTCGACGACCCGACGCTCGCGACGATCGAGTTCAACGTCACTGCTGCGGGCCAGTCAAACGTCACGATCGACGACGCCGAGTCGGCGATCTACGACGCCGACGGTGACGCGATCAGTTCGATCACCAGCGAGCAGGGCGTCGTGGAGGATTCGGTGGCCGGCGACGGCGACGTCAACGGTGACGGCTCCGTCAACGCCGGTGACGTGATCCTCCTGCAGCGCTACATCGTCGGCGACGAGGTGTCCATCGACGAAGAGGCGGCCGACGTCGACGGCGACGGTGACATCGACGCGAGCGACGCACTCCAGATCCAGCAGGACATCGTCGCCGCCTGATCGGGCTACTCTCGTCTCTCTCTCATGTCTCGTCTCCCACTGCCGACGCGCCCCGCTTCGAAGCGACTCGCGACTCGGCGTCGCGACGCTCTGCACGAGTGGACAGCCGACAGTGCGACTCCAAAGTTTCAAGCGACCGACGGGCCGTGGTTGTGACGATGGCAGCGTCGACTCGCTCCACGGCCGTCCTCGTCGTCGCCCTCCTCGCGGGCGTGCTCTGTCTCGCCAGTGCCGGCAGTCTCGCCAGCGCCAGCCACGGCGCGACGAACGTCACCCTGGGGAATGCCTCGGCGACGCCCGGCTCGAACGTCACGGTCACACTCACGGCCCACGCCGACAACGTCTCCAGTTACGAGGCCAGCGTCACCTACGATCCGAGCGTCGTCCGGGTCGCCGCAGTCGAGGGTGGTGACTTCTCTCGGCCGATCACGAACGACGATGCGGACGCGGGCCGACTCAACCTGACACAGGTGAACGTTCAGGGTATCGACGATCCGACGCTGGCCCGGATCACGTTCGAGATCGTCGGCCAGCCCGGCAACACGACCGCTCTCGCCTTCGACGACGCCGCGACCGCGCTGTACGATGGCGACTCCGAGGAGATCCGGATCGACACCTACAGCGACGGGACCGTCTCGGTCGACCAGCCGTTGACGCCCTCGCCGACAGCCACGAGAACCGAGACCGCATCGGGGGCAACGCCGGCCCCTGGGACGACAGCGCGGTCGACAGAAACCGAGCCGACGGCACAGCAGGAGGGCACGACCCGGACGACGGCTGGCACTGGCCCACAGCAGAACGACGGAACGGACGACTCCTCGCTCCTCGGTCTGGTGTTCGACGGCTCGTTCCTCCTCGGCGCCGGGGCCGTCGTGTTCGTCCTGCTGGTCGGTGGGGCCGGCTACTACCTCGGATCGCGGGACTCTGAGCAATCGGCCAGAAAGCTGTAGCTTTTCTGTAGGAAACTGTGCTTTGATCAATCCGGCGCAACGAATATCTATCGTCCGATCCACGTGAAGGGAAACCATTATGTGAGTTTACGATTTTCTCTCTGACACATCTATTCAGCATGAGTCAGGAACAGACACAGTCCGTCGAACTGCCCGAGCGGATCGTCGAGCGCGTCGAGGCTCGGCTCCCGCGCACGGAGTTCGACTCGTCGGCGGAGTACGTCACCTACGTCCTCGAAGAGGTCCTCTACCGCGTCGAACAGGAGACCGAAGACGACGACTTCGAGGAAGTCGACGAGGACGAGGTCAAGGACCGACTCAAGTCGCTCGGTTATCTCGACGAGTAGCACACAGCATGGACTTGGCTCTGGGGGGGATGGGGTCGTGGACCTGCTGACACACCTGTTTCTCCCGCTGACGGTCGCGTACGTACTCCGCGGGGACCTGTTTGACCACCCCGCGACGTTCGGACTCACGGGCTTTAGCGTCCTCGCGGACTTCGACAAGTTCCTCGGCCAGCCGGGACTGTTGCATTCGCTGGTGACGCTGGTCCCGATCTGTGCGGTGATCCTGGCCGCCGAGCGCTGGTATCGCGGCGGCTGGCAGTACGCCCCGCTCGTGACGGCGTTCACCGGGAGCCACCTCGTGCTGGACGTGATCGACGGTGGACCGGTGCCACTCCTGTACCCGCTCGTCGAGCGCGGGATCGGCTTCCAGTACCCCGCCCAGACCGTCTTCGGACGCGGGCCGGTCGGCCTCGCCGTCGAGGGGCAACTCCTCGCGACGCGCACCACTGCACCGCGACCCGGCTTCAACACGTACGGGTTCATCACGGGCGAGGGGATCGCCTGGGTGCTCGTGTTCATCGTCCTGTTTATTGGACTGGAGCGAAGCCGTCCCGGCGGTCTCCTCGCGGGATCACTCGATGGAGGTGTGGACCGGTGAAAATCGGCTTCGTCTACGACGCTGTCCACCCCTGGGAGACCGGCGGCGTCCAGAAACGGCTCTGGGAGGTCGCCCGCCGACTCGCCCCCGACCACGAGGTCCACTGGTTCGGCCTCCACTACTGGGACGGTCCTGCCGTGATCGAACGCGAGGGGGTCGTTCTCCACGGCGTCGGCGACGCGACTCAGCTGTACGTCGACGGCCGGCGCAAGATCAGCGAGGCGCTGTCGTTCGCCGCGCGCGTGCTCCCGGCCCTGCTCCGGACCGATCTCGACGTGATCGACTGCCAGGCGTTCCCCTACTTCCCGGGGTTCCCGAGTCGGCTCTCGGCCGCGGCCGACGGCGCGACGCTGTGTGTCACCTGGCACGAGGTCTGGGACGACTACTGGTACGACTACCTCGGCCCCAAGGGCGTCTTCGGCAAGGCCGTCGAGAAACTGCTCGGGCACACCGCACACGTCAACGTCGCCGTCTCCGAGCGGACCCGACGCGACCTGCGGGGACGCGGAGCCAGCTGCGAGTACCTCGTCCCGAACGGTATCGATCGGGCCGAGATCGACGCCGCCCCCGCCGCGGACGACTCCGTCGATCTCCTGTTCGCCGGCCGCTTCATTCCTGAAAAGAACCCCGCGCTCGTCGTCGAGGCAGTCGACCGCCTCCGCGAGACGTGGCCCGGCCTCCGCTGCTGGATGGTCGGCGAGGGCCCCGAGTTCGACCGCATCGAACGCATGGTCGAGCGCCGCGGCCTCGAATCGGCCGTCGAACTCCCGGGCTTCCTCGAGGCGTACGACGACGTGCTCGGGCTGTTGAAAGCCGCCGACGCGTTCGTCCTCCCCTCGCGTCGCGAGGGGTTCGGCATCACGGTGCTGGAGGCACTGGCCTGTGGCACGCCCGCCGTGACGATCGAACACCCCCAGAACGCGGCCACGGAACTGATCGACGACGGCGTGACTGGGCGGATTACCGACCCCGATCCCGACAGCCTCGCGGCGGCCGTTCGGGACGCCCGGGGCCTCGCTTCGAGCGACTGTGTCGCGAGCACCGCCGACTACGAGTGGGACGCCATCGCCGAGCAGTCGGCGTCGGTGTACCGGGAGGTGGCCTGATGCACGTCGTCCACCTGTACGACGGCCACGAGCAGGTGTACGAGGGCCGTGGCTCGGTCCCGGGCGTCGTCTGGCACCTCGCCCACGAGACGGCCGCGGCGGGCCACGACGTGACCGTCATCGAGCGCCAGTGGGACGGGCTGGACGCCGTCTCGACACACGAGGGCGTCGACTTCGAGCGGCTCGACCTGTGGACCGGGGCCGACGAACCGTGGACTCGGGTCCCCTACGAGCAGGTAACCTCGCCGGTGGGCGTCGGACAACTGCTGGGCGACCGGACGAACTTCGCCCGCCGAGCGCTGGCCCACCTCCGCGACCGGTCCTTCGACGTGCTCCACGTCCACCTCCCCTTCGCGGCGGCAGTCCTGCTGACGATCGCGCCCGGTCTCCGCGAGAGGACCGTCTACACGGCCCACCTGGGCGAGCTCCGGCTCGACGCGCTGACCGACGACCAGCAGGGGACAGGCCCCGAGACAGGTGACAGTGGCAGTGAAATCGGTGACGACGATTCGGGTGGCATCGAGACGCCCTCGATCCTCTCGGTCGCGTCGCCGGACATCTATCTCGCTCGGCGCACGGCCCGGACGACCGTGCTCAACGAGGGGATCGCCGACGCGTTCGCCGACCGCGGCGTGGACCGCGAGTCGCTGTCGGTGCTCCCCAACGGCGTCGATCTCGACCGGTTCACGAACGTTTCGTCGACGGCCGTCGAACGCGTTCGTGAATCGTACGCATTCGGTGACGGCCCCACACTGCTGTTCGTCGGGACGGTCATGCCACGAAAGGGCGTCGTGGACCTCGTTCGGGCGGCCGGCATCCTCGCGGACCGTACCGTCGATGCGGGGGACGGTGGCACTGACGGGGATGCCCCGTTCGACCTGATCGTCGCCGGCGAGGACGAACTCGACGGCGACTACGTCGACACGGTGCGCGAGGCGGCCAGTGACGCCGGGATCGCGGACGCCGTCTCGTTCCCGGGCTTCGTCCCCGCCGAGGATCTGCCCGCGCTGTACGCCGCCGCGGACCTGTTCGTCATGCCCTCGCTCGAAGAGGGGTTCGGCATGACCGTCGTGGAAGCGATGGCTGCGGGGACGCCCGTCGTCGGTACGAAGGTGGGCGCGATCCCGGAGATCGTCGACGACGGCGACCACGGCTTCGTGGTCGATCCCGGCGATCCCTCGGCGCTCGCCGATGCGATGGGTGACGCCCTCGAAAGATTCAGGGAATCCGATACGATTATGCCAACCACTCGACAACGTGCAGGAGAGTACTCGTGGGCGTCGGTGGGACAGCGGTGTCGAACGATCTACGAGACGGTACAGGAGATAGCATGAGTCGCAATATCGTCATGGTTACCTACGACAGTCTGCGGGCCGATCACTGCGGGTTCATGGGCTACGACCGTGACACGACGCCCGCGCTCGACGCGATGGCCGAGGACGGACTGGTGTTCGAGAATGCGGTCGCGTCGGGCGTCCCGACGATCGCCTCGATGACCGCAGTGATGACCGGTGAACACTCGCTGGCCAGCCCGGAGATCGGGTTCAACACGGAGCAGCGCGAACAGGTCACCTCGCGCCCGACGATCGCCGAAGTGCTCTCCGACGCGGGTTACAGCACGGGCGCGCTCTCGCCGAACCCGCCCGCCTCGTCGTACTTCGGGTTCGACGACGGGTTCGACTGGTTCGAGGACTTCCTCGCCGAAGATCAGGGCGTCGTCGAGCGGGCCTGGAACCGGATCTTCCGGAGTTCCATCGAGGGCGGCGGGCTCTCGACGTACGTCAGGCTCGCGAAGAACGTCGCCACGAAAGACGAGATCCTGCGGCCGTGGGGCGACTTCTACGACGAGATCATGGCCTGGCGCGAGCGTGTCGAGGAACCGTACTTCCTGTGGGTCTTGCTGCTGGAACCACACCACCCGTGGATGCCCCCAGCCGACTACCAGCAGTGGAGTTCACGGACGGACAAGTACTGCGCGTTCAAGCAGTACTACGAGATGTTCACCGGCGGGTGGGAACCGGAGTTCGACGACGACGTGCACGACAGGCTGGTGAACCTCTACGACGACTCGACCAGGTACGGTGACGCCTTCCTGGAGCGGTTGCAGTCGGATCTGGCTGACGACGACCCCGCCTTTGTCGTCCACGCGGACCACGGCGAGGAGTTCGGCGAACACGGCCGCTACGGCCACCAGCCCTACCTGAACGAGGAACTGATCCACGTGCCGCTGGTGCTGGGCAACGTCGACGGCCCCGACCGCGTCGCCGATCCCGTCGAACTCCGCCAGGTCGCCCCGACGATCGCCGATATCGCCGGTATCGAGGGCCCCTTCGACGCGCCGTCGCTCCTGGCCGACCAGCGACCCTGGGTCACCGCGAAGGTGTTCGCGGACGGCCAGCGTCGGGCCGCCGTTCGAACGCAGTCGGGCAAGTACCTCGCCGACGGCGACCGAGAGGAACTGTACGATCTCGCCGCGGATCCGGGCGAGCACGACGACCGCACTGACGAGTCACCGGCGGGACGGGCGGCGTTCAGCGACGCCCTCTCCCGGCACGTCGCGACCGAGCAGGAGAAGCGCGCCGTGCGCGACGCCAGAACGGAGGTGAGCGAGTCGTGAGCGACGACCGGCCGAACATCGTCCTGGTGACGGTCGACAGCCTGCGAGCCGATCACTGCGGGTTCATGGGCTACGAGAAAGACACGACGCCGAACCTGGATCGAATGGCCGAGGACGGGCTGGTGTTCGAGAACGCCATCGCGCCGGGGCCGGCGACGCCGGAGTCGATGCCCGTAATCTTCACTGGACAGTGGCCGGTCGATCGTGGGAACGAGGCGGCGTCGGAACTCGAGGCGCGTCGCGAGCGCATCCGCGCACACATGAACGCTCGTGAGACGCTTCCGGAGCAACTCCAGCGACTGGGGTATTCGACGGGCGCGTTCACGCCCAACCCGTTCACGTCGCGTCACTTCGGGTTCGATCAGGGGTTCGACCACTTCGAGGACTTCATGGACGAGCAAAATCGCGGGCGGCTCTACCAGCGCGTCTTCAACGGCTTCCTCGAAGAGAGCGGTATCTCGTCGATGGCCCGCGTGTTCATGAACTTCTGGCAGCGCGAAGAGGTGTTCAAGCCCTGGGAGTCATACTACGACGACGCCATCGAGTGGGCGAACGACGCCGAGGAACCGTACTTCCTCTGGGTGTTCCTGATGGACGCGCACAACCCGTATATATCGAGCTCGGAGCATCGCAACCAGTCTCGCCTGCAGGAGTTCCACGCGAACTTCGAGTTCTGGCGACAGAGCCACGAGACGCCCTTTTCCGACGACATGCACGAGAAGCTCCTGACGGCCTACGACGACTCGATCCGGTACTCCGACGCGTTCCTCGGGCGGTTGCGCGAGGACCTGGGCGACGACTCGGTGATCGCCGTCACCGGCGACCACGGCGAGGCGTTCGGAGAACACGGGACGTACGGACACGAGCCGTACCTCTACCGCGAGAACGTACACGTTCCGCTAGTCGTAAACGGAGCTGATGTCCGTTCCAAGAAACGCACTGACACAGTCTCACTTCGATCGCTGCCAACCCTTCTGTCGAATATTGCTGACGGTACCGAGCTATCCGATTCTTGTTTCGCGTATGCGAAGAGCGCACAGGGTGGACGGGACGCGGTGTACGGAGACAAAGCAGGGGTACTGCGCGAACCGGAGGCATCCGACCAGGTAGCGTATCACGGTCCTGGTGGCGACCAACCTGTGGGCAACGCTGACTCGGAGCAGTTAATCAATTATCTTGAAGAATGGCAGCGCCACTTGCGCGAGCGCAAACGGATTGAACGAGCAACAGTGTCGGCCTCTGACAAGGTGAACCTATGAGTCGTAACGTGGTCTTCGTTACGATCGACAGTCTGCGGGCCGATCACTGCGGATTCCACGGGTACGAGCGAAACACTACGCCGACCCTTGACCGGCTTGCCGAAGATGGAATCTCTTTCGAAAATGCGATTGCACCCGGACCGACTACTCCAGAGTCGCTCCCTGCGATGTTCACCGGTCGATACCCAGACCGAGAGGGACGAGAGGGTGGCGGTGCGAACGACAGACAGGGACGGATACGCGAACTGATAGACACGAGCGTGACGATCCCAGAACGATTCGATGCGATGGGATACGAAACAGCGGCGTTCACTCCGAACCCCTGGACATCGCGGTACTTCGGGTTCGACCAGGGATTCGAGTACTTCGAGGACTTCATGGACAAGGATCGTTCGGCGGGTATCTGGGAGCGGATGGTCAGTAGTGGGGGTTCGACGGCGATGGTCGCGACTCGCCTCTTGCTGAGTTGGTTACAGCGCGAGAATACGTTCAAACCGTGGCGGTCGTTCGTAGATGAGGTGGAGGATTGGGTTGATCAGACCGAGAGTCCGTACTTCTTGTGGCTGTTCCTGCTGGACGTACACTTCCCCTATCTCCCGGCAAACGAACGTCGCACTCAATCCCGGTGGCGAACGTACGAGGCAGACCTCCGTCTCTATGCCGAACCACAGGACGAACCATATTCTCCGCGTGTTCACGACCAACTCGTGACCGCGTACGACGATGCACTTCGGGATACTGACGACTGTCTCGAATGGCTCTATGAATTCACGGACGAAACAGAAACGTCCATGGTCGTCACCGCCGATCACGGCGAAGGGTTCGGTGACCACGGGACGTACGGACACCACGACCAACTGTACGAGGAGAACGTCCACGTACCGCTTGTCGTTACCGGTGGTCCATCAGACTCAGTCACGGAACCGATTTCGCTCCGAACGCTCCCACGGCTCCTGACCGATGTTGCCAACGAGGACTGGCCTCAAGTCCGCGAAAAGACACGCCCGTTCGTCGGGACACAGACTGCCGACGAATCGCGGCAGGCGATCCGGGGGACCGACTGGAAATTCGTCCGTTCGGACGACGAGGGAGAACTGTATGTGTTAACTGATGGCGAGGAGCGCCCCCTCAGAGATATGGAGGCTCTTGGAGCCGAGGATCATCTCGTCGAGCAGTGGCACTCGGGCGTTCGGCAAGGACGAGAGATCGACATCGCGGCGGACGAGGTCACCAGAGAGGGGGGGATCTGATGACTATCGTCGTCGCCCATGCGGGCGATCTCAGTAACCCGAGCGGCGGGACAAACCGTGTCTCTGCACTGGCGGCTGGCCTACAGCAAGCGGGACATCAGGTAGTTCTCGTGGTTCCGGAACCGGACGGATCGCTCCCGGACCGACTGTCTGACGTGACGATGTCCATGGTCCCTGTAGAGACGGGTGGTGTCACCAACCAGCCGAAACGAGCGTATAAGATCGCTCGACGGGCAAAGCAGGAGGTCAGTGAACGAGATGGAACCCTTCAGTTCGAGCATTCGACGCTCGCTGGCGTCGGTTCGCTGGTCGGTTGTTCGGAGTATGTGCTCGATATGCATGACCTCGCGTTCCCGTCTCCGCTGTATACCGAACAACCGTTCGGCACACTGCTGAAAGCAGGTGTCCGCTGGATAGAGGGGCGTGGCATCAAGAAAGCAAGACGAGTGATCACCGTATCCGGTCAGATGGCAGATTTAGCGACCGAGGAGTGGTCGGTGTCGAGAGACAGGTTCAATGTCCTGCCGAACGGATACTTTCGAGAGACTGTCGAAGCCGTCACTCCGCGACAAACCGACGGGACGCGAGTTGCGTTCCTCGGGACGTTACATCCCAAACTCGACGTGGAGTCGTTCGTTGAGGTCGCCCGATTCGACGGTGTGGACGAACTCGCGGTCATCGGCGACGGCGCGAAGCGGGAGGCACTGGAGGATGCGGCGCACGACTACCAATCACTGCGAGTCTACGGACAGGTACCGGGCACTGAGGCGTACGACATCATCGCGGGGTCGTCGCTGGCGATCAACCCGCAACGACCGTCCCCGCTGCAGCGAGCTTCGTCTCCGGTGAAACTGTACTATTATGCAGCCCTAGGGGTACCGATGGTCGTTTCAGAGGGTCCAGATGTCGCCGCACAACTGGCCGACGCGGGCGCGGCAGAACTCGTCTCACCGGACGAGCGGTTTCACGAGCGGGTCGGTAGACTGATCACTGACCAGGAGCGTCTTGACTGGATGAGTGAAATGGCGCTTACGGCAGCATCAGACTGGAACTGGCGAGAGCGCGTCCGGGAACTGACGGAAATATACGAGACAATGGCCAATACTTATGCTGATCCTGACGAAAGAGCGATCGAACAGTGACTCGGTTAGACATATGAGTGGACAATTGTCGCGAATAACGAGTCATCATGTCTTCGCCACTGCAGCAGCCCTGCAGGCGATGTTTCTACTGGTCTTCACCGTCGAAGCACTCGGACTGTCTCTCTCGGTCATCAGACCGATCGTGGCCATTGCGTACCTGACTATCGTTCCGGGGTTGCTACTCGTCACGTACTTAGAGATTGACCACGATCTCGTCACGGTCGTCGGGTACGTTGTCGGACTGAGTTTTATCGTGACGATGGCCGTCGGCGGTCTCGCGAGTCTGATACTCCCGAGGCTTGGACTTGAGTCCCCGATGGATCCGCTTCCGCTGGCGATCGAGATGGTTTCCGTTACGACGCTTATCGCAGCCAGTGTCTGGCGGCGAGATCCGGAGTTCGGACTCGAGATTCCTTTCGGAGACTTTCTCGAACCATTTCCCCTCGCACTGCTGTTGCTGCCGTTCGTGAGCCTTCTCGGGACAGTCTACATGAAAGTCACCGACTCGAACATCGTCTTGCTTTATCTCTTGTTGGGGATCGCGCTTTTGCCTATCGGTCTCGTCTGGCGGTCGGAGACGAACCAGTGGTACGGGCTCGCGGTCTGGAGTGTCTCGGCATCCTTGCTCTATCACGGCGGCCTGTGGCCGTTCACAGCTGGGCACCAGCTATCGACTATCACTGTCGAACAAGGGCGGTGGGCAGTGAACTATGGTGACGGTATCGGCACCCTGTTACCGAACGGGGTGCTCTACCCGGCCTACGCTATCCTCGCCGACATCCCAATGAGTATCCAGTTTGAGGTGGTAAACCCGCTGTTTATCTCCCTGTTGCCGGTTCTACTCTACGCGGCGTTCCGGCGACAGACTGACGAGCGGAAGGCACTCGTCGGTGTTTGTCTGTTCATGTTTTCGTTCCCGTTCTACACGCTCTACCCGAACGGTGGTCGGGTTTCGACACCAGTCTTCTTCCTCGCGTTAACTGCACTTGCCGTTAGTGACGAGGTTATTCCCACTAACGTTCGTAGGGTTCTGATCCTCGCCTTCGCGGCCGGGATCGCCGTCTCGCACTATGGGACGGCATGGGTGGTCATGGGAGCGTTCTTCTTCTCCGGCTTGCTCTTGATCGCGGTCAGGGTCGCCGACCGACTGTGGCCAGGGCGCGAACGTCCTGTGGCCGAATCGGAGGGTGGGGGGGTCGGAGCCACCCCTACAGCCGACGGGGGGCATTCAAAACAGGGCCAGGCGCTGGCTGCTCGGACTGGAGGAGCTGGTCTACTTCGCTGGTCGTTCGTCGCGTTCTACACGGCGTTCGCCATGGCGTGGTATCTCTACACGGGGCTAGGAGGGAAGTTCAAAACATTGCCGAACCACGTCATTGGTGGGTTACGCGAGGCGCTTTATCAGGACGAGCTTTCGGGGACTGCGGTCCGCTCAGCCACGAAGAACTACGGCTCGTTTTCGATCTCGACGGCGAGACAGATTTACATCCTATTCGGCGCGCTCATGGCCATTGGTATTGTCTACATTGCGTGGAAGCGCGTGGTTCGTGACGAACGCGTCGTCGACGACGAGTTTCTCGCGCTCGGTGCTGGCTTCCTGGCCATCCTTGCGACTGCCTTCCTTCCCGTGAGCACGGGATTCAATACCGCTCGCGTAATGATGATCGTGTTCACGTTCACGGCGCCGTTCGCGGTGTTCGGTGCCGATGCGATCGTTGGCGTGCCGATGCGCCTCTGGAAGCGAGTTACTGACCGTGCGTCGGATTTCGGTGAAGAGAGGGACTCTGGCTTCGGACACCCCTCTCGTTCTGGTCGCGTCGTCGCTGTGGGGCTCGCTTCTCTGTTGGCTGTATTCTTGCTGCTCAACACCGGAGTTGTTTCAGAGGTAGCTACCAAGGGCTACGCTCCGAGTACTTCCGTGAGTCAAGAGCGATTGTCAAATAGTGAGGACCCCATTGAGCGATCCAAGGCCAGCGAGTGTCTCGGCTGCAGGGTCCAGACTCATGTATGGATTTTCGACAACCGTGGCACTAACGTTTCTCTCTATGGAGATGATCTAGCTGGCGCACAGGTTGACTACTACAGGGGAGAGATATCTGGAGAGGTCAATGGAGTACCATCGGGGTCAAGTTACAGTTCAATTTGGGAGGTTCGTAACGGAAAACATGGGCCCGCGTATCTCGTTCTTCTTCCGCACAATCTCGATACGGATGGGGTTTTTGTAACTGGGAAATATGACTGGCGCGCGCTTAGTACTGCTACGCCAATATTTAAAAACTCCTCAGTAATTTATTCCACTGGATATAATAAAATATACTTAACAAAATCCTCATATACAACCTAATAAATACCTCTGTTGTGAGCACTGCCAACTTCTGGTTCTCTTCAGTTGGCGTTTATCGGTCAAGTGCTTGATTCGTTCTCTCGTGGTCATAGTGGTGTCTAAAGCGTCTTAGCTACTGCTTCGATCTCTTCTGATTGCCCCGCCAGAATGAATGGAATGGTTGATCCCCTTTGTTACCGTCTCGAATCGTTTTTCATGTGCTGGCGGTCAAATTATACAAAAGTGACTATTTTGTGGCTTCCAAGCAGCATTGTTTGCCTCTGTCGGGAAGTAACGAAATATGGGTTCTATTGATTAAATATCACCTCACAATATTCTGGGAGGGTAATCTTGACCGTTTTATCCAGCGCCCTATTTTAGACCGGATTATTGGCTTATAACCATGCGACGAATATAGTAACGCCCAGATCGTTGGGTCAGTATTGATACTATCGTAAGCCCCTGTATATCTGATTTTCCCTCTCACATCCTCGTTTCTCACTCTTATTATCGAACTCAGATCAAAATAATGTAATATGCAAATCTTACTAGGGTATTTGATAGAATGGGTTGGATAATTATACTTCTTATCTAGTTCTTGAAACTCCACATCTTGACTTAATAAACCTAAAGCCACTTGGTCCGCGTTTTTCTTAGAATCACTTGCAAATTGAAATACTTCTTCGGTCCAGTCCAACCATTGCTCCCCGATCGCGTCCCGAGCAATTACGACACCGGCATTGTAATATGGTCTTATTTTTTGTTGATCTACAACTGTTGTAATTGTATGTTCTGGAATCTCTAAACCGAATCGATCATACAATGCCTCCCAATCTTCTTGTGAGTCAGATGATGTCCAGTACTTGTCAGTAGCTATATTAATTGGTACTGCAAGCAGATCAGAGTCTACATCCATCCTAATATTATTCAGTACCATTGTGTCCGTATCAACCAATAATGTATACTCACTCTCACCACGGCGTTGTGCTTCTATCAGTCCTTGAATTTTTGCAGAAATTGGATAATCCGGTATGGGAATATCCTCCGTAATGATACTATGTTTCCCCTCTAATTCCCGTAATATTGACCCATCGATATTTTGTATCTCAGACTCAGGTATAAATACGAAAGACTGATCAAAATTTCCATATGACCGAATACTTCGACTGAGATATATTGATTGTGTAGCTAGCTTTCCTTTCCCACTAGTAAATACAATGTCCATATTGAATGCTTAGACGTAGCCGAGCTCTTCCAAGCGTGACTTAGCCTGTGCTTCTACATTTTCGTCTACAACATTGACATTTCGGCGATCAATCGAACTTTTAATTTCTTCATATCGACTGATCATCTTTTTCTTCTCACCCTCGCTCCTTACAATAAATCCTCCATTAATTGTCTCGTACCCGTAATTGCCTTCGCTGGTTATGATCGCTGAAAGCGGCTTATCATAGTATCCATATTCGACTCCGTTTTCCGTGAGGGTTTCGTAGTGCCATGGTATCAAACCATGATACTCAATTAATCTATCTTCTGATTTATCGTTATCAATCAAATTTTGTCCTCTTGACTCAATTGGTATCCCAATTAGGTCTGTTATTGTCTTATGCACGTCCAGAATACTTGCAGTTTTATGTCTTGTTTTATTCTTGATTCCATCTCCACTAACGACAATAGGAATATGTGTTAGTTGTGGATAAACACCGAAGACATGATGCCAGAATTTGTTTTCACCCAATAACTCACCATGATCACTTAGTGTAATCACATAGTCAAATTTATCAGTAAGGATTGGGAATAATTTCTGGTATTTCTTATTCAGGTATTCTACTGATCGTCTATATGCGGCACATATATACTCTTCATTCTCTATCGAATTATCAAATGATTTATATATATCGTAATTCACACTTGAATTGTCTTTTGGTGCGTGATATGGCGTATGTGCTTCAACTGTATTAAATAGCACAAATTCATTGTCGCCGAAGTCTGTCTTCTTGACTCGGTTTATAATATCGTTCATTCCACCTTCTGCACCTGAATCTCGCCATTCTTCAAAGCCTTCAATGAGTGCGGTAAGGGTGGGGGAATCTGATTTTATGCAGTGGTTCACTGCTCGTAGAAGTTTCCAATCTTCATCATCATCTAACCCAGACATGAAATCTGACCAATCGATATTATGATCTGGGTTGATACTTCCTCTAGGGACGAATTGATCAAAACCTCGAGACCATCCATCGGTGAATGAAAGCATTGCGTTAGCCGTATAACATCTTGTTGTATACCCCGTTTCTTGAAGAATTTCTGGAAGAGTGTCTCCCGGACAATCTAGTGATGGGGATTTAGCGTGAACACCCACTTCACTAGGGTACTTGCCAGTGAACAATGATGCGTGGGCAGGTATTGTCCAGTGTGAGGTCGAATAGGCGTTTGTGAATTTTTGTCCAGGTATCCAATCGAATTGATCAAAGTGATCGTATCGCAGTGTATCTAATACCACTACTGCAATGGATGTCATAGAGCAATCATCGGTCTGATTCAAATTAAAGGCTATCAATATGTACGCTGTGAATGTGAGTCCTATGGCCCTCTGGATAACTAAAAAATACAATTAATCTTTCTGAATTCTATTTAGAATCATGCGCACAGGGGTCAGCTCCATTCCGATTCGGTCTTCGAAAAGCAGCAATAATTTCTCATCACGTTGTTCCAGTGCAAATCGCACGATTACAACTGGATAAATAAGCCCAACTAGTAGTATTGTTGTCCAAACAGGCAACCCGGTTAATAACGCTGTTCCCCATCCAACAACAGATGCAGCACCTATGATTCCGGCAGGTTTGATAATGTATTTATCGATTGGATGTAGCCGATACTTGTAGTATACTATTGACATGCCGAATATATCGCCAATAACTGATGAAATAGAAAGTGCAAGGGCACCCCCCGTAATGCCAAATATTGGAATCAATATGTAGTTAGCAGCTATATTTACTATAACTTCGACAAAGACTCTATATGAGGCAATACGACTATCGCCAAGTGCGACAAGCGTAATACCGTTGAATCCTGCAATCATTGCAAACATTTTGCCTCCAGCGATAATTCTTAATGCGAGAGTTCCATCTGAATATTCTTTACCAAATAATAAGTTAATGACAATATCTGGAGCAAAGAATAGGACGGTGAAAATTGGGATCGAGATCATCACCACCCATTTGGTTAATCCCTGATATGTTGATAGCATTTCTTGGTATTTTTCTTCCTCGTTAAGCCGGGTCAATACTGGGGGCAAGAGAAATGAAATAGTCGCGACAACAGCAGTCATCAAATTTCCCAGTTGAAGTGCAATATTATAGTTGCCAACTCTTGACGACTCTAAAAAATATCCTAACATATATATGTCTATATTCGAATTAAGAAATCCCATTCCTTGCATTGCGATTAGTGGTATTGAAAATGTTAAAACAGAGCGATACATCCTTACTGATGGCCCTCGTATTCTTGGTAAAAATCTCAACGATAGTACAATTGCAATTAGGCCCGCTATTATTGCTGATCCCGTTTGACCTGCTACAGCGCCACCGGCTTCGAAGCCACCCAGCACTAACCCACCGATTAAGAGCATCCGTGAACTGGGTTGTACAAGTTGGTTTACTATTGCGTGGGTTTTCGCATCACGCGTACCGCGCGCTAGTGCCACTGCGTTATTTTTGATGACAATAAATGGAACGCCCGCTGATGCAATTCGAATTAATGGCGTAATTGCACTTTCGTTAAACACATGTTGTGCAATGATTGGTGCTGATAGGAATATCATGCCACCTGTTATACATCCAGAAACTATACTAATCACAAAACCTGCACGGACAACCCCTCTAGCCTTTTTTCTGTCATCCTCATATTTGGGAAATTGCTGCATGAGGCCATCATCTAGACCAAGTGTGGCAATCAATCCTGAAATATTAAGAACCGCAAGAGCTAATACAACCTCTCCGTATGCAGTCTGTGTAAGCAACCTAGCCATCACAATCTGAGTCAGAAAACCGAATCCTAGCGCTATAATCTTGCTACCAGATACTAATATTCCTCCAGAGAGAATTTTAGCAAGGGATTCATCCGATCCATCTTCTGAAGACCCATCCATCTGTTTTGAACGTGATCGTCAAGGATGTATATTTGCTGTTATCTGAACTCTCCACTGTCTAGTTTAGCATTTCGTCTGCTGGCGTTCGTCTGTTGAGCGATTGATGTAGTCGTTACTGATTGTGGCACTGTCTAGTTCTGGATCTCGTCAGCTATCGTTCGTCCATCAAGTGCTTGGTTTAGCTTCGTGGCTGTAGTGGTGTCTGAAGTGTCGTAATCACTGTCTGGTGATTACTTGACTGCCCCCGGTAGGTGTGGAAGCGGTCGATTGGCATGGTGACGGTCTGGAACTACTTTTCGACGTGGTTTCAGGTTCGGTAGTTGAGCTGACCGCTCAATTCGTGATGTGCAAAGGCAGTCAAATCACCATCAACATCGACGAGAAACTCTGTCTCGGCGAGATTATGTTTCTCGGTGAGGGGTGGAGGAACGGCGTCCTCAGAATCTGCCATTTCTGTGGGCTGTACGAGAGCTCTGTTCTCGTGAACGCTGTTGGATCGGTCTCACGGCGGCTAAAAATATCAATTTCAAAAAATAAATTTGAGTCGGTATCGACCGCCGCGTAGGACCATTTTTGTTTCCATCGACAGTACCATTAAATTATTAGATTGCGTCGATATATGTCGGCAAAACAAAGAAGTTGAAGCGGGTGAGTAGCGGTTTGGATGAACGTTACCACCCGCTTCACCGAGGAGATTGTGTCGCTGCGAAAAAGCTATTGCGACGATCCTGACGAAACTGTCGCCCCAGAAGGCGGCGACAGCTTCGCAGAGTACGCGATGATCTCCCTCCACAGACTGCGGATTTTCCTCGACGAGACCTACGAGATGATTATCGATCGGCTGGAGGTGATACCGCCAAATATGGATATCCTCGGGCTTGAGGCTGACGATCTCTCGTATCCATCGACGTTGAATAAGTGGTTCGATACGATCGTGATGCAGGTCTGGCGAGTGTTGCTGAGCCACTCGGCACACCTGCACTCGCCATCGCCGCACGTGGCCGTTCACGCGATCTATTACAAGCGATCACCAGCGAGCAAACACTACTGCGACTGCACGAACTACCGCGTTCAGATTGTCGAAGCGACAAAACTCGTCGATACAGAGACGCAAGCGATTTTGCACGTGCATTGTACGACCACCCGAGAAGGAAGCGACGCGGACGTGTGTGTGCAACTCGCCCGCCGGTACGCAGGTGAGTTGCAGACCCTTGCCGCGGACAAAGGCTACGACAGCCAGCCACCCCGTGAGACGCGCCGAGACATGGGAATACACCCACTCGTGAAACATCGCGTCTTCGCTCCGTACGGCCACGCGCACAACGCACGAATCGAGGACGATCTCTACAACCAGCGCTCAATGACAGAAACGGTGAACTCCTCGGTCAAGCACTCGAACGGCTCCGCCGTCCGTGCACGTGAATGGTACCGTGAGTTCGTCCTGATATGTACGGTCTACAACATCAAGCAGTACGTGACCACCAGATTCCTACGCCTTATGGCGATTCAATGGAGACGAACTATTAGATGTCCTGTCCCAAGAGTTACCGCTTTAATATCAATTCAATGTTTTCCCACTCGTCCCAATCAATTTCTAAAAGGTCGATCAAACCATCCAGATATTTGGGATCCTCTAACCGGGGTTCGTACACAGCTAAGGAACATTCAAATCCTGCCTCACGAAGTGTTTCGACGGTCCACGACAGTGTTTTCTCGTCCCGCAGCCGACGATGGAGTTCGATGAAAAGTACGAGACTGGAGTCAGCATTGAGCAGTTCGCTCATCCCCTCCAAGATCTCAGCTTCGTATCCCTCAACGTCCATCCGGACTACATCGAGATCCGCAGGCTGAAGATCGTTCTCGATTAGGAACTCGTCGACGGCGTACATATCAACCGTTATCGAGTCGCCAGTCGCCCCGAACTCAGGTGCCGCTTCGATCCGAGAGCAATTCGATTTTGTGCTCAAGTTGAGGGTCGCGTCTCGGGTTTCATTTCCGAAGGCACCCTGTATAACCTGGATCTGGTCTTCGTAATCGTTCGCCTGAATTCCACGAGAGAGCAATTCGAGGTTTCGAGGGTCAGGTTCGACTGCGTAGATGTCAGCTTGGTCGCCCAGAACCGCAGCCTCGATGAACGCATAATACCCGATGTTTGCACCACACTCCAGCACGGTCACGTCGTCGTTCGATTTATCCCGAAGGCGCTTCAGTTCGGAACGCAAGCCAGCGACGGCCTGCTCTTCCCGAGAACCCCAGCGGGCCAAGATAGTCGAAATACCTTCGTCGTTCATATCTAAGCTCATCTGGTTTCCTTGGATTTCCCGAACCAGGACGCTATCATGGTCAGCTTTCAGTTTCTGATAGGCAGTGAGCACGTCAGGCCCAGGGATTGAACATACGTGTAGCGCGGCCTCCAGTGGATACCCCTTCTTCATTAGGTGGGAGACGGCTCTCGAATGCGACCGAAGCACTGTTTTCGCGAGGTCTGGCTCCGAGGATGCCTGCCGGACCTTTGATAACATAGTTCCAATATACTAACTTAGATATGGATAAATCCACTGGAAGGCACTGTCTAGTTCTGGACCTCCTGGGCTGGCGTTCGTCTGTCGAGTGCTTGGTTGGGCCGTTCGTGGTTGTAGTGTTGTCTGCAGCGTCGTAACCAATGTCTGGCGCTCGCTTGACTGCCCCGCCAGTATGTGTGAAAGCGGTCGATTTGCATGGTAATTGTCTGGATCCATTTTTTGATGTGGTTCCGAGTTCGTTAGTTGAGCTGACCGCTCAATTTGAGACGTGCGAGGGAAGTCAGATAGCCGCCAGCATCGACGAGAAACTCTGTGACGGTGAGATCGTATTTGTGGGTGAGGCGATGTAGGAACGCCGCTGCGGGGTCGGTCCCGCGACGGCCGACCACGTCGATTTCAAGCAATACTTTGAGTTGGTGTCAATCGCGGCGTAGAGTCACTTTTTTGCCGTCAACTTCCATCTGTGTCTCGTTGACCGCGACCCACGACGGCGACGCCATCGGTGGGTGTCGCTCTGCGCTTCAGACAGCGTGTGAACCCAGTTCCAGACCGCGACGTGAGATCGATCGACACCTAGCGGGTCTAAGATGGCGACCGTCTCCCTGACCGACAGTCCCGCAGTGTGGAGACGCACCCCAAACCACTGGACGCGTGTCGGTGTACGCTCATCCTCCCAAACGTCTTGATTGTCCTCGCCCAACGTTTCTTTGGGGAGGGCTGCGAGTTGCATGGACACTTCTCGCTACGGCCACCTCGTTCCTCAATCCCTCAAATAGACAGCGCCGTGGAAACTGATTTATCTGTGCTCCGTTTGTAATTGATGTAACGCTCTGTTCGGAGTCGGATGCAGACATGAAAATTGGACTCATTGTGCTGGATACGCTTCGCTACGACACTGCTAATCGCGAGATTTCGACGCTTAGACATCAATCGGACCACGCGTTCCAGAATGTCCACTCTACGTCACGGTGGACTGTCCCGGCGCATGGTTCGCTGTTCACTGGCTTGTACCCTGCCAAGGCAGAGACGATCTCCGATGACCGTTATCTCGACACAGATCATCCAACGATCGCGGATCAATTCTCGGATGCCGCATACGCCACGTATTGTCTGAGCAACAACGTTCACATCGATCCGTTCTTCGGGTTCACACGTGGGTTCCAGTCGTTCACCCGTGGTCCGGCACTCGCAAAACGTCCTAGCGGACGCAATCAGGTGTTCGACTGGGATGAACTCTTTTCGAAACTCGACGACGGACCGATCAAATATGCACAGGCAGTAAAAGCGATCGTCGAATCTGATGCACCGACGATTTCGACGATCAAGACTGGCTTCGAAATGGCCCGCGCACCGCCAGTCAACCAAGCGACGAACGATATCAATTGGTTCCTCGACGAGTTCGACTCTATCGCTGACTCTCCCCCGGACGACCTCTTCCTGTTCGCGAATCTGATGCCCACTCATTACCCATACGACCCGCCAGAGAAATACTGTGACCTCGAACCGCTCGACACCGACCCACTTGAACTCACGCTCCGCGACGACCCTGTTACCGACGAGGAACATGAACGTCACCTCCGAAACTACGAGGGCGCAGCACGCTATCTCGACGACGAACTCCCGCAGGTGATCGACGCGATTGACTGGGACGCATTGTTCATCGTCGGCGATCACGGTGAGCTGTTCGGCGAACACGGCATTCGTGGTCACGAGTACGGGATGTACGAAGAACTCACGCACGTCCCGGCGCTCGCGTTCGGCAACGAAATCCCCGAAGGCGAGACCGACACTGTCGCGAGCCTCCTCGACGTTCACCGCACGTTGCTCGACATCGCTGGCATCGAGCCACCGAGTCACGTCCGCGGTGAGAACCTGTTCGAACTCTCCGAAGACGACGATCGGGCCGTCTACGCCGAGAGCGTGGGCTGTGGCCAGTACGATCCCGACGCCCAGGGGACTGCTGCGAAAGTGCCGCCATCGTGGGGCGAAGAGCACTACATGTTGCGAACGGACGACGCGATGCTCATCCACGACAAGGACGGAACCAGGGTCGTCGACACCGACGACGGAACCGAGATTGAGGACAGCGGACTGGAAGAGCGTGTCGAGCGACTCCGGGCGGACCTCGGTGACTACGGTGGAGACGAAGAGTCGTCAGCGGACGACGTACCAGACGAGATCGAAGACCGCTTAGAACACCTCGGCTACAAGTAACAATGTCTGACCCGCTCCGCGTCAACTTCTTCACGCTCACGCCCGGCGGCGGGTCCGAGCACATCTACCTCGCAGCCCTCCGAGACGCCCTCACCGACCGCGAGGTCGTCTCGGTGGAGGACTGGCGCGACGCCGACGTGGTCCACCTCTTCGAAGTGAACGCGCTCACGACGGAGACGATCAAAGCATTCGAGTTCCCCACACTCCTCCGCATCCTCCGTTCGGACACCCCACTCGTCATCTCGACAGACGACCTGTACTTCTCGGACGACCCAGAGCTCACCGTCAGACCGGAACTCTACTCGCTCAACCACTGGCTCCAGCGCCAGCTCTTCGGGCGCGCCGACGCGATCATCGCCATCTCGGAGAGCGTTCGCGGGCGACTCGAACCCCACGTCACAAACACGCCGATTCACGTCGTACGCCACGGTGTCGACGACGACTATCGCGACTCCTACACCCCTACGGACGACCCGTTCGTCCTGCACGTCTCGCTGGCGGCCCCGCGGAAGAACCCCGAGGCGGTCGTCGAGGTCGCCGAGCGACTCGACGGCCGCATGGTCGTCGCGGGCAGCGGGTGGGACGAGCGGCTTGCCGACGTGCCAGCCGTCGAGACGCCGGGGTTCGTGCCCGAGGACGAACTGATCGGCCTCTACCACGACGCGTCGGTCTTCTACTTCCCGACGTTGCACGAGGGGTTCGGCCTGCCCGTCCTCGAAGCAATGGCAGCCTCCACGGCGATCGTCACGTCGGACGTGTACTCTGTGCCGGAGGTCGTCGGTGACGCCGCTCTTCTGCACGATCCCCACGCCGTCGATGACCACTTTCTGGAGATCGAGCGACTCCTCGACGATCAGGCGCGACGGCACGAGCTTGCAGAACGGGCTCACGAGCGCGCCGCAGAGTTCACGTGGGCCGACGCCGCTGCGGAGACCCACGAGGTGTACCGATCGGTTCTCGATAGCCTCCTGTGAAGCACGTTCGCGTAGCGATCGTCGCTTTTGGTCAACGGCACAGCTATTCGGAGAGTGTCGTAACAATGGCATCACAAAATTCGATTCGCCGACAACTGATCAACAGGTCCGGAAGCATGAGTATCGGATAGCTGGATTCGTCGTACTAGTTGATCACACTCTGTTGTTGTCAAAGAAGCCGAGACGGATTGCACACTGTTTATCCTCTTTGAAGTAATCAATGAAGGCTTAATGTGAGACACCGAGAACGAGGCGAGCGATGTGAGCGAGAGCTATACTGGATGGGTGTCAGTTTCCGGTGATATCTGGAGCGGTTGTCGGTGATTTCTCCATATCATCGTAGGAACGAGAAATTCCACTTGGCACTGTCGTCTTCGACGGGTTCACGGTCGGATTTAACTTAACGGACTCGAGTTTGAGATGGATAGCGTAGATTAGTTAATATTAAAAGAAATACATAGAATAATATAACTAAAGATTATATATTAATAAAGGGTGGATTTAATACCGGTTGGTCAAGACCAGCCCAGCCATGTTCGCGACCGTGGCCTGCACAAGCCCGCAACCGATGTGTGAAATAAAAATTCTGTAGAGTGATTCAACTTCCAATTCAGATATTTTGTTGAGTTCGCCACAGCGTTACAAATATCCCAAACAACTCCGCTCTCAATCTTAGCTACAATATTCTACCATTTCTCACAACCACTGCTAAGCGGAGAACATCCGTAAACTCTACTTCTAAGCAACGAGTTCACTAGAATATGGGTGGATTCTGTAAAGCGTGGTGGGTACTCTGTTGGCAAGAACATGGGTGGAAGTCTCTCTGGAGATATCCATTCGGAATAGTCAAAGCGATACCGTACTTCGTAGCTTTCCGAGTTACAGATTTTGAGGATAACTCTTAGACAGCTTATCTGGGTGACAGTTAGGTTAAGAGAGTGAACCTATTGGTTACAAGCGGCATTGCTATTGTTTTGACCATAAATATGGTATTCGCCAATCTGAGTACTCTGTTGGTAATTCCGTCGGATTGCGATAATAGTATCTTCTGTCCAGTAACTGTCTTCTGCTTCTGCGAGTGTGCGTTTTAACACAATACATGAGATATTTCCACGCCTGAGGCGTTCGGTAAGTAGCGAACCATTCCAGGTACCTTGCTCGGCCAATTGATTAAGTAGCAATGGATCATTCGTTATAGCCCGGTCACTATGGACTGTGAGGCCAACATCTTCAGAGAGAACAGGTCCATTGATTTCAGACACATTTGAAGCCACCGCAGATGCACCTGTTGGTGCTTGAACCGGTGCTAAGACGGTCGCAGCCGCAACTGAAGGTAGTAGTAGTTGTGCTGAAAGGAAAACTGTGAGAATTTGACCGGCTGTAAACTGAGAGCTCAGTGAAACCTTACCCACTTTTGGAACAATAAGCCCAGCGAATAAATGAAGCGCGAGTAGCAATTCGAGAGCGTGGTTAAGTGAGGTGCCAGATCGGGTGAGATAGAAGACCGTTAGAATGAATGCGACAGTCACATATACGAACGGAAAGGACTGTGGTGAGATTTTTGACCGATTTGAGATTCCTGCTAGCGTCAGCGCTCCTAGCAGCGGAGAGACGACCGCGACGAACTTCGCCAGTCGTGTCAAAGAATGGTAGATTGAGAATGAAACGGATTGGTTATATTCTACTAAATGGGTCCAAGCAACTCCATCGGAAAGAACGACCAATACCCCGAGTATCGACAGACCAATAATTCCTGTGAGGATGCCAAATTTCACTGAGCGTATATATCGATGATTAATAAATTCCGTTACCGCAATCGCAATTGGGAGGGCTATGAGACTCTGTTTCGTAAAAAGCATCGCAACTAACAGGATCGAGACGGTGAGGAGTTGTTTTTGGCCTTCTAACCGGAGATAAAACGCTATTGCTGCAGATCCAAATGCAACTCCTAACATGTCGACTCTCGCAAAAATCCCATATTTGAATCCTACTACAGGACTTAGAAGGAATGCGAGTCCAAGAACGATCGGCAGAACCGTGTTACAATCTCCTCGAATATTCCTAATAGATGTTATGAGAAAGAAAGTACTGATTCCTGCAGCAAGCAAAGAAACGAGGCGGCCAGCAAAAAATGGATCGTCAAGGAGTTGTGTCACACCAGCTGTGACGGTAGCGTAGATTGGTGGATAGATGCTGAGTATGAATGGTGGTTCCTGTAACGGCTGGTAAAACTGCCCAAGATGTGTGGACAAATATAATGTGGTACCCTCTCCGTAATTCACTTCAAATGGCGTAGTGAATGCCGCAGTAAGATAGAAGACGAGCGCAACTACCGATGGCATTGCTGCAATTGCGAATAGCCAGAATGAAGATATCTGATCTCCCCTCCAATTGAGCTTACCTTTCATACCGTCATCATCTAAAAATCGAGGTGTAAAATGGGTTCGGATCGGGCTGAATATGATGAGGGGCAATACTATTATAAACTCCTTGTCATATTATTATATAGTTGGTACGAATATGGCTAGTCGTCAACAGCACGTCGCCTGTGAACCAGTCCACGTCCCTGGCGGATGAAAGGGCGAGCCGAGCTCGCGCCCGTTCGAGTCGCCTGAGCGGGCCCTATCCGAGCGAGTGACACGAGCGAGGATATCCCGGTCAGCGACCGTGAGCGCGGCGAGGGCTTCAGTGTTCACCGGTCGCGATGCGAAGTAACGGTGCGTCAGTTGCAGCCAAGAACGTTCCACCCCTCAACCACAGACACCGTCACGCCCCATCGAGCACCGTCTCGAACAGCTCTAGTTCTTCGTCCCGGGAAATGTACTCGGCGTCCATGCAGGCGTGCAGTGCTTTGCTCAGGAGTTCCGTGTCGACGTCGTCCCCGGACTGCGACCGCTCGTCGGCGGCGAGACGTTCTTCGAGCGTGTTGACGCGCTCTACCAACTCCTGCACCGTCGTCGCCGAAGCACCCTTCTCCGATCCGTTCGTCGACGGGCCGTCCGGGCCAGCGACGGGTTCGTCCAGTACCCGGTCGACGAACGCGCGTCGCGACTGCCAGTCGAACCCTGAGATGTCGTTGACGCGCTTGGAGATGGTCGCGCGACTCACGCCGAGCGTGTCGGCGATCTCGGCCTGCGTCGCGGTCGGGCGTTCACGGATCGCGTGCAAGGTCTCGCGCTGGCGTTCGGTCAACTGCGACGGTGCGTCGACCGTCTCGCCCCCGCTTTCCTGGGGGTTCGCTTCGTCCGGTTCGGTGTTTGATTCGTCCGGTTCGGGTTGTTCGGTCGGCTCGCCGGTGTCGGGGGTCTCTCCGGTCGCGTTCTCCACGGCGGTCGCGCCGTCGGCGACGGCCGTCTCGCCGTCGGGAGCGCCGCTCGTCTCGTCGTCGGCGGGATCGCCGTACTCGTCGAGGACCTGTGCGACCAGTTTCTCGGAGGCACCGCTCACGTCGTCCGCGATCGCCGTCGTCGACGCGGTCGGGTTCGACGCCGCGATGTCGAGGATCTTCTTGTGTATCAGTGCGCGCGGTTGCGCCGATCCGGCTCCACCAGACCCGGAATCACTGCCGTCGTCGGCTCCATCCATACCCATCAGTTACGATGTTGATCTGTCTGCTTATTAATATGGTCACTAGTTTCACACTGCGAAGACGCGTACCGTGTCGCTGTGTTCACGTAATTCACGCTTACTCTGATTATAGATAATTACGATCAACAGTAACGTTTGTAACTGTTTTCCGGGACCTGCAGCGACGCCGACGCGACGGGAATCGACTCGTTCGAGGGTTCAGACGACGGGATCGCGAATGCCAAGATGTCGTCCCCGTTCGAGTCGTCCCACAGGGGCAGCAACTAAGCAGTCGTTACGCCCACTCCTGGGCGAGTCCTCACCGTCAGGTTCCGACGAGAGCCGACCGCACACACCATTCAGGATATCAACACGTTATATTCCTAGATGGCCATTGTCGGACACGACTATACGTGCGTGACTGACACACAGTCGTATGGCCGACGAGAACGTCACGTACGTCACGAAAGCCTGTGCCTACATCGTCAGGGACGGGTCGGAGTTGCTGGTGTTCGAGGGACCGGGCCACGACGGGCTCCAGATCCCGAAGGGAACGGTCGAAGGTGGCGAGACGCCACGCGAGGCCGTGTACAGGGAGGTCATCGAAGAGAGCGGGATCGCGACGTTCGGGCAGCTCACCCACCTCGTCACCGACGTGTGGACGCGTCGGGAGTCACCGCCACGGCGGTACGTTCGACACTTCTACGCCCTCACGGTCCACGAGCCGCGCGACGCCTGGACTCACACCGTCACTGGATCGGGCGCGGAACGCGGCACGGAGTTCGACTGTTTCTGGGTCGAACGTCCGACCGAGGCCACTTTCGCGCTCGACCTCGACGACTACGTCCACGCGCTGGGCGGCGTCACCAGCGGCGACGGAACGGCCGGCGTCGCCGCCGACTGATTGAGCACTCGCGAATCGAAAACGCGGGTCCGGCGTCGGTCTCACCCGGCGTCGCGAACTCGGACCCACAGCCGGAGCGTCTGGTCGGGTTCGCCAGTCGCCCGCTGGCCCTTGTAGAGTCGGAGTTGCAGGCGATGCTCACCCGCCGACTCGGGGCTAAAGGAGACGTTCGACTCCCACGTGGCTTCGTCGTCGACGGTCACCGACCGGTCGAGAATCGTCTGTTCGGAGAGGTTCGCCTCGAGCCGATAGCGCTGTGTACCGTGTTCGTGGTTCGTGAGCCCGACGACGAACCGGCCGCGCTCACCGACGGTGAGGTTCGTCGGGTAGTCGGTCGCGTTGCCGCCCGGTCCGAGGACGTAGAACTCGGTGTAGGGGTCGGTCGTCTCGGGCGGGTTGGCGGCGACGTACACCACGCCCGTGAGCGACGCGGCCAGCAGGACGAGCAACACGATCGTGAGCGTGCGCTGGATCGGGTCTGGGGGGAGGAGCCCCGGCTCGGCCGTGGCGCCAGAGCGGTCGTCGTCGGACGGTTCACTCATCCGTTTGCTCCGTCCGCTCGGTGAGTGTGTTCACGTCGGCCGTCGAGAGGCGACAGGCGGCAAAAACGGTTCCGGAGCATCGTCGCGTCACTCGGCGATCGCGCTCATGAAGAACGAGCCGAAGATCGTCTGCAGTCCGAGGACGATCGCCGTGAACGCGATGATGTCGCTGGTGAACAGCGGGAGCTGTGAGAACCCGCTGGCTGCCCACTCGAAGAGCAGGTAGAGCGCGTACGCCGACCCGAGCGTAAAGAGCGCGAGCCCGGTGACGACCCCCTGTTCGAGCCGGAGGTTCTCCGTGATCCACGTCGTCACCCGATCGCTCGGCCGGCGGATCGGGTCGCTGGCCACCGTGGCGAAGACGCCGAAGCTCCCGATCTGGTAGCCCACCAGCGTCAGCAGGCTGCCCGCGATCAGCGAGTGGGTTCCCAGGTGCAGCCCCGCGAGTTCGACGCCGCTGTAGGACAGCCCCATCACGAGCAGTCCGAGCGCGCCGAACACGAGTCCGGGGATCGAGAACAGGTACCCCGGCGCGTTCAGGAGCATGAAGCGGACGTGACGCCACCCGTCACGGAAACTCTCCAGGGTCGCCTCGCCCTCGCGTTCGTGGTACGTGATCGGGACCTCCTCGATCGTGAGGTCGCGCGCGCCTGCGTCCATGATCATCTCGCTGGCGAACTCCATCCCGGTCGTGTCCAGGTCGAGTTCCGCCAGCGCCCGCCGGCTGAACACGCGCATCCCGCTGTGAGCGTCGCTGACACCCGCGTCGTAGAAGGCGTTGAGGAAGCGCGTCAGCAGCGGGTTGCCGACGTACTGGTGGAGCGGCGGCATCGCACCGTCCTTGATCTCCCCCTCCAGCCGACTGCCCATCACCATGTCGGCGTCGCCTCGCGAGACCTTCTCGAAGAGCTTCGGCAGCTCCTCGAAGTCGTACGTCGTGTCGGCGTCGCCGATCGCGATGTACTCGCCCCGGGCCCGCTCGAAGGCGTAGCGATAGGCGTAGCCGTAGCCCGGTTCGTCGGGTTCGACGACGATCGCCCCGTTGGCCGCGGCGAGCTCGGGCGTGCGGTCGGTCGAGCTGTCGCTGATGATGATCTCGGCCGTGATCTGGAGCTCCTTGACCGCGTTTTTGATCCGGTTGATACACTCGACGATGCCTGCCTCCTCGTTCAGTGTCGGCATGACGACACTGAGGACGGGTTCCAGATCGCTCTCCTCGGGGAGGATCAGGTCCGTCTCGACTGACACCTCCTCTTGTTGGCGCTGTCGTTGGCCGGTCTCACTGCCGATCTGTTTTTTTGTACTCATCTATACCCCCCACTACCGTTCCGTACGCCCTTCGATGGGGCTCGACCCGCATTCCACACACGCGTAGACACCATCCACCGTTTCGACCACCGGTGCGTTGCACGAAATGCACTTCAACGTCGAGCCACGGGCGCTCCGTGGATATCGAGCCATTCCTTCATCAGATATCTCAATTTGAGACACTATATAGCTGTTGGCTTGCTTGAATGTTACCCGGTTCTCGAAAATGTGCGTGACTGCGGCCGTATCTATGTATATTTTTGAACGAGAGATTGAGTATTTTAGAATTGATACACGGAACGTGGAGCTGAATTGACCCACATCTCACAGGAGACCGTCACGTTTCGTTCCGCGACTGTCGAACGGGAGAGCAGGTGCTAAGTTCAGTGTGTGATCGGCGGACTCACAGGGGAGCTACTCTCTCGCTGGGACGATACTGGGCGACCGTGAACCGATTCACGGTGCGTGAAATCACGTGACGGGCTTCTCGTCACTGTTCGCACGACTGGCTGTGGCTGTGGTCGGTTTCGGCACCCCAGGGGACCAACCCCATCGCGGCGTGACGGCCCGCAGTAGCACAGGTCGCTACAGCCGGTAGACGACCGCTTCCCACGGTTCCAGATCGCGCGCTGTCGGATCGGTCGGCGGGGTCTCGGTGTTGGCGTACAGCACGTCCGCGCCGGTGGTATCGACGCCGTCGCCCGCGAAGGTCGCCGGGTCGCTCGACCAGTTGAGGACGACGAGCACCTGCTCGTCGCCCAGCGTCCGGGTGTACGCGTAGAGCTGTTCGTCGTCGGGGACCAGTAGTTCGTAGTCGCCGTAGACCAGCACGTCTTCTTCGTGGCGCAGGTCGATCAGACGGCGGTACTGGTTGAGAACCGACGACGGCTCCTCGGCCTGTGCGGCGACGTTGATCTCGGTGGCGTCGTCGTTGCACTTGAGCCAGGGATCGCCGTCGGTAAAGCCCACGCCGTCGTCGTCAGACCACTGCATCGGGGTGCGGGCGTGGTCGCGGCTCTGGTGGTTGACGACCTCGCGGATCTCCTCGTAGGCGTCGATTCGACCCTCGTTGATCGCCTGCTCGACGTGGCCGATGGTCTGTGGGTCGTCGATCTCGTCGAGGCTCCGGAAGTCGGCGTTGGTCATCCCGATCTCCTCGCCCTGGTAGACGTAGGGCGTGCCACGCATCGTCAGCAGGAACGTCGCGATCAGCGACGCCGACCGCCGGTGGTTGGCCTCGTCGCCGAACCGGGAGACGAGACGGGGCTGGTCGTGGTTGCCCAGGAACAGCGCGTCCCAACCACGACCCGCCAGCGCGTCCTGGCGTTCGGTCATGATCCGCTTGAAGTCGGTGAGGTCCCACTCGCCCACCGTGTCGGGGTCCCAGCCGCCGTCGACGCCCATGTGGCTGAACTGGAAGATCATGTCCAGCCCGAGGTCGGCGTCGAGGTAGTCGGCGGCCTGCTCGATGGAGGTGTGGCCCATCTCCGCGACGGTCGTGATGTCGTACTCCGAGAGCACGTCCGCCGAGAGCTCGGAAAGGTACGCTTCGAGGTGGGGGCCGTGCGAGAAGTGTTCGATGCCCGTCGGGCTGTGCTCGGGGTCGCCGTCGGGCAGACCGTCGGTCTTGGACATGTGTGAGACGGCGTCCATGCGGAACCCGTCGATGCCACGGTCGAGCCACCACGAGACCACGTCCTTCATCTCCTCGCGAACGTCGGCATTGCGCCAGTTCAGGTCGGGCTGGTGCTCGTCGAAGAGATGGAGGTACCACTGCTCGCGGGCCTCGTCGTAGCTCCATGCGGGCCCGCCGAAGATCGACTCCCAGTTGTTGGGCGCGACCTCGTCCTCGGGACCGTCGTCGGTGTAGTAGTCGGCCTCGCCGGCGGGGCGGCCGTCACGCCAGTGGTAGTAGTCGGCGTACTCGCCCTCACCGCGTCGGGAGCGCTGGAACCACTCGTGCTCGCTGGAGGTGTGATTGAGCACGAGGTCCATGATGAGGCGGATGTCCCGGTCGTGGAGTTCTTCGAGGAGGCGCTCCCAGTCGGCCATGTCGCCGTAGGTGTCGTAGATCGACTGGTAGTCACTGATGTCGTAGCCGTTGTCGGCCTGGGGCGAGTCGTACACCGGGCAGAGCCACACCAGGTCGACGCCGAGGTCATCGATGTAGTCGACCCGGTCGATGATTCCCTGCAGATCGCCGACGCCGTCCCCGTCGCTGTCCGCGAAGCTCTTCGGGTAGATCTGGTAGACGACGGCTTCTTTCCACCATTCGCGCTCGGTCTCGTCGAGTGTCGTGAGAGTCTGTCCAGTCATGTCTGGTCAGTCGTGTTCGCGTGGTCGTCGGTCTCGTCGCTGTGCGTCGTGGGCGTCAGGTAGACCCGGGCCTCGTAGGGAGAGAGTTCGAACGCGCCGGTCGGGGCCTCTGGGGACTCGCAGTTCGAGAGCGCGAGCGAGAGATCGTCGACGGGGACGCTCGTCGGGACTTCGAAGGCCGTCGGCTCGTCAGAGATGTTGAGCACGACGAGTGCCAGCTCCTCGCCCAGCGTCCGCGTGTAGGCGAACACCTGTTCGTCGTCGGGAGCCAGCAGCTCGAACTCGCCGTAGACGAGCAGGTCGCGCTCATCGCGCAACTCGCCCAGCTCGCGGTAGTAGTGCCACACCGAGTCGGGGTCGGCGCGGGCGCGCTCGACGTTGATCTCGTCGTAGTTGGGGTTGATCTTGAGCCAGGGCTCGCCGTCGGTGAAGCCGGCGGCCGCGTCGTCGGACCACTGCATCGGAGTGCGCGCGTTGTCGCGCCCGACCGTCTCGACGGCGTCGCGCACGTCCTCGTAGCTCTCGGCGTCGCCGTTCTCGATGGCGTCCTCGACGAAGTTGATCGACTCCACGTCCCGCAGTTCGTCGACGGATTCGAAGGGGGCGTTGGTCATCCCGATCTCCTCGCCCTGGTAGACGAATGGGGTTCCCTGGAGAGTGTGGGTCAGCGTCCCCAGCAGTTTCGCCGACCGGCGGCGGTACTCCCCGTCGTCGCCGAACCGGGAGACCATCCGGGGCTGGTCGTGGTTGCTGAGATAGAGACTGTTCCACCCGTCGTCGGCCAGTCCCTCCTGCCACTTCGCGAGGATCTCCTTGAACTCGACGAGCGACCACTCGCCGGCGTTCCACTTGCCCCCCTCACGGCCGACCTCGACGTGCTCGAACTGGAACACCATCGAGAGGCCGTCGCCGTCGGGGCCGACGAACTGGCGGCCGTCCTCGACGGTCGCGCCCGGCGTCTCGCCGACGGTGAGGATCGACTCGTCCGGGATCGCTTCCTCGACCAGCTCCGAGACGTAGTCGTGGACCTTCGGGCCGTTCATGGAGTGTTCCGCGCCGACGAGCCCACTGTTGGGGTCGCCGTCTGGCAGTCCGGGGGTCTTCGAGATCAGGTTGATCACGTCCATACGGAAGCCGTCGATGCCCCGATCGAGCCACCAGCCCATCATCTCGTAGACGGACTCGCGCACGTCGGGATTCTCCCAGTTCAGGTCGGGTTGACTCTCGTCGAAGAGGTGGAGGTACCACTGCTCGCGGGCCTCGTCGTAGCGCCATGCGGGCCCGCCGAAGATCGACTCCCAGTTGTTGGGCGCGACCTCGCCTTCGGGGCCGTCGTCGGTGTGGTAGTCGGCCTCGTCGGCGGGGCGGCCATCGCGCCAGTGGTAGTAGTCGGTGTACTCGCCCTCCTCGCGACGGGAGCGCTGGAACCACTCGTGTTCGCTGGAGGTGTGGTTGACGACCAGATCCATAATGAGGCGGATGTCCCGGTCGTGGAGTTCTTCGAGGAGGCGCTCCCAGTCGGCCATGTCGCCGTAGGTGTCGTAGATCGACCGGTAGTCACTGATGTCGTAGCCGTTGTCGGCCTGGGGCGAGTCGTACACCGGGCAGAGCCACACCGCGTCGACCCCCAGCGCGTCGAGGTAGTCGACCTTCTGCCGAATGCCTGCCAGGTCGCCGATGCCGTCCCCGTCGCTGTCGAAGAAGCTCTTCGGGTAGATCTGGTAGACGACAGCTTCTTTCCACCACTGTCGATCGGACGCGACCGATTCGGGCCGCTCGTCCTCGTTCGCTCCGCTCATCGGTGGTCACCGGCCGTTCGGCCGTGGCGCTCGTGACCCGCGTTCGAACGGCGACTTCGTTTGCGGCGGGCACGACCGCGGGAACGAAGCCACCGTTCGCGGTCGGGTGGCCCTGCGTGTGCTGTGCTCGTCGTACGTCGTTGCTGGACCGGCGCTCCTCCCGCGAAGGCCGCTCGAAGGGTGTTCGCGGGTGTTTTCGGCCGGTGCGTGCTGTCCGGTATCATCGTTGCTCCGTGATCGACGACGTGCAGACGCGGTCGGTCTGCTTTCGTTCACGAATGTAGAAGAGAGACTTCTACTTAAATCCATGAGAATCTCGAAGAAGATGTTCTACCGGAATTTTTATTGTGGGTGTGTCCTACAGAAGTAGACGAACATGGCGAATAATCATACCGATCCCGAGAACCGATCGCTACTGTCCCGACGCCGCTTCGTCAGCGCCGTCAGCATGGCCGGTATCGCCGGTCTCGCTGGCTGTGGCGGCCAGCAGGCGGCGAACACCGAGGACGGCGGTGACGGTGGCAGTGATGGCGGTGACGGTGGCAGCGAGACGACCAACACCGACACCGAGACGGCCACCGAGGTGCAGGCGACCTCCGCGGCCCAGCGCAAGATCCAGGAACTGGCCTTCATCACGAACCAGAGCCTGCCGGTGCTGCCTGTCATGGAGAAGCTCGCCCAGTCGTTCCAGTCGACCGACGACTGGAACGTGCCGGAGGCCGGCAGCGAGCCGACACAGCTCTACTGGCCCACGGAGTGGCTCCCGCGCTCGGGCGACTGGACCGCGAAAGAAGGCTCCGACGACGACCGGCTCACGTTTGCGCAGTGGGCCGTCCCGGCCGACTCCCAGTACAACCCCTGGAACGGCCAGAACTTCGGCGAGGCTCGCCGGATGCTGTTCGACCGGTTCATGAAGAAGAACCTCGCGACTCAGGAGACGACCGGCTACCTGATCACCGACTGGGAAGTCACCAGCGACACCGTGACGCTGTCGGTTCGCGAGGGCCAGACCTGGCACAACGGCGACGCCGTCACCGCGACGGACGTGGCCAACCAGATCAAGCTCGACATCTACAACGGCGGTTCCCTCGGCTCCTTCGTCGCCCCTGAAGACATGGGCGCGGTCTCGGATCGTGTCACCGCGACCGACGAGACGACCGTGGAGATCACGCTGGCCGAACCCGCTACGGAGACGATCCTGCTCGCCTACCTCCAGCCGAAGTACCTCGTCGCCCACGAGGGCACCTACGGCGAGTTCGTCACCGCGCTCGACGAGGCCTCCAACGAGGACGAGCGCGCACAGGCGCTCAGTGACCTGACGAACGACACCACGCCCAACCCGATCGGCTGTGGTCCCTTCCAGTTCGAGGACGCCGACAGCCAGCGCACGCTGCTGACCAAGTACGAGGACCACCCGGACGCGGGCAACATCAACTACTCCGAGGTCGAGTACCTCTACAAGCCACAGAACCAGGGCCGCTGGAACTCGCTGATCAACAACGAGACCGACGGGTCGGCGACGCTGTTCATGCCCAAGAACCGCCTGAACCAGCTGCCCGACTCGATGCAGGTCAGCCTGATCCCGCGCCACTGGGGGATGGGGCTGGTGTTCAACTTCGACAAGGAACCGGTCAACGACGTTCGCGTTCGGAAGGCCATCGCCCACGTGGTCAACCGAGAGAACGCGGCGACCAACTCCGGTGCCGGAACCAAATCCAAGCTCGCGGTCACGTACCCGAGCGGGCTGACCGGCGAGTTCAACAACCAGATCGAGGGCGGCTGGCTCGACGGTGTCACCGAGGAGTTCGACACCTACGGCCCCGGGACCGCCCAGACCGACAAGGCCGCCTCGCTCCTCCAGGACGCCGGCTACACGAAGCAGAACGGCACCTGGCAGAAGGACGGTGAACCACTCACCCTGCCGATCAAGGGACCGTCGGGCTTCTCGGACTGGGTTTCGGGTGTCAACACCATCGTCGCCCAGCTCCAGGAGTTCGGCATCGAGGCCGAGGCCGTGATGCTCGACAACTCCACCTACTGGGGCAGCGACTACTCCAACGGCGACTTCGTCGTCGGGCTGCAGGGGTGGGCGAGCTACGACCAGTCGTATCCGTACTTCCACTTCGACTGGATCTTCAACAGCTGGGACGCACTGAACGCGTGGAACCTCCCGAGCGAGTTCGAGTCGCCGGTCCTCCACGAGGAGGAACGTGACGGCGAGACCGTCACGCCCGCCGACCTCGTCTCGGAGCTATCCACGGCCAACGAGTAGGGACCAGAATATGAGTCACGTACTGAAACGCCTCGCGCAATCGGTACTCACCGTTTACGTGGTGATATCGGCCAGCTTCGGCCTCATCCGGCTCCTCCCGGGTGGCCCGCTGGCCTACCTGCGCTCGCAGGCGATCCAGCAGGGCGGGAGCGACCTCTCGATGTCCGAGATCAACGCCCGCATCGCCGCCCAGACGAACATCGCGGTCAACGAACCACTGTACGTCCAGTACTACGATTACATGGTGGCGATGCTGCAGGGCGACTTCGGTCAGTCCACCCGCTACGGCGAGCCGGTGATGCAGATCATCGGCTCCGCGATCCCGTGGACGGTCTTCCTGACGGCGACGGCGCTGTTTCTCGCCTTTACGGTCGGCGTCTCGCTGGGCGCGTTCATGGCCTACAGGGAAGGGTCGAACTTCGACCTGGCCAGCACGGGCGTCGGGCTCGTGCTGAACTCCACGCCGGGCTACGTCGTCGCCCTGCTGTTCATCTCCTATCTGGGCTACCGGATGGAGGTGTTCCCGACAGGCGGGCGCTACGCCTCGGAACTGACCGTCGGGTTCAACGGCCCCTTCCTGCTGTCGGTGCTGTATCACGGGGCCTTGCCAATCACCTCGATGGCGTTGGTCGGCTTCGGCGGCTGGGCGCTGTCGATGCGGGGCAACTCCATTCGCGTGCTCGGCGAGGACTACCTGCGCGTCGCCCGACTGCGTGGGCTCTCGACGCGACGGATCGCGATGCGCTACGTCGCTCGCAACGCCATCCTGCCGATGTACACGGGCCTGATGATCGCCATCGGTACCGTGTTCGGCGGCGCGGTGATCATCGAGAACATCTTCGCCTACCCCGGCGTCGGGTTCTACCTGATCCAGGGGATCAACGCGCGTGACTACCCGCTGATGATGGGCGGCTTCATCATCATCACGATCGCGATGGTGATCGGCATCACCATCGCGGACCTGACCTACGGGATCCTCGATCCCCGTGCCAAAGGAGGGAGTTCACGTGAATCGTACTGATAGAGACGATTGTCAGTCTGCACCTGATCGCTCGCAGTCGGACTGCGAGCGGTCAGAAAACGGTTCCAATCGCCACTCTACCGACGCTCCCGAGGACGTGGCGAGCGGCGGCGGCGATCAGCCGGTCGGCGGCTATGCCGACGCGGTCGCCGATCCGAACAAGTTCACTGACGAGGAGCGCGATCCCGGTCGGAGCGCGATCTCGGGCCACGCCGCGAACGGCCGCGTCGCTGCCGACGGCGGGTCGTCGTCGGTCTCGGAGTTCCAGCAGATGGCCGACGTGTCGATGACCGACGCCGAGCGCCGTCGCCAGTGGCTCGACGAGAAGATCCTGGCACCCGCGAGGATCGTCTGGGACGACTGGCGCGCCCGGTCTGGCGTGCTCATCGTCCTGTTCTACCTGCTGATGGGGACGGTGGGTCTCATGCTGGTGACGAAACCGTCGCCCAACCAGGGCGGCTACCTGGTCGGCGCGCTCCGCACTCTCGAGTACCCCCTCGGGACGACCGCGTCGGGCGTGAGCCTGCTGTCCCAGACGGTGTACGCGACCCCGTCGATGCTGACCATGATCGCCTCCGGGGCCGTCTTCACGGTGTGTCTCGGGACCTTCTTCGGCACGGTCGCGGGCTACAAGGGCGGCACGATCGACAGCGTCCTGATGGTCGTCACCGACATCATGATGACCATCCCGGGACTGCCACTGACGATCGTGCTCGCGTCGGCGCTGGAGATCAAGGGGAGTCCGGTCGTCATCGGGGTGCTCATCACGATCAACGCCTGGGCGGGGCTGGCACGTGCCATCCGCTCGCAGGTGCTGACCCTGCGTGACGCCGAGTACGTCGAGGCCTCCCGGATCATGGGGATGTCCACCCCGACGATCATCTCCGGGGACATCATCCCGAACCTGATGCCCTACATCACGATGAACTTCGTCCAGCAGGCCCGCGCCGTCATCTTCGGCTCGGTCGGGCTGTACTTCCTGGGCGTCCTCCCGTACAACAGCGTCAACTGGGGCGTGATGATGAACGCCGCAGTCAACCGCGCCGGCGCGACCTCTTCGCCCGCCGCGTTCCACTGGCTGCTGGTGCCGATGCTGACGATCATCGCCCTCGCGCTGGGCCTGACGCTTTTGGCCCAGGGGGCCGACCGAATCTTCAACCCCCGCGTCCGCGCCCGCCACGCCGAGACGGTCGTAGATGACGAGGACGGCGGTACTGGCGGTTCGGGTTCGAACCCGACGGCTCCCAGCCCAGTCACTGCCGACGACGACGAAGGAGGAGGGATCTGAATGCAGGGACAGACAACACAGCGCGGCCCTGACAGCGCGGACCCGGTGATCGAGGCCCGCAACGTCAGCGTCACCTACGACCTGGAGCACCGCGACGCGATGGTCCTGGACGACGTGTCGATCGACCTACGCCGGGGCGAGATCCTCGGCGTCGTCGGCGAGTCTGGCAGCGGCAAGTCCATGCTCGCCAACGCGATGATGGACGCCGTCGAGGAGCCCGGCATCACGACCGGCGACGTGACCTACTACCCCGAGGACGGCGGCGACCCCGTCAGCATCCTCGACCTTCCAACCGAGGAACTCAAGTCGTTCCGCTGGGAGGAAGTGTCGATGGTGTTCCAGGGCGCGCTATCGTCGTTCAACCCGACGATGTCGATCCGCGGGCACTTCGAGGAGACGCTGGACGCCCACGACTACGACGTCGAGGAGGGGATGGAGCGGGCCCGCCAGCTCCTCTCCGATCTCTACCTCGACCCCGACCGGGTGCTGGATTCGTACGCCCACGAGCTGTCGGGCGGGATGAGCCAGCGGGCGCTGATCGCCCTCTCGCTGATCCTCGAACCGCAGGTCCTGCTGATGGACGAACCCACCGCCGCGCTGGATCTGTTGATGCAGCGGTCGATCCTCTCCCTGCTGGCCGACATCAAGGAGAAGTACGACCTGACGATCCTCTTCATCACTCACGACCTGCCGCTGGTGGCGGGGCTGGCAGACCGACTGGCCATCCTCTACGCCTTCGAACTGGCGGAGGTCGGGACGGCAGAACAGATCGCACACAACTCGAAGCATCCCTACACCAGAGCGCTGTTGCAGGCGGTGCCGAACCTCGACGCACCGACCGAGACGATGCGCCCCATCGAGGGGACTGCCCCGAACCCGGCTCACGTCCCGAACGGCTGTCACTACGCGCCGCGGTGTCCGCTGGCGACCAGCGAGTGTCACCAGGAGACGCCGCCGTGGGTCGACGTCGAGGAGGACCACCGCTCGGCCTGTTTCCACACCGACGAGGCCGCGGACGCCGTCCCCTTCGATCTTGAGGAGGTGTCCGACGCGTGAGCGACCGCGCGAGTCCCGCGGCCAACACGTTCGACGACGAGGACGACGTGGTGATGTCGCTGGAGGACGTGTCGGTCCACTTCGAGAAAGAGCAGGGCGTCGTCTCGTCGCTGTTCGACGAACCCGAGACCGTCCAGGCGGTCGACGACGTGTCGCTCGACATCCCCGAGAACGACGTGCTCGCCCTCGTCGGCGAGTCCGGCTGCGGGAAGACGACGCTCGGGAAGACGATCATCGGCGTCCAGCGCCCCACCGAGGGGACGGTCTCGTACCGCGGACAGGACGTGTGGGACGCCAAGGACGGCCGCGGCGACCCCGAAATCGAGCACGGAGACATCCGCCGGGCGCTCCAGATGATCCACCAGGATCCCGGTGCGGCACTCAACCCCAACCGGAAGGTCCTGACGACGCTGGAAGCGCCGCTGAAGAAGTGGGAGCCCGACACCGACACGGAGGACCGCCGGGCTCGTATCTTCGCCCTGTTGGATCGGGTCGGCATGCAGCCACCCGAGGACTACGCCCATCGCTTCCCCCACCAGCTTTCGGGCGGGGAACAGCAGCGCGTCGCGCTCGTGCGAGCCCTGCTGATGAACCCGGACGTGATCCTCGCCGACGAAGCGGTGTCGGCGCTGGACGTGAGCCTCCGCGTCGAGACGATGGACCTGCTGCTCGAACTGCAAGAGCAGTTCAACACCTCCTTCGTCTTCATCAGCCACAACCTCTCGAACGCCCGCTACCTCGCGAAGGAAGCGGGCGGTCGCATCGGGATCATGTATCTCGGCGAGATCGTCGAGATCGGACCGCCCGAAGAAGTGCTGAACGACCCACAGCACCCCTACTCGAAGGTGCTGCGCTGGGCGACGGCCGACCTCGACCCGACGGCCCAGGAGATGACCGATCCGCCGGTCCGGTCGATCGACATCCCCGATCCGGTCGACCCGCCGTCGGGCTGTCGGTTCCACACCCGCTGTCCGGAGGCTCGCGAGGTCTGCACGACCGAGTCGCCGGAGCTGGGCGAGGGGGCCGAATCGCCCGGTGGCGGTCGCTGTGCGGCCTGCTTCCGAACTGATCCGGACCACGAGTACTGGGACAGCGAACCGCTCGAGGGCGTCGACGACGCCGAGACACCGTCGCTGGAGAAGTGAGTATGAACGTCCCACTCGACACGACCGAAGCCCGGTCGCCCGCTGGCGATGATCGCCACTGGACAGGCGGGAGCCAATTGTTTGTGGTCGTTGCCATGGTCCGCGCGACTGCGAACGGGAGGGGCGACAGGTGACGACCGTCCTGCGGGGCTTTTTCGTGTCGAGTGCGGTCATGCTCGCGTTGCTCGCCCTGTCGGTGCCGACGATCGAACCCGGTACGGGGACGTTCGTTATCGCCGTGTTGAGCGCCGCCATGCTCGCCGTGACCTTCCTCGGATCGGCGGCGTGTCTCTACGCCGACTGGGACCCGTTCGAGGAACTGCTCGGCTGAGACGGATTATTGTAGAGCTGTACCGGAGCGACCACACATCGTCGTGCGGTCGACCTGGAAACCGGCGACCAGAATCCGTCTGCGACGGACGGCCTCGGTAACCCGTCACACAGAAGGGACGACGAATTTACTATCAGGTCGATAACTATGAGATGTGACACCATGGTTGATCGACTCCTCTGTATAATATGCTGGTCTGAAACCTTCTCAACGGCGGTATCTTTTTAACGTTTCAGTTTGGAGTGTATATCACAAATCATGGGACGAGCGCTCGTCGTCGTCGAAGACGTAGACCGTGACAGTGACCTGCTCGACCGAGCACGCGCCTTCGCCGTGGGCGAGGAGACCGACCTCGTCCTCCTCGCGCTGGTGACGTCGGACGAGTACGAGGACGTGGCCGAGACACTGGACGCGATCGGTGAGGCCGAACACACGACCTACGACGAGAGCGCCATCCTCGACGGGCTCGCGGGCAACGTCGAGGACCTCGCCGACGACGCCCTCGGCGACGCCGTCGAGTACGAGGTGCGGGTCGAGGTGGCCGACGACGACCAGGCCGACCGAATCATCGCCGCGGCCGACGCCGCCGACTGCGACCACGTCTTCCTCCCCGGCCGACGCCGATCCCCGACCGGCAAGGCCGTCTTCGGTGACCGAACCCAGCGCGTCATCCTCGACTTCGGCGGCTACGTGACCGTCGCGATGGACTAGCGTCGGCCACCGGGCGACGAGATAGGCAATCAATTTACTGCGGCCAGTCAACACACAGCGTAATGAGTTCACCCGACGACTTCGACGACGCCAGACTCCGGGAAGAGCTGAGCGTCTTCGGTCTCTCTGACACGGAGATAGAGACGTATCTCGCGCTGCTGGCACAGGGTGAAGCGTCGACGAGCACCGTCGCCGACACCACTGACGTGACCCAGCGCGCCGTCTACAACATCGCCGAGCGCCTAGACGAGCGCGGGCTGGTCCGGGTCAACGACCACGCCTCGCCGACGACGATCCGGGCGCTCCCGCCCGGAGAGGCGATCCAGAACCTCTCGGATCGGCTCGACGCGATCAGACCCTCGCTGGAGGCCCGGTTCAACGAGACACAGCCCCAGGCACCGGAGATTCAGATGGTAAAGTCACGCGAGACTGCCCTCAAGCGGCTTCGGAAAGCCATTGCGGCCGCTCAGCACGAGGTCCTCGTCGCGGTGCCGGCGGACGTGTACCACGAGGTCGAAACCGAACTCCGGGCGGCCAGCGACCGGGGTGCACTGGTGTTCTTGCTGCTCGGGGCGGTCGACGAGATCGACGCCGACGGCAGCGAGTTCGCGGGCACGGCGGACGCCGTTCGGTACTGGGAAGAGAGCCTGCCGCTCGTCTACACGGTCGACGACCAGTCGGCGATGATCGGCGACTCCGATCTCGTGACTGGTTCCCACACCGACCACGAGGCCGTCACCGTCTCCCAGTCGGATCTCTCGGGATCGATCCTCGGAATGTACTTCAGTGCGTACTGGCCCGCGGCAACCGAACTGTACGTCACCGAACCGGACCCGCTCCCGAAGCGCTACGACTGGTTCCGACAGGCCACGCTGCACGCGACGCTGCACGAGCAGGCCGGTGTCGAACTGTACGCGGACATCGAGACCCAGACCGGGACTCTGCTGTCCGGTCCGATCACCGAGATCAGGCAGGCCTTCGTCGAGCCCACGAGCAACGACTTCACGCTGGAGACCAGTTTTCTCGTCGACACCGACGAGGGCGTCGTCAGCGTCGGTGGCCGTGGGTCGTTCATCGAGGACTACCAGGCGGAGACGGTCAGGCTCCGGCGACGCTCGGCCGTCGAGGAGTGATCGGTCGATTGCCTGTTAGTTATTTAACCTGTCTCCCCGTTGTCTCCACTAGTCCCTGCCATGACACACACGCTCGAAATCACCGACGAACTGTACGAACGGATCGAGATCCACCTGGAGGACGACGAGTCCCACGAGGAGTTCATCGAGGAATTGCTGTCGGTGTACGAGACCGAGGGCGCGTTCCTCCAGGAAGGCTACTCGGAATAATCCGTATAACCGCCACCAGTCGTCCCCAAAACCCCGTCGGGGGTCGATTCCGGCGCTTGCGCAAACGAGCGAAATATATGTAGGCACTCCTAACCTCAACCGATGAGTAGACAGGATGCGGCCGAGGCTGAGCCGACATCGGTCGGTGCCGAAACGTACGTCTCCGCGTCCCGACGAATCGACGTCACTCCGCTCGCCGCCGCCGGTGTCGTCCCCGGCCGGCGACGCTTCTGCTGGCTCCACCCCGACGAGCCCGACGTCTTCGCCGCGGGGGCGACGGCCACCGTCTCCGTCGACGGTGCCGACCGCTTCGAGACCGCCGGTGATCGGCTGTCCGACCTGTTCGGTGTCGTCGACGGTCCCGACGCTCCTGCCGTCGCCGCGCCCCGCGCCGTCGGCGGCTTCTCGTTTTTCGACGGTGATGCACCGCCCACCGACGCCGAAGCCGACAGCCCGTGGGACGGGTTCCCCGGCGGCACGTTCGTCTTGCCTCGGGCACAGCTCGTCGCGACCGACGAGGGTAATTGGCTCACAGTGACGGTCCCCGAGCACGAGCGCTCGGCGCTGTCGACGGAACTCGACGAGTGGACCGACCGGCTGACAGGCGAGGCCGCGCCGGCGGCTGACTCCCCCGACGCCACCGACTTCCACTACGCGATGTCCCGAGCGGAGTGGGAGGCGACCGTCGAGGACGTGATCGATCGCATCGAGAGCGACGGGCTGGACAAGGTCGTCCTGGCCCAGGAACTGATCGCCGACCTCGACGGTCCCGTCCCGGTCGCACCGGTCCTCTCGCGTCTGCGCGAGACGTACCCGAACTGCATGACGTTCGCGTTCTCGCCGACCCCCGACCGGACGTTCTTCGGAGCGACACCCGAGACACTGGTCGCGCTGGACGACGGCCGCGTCGAGACGGAGGCGCTCGCGGGGACGACCGACCGCGGCGAGACCCCCGCCGAAGACACGGACCTGGCGGACGCGATGCTGGGCGACGAGAAGTACCAGGTCGAGAACCGCATCGTCGCCGACACTATCGCCGACGCCCTGCGCCCGATCGCCGAGGACGTGACCGTCGCCGACCCGGCGATCAAGCGTATCACGAACCTGCAGCACCTCCACCGGCCGATCACTGCGACCGTTTCCGACGGGACGGACGTGCTCTCGCTGGCCGCGCGCCTCCACCCGACACCCGCCGTCGGCGGGTCGCCTCGCCACGAGGCGAGCGAGGTGATCCGGGACGTCGAGGCGTTCGACCGGGGCTGGTACGCCTCGCCCGTGGGCTGGGTCGACGGCGACGGCGACGGGACCTTCGTCGTCGGCATCCGGTCGGGGCTGACCTGGGACGACTACCTCGCACTCTACGGCGGCGCGGGCATCGTCACCGGGAGCGACCCTGCGACGGAGTACGGCGAGGTCCAGTCCCGATTCGAGCCGATTCTGGACGCGCTCGAAATCGAGTTGGACTAACCCACGTTTTGCCGTATCGGGTGCGCTTCGCGCACCGTTCGCGCAAAAACGTGGACGAAAAACCGCAAGTCGCGACCTCCAGCAGCGCTTGCGGTGAATCGCGCGAACGACCGGGTCCTGACGGACCGCTCGTTCGCGCGAATGCTCCAGTAACCGTGTGGTCAATACAGACGAACTATGTAACGCTGCATAGCACAATCTTCGTCCCTTTTGTCAAGAACCGCGTGCTGAATACAGCGGATGAGTTCTGCACGCGGTTTGTAATCGGCTGTGAGTCATGAGGCTTGAGAGATGGATACGCTTCAGAGCCACCGACGTACGTTCTCACGGTATTGGCTAAACTCGTCGCCGAACTTCGAGTCGAGATATGCTTCTTCGCGTCTGGCAACCCGATCAAAATACCATACGAGAACGAGGAGAGGGGCCAGCGGCCAGAGGCTATTGAGAAGGCCAGTCAACCCAAGGTATATCACGATAATTCCGAGATAAAGCGGGTTACGAGTGTACTTGAAGGGGCCGTCGGTGAGGAGTTCCGATGGTTCGTCCTCGTGAGGTGGTGATTTATTTATTTGATGCATCGTTCGAAGGGCGGTGAGGAGAATTCCGACCCCGACAACGACGAGTATGCCGCCGCCAATGAAGTTCAACGGGGTTGGGAAGACGCTGATGGGGTTAAGCAAATGAAGACCGACACCAATGAGGAACGCGCCGAGCCCGAGGACTGGAGCTGGGGCGAGGATCTCTGCGGGTGAGGGCTCGGTGTCGTTGAATTCTGGCCCGTTTCCTTGCCGTTCGCCCATATAGAGTTGATTTATATGATTCTTTAAATCAGTTTGGTCAAGGCACTGTCTAGTTGAGCCGTATCGCTCGATCTCGATTGTTTGAGAGGCACATGGGATACTCGGACAGCCGGTTCGATAGCTTCCGGCACAAACAACCGGGAGAGACCATCACCTGTGCAATTGAGAATCTTGCCTCCCCCTTGATTTGAATCTACACGATGAGACACTAACTCGACGGAATTCCCTCATCTAGACAGTGCCTTAGTCAACGTAGAGTAAAGCAGTTGATAAATTCGCGCCCTGTATTCCACATAGCTATGCCAACATTACCGATAGATGATAAACACGCCAGCGTTAGATTCGCAGATCTACTGGGCAGTCGATTCGTCATCGACTCGTCGATCGCACGCCGAAAACACCGAGAAGCGGGGTGGGGAACGTAGACGGAGCGTCGAGACGCCCTAGCTCAGCAGTCGGGACCTGACGCCAAAGAGCGTCAGCAGGCCGAGGACGCTGCCGCCGACGAGGCTAGCGTCCTGCATACCGCCGTCGTCAGCGGGTGGGGCGTCGGTCACCGTGTCGCCGCCGTCGGAGTCGCTGGTCTCCGAGTCAGCGTTCTCCGAGTCGCTGGTCTCCGAATCACTGCTGTCGGAGTCGGTGCTCGGTCCGTCGCCGTCGTTCGACGCCGCAGTACCGTCGCCGGCGGTGAGCACGACCGTCCCGATGTCGGTCGGGTCGTCGATCTGACTACCGATATCGAGCGTGAGGTAGTAGTCGGCCGGATCGAGGCCGTCGTCGTCCAGCGTCGATTCGCTGGTGATCGTCAGGTCGTCCTCGGCAGCCGAGAGCGTCGGCGCGTCGCTGCCGACGGCCTGGGTGTCGAACCGGACCGTGGCGGTGCCGTCGTCGTCGCTGTCGTGGATCGTCGCCACGATCTCCCACGTCGGTTCGCCGTCCGCGCCGTCACTATGGATCGAGAGCGTCGCCACGTCGGCGCTCCCGTAGTCGACGGTGAACGCGGTTGTCTGGCCGTTCTGGACGTGGACGATCGACGATTCGAGTGCGGGGCTGGTCCCCTCACTTGCCGAGTCGTCGCTCTCGCTGGCGTCGCCCTCGATCACCACGTCCGCGTCGCCGAGCGTCTCGCCGTCGGCGCGCAGGGTCGCCTGGGCTTCTGTGCCCGGTTCGACGACCGAGAGGTTCGCCTCGACGCTGAAGTGACCGCCCTCACCGACGGTCGTCGTCGCACGCTGGAGGAACGGGGACTCGGTGTCAGTCGACTGGAGCCGGACGGTGACGCTCTCTCCGGCAGTGAGGTCGGTCTGGCCGTCGATCGTCTGACCGGCGGCGGCCGACAGCGTGATGGCCTCACCCTCGAAGCTGAAGGGACTGTCGTCCTCGCGCGCGTCCGTGGGCACCGGCTCGCAGTCACCGTCACACTCCGTGATCCGCAGGGGCGTCCGGTTTAATTCCTCGCCGTCGGCGCGGACGGTGACGTTGCCGGTCGCACCCGGTTCGGCGACGTGGAGGTCGGCCGTCACTGCGAAGCGACCGTCCGCGCCGACGGTCGCGGTCTCCTGGAGCACCAGCGGGGTCGAGGTATCGTCGAGGGTCACGCGGACGGTGACGTTCTCACCGGCCCCGAGGTCGGTCTGGCCGCTGATCTGCTGGGCAGGGCCGGCCGACAGCGTGAGCGCGTCGCCGTCGTGGTCGATGGTCGTTCCTTCGGCCCCAGTGACCGGCACGGCCGCGACGGCGCTGCCGACCAGCAGCGCCGCGAGGAGGGCGGCGAGGCGTCTCATCGGGACACCTCCCGCGGGAGGGCTGTTCGGTTACGATGCGATCGGTCAGGGCGGGCGAGCGGGTCCGACCCGCTCGGAGGGCTGGCGTTCATGCCACTTCCGGCTACAGCCCACACCTAAGTAGCCCCGACGGAAGGTTAAACGAGATTTTACGGTGTCTCGCTGTGGTGAGCGTGATGTATCCTGTCTCACGTTTGCGTGCGGCCGGGCGTGGCCGTGACCCGGGTACGCCCGCTGGTCGGAACGATCATCGGGAGCGACGTGGACCGGCACGGAACGCTTCAATCGTCGTCGTACCGTTCACCACCGTTTTTGTACGGCGGGTACACGCATCGACTGATGCGGGGACAGACGCCCCACGTGTTGGTGGGCATCGCGCTCGGACTCGCCGTTGTGACCGCGCTGATCGCTGGACTCGCGCTGTCGGTCCCGACCGCCGAGACGGCGAGCAACGCGACGCAAGCCGGCACCAGTACGACGCCGGTCGTCGCCAGTGACGACCTCGACACGTGGCACGACGCGGGAATCACCGGCGAGAACGTCAGCGTCGGCGTCGTCGACGTGACGGGGTTCGATCCGGATCACGAGACGATCGCCGGACAGATCGTCGCGACGCGGTCGTTCAGTCGCGGCGAGTCGGTCCGCAACGCCGGGCACAACGAACACGGTACCGCGGCGGCCTCACTCGTGGCGCGGACGGCCCCCGACGCCGACCTCCACCTCGCGACGTTCGACACGCCTGCCCAGTACCGGCAGGCAGTCCGGTGGCTCGTCGAGCGGGACGTGGACGTGATCGTCGCGCCGGTGTCGTTCTATGGGACTTCTGGCGACGGCTCCGCGCCGGTCGCCCGCGCGGCCGCCCGGGCCAGCGCCGCGAACACGACCTTCGTCGCGCCCGTCGGCAACCTCGCCCGGAGCCACTGGGAGGGGGGGTACGACGAGGTTCGGGACGGGAAACTCGCCTTCGCGGGCGGGACGCGCAACTATCTCCGGAGCGAGGCCGGCCGCGAGCTGCGGCTCTGGCTCTCGTGGGACGAGGCCCACGCCAACGAGAGCTACTCGGCGTCGCTGTACTGGACCAACGGCACGCGAACGCAGCTGATCGCCCGCTCGCGACCGTACGAACGCGACGACGTGCCCAACCAGCGCCTCTCCGTTCGACTGGAGGGCGGGGACTACTTCGTCGTCGTCCGCGGCCCCGACGAGGCGACCGGTGCACGCCTCGAACTCGTCTCGCCCACCCACCGCTTCCAGTACAGCGATCCGTCGGGGAGCATCGCCGCACCGGCGACCGGTGACGACGTGCTCGCGGTGGGGGCGTACGATCTGCGCCGGGAGCGCCCGGAACTGTTCTCCTCGCGCGGACCGACCACGGACGGCCGGGTCGGCGTCGACGTGGTCGCACCCGATCGGCTCCCCGCGGCCACGCGCCCCGAGGGCTTCGTCGGCTCCTCGGCGGCTGCCCCCTACGTCGGCGGCTTGGCCGCGCTCGTCCTCGACGCCGACCCCGATCGCTCGCCGGCAGCCGTCGAGCGTCTCGTCGAGCGCACCGCCCGCGACGTGGGCCGGCCCGGCGTCGACACCCACACCGGTCACGGACTCGTCCAGCCCGCGGAGGCGCTCGCGAACGCCTCGAACGCCAGTGGCTAGGTCGAAACCGGGTCGTTCAGTCTCGTTTTAAGCTTCACGTACCCCTTAGTGTATCGACGACAGACAGCCACATACCAAAGAATGTCGGGACTCATCGACCGTATTCAAGAACGGACTGCGACGACGAGCGAGCGTGCGCGGGTGTTGGAGATGACTGACCGGGACGCCGACGAAGTGCTCGACGCGCTCTCCTCGGAGACGAGTCGCGCCACGTTTCAGGCGCTGTTCGAGGAGCCACGCACCCCCTCGGAGATCGCCGATCGGGTCGACACGTCGGTCCAGAACGTCCACTACCACGTCTCGAATCTCGAAGACGCGGAGCTGATCGAACCGGTGGACACGGTCTACTCCGAGAAGGGCAATGAGATGACCGTCTACGGGCCGGCCAGCGACCCGCTGGTGTTCGTCGGCGACGACGCTCGCACGCCCGCCATCGAACAGTCGGTGACGGAGGTCGTCGGCGGGCTTGGCGTGCTGGCAGTGGCCGCGCTGTTCGTCCAGTGGGGCGCAGAGCGCCTGATGCGCCAGCAGATCCAGCCGCCCAGTGGCGTCGGTCCCGCGAGTCCCGACGCCGCGCTCGCGCCACCGGAAGGATCGCTCGCGTGGATCGTCTTCGAGGTGGTCGAGCCCGGCGTCCTCTTCTTTTTCGGTGCCGTGGTGGTCGCGACGCTAGCGCTCGTGTTCCTCCAGCGCTAGTCCCGATTCACGGCGACCAGTCCACTCCCGACGATGAGTGCTGCAGCCGCGAGGATCCCGAGGACGCCGAAGCCCGGGCCACTCGCCGTCGTCGTCGGTCCGCTCTCGCTGGTGGCGTCCGCACCGGTGGTCGTGTCGGGCTGAGCGCTCGCCGTGTCTGCGACGGTGGTCGTGTCCGCGACGGCGGGCGTCTCCGAACGCGTGATTGTCGAGGGCTCGGATGTCTCACTCGTCGTCGCGGGCTCGTCGGCCGTCACCGTCGCGACGGCCTCCCTGACCGAAAGCGTCCCGACGGCGATCACGTCCCCGTCGTCGTCGGGCCGGTAGAGTCCCATATCGTACTCGTCGGGTTCGATCGCGTTCTCGGGCGTCGTCTCCGAGTCGATCGACACCCGGTCGTCCCCGCCGGCCGCGACCAGTGTCGACTCTCCTGTTCCTGCCGCCCCGGCGTCGAAGACGGCGACGACACGTCCGTCACCGTCGCCATCGACGAGCGTCGCGTCGAGCCGGTAGCCCTCGTCTTCGTTCCCGATCCTCAGAGCGGCTCGGTTTCGGTCGCCGACCGAGACGAGAATCTCCGTCGAACGGTCCTGTCGAACCGTCACGACGGCTTCGGCCAGGCCCGGATCGTCGTTCGCGAATATCGATCGCTCCAGGACGGTCAGCGTCCCGGTGTCGATCACCGGTGCGCTCTCGTCGGCCGCGAGTGCCACGTCGTAGGATCCCACCGGAACCCCATCGTCGGTCCCCCGTTCTGCGTGGATGTGTACCTCGTCCTGACGGTCGACCGGATCGATCGTGCGCCCCGACCCATCGGTTGCAGTGGTGTCGAGACGAACCGCCACGCGGCCGTCGCTGTCGCCGTCGGTCACCGTGGCTTCGAGTCCGAAACTGTCCGTGTCATCACCGATAGTCAGCGACGCGTTGTCCCGGTCACCGACCGAGAGCAGAATCTCGGCCGACTGGCCGCGACGGGCGGTCGCGATGGACTGGACTCTGGCGTCCGCGGTCGTCGACGGTTCGGTGGCGCGCCTGACTGACAGCGTCCCGACATCGACCGCTTCGTCGTGGTCGCCGCCCCGGTAGAGTCGCATGTCGTACTCGACGGGTGCGATCGTGTCCCCGAGCGTCGTCTCCGAGTCGATCACTACCCGGTCGTCCACGTCAGCCGCCGTGAGTGCCCGTGCCTCGTGGCCTGCTGCCCACCCGTCGAGGACGGCGACGACACGTCCGTCACCGTCGGCATCGACGAGCGTCGCGTTGAGCCAGTAGCTCACGTCCTGGCCGCCGATCACCAGTGCGACCCGATCGCGATCACCGACCGAGACGGGGATCTCTGCCGAGCGGCCCTGTCGGACCGTCACGACGGCCTCGTGCAGGCCCGGATCGTCGGTCGCGAACGCCGCCCGCTCCCGAACCTCGATTGTCTCAGTGTCGATCACCGGTGCGTTCTCGTCGGCTGCGAGTGCCACGTCGTAGGACCCTCGTGGAATTCCGTGGTCGGTGCCACGTTCCGCGCGGATGTGGACCCGGTCTCGATCGTCGGCCGGTCGTACGATCTGCTCCCACCGGCCGATCGACGTGGTGCCCAGCAGGACGGTCACGCGACCGTCTTCGTCGCCGTCGGTCAGCGTAGCCTCGAGTTCGAAGCCGTCGGTGTCGTCACCGATAGTCAGCGACACGCTGTCGCGGTCACCGAACGAGATCGGGAGCCGGGCGACCTCCCCCCGACGAACCGTTGTCCCAGACTCGATCACGACTTCGTCGGTCCGTGTGGCGGTCTGTGTCTCGGTGGCGGTCGCCGTCGCAGTGCACGCCCCCGAGCACTCGACGATCCGACCGCGCGTCTCCGCCAGGTCGGTGCCGTCGTGACGGGCCGTCGCCGTGACCACCGTTCCCGGGGACAGGTCGCTCAGATCCTGTGTGACGGTGAAGGCACCGCCTTCGTCGACTGTCGCTGTTGGCCGTGCGAGGAACGGGTCACTGGCGTTCTCGGACTGGATCCGGACTGTCACCTCCGAGCCCGCTTCGAGTGTGGTGGTGCCGTGGATCTGCTGATTCGGGCCCGCTTCGAGGGTGAGTGTCCCGTCTTCGGTGAACGATCCTGTCGGTGCGGCCGTGGTCGTGGTCTGAGCCGCGACGCCGGCCGCCAGCGCGGCGACGAGTATCGCGGTCAACACGAGTGCTGGAGGGCTGGAACGTGACATCAATTGGAACTTTCTCGCATGCCGATGACCGGGCGTTACTATTAACAGTTTCCATATGTTTAACGAGATAAACGACTACCTGCAATCGGTATTCACACGACGCTTTATTTACTATTGAGAAACTATGTGTTTCTCTGGGCGAACGATCACCCGATCGGCCCTGTCAGTGTCGCACCAGCCCGAGCAAGAGTACGATACCGACGACGCCCAGAAGCAGGCCGACAGACAGCGCGCCCAGTCCGCCCAGATCGACGCTCCGGTCCCGCGACGGCGTCGTGTCGTCGAGCGGGGCCGTCGGCGTGGCCGACCTGCTGGCCGGGGTCGCCGTACCGGCTTCGACCACGACGACCGTCCCGATATCGAACTCCGCTTCGTGGTTGCCGGACCGATACAGCGTCAGCGAGTACTCGCTCGGATCGAGCGGGTCCGACAGTGTCGTCTCGCCGTCGATCTCGACGCGGTCAGCGTCGTCGGCTGGCGAGAGCGACGCGCGATCCGTGCCGGCTGCAGCGGTGTCGAAGACGACGATCACGCGGCTGTCGTCGTCCCCGTCGGTGAGGGTGGCGTTGAGCCAGTAGTTGGCGTCGTCGTCACCGATCGTAAGGGCGACCCGTCCGCGTTCTCCGACGGCGACCGGTATCTCGACGGTCCGGCCCTGCTGGACCTGTATAATGGTGTTGGCGAACCCCGGTTCGTCGGTCGGCAACGTCGTCGAACGGTCGGTCTCGCTTGGTGTCTGCGTGCAGTCGTCGGCACAGCCGACCACCCGGCCGGTCGTCTCGGCGATCGTCGTCCCGTTGTACCTGAGCGTCGCCTCGAATGTGGTGTCCGGGTCAACGGGGCTGAAATCGCCCGTCGCAGTGAAGCTCCCGTCCTCGCCGACCGTCGTCTCCACTCGCTGGATGAAGGGCGAACTGGCGTCTGACGACTGGATTCGGACCGTCACTCTGCTCCCGGCCGGGAGCGAGGTCTCGCCCCGGAGCTGCTGGCTCGGTGCCGCCTCGATCGTCAACTGCTCGCCCTCGTAGACGAACGCACCCGTCACCGACTCCGTCGCCGTGGTCGTCTGTGCGCTGACGCCGGTCGCGGCGGCCGTCGCGATCAGTGCCAGCGCGGCCAGCAGGGCAGCGATCCTGTGTCCTCGCATACACGAGACTCTCCGTGGCGGCCCCTAAGATTCCCCGGTAGCTTAAACGTGATTTGAAGCGCGCGAACGCTGCCCCGGCCCCAACTGTTTATCTCCGGCCGGCCGACCAGTCTGTATGGACGAAACGGCACTGGGCGTCGACGTGGGCGGGACCTTCACCGACGTGGTCGTCGTGGCCGACGGTGACCTGACGACGGCGAAGGTGCCCACGACGGCAGACCAGAGCGAGGGTGTCCTCGCCGGCGTCGAGCGAGCCTGTGAGCGGGCCGGCGTCGACCCCGCCGCTGTCGAGCGCTTTCGCCACGCCACGACCGTCGCTGTCAACGCCATGCTCGAAGGGACGGGTGCGGAGACGGCGCTGGTCACGACCGAGGGGTTCGCCGACGTGCTCGCGATCGGTCGCCAGGACCGCCCCAGTCTCTACGATCTGGATGCTCGCCGTCCCGAGCCGCTGGTACCCGCGGACCGTCGCTACGAGATCGACGAGCGTGCGACACCGGACGGGATCGAGTCGCCGGTCGAGCCAGACGAGATCGAGGCGCTGGCCGAACGGATCGACGCCGAGGCGGTCGCGGTCGCCACGCTGCACGCCTACGCCCACCCCGACAACGAGCGCCGGATCGCCGAGGGGCTTCGAGCGGCCCTCGACGCGCCGGTGTCGGCGAGCCACGAGGTGCTCGCGCAGTTCCGGGAGTACGAGCGGACCGCGACGACGGTCGCCGACGCCACGCTCACGCCGGTCCTCGACGACTACCTCGACCGGTTGACCGACAGGGCGAGCGATCGGGGCCTGCCCGCGCCTCGCGTGATGCAGGGCAACGGCGGCATCGCCGACGCCGCGACCGTTTGGGAGCGCGCTGTGACGACGGTCATGTCCGGCCCGGCGGCGGGCGTCGTCGGTGCGTCGGCGTTCGAACCCGACGACACCGCGGGCGCGATCACCTTCGACATGGGCGGGACCTCCAGCGACGTGTCGCTGATCCGGGACGGTTCGGCCGAGCGGACGACGGGGGCCGACGTCGGCGGCCACCCCGTCAGGGTGCCGATGGTCGACGTGGAGACCGTCGGCGCGGGCGGCGGGTCGATCGCTCGCGTCGATTCGGGCGGTGCGCTCCGGGTCGGGCCCGACTCCGCTGGAGCCGACCCCGGGCCGGCCTGCTACGGGCGCGGCGGCACCGAGCCGACCGTCACCGACGCCGCGCTGGTGCTCGGTTATCTGGGCCAGGAGACGACGCTGGGCGCGGCCCTCGAACTCGACGCCGACGCCGCCGAGGACGCACTCGGGGACCTCGCGGCTGCGGCCGACCTGGACGGGCCCGTCGACGCCGCTCGCGGTGTCTACCGCGTCGCCAACGCGACGATGACGCGGGCCATCCGCGGGGTGACGACCGAGCGCGGCCACGACCCGCGGCGGTTCGCGCTGGTGGCCTTCGGCGGGGCCGGCCCGATGCACGCCGCGGCGCTGGCCGACCGACTCGGCGTCGAGCGCGTCGTCGTCCCTCGCGCCAGCGGCGTTCTCTCGGCGTTCGGCCTGCTCGCGGCCGACGAACACCACGACGCGGTCCAGACCCATCGGGTCCCACTCGGGAACGCCGACACGGACGCGATTGCGGGGATCTACGCGACCCTCCGGGAGCGGGTGCTCGCCGATGCCAGCGACCCGGAGGCCGCGACCTGTCGGCAGCAGGCCGACCTCCGGTACGCCGGCCAGAGTCACGAGTTGACCGTCGAGGTGGGCGATCCGATCTCGCTCGCCGACCTGCGAGCGCGATTCCACGACGCCCACGAGCGGGCGCGAGGCTACCGACTGGCCGACGAGACCGTCGAACTGGTCAACTGCCGGGTCACCGCGACGATCGACGGGACGGTCCCGGCGCGGACCTTCGAGGGCGGCGACGACCCGCGAACGGGGACGCGCGAGGTGGCCTTCGCCGATAGCGTCCACGAGACGCCGATCTACGACTGGCCGTCGTTCTCCCCCGGGACGACTGTCACGGGGCCGGCGATCGTCGAGGGCGGCGAGAGCACCGTCGTCTGTCCTCCGGAGTGGGAACTCGGCGTCGACGAGGACGGGAGCCTGCTGCTGGAGGTGGCGCGATGACCGACGGCGACGCTTCGGACGCGCCGGCACCGCTGGACGCCGTCGAACTGGAGATCCTTCGCAATCAACTGGAGAGCGTGGCCGAGGAGATGGGCGAGGTGTTGATCCGGGGCGCGTACTCGCCCAACATCACCGAGCGCCGGGACTGCTCGACGGCGCTGTTCGACGCCGACGGCCGCCTCGTGGCCCAGGCCGAACACATCCCCGTGCATCTGGGCGCGATGCCCCGCGCCGTCGACGCGATCCGCGATCGCGATCCCACACCTGGCGACGTGTTCGCGCTCAACGACCCCTTCGCGGGCGGGACCCACCTCCCGGACGTGACCTTCGTCTCGCCGATCGGGGCCGAGCGGGCGAGCGCCTCGGCGGCGTCGGATCGAGCGCGTCAGCGAGATGGTGCCGACGAGATCGTCGCCTACGCGGTCTCGCGAGCCCACCACGCCGACGTGGGCGGGATGGCTCCCGGGAGCATGCCTGCGGGCGCACGAGAGATCCAGCAGGAGGGGCTTCGGATCCCGCCGGTCAGGCTCGTCGCGGACGGTGCCATCGTCGAGGACGTACTGGACCTGCTGCTGGCCAACGTCCGGAATCCGACGGAGCGCCGCGCCGACGTGCAGGCCCAGCTCGGGGCCAACGAGCGTGGCGCACGGCGGATCGGTGAGCTCCTGGACACTCACGGCGACCGCCTGCTCGCCGCGTTCGACGCCGTCGTCGACTACTCCCGCGACCGGATGCGGGCCGAGCTGTCGACGATCCCGGACGGTGAGTACGCGGCCAGCGGGACGGTCGAGGGCGACGGGCTCACCGACGAGGACGTGGTGATCGCGGTGACCGTCACCGTCGACGGGGCGTCGATCGCCGTCGACTTCGAGGGCACGGCACCACAGGTCGCCGGCAACGTCAACGCGCCCCTGGCGGTGGCCGAGAGCGCCGTCTACTACGTGCTGCGGTGCGTCACCGACCCCGAAATCCCGCCCAATCAGGGCTGTTACGATCCGATCGCCGTCTCGGCACCCGAGGGGTCGCTCCTGAACCCGACGCCGCCGGCCGCCGTGGTCGGGGGCAACGTCGAGACCAGCCAGCGGGTCACCGAGGTGGTCTTCGCGGCGCTTGCCGAGGCCGCGCCGGATCGCGTCCCGGCCGAGAGCCAGGGGACGATGAACAACCTCGTCGTCGGCGGCCCCGCGTTCACCTACTACGAGACCATCGGCGGGGGCGCGGGCGCGACGCCGACCCGCGACGGTGCTTCGGGCGTGCAGGTGGGGATGACGAACACTCAGAACACGCCGATCGAGGCGCTGGAAGCCGAGTATCCGCTGCGTGTCAGCGAGTACGCGCTCCGGGACGGTAGCGGCGGCGCGGGGCGTCACCGCGGCGGTGACGGACTCGTCCGGGAGATCGTCGTCGAGACCGACGCGACGGTGTCACTGCTGACCGACCGGCGACGGACACCGCCTGCGGGCCGAGCGGGTGGCGGGGACGGCGCGACCGGGCAGAACCTCGTCGACGGCGAGCGCGCACCAGCGAAGGTCACACGGCCGGTCGACTCCGGGACGGTCGTCCGGATCGAGACGCCCGGTGGCGGGGGATACGGCGAGCCCGGGCGTGACGGGGACTCGTAACTGGACAACAGACCGGTAGTGCACGTGAAATTAAGTAAGTCGATCCCCTAGGCGGGTCAATGGCAACGATCGAGCGTCGGTTCGCGCTCGCAGCTCTCCTGGCGGTTCTGGTCGTCGCGACGGCGGCGGCCGGGCTCGACGGGACCGGCGCCGACGGGTCGGGTGAACTCGCCCCCAGCGCAGAGTCGGGGGTCGGGTTCGGCTCGAACACCGGGATCGGTGCCGGGAACGGCACGGCGACGGGCCTGTCGGCCGACAACGGTCCCGGCGGCTCGTTTCTCCCGCCGTTCGTCGTCGAGCACGCGCTCTCGATCGTGACCGTCCTCTCTGTCACGATCCCGATCGTCTACGCGATCGTCCTCGTCTGGCAGGACGGACTCGACTCGCTGCTCGACTACCTCCGGAACGGGGCCAAGCGCCTGATCATGGCGACTGTCGCGCTCCTCGGGTTCGTGCTCATGATGTGGATCCTCGTGTCGTTGCTGGGCGACGGCGGCGGCGGTCTCGGCGGTTCGACTTCCTCACCCGGGGCGTTCGTCGGCGACGCGCCCGGGGGGCCGTCGATCACGATGACCACCCTGCCGATCCCGCTCGTGGTGGTCGGGGCGCTGGCGGCCATCGTCGCGCTCGTCGTGCTGTCGGACCGCTCGGGGTCGACCAGCAGGATCGCGGCCGCGCTGGTCGGCGGAAAAAGCAGTGAACGACGGGCCATGGAGGACGGCGGCGGTAACAAGCGGCCCTCGCGCCACACCATCGAGGACGTCGAACCGACCAACGACGTCTACCGGGCGTGGCTCACGCTGGCGCGAACGACCGGTGGGGTCGATCCCGCGCAGACACCCAGCGAGGTGGCGAGTCGAGCGGTCGAGTACGGTCTCGACGCCGACGCCGTGGCCGACCTCACCGACGTCTTCCGCGAGGTCCGCTACAGCGGTCACCCGCCGACGACGGAACGCGAGCGCCGGGCACGGGCGGCCGCCGACCGCCTCGCACCCGACGAGACGGTCGAGTCTGCCGATCCGGACCTATAATTTTAGGTACGTGGATGTACGGTTACAAGGCAATGAACGTGGACCGAATCGCCCCGTTGCTGGTCGTCGTCTTCGGCGTCCTGGCCATCTCGGCGGCAGCGGCAGGGATGGACAGTCCAGCCCGGACGACCACGATCGGCACAGGTGGTGGTGAGGATGCCGGCATGGGTGACGCGGAGGGGCACGGATACAGTAGTCATCCGGAGGCCGACCGCTCTCCGGAGACGACCGGTCCCGACGTGTTCGACTGGCTCAGCCCGCTGCTGGCGCTGATCCTTACCGGCGGGGCAGTGGCCTACCTGGTCTACGTGGTCCACGAACTCTGGCAGGACGGGATCGACAGCACGTGGACGATCCTCAAGCACGCCCTTACGACGATCGTTCCGGCCGGACTCGCGTGGATCGCACTGTTCGGGCCACAGATGGTGTCGTGGATGCAGATCAACCCGCTCGACGACCCCACTCTCGCCCAGAGACCGACCACGGCGCAGGGCGGTGGCTCTTCGAGCGTCGAGGCCGCTGCTGACGTGACGCTGGATGCGCTCCCGGTGGTCCTGATCGGACTCGGACTCGTCGTGGTGATCGGGGTCGTCGTGCTACTCCTGCACACCGTCCTCTCTGACGAGGACTCGGAGCCCTCGGTATCGACTGGCGAATCGCTCGCTGGTGACCCGGAGTCGTCGGGGGCGTTCACCTCCCCCCCGCGACACTCGCTGGACGACGTGGACGCCTCGAACACGGTCTACCGGGCGTGGCGCGAACTGGCCGCGGACGTGCCGGACCCGGACCGCGAGACACGGACGCCGGCGGAGATCGCCTCGCGCGCGATAGAGAACGGGTTCGACCGGCAGGCCGTCCGGACGCTGACCGATCTCTTCGAGGAAGTGCGGTACGGCCAGCGGCCGGCGACCCGCGAGCGCGAATCCCGGGCCGAGTCGGCGCTGGACAGCATCCGGTCGGAGGGAGAGGACGCGTGAACCGCCGCTATCTCCTGCTCGCGGTCGCGGTGGGGGCGGCTGTCGTCGGCCTCGTTCTCGCGTTCGCGCCGGGTGCGGTCTCGGTCGTCTCGCTGCCGGCCCTCTTGCCGGGGGTGCTGGCGACCATCGCGGTGCTGGCCGGGCTCTATCGGGCGTACCTGTGGCTCAACCGCGACTCCCGCGAGCGGACGCTGCCCGAGCCCGAGCGCGGTCGTCCCGTCGGGGTGCCAGGCGACGACTTCGATGCGCTGCTGGCCCGGACGCCATCGGTCGGCACGTCCAGCGGTGATCGGCGCGCGCTCAAGGTCCGCGAAGACCTCGAAGCGGCGGCCGTGGCGGTCCTGACCCGGTACCGCGGACTCTCACAGACCGAGGCTCGGCGACAGCTCGATCGGGGCACCTGGACCGACGACCAGCTCGCCGCGGAGTTCTTCGCGTCGGTCAGCGGCACCGGGTCGTCGCTCCGGGAGTCGGTCACCGGCTCGTTCTACGGTGAGGGACCGTTCCGGCGGCGCGCTCGCGCTGTCGCGAACGAGCTCGACTCGATCGCCGACCAGCGAGGTGACGCCTGATGTCGTTCGGCTCGGTCCCGACTGGGACCAAGGTCTCGGAGTCGGAGCGCGACGAGGACACCGCCACCGCCTTCGATATCGAACCGGGAACCGTCGAGGACCGACAGACCCGACGCTGGTACGGCGTCACCGTCTTCGCGCTGCTGGCGCTCGGGCTCGGCGTGTTGACCCGCCAGCCCGGTCTCTTGCTGACCAGCGCCTTCGGCATCGCCTTCGCCGGCTACGGACAACTGACCTCGCCACCGCCGATCGAGCTCGCCGTCGAACGGTCGATCAGCGACACCGATCCGGACGCCGACGACACGGTCGAGGTGACCGTCACGGTGTGCAACGAGAGCGACCGGCTGCTGCCGGATCTGCGGCTGGTCGACGGCGTGCCGGCGAAGATGACCGTCGAGAGTGGCTCGCCGCGCCACGCGACGGCACTCCGGTCGGGCGGAGAGACGACTTTCTCGTACTCGCTGCGGACCCGGCGCGGGCACCACGAGTTCGAGCCGACGACGGTGCTGACCCGCGACGCCAGCGGGGCGACCGAACGGCTCGGCACCGTCGAGACTCCCGATACGGTCGACTGCGAGCCGTCGCTACCCAGCACGGCCGTCGACTTCCCGCTCCGGGCCCAGACGACGCGCCACACCGGCCGCTTCCCCGCCGACTCCGGCGGCCCGGGCGTCGAGTTCTACGCCACTCGTGAGTACCGGACGGGCGACCCGCTGAGCAGGGTCGACTGGAAGCGAACCGCCAGGACCGGTGAGCTCACGACCGTCCAGTACCGGGTCGAGCGCAGCGTCTCGGTGATCCTGATCGTCGACGCACGCGCAGCGGCCTACACCGCGCCCGATCCCTACGCGCCGACAGCCGTCGAGGCGGCCATCGAGGCGGCCCGCCACGTCTACGTCTCGCTGACCGACGAGGGCCACGACGTGGGGATCACGGCGCTGTCGCCGACGGAGTGCTGGCTCGCGCCCGGCCACGGTGCGGACCACCGCGTGCAAGCGCGGGAACTCCTCTCGACGCACCCGGCGCTGTCGCCGTCGGCGCCCGACGAGGACACCAACATCTACGCCGCGGTCCAGCGGATCAAACAGCGCGCGTCCTCGGACGCACAGGTCGTCCTGTTCTCGCCGCTGACCGACGACCTCGTCGCGGACTCGGCGATCCGGCTCGACGCTCACGGCCACCGGGCGACCGTCGTGACGCCGGACTCGTCGGCCCACGATACGACCGGCCACCAGCTCGCCAGCGTCAGGCGATCGCTCCGGCTGGCCGACCTCCGCAAGCGTGCCATCCCGGTCGTGGACTGGGACGGCACCGAGTCGTTCGAACGCGCACTGGCCGGCTCGACGGGAGGGCTGCGATGAGCGCCACAGAGATCGACACTTTCGACCCGCGACCTGGTCGCGCGTCGGTCGCGCTCACGACGGTCGCTGCCCTCGTCGCGGTGCTTGCCAGCGCCGCGACGCTCCCGGCGGCCGCCGCCGGACTCGTCGGCGTCGTCTTGCTCCCGATCGGCGTCCTGCGGGGCTCTCGCTTGCTCCATCGACTCGGCTCAGCGGGGCTGTTCGCCGCCGTCCTGCTTGCCGGCGCGGCCGGTTCTCCACCGATCACGATGCTGGTCGCGGCCGGTGCCGCGGTGGTCGCGTGGGACGCCGGCGAGCACGGGATCGGGCTCGGCCGGCAACTCGGATCGGCGGCGACGATGTGGCGCGCTCAGGGCCTTCACACCGTCGCGACGGTCGCCGTCGGTGCCGTCGTCGCTATCGTCGGCTACCTCGTCTACGAGGTCGCCAGTTCGGGCCAGCCCACGACCGCCGTCGTCCTGTTGCTGGTCGCGGCGATCCTCTTTACCTTCCTGCTGGACCGGTGACTAGCAACTATTGAAGCGTGGGACGCGAACGCTCTCGATGCGCAACGGTTCGTCCAGTTCTCTCGGATTCGCTCGCGACGGTGTCGTTACTGCCGGGCGACCGTCGGCACGGGCACGTCGTCGAGGACGGTCTCGACGACCGAGGCCTCCTGGACGTTCTCGACGCGAGCCTCGGGCGTCAGCACGACGCGGTGGGCCATCACCGCCTGCGCGACCGCTTTCACGTCGTCGGGCGTGACGAACTCTCGGCCGCGGATGACCGACCGGGCGCGGACGGCCTCGAAGAGGCGCTGGGTCCCGCGTGGGGAGACGCCAACGTCGACGTGGCGATGTTCACGGGTCGCCCGTGCGACGTTCGAGATGTAGCGCAACACGTCGTCCTCGACGGTGATCGACTCCGGCAGCTGTCGCAGGTCGTCCACGTCTTCGGGGGTGAGCACTGTCTCGACGGAGGGGCTCTGTTCGCTCCGGCCGGCCCGACGCTGGAGGAGTTCGAACTCGCCGTCGTCGTCGGGGTAGCCGATCGACGTCTTGGCGAGGAAGCGGTCGACCTGCGCCTCGGGGAGTTCGAAGGTTCCCTCCATCTCGACCGGGTTCTGGGTCGCGATGACGTAGAACGGCTGGGGGAGGTCGTAGGTGTCACCGTCGACGGTGACCTGTCCCTCTTCCATCGCTTCGAGCAGCGCCGACTGGGTCTTCGGCGGGGCGCGGTTGATCTCGTCTGCGAGGACGACGTTGGCGAAGATCGGCCCCTCGTTGAACTCGAAGGAGCGCTCGCGCTCGTTGAACACGTGCGTGCCGGTGATGTCGGCCGGGAGGAGGTCGGGCGTGAACTGGATGCGCGAGAACTCGAGGCCGAGCGTCTGGGCGATCGTCCGCGCGGTCAGGGTCTTGCCGGTCCCCGGTACGTCCTCGAGCAGCACGTGCCCGCGGCCGACGACGCCCAGCAGCACCGTCTCGAAGAACTCACGCTCGCCGATGACCGCCGACCCGATCTCGTCGAGCACCGTCGAACACACGTCGCTGGCTTCAGTGAGGTTCATAAATTCCTCTGTCAGTCTGGCACAATATTTCTGTCGGAGTCATAATGCTCCAGAGAGACGCGCACCGATTCGCGTCCGGGCGAATGGTCGCCCTCTTCCGATCACGGGGCTCGTGTCCCCTGATCGGCTCCGTGGAGCATATCAGTTCCGTGGCGCTGTCCAACGGTTCACACTCCGGGGGCGAATCGAAACCGATAAAGAGCACTTCGCGCTACGGACAAGTGAGCCGAGGTAGCCTAGCCCGGCCAAGGCGGTTGCTTCGAGAGCAACTGTCCGTTCAGGACACAGGAGTTCAAATCTCCTCCTCGGCGTTCTTGCGAAGGAAGTGAACAAGAACACGAGAAGCTTCGCTCCTCGGCGACGTTGCGAACGGAGTGAGAAAGAATTCGCGAGGCTCTGCGTTACGGTGTTCTTGCTCGATACAAACTCCGCTCCGGCAGTACTCTTCGGAGGACTCACCCTCCAAGCCCTTGCCAGATCGCGGGTGCTGGTCGGGATATCCTCGCGTCGCTCGGATAGTGGCCGAGCACCACCCGCGACCGTGTCTCGCCCTTGGAATCCGCCAGGCGGTCGCACAGCAACACACCACCGAACCACCGCACTTCTACACCACACACCTCCCCAACCGACTGCGGTGCTCGCTACGCTGCGCTCCTCGTCCCTCGCGTGATTTCATCGCTCGACGGAGCGAGCGACAGCACGCGCCACTACAGTTGTTCAGTTGCTGTCCACCAGTCATTACACCCACTCGTCGACGTACTCGTCGAACGCCGCCGTCGCCCGTTCGTAGGGGGCACTCGTCGTGAGGTCGACACCGAGACGTTCGAACAGTTCGAGCGGGTCGACGCGACCGGTCGAACAGAGGCACTCGCGATACGCCGCCGCGTCGAGGTCGTCGTTCCGCAGTGACTCCCGGACCTGGAGGGCCCCGACTGCGCCGAGGACGTACTGGTAGTGATGGAACGCCTCGCGGTAGAGTGCACCGGTGAGCCACTCGTAGCGCGAGTGTTCGCACTGGTCCTGCGCGGGGTCGAAGCGGGTCTGGGTCTCACGATACGCCTCGGCGATCCGGTCGGCCGACAGTGTCTCGCCCGAATCGACGGCGGCAGCGATGCGGCGTTTGAACGCCGCGTTCGCCGTCTGGTCGTAGAGGTTTCCTTCGATGCATTCGAGCAACCTGTTCCGTGCGTGGGCGGCCAGCGGACCGCCCGTCTCGACGAGGTGTTCGGCCAGCAGGATCTCGTGGAGGAGGCTGGGAATCTCCGAGATCGGTCGCGGGCCAGTGGCGTACATCGTTGGTTCGTCGCGGTAGTGCTCGACGTGGAGCGCGTGGCCGAGTTCGTGGCAGAGGTAGAACATCGTCCGGACGTCGCGCTGGTAGTTCAGCAGGACGTAGGCTCCGTCGTCGGCCGACGAGGGGCAGAAGGCGGGAATGTCGCTGCGCTTGTCTGCACACTCGTAGACGTCGACGCGCCGGTCGTCGAAGAACTGTCGCGCCCGTTGCTGGTACGCCTCGCCCAGGGGGGCGAGCGCGGCGACGATGTGCTCGACCGCGTCGTCGTAATCGACCTCCGGTTCGGGTGCGTCGGCCAGCGAGACCTCGGTGTCCCACGGCCGAACTGCGTTGATCCCGAGGCGGTTGGCGCGCAGGTCGCGCACACGTTCGTATGGCCCGAGCGATTCCGCGACGGCATCGATCATCGTGTCGTGCAGTTCTGGGGGGAACTGCACTTCGAGGCCGCTCTCGGGGTAGGTCCGGTTCGTCAACTGCATCGCGCGGATCGAGTCGAAGCCGTGCACGTCCGCGAGCGCACTCGCGGCCGAGAGCTTCTCGTCGTAGGCGGTCGCCAGCGTCCCCTCGAAGGCCGCGAGTTCGTCGAGGTACGACTCGTAGACGCGCCGTCGATACGCCCGGTCAGGCCGTGACAGTTCACGGCGGTACCGCCGCTGCGTGATCGTTCGTTCCTCGTCATCGGGCGTCTCGACGGTCGGCGGTTCGAAGTCCTCGTTCGTCACTGCGCGGACGATGCGGTCGGCGCTGGAGCGCTGTTCGGCGAAGCGTTCGACGACCGCCTCGACTTCGGGGGCGCGCCGGTGGGTGGCCTGCTGTCGGAGCGACTCGAAGTAGCGGGCCCGCTCGCCGAGCGCCCTCTCGATCCGGTCCAGCGTTTGCTCGTCGGTTTGGCGGACTCGGTCCAGCCGCTGGGCGACGGCCGTTTCGACGGCGCTCGATAGCTCGCGGGCCGCCGCTGCTCTGTCGCTGGCGGCGTCGCGTGCGCTGATACAGTCTCGAAGTGTGGCGTACAGTTCCAGACGCTGGTTTCGCTGGTACCAGTCGGTGACGGTGTCGACGAGGTCCCGTGCGTCGTCAGCGTCCTCGATCGCTGTCGCTGGTGGGTCGCCGGCCTCGAGGTCGGACTGGAGGGCGTCGCGGGCGTCGGTCCAGTCGGCGGGCGTTTCGTAGATCTGTGCGGTGTCCCAGGTGTGTTCTGGGGATCGGTCCGCGTGATCGGGTAGTGACATCTGTCGATTAGGTCGGGGTGTAGTCGCTGTCGCAGGACACGGCGCTGTCGGACGACAGAACGAGACGAGTGACTCGGGACGGCGCGAGCGCCGAGAAAATACGTTACTGGGTCATCCTTCGACCGTACCTGACAGAGGTGTCACGTCGACAGCACCTAAGTGTTCTCATGCGCCGGTGAACAGGAAGATCCCGATGCTGACGGTGAGGATCGTCAGCAGGAACGTGATCGCGAGTGCGCCCCCCAGCGAGACGACGGCGTTGGCCGTCGAGGCGAGCGTCTCGGTGCGGTCGTTGCCGAAGACGGTGACGGTGGCTTTCTCGCTGGCCATCCCTGCCTCGACGGGTTCGAGGTCGGCGATCGCTTGCTCGGTCAGGTCGGCGATCAGTGCCAGTAGCTCCTCGTCGGGGATGGCCTGACCGACCTGGTTCTCGGCCTCGACGGTGTTGACGATGTGGGTGTCGGTCGTCATCACCTCGGCGTCGTCGACGCCGTCGAGCGCGTCGACGACCTCGTCGCGGAGTCCGGGTTCCATGTTGTTGCCGTCGATCAGGACGTAGGCCGTCCGTACGTCGGCCACTTCGAAGACGGCGACGCGGATCCCCAGCGGGCCGATGCCATCCTGTGGTTCCCAGGGCGTCTCGTCCCAGGCGACGCCACAGCGGAGCGATCCGCGGTCGGCGGCGGCCAGTTCCTCGCCGAGGCGGCCGGCGCCATCGATCATGTCGAACGAGCGCTGACTCCCGGGGACGACGTGGCCCAGGTCCGGGCCTTCCAGCCCGTTGTTGCTGTTGTGGGCGTCGACGAGCATCACGTCGTCCAGCGACCCGGCCCTGGCTTCGGAGGCCGTCGAGAGACCGACAGCGTACTCGACGTCGTCGGCGAAGCCCGGCGCGAACGTCGAGACGAGGAGCGCGTCGTCGCCGACGGCCTGTCCCAGCAGCGAGGCGTCGCCCTGCTGGACGCGTCTTCCCGGGGTCGCCTGGTCAGTGTACTCCAGTCGCTGGAAGGCGGTCTCGGCGGCCGAGAGAATCGTGTCGACCTCGCGTTCGGTGACGAGGTTGAAGTCGTGGCCGGCGGTGGCGTGCGGCGGGAACGCCAGGCCGTCGGCGTCGTCGGCGACGCGCTTTGGCAGGTTGCCGCCACCGATCTCGCCCATCGGTCCGGGGTGGATCATCGGCAGGACGAAGCGGGCCTTCTCCTCGCCGTCGGGGCGACGGATCGAGAAGACCGTCACCGGGACGAGTGCCTCCTCGCCCAGATCCTCGAAGAAGTCCTCGAGTTCGCGCGTCCCCTCGGCGATGTGGCCGATGAATCCCTGGATGAAATCGAGCACCGAGACGCCGAGACTGGAGCGCCACGGCCGGTCCAGCAGGACGAGGAACAGCCACACCGCCCCGGCGTACAGCACACACATCAGCGCCAGCAGGCCGAAGTCGATCGGCTGGACGAACTGTAGCTCCGGCGGTGCTTGCTCCGGGCGCGAGAGCCACGTCTGGAACGTGGGGTTGTCCAGCAGTACCGAGGTCGTCCCCGTGTAGACCGACAGGAGCGCGGCCGCGGCCGCCGTCTGGACACCCGCAGGGATCGCCGCGATCGGCAGCGAATGCCGTGAGACGGCCATTACCACCAGCAGACGCAGCGCGAAGATGCCCGCCAGACTGACCAGCAGCGCGTCCAGCACGAACTCCTGATCGAACATCGTCAGCGCCGATATCGCCCCCGCTCCGACGAGGAAGGCGATCACGATCAACTCGCAGAACAGCGCGAGCAGCGACGCGTGATTGGGCGTCAGTTGTCCGCCTAGCTTGTTGTCGACGTAGGACGTACTCACGCTCGCGACGACGGTCGGGATACCGACGAAGAACACCCCCTGCCAGGCGTCTTCGAGGATGAACTGCGAGTCGAAGGCAGCGATCCCGGTGACCGCAGCCAGCACCAGCGCGAACGTCACGCTCGTGTACCACCGCGGAGCCCGGAAGATAAATCGCGAGAGGCCCGCGAGGTTGCCTTGCGTCGCTGTCATTGGTTACGAGTGTCCACCGAACTGTTTAAAGGTACTCGGTCGTGTCGCATTGCGGTCGAGTCGTCGACTTTCGGCCCTACCGGCCGTCACAGACCGACAGGAAGTTCTCGAAGACGGCTTCGCCCTCTTCGGTGTGGGCGACCTCGGGGTGCCACTGGACGCCGAAGCGATCCGTGCCGTTGCTCATGGCTTCGACGCCGCACACGTCGGAACTGGCAGTCCGTTCGAACCCGTCGGGGACTTCTTTGACTTCGTCGGCGTGGCTGGCCCAGACGCGGGTCTCGGGGGCGAGCGAGCCGACGAGCGGGTCGTCGTCGTCGTCGATGCGGACGGTCACGTCGGCGTAGCCGCCGTACTCGCCCGAGCCCACTCGTCCGCCGAGCTGGTCGGCCATCAGTTGCATCCCCAGACAGATCCCGAGGATCGGCACGTCCACGTCGAGGTAGTCCGGGCAGTTGCCGATGCGATCCATGTCCGGGCCACCGGACAGCACGAGGCCGTCGGCGTCGAGCTCTTCGGGTGGCGTCTCGTTGTCGACGAGTTCCACGTCGACGCCCATGTCGCGCAGCGCACGCTGTTCGAGGTGCGTGAACTGGCCATGGTTGTCGATGACGGCGATCCGAGTCATTACCGGAAAGGTGGCCGCCGGGCCGTATATATCTCTTGATACGGGCTGTCGTCGGGGCTCGCCGATCCGGTCGACGTGGTCACAGCCCCACGCGCTCGAGCCGTTCGGCGACCCCTTCGTCGTCGCTGGGTGCGGCTCGGAAGGTGAGATCGATCCGGTTCCCGCCGGCCTCGCTGGCACCGAGACACACGTCGCCGTCGTAGCTCTCCATGATCGACTGGACGAGCCACAGTCCGACGCCTGTCGAGTGGTTCAGTGGCGTCTCGACACCGCGATCGAACATCGGTCGTTCGTTGTCCGGGATCGGAGGACAGTCGTCGGCGATCCAGACAGTGAGAGTGTCGCCGTTTCGCCTGACGCCGACTTCGATTACGGGGGCGGTCTCTGCGTGGACGATCACGTTCTCGACGACGTTGTCCAGCACCGTCCCCACGAGCCAGTCGCCGTACACCCACGCCGAGTCGGGTAGCGTCGTCTCGACGGTCGCGTCTGGGTACGCGGCTTCGACCGCGCCGAGGCGTTCCTCGACGTGCGGGACGATATCCATCGGCCGTTGGGACCGGTGTTCGGCACCCAGTGCAACGTCGACCTGGCGAGCTTTCTCGGTCGTGGTGACGATCTCGTCGACTTTGCGACTGAGACGCTCGACTCGCTCGGCCTGCTGGCCGGTGACGTTCCCCTCCAGTTCCCCCAGGTGCCCGAGGACCACGGTCAGGTCGTTGCGGAGGTTGTGTCGCAGGACGCGATTGAGGATCTCGTTGCTCTGTCGCAGCCGCGTGTTCGCGTGACGAAGCTCCAGTGCCGTCCCGATCAGGACGCCGGCCACGCCACCGATCGCGATACTCGTCGCGAGCAACACCGGTCCCAGGTCCGAGAGCGGCAGTCCGAACCCGAGGACCGCCACGTTACACAGGGTCAGGACTCCGATGCCGAGCCCGCTCCACTCGGCGACGTGCCACACCTGATCGCCCTCGATACCGCTGGCCGGGAGCCAGAAGTGTGCGCCCGTCAGCGTCAGTGACGGCACTAGCCCACCGGCGACCAGCACGAGGGCCAGCCAGCCGTGTTCGAGCGCGACGACAGCGTGACCAAGCAACGTGAGGCTCAGGACGGTACCTGCGGCGACGACGTAAGACTGCCCCAGCGTCTGCTTGGTCAGTTCCATGCGCGTTTGAGGACGATTCACACAGTGGGGTCTTAACCGTGACTCGGGAATATCAGTACTGATATCTGGGGTGGCGCGAGCGGGCTACTCGTCGGTCTCGTACCGGTCAGCTGCCGACTCGAACCCGAGTTCCGACTGTTCGCGGGAACGCCGTCCCTCGCGTGCAGCGATAGCTTCGGGATCCGGGTTCACGTCGTCGTCGATTCGGGCCCACGACTGGTGGACCTTGGCGTGACACCACCGGCAGAGGTAGATCGTGATCTCGTGGCTCAGCTCGGCGTCGCTGGCCTCGCGATAGGAGAGGTGGTGCTCTTCCAGCAACGGCCGTTCGTCCGAGTGGGCCATCCGACGCTCCTCGAGCCCGCAACGGGCACACGCGCGGTCGTGTTCGCGACACCGAAAGTGCGGGCAGTCACGCCAGTCCCAGCGGCCGTCCGGTTCGCTGTCGGTGCCGTCATCGTCACTGGCCGTACCGCTCGGGTCGTGTTCGTCTTCGCCGGCCACGACCGGACACTGGAAATCCTCCGCACTGCGGGCGTCGGCGAACTCGGGGTCGTGATGTCCGTGCTCGACCGCCCACCGACACTTCCCCTCGTCGGTGACGAAGTCACAGCGGTCGACGTGGGCGTAGGGGTCGTCGACGCCGACGTTCGTCCCGCCCGGTGCCTTCTCCATACCGTCGCTGGTGGAGCGACGGGCTTGATACTGTCGGCTGTAACCGTTTCATACGGATTATTGTAGCTATTTACCGGTGATCGCCAACCCCGTCCCGGCGATCACCGGTAAGAGACTACAATAAACCGTATCAAGATAGTCGCCACCTCGGGTGGCGAAATTCTGCACAGATTTACAGCCGACAGTATTCCGTTCCAGTCATACGGAAAGTTGTCGATCTGGGGAAACGTCTACAACCGTCCGTATCATTCGCTGCGCTCGCTCGTTTTCCGAGCGTTCAAGCACTCCCTGCCCCTCGTAGCTCTCGTGCGAGAACGGCTGACCAGTCCACGACTCGCGCTCGCGGTCGCCGCCGTCGCGATCAGCACGAGCGCGATCCTGATCCGCTGGAGCAGTGCACCGCCAGTGGTCGCCGCGTTCTACCGGGTGCTCCTGACAGTGGTACTGCTCGCGCCGCTGACGCTGGACCGGCACGCCCACCGGCTCGGCGAGCTCTCGCAACGGCACCTGTTCGCGGCGGGCGTCACCGGGCTGGCGCTGGCGGCCCACTTCGCGACGTGGTTCGAGAGCCTCTCGTGGACCAGCGTCGCCGCCAGCGTCACGATCGTCCAGTCCCAGCCGATCTTCGTCGTCGCGGGCGCGTGGCTCCTGCTGAACGAGCGCGTGACCCGGCGGACGGTCGCGGGCGTCGTGGTCGCGATCCTGGGGGTAGTCGTGATGTCGCTTGGCGATTTCGTCAGTGGGACTGCCGTCGGAGCGCGTCCCCTGTACGGCAACGCGCTCGCGCTGGTGGGCGCGTTCATGGCCGCGGGCTACGTCCTGGCCGGGCGTTCGCTTCGCCAGCGGCTTCCCCTGCTCCCGTACGTTACCGTCGTCTACGGCGTCGCCGCCGTGGCGCTGCTGGCCGTCGCGCTCGTCCAGGGGTCGCCACTCCTCGGCTACGAGAACCGGGAGTGGCTCCTCTTTCTCGCGATGGCGATCGGTCCCGGGATCCTCGGCCACACGCTCGTCAACTACTCGCTGGCCCACATCGAGTCCAGTCTCGTGAGCGTCACGCTCCTCGTGGAACCGCTGGGGAGTGCGCTGCTGGCGCTGCTGTTACTCTCGGAAGTCCCCTCGCTCTGGACCGTGATCGGCGGCGCAGTCGTGCTCGGGGGAATCGCTATTACGTCGCGTACTCGGCCGGACGACGTCTGATACGGACCGTCGTCACGATGGACCGGTGCGCACCGACCCTCGGGACGGCACGTCCCGAGACAATCTACAAGTGTTCGTGCGACCGTGACCGATCACTCGCTCGCCAGCTTCTCGACCTCTCCTTTCAGCCCCGCTGCCTCGAAGTCGTGGTCGGGTCGGATATTCACGAAATCGAGGAACTCGCGAGCGGCCAGGAGCTCCGCTGGCGTGTAGTGTTCGGCGGCAGCGCCGACGGCCGCGCGCGCACCGATCAGCGGCGTCAACGCGCCCAGTGCACACGCCAGATCGTACGACCGGGCGTCCTCGATGGCGCCCTCGTTGACCTTCGTCGCGTCGATGAAGTACAGCGCGCCGTCGGCGACGATGACGTTCTCGCCCCGGAAATCTCCGTGGGCGAGGCCGGCGTCGTGCATCCGGTGGAGGAAGTCGAACACGGTCGGGGCGTGGTCCGCGACGAGCGCGGGCGGCAGTTCCTCTAGCACGGTGAACTCGGGGATGTACTCCAGCACGAGGACGCCGTGGCCCTCGTACTCGAAGGCCTCGACTGGCTCGGGTGCGTTCACTCCGAGTTCCCGCATCGTCCTGGTCGCTTCCAGTTCGTGCTCGGCCATCTGGTAGGGCGTCCCGAAGTGCTCGAAGAAGCCCTCCGTCCCCGAGGAGAACGCGCCGAGATTTCGCCCGGCCGTCAGCAGCGCGTGGACCAGCGAGTTCTGCTCGGTGATCACCTTCACGAACCAGCGGTCGTCGACCGCCATCGGCGTGGACAGCCAGTTGTTCGCGTCCAGAAACTCGACGCGGGCCGACGGCTCGCCGTACCGGTCGATCACCTCCCTGGTGACACCCTCCAGCGTCGCCCAGGGAACGCGACCGCGCAGGAGCCGTCGAAACGCCATGTGTCGTGAGTCACGACGGCCACCTTCAAAGTGGTTCTGACCAGGGTGGGGTGCCGTTCGGTTTCACCGCTTTATTCACCTTTGATAATTTGCGGATGGGAATTAAATACGATCCACCTTCGGTTTCTGTTGTATGAGTGTAGATGTTTCCGATGAATTGCCGATAGATCCTGCTGATCGTGGGTCCTATGTCGTCTGGGACCTTCGATCGTGGGAAGGCGACCTGGAGACGATGAAAGAAATCAACGAGGCGTGGATGGACGTTCACAACCCACCCGCCAAGATCGGGACGATTCCAGTACTACCTGACGACGTCGTCGTCCACGGTGAAATCCAGTCGTTCATCTCCGAGGGCTGGAACGAGGCGTCGGAGGCGACCGGGCTACAGTACCTCGCGCTCGTCGCAGAGAACCTCCAGGCCATGGCCGTCGAGAACCAGATCGATGCGCCCTCCATCGAAGAGATCAGCGCGTTCCAGTCGGTCGATGCGGCGGTCGACTGGATGGAAGAGATGACCGACTAGTCGCTCGGTTCCGCGCGACCGTCTGCCTGGGTCGGATGGTACCGGTGGGCACGGATCTCTTCCGTCCGCCACCATGCTATATGTTTGCCCGCAACAAAACTCGCGACATGAACTTCACCCTCCCCGACGAACACCGGATGATCCGCGACTCCGTGCGGGACTTCTGCGAGGCCGAAATCGAACCGATCGCCCAGGAGATCGAGGACGAACACCGCTTCCCCGCCGAGATCTTCGACCAGCTGGCCGAGCTGGATATGCTCGGTGTCCCGATCGCCGAGGAGTGGGATGGACTCGGTGGCGATCAGCTCATGTACGCGCTCGTCACCGAGGAACTGGGGCGTGTCTCGGGATCGATCGGGCTCTCGTTCGCCGCTCACACCTCGCTGGCCGCCAAGCCGATCGAGACGTTCGGCACCGACGAGCAGAAAGCGCGCTGGCTCCGGCCGCTCGCCAACGGCGAGTACCTCGGGAGCTGGGCGCTCACCGAACCGGAGAGCGGGAGCGACGCCAGCGACATGAGTACGACCGCGACGAGGGAGGGCGACGAGTGGGTCCTCGACGGCACCAAGCAGTTCATCACCAACGCCTCCGTCGCGGGATCGATTCTCGTGAAGGCCGTCACCGATCCCGGTGCGGGCTACGACGGCATCTCGACCTTTATCGTCGATCCCGAGGCGGATGACGGCTTCGAGGTGACGACCGAGTGGGAAAAGATGGGCCTGAACGCCTCGCCGACCTGCGAGATTCGGTTCTCGGACTGTCGGATCCCCGGGGACCGCATCCTCGGCGACCCCGGCGACGGCTGGGACCAGACCAAGAAGACGCTGGACGGCGGGCGCATCTCGATCGCCGCTCTCTCGGTCGGTCTGGCACAGGGGGCGTTCGAGGCGGCGCTCTCCTACGCCAAGGAGCGCGAGCAGTTCGGCCAGCCGATCGGCGACTTCGACGCGGTCCGGGACATGCTGGTCGCGATGGACCGCAAGATCGAGCGGGCGCGCCTGCTGACGCACAAGGCCGCCACGAAGTACGACGCCGGCGAGGACGTCGGCCGACTCTCTGCGATGGCCAAACTCGACGCCAGCGAGATCTGCCGGGAGGTCGCCGAGGACGCCGTCCAGGTGCTGGGCGGCTACGGTTACACGACCGACTTCGCCCCCCAGCGGTTCTACCGGGACGCCAAACTCATGGAGATCGGCGAGGGGACCAGCGAGATCCAGCGGCTGGTGCTCGGGCGAGAACTCGGACTGTAACGCCCCGATACTTTTCAGGACGACTGTCGTCGTCGGCGATATGCCCACCAGCGAACACGTTCCCGGCGATACGCTGCTGCCCGAGACGCCAGACGGCTACGCCGAACCGGTCGAGTTCCGCTACCCGATGGTCGTCCTCGTCGCGATCGCGGCAGTCCTTACCGTCGCCGCGCTGGTCGCTTTCGGCTCACTGCTACGCATCGGCCAGGGAGACGCACTCCCGGCGCTGTTCGGGTACGAGGCGACCGCGGACGGGTTTACTTTCTCCATCCCGATCGCTCTCGGACTCGTCTTCGTCGCCACTGTCGCAGTCGTGACCGTGCTCCACGAACTCCTCCACGGACTGGTCTTCCGGTGGCAGGGCTACGACGTCTCGTACGGTTTCGTTCCGCAGATGGGCGCCTTCTACGCTGCCGCCTTTCACCAGTTCCAGCTCTGCGAAGAGACGCGACTCGTTGCCCTCGCACCCCTGTTCGTCCTCGACGTGCTCTTGGTCCCGCTGTTGTTCGTTCCGATCCCGATGCTCGCCGTCGCCGCCTTCTTCGGCCTCGTGCTCAACACGGCCGGCTCGGCTGGCGACCTCTACATCGTCTGGCGACTCGGCCGCTATCCGCCGGGGACGCTGTCCTACGATGCAGACATCCGACACATGTACGTCTTCGTCCCCGAGGAGTAGGCCGAGCGAATCCCCAGCGTTCACCTCGCTTTTAGATTGTGCACGGGCGCGAGCCAGTCGACGACCTCGGCGGTCGGTTCGATTGCGTCGGTGATGGCGTCCGCGGACTTGTAGGCCATCGGAGCCTCGTCGCGCACGGATTCGACCACCGACTCCGAGTAGATCCCGTCCATGGCGGCCTCGAACTCGTCCATGTCGACGGTTCGGTGGGCCTCGCCGCGGCCCATCACCCGGCCAGCGCCGTGGGGGGCCGTCTGGTTCCACTCGCCGTTGCCCTCGCCACGGGCCAGCAGCGATCCCTCGGCCATATTGAACGGGACGACGAGGCGCTGGCCCTCGCGGGCCGGCGTCGCGCCCTTGCGGATCGTCAGGTCGCGGAAGTCGACGTAGTTGTGGATCGACTGGAAGCGCTCTTCCGGTTCGACGCCGAGGGCCTCGCAGATCCGGTCGGCCATGACCGTGCGGTTCCAGCGAGCGTACTGCTGGGCGAACAGCATGTCGACGTAGTAGCCGTGGGCCTCCCGGCCTTCGAGGTAGTCCAGATCGGTGTTACGCTCGCCGCTGTCGGGCCGGAGGTCGCCCAGACGGTCGAACACGTCCTCGATCTCGCTGCCGTCGAAGTCCGCCCGGATCGCGTCCTTCCGGAGGTGGGACTCGCCTTTGCCGCCGGTCACCCACGCGTAGAGGTCCTGCTCGTCGACCTCGTGGGGGTCGAACTTCAGGTAGTCGTGGAACTCCGCGGGCAGCGACTCGCGGATGGTGGCGACGTTACGTCGCTCGGTCGCTTTCCCCTGCCAGTACTCGGCGACGGACTTCCCGAGGTACCGGGAGCCGCTGTGGATCACGAGCCAGTAGTCGCCGGTCGTCTGGGCGCGGGCGAACTCCACGAAGTGGTTGCCCCCGCCGAGTGTCCCGACGCCACGGATGACGTAGCCCATGCTCTGGCGCTGGTCGGCCAGCACTCGCTGGCACAGCCCCTCAAAGTAGTCGCCGTCGTAGCCCTCGAAGTCGAACTCGATCGGGTCGATCTCGGTGCCGAATCGGTCCTCGAAACTCGCCGCGAACTGCTCGAACACGTCGTTGGCCCGCTCGAATGGGAACTCGTCGACGAGGTGGACCGAGTCGTCGTAGTCGTGGACGTTCTGTCCCATGGGGATCGCATCCCGGACGCGGCGCTCGCGTTCCTCGTCTCCGAGGGGCAACTCGTCGCCCAGATTCACCGCGGCCATCCCACAGCCCACGTCGACGCCGACGATGTTGGGGACGATCCGGTCGCCGAGTGCCATCGTGAACCCGATCGGTGCGCCCGCCCCCCAGTGGGTGTCGGGCATCACTCGCACCGGTTCGGTGAAGGCGGGATGGTCGATCAGCTCTCGGATCTGGTCGAGGCAGTTCTCCTCGACCAGTGACTCGTCTTCGACCATGACGCGCGCCGTCGTGTGCGCGCCCGACAGTTCGATCGACATTGCCAGAGGATAGTCCGCTCGCCCGCATGAACCTCACGGTGGCGTGTGGCTGTCTTCCACGGGTGAAGCACGGAGCGCTCGACGCCGCACAGCTGTCTTGCTGTCCTGTGCGGTCCGACGTACCGCCGAGGAGCATCGCGATGCAGACGGATTACTGTCGCTCTGTACCGGCGATCCGCCTCAACCCAGTAGCGCGTCGAACGCCTCGACGATCGTCGACAGTACGCCACTAGAATCGTCCTCACCCTGCTGAGCAACCGTTACAGTCTCGCTCTGCGTTGTCGTGGTCGGTGATGCCGTCGTTGTCTCGGTCGAGGTGACGGTTGCAGTCGGTGACTCCGTCGCGGTGTTGGTCGGGGTTGCCGACGCAGTGTCCGTCGCAGTCGGAGTTGGCGATGCGGTGTCCGTTGTCGTCGGGGTTGGTGAGGTTGTGGCGGTCGTAGTCGAAGTGGGCGATGCCGTCTCGGTGGCCGTCGCAGTAGCCGTCGCGGTCGGGGTTGGCGTCTCGGTCGGTGAAGCGGTCGGAGTCGGCGTTGCCGTCACGGGCACTTCGAAGCTGGTGTTCCAGCGGCCGTCGACAGGCACGTCGCGCCCGTCGGCCGTCTCGGCGCGGGCCGAGTAGTTGCCGGGATCGAGAACGGCGAGTTCGATCTGCTCGGTCGTCGCGGCGCTGATCGTGACCACCAGTGGTTGGCCGGTCTCGTTTTCGGCCAGCAGCGTCACGGCTACGTCGTTGGGGTTCTCGACCGTGAGGGTCTCGGTACCGACGGCCAGCGACAGCGACTGGAGGTCCGGGGGTAGCGTGAACTGCCGTTCCGTGTCGTTGTCGACGGACACTGACTCACCGGCCTCGGTCGCGGCGGTGAGCGTGTACTGACCGGGGTCGAGGCCGGCGATCGACTCGTTCGTACCCGGTCCGAGGGTTCGTTCGCGGACCGTCCCGGAGGCGTTCGTCAGGGTGGCCGTCAGCGCCTGGTCGGTCGGGTTCGCGACCCAGACGAGACGGTTCCCGACCGTGACGGTCACGCCGAGTGGCTCCTCGGGCGGCCTGACGGGGGCGTACGTCCCGTTCCGGTCGATCGCTCCCTCGATCGCGCCGTCGCCGGGCGTCGCGTCGGTGCCGTCGACGGCCCAGGCAGTGCCGTTGTGTCGCCAGCGCTCGACGGACTCGTTGGCCTCGTCGGCGAGGTAGCTCAAGCGAAGCTGTACCGCCCCGTCGAGTCCGGTGACGTTCAGGCCGGGACCGACGGCTGTCGCATCGGTCGGGAGCACCGGGAGTGCCGACCGCTCGACCGGATCGAGTGCGACCGACTGCTCTTCGAAGGTGGCCGTCGTCGACGGTCCGAAGCGGAGATCTGTGGCGTTGGCCGTCCCTGCCAGGGCGTCGAACGCGGGGCCCCCGTTGTCGAGGACGCTGACGTTGGAAAGCGTCGCAGTTCGAGCGATGCGGACACCGCCCGCGCCGTTGTCGCGGACGGCCGAGTCCCGCACATCGAGGCGACCGTCCGGTCCGCGGGCGTCGATCCCGACGCCGCTGTTGTTGGCGATCCGCGTCCGGTTGACCGTCGCGTTGGTGGCGGCTGCCTCGACGAGGACGCCGTCGGCACCGTTCTGGGAGACGTTCACGTCGTCGATCAGGGTCGTCGCGGTGGTGTTGACCCGGACGCCGGCGTCGCCGTTTTCGACGACGGTCGCGTTGGACAGGTTCAGCGACTGCCCGAACAGCGCGACCACTCCCTCGCCGCTGTTGTTGCGGACTACCGCGTCGGCCAGCGAGAGCGACGTGGTCGTGTTGGCGACGACGCCGTTCTCCTCGTTGTCGGCTACGACAGACGAGCGGAGCGTGACGTTGCTGAACCCGGACGTGTTCAGGCCCACGGTGTTCTCGCGGAGTCGCGAGTCGTTCACCGTCACGTTGCCACCGTCGACGACGCTGATCCCCACGCGGTTCGATTCGACCGTCACGTTGTCGACGGTCGCGTTCTGGCCGCCCAGATCGACCCCGACGCTGTTGGCCTGGAACACTGAATCCTGGACCGTGACGTTCTCCGGCCCACTCACGTCGACGCCGAACACGTCAACGCCGGCGCGGTAGCCGCTCACCGTGACGTTTCGGATCGTCACGTTCGAGCGTGCCGGGGCGTCGGGACCGGCCGACTCGGTGCTGCCCTCGACGTAGATCCCCGCGATCGAGGTGCCCGGATCGTCGACCGGGTTCTCGCCGCTGATCTCGTTACCGTTGCCGTCGATCGTCACGTTGCTCGTCTGGACCCGGATGCAGGCGTCCCTGGTCGCCTGGATGTCGCCGACGAGTTGGTATCGACCCGGTGCAGTGACGTTGCGACAGGCGTCGATCGTGCGGTCGATCTCGGGCGAGGGTGCTTCGATCTCGATCGCGAGGTCGGCACGATCGTTGAGCGTCACAGTTCGGCCATCGGCGCTCTCACCGGTCAGTGTGTAGTTGCCGGGGGCGAGGCGTTCCGTGACGGTCGCGTTCGCGGGCAATTCGATCGTCTGATTCTCCGCGCCGGTGTCCGGGGCTGCGATCACGCTGACGGCCGGCTGTCCGGGATTCTCCAGCGTAACGTTCTGATCTTCGGCCGTAACGTTCAGATCGACTGGCGGGAGGGGTTCCGGCGGAGGTGCTTCGATCTCGATTGTGAGAGCGGTCTGACCCTCGAGCGTCACAGTCCGATTATCGTCACTCTCGCCGGTGAGCGTGTAGTTGCCCGGTTCGAGCGATCGCGTGACGGTCGCGTTCGCGGGCACGTCGATAGTCTGATTCTCCGCGCCGGTGTCCGGGACTGCCGTCACGTTGACGGCCGGCGGACCGGGATTCTCGAGCGTGAGGTTCTGGTCCTGGACGGTAACGTTCAAGTCGACCGGCGGGAGTGGCTCCGGCGGGGGCGCTTCGATCTCGACAGTGAGGTCGGTACGGCCGTCGAGCGTCACAGTTCGGCCATCATCGCTCTCACCGGTCAGCGTGTAGTTGCCGGGAGCGAGACGTTCCGTGACGGTCGCGTTCGCGGGCACGTCGATCGTCTGGTTCTCGTCACCCTCGATGGGGGCCACCGTGATATCGACTGCCGGTGGTCCGGGATTCTCGAGTGTGACGTTCTGGTCTTCGACGGTAACGGTCAGGTCGACCGGCGGGAGCGGTTCCGGCGGGGGTGTTTCGATCTCGATCGCGAGGCTGAACTGGTCGTTCAGCCGTACCAGCCGTCCGTCCGGGGCCTGCCCGGTGAGCGTGTAGTTCCCCGGTTCGAGCGACTGCGTGACACGCTCGCCGGCGGGCACTTCGATCGTCCGATTCACGCCGTCGTCTCTCGACGCCGTCACGGTCACGGCCGCGTCGCTGGGGTTCTCGATGGTGACGTTCCGTCCCTCGACGCCGATAGCGAGGTCGACGGTCGGCGGTAGGGGGACGAAGACGGTGTAGCTCGTGAGGCCGTTGACCAAGACCTTGCGGTCCGGAGCGGTCCCAGACACCACGTGACCGACGGGGTCGACGGGCGTGAGCGTCACTGTCTCTGTCGTGCCGGGAGCGACCTCGAACGACTGCCGGCCGGCCGCACTGCCGACGCTGACGGTGACGGTCCGGTCGCCGGGGTTCTCGACGCTGAGCGTCCGTCCGTCCAGCGACGCGTTCAGGTCGATCACGTTTTGTTCGATCGTGACCGTCACGCTGTCGTCGCCGTCGACCTGCGCACGCCGGCCGTCGGCCGCCCGAGCGGTGACAGTGTAGGTGCCCGGGTCGAGGCGCTGTGTGACTGTCCAGTCGCGGGGTACGTCGAACGTCGCCACGACGCTGCCGTCGCGAGCGACCCTGACCGTCACGCGCTGGTCGTTGGGGTTCTCCACGACGAGCGTCTGGTCGTCGACCGACACGCCGAGCGAACGCAGTTCCGGGCCGACGGCGAACCGGAGCCTGCTCCGGCCGGCGAGGCGCACAGTCTGGCCGTCGGCCGATTCGGCGGTGAGCGCGTACTGTCCGGCCGCGAGCCGTCGGGTCGCCGACTCGCCCGGCGAGAGCGTGATCGTCTCAAGCGTGCCGTCGCTGGTGAGGGTCACGGTGACGGCGACGTCGTTGGGGTTGGCCAGGAACAGCGTCTCCTCGTCGGTCGCGGCGAAGAGGCTGCGCAGGCGGTCCGGTTCGTCCTCGTCCGGTTCGGGTTCGGTGACCGCGCCCCTGGCGTAGTTGTTGATCGTCACGTCGTTCTCGACGTTGATTTCGACGGCGATGGTGACGGTGTCGGCGGCGGCGCGCTCGGTGCGGCGCTGGAGTTGTTCGAGCGTGATCTCCTGGCGCTGGGTCAGCAAGATCGCCCCTTCACTCGCACCGATCGCGGCAGACTGGATCTGGTTCACCGTCGCGTCCTGAGACTGGATCAGCGCTCCGCTGGCGGCGCTATCGGCGACGATCTGGATCTGGACGACGTTGATCTGCTGGACCTGGATGATCGTCCCCTGGCCGGCACCCGCCGCGGCGGCCTGGATCTGCTCGACGTTGACGATCTGCTGCTGGGCCGCGGTGCGTGCGGCCCCCTGTGCGGCTCCGAAGGCGGCCTGCTGGATCTGGACGATCGTGACCGACTGGACCTGGACGAGCACACCGCTGGCACCGCCGTGGGCCGCCGCCTGGACCTGTCGGACGGTCGCCGACTGGGTCTGGGTGAGCGCACCTTCAGCGGCCCCGATCGTGGCCTGCTGGATCTGGGTGACGCTCACGTTCTGGCTCTGGGTGAGCGCGCCGCGACAGGCCCCACGGGCGGCGGCCTGGATCTGCGTGATCGAGATTTCCTGGCGCTGGACGAGCGACCCCCGGGCCGCCCCCATCGCGGCCTCCTGAACCTTCTTCGGGTCGGTGTCCGCGTCACTCGCGGCACCGCCGCCGGCGGCCCCGAACGCGGCGGCCTGAATCTGTGTGACCGTCACGTTCTGGCGCTGGACGAGCGAGCCGTAGGCTCCGCCCTGGGCGGCTTCCTGAATCTGCGACACGATCGCCCGCTGGACCTGTCCGGCACTGCGAGCGGCCCCCGCCGCCGATCCGACCGCGGCGAACTGAAGCTGGCTGACGTTGGCGCGCTGGTGCTGGGCGACGACACCGTGGGCACCGCCGTAAGCGGCCGCCTGAAGCTGCGTCACGTTGGCCTGCTGGAACTGCGAGAGCGCGCCGGCACTCGCGCCGTAAATACCGGCCTGGAGCTGCGTAACGTTGGCGCGCTGGCTCTGGAGTAGTGCCCCCTGGGCCGCGCCGCGGGCGGCGGCCTGGACCTGCTCGATCGAGGCGTTCTGTACTTGTGCGGCCGCGCGGACTGCGCCGTCGATGGCGGCCTGGCGCTGGGCCTGCGTGACGTTGATCCCCTGTTGCTGTGCGAGTCTCGTACCCGCAGTTGCGCCCTGCCGGGCGGCCTCCTCGCGCTCGTCGGAGAGCGAGACCTCGGCGTCGGGTTCGACGCTGGCGAGTGCCTGCAGTCGGTCGCCGATGGCCTCGTAGTCGACTTCGTCCTCTGTGGGCTGAGACTGCTGGGCTGGACCGGCGGTGCCGTCGACCGCTGCGGTGCCGACCGAGGGTCCGACGACGCTCCCGATCAACAGGAGTGCGAACGCCAGCGCGCGGAGCCTGTCGCTCATCGTCGCCCTCGCTGTCCGAACAGTGTTCGTGCACGATCCGCTGGTCGTCGGAGCCGAGGTGTGTCGATGATCATGGCTGGGGACCGCGGTGTTCGGCGAACTAGTTAACCAAATAACAAATAAACCCGACCGACCGTTGTCATCCCATTTTCGCCTTCAGACTGGCTTACGAGACCGAAGAGAGACCCTTCACGGACAAGATTGACTTACCTGCGCCGGGCACAGTCGGCAGTACTGGGGTAAGTCTCGCCAAACTGAACAGCTACTGGTCGCTCGCCAGCAGGCCGTAGCGGTACACGTCGACGTACTCGCCGTCGACGAACGCCTGCTCACGGAGGGCGCCCTCGCGCTCGAAGCCGACCTTCTCCAGCACTCGCTGGGACGCCTCGTTGTGGGCGAAGGCCTTGGCGTACACCTTGTGGAGGCGGCGCTGGTCGAAGCCGTACTCGACCAGCAGGTGGGCGGCCGCGGTCGCGTAACCGTTGCCGTGGTACTCGGGTGCGAGCCAGTAGCCCAGTTCCGCGGTGCCCCACTTCTCGTTGACGTTGGTAAAGCCGATCATGCCGACCGGGTCCTCGTCGACACAGACCAGCAGTTGCACGCTGTCGCCTTCGAGAACCCTGTTCTCGTACCACGACTCCTCGTCGTCTGCCGTCATCGGATCGGTCGCTCCGAGACCGGCGCGAACGGCGGGGTCGTTCAGCCCCCGCTGGCAGAAGTCGAGGTCCTCGCGCTCTACTGGTCGTAAGGTGACGTCGTCGCCGTCGATGAACACTGGGCCGGGCATACGACAGTGCAGTGGTGACTCTCACCTGAACGTTTCCCCAGTGTGTCACGAACTCACAGGCGACCGACGCCGTCCGTGACTGCTCACTCCCGCCACTCGTCGGCCAGCAGGCCGTACTCGTGGAGGTCGACGTACTCGCCGTCGACGAACGCGTGCTCGCGGCGCGTCCCCTCACGCTGGAAGCCGACCTTCTCCAGTACCTGAGCGGAGGCGGGGTTCGTGGCGTACACGTCTGCGCCGAGTTTGTTGATCCGGCGCTCCTCGAAGGCGTATCGGGCGAGACAGTCGACGGCGTCGGTGGCGTACCCTTCGTTCCAGTGGTCTGGGTGGACCGCGTACCCGACTTCGCCGACACCCCACGGATGGCTGCCTTCGTGGAGCGAACAGCTCCCGACCGGCTCACCGTCGACGCGGATCAGGAAGTGGGACTCACCGTCGTCGGCGTCAGTGATGATCTCCTCGTGGTCCTCCCGAACCACTGGCGTCGAGTGGCCGATCCCGGCCCGAACGCGCGGATCGTTCAACAGCGACGTGACGAAGAGTCCGTCGGCGGGTGTCTCGGGGTGCAATGTGACGTGCTCGCCACGGAGGAACGGCGTCTGGGACATGGCTCTACTGTCGCTGGCAGGATAGTTGAGGGTTCTGCCCCTGTCGTCGCAATTGAAACGATTCACACACCGATCGCGACGATCGTGAGAGACACACAGTACCATCCTTGTCGCCGTTCAGACCGGCTTACACGCCCGGCAGCGAGACCCTCCCCGAACAGGATCGGCTTACCGTCGGCAGGGTCGTACGGACGGTCGTCGGTCTGTACCAGATCGACCGCACGCGTCGTGCGGTCGACTGGGGAATGTCTCCAACCGTCCGTATGAGTGCAGCGTTCGCCTCGGGCGACAGTCTACAGCCCGGGCTTTCTTGATCGGCTCGCCCCTCCGTCGGAGTATGCTCGACGCTGGCGACCCCGCCCCCGACTTCGACCTCCCGCGCCCGACGACCAGTGGCGACCAGACCTATCGGCTCTCGGCGGCCGCCCAGGAAGCGCCCGTCGTCGTCGCGTTCTTCGCCCCCGCTGATCGATCGGGCACTGCCGACCTGCTCGACGCACTCGCTGGCGTCGACTGGGCGAGCGTGATCGATCGCGTCTCCGTGTTCGGCATCGGCGTCGGCCCGCTGGACGACGTGGAAGCGCTGGCCACCGATCTCGATACGCCCTTCCCGCTGTTGGCCGACCCCAACGGCTTCTTCGCGGAGCGGTACGGCGTACTGGATGAGACTCCCGACGGCTGGCGACCCCGGCGCGCGCTGTTCGTGGTCGACCAGCGCTGCCGCATCCAGTTCGCGTGGCGCTCCGACGACGATGGTGCTGGGTCGGTTCCGATCGACGACCTGACCGCAGCGCTCGGATCGATCTGATGGAGACACGGGAGTGACTCCCGAGAGTCACGCAGACCTAGAAATTCCCACCCGTATCGGCTGATTGGACAGTCTGTGCGGGTGGGACTGAAAGGGGCTGGTGCGCTCGGTGTGCCCGGACGAAGTAAGCACTGCAACGAGCGAAGCGAGTGAAGCGCACAGCGAGTCCCGGCCGCCGAGCACGCCAGGGGCTTTCTGGTTGTTCGCGGTGCCCCGGTCAGCAGCCGTCGACACAGAACTGTTTGCTAGAGTCGAATCGCTCAAGCCCCACCGGCCGTACCCACGACTATGGGAACGACGCTGGAGACGCGCGAGGCGCAGGCCGAAGAAGTGATCGACCGACTCCACGAGGAGTACCCGGATTCGACGATCTCGCTGCACTACGCGAACCGGCTCGAACTGCTCGTCGCGGTGGTCCTCTCGGCGCAGTGTACCGACGAGCGGGTCAACGAAGTCACCGAGGAACTGTTCGAGAAGTACCAGAGCGCCGAGGACTACGCCGCGGCCGACGAGGAGCAACTGGCCGAGGACATCTACGGCATCACGTTCCACAACAACAAGGCGGGCTACCTGACGGAGGCGGGTCAGATCATGGTCGACGAGTACGACGGCGACGTACCGGATTCGATGTCCGGTCTCACGGACCTGCCGGGCGTGGGTCGCAAGACGGCCAACGTCGTCCTCCAGCACGGCCACGACATCGTCGAGGGGATCGTCGTCGACACGCACGTCCAGCGGCTGACTCGGCGACTTGGCATCACTGAGGAAGAACGCCCCGAAGCGATCGAGGAGGATATCATGCCGATCGTCCCCGAGTCCGAGTGGCAGCAGTTCACCCATCTGCTGATCGACCACGGGCGCGCGGTGTGTGACGCGCGCAACCCTGACTGTGGCGAGTGCGTGCTGGCGGACATCTGTCCGTCGGAGAAGGGTGACAGCGACGTGGACCTCGCCAGCGGCGAACCTTGGGAGTAGGGCGAATCGTCCGCGCTTGCACTGCGGGTCGTCTCAATCGTCGGCGGTCGCCGTCGGGTTCGCAGGCTCGGCCTCGACGGCTGCCGTGTCCTCGATCGGGGTCCACTCCAGTTCGGCGTCGTACTCGAAGGCGCGGTGGTCCTGTTCGGGGTCGACGACGGTCAGCGAGAGCCAGTCGTTGTCCAGCAGTTCCGTCACGGCTGTGTTGTCGGCCAGCACGTCGGTGACGCGCTCGACGGGCGCGTGGAGCACCGTCGAGAGGCGCAGGGGCTGGTGGTAGTGCTCGTCGTCGGCGGCCTTCAGCGACTGGAGCGGGAGGCCCGTCATGAGGTCGCCGCCGTTGCCCTGGTAGACGCCGACGTTACCGACGGGGTTGTGAGTCACCTTCGAGCCGCTGCCGTAGGCCGCGTTGTCGACCGTCGCGAAGTAGTACTGGGTGTTGATCCACTGGGTGACGACCATCGGCCCGGCGACGATCGCTTCGAGGGCGTCGCCGTCGGGGTCAGTCTGCCAGTCGTAGGAGTGGAGGAACGCGCGGCCGTCGAGATCCAGATCGTCGGTCAACTCGCGCGGGCCGACGACGAAGCCGGCGTTGCCGGCCAGTCCCCACTCGGGACGGGTCTCGGCCCAGTCGGCGGCGCGGCGCTCGGTCTCGCGGACGCCCGACTCGGTGTCAGCGCCCATGTCCGCGGCGCGCTCGGCCGTCGCGCCCTCGCGTGCGGTTTCGAGGTCGGCGCGGAGCTGTTCGAGGTCCCCGGCGTGGCTCTCGGGCACGTCCCCGTCGTACAGCTCGATCTCGTCGGTCGTCGTGTTGTGTTCGCCGGCGACGAAGACGGTATCCTCGGGCACGTCGTGGCCGCGCTCGCGCAGGTCCGCCCTGACGGCGTCGTCGTTGCAGATCGCGGCGAGGACGCGGGCGTTCGGGCCGCCGGGGTTGCCGGCGCAGGCTCCGCAGTCGAGGCTCGAATCGAACGGGTTGTTCGCCGTCTCGCTGGCGTGACCGGCGAAGACGACGAGGCGGGCGAACTGCTCCCACCCCATCAGCTCGAAGGCGGTCGCGGCGTACTCCACTTTCTCCTCGTGGCTCAGTCCCACCGGGAGGTCGCCGGCGTAGGTGTGCTGGTGGTCGACGATGGGCTCGCCGACCTCGTGGTCGTCGGGTGCCGCGTCGTCGACGGTGTCGAACAGGTCGTGGACACGCCCGGGGACGAGCGTGCGGGCCGCGAGCGCCAGCCCGTAGCCGCTGCCGGTGTTCTCGACGAAGCCGAAGGCAGTGGCGGGGTTGGTCTTCAGCGTCTTGATGGCCTTGTTCGCGGCCCCGGTGACGCTCGACCAGCGATCGTAGCTGGCCTGCGTCTCCTCGCAGGCCGGCAGTTCGGAGATGCGGTGCTCCGGGTCGAGGATCGGGGGACAGGCGTCGACCGACACCTCGCTGTCGTATCCCTCGTACTCCATCGGGATGCCGAAGAAGCCGGCGTAGCCGTGGGTCTCGTAGTTCCCGGTCGACTCGATGTGGCGGCGGACGATCTCCGAGCGCGTGTCGATGCAGAAGACGAACTGGGCGTCCGGGCGGCCGCCGTCGTCCTCGCTCGCCGCGATCGATTCGCTCGCGTCGGTGAGCGTTCCGACCAGTTCGCCGCGGTAGGTCGCTTCCCAGGCAGACAGCCAGACCTCGGGGAAGGGCACCTCGCCCTCGTCAGTTGCGTGGGACTCGCTGTGTCCGTCAGGTGCCTCGGCGGGCGCGATCGGCGCGTCGAACTGATCGGCCAGCGTCAGGCGCACCGCGAGGTAGCCCGCGAGCGTGATCGGGTACTCGGACTGCCAGGCGCTGCCGTCGCGCTCGCGTTGCTTGATCAGTCCCGTCCACCCCGGCAGGGCGGCGAGCTGAAACTCGAAGACGTCCTGCCACTGTCCGAGATCGTAGTCGGCGAGCACCTCGCGGATGGCGTCGGCCGGCTCCTCGGGGAGGTCGGCGATCGCGCCCTGATCCGGGATCTCGCCGTCGTGTGCCCCGACGGAGCGGAACGCCTCGTAGAACCCCTGCTCGCGGTCGGGCATCGACCACTTGGCCTGCCCCTGATCGAGGAAGGCCGAGAGCCACTTGGTCAGGACCGCGTCGACGCGGTCGGTGGACGGGGTCGCGGTGTCGGTCTCGCCTTCGGCGTCGTCTCCCATCTGGTCGAGCGCTACTTCGGGATCGGTGTGGTAGCCGTGGGCCGACAGCTCCGAACGCAGGGTCTCGGTGTCGATCTTGCCGGCCTCCAGGGCGTGACGGAACACGTCGACGCTCGGATAGCCGTCCCCGCCGAGCACGTCCTCGGCCTCGGCGACGGCCTCGTGGAACGGCTGCTCCTCGAAGCCCGACAGCGGGTTCGCGGTGACGAACGAATGCAGCGGCCAGACGGAACCGACCGTCTCGGCGGCGGTGTCGATACTTGCCTCGATCCCTGATTCAGTACTCATTGTAGTCCTCCGTGGAAGTCAGCAGCGTGTCGGTGGGCGCGGTGGTCGCGTTCAGCAGCGCCACGTACAGGCGCGTGCTACGTCTGTAGACGCCGGTCTCGACGGCGAGGTAGGCCGCGAGGAAGGTGACGCCGAGGAGTCCGTGAAGTGGGGTCAGTGCGGCGGCGTACTCAACGGCGGGGAGACCGGCGACGAGTCCCTCGATCATCCCGTAGACCCCAGCGTAGACGGCGATCGCAGGGAGGGCGACCAGTGGGACCGCGGCGTAGCGCACCGTCACTGGGAGCGACGCCTCCGAGACGATCTCGCGGGCGGCGTGCAGGACCGTCAGGACGACGATCCCGACCAGCAGGAGGCCGCTATCGAGTGCCAGCCCTTTGCCGGTCAACAGGACGAACAGCCCCCCGCCCGCGAGCGCGGTCAGGACGATCACGGCGATGCCAGCGAGGCCAGTCGAGCCAGTCTTCTTCGTCGGTTCCGGATGCTCGTGGGCGACCTGGTCCCCCGCGGCGAGGAACTGGTAGGCCTTGTAGCAGCCGTGCAGGATCAGGTGGGTGATCGCGGCGCCGAAAAACCCGAGGCCGGCCTGCATGATCATGAAGCCCATCTGGCCGACCGTCGAGCAGCCGAGGCTCGTCTTCGCGTCCGTCTGGACGGTCTTGAGGAGTTTCCCGAGGACGGCGCTGGCCGCGCCGACGGACGCGATCACGAGCATCACGCCGGATTCGACGGTGACCACCGGGGCGAAGCGCACCAGCAGGAGCCCGCCGGCGTTGACGAAGCCGGCGTGCATCAGCGCGGAAGCGGGCGTGGGCGCCGTCATCGACGAGAGCAACCACGTGTGGAAGGGGACGAGCGCCGACTGGAGCATCGCGGCCAGCAGCAGCGCGCCAGCGACGAACAGAACGGTCGGCGTCGAGAGTGTTCCGACCGCCCCGGCGACCCCGGAGACAGTGGTCACGCCGGCCGTCCACCACAGCGTCCCGAGTGCCACCGCGAGCAGTGCCGTGCTCGCGATGAAGTAGCGGCGAGCGACTGCCGCCGCGGCCTGGGCCTGGGGCCACCCCTCGACGTGGCCGATCAGCCCGGCCATCAGGAGCCCCATCGCGAGCCACGCGAGGCCGAACAGGACGAGGTGGTCGGCCGCGACCAAGACCATCACGACCAGCGTGAACGCGAACACGCGGCCGAAGAACTGATCGATCGTCTCCGATCCGGCCATGTAGCGTCTCGAGTAGCTGTGGACGATCCCGCTGAAGAACGTGACCGCCACCCACATGAGGACCGTCAGGCCGTCGACGGTGACGAGTCCGTCGAGTGCCCAGCCCGAACCGGAAGTGAGCCGGACAGCCAGCGCGCCGAGGCTCCCGAGGAACAGGAGCCAGACGAGTCGTGTCAGTACCGTCGCGAGGCGCGAATCCGTACTGCTCGGCGTCGAGAGCTGTCCAACGGTCGTCGACTGGGTGTTCGCTGACATCGTTTGTTCCATCAGCGACCGAGCACTGCCACGGCGGTGGTGAACCCCCTGTGACTGTTTTCGGTCGTCTTCACCCACTGCTACGAACATAATGTGTATTAAATCTACTTATTCGACCAGATCGTTCGCAAGAATAGTATTATAGAACATTATGTTTCTGGAGTCGTGTGAGAGAGTCACACTCGGTATTGGACGACCGCCCTCACGACTACAGCGGCGAGTCTCCCGGTTTTAGAACCTCGTGGCGGTGTTACGGAGCCATCGTCCGTCGGCGCCCGAGTTGGCAGTCGGGGAGTCGACAGCGCCATTGCCGTCGATAGATCCGGTAGTATTACGGAACCGTTCGATATATCTCTGTCCGCGACCGAATCGTTCGTAGTGTCGAGACAGTCCATGGAAACCTTCGAGGGAACGATACTCGCCGGCGAACAGTTCGAACCGATTCGTGGCCGCGTGGTCGTCGAGGACGACCGCATCGCGGCCGTCGAGGAGACGGCCACCGACTCGACGGATATCGTGCTTCCGGCGTTCGTCAACGCCCACACGCACCTGGGAGACTCTGTCGCCAAAGACGCCGCCGTCGGGCTCTCGCTCGACGAGGCAGTCGTACCGCCCGACAGCCTGAAACACCGCCGGCTCGCGGCCGCTGACCGTGCGCAACTCGTCACCGCGATGCGTCGCACGCTCCGGTTCATGGAGCAAACCGGGACGGTCTCGTGTCTGGACTTCCGGGAGTTCGGTGTCTCGGGTGCCCGGGCGCTTCGGGAGGCCGGCGAACCACTGCGGATCGATCCGTTCGTGTTCGGCAGCGACGACGTGTCCGTCCTCGACGTGGCTGACGGGTTCGGGGCGAGCGGTGCGAACGACGCCGACTTCACTCGTGAGCGTGCGACGGCCAGCGATCGAGGACTGCCGTTCGCGATCCACGCCGGCGAACCAGACGCCACGGACATCCACCCCGCGCTCGACCTCGAACCGGATCTCCTCGTCCACATGGTCCACGCCGAACGCGAGCACCTCGACCGCGTCGCCGACCAGTCGGTCCCGATCGCCGTCTGTCCGCGGGCCAACACTGTCCTCGACGTCGGTCGCCCGCCGATCCGTGACCTGCTCGATCACACGACTGTCGCGCTCGGGACGGACAACGTCATGCTGAATCAGCCGTCGATGTTCCGCGAGATGGCCTTCACGGCGAAACAGTTCGACGTGAGCGCGCGCGAAGTCCTTCGGATGGCGACGACTGCCGGCGCCGAGATCACAGATCTGAACTGCGGCGTCGTCGCACCGGGCAAGCGGGCGGCGCTGCTGGTGCTCGACGGCGACTCAGACAATCTGGCCGGGACGGCCGACCCGGTCGAGGCTGTCGTCCGACGTGCGACTGCACTGGACGTGGACCGCGTCGTACTCTAGTCGCTCTGTCCTGAATTGAACTTCCCGAACGGGGTCGTCTCGTGACTGCGCACGAGCACCTCGTCTGCGACGGTCAGGCCCATGTCGAGCAGTTGCTGGGCGACGGGGGTGATGTCGCTGTCGTTTTTTCCGACGGCAGTCACCAGCAGGTTCTGCTCGCCCGTGACGAGTTCCTGCACCGAGACGACGCCCTCGATCGCGAGGATCTCGGGGATCAGTTCGCCCCGTTCCGGGATCGAGGCCGTACAGAAGAGCAACATCCGGAGCGGGTAGCCCGAGCGCTGGTAGTCGACTTCGGCACTGTAGCCCTTGACGACCTCGTCGGATTCGAGGCGCTGGATCCGCTTGCGGACGGTGCTGTCGGAGGTTCCGGTTCGCTCGGCGATGTCGCCCGACGACATGTTCCGCGCGTCCTCCTGGAGGGCATAGAGGATCGCCTTGTCCACCTCGTCGATCTCGGCCTCACTCATACGTCACCGTCTCAGCAGAGCTACTTTATTGGTACGCTCGTCTCGCCCGCGTGCCCGGGGTACTCTCGAACCGTCAGAGTGCGTACCGGATGGCGAACCGGGCGACGCCGACGACGTAGGCCAGCAGCCAGAAGATGACGTAGCCGAAGACGCCGATCCGGAGGCGACTGCGCCAGTGGTCCATACGATCGCCACCGATCTCGTCGAGTAACACGTCCTCGTCGTAGTCGTTGTACAGATCGTGTTCGTACTTGGCCCGGAAGATTCGAACGATCCCGGTCCCGCCGAACAGGAGCATAGCGTACGCCTGCAGGCCCAGGACGGCGTGCAGGGCCGAGAGCCCGCCGAACTGGTCGGGCAGGCGGGGCAGCATCCAGACGACCATTGGCACCGTCGTCAGGACCAGACCCGTCACGACGAACTTCAGGTGGTGCATCAGCACGTCCCAGGTGATCGGTCGGGTCTCGATGATGTAGTACGCCCCGTAGAGAAAACAGGGGAGGCTGGCGGTCACGGCGACTAACACGACCGTCGCGACGAGACCGTCGGAGACCGGCATGGCAGACCCTAGGGAAAGGGATGGCTAAAACGTGCCGAACGGACGACGACCGCGTGTCCGTGTCAGAAAGCACAAGAACGTTCAGGCCCTACTCTCGGCCAATGGCCGACCCGCACTCGACGCCGCCGGAGGACGCTTCAGAGAGCCACCAGCAGGGGGCGACGGCCGACAGCGAGATCGACCCCGAACAGACTGACGACGACGAGTCGGTCGAGGCGTTGCGTCGCGAGGTCGAGGCACAGTACGACTTCGACGACTTCGGCCCGGCGGACATGGCGAAGATGTCTGCCGACGAGTGGGAGGCTGTCTTCGACGAAGAGAGCTGGATCACCGGCCCCGACCTGCTGGATCGGGTCGCCGACGATCTTCGCTCCCGGGTGGCGACGCGGGAAGTGTTCGCCAGAGTCGAGCGCCACTACGAGCCCGAGCGCGTCCTGGCGTACTCCGACGAGGGGTACGCGCTCGTCTTCCCGGACGGCACTGTCGAGGGCCACGGGACGGTCCTGCGAGACGTGAAACCGACCGTCGCGCTGTGCTCGATGGACGACTACGACGTACCCGAGGCACCTAGCGAGGAACCACTGCCCGCGCCCGAGGACGTCTCGGAAGACGGGAGTGAACTCGGAAACTGGATGATCCAGATCATCGCGGGGACCCAGTTGCTCGCCGGGCTAGTGCTGGCCGGGGGTGGGGTGCTCGCTGCGGTCGGCGTCGTCGGCGACGTCGGGGGGAGCCCCCTCGTGTTGATCGCGGCCGGACTGGCGTTTCTCGCCATCGCGGTGGTCCTCTTTCTCGTGGTGGCCAACGCCCGCCTCTCGGACCGCTTTCGCTCCGAGGAGTACCGCGACCGACTCCGGGCCATCGGGCTGGAAGACGGCGAGCGACCGGACTTCGTTCCGGCTCTCGAACCGGAGGGCGCTGGCGACGGTGACAACGGGCAAGGCGAGGGATAACGGAGCCTGCTGGCGGTATTCGGTGGGTTTATACAAACACGGTCCTGACTTCCGGACGTCTATGAATAGGCGGGAGTTCGTCCGGACTGCCGGGGGTGCCGCTGGCGGTGCGGCCGCCCTTAGCGCAACCGGATCGGCCGCTGCTCAGGAGGAGACCGAGAGCGGCGGTGGCGGCGGTCCACCGGATTACGGAAGCTGGTTTAGCTCCACAGATAACTTCGACGAGACGGTCGACGAGACGGGGAACAGCGAGGTGACCGTGCAGGTCGGTACGCAAGCCAACGGCGGCGCGTACGGGTTCGGCCCGGCAGCGGTCCACGTCGACAACGGCACGACCGTCCAGTTCGAGTGGACTGGAGAAGGCGGGACCCACAACGTCGTCTCCGACGGTGACGGGCCGCTGGACTCGGGCAGCGCCGTCGACACGACCGGCGTCCAGTACGAGCACACGTTCGAGGAGGACGGCATCTACAAGTACTACTGCGTCCCCCACGAGAGCCTCGGCATGAAAGGGGCGATCGTCGTCGGCACCGACTACCCGACCGCGGGTGGCGACGGTGGCGACGGCGGCGACGGCGGGGAAGTCGAGACGCTCGACCCCGAAGAGGCCGGCGTGCCGATCCAGCCCCACTACGTCGGCTTCGGCGCTGGACTCGCGATGGTTCTGTCGACGATCTTTACGTTCTACGTGCTGAAGTACGGTGAATCCGCGAACACCAAAGGAGGGAACAACTGATGTCATCGACCGGTTCGAACTACGGCGACATCCACCGCTACGAGCAGCCACGCGAGACCACGGCCGCGGCGCTCGCGATCGTCCTTCTGACGATCATCGAGGTCGTGTTCGTCGGACTGTTCACCTACGGCATCCTCGCCGGATGGGCCTCGGGCGTCGGTACGGCGTTGACTCCACGTCTCATCAACGCCAACATGTTCCTCGGCGGCGTGCTGACGGTGATCTTCGTCGACCTCGCCTTCATCATGCTGCTGTACCGCAAGGAGTTCCTCCCCGACGTGATGATCGTCAAGAAGCGCCGTCGGAAGTGGGAAGACCTCTACATTCGCGAGGAGGACGTCGACGGGACGACCTTCGGCGGCGACGACCCCTGGGAGAGCGTCAAACACGCAGTGTACCCCTACTACAAGAAATAACAATGCCACTAGACGAAGACAAGTATCCGGCTGAATCTGGCCGTCGACGGTTCGTCAAGGGCGTCGTCGGGGCTGCCGCTCTGTCCAGCGTCGGTGCCAGCGGGGCGGCGGCACTCGACACCGCCACCTCCTCTGCAGGGGTCGGCGGTGGTTCGACGACGTACGTCGCGATCGAGAACACCGCCGGTCCGGCACCGCGCGGAATGCCACTCCTCCCCATCACGATCGAGGGGGGCGAACTGCAGGGCGTCTGGCCCGAGTACGATCCCGCACGAGGTATCGCGATCAACGACGACCTCGGCGGGAGTGGGATCCCCTACTCCTCGCAGATGCTCCAGTACTGCGGGCTCCAGACCGCGGGGGGCGTTCGCCCGCAGGCCGACCAGAACAACACGCTCCTCACCTCGACCGGGAGCTACGACTGGCAGTCCGAGTACTCGGACGGTGACCCGCTCACTGTCGATATGTTCGACGACTACGAGGAGTGGGGTAACGGGATCGGTAACGCCGGCGTGGGCAAGCCCGCCTCGGCGACCTGGCGTTCCGAGGGCGACGTTCAGACGATTCCGGTGCAGGTGCTCCGGAGCCCTGAGGTCCCGAAGATCGCGAACGGCGAGGGCCCGTACTCTGATATCCCTGGTCCGGTCCAAACTTACTTCGACGCCGCGACCGAGGACAACATCATGGCCTGGATCAACAAGTGTACGCACTTCTGTTGTGTGCCGGGCTTCAAGCAACTGGCCGGCAGTGCGAACTACAACGCCGAGAACAAAGTCTACTGCCAGTGCCACCAGTCGGTGTACGACCCGTTCAACCCAGTGCAAAAAACGATGGTCGCGCTCCCGCGGCCCCCACAGTAACCCATGAGTCTGGAACGTAAAGACGAACACGACCACAAAGGCTGGATGGAGTCCAGGGAGCTGACGACCCTGGAGTCGATCTACCTCACGACACTGATGTGGCTCGACAGGCGACTGCGCATCGTCGACTACCTGGAACTGCTCGAAGACCTGTACTACAAGGTCAACATGCAGATGCCAAAGAGCCACACGGAGCAGTACAACCTCGACAACAAGTTCTGGTACTGGTACCCGCTGTACGCGCTGGGCTCGTTCTCGACGATCTCCTACATCGTCGCGGCGATCTCGGGCGCGCTGCTCGGGTTCTACTACGCGCCGGCGGCCGCCGCCTCCGACGGGACGGCGACAGTGGCCTACGAGTCGGTCCAGCTCATCATGGGCCAGCTCAACCTCGGCTACCTGCTGCGTTCGATCCACCGGTGGTCGGCGCAGGTGATGGTCGCGGCCGTGTTCCTGCACATGCTGCGCGTGTACTTCACGGGCGCGTACAAGGAGCCCCGCGAGGTCAACTGGATCCTCGGGATCGTGCTGATCTCGCTGACGCTGGTCTTCGGGTACACGGGCTATCTGCTCCCCTGGAGCCAGCTGTCCTTCTGGGCCGGCCAGATCGGCGTCGAGATGGCGCTGTCGATTCCGCTCGCCGGCGAGTGGGTCGCTCAGCTCATGTTCGGCGGCTTCTCGTTGAGCCAGAGTACACTCCAACGGATGTACATCCTGCACGTGTTCTTCCTGCCGTTCATCACGACCGCGCTCATCGCGGTCCACATCGGCATCGTCTGGATGCAGGGCATCGCTGAACCACACTAATCATGACCGACGACAACACCAACGACGACGTTCGAACCGACGGCGGTGGCGGTACCGGTATCGTCGCGCCGGACGACGAGACACCGACGTGGCACGAGCGCAAGGAACGCACAGAGGGACTCGCCCGGCTGACCTACGAGTACTTCGAGCGATCCCGCCGTGAGGATCAGGATCTACGCCAGCAGTCCGACTACGTCGAGCGCGACGTGCTCGCGTTCCCGGCCTGGCCCCACGAGATGATGCGCAACCTCGCGCTCACCTCCTTCTTCGTGGGCATGATCCTCTTTCTCTCCGCGGCGCTCCCGCCGGAGATGCCCCACCCCGCGAACGCGAACCAGACGCCGGCGATCATCCTGCCGGACTGGTACCTCTACTGGTCCTTCGGCCTGCTGAAGCTCGGCGATCTCAACCCCGCGATCTCGATCCTGGGCGGCCAGAAACTGATGGCCGACCGGACCTACGGGGTGCTGGCCAACGTGGTCGTCGTGGGATTCGTCGCGATCGTCCCCTTCCTCAACAAAGGGTCGGCGCGACGCCCCGTCGAACAGCCATTCTGGGCCGCGGTCGGGATGACCGGTGTCATCTTCAGCCTGACGATCGCCGCACTGTCGATCCAGAACCTGATCCCGATGGGCTCGATGGTCCTGCTCGACCTGGCCTTCCTGTTCCCGATCGTCTGCGGTGCGATGACCTACGCGATCCTCCGGACGATGCGGGAAGGGTACATGTTCAACCTCAACCGTCGTTACTACCGGTTGCGCCCGCCGAAGTAACCGGTCAACACCGCTCTCCCGTCGCACGTTCCGTCTCACCGCCGCTTTTCGCCTCGACACCGTACCGCGTGACTCCTCGCTCAGGCTCGCGAGCGGTGGCCCGTCTCGCCCGATATAAGTAGCTGCCTCCCTTACTGTCGCCGATGACAGACGAACAGTCCGGCGAGGCCGACGGTGCGGGGAGTCGCGACGTGGTCGTGCCGCTCCGGGTGTACAAGACCGTCACGGTGTTCTCGACGTTGTTCTCGGTCTTCAGCGTCGTCGTCGGGTTCGTCCTCGTTGACAGGGCGACGAATCGAGCGACGCTCCCCGCCTCGGAGATCGATCCCGTGGTCGCCCTCGCGGGGATCGGCCTGATCCTGTTCGGGGCGGTAGTGTACGCGTTCGCGACCCGGTTCCGGACCGAAGAAATGGGAAAGTCTAAAGACGACGCTGCCGAAGATTTCGGTAATGGCTGACGAATTCATCAAAGGTCTGACCGCCCTCATGGTCGGCGGGACGGGCTGGATGACCATCGCAGGCTGGTACCGCACGCCCAGCTTCGAAGGTGCACAGCTCATCGGCCCGATCCCGACCGAAGGACTGACCGTCTACGATGAGATCGCGCTGGTGTTGATGGACGTCCTCTTCTGGTTCGCGATCCTGGGCGCGCTCGCTTTCTGGGTCCTGATCCCGCTGTTCGAGCAAGCGCGCGACGCCTGGGCAGAGCGCAGTAACTGACTGCTTCCCTCTCCCTCTCCGACGACGAGGGGAACGAAGTCCGTGGCTGATTCGAGCCGTGTTGTGGCGGTACGCTAGTTGGACGAGTGCTTCGGGGTGTTTAGTGGGAGGAAGTTACTACGGGGAGTCTTAGCGATTCAGTGTACTGAACGCCCTCAGCTCGCTCGGCGGTTCTGTGCGAGAGATCCTTGCGTTGCTCGGATAGTGCCCACGCAGAACCGCCCACCGTTCCTCGCCCGTTCATTCCGCTTGGAGAGCAAGCTCTCCCGAGCCCTCCTTCATCGCGTTCAGGAGGACACCAGGACTGCACCGCACCACAGGCCCCCAACCGATTCGCTCAGTCGCTCCACTCCCTCACTCATCCACCGGAAGACTAGCTTCGCTCACGTGTCGCTTCGCTCCCGCTCGCATCGTGGTTCTCACTCCGTTGGAGCCACGCCCCGAGCGACAGTGCGCGCCACCGAGGATTGTCCGGTTTTTCGTCGCCATCGAGTAAACCTGGCTTACAGAGACAGCAAGACAATCATCGTATGATACCCCCATCGAAAATCGAGGGATACACGATCGAACAGTCGTCAGAGCAGGGGGACAGCGTTCGCACGTCGATCAGCGGTGAACAACAACGAAGGACGATCTTCGGATGAGGGGGAGCGGCCGAATTAGACGACCGTTCCGATCGTCCCGGTGAACAGCATCTGGTAGCCCAGGTACAGCAGCGCGAGCGCCCACAGACTTAGCGACGCTTTCGGCCGGTCGAGTGAGAGTTCACGCCGGGCCTCGACCTTCCGGGATTCGAACTCGAAGAAGTCGGTGACCAGCAGGCCGGCCACGAACATCGAGAGAATGACACCGCCGTGGTAGTTGACAGTCGTGTAGTAAAACGAGGCCAGCATCAGCAGGCCGTTGATCACTTCGTGCGGGAGAAAGCGGCTCACGGCGTCGGCACCGCCGTCCTCGTTCTGTTCGACGTGACGGTTGTGGGCGAGATATCGCGTCACCATGTTGGCGAGCACGAGTGCGAGCAGGACGGGTTCGATAAAGCTGTGAAGTGCGTCCAGCTGCCCGAAGATGTTCACGAACGGCTCCATAGAAGAGACTGTGTTCGACGCCCATTAGTGTCTTTCCAATTCTCGCGGGCGTCGGCGGACGAACCGAGTGACATCGGCTTCGTACAGAGTACTGTAGACGCGTACCGGCGATCGTCTCTCCCGTGGCGACGATTCCCGACAAAACGCGACAGTTTAGGGAGTAGCGTAGCCAGCCGGTGGCCCCAGACACTCCGGCTGGTCACGGTCTGTCGATTCGGACTAGCCGAATCGATGCAATCCTGCGCGACTCCCTATACTCCGTTCACGGAAATCGCGGGCGGCTCGCTGCGAGGAGCGCCACCTCGATCGACTGCTCGGTCGTGAGCGTCACCGGTTCGCCGAAGGCGACCTGCACGACCGATCGATCGTCGGCGAAGAGCCGCACTTCGGCGTCGTCGCGCTCGACGGTCACTCGAAGTCGGTCGTCCGGGACGGTCCAGTGGTCCGGATTCGTCGCGAAGGGTGCGATCGGGGCGACGGCGACGATCCCGGTTCCGGCGGCGGCGACCGGCGTCCCGAGGCGACGCGCGTAGCCCGGCGTCCCGGCGGGCGTGGCGACGACGACACCGTCGGCCCGGAACTGGCCGACGTGGTCTCGGCCTGCCGTCACCGAGAACTCGGAGATGCGGGCGGCCTCGCTCGCCACGAGTGTCACGTCCGTCAGCGCGTGTGCGACCGTCTCGCCGGCGTATTCGACGCGGACCAGCGGGTGGGATTCGCGCTCCCAGTCGCCGGCAACGATGGCGTCTGCCACCGCCGTGGTGCGACCGCTCGGGACCGACCGGAGCCCGCGACCGGCGTCGACGGGTACCAGCGGCATCGACGGTCGCTGGCGAGCGACATCGAGCGCTGCCGTCTCGCCGACAGCGACGACCGCATCGGGGTCGGACGACACGACCGACTCGGCGGTCCCAGTTCGTGTTCGTCCGCCAGCAGCTTCGAGTGTCGTGGCGATGTCGTCGGCGGCGTCACCGACCACGCCGATCACGGACGGCCCGGAATCCATGTCCGAATAGATCGCCCAGCCGGAGAAAAAGGTGCTGAACTCCCCGCGGAACAGAGACGGACCGTCGGAGTCACGTCCCGGTGATCTCCGAGACTCCGTCGGAGCGATCTCCAGTACGCGACGACACGATCCTGCCTCAGGCGCTCAGGCGACGGCGGGCGTACTTGACCAGCGTCGGGAGATCCTTGAGGTGCAGGAGCTTCGAGATCGCCCGTTTCTCGCCGGCGTTGACCCGTGCCAGCGTCCCCGCACCCACGTCTTCGAGGTCGGACATCAGCTGGTCGTACCGGTCGTTCGAGACGAGATAGAGGAGTTCGGTCATCAGGAGGCGCTCGCGCGCTCGCGGTGCGACCTCGCTGTGCCAGAGCTTGTCGTAGGTCGCCATCGTCTCGGCGTCGGTGTTGGGCTCGTCGGGCGTGAGACAGGCGTCGGCCGTGATCGCCGCCATACGGGCCGATTTCATTCCCTTGTGGATACCCTCACCCCAGAGCGGATCGATCGTCGGCACGGTGTCACCGATCGCCATGAAGTTGTCCGTGCTCATCGAGGACGGCCGCTGGATGTGTGCCGAGCCACGGTGTTGTTTCTCTTCGAGTTTGACGGCGTCGTCGAAGCGGGGATCCCGGTCGAGCCAGTACTCGAGGTAGTCGTCGATGCCCATCCCGTCTTTGGCGTACTCGCGATGCGAGTCGTTCTGGATGTAACAGAGCCCGACCTTCGCCGAGCGGCCGCCGGTGTGGAAGATCCAGGAGTAGCCACCGGGGGCCAGATCGTGATCGAGTCGGAGCATCATCGCGTCTCGCAGATCGGCGAACTCGGGATGGTTCACGTCGATGTTCTCGAACTCGTACTCGACACCGATCGCCTGATGTTTGCGCTTGAGATTACAGACGCCGAGCTTCTTCGCCAGAGGCGCGGCCGGCCCGGTCGCGTCGACGACGATCTCGGCATACACTTCCTCGTCGCCGTTGTAGCTGACGCCGACGATCTCACCGTCGTCGGTGATCGGGGCAGTCACGCGCGAGTCGAAGCGGTACTCGGCCCCGTGTTTGCGACTGTCCCGAACGAGGAACTGCTTGAAGTCGGCGAATTCGAGGACTGCGCCCGCCTGGTCCTGCACGTAGTAGTTGTTGGGCGACTCGAGGACGACGTTGTCCGTGTACTGCATGACCACGTCGTCCGGGATCGAGAACGACGCCATCATCGACGGGAACGTGCCTGCTGTCGACTTGTTGCTTTGACGTGGGAACTGGGCTTCCGGCTCGGTTTCCAGGACGAGGACGTCGTAGTTCCGTGCGGCCAGGTCGCGGGCGCACTGCGCCCCTGCGGGACCGGCCCCGGCGATGACCACGTCAAAACGCTCGCTCATATCCACAGATTTCACGTGCCGGTAATGAGTCTTGCTGAATGGAGCGTGTCATAGAACAGCTTCCACACCCGACTCGTCACTCTCCTCAATTGATCAGTAAGGGTGAACTACTGACCCTTCTGCGGTGGCGCGCGCTTTCGCGAGCGCAGGGGAGCGATCACACTGCGCGAGGGACGAACGAGCGAAGCGAGTGAATCGGGTGGGGAGGCGTGTGGCGCGGTGCTGTCCTGTGGTGCTGTCCCTGGTGGATGAACGGGCAAGGGACGGTCGGCGGTTCTGCGCGGGCACTATCCGAGCACCGCGAGGATATCCCGCACAGAACCGCCGAGCGGACCGAGGGCGTTCAGTGCTCGGTCGCTCTCGTAGTACCACTCGTAACTTCATTCTACCACGAAACATCCCTAACCACCCGAATTACTAGCACGCACACTGAACGGGTCGTTCATCTTCCATTAGCCAGAAACAAACTGCACTGAGAGCCGTTCTATGACACGCTGGAACATACTGGTCGCACTGCCCGGCGTCTCGAAAGGGTAAAGCCGCCTGCGTGACAGCACTTCGACAGTGCGGGCGAGATGTCCGCGGGTGGTTTCAATGCTCAAGACAGGTGCAGGGCGACTCGCGAACAGCGGTCGACTCCCGACGGCGCTTCGAGCGGTGCTTGGCTACTACGCCGATGCCGGCGTGTTCGACTACGGGAGCCTGGCCCTGAAACGCGAGATCGACGAGCGGACTGAGCGGATGATCGACGACGTGTTCGGACTCGTCGAGGACGCCCTCGCCGAGGCGTTCGACCTGGAGAGTGTCGACTTCGACTACGACACGAAACTCGTCCTGCCGGCACAGTTGACGCTGGGATACGTCTACCGCCGGGCGCGCCAGCGGGCGACGACCGATCCGGTGACCGACGAGATCGCCAGCGGCGTGCCGGCGGTCGACGAGACGGCACTCGAAGCCGGTCCCTCGCAGGACCTCACGCCTCGCGAGATGGTCGTCCGCGCCGAGCAGATGACCCGCTTCTCCATCGAGGCGCTGATCGACGGCGACATGCGCGACGCGGTCAACGACGACGAGTTCGAGGACTTCGAGGTCGACTTCGAACCCGACTCGATGCGTCGCGTCGCCGAGGTCGCACAGGCGGCACTGGAAGAGCACATGACGGGAATTCTCGACGACCTGCCGTCCCTCGTCGGGGAGACCTACCAGTGGGCGGTCGACTACAGCGAGGCCCACCAGGACCGCGACGACCACTTCCGCCAGTTGATGGAAGCGACAGAGGACGGTGACGAGTCTGCGCTCGCCGACGTTCGCGAGGAGTACAAGTTCGCCGACTTCACCGACGAGGACGTCGCAGCACTGTTCACCGACCAGGAGCGCGAACTGCCCTACATCAAGACCCAGTACGCCCGCGTGGGCGTGCTGTACGAGGCGATGATCGACCTGTATCGACTCGGCGGGCTCGACATCGAAGACGAGTTCGCCCGATCGATCGTGCTGGCGATCATCGGCGCGCAGGTCTGGCTCGACGACGTGGACGACTACGACGACGACCGCCGCGAGGGGCAACTGACCCCCGTCACTGCGGAGTACCTGCTGGCGCCGGACGACGAGGCTGCCTACCGTCGTGTCGTCGACATCACCGAGCAGTACCTCGATCGAGCCAAGGAGTACGCGACCCTCGTGGACTCACCACTGACAGGTGTGGCCGTGGAATACATTTACCGGTCCGGCGAACCCGAAGTGCTGCCGGGCAAGCCCTGAGAGAGGCGTTCTCACGGGATTCGCGTTCGGCGCGAATCCCGCTTTTCACCGCCGGGAGAGCACGCTCTCCCGAGCCTCGCTTCGCTACGCTCAGCAAGACCACGTTTTCTACGGGGGTGTCCGAAGCGAAGCGAGGACACCTCCGTGGAAAAAGGCGGTGGCAAGGACATCTATCGATCTGGCGAACCCGAAGTGCTGCCGGGCAAGCCCTGATCGAACCCGTCACTCGCGGGTCGTCTCGACGACCTGCAGGTCCTCGTCGACGGTCACTGCCAGTCGATCGCCGTCCACGTCGATCGTGAATCGCACCCGGAGCGGATCGGTCGAGAGGATCGCTTCTTCGTAGTCCTCGTGGGCCTGATTGACGCGGTGGATGTCCTCGGGGCGGACCGGGTTGAGGCCGTGGTCGGTGAGAAAGTCGAACACGTCGACGTTTGTCAGCGTACCGAGCAGCGCTGCGCCCCCGCTCCTGTAGATACAGTTGGTACAGTGGACGCGCGTGGTGACCGCGTGGTGACGGTGACAGCTCTCACAGAGCCCGTCACTGGCGTCGTGGCGCTCACAGACCGAGAGGTCGTGCTCGACGGTCGCCGAACAACGGGGACAGATGCCGCTGGCGAAGGCCATCACTTCCAGTTGCGTCCACGTCCAGGCAGTCCGGACGACTTCGTCGGCGTCCCGGCCGCGCAGTCCCGCCGGTGGGAGCGTCAGTCGACCGAGGTACCCCGGTTCGGCCTGGGCCGAGCGGTTGTACTCGAACTTGCCGTCACACGACGTACAGAACAGTTCGACGCTCCCCTCGCGCCAGCGAGCCTCGACGGGACTCTCACAGTACTCACACCGCTGGTCGACCGGCGTCCGGTCGAACGTCGGCGTCTCCGTGACCGCCCCCGAGAGGACCGCCTCGACGACGCGCCGCCCGGGCTGGCGGAGTTCGTAGCCGTCGTCGGTCTTCCGGACGAAGTGGCCCACGAGCTTGTCGAGGTGGTAGTTGAACTGTCCGGAGTCGTCCACGTCGACGGCGTCGTGCAGTTCGGAGAACGAACACGGTTCGTCGGACTCGCCGAGTGCCCGGAGAGCCGCGAGCCGCGTCTCGTTGCCCAGCACCGAGAACGCCTCGTCCGGTGACAGAGTCGTCTCTCCGTCGTCCGCGTTGGCCATATCTCGGGATTGGGCCGGCCCCCTAAATCACTGTGCCGGTCGCGCTGCCCAGGCCAGTGGATCGCCGAGGCGCGCTCCTGCTGCGAGAGCGAGCATCCTCCCCACGCTCGCTCCCGGGCCCGACGAGAACACTCAATTGCCGTTCGCGTGAAGACCCGCTATGGGCGAACGCGAAGCCGTCGACCGCGTCGACGATCCCGTTACGGTCTCGTCGCTGACCACCGACCTCCAGGAGCTGGGCGTCCAGGCGGGCGACACCCTGCTGGTCCACGCCTCCCTGAGCGCGCTGGGCTGGGTCGCCGGCGGCGCGCCGGCGGTCGTCGACGCACTCCAGGCAGCCGTCACCGACGACGGAACGCTCGTCGTCCCGACCCACACAGGACAGTACAGCGACCCGGCAGCGTGGTCGAACCCGCCGGTGCCAGACGACTGGGTCGAGACGGTCAGGGACGAACGCCCCGCGTATCGCCCCGAGATTACGCCGACCCGCGCCGTGGGTGCGATCCCGGAGTGTTTCAGAACCTATCCCGGTACCGTCCGGAGTCGCCACCCGATCTACTCCTTCGCGGCGTGGGGCGAGGATGCGGACGAGATCGTCGCCGATCACAGCTTCGACTACGGCCTCGGTGACGACTCGCCGTTGGGTGCGGTGTACGACCGCGGTGGACGCGTCCTGATGCTGGGAACCGACTACGACACGAACACGTCACTCCACCTCGCGGAACACCGAGCGAACTTCCCGAAAACGGTCGTCAACGCCGAGGTGCCGATTCTTCGCAACGGTGAGCGCACGTTCGTTGAGTGCACCGACATCGAAACCCGAACCGACGACTTCGAAGCTGTGGGCGGGGCCTTCGAATCACAGACCGACGTGAGGACCGGCACGGTCGGTGCAGCCGATGCGACGCTACTGGATCAGCAGTCGCTCGTCGACTTCGCGACGGCGTGGTTCGGGAAGCATCGGTGACTGACAACTGAACGCCCTCGCCCCGCTTGACGGTCTCTGTGCCGGATATCCTCACTCACTACGTTCGCTCGGATAGCGCCGACGCAGAGACCGCGAGACGAGCCCCGCCCGTTCATTCCACCAGGGACAGCACCACAGGACAGCACCGCGCCACACGCCTCCCCAGCCGACTCACTCGCTTCGCTCGTTCGTCCCTCACGCAATGTCGTCGCGCCACGAGGGCGCGACAGCGCGCGCCGACGCAGTTTGGTCAGTACGTTATCGATACTGACCGGATTCCGTCGTAGCATTCGCGCGAACGAATGGTTCGAAGAACCCGGTCGTTCGCGCGATTCGCCGCGAGCGCGCCGAAGGCGCGACTCGCTTCGCCCACGTTTTTGCGCGAGTGGTTCGCGCCTCGCGCGAACCCGAAGCGGAAAAAGGTGGTTTAGTAAAACTCTCGCACGAGGTCCATCGCGCCGTCGGGTGCGCCGTCCGGGATCTCGGCCATGTTCTGGTCGAAGCCTTCGCGTTCGTCGTAGGGCACGGAGTTTTCGTCCTGGTAGAGGACGCCCATGTACTCCTTGTCGCCGTCGAGGATCTTGTCCTTGGCCTGATCGGCGCTGGTGGAGTCGTGGTCCGTCTCGTCGAGGTCGACGATGGAGTCACGGAAGTAGTCGTAGGTGTCGACGTCGTTGAACGTCACGCACGGCGAGTAGACGTTGACGAAGCCGAAGCCGTCGTGTTCGATGGCTTCCTGGACCAGTTCGGCGTGGCGCTGGGAGTTCGAGGAGAACGACTGGGCGATGAACGTCGCGCCCGCAGAGAGAGCCAGCGCCTTGGGATTGACCGGGGGCTGGTTCGGGCCGTCCGGCGAGGTCGAGGTCTCGAAGTCCTCTCGGGAGGTCGGCGAGGCCTGGCCCTTGGTGAGGCCGTAGATACGGTTGTCCATGACGACGTAGCTCATGTCGACGTTCCGGCGGACGGCGTGGATGAAGTGGCCCGCGCCGATGGAGTAGCCGTCGCCGTCGCCGCCGGCGACCATCACTTCGAGGTCGGGGTTGGCGAGTTTGACACCGATGCCGACCGGGAGCGCGCGGCCGTGGACGCCGTGCAGCGCGTAGCTGTGCATGTACGTCCCGATCTTGCCGGAACAGCCGATGCCGGCGACCACGAACGTGTTGTCGGGGTCGTTGCCGGTCTCGGCCAGCGCCTTCATCATGCCGTTCATCGTCCCGAAGTCACCGCAGCCGGGACACCACGTCGGTTGCTTGTCGGATTTGAAGTCCGTGAATCGAATGTCGGAGCTCATGCTTTCACCTCGCTCTCTCCGGCGACGGCCTCTTTGATCTCCGCGGCCAGTTCGTCGGCCTTGAAGCGGACGCCGTCGTACTTGTTGACCCGATCGACGCGTTCGAGCACGTCGTGTTCGATCACGTCGGCGAACTGCCCCGTGGCGTTACACTCGACGACGATCGTCTGGTCGGCGGCCTCGATCTCCTCGCTGAGGTCCGGGCGCGGGAAGATGTAGGGGACGGAGAGGAATCGCACGTCGATGCCGTCATCGTCGAGCATCTCCAGGCCTTCCCGCATCGCGCCCTCGTTGGAGCCCCAGGAGATGACGAGCGTGTCCGCGTCGGGATCGCCGAACTCGCGGTAGTCCCAGTCTTCTTCCTCCTGAGCGGTCTCGACCTTGCGTTCGCGCTTCTCGACCTGTTCCATCCGTACGTCGGTGTCCTCGGTTCGGCGGCCGAGCGCGTCGTGTTCGAGCCCCGTCGTCATGTGGGCACCGCCGCTCGTCCCGGGGAAGGTACGTGGCGAGACGCCGTCGGCGGCGGGGAAGTGAGGCTGGAACTGGTCTTTCTCGTTCTGCCAGCCGTCGATGGCGTCCTCGTCGACGACTTTGCCCCGGTCGATCTCGACCTCGTCCATGTCGAACGTCTCGGGCTCGAAGGTCTGTTCGGTGACCGCGAGCGCGAGGTCGGAGACGAGGAACACGGGCGTCTGGTACTTCTCGGCGAGGTTGAACGCCTCGATGGTCTTCCAGAAGCACTCGGAGATCGTGGTCGGCGCGACGACGAAGCGGGGGATCTCGCCGTGGCCGCCGTACAGTGTCATGTTGAGGTCGCCCTGTTCCTGCTTTGTCGGCATCCCGGTCGAGGGGCCCGAGCGCATCACGTCACAGATCACCAGCGGCGTCTCGGTCGTCGCAACGAGCCCGAAGGTCTCTGTCATGAGGTCGATCCCCGGACCGGAGGTGGCCGTCATCGAGCGCGCGCCGGCGCGGGCGGCACCGAGTGCCATGTTGATCGCGGCGAGTTCGTCCTCGGCCTGGACGACCTTGCCGCCGAACTGGTCGACGCGGCCGGTCATGTACTCCATCACGTCCGTCGCGGGCGTGATCGGGTAGCCGGCGTAGAACCGGCAGCCACCGGCGATGGCGCCCATGCCGATGGCTTCGTCGCCGTTGAGCAGGACGTAGTCGTTGTCCGTCGTCGCCATCTCGTAGCCAAAGTCGTGGTCGTACTCCGACTGGACGTAGTCCTGGCCGGCGCGGGCGGCCTTCTTGTTGTTCTCGACGATCGCCTCGCCTTTGTCGCCGAAGCGCTTCTCGAGAGACTCGTCCAGGTTCTCGATGGGGAAGCCAGTGACTTCACAGGCCGCGCCCAGCGCGACGACGTTGGCCATGATCGCGCCGCCGGCCTCCTCCGCGAGGCGCTTGAGGGGGACTTCCAGGCCGATCATCTCGTCGGGGATCTCGACGTTCTGCATCGTCGTGCGCTCCCCGTCGTAGATGATGACCGAGCCCTCGTGGAGCTCGTCCATGTTCTCGTCGATCGTGCGCTCGGTCAGGGCGATGAGCACGTCGAGTCGGTCGACGACACTCTCGACGCGGTCGACGGACGTCCGGACCTTGTAGGCCGTGTATCCACCGCGGATACGCGACGCGAAGTCCTTCGAGGTGAAGACGTGCCGACCTGCCCGCGAGAGTGCCTGGGCGAAGATTTTCCCGGTAGAGTCGATTCCATCGCCGGCTTCGCCGCCGATGGCCCAGTTGAGGTCTTCGGGCATTCTAGCCTCGGGTATCCATCGCCCAAGGAAAAACCTTCTGTAAACCGTTGGCACGACGCTCGCCGGTGTTTCAGTGTGTCGACGAAAGAAAAGTTATACTCGGTTCCGAGTCAGTTTTTACACCGACTGGGGTCGATGCCGGATCGAAACCGGCAAACACTGGATGGACCAACGCTACCCATGGACAATACCGAGTGTCGCGTCGTGGCCGTCCGCGAAGTCGGCCCCGACACGGTGGCGATCGACATCGAGACGCCCGACGGCTTTTCGGCACGACCTGGCCAGTTCGTCAAACTCACGTTCGAGGTCGACGACGAGGACGAACCTCGTTTCTACACGATCTCTTCGCCCGACGTGGACGGGACGTTCGAGATCACCGTCGGCATCGATCCCGAGGGGACGGTCGCACCGATCCTCGCCGATCTGCAGGCGGACGACACCGTCACTGTCGCCGGCCCGTTCGGCAGCGACTACTACGAGGACGAAGCACGCGCGGTCATCCTCGCCGGTGGTCCGGGTGTCGGCCCGGCCGTCGGCATCGCCGAGCGCGCGCTCGACGAGGGCAACGACGCCGCCATCGTGTATCGGGACGACGCACCAGTCCACGAGGACCGCCTCGCTGCGATCGAGGACGACGGCGGCTTCGTCCGCATCCTCGACGGGGACGCCGACCTGACTGACGCGACTGCGTCGGCGCTCGAAGAGGGCGGTCAGATCTTCGTCTACGGCTTTGCGGACTTCATCGACGCGGCGACGGCGGCCATCGACGCCGCCGATGGGACGACTGAGGACGCCAAGATCGAGAACTTCGGCTAGGAAGCGTACTCAACTACATCGAGATTGTAACCACTTCGAAAGCCCTCGGATCGCTCGCGCTGTCTGTGCCGGATATCCTCTCTTCGGTCGGATAGTGCCGCCCCGGACGGCGCGACCGAACCTCGCCCTTTCATCCGCCAGGGCATAGGCTGTTCAGCGATCTACGATCCTGGCGGATGAAAGGGCGAGGCTGGCTCCGGGAACCCGGACCCTACAAGCACGCCACGCGAGCGCAGTAGCGGTCCCGGGACTGGAGCCAGCCGAGGGCTTTCGAGGTCTCCACGCCGTCCCTCACGGTTGCAGAGATTGCGTCGTCGTTCCCGAATCCCGCTCCGTGGTCTGCTAGCCCGTCTCGCAGAAAGTATTTTACCTACCGCATGCCAACGAATACCATGCGCGAAGTCAGTCGGACGACGCGCCAGCGTATTGCCGACCAACTCCGGGCCGAGACCCTCGCTGCGGGTGCGATCGCCCGGGAGTTCGAGATACAGACCAGCGACGCCCTCGACCACGTCGAGCACATCGCTCGGTCGCTCGATTCGACAGACGAGCAGTTGCTCGTCGCGCCCCCGACCTGCGAGCGCTGTGGGTTCGACGACTTCGACGACCTGACGAACCGTCCGAGCAGGTGTCCCGAGTGCAAGAGCGAGGCGATCGAGGAACCCGCGTTCCGGATCGACTAGAGGCCGGCGCGTGACGCTCGGGGAACGACCAGCAGCCGCTGGTTCAATTGCCCGAGAAGCCGATACGACTGCCCGACGACAGGTCGGTGTCCTCGGCGGGTCCGAGCTTCTCGACGCTGTAGCCGTCTTCCGTCAGGTACACCGCGTCGTCCTCGACGGCCACCTCGATCTCCGAGAGCACCGCGCCCTCACAGGGGCCGAAGTTGCAGTACCCCGAATCGGTCTCGAACGTCGCGCCGTGTTTCTCGCACACCAGTTCGTCGTCGCGAAGCGTCGCTCCGGAGCCACGGTCGAGGGGCACGTCCCGCCAGTGCGGGCAGTAGTTCTCGAAGGCGACGATCTCGTCGGCGAGAGCCAGGAGGATCGCTTCTTTGGTGTCGGTCCCGTTACGCATCGTGAACAGCACGGTCCCATCTGCGGGGATCTCGTCGGCGTCGACGATCCGGCGCTCGGCATCCATCGTTTGGGCCACGTTCGTGATTCGCCGGCTTCAAACGTCCGGTTTCCGCGAATGTGGCGTCAGAACTCCTCGTCTTCTTCGAACTCGCCCTCCTCCTCGAACTCGCCTTCTCCACCGCCGAGTGCGTCCGCGAGGGTACCGAGGATCCCTCCGTCCTCTTCTTCGACTTCCTCTTCCTCCTCGTCTTCGATGTCGATGTCGATGTCCCGATCGTGGTGGCTCCCGTGGCCGGTGAGCTGTTCGAGTTCGCCGGGGTCGAGCCAGACACCGCCACAGCTCGGACAGTGATCGATCGTGACGCCGTGTTCCACGCGCTGGTCGAACTCTGCCCCACATGCTGGACAGTCCAGCGATCTATGCGCTGTCATCATTCCTACATGTACCGAGGAATTTAAAAAAGTTCTCCCGGCGAACGCTGGTCGGACGGCCACGCTCCCGACCGATCGAACGACATCGTCACCGGTCTGGCGGCCAACCTCCGGACTAACGAAAAAGCATATTTTGCCGGAATCCGTCGCCTCTAGTGGTGTGTCACCATGTGCCATGAATACACCGCGAACGACTGGATTTGGGAACCCGAGGACGGCGAGGGTTCATCCGCCGAAGACGACGAGTTACCCGAATTCCTCAACGAGGACTCGGACACAGCAACCGAAATAGTCACCGACGGCGGCGACGAGTCCTGAGACGGTTTACTGTCGTCTCTCATCGGTGATCGCCGGCACGGGGTCGGAGATCACCGGCACATAGCGACAGTACTCCGTACGACGCTGGCTCTCTCTCGCCACGTGGCTTTTGACCGTTCGGAAACAACTCCCGGCCATGACGACGCCGACAGCGGTGGTCTTCGATCTGGACGGGACGCTCTGTACGAGCCACCAGGACGAGGCATCGCTGTTCCGGGCCGCGTTCGAGGCTGTCGACGTGGCTCCGTTCGGCAGTGCCGACGAACTCTGGGCCGCCCTCGACGGCCCGCCGGGTCCAGACGACGAGCAGTCGCATCTCGCGTCCGGGTTTCGCCGACTCGCCGCCCAGTACGGCCACCGCCGAGTGCCGGCCGACGACCTCGCGGCGGGCCTGCTTGCTGCGGTCGACCGGAGCGCAGTCTCTTTCTTGCCGGGCGCGGAGTCGGCACTCGCGACCGCCCGCGAGCACGGCCCGGTCGGGATCATGACCAACGGCCCGCGACGCCGGCAGGAACCCAAAGTCGAGGCGCTCGCGCTCGACGATCGCGTCGACACGGTCGTGTACGCCGGTGACCTCCCGCGGCGCAAGCCACACCCGGAGCCGTTCGAGGCCGTCTGTGAGGCCGTCGAGACGTCGGCCCGATCGACCGTCTACGTCGGCGATTCACTGTCGTACGACGTGGCCGGCGCACACGGCGCGGGCCTGCTGGCGGCCTGGTATCCCGGGGGAGACGACGAACCGGGCGCGTATCGACCCGACTACGTGCTCGACCGACTCGACGACCTCGGTGACGTGCTCGACGGTGCCGACGAACCAGGTGGGCTGCTATGACCGACCCGACGGTCGACGTGGACGCGCGGACGGTCCTCCGGCGCGTCGTCCAGGGCGAGGACCCAGCCGAGATCACGTTCCCGCCACAGGGCAACCACAAGGAGACGATCGTCGCCCACTACGCCGATCGGCCCGCTGCAGTCGTCCAGTTGACCGACGATCCCGACGTGGCCCACGTCGAGGCGTCGCTGCTGTCGGCGATCCGCGACCGGACCGACGTCCCCGTCCCGGCGCTACTGGCTCGGGGGCGTCTCGGCGGCCGGGGGTATCTCGTCACCGAGTACGTCGCCGGTCGTGACCTTCATCAGCGGTTCACCGACATCGGGGGCGATGCGCGCGAGCGACTGGCCCGGCGGTTCGGCGCGATTCTCGGACAGTTACACGAGGCCTTCCGTTTCGACACCGCCGGCCCCCTCGCACTCGCTCGGACTGGATCGCTGGAAGCCACGGGCCCGTCGGTTGACGAGTTCGCCCGACAGTACGCTCGCGAGGGCCTCGCTGCGCTCCCACCGGCGTTCGACGACCGCCGCTCCGAAATCGAGTCGGCCCTGCAGACGCGCCCCGAGACCACTCGGACACCCAGACTCTTGCCGTGGGACCTCCGGCCGGGCAACGCCCTGCTGGTCGACGGCGAGATCGCCGCGATCACCGACTGGGGCGATCCGCTGGCGGCCGATCCGTCCCTCGCTATCGCGAAGGTCGAGCACCTCGTGGCGAACTGGTACGTCGACGATCCGGCCCCGCTTCGAGGGGCCTTCCGCGCGGGCTACGCGGACGTTCGGCCGCTGCCCGAGGTCCCCGTCGCCGACCGGATCGCCGCCGTCGTCCAGTCGGCCGTCGACTCGACGGGCGCAGTCACCCGTCCGCGCTATCCCGAACTGACGGGCGAGGACGCCGTCGCCGTCCATCGTGCGTGGCTCGACGAGTGGCTCTGACGTGTCCGAACGAGATTACTGTGCACCTCGGTCTTTCTGAGACCATTTACACATGGACAGGGACCACGACTCGCTGTCCCGACCAGACACCGTTTTAGGCGTCGAGCCGGTACCCGAGGGTATGACTACAGACCCCGCCGATCTCGCCGTCACGATCGTCGACGGTTACGTCGACGAGCCCGCCCACTTCGGGGTCCCGCCGTACATCTCGACGTACCCGCGTTACACTGCCGGGGCGCTGGTCGACGCCGGCGTCCCGCGCGAGCAGATCACCTACCACACCATCGACGCCCTGCGCGAGGAGAATCGCCGCTGGCGCGACGTGGAGGCGGCCGACCTGATGATCTACGTCGGTGGGATGACCGTCCCCGGAAAGTACGTCGGGGGCACGCCGGCAGAGCCAGACGAGGTTCGCGAACTGGCCTGGACCGCCGACGGCACGTCGATGATCGGCGGGCCCGTCCGCTTCGGCGTCGGGGAGGCCAACGAAGGGGCCAGCGAGACCGCCCGCGACGACCTGGACTTCGACTTCCTCGCCATGGCCGACGTGGAGGCCGCCGCCTACGACCTCGTGGACAACGGCCTCGAAGGGTTCGAGGACCGCTATCGCGGCGTCCCCGAGGAGACTCGCTGGGCCCGAGCGGGTGCGTTCGTCGTCGAGCAACACCCCAACCACCCCGACTACCTCATCGCCGAACTCGAAACGTCGCGGGGCTGTCCCTACCGCTGCTCGTTCTGCACGGAGCCGATGTACGGCGACCCGGACTTCCGGCCGCCCGAGAGCGTCGTCGACGAGGTCGATGCCCTCTCGAACCGCGGCGTCGCGAACTTCCGACTGGGTCGACAGGCCGACATCCTCGCCTACGGCGGCGACGGCGAGGCCCCGAACCCGGACGCCCTGCGGGACCTCTACGGGGGGATCCGCGAGGTCGCGCCCGACCTGGAGACGTTGCATCTCGACAATATGAACCCCATCACGATCGTGAAGTGGCCCGAGAAGGCTCGCGAGGGGATTCGCGTCATCGCCGAGCACAACACGCCCGGCGACACCGCCGCGTTCGGTCTCGAATCGGCGGACCCGCTCGTCCAGGAGGAGAACAACCTCAACGTCTCCGCCGAGGAGTGCTTCGAGGCGGTTCGGATCGTCAACGAAGAAGCTGGCTTTCGGCCGGGCGAGGAACCCGGTAGCGGCCCCAGCACCGGCAGCGACGCCCCGAACCGCCTGCCTAAACTTCTGCCCGGGATCAATCTCGTCCACGGCCTCAAGGGCGAGCGCCGGGAGAGCTTCGAGCACAACAAGCGGTTCCTCCAGCGCGTCTACGACGAGGGGTACATGCTCCGGCGGATCAACATCCGACAGGTGATGGCCTTCGAGGGGACCGACATGGCCGACACCGGGGCGGAGATCGCCAACGATCACAAGCAACTGTTCCAGGAGTACAAGCGCGAGGTGCGCGAGACTATCGACAATCCGATGCTCAAGCGCGTCGCGCCGGTCGGGACCGTCCTTCCCGATGTCACACTGGAGTACCACCAGGACGGCAAGACGTTCGGCCGACAGCTCGGGACCTATCCGCTGCTCGTCGGGATTCCGGGCGAGCGCGAACTCGGCCGCACGATCGACGTGGCGCTCACCGACCACGGCTACCGCTCGGTGACCGGCGTCCCCTATCCGTTAGATCTCAACGGGGCCTCGATGGACGAACTGCAAGCGATTCCGGGCATCGGTCGCTCGACGGCGGGCGACATCGTCGTCTCCCGCCCGTACGACTCCGTCGCCGAGGTCGACGACGCACTCGGAGCGTTCGTCACCGCCGAGTCGCCGGGCAACGCTGACTAACTGGCCGTCGCCGGGAAGGCCGAGTGACTGTTCCGTCGTCGTCGAGACGATCAGGCCGGTTCGAGCGTCTCTCCGTCGTTGGATAGCGATCCCAGATCGGGGATCCGAAGGACGATCGCGCCCGTCTGTCCGGTCTCGATCTGTTCGTCGAAGGCAAGCGTTCCGCCGAGCAGTTCGACGCCCCAGTTCACCAGCCAGAGGTCGAGATAGCCGGTGTGCTCCAGTGGCGACTCCCGCCCGTTCTCGATCGCGCGCTGCTCGTGGGCCGGGACGCTGATGTCTTCGCCGACGACGGCGATCTCGGCCCACTCGTCGGTGTCGACCGCGACCAGTTCGATCGCCGTCGACTCGTCGAGATCGGTACAGAGGTACCGCACCGCGTAGAAGACGACTTCCTCGAACACGACGGGGTCGGTCTCGATCAGCAGGTCGTCGGGCGTCTCGATGACGATCGACAGCGATGCAGGGCCGTCCAGGAGTCGCTCGCGGACGCCCCGGAGGACGGTTGCGACGCCGACGTGGTCCTGTTCTTTCTCCCGTCCGACGACCCGCTCGACGGTCCGGGCGGTCTCGCTGAGGTCGACCAGTTGGGCGGACTCGCGCTCGATTGTCCGGGCCAGTTCGGTCTGCTCGCCCTCGCCGGTCTCGACGATTTCTTCTGCACAGCCCATCACGATCGACATCGAGTTGCGGATGTTGTGGCGCATGACCCGATCGAGCACCGAGAGGCGTTGCTGGCGGCGCCTGGCGCGGGTCACGTCGTGCAGGAGGAGCGTCCAGCCGATCACCCGGTTCCGGCGGTCGGTCAGCGCCGAACTCGTCACGTCGAATTCGCGGTTGCCCGCGACCGTCTCCACCACGACGGTGTCGGTCTCAGCGGGGTCGAAGCGTTCGACGTCGAGTACGTCCCCGATCTGCCGCCCGATCGCCTCGCTCTTGGGCGTGCCCAGCGTCTCCCCGGTCGTTTTGTTGAGGTCGACCACGCGGTCGTCGGTGTCGACGACCAAGACGCTGTCGCCGAAGTCGTCGATCGCCGCCCGCTGGCCGGCCCGCCTGGTCGCCGGCGACAGCGAGAACAGATCGTGGCTGACCAGTGCGTAGCCGATCCCGACACTTGTCACCGCGAACGCGATGGGCGAGAGATCCAGCGTCGGCGCGGGCGGCAACCCCAGTAGCCACTTGACGTTCAGAACCGACGGGAGCGCCGCGGCGACGAGCAAGATCCGACCCTGGTTCTCGTACAGTTCGCTGGTCAGGAACAACTCGAGGATCACGAGCAGGCCGAGGATGATCAGGACGTAGGAGAAGGCGACCTGCAGGAGGAGCCAGGGACCGGGGTCGTAACTAGCTGTGGCGAGCCCCAGGACCTCGACAATCTCGTACGACCGCCAGAAGAGGCCGTGGGCGTCACTGGTGGCGATCAGTCCCAGCGTCACGACTGACGGGACGGCGATCGACCCCGTCAGCAAGGGTGTAATGTACGAGTCACGGCCGGTGTAGGCTAACGCGGCCAGGAACCACGCGGCCGGAACGAGCAGCCGCCCGATCCACAGTGGTATCTCGAGTGCGAGTCGCAACGCCGGGTCGAAGACGACGAACGAGAGGGCGTAGGTCCCTGCCCAGATCACGCCCCCGACCGAGGCGACGACGTAGAGGCGGTCGCCGGGCGTATCCCCGATTCGATAGATAGCGACGGCGATGCCGGCGTAGAAGATGGCACCGGTGACTGTCGCGACGACGACGATCGGACCCAGTACCACTTCCCTTGACCCCCCTTTGGCCTACGATTCGATTACTCGTATAAAAAACACGGGCCTGACGACCGCCAGCGAACAGAAGGTACTTTTCGCTCCCCCTGCGAAGTGAGAGCAATGAGTTCCGTCGAGGTGAGCGTCGTCCTCCCGGCGTACAACGAGGCGGATACCATTCGGGAGACCGTCGAGACGACGTTGTCGACGCTCGCCGCTTTTTTGCCCGACGGGAGTTTCGAGGTAATCGTCGCCGAGGACGGCTGCGACGACCGGACGCCCGAGATCGCCTCGCAGATGGCGGACGACGACGATCGGGTTCGGCACATCCACGCCGAGGAGCGACTGGGGCGCGGCGGCGCGCTGGAGTACGCGTTCCATCGTGCCGAGGGCGAGACGCTGGTCTACTTCGACACCGATCTTGCGACGGACATGCGCCACCTCGAAGAACTGGTCGAGTCGATCCGCACGGACGGCTACGACGTGGTGACCGGGTCGCGGTGGATGCCAGAGAACCGGGCCGACCGGCCGGCCAAGCGCGGCGTGCCGAGTCTCGGGTACAACACGCTCGTACGCGTGTTCCTTCGCTCGGACCTGCAGGACCACCAGTGTGGTTTCAAGGCGTTCGACCGCACCGCGCTGCTTTCCCTGCTGGACGACGTGGAGGACGAGCACTGGTTCTGGGACACGGAACTGCTCGTGCGCGCCCAGCGGGATGGCTACCGGGTCAAGGAGTTCGCCGTCGACTGGACACCCAAGGGCGACTCGAAAGTCGATCTGATCCGGGACGTGTTCGGCATGGGGAGCCAAATCCTCCGGACTTGGTGGCAGCTGTCGGTCAGCCCCCGACTCAGCCGCAAGGTGAGCATGACGGCGGGGTCACTGCTGGTGATCACCGCGCTCGTGCTGGCGGTCACGGTCGTCTTCGATCCCGCCGCCGTGCTCGACGCGATCGGCGCGGCGGACGTCGGCATCGTCGCGCTCTCGGGCGTTGTGTACCTGCTGTCGTGGCCCCTGCGTGGCCTGCGCTATCGGGACATCCTCGACAGACAGGGCCACGACGGCGACACGTGGTTCCTCACTGGCGCGATCTTCATCAGCCAGACGGGCAACCTCGTCTTCCCGGCCAGACTCGGCGACGGCGTTCGCGCGTACGTCGTCAAGGCTCGGCGTAGCATCCCATATCCGACCGGATTCGCGTCGCTGGCGGTCGAACGCGTCTTCGACCTGCTGGCGATCACGGTGCTGGCCGGGAGCGTACTCGTCGGCCTCGTCCTGACCGGTGGGACCGAACAGATCGCTCGGGCGATTGCGGCCGACGTGCCGCCGGTCACGATCGGGGGCGAGACGCTCGATCCCGCTGCGGCGGCCCGGACGGCACTCAGGGTGGCCGCCGTCGTCGGGACGGCCGCGATCGCCGGTGTCGTCGTGATCGTCGCCAGTGCCCGCCGTGACAGCGATTTCGTCCACCGTACCGTCACTGCCCTCAGCAACGACTCCTACGCGGAGTACGTCTCGGGCGTCGTCGAACTGTTCGTCGGTGACGTGGAGACGGTCGTCGGTGATCGCGGGGCTTTCTTCAGGGTCGGCGTCGGGAGCCTCGCCATCTGGGTGGTCGACGTCGTGACGGCGCTGGTCGTCTTCGTCGCGTTCCCCGGGATCGAGCTCTCCGCGTCGCTCGTCGCTGCCGGTTTCTTCGCCGTCAGCGTCGGGAACCTCGCGAAGATCCTGCCGCTCTCACCGGGTGGAATCGGCCTCTACGAGGGGGCGTTCACGCTCATCGTCGTCGGTCTGACGACCGTCGCAGCCCCCGTCGCGCTCGCGATCTCGATCGTCGATCACGCCGTCAAGAACGCCGTGACGATCGTCGGCGGGCTGGCATCGATGGGCTGGCTCAACGTCTCGCTGACCACCGCCGTCGAGGAGTCCCGCAACGCCGGCGAGGTCGAGGAGTCGGTCGAGGCCGACTGATACGGATCGTTGTAGACGTTTCCCCAGTCGACTGCACGACGACGTGCGGTCGATCTGGTACAGACCTATAACTGTCCGTATGACACTTCTGTGACGCTGACCAGTTCCGTTCCAGTCGCTCTCCCCCTACTATTTGAATGGGTACGTTATACCTTCCCAAACACCACGCTCGACCCGTTGACACCGGTTTCCAGATCTCCACTCCGACAGATTTAAACTGGTATCGAAACCACGATGATGGTACCAATCGAGCGTCCGGGATCGTCGATAGTTCACCGATGCGTTACTGCCCGTCACATGGCATGGGACGGGGGTAGTGATTCTCGGCACAGACCCGGATAGCGCCCGCATTCGTACAATGAGCGATTCAAACACCAGAACGCGATCGAGAGCGCGCACGGCGACACAGGAAGAGACGGACGAACAGGAACAGGAGACCACGGGGACGGCGTGTCCGGAGTGCTCGGGCACGCTCGTCGTCGACGACGAGCACGGCGAAACCGTCTGTGACTCGTGCGGACTCGTCGTCGAGTCCGACGAGATCGACCGCGGCCCGGAGTGGCGCGCGTTCGACTCCAGCGAGAAAGACGAGAAGTCCCGCGTCGGCGCACCGACGACCAACATGATGCACGACAAGGGGCTGTCGACCAACATCGACTGGCGCGACAAGGACGCATACGGCAACTCGCTGTCGGGCAAGCAGCGCCAGAAGATGCAGCGTCTCCGCAAGTGGAACGAGCGGTTCCGGACCCGCGACTCCAAGGAGCGCAACCTCAAGCAGGCGCTCGGTGAGATCGACCGGATGGCCAGCGCAGTGGGCCTGCCCGAGAACGTCCGCGAGACGGCGTCGGTCATCTACCGGCGTGCGCTCGACGAGAACCTCCTCCCCGGTCGATCGATCGAGGGAGTCTCGACGGCCTCCGTCTACGCCGCCGCGCGCCAGGCCGGCGTCCCGCGCAGTCTCGACGAGATCGACGAGGTCTCCCGCGTCGAGAAGAGCGAGATCGCCCGCACGTACCGCTACGTCGTCCGGGAACTCGGCCTGGAAGTCGCGCCCGCCGACCCCGAGAGCTACGTCCCCCGCTTTGCCTCCTCGCTGGAACTGTCCGACGAGGCCGAGCACCGCGCGCGTCAGCTCCTCCAGAACGCGAAAGAACAGGGCGTCCACTCCGGGAAGTCGCCGGTCGGCCTCGCCGCTGCCGCGGTGTACGCTGCCGCCCTCCTCACGAACGAGAAGACCACGCAGGCCGCCGTCAGCGAGGTCGCGGACATCTCCGAAGTGACGATCCGCAACCGCTACCACGAACTGCTGGAGGCCGAGCAGGGCCTCCCGATGGCCTGATTGCAGGTCGAGCTTTCCGTTTTTCGTTCCAGTGTCACGTCTGGCCATCTGAACGCCGTTTTCGATGCCCACGACGGCCACGGCATAATCAGCCATGATAACTGAGAGGTCACGTTTAATCCGGTGGCTAACACTGTTTCCTCTATGGATCCGGAACGAAGTACCGACGGGGGCGTGGAGATCTCCTCTGGTGGGAGCCTCGCGGCGGGCGAACTCGGTGGTGCGATCGACGAACTACTGCGGGCGTCCGAGAGTGTCTCACATAGCTCGCAGCAGATCAGCGAACTCGCCAACGAGCAGTCGGACAACATGCGCGAGGTGGCCAGTGAGGTCTCGAACCTCTCTGCGACCGTCGAAGAGGTGGCGTCAAGCGCGAGTCAGGTCAAGCAGGTCAGCGACGAGGCTCGCGAACTGGCCGCCGACGGTCGGGAGGCCGCCGACGACGCGATCGGCGCGATGGAAGCCGTCGACGAGGCCAACACCGACGTGTCCGAGGACGTGAAACAACTGCGCGACCGCATCGACGAGATCGACGAGATCGTCGAGGTGATCAACGACATCGCCGACCAGACGAACATGCTCGCGCTCAACGCCTCGATCGAGGCCGCCCGCGCCGGCGAGGCCGGCGAAGGGTTCGCGGTCGTCGCCGACGAGGTCAAGTCGCTGGCCGAGGAGTCCCAGCAGAACGCCGCCGAGATCGAGCAGGTCGTCTCCAACATCAAGTCCGACACCGAAGAGACCGTCGAGAGCATCGAACACGCCAACGAGCAGGTCGAGGAGGGGCTCAATCAGGTCGAGACCGCCGTCGACATCCTCCGGAAGATCGACCAGGCCGTCGAGGAGGCCGCGATGGGGGCCGAGGAGGTCGCTTCCGCGACCGACGAACAGGCCGCCTCCACCGAGCAGGTCGCCAGCATGGTCGACATGACCGCCGAGAGCGCCGAGGAGGTCGCCAACGAGATCGAGCAGATCGCCGCCGCCAACGAGCAACAGGCCGCGAAGGTCAACGAGATTCAGGACATGATCTAGCGGCGGTCGGCGACCGCCGGCTGATCGACTGATACGGACAGTTGTCTGTCCTAGATCGGCGGCACGACTGCGTGTGGTCGACTGGGGGGAAACGTCGACAACGGTCCGTATGATTCGCTGCGCTTTCTCGAACCGCAAGACTAGAGGAGGCTCGTTCCGAGACCCGTTCTATGGAGACGACACATCGGGTCGTGACCGGCGACGCTCGCGACCTGGCGCTGCCCGACGACAGTGTCGACCTGGTCGTGACCTCGCCGCCGTATCCGATGATCGAGATGTGGGACGACATCTTCGCGACGCTGGACCCCGCCGTCGGGGACGCGCTCGAATCGGGCGACGGCGACCGGGCGTTCGAACTGATGCACGACGTGCTCGATTCGGTGTGGGCCGAGGTCGTCCGCGTCCTCGCACCGGGTGGGATCGCTTGCATCAACGTCGGCGACGCCACCCGCTCGATCGGCGACGGCTTTCGCTCCTTCTCGAACCACGCGGAGATCACGACCCGGTTCCGGGAGCACGGACTCAGGGCACTGCCCGACATCCTCTGGCGCAAGCCTTCGAACCGTGCGACGAAGTTCATGGGCTCGGGAATGCTCCCGCCCAACGCCTATCCGACGCTGGAACACGAGCACGTTCTGCTCTTTCGCAACGGTCAGCGCCGGGAGTTCCCGCCCGGCGACGACGCCCGCTACGAGAGTGCGTACTTCTGGGAGGAGCGCAACGAGTGGTTCTCAGACCTCTGGACTCTGGCTGGTGAGACCCAGGCCGTCGACGAGGGCCTGCGTGAACGATCGGGAGCCTTCCCGCTCGAACTGCCCTACCGGCTGGTCTCGATGTTCTCGACCTACGGCGACACGGTCCTCGATCCGTTTCTGGGGACGGGAACGACGACGGTCGCGGCGATGGTCGCGGGCCGGGACTCCGTGGGCTACGATCGTGACGACGACTTGTTGTCGGCGCTCTCCGAACGCGTAAACGGGGCACCGCAACGCTCTCGCGAGATCGCCCGCGGACGGCTGGACGACCATCGCGAGTGGGTCGACGAGCGACTCGCCGACGGGAAGGAACCGGGCTACCAGGCCGAACACTACGACACGCTCGTGAACACGAAGCAGGAACGACGGATCCGCTTCTACGCGGTCGACGAGATCAGTCCCAGCGCCGAGGGGTACGAGGCGACACACGTCCCGGTCGACGCGATTCCGGAGAACGAACAGGCTTAGTTGCCGACGGCTGTAGCACGGCCATGGACTTCGACTCGTTTACGCTGCTGGCTGCGGGCTCGGACCTCGCTGCGGAACCGGTCGCCCGCGAGGACGCCGACGGGATGGAACTCCGGATGGACTTCGCCGCCGACCCGCTGGCGATGCTCGACGACTACGACGGCGACCTGCCGCTGCTCGTGACCAACCGCGTCGAGTGGGAGGGAGGCGAGGCCGGAGACGACGCCGCTCGACTGGATACGCTGGAGACGGCCGTCGAGTACGACGCCGTCACCGCCGTCGACGTGGAACTGGCCGCGCTGGAAGGCGAGGGCGAGTACGACGCCGCCCGCGTCGTCTCGCACGCCCGCGAGCACGGCGCGAGCGTGGTCGTCTCGACCCACGACTTCGAGGCGACGCCCGCCGAGGACGCCATCGTGGACCGTCTTCGGCGGGCCTGTGAGCACGGCGACGTCGGCAAGATCGCGACGACCGCCCAGGACCGGAGCGACGTGCTCGCCCTGCTGTCGGCCACGCATCGACTCGACGAGGCCGGCGAGACCGTGGCGACAATGGCGATGGGCGAGGCCGGCCGTCACTCGCGAGCGGTCGCGCCGCTGTATGGCTCCCGGATCGGCTACGCGCCGGTCGACCCCGCCGACGCGACCGCGCCCGGCCAGTACGACCTGGCCACGCTGCGGACGCTCGTCGAGCAGCTGGCGAGCGAGCGGTAGGCACAGGTCAGTTGTACCTGGGGTTAGCATCCGGCGGCTTTGCCGCCGGTTCACTTCGAGCGCGCCGCAGGCGCGCTCGGAGAGTGTTTTTCATCGCCGTCAGAGCAAAGCTCTGACGAGCCCTACGGTCGCGGGGCGACCGCAGGACGCCGTTCGCGAGAACGGTGTTCTCGCGAGCCCATCAGAAGCGCCACGCGCTTCTGAGGGCGTTTTTGCGAGTCGAGCGAGACCTGCGGTCTCGCTGACCGTGCGAACGGGCCCTTCGTGCCCGTGTGCAGATGGGGGTCGCTGCTGGCGACCCCCCGAAGTAAAAAGGTCGAACGCAAGCTTAAGGTGCCTCGGTGGGAATTTTCCGGGAAACAGTGACGCAGACAGACGAGAAGCGGCCGTGGCTGGCCGCCGCGCTGGCGTTTCTCTCGCCCGGTCTCGGGCACCTCTACCTCCGGGAGTGGCTGCGAGCTGTGCTGTGGTTCAGCATGCTGATGCTCGCCACGTCGCTGCTCGTCCCCGAGGCGGCCGTACCGACGGCGACAGCGATGACACCCGAGGCCATCTGGACCGCCTCGATAGAGATGGCGCGGGCGCTGAGCCTGGGGGCCCAGCTGGCGTTGCTGGCGATCACGCTGCTGAGCGTGCTGGACGCCTACCGGATCGCCACCGAGATCAACGCCGCCGCCGCGATCGAGGAGGGCCAGCAGTGTCCCCACTGCGGCCGGGAACTGGACGAAGACATCGATTTCTGTCACTGGTGTACGGCGGAGCTGGAATGATCGGGCCTGCATCTGGCTGGGAGCACGTCGAGATGCGCCTTCGCAAGGGCAGTATCCACCTCGAGATTGTCCCGGTGAAGTACGTCGTCAGCATGGGGACGTCCTACACCAAGCCTGTCGAAGCGAACGACGCCAACGGCTTCGCCGTGATCCTCCGTGACGGCCCCTCGTCCGTCGGCGGACCGGACGGCGAAGGGGGGACCTCGTTGGTGGCCTTCGCGGACGTCCAGGATGCCTGGGAGTTCGCGGCCATCACCACACATTACCTCGCGGAACGGTCGCTGTCCGAGTTGTCGAACCGGCTCGGCGACGGTCAGAAGGGATCTCGACTCACGAACGGTATCGTCGATGACCACTCTGCGATGGCTGTCTTCGAACAACTGGTAGGCGATGATACCGGCCCGATCGAGTCGCTACGTGGGTGAGTTTGCACTGATTGTCGCGGCCTCGTGTCGGTGTGATTCAGCAGGTCGATTTCGGGGGGCGGTCGGCCTCGGTCGTGTTTGTCACACCGTACTCGTCGAAGATCTCTCGCTGGTCGCGTCCCCACTTGGCGTGCCCGCTGCTGATCTGTGACTCCCACCTGAAGTCATGGACGACTCTCGTTGCGCTCCGTTAGTCGTCGTTCGGACGGGGGTGGGGATTAGCAGGGTATCGCTCCGCTCTGTCTTACTTCTCGATGATCGACTCTTCGACCGATTCACCGAAGTGGCGGGCCGTGTCCTCGGTGTACAGCAGGAGTTCGTCGCCGGGTTCCACGTCGGTGATGGCGGTCCGGCCCTCCTTCGTGTGTAGCTTGATCGTCTCGGCGTTCTGGATCAGCGTCTCGATACGGTCGCCGTCGTCGGTCTCGGCCTGGACACGGAACATCGGGCGCTTCTCGATCTTGGCGCGGCCGACGATGGCCTCGCGGGTGTTACCGTCGGTGTCGACGAGCTGGACCTCGTCGCCGCTCTGGAGTTCCGAGAGGTACTTGGTGCCGCCGTCAGGCGTGCGGACGTAGGCGTGGACCGCGCCGGCGTTGACCCGGAACGGGCGGGAGGCGACGTAGGGGGACTCGGCGGTCTCGGCGTGGACGAAGAAGAGGCCGCGAGACATCGAGCCGATCAACATTCCTTCGTCGTGTTCCATCAGCGAGCCCGTATCGATGCAGACGCGGTCAGCGGAGCCGGTCTGTTCGATGTCGGTGACTTCTGCCCACGAGAGAGTCAGTTGCTCGCGGCCGGCCTCGTCGCGGACCTCGACGGTGCGGCGGATCTCGTCGTGGTCGTCGGTGTCGAGCAGGACGCCCTGCGCGCCCAGCTCCAGGGTCTCGTAGGCGGTCTTGGCGTCCTCGGCGGTCTGGACGCCGGTGATGAGGTTCGTGTCGTCGCCGACGCGGGCGATGAGATTCTCCAGCGGAATGATCTGCCAGTCGTCGCCGATGACGATGGTGAAGTCGGCTTCCTCGGCGACGGCCTCGGCGAACTCCTCGTACTCCTTCGAGCGGATGCGGACGTACCCGCCCTGCGTGAGGTCGCTGTCCTGCCGGAGCGCGGAGAGGTCCGCAGAGCCGGAGAAATCGGAGGGGAGGTCGACGGTGCCGTCGCCCTCGCCGTCCTTGCCGACGATGCGGGCGTCCGGTTCGGCAGCTTCGCCTTCGGCGTCCATGACGTGGACGTCGCCACCGGCGAACGCGGCGACGTTGACCTCGCCCAGGTCGCGGACGCGTGCCACGTCGTGTTCGTCGACCAGTACCCAGTCAACGCCGGCCTCGAGGCCGGCGGTGATGCGGCGCTTTCGCGCTTCCCAGTCGCCGACCTCGCTGTCGGCCTTGAGCCAGACGCTTCGTGTCATACTCGCTTGCTCGATACGGGCCCGCTTGAACGTGGCGGATGCGGCCGATCCTGTGCCGGTGTCGCTCACGGCGGGCACGCCCGGGACGCGAGGAAGCACCGTTGTCGCCGGCACATTTGCCACCCGGTACCACGACTGATAACGGGAGAACCTCCCCACTACCCCTGTTCCGGCGGCGTGAACTGTCCCCTACTATCATGTCTGGGAGTCGCCTACTCTGGGCTGGTGTTCGTGCCTCCGACACAGCTCCACGCGGTCGCCGGGACGAAGGGGGGCGTCGGCAAGACGACGACGAGCATCAATCTGGGAACGGCGTTCGCACTGGCGGGCCGGGAGACGATCGTCGTCGAACTGGAGCTGGCGATGGCCAACATCGCCGATTTCCTCGCGCTCAACTGTGACCCGGAGGCAGACACCACGCTGCACGACGTGCTGGCGGATGACGACTCTCGATCCAACAGCGTCGCGGCCCGGTGACGGGACCTTTTTGCGTCGGTGCGACGTGCTATCGTCGATGCGAGCGTTCGACGCCGTCTGTTTCGACCTCGACGACACGCTCTGTGTCGCCCAGCAGGACGGGGAAGACCTGCTTTCGGCCGCCTTCGACCGGGTCGGGGTCGCGCCGTTCTGCTCGTTCGACGATGTCCGGGCTGTCGACGTCGAGGCGCTTCCGGCGGCCGAGACCGACCGGAAATTCCACGAACACCTCTACGCGGCCGCCGCGGCGAACGTCGGCGCCGATCCCCGTGCGGACGCGATTTCGGCCGTCGCGGCGGCGACCGTCGAGCTCCGGGACCCGACCGCGGTTTCGTTCCGGCCCGGTGCCCGCGAGGCACTCGAGTACGTCCGCCGGCGATACCCGGTCGGCCTCATCACGAACGGGAGCGAGACGACCCAGCGCGAGAAACTCCGGGCACTGGGCATCGCCGACGCCTTTGAGACGGCGGTCTTTTGCGACCCTGCGGCCGGTGTCCACCCGAAGCCCGACCCCGCCCCGTTCCGGCGTGCGCTCTCGGATCTCGACGCGGCACCCGAGTGCACGCTCTACGTCGGCGACCGGCACGGCGGCGACGTGGTCGGGGCCCACGCCGCCGGTCTTCGGTCGGCATGGGTCCCACACGAGACGGGCGTGGTCCCGGCCGAGCCGGACCCGGAACCGACCCACCGGCTCGACGGGCTGGGAAAACTGCCGGAGATCCTCTGAGAATCAGGCCTCGACGGCGAGTCCGGCGGCCTTCAGTGCCTTAGCGGCCTCGCTGTCGTCGTGGACGACGCTCGCGACCGCGTGGGCGATCTTCTCGGGCTCCTCGTGCTGGAAGATCGACCGACCCATCGAGACGCCCGCGGCGCCCGCGTCCATCGCCCCACGGACGATATCGAGGGTCTCCTCGTCGGTGCCCTTCGACCCGCCGGCGATGACGACCGGCAAGCGCGTCGATTCGACCGTCCGCTCGAACGTCTCCGGGGTGCCGCTGTAGGCGGTCTTGACGATATCCGCGCCCAGTTCCTCGGCGAGTCGGACGGCGTGGCCCAGATCTTCGGCGAACAGTTCGGGATCCTCGTCGCGCACGTCGTGGCCGCGGGCGTAGGCCATCGCGAGGACGGGCAGCCCGTACTCGGCCGCTTTGCTGGTCACGTTCGAGAGCTGCGTGATCTGGTCGGGCTCGTGCTCGCTGCCGACGTTGATGTGGAAGGAGACGGCGTCGGCGCCCGCTCGGATCGCGTCCTCGACGGTACCGGTCATGCGCTTGTCGCTCTCGTCGGGACCGATCGTCGTCGAGCCGTTGAGGTGGGTGATGTAGCCCGCGTCGTTCTTGTTGTTGTGGACGCGGTCGGCGACGCCGCGCTGGGTCAGGACGGCGTCCGCGCCGCCCGACGTGACGGCGTCGATGGTCGATTCGATGTCGACGAGGCCGTCGACGGCCCCGAGTGTGATGCCGTGGTCCATGGGGACGATGACGTAGCGCCCCCCTGTCCCGATCCGTGTGAGTCGGTCTGCTTTCCCTGCGCTCATGTTATGGGAACGTGTGGCAAGTACGATTATGTTCCTTCCGGTTGCGGCCGGTTCTGTGCGCCCCGCAGTGCCCCCTCTTTGAGTTCGCGGGCCTTCGCTTCGAGACGGTCCGCGACCTCGTCGACCGGGTCGTCGTTCTCGTGGCCCTCGGCGACGATGTCGACGAGTGCGGAGCCGACGATGATGCCGTCGGCCCCGCCGCCGACGATCCGCTCGGCGTGGTCGCCGGTCTTGATCCCGAAGCCGACGGCCTTTGGCACGTCCCAGTCGCTGATGCGGGCGAGGCTCTCCTCGGTGGCGTCGTCCACGTCGTCCTTGGCTCCCGTGACACCGAGGCGCGCCTGCACGTAGACGTAGCCCGAGGTCTGGTCCATCATCGAAGCGAGTCGGTCGCCCTTCGTTGTCGGCGCGACGATGAAGATCAGGTCGAGTCCGTACTCGTCGCAGGCCTCGCGGAGCGGGCCGGCCTCCTCTGCGGGCAGGTCCGGGACGACGAACCCCTCGATGCCGACCTCGGCGGCCTTCTTTACGAAGTGTTCTGGGCCTTGCTCCGTGCCATATTGATAGATCAGATTGTAGTAGGTCATGCAGACCAGCGGCACGTCTACGTCCAGTTCTTCGACGAACTCGAAGAACCGGTCGGGCGTCATGCCCGCTTCCAGCGAGCGGACGACGGCCTCCTGGATAGTCGGCCCCTCTGCGATCGGTTCCGAGAAGGGGAGGCCGAGTTCGATCACGTCGGCGCCGCCCCGTGCGAGCGCCTCGACGTACTCGATGGAGTCCTCGTAGTTCGGGTCGCCGGCGGCGAGATAGGGGACGAACGCCGGTTCGTCGGCGAAGGCGCGTTCCAGTCCCATCTAGATCCCGCCTCCAACTCGGCGGAAGATGGACATGTCTGGCGCGATATCGAGGTCGCGCTCCTGGGTCTCCTCGATGACGGTTTCGAGGTCCTTGTCCCCGCGGCCGGAGACGTTGACGATCACCGTGTCGCCCAGTTCTTCGTGATGTTCTTCGAGGTAGCCGAAGGCATGGGCCGTTTCGAGTGCCGGGATGACGCCCTCGTCCTGGGAGAGGCGGTGGAACGCTTCCAGTGCGGTGTCGTCGTCGACGTTGACGGGGGTCACGCGGTCCTCGTCGACGAGGTGGGCCAGTTCCGGCCCGACGCCGGCGTAGTCCAGCCCCGCAGAGACCGAGTGAGACTCCATGATCTGCCCGTCAGAGTCCTGCAGGAGCTTCGTGCGCGCGCCGTGCAGCACGCCCTCGTCGCCGGTCGACAGCGACGCGGAGTTGGGTGCGACGCCGGACTCCTCGTCCACGCTGAGCGAGGAGCCACCGGCCTCGACGGCGTACAGTTCGACGTTCTCGTCGTCGACGAAGTTCGCGAACGTCCCCATCGTGTTCGACCCGCCGCCAGCGCAGGCCAGTACGGCGTCCGGGAGGCCGCCGGTCTTGTCCTGGATCTGCTCGCGGGCCTCCTCGCTGATGACCGACTGGAAGTCCCGGACCATCGCCGGGAACGGTGCGGGGCCGACCACACTCCCGATGACGTAGTGGGTCGTCTCGACGGTCGTCGCCCAGTCGCGCATCGTCTCCGAGATGGCCTCTTTCAGGGTTCCGCGGCCCGTCGTCACCGGGTTCACCTCGGCGTCGTTGATCCGCATCCGGAAGACGTTGGGGCGCTGGCGCGCGATGTCGGTCTCGCCCATGTAGATCTCGCAGGGCATGTCCAGGTGGGCCGCCGCCATCGCAGTCGCGGTGCCGTGTTGGCCGGCGCCGGTCTCGGCGATGATCCGGTCTTTGCCCATGTACTTCGCGAGCAGGACCTGCCCGAGCGCGTTGTTGAGCTTGTGCGCGCCGCCGTGCAGCAGGTCCTCGCGCTTGAGGTACACCTCGGTGTCGTAGCGCTCGGAGAGCTGGTCCGCGCGCTGCAGCGGGAGTGGCCGGCCGCCGAAGTCCGCGAGCCGTTCGCGGAACTCGTCCATGAAGCCGTCATCGTTGTCGATCACGTACCGCTCGTAGGCGTCTGTCAGCTCTTCGATGGCCGGCATCAGCGCCTCGGGTACGAACTGTCCGCCGTAGTCGCCGAACTTGGATTCGCTACTCATCTGTCTCTGTCAGTCGTCGCGTGTTGGCTGTCACGTCTGCCGACTCGCCGGCAGCGTCCGATTCGTGGTCCATGATCGCCGAGCCGACGAGCAGTCCGTCGGCCCCCGCCGCCCGCATCCGCCGCACGTCCTCTGGGCTGGCTATGCCGCTTTCGGCAATGAGGGTGACGCCTTCCGGAGCCGCGGCGGCGACGCGCTCGAAAGTGTCCAGGTCGACTTCGAGCTTCGCCAGATCGCGGTTGTTGACGCCGATGATCGTCGCACCGGCGTCGATCGCCCGCTCCAGCTCGTCGGCGGTGTGGGTCTCGACGAGCACCTGAAAGCCACGGTCGCGGGCCGCTTCGAGCAGGTCCGCCAGATCGTCGGTCCCCGGTTCGTCGAGGAAGCGCACGATCAACAGGATCAGGTCCGCTTCGACCACGTCGATCTGGTCCTCGTGGAGGACGAAGTCCTTGCGCAGCACTGGTACGTCGACCGCCGCCCGCACCCGTTCGAGCGTCTCGGCCGACCCGCCGAAGTGTTCAGGTTCGGTCAGCACCGAGATGGCCGCCGCACCCCCGTCGACCATCCCCTCGGCGAGTGTGGCCGGGTCGTCGGTGCGCTCGCCGTCGGTGGTCGGACTCGTCGGCTTTACCTCCGCGATCGTCGGGACGCGGCCGTCCTGCTCCGCGGTCTCGAACGCATCTGTCAGCGACCGGGCGTCGACGTCGACCCGGCCGTCGGCCCCACCCCGCTCGCGAGCCGCCGAAAGGATCGACTGGACTGCCGGTGCTATCTCCTCACTATCGCCCATTGATGTACACTAACGGACAGAGTTGCACATAAGACTTGTCCTTGGCGACGGTGCTTCTCCACGGAAGTGTCGATCACACAGCCCCCTCTTCGCCTGATCTTGTCCACCAAGTTCCTCTGTCCGGCGACCGAATCTTCAAGGCCCGACCGGGCGATTGCGGGGTATGAACACTGCAGATGCGGGCATCTACGCACGCGACTCGGAGTTTCTCGGCCGGTACGTGCAGTTCGGCGCGGCCGGCGAGAAGATCATCCAGCTGTCGTTCCCGACTGTCCCCGACGACGACGCGTCGTCCGACCACGAGTTGCTGGACCGGATCGAACGCTATCTCAACAGCGACGAAGACGACTTCCGCGACGTGGACGTTGGACTGACCGTCTCCACCGACCAGCGGAGCGTCCTTGAGGCCGTCCGCGGGATCCCCTACGGCGAGCAGGGCAGCGTCGAGCAGGTCGCGCGCATGGCGGGACTGGAACCGGACGACGAGGACAGTCAGCGCACGGTCAGGGAGGCGCTGGCCGAGAACCCCGCGCCCCTGTTGATCCCGGACCATCGCGTCCGTGACGGCCCCAGCGGTGCGCCCCCGGAAGTCGAGCAGAAACTCCGGAGTATCGAGGGGCTGTAACCGTCGCTTTCGGGGCTCCATCCGGGGACACTTCCTCAGTGATCGACAACGGACACGAGGCGCCAGTCCGTGACGGGAGGATTAACTACCCGGGGGGAGAGGCCTTCGGTATGACGAAGACGGTGTTGATAACGGGTGCCTCCTCGGGGATCGGGCGGGCGACGGCCGAGGCCTTTCTCGACGACGATTGGCAGGTCTGGGCGACGGCCAGAGACGAGTCCGATCTCGACGGGCTCGGGGACGCCGGTTGCAAGACCGCGGAACTGGACGTGACCAACGCCAGAGAGTGCGAGCGGGTCGTCGAGACCCTGATCGGGGCCGAGGGTCACATCGACTGTCTGGTCAACAACGCCGGGTACGGCCACTACGGACCGGTCGAGGACGTGACCACCGAGCAACTACACGAGCAGTTCGACGTGAACGTCTACGGCCCCCACCGGCTGATCCGCGAAGTGCTCCCGCACATGCGCGACCGTGAGGACGGGACGATCGTCAACGTCTCCAGTGTCTACGGCCGGGTCACGACCCCCGGAGCGGGCGCGTACGCGGGCTCGAAGTACGCGCTGGAGGCGATGAGCGACGCGCTCCGGAGCGAGGTCGCCGGCTTCGGCGTCGAGGTCGTCCTCGTCGAACCCGGCCCCGTCGAGACGGGATTCACCGACCGGGCAAGCGAGGCTCTCGACTCTGGCGACCACTCGCCCGACTACGACTGGCTCTACGATATCTACGAGGACACCGCGCTGGTTAGCGAGAACGCGGTGTCGATCCCGCCCGAGGAGGTGGCGCTGACGATCCGGGACGCCGCCGTCGCGTCGGCGCCCCGTCCGCGCTACCCGGTCGGCCAGTTCGCTCGCGTCGCCGTCCTGGCCAGCCACCTCCCCGGTCGCTGGCAGGACCTCGCGGTCGGCCTCCTGCGAAAGTTCGTCTGATCCACTCATGATCCACGACCGTAATACGCTCACGTCGACGCCCGCCCGCGAACTGGCGCTGGACTGTCTGCAGGCCGGTATCGAGGCGGCCGATCCGGCCCGCGCAGTCCGCGAACGAGTGACAGTCGCGGACCGACAGCTCAAGATCGGCCCGGCTGTCTACGATCTGGACGCCTTCGATGACGTGCTCGTCGTTGGCGGCGGGAAAGCCACCGGTCGCGTCGCGTCGGCGCTGTCGGACCTGCTCGCCGATCAGCTCTCGGGGGGTGTGATCGTCACCGACACCGCGACCGAGATCGCGGGCGTCGAGACCGTCGTCGGCGATCACCCGATCCCGAGCGAACGGGGTGAATCGGGGGCACGACGGGTGCTCGAACGGGCCGAGCGCGCCGGTGGGGACACGCTCGTGCTCGCAGTCCTCACCGGTGGTGGGAGCGCGCTGCTGCCCGCGCCGGCCGGTGATATCGCGCTCGACGACCTCCAGCGAGTCACGGACGCACTCCTGTCGGCCGGCGCGACCATCGACGAGATCAACGCCGTGCGCAAGCACTGCTCGGCGATCAAGGGCGGCCGACTCGCGGCGGCGGCCGCGCCCGCGACGGTCGTCGGCCTGCTCGTCTCGGACGTGGTCGGCGACGACCCCAGCGTGATCGCCAGCGGCCCCACGGTCCCGGACTCGACGACGTACGCCGACGCGGTCGCGGTCCTCGACCGATACGAGATCGACGCACCGACGGTCCGATCGCACCTGGACGCCGGTCGACGAGGCGAGCGATCGGAGACGCCTGGCCCCGGCGACCCGGTGTTCGACGGTGTCGAGACTGTCTCACTCGCCGACGCCTGGAGGGCGCTCGACGCCGCACGCGACGTGGCCAGCGAGGCCGGCTACGAGCCGCTGGTGCTGTCCTCCCGCGTTCGGGGCGAGGCTCGCGAGACGGCGCTGACCCACGTCGCCGTCGCCGAGGAGATCGCCGCGACGGGGCACCCGATCGACCCGCCCGCGGTCGTCCTCTCGGGCGGCGAGACGACCGTCACGGTCACTGGCGACGGTTCTGGCGGTCCCAATCAGGAGTTCGCGCTCGCGGCAGCGATCGAACAGGCCGATAGCGACCTGCTGGCCGATGCCGTCGTTGCGGCGATCGACACCGACGGTATCGACGGTGCGAGCGACGTGGCGGGCGCGATCGTGGACGGTGAGACGGTCGAGGACGCCGCGGCGGCGAAATCGGCGCTCGACGACAACGACGCCGGTGGTTATTTCGGCACGCGGGACGCGCTGATCGGGACCGGTCCGACCGGGACGAACGTCAACGACCTGCGCGTGCTGGTCGTCCAGGCGAACCGCTGAGGCCCGGGGTCGTCGACGCGGTTCAGCTAAGAAACCGAGAGAATCGATTACGAGGCACCGAAAGACTCGCTTCGCTCGACTTTCGAATTCTCATTCACTACGTTCACGAGACTACCGAAAGCCCTCGGCACGCTAGCCGGACCTGTGCCGGATATTCTCCTTGCGGTCGAATAGTGCCGGCGCAGGTCCGGCTACCGCGCCTCGCCCTTTCATCCGCCAGGATTCGGCTGTGTCACCGTCTGAACCCTGGCGGATGAAAGGGCGAGTGCAGTTGCGGGAACCCGGACCCCGTAAGCACGCGAACTCCTGTGAGCGCGCACAGCGTGGGTCCCGGGACCACAACTGCACGAGGGCTTTCGGTGTCTCTCACTCCATCCCGTCTACGGCTTATCTGAACACTACCGGGCCGTTCAGGAGAACTGCTGAGTGCCGGACCGCTTTTGCGCGCGGCGCGCGATACACTGGGTATGAGCGACGCCACCGCCGCGGTGCTCCTGTTCGACGGGTTCGAGGAACTCGACGCTATCGGGCCGTACGACGTGCTCCGTACCGCGAGCGACGCGGGCGCACCGCTCGATTCGGTCACGCAGGTGACCGCCGAGCCAGTCGAACGGGTGACGGCGAGCAAGGGCACGCTGGTCACTCCACACGGGCGACTCGACACTGCGGACCCGCCGGACTACCTCGTCGTGCCGGGCGGGGGCTGGGTCGAGCGGGCGGACACGGGGGCGTGGGCCGCCGCGGAGCGTGGCGTCGTCCAAGAAGCGATCGCCGACTGCCACGCGGCCGGGACGACCGTCGCGTCGGTCTGTACTGGCGCGATGCTGCTGGCCCGCGCGGGACTGCTCGACGGGCGACCGGCCGTGACCCACGGGAGCGCGACCGCCGACCTCGAAGCGACCGACGCACGGGTCGTCGACGCACGAGTCGTCGACGACGGCGACGTGTTGACGGCGGGCGGCGTCACCGCCGGGATCGACCTGGCGCTGTGGCTCGTCGAGCGCGAGTGGGGCGAGGCCGTCGCGGACGCCGTCGAACAAACGCTGGAGTACGAGCGCTCGCCGGACGTGTACTCCGCTTAGTCGAGACAGGCCGCGACGACCTGGAGCAGTTCCTCGCCCTGGACTTCCTCGGCCAGCAGCGGCACCCGGCGCACGTCGTGGCCGCGGAACAGGTCCTGTGACCGGGCCAGCGCGTCCTGCTGGACCGACCAGCGGCGCGCGCAGAACTCGCAGTCGTCGTGGTTCGGGCCCACGTAGTCGGGCGGTACCTCGGCGTCGACGACGCTGTCGAGGTCCTGCAGGACGCGGTTGACGACGATCGTCCCGGCTGGCACGCCGAAACTGTCGAGTCGGTCGAGCAGCCGCTCCGATTCCATCACTGACAGCTCTTCGGGCACCATGACGACCCGGAAGTCGGTCCTGGCGGGGTCGCGCAGGACCGCTTGCAGCCGCTCGATCCGTTGGCGCAGCGCCTGGAGGTCCCGTTCCATCTCCTCTTCGCTCGTGTCGTCCCCGAACATCCCGCCGAGCCCTTCCAGCATCCCCGACATCCGCTCTTTGAACGTCAGGAGCTTGCCCAGCATCGAGTCCATCGCGTCGGGCAGTTCCAGCAGTCGGAGCGTGTGGCCCGTCGGTGCGGTGTCGATGACGACCCGCTCGAAGCGCTCGTCGTCCATGTACTGCAGGAGGAGCCGCATCGCCGCAGCCTCGTCGGACCCCGGCATCGAGCCGGCGAGCGGGTTCGCGTCGTCGCCCCCGAGGAGCTGTTCGAGCCCACCCAGATCGCCGTCCATCCCGAGGGGCCCATCGCCCATCGCCGCTTCGGGGTCGATCTCCGCGGCGTAGAGGGGCACGTCCTCGCGGATGCGTGCCGGATCGGCGGGGACCTCGGTCCCGAGCGTGTCCGACAGCGAGTGGGCGGGGTCCGTCGACACCACGAGCGTGGCCGTTCCGTCACGAGCGCTCGCGAGCGCCGTCGCCGCGGCACAGGTCGTTTTGCCGACACCGCCCTTGCCGCCGTAGAGGACGTAACTCGGCGCGTCGACGCCTGCAGGGGCGTCGATCTCATCGACAGTCTCGACGTCGATCTCGTTCATGGACGGCGCTAGCGCTGCTGGCCTTGAGTACTTCCCGAAAACGGACCGTGATTACTGGCGAGACGACCGTGCTTCGCGCACGTCCGCGCCATCGCGAAGCTTGTCCTCGCAGTATGGGCACACCCTCGGCCCGTCGTATCCTTCGGGGGTAAACACCCGAACGTACTGCTCCGTTACGAACTCTCCACAGTTCTGGCACTCGGGCATCCATTGTTTCACTCACACGATATCATATATGCTTTCTGCATCGTCACAGCTGCTGGTCGGGTATCAGAACACGACGGGAGACCGAACAGTTGGAAGAGACTCGTGTGCGATTCGGTCGGGAATCCGGCGAAGCGATTTGAGGGGGGACGCCCACGAGTGTGTATGGACGAACGGACGCGACGGCGATTCGTCGGCACTGCTGGCGGACTCCTCGCCGGGCTGGCTGGCTGTCTCGGGGACGACGGCGGCGGCGGTAGCGGCTCGGATGGAGCTACGACGACCTCCGGACTGGTCGGAGAGAGCGCCGACGTGACCTTCGATCACGAGTCGGCGACGGGCATCAACGACCAACCGACGCTGGGTGATCGGGACTGGCAGGGCGTGATCGTCGCCTTCGAAGACCCGTCCTGCCCGACCTGCCGACGGTTCGACCGGAACACCTTCCCGCAGATCAGATCTGATCTCGTCGCCACCGGCGACGTGGCATACGTCTTCCGCGGGTACCCGGTCGTCTACCCGTGGGGCGAACCCGCGAGTCACGCACTCGAGGCAACCTTCGCGCGTGACCCCGCGGCGATGTGGGCGCTCAAGCGTCACTACTTCGACCAGCAAGACCAGTTCTCGACGGACAACGTCCTCGACCGGACGGGAGCGTTCCTGAACGGCCGGACCGACGTCGACGGTGACGCCGTCGTCGCCGACGTGGAATCGGACGCCTCCGCCGACGCGGTGCAGACAGACCTCGATGCAGGGCAGGCCGCCGGCGCGTCCGGGACGCCGACGTTCTACCTCTTCAGGAACGGCGAGTACCAGACGACGGTCAGCGGAGCACAGGATTTCACCGTCTTCGAGAACGTCCTCACGGGGTGATCGCGATGGTCAGGCTCCCAACCCGCAGCGCCGACTGGCGGCTGATGGGTCGGACGGCGCGTCTCGTCGTGACGATTCCGACCTACGCGGTGGTCACCCTGGCCGGCGGACTCGTGGCACTGACGCTCTTCGTCGGCTCGCTCAACGTCACACTCGTCCTCGACACGCTCTCGCTACCGATCTCGGCGGCGGCGAAAGCCGAGACACTCCTCAGCCTCTACCCCTTCGTCGGATCGGCCTACACCAGCGTCCAGGGCGGTCTGCTCGTCGTCGTCGCGCTCGCACTGGGCGTCAACGTGGCGATGCTGGCCTACCACTTCCGCGAGCACGGCCTGTCGCTCCAGCAGAGCGGCGGGAGCGTCGCCGGCGCGGTGCTGGGTGCGCTTGGGGCCGGCTGTGCGGCCTGTGGCTCCGCAATCTTGCTGGGACTGCTCTCCCTGCTCGGGATCTCGACCTCGTTGCTTTGGCTCCCGCTGGACGGCCTGGAGTTCGCCCTGCTGGCACTCGTGGTCGTGCTGCTGTCGACGTACTGGCTCGCCGACGGGATGCGCGGCGGCGAGATCCAGGGGTGTCCCGTGGAACTGGGCTAGTGACGCCAGAACTGATCTAGCTGATCGGACAGAAAATCCGGGGTCATCCGCGTGAACTCCTCACGCTCGCCTTCGGGGAGGTACTCGTAGACGGAGTGGCGCGCACCGGGACAGAAACGCCGCCCGACCAGCGCCCGGACGCCGACCTCGTCGGTGCCCCGGATGACGCGCCCGATGGCCTGCCGAGCGCGTCGGACTGCCGGTACCGTCAAGGCGTACTCGAAGGCCACGTCCTCGCCGAAGGCGTCGCCGTAGGCCCGCCGGACCGCCCGCACGCGGGGCGATCCGATGTTGACGAGTGGGATGCCCACGACGGCACAGGTCGACAGTTTCTCGCCGTCGTAGTCGACGCCCTCGGTGAGCGTCCCGCGCGTGCTCGTCACGAGGACCTTCCCGGCACCGCCGTAGAACCGTTGCTTCAGTCGGTCGGTCTCCTCGTTGCTGGACGACTCGTCGACGAGCACCTGCTTGTCGACGACGCCGTCCAGGTACGCGCCGGCCCAGGCGGCCTCGCGGTAGTTCGGCATCGCGACGAGCACGTTGCCCGGCGAGCGAGCCAGGGCCCGCAACGCGTGGGCGTACTCGTCCCGCGTGGGGTTCCAGCCCTCGCCCAGCGGACGCATCGTCTCCGGCTCGCCGCGATTGCGCGCGGTGAAGGGGCGACAGTCCACGAGGTACGAGGCCCTGTTCTCTTCGGGGAACGTGAGATCGTAGGTCGCGCTCTCGACCACCCTCGGATCGCGGTCTTTGCCGCCCTCCTCGAGGAACGTGAGTCCGGAGACGTGGGTGAACACGTCCATCGGCTCCAGCGTGGCGCTCATCAGCACCCCGCCGCCGAGTTCGTCGAAGATCCGCTCAAGTGCCCTCGACGGCATACAGTTGTAACAGAGCAGGCCGGGGGTGTAGGCGGCCTCGTAGTCCGCGTCGACGTGTCGGTCGTCGGCGGGGGAGTGTTCCAGTTCGATCTCCCGGAGGAAGCCGGCGTGGTCGCGCTCCCACCACTGGCCCATGATCGAACCGACGGCCGCACAGACCGGTGTGCGCGTCAGCCCGAGCGTGTCGATCGCCTCTTCGACGGCCGCGCCGATCTTCGCGAGCGATCGCCACAGGCCGCCCTCGTACCCCTCGCGCTCGGCCCACGCGGTCAGTTCGTCCTGCTCGACGGCCTCGGGATCGCGCAGCGGCACCTCGTGATCGTGTTCGGGCAGCACGCCGGGATCGGTCCGCCAGCCCTCGAACTCGCCGTCGAGGAACTGGCGCACCCGGTCGTCGAGCCAGTCGAGCACGTCGTCGTAGAACGTTCGCGCCTGCTCGACTGCTTCGAGCGGCACCTCGCGCGCTTCCAGGAGTTCTTCGACCTGCTCCCTGTGGTCGTCGGTCTGGCGGGCGCGCTGGAGCAACTGCGTGAGGTCGTTGCGGGCCTGCGTGAGCGTCTGTTTGCCGACGCGGTCAGAGAGGAGGTCCCGCACGCGCTCTTCGAGGCGGTGGGCCTCGTCGACGACGACGAAGGTGTCCTCGTCGAGGATCGAGGCGAGCAGCGGGCGGGTCTTCGGGTCGAACAGGTGGTTGTAGTTGCCGATCACCACGTCGGCCGATTCGAGCATGACGCTCATCGCGCGGTGCGGGCAGGTGCCGTACTCGACCGACGCCGGCAGGTAGTCCTCGGCCGTGACGACGTTGTTCGCACCGACCGAGAAGTCGATCGGCGAGCCGGTGTTACGAGCGTACCAGTCGGCCTCGAACGGGCAGTAGAGTGGGGGATCGTCGCTCTCGGCGATCTCGTCCGGCGCGGCGGGCTGGGTCGGTCGATATGGCGAGTCGGCGCCGCCGGTCGACAGGACCTCCTCGCCGAGTGTCCGCTGGTCGACGGCGTCGGGTCTGGCCGCCGCCGCGAGATCGCTGGCGATCTGGGGGTCCCACCACTGTTCGTCGTCGCCGACTTCGGCCTCGATGGCGGCGCTGGCGGGCGCGTGGTCGGTCCCCTTCGCGTCGGCCTCGACCAGGCGGGCCGTGTTCTCCCGCAGGTCCTCACACCGGTCGTGGACGCCGGTGTCCTCGGGGAAGAGCCCCTCGCGGCCGTACGGACAGAGGTCCGGTTTGCCGACCAGCGAGATGCCGGCCAGTGGCTCGTCGAGGCCGGCGTTCATCGCTCGCAGGTCCTCGACGAACTGCTGTAGTTGCTGTTTGACCGGCGTGACGACGACGATCCGCTCGTACTGACCGTCGTCGAGCAGGTGCGCGCCGGCGGTGAGCGCGGCCATCGTCTTGCCGGTCCCGCAGGGGCCTTCCATCGCGAGGTAGCCCCGCGACTCCCCGGTCTCGATGGCGCGTTCGATCGCGTCGGCCTGGTTCGCGTACGGCTCGTCGAACGCGAAATACTCCCCCCAGTCACGCTCGTCGGCCGTCGAATCGGGCATCACACCCGCCTTGGTCGTCCCCCCGTTTGAACCTCCGGATCTGTGTCCGTCGCCCTCGTCGCTCTCCGGGCTGTCTTCGCTGTGCAGGGGTCGCTATGGTACACGAATCTTTATGCTGATGCAACGATGGCACAGTAGTAATCAAGGTGTGAGAGGGGACAGCAAAAGATGAGTGACGAGCAGTTGGGGGCACGAACGAGCGAGGCGCGTTCAGTCGAGTTGCTGTGCGTCGACGAGCCGTCGGTCACACGGACGGTCCGGACGGCGGCGGACACGGACGTGTCGCTGACCGTCGAACAGACGACCGAGCGGAGTGAGGTTCTCGACCGAATCGAGGCCGGCACGGTCGATTGCCTCGCCCTGAACGCGTCGCTTCCAGACATCGACGCGGAGGTCGTCGCGAGCGCCACTATGGCTCCGGTCGTCTTATACTCGGACGCCCCGCCGGCCACCGTCGACGACGATTTGCTCGACGCGGTCGACACGCTCGTCGATCGGGGCACGCCCTCGGAGAGCGCCGGGTTCCTGATCGAGAAGGTGATCGGCCTCGTGGGCGGTCACGAGGAAAAAAGCGAGTACGCGCTGGCCCGGGCACTGGCCAGGGTCGACGACGACGGCGCCTGTGAGGGCCACCAGTTTCTGGTCGACGCAGACGGCCAGATCACGTGGGCCAGCGAGCCGTTCGAGTCGGTGTTCCCCGTCGACGCTGTCGACACCGTGCTGTCGTCGAGCGGGTTCTACGATCGGCTGGCGACGCTGCTGACCGACTCGCCCGGTGCGATCCAGACGGTCACACGGGCCGACCGAGCGGTCGACGCGTCCACCGAGGAGACGGTGACTATCCAGACCAACGACGGGGCGCGCCACTTCACGCACTCGGCCCACGAACTGCCCGACAGCGTCGGCGACCTCCGCCTTGAGGTGTTCCGCGAGGTGACGCCCCAGGTCCGGCGCGAGGCGCGGCTCGAACTGCTGGACCTGCTGGTCGAGCAGGCCCAGGACGGGCTGTACACGCTCGACGAGAACGGCATCATCGACTTCTGTAACGCCTCTCTGGCGGAGATGCTCGGGTACGAACCGGGAGAGATTATCGGTCGGCACGCCTCGGAGACGCTGGCCGAAGGTGAACTGGAGAAGGGCCAGCGGACCGTCCAGCACCTCCAGACGACCGACGCGGAGAGCACGACCGTCGACATGACGTTCGTCGATCGGTGGGGCGACGAACTCGAGGTGTCGATCCACTACACGTTGCTCCCGTCCGAAGACGGGAGCTACGCCGGGCTGATGGGCGTGGCCCGGGACATCACCGAGCGCAAGGAGCGCGAGCGGACGCTCGAACAGTACCGGACGCTGGTCGAGAGCGCCGCCGACCCGATGTACGTCCTCGACACCGACGGCCGGATCGAACTGCTCAACGAACCGATGGCCGCCTTCTTCGGCCGCGAGAAGGAGACGGTGATCGGCGAGAACGTCAACACGCTGCTTCCGGACGACAACCGCGAGCGCGGCGACAAGGCGCTGAAATCGATCCTCAGGGACGAGGACAGGACCTTCGAGAGCTTCGAGAGCTGGCTGACCGACGCCGACGGGAACCAGCGCCGATACGAGGTGACGGTCGGGGCGATCTACGACGACGGGGCGTTCGTCGGCTCGGTCGGCACGTTGCGGGACATCACCGAACGGGAGCGACGCCGGCAGGAACTCGACCTCCTGCGGCAGGTGTTCGCACGCGTCCTGCGCCACAACCTCCGCTCGGAGCTGTCGATCATCATGGGCAACACGGAGGTCGTCATGGACGAACTGGACGGGGACGCGTACGAACTCGCCGAGACCGTCCTCGAACGGGGCGAAGTCCTGGAGACGACCGCGTCGAAAGCCCGCGCCATCGAGGGGGTGCTGGACAGCGAGTCGGGCCGGACGACCCGGTCTGTCGCGACGGTCGTCGACTACGCGATCGAGAACCTCCGTGAGGAGTACCCCGACCGGACGATCGAACGCGAGGTGCCAGCGTCGCTGTCGGTGCGCGCGCATCCACGACTCGCCCTGGCCGTCGAGAACCTCGTCGAGAACGCGCTGGAACACGGGGAACCGCTGACCGACCACGATGGGGCACCGGACGTGCTGATCGACGTGCGAGCCGACGGCGACCGCGTCTCGCTGTCGGTCCTCGACGGCGGTGACGGGGTTCCAGAGCCGGAACTGACGGTGCTGGAACGGGGCACCGAGACGCCGCTGAAACACGGCAGCGGGCTCGGGCTCTGGCTGATCAACTGGATCGTCGAGCGGTCCGGCGGTGACCTCTCGTTCGGCAACGAGTCGGGACGGACCGTCGCCACCGTCGAACTCGAACGGGGTCCCGATCAGCCGACACGGTGAGTGGTGATGGGCTCCGTCCGGCACTGTTAATTACCGCTTGCTCGTGACGTACTAACGACACGAATGCCGTTTACAGTACGGGACACCATCGGCGACCGTCCCACCGAGATCGAGACGCGACTGCCGGCGCCCACCGCTGCGATCGACTGTACCCTGACGACCCCTGTCGGCGTCACACAGGACCGTCGTGGGAACGTCTGGATCGCCGACACCGGCGACAGCCGCGTCCTCGTCGCCGACGCGGGACTGGATCGGTTGCTGGCCGTGATCGGCGAGCACGGCTCTGGGCCGGGGGCCTTCGAACTCCCGTTCAGATTCGCCCACCACCCGACAGCGCGGGCCCTGTTCGTCACGGACCTCGGCAACGAGCGCGTCCAGCGGCTATCGTACGACTACGACGACGGCGTGCCCTCCGTCACCGACGTTCGAGTCTTTCGACCGAACGACGACTCGTCGTTTCACCCCAACGGGATCGCTACCTACGCGTACGACGACGGCCTGCGCGTGTTCGTCGCCGACGAGTTCTACCACGAGGGGCAGGATCTCCGGGGACGGATCGTCGTCTTCGACGACGAGGGGGCGGTTTGCGAGACGTTCCGATCGATCACGACGGACCACAGCGGCGTCGTCCCGCTGTACTGGCCCCAGGGCCTCGACGTGGACGCCGACGGTCACCTGCTGGTCGCCAACACCGGCGAGGGTGTGCTCCACCACGACGGCGAGTTCCCGTCCTACTTCGCGTCGGTCGCTCGCTGCGATCGGTCCGGCCGGGGCGTCCCCTTCGAGTCGACCGGGACACCACTGTTGCCCAACACTTTCGTCACGCCGCGGGGGGTGAGCGCCCTCGGCGCGGGCGCGGACGAGCGGATCGCCGTCCCGGACGTGGGCGGTGGGTTCGTCCGACTGTTCGACACCGAACCGGGCCACACGAGCGAGGTCCCGTCGTCGATCGCGCCCCGGCTGGACGGTCGCCGCTTCGGATCGCCGATGGAGGTCGCTCCCTACGAGGCACCTGATCGGCGCGAAGCGGACGACAGGACCGCGCGTGTCCTGCTCTCGGAGGCGCTCGATCACACGGTCGGCGCGTACGATCTCGGGACGATCTCGGAGTCGAAAGCCGAACTGGCCTCGCTGGGGGCCGAGCGCGACGCACCGGGGCAGTTCGACTTCCCTGCCGGCGTCGCCGGTCTCCCGACGATCGGCGGCGAGCGTCTGCTTGTGGTCGACAGCAACAACGCTCGCCTGCAGGTGACCGACGCCGACGGGGCCGGCCCGCTGACGCCCGTGGCGCTCTCACACTGTCGCTTCCCGATCGGTGCGGGAGTCTGGCCCGTCGAACCCGGCCGCGGTTACCTGTTCGTCGCCGACTACTCGCCGAGCTACGACGCCGACAACGACGATCCCCAGATCGCGGTGTACGATCTGGACTGCCGGGGCGAGGAGGTCCGGATCGAGCACGTCACCTCGGTCGGGACCTGGGGAATCTGGGGGAACAACTGCAAGTTCCCCTGGGGACTAGACGTGACCGAGATCGACGCCGATCGCGCCCGTCTGGTCACGACGGACTCGCTGAACGGTCGGATCCAGTGGTGGACGTTCGACCGGACGACCGGGGAACTCACGTACGACGACGACGCGGGGCGCTTCGGTCACGACGCCGGCGAGTTCTGGAACCCCAGCGACGTGGCCGTCGGCGAACGCGCGACCTACGTCGCCGACCGGAACAACAACCGCCTCCAGTCCTTCGACGGCGACCGCTGGGGCGTCCACGGTCGCGGGGGGTACGGCACCGACGGCGACCGACTGTTGCTCCCCCAGAGCGTCGCGGCCGCGGGCGGGTACGTCTTCGTCGTGGATCTGGTGAACCGGGCGATCAAGGTGTACGCCGAGACCAGCCGCGACGGCCGACCCGCGCTCGATTTCGTCGACGCGATGGCAGCCTTCGGCGGCGACCGCGAGGCCGGCGACCTCTGGATGCCGTACATGCTCCACGCGACGACCGGTGACGACGCGGATCGGCGTTCGGCAGGACGGTCGGGCGGCGACGAACCGCGCGGCGGCGTCGAACTGGTGGTCCCCGACGCGGTGCTCAACGTCGTCTACCGCACCCACTGGACGCCGCCCGTCTAATCCGTATGAACGATCGAAGCAGCCGGCTAACCACGGTAACGAACTGCTTCGGTCGACTAACTGACGCGTAACTAACCCGAACTGGCGCCTCTGTGACGCCGATATGGGAACTGCGACTGGCAGTAACACTGTCGAGGCGCTCGATGCAGTCGAACCGCCGGGCGGCCTGTGGTTGCTCGCGATCGTGTTCTTCGGTGTCGGCGACCTGGTGACCACGATACTGGGGCTGACAGTCGGTTCCTCGACCGAGGCCAACCCGATCGTCGCGATGTTCGTCGAGCGCTACGGTGTCGCCGTGTTGCCCCTGCTGAAAGTGGTGTTTCTGGGCTGTTGTTACGTCGGCTGGAAACGGCTCCCGATCCCCTACCCCATCGTCATCCCCGCCGTCCTCGCGGTGCTGGGAATCGTCGTCACGCTGTGGAACGCCAGCGTGTTGTTGACGTAGCCGTCGTCGCGTCCGCTCTGTTGCCGGTTTAGTCGTCGCTCTCGGCCCGATGGCGGTCGTCTCCGGCTACGGCGTCCTCACCGAGCAGTTCACCCCGATGCTCGTCCAGCAGCGGCGCGCGACCGCGCGGTCGCGGGTCGGTCTCGGTCATCTTGATCGGACTGCCGGCGATCGTCACCTGCTGGTCGGTCCCGGGCTGGTCGACCTCGGCGAGCATCTCGCGGTCGTGGACGTGGGGGTCCGCGAACACGTCTTCGGTCGTCTGGACCGGTGCGGTCGGGACCCGACCTTCGAGCGTGTCGACGACCGCCTCGGTCTCGTGGGCCCGCGTCCAGTCGGCGATCGTGGCCCGGAGCGACTCGCGGGCGGCCATCCGACTCGCGGCGTCGGGGTACTCGGCGGCCAGGTTCGGTCGGTCCATGGCCTCGCACAGCGCGCGCCAGTGGCCGTTCGAGAAGGCAGCGATCACGACGTACCCGTCGGCCGCCTCGAAGGCGTCGTAGGGGAACAGCGTCGGGTGAGAGTTGCCCTGTCGAGTCGGGGCCTCGCCGGTGTAGGAGTACTGGTAGACCGTCCGCTCACACAGCGAGAGCATGGCGTCGTACATCGCGGTGTCGACGTACTGGCCCTCACCGGTACGTTCGCGGTGGTGCACCGCGGCGAGGATTCCGACGGCGTTGAGTACGGCGGTAAAGAGGTCGCCGACGCCCGGCCCGACCTTCGTGGGTGGGCCGTCTTCCTGGCCAGTGATCTCCATCACGCCGCCGAGCGCCTGCGCGATCAGGTCGAAGGATGGCTGGCCCTGCCGGTGGGTTTCGCCGGTGCGCGGGTCGCCGAACCCGCGGATCGAGGAGTAGACGAGTCCGGGATTGTGCTCCCTGAGTTGCTCGTAGCCCAGATCGAACGACGCCATCGTCCCGGCCTTGAAGTTCTCGACGACCACGTCCGCGCGCTCGACCAGCGAGAGGAAGGACTCGCGGTCGGTGTCGTCGCCGAGGTCGAGTTCCAGCGAGCGCTTGCCGCGGTTGACGCTCTGGAAGTAGCCGCCGTAGGGCTCGTCGGCACTCTCGGCGTGTGGGGGATTCGAGCGGATCAGATCCCCGCCCGGGCGCTCGATCTTTACCACGTCCGCGCCCATGTCCGCGAGCAACATCGTGCAGTACGGGCCGGCCAGCACCTGGGTCAGGTCGAGGACCCGGAGGTCCGATAGCGCACCCATGTCAGCGGTGAGGCGGTGGGATGCCATGAATCTTTGTGATTAATCATTATGAATACCTTAAGGCCATATTATCATGAAAGATCATTACATTTATTATAGCCTATGTTCTCCCCTGTAGTACATGCCACGGACGGTCATCCTCGGCGTCATCGGCTCCGACGCACACGTCGTCGGTATCACGATTCTCGAACAGGCGCTGTCGGCTGCGGGCTTCGAGGTAGTCAACCTCGGCGTCCAGACTTCCCAGGCCGACTTCGTCGACGCGGCACGGTCACACGACGCCGAGGCGGTACTGGTCTCCTCGCTGTACGGGCACGCTCGCCAGGACTGTGAGGGCTTTCACGACCGGATCGAGGCCGCCGGACTGGACGTGCTGACCTACGTCGGGGGGAACCTCGCCGTCGGCCAGGACGACTTCGAGGAGACCCGCCGGCAGTTCCGCGAGTTCGGGTTCGACCGCGTCTTCGACGCGGAAACGGATCCCGAGGAGGCCATCGCCGCGCTCCGGCAGGACCTCCAGCTCACGACTCGCGAGGCCGAACGGGCGAGGGTCGACAGCTGACCATGCCGCGCGACGAACGGCTCGCCGGCGAGCAGTTGCAACGAATCGCGAAGGATCTGCGCGACGACTGGCCGACCGGCCGCGAGGTCGACTTCGAGGAGGCGGTCGCGTTCCACGAGTCGCTGCCGGACCACAAGCAGTTCGCGCCAGTGCTGGAGTCGGCCGACCAGCCACTCCTCCAGCCACGGGCGGGCGTCCCCTGTCTGGAGGCCCAGATCGATCTCCTGAAATATCTCGAACAGTCTGGCGGCGCGGACCTGCTACCGACGACCATCGACTCCTACACGCGGGACAACGAGTACGAGAAAGCCGAGGAGGGACTGGCCGCCTCGCGCAACGGCGAGACGGACGAATTGAACGGCTTTCCCGCGGTGAACCACGGCGTCGAGGACTGCCGACGACTCGTCCGGGCGCTGGACACGCCCATCGAGGTGCGCCACGGCACGCCCGACGCCCGCCTGCTGGCGATGGTCACGCTCGCGGGCGGCTTCCAGAGCTTCGAGGGCGGCCCCATCTCGTACAACATCCCCTACACGAAGGGCCACAGCCTCGACGAGACGATCGAACACTGGCAGTTCGTCGACCGCCTCTGTGGGGCCTACGCCGAGCGCGGCGTCGTGATCAACCGCGAACCGTTCGGCCCGCTGACTGGGACGCTCGTTCCGCCGAGCATCGCCATCGCCGTGATGGTCGTCGAGGGCCTGCTCGCGGCAACGCAGGGCGTGCGCTCGCTGACGCTGGGTTACGGGCAGGTTGGCAACGTGGTCCAGGACGTGGCCGCACTCCGGGCCCTCCGCGATCTCGGCGAGGAGTACCTCCCGGACGAGGTCACCGTCACCACCGTCTTTCACGAGTGGATGGGTGGCTTCCCACCTGACGAGGCCCGCGCCAGCGGCGTCATCGGTCTCGGCGGCGTCACTGCGGCGGTCGCGAAGCCGGACAAGGTGATCACCAAGTCCCCACAGGAGTTCCAGGGCGTTCCGACCAAGGAGGCCAACGCCGCGGGCCTGCGGACGACGCGGCAGCTGATCGATATGACCATCGAACAGGACATCGATCTGGGCGGCATCGACGAGGAACAGGCACTGATCGAACGCACGACACGCGAGCTGATGGACGCGATCTTCGCCCACGGCGACGGCGACGTGGCCCGCGGCGTCGTCGCGGCGTTCGACAGCGGTGCGATGGACGTGCCCTTCGCACCCAGCGACGCGGCGGCGGGCGCGACCCTGCCCGCGAGAGACGACGACGGTCGGGTCCGGCTCTTCGAGTTCGGCGATCTGGCCGTCTCCGAGGAGGTCAGGGAGATCCACGGGAACAAACTGGGCCAGCGCGCCGAACGCGAGGGGCGCGACCAGTCCTTCCAGATGGTCGCCGACGACGTGGACGCCATCAGCGACGGCAAACTCATCGGCCGCCGGGGTGAGACCGATGCGGATTGAATCGGTCCGGGCGATCCCCGGCGTCTCGGGCTTCTTCTTCGACGACCAGCGGGCGATCAAGCAGGGGGCAGAACACGACGGCTTCGCCTACGACGGCGAGCCAGTGACCGACGGCTTCGAGCGGATTCGAGAGGCCGGCGAGACGCTGATCGTCGAACTCGAACTCGGCGACGGCCGGACGGTGCGGGGCGACTGTGCCGCGGTCCAGTACTCCGGCGCGGGCGGTCGCGACCCGCTCTTTCGCGCCGCGGAGTACGCACCGATCGTCGAGGAGCAAGTGGGCACCGTGCTCCGCGGTCGCGACGGGACTCACTTCGAGGAGAACGCGCGATTGATCGAGGAGATGCGACAGAACGGTGGTCAGCGGCTCCACACCGCCGTCCGCTACGGCGTCTCGCAGGCCCTGCTCAACGCCGCCGCTCACGCGACCCGCGGGACGCCGACCGACGTGCTTTCGACGGCGCTGGGAACTCGGCCCGCGACCGAGCCGATCCCGGTCTTCGGCCAGTCCGGTGACGAACGCTACACCAACGCCGAGAAGATGCTCGTCAAGGGCGTTCCCGTCCTCCCGCACGGTCTGTTCAACTCCACCGACTCGATGGGCGAAGACGGCGAGGGACTGATCGAGTACCTCGACTGGCTGTCCGAGCGAACGGACGAACTCGGCCCCGCCGGCTACGACCCGCGCTTTCACGTCGACGTGTACGGAATGGTCGGCGAAATCTTCGGGCCACCGTACGACCGACCCGCGGTGCTCGATTACTTCGCGACGCTCCGCGAGGCGGCCGCGCCCTACCCACTGCAAGTCGAGGGGCCGATGGACGAGGAAGGTCGGGCCGATCAACTCCACGCGATGGCCGAACTCCGCGAGGGACTCGCAGCGGCGGAGATCGACGTCGATATCGTCGCCGACGAGTGGTGCAACACGCTCGACGACGTGCGTGCGTTCGTCGACGCGTCCGCGGCCGACGTGGTCCAGATCAAGACCCCCGACCTCGGTGGCGTCCAGCGCTCGGCGCGCGCGGTTCAGTACTGCGAGGGCAGCGACACTCGCGCGTACCTCGGCGGCACCTGCAACGAGACCGTGACCTCCGCGCGGGCCTGCGCCCACGTCGCGATGGCGACCGACGCCGCGCAGGTGCTGGCGAAACCGGGGATGGGGTTCGACGAGGGGTTCATGGTCGTGACCAACGAGATGAGGCAGGTGGACGCAGCGACCACCGGGAGCGAGTCCACCGAACGAGCTCGCGGGAGCGAAGCGACACGCGAGCAAGGACAGACAGGAGGTCCCTGCCGATGACTGAGTGGACCGATCCCGACGCCTTCGAAACGCTCCTCGACAAAGCCGACACCCGGGAGAAGGGCCACTACTTCGAGTTCTTTGAAGCAGGCGAGACGATCGACCACGACCCCGGTCTGCGACTGACGCGGGCCGGCGCGGAGGAGTGGATGGGCCAGACGCTGAACCACGACCCGGCCTACTGGCGTACCGACGCCGCCCGCGAGCGCGACTTCGGCGAGCCACCGATCCACCCGGACTACCTGCTGGCCTGCGTGATGGGGGCCTCGGTCGAAGACTGCTCGGAGAAGGGGGGATACTTCCTCGGCCGGACGGGCGTGCAGTTCCACGACCCGGTCTACTCGGGCACCGAGATCCGCGTGCGCTCGACCGTCGAGTCGACGACTGTCTCGAACTCCCGGCCCGACTACGGTATCGTCACGTGGCGCACTGCGGGCTACGACGCCGACAGCGACGACCTGCTCGTCAGCTACGAGCGGACGAACATGGTGCCGCGACGGGAGCCCACGGCCGCCGACGGTGGGCAGATGGCTGACGGAGGTGACGACGATCCGGACGAGAGCGGTCCATCGCTCCCACAGCGACTGTTCGCGCCCGAGGGCCCGCACTTCGAGGACTTCGCGGCCGCGCTGGATCGGGTGGCCGACGACCCGGCAAGCGCCGTCGCCTACCGACACGAGCGCGGTCGGACGATGGACGACCAGCTCGTCGCGGGCCTGCCGCTGGCGACGCTCAACACCGCCCGTCAGCATCACAACCGCGACGCCATGGCTGACGCGCCGTCTGGCGACATCGTGGCCTACGGCGACGTGACCCGCTCGATCGCGCTGGCCCACGCCCGCTCGGACGAGGCGACGTACCGGGAGCGAACCTTTCGTGACGAGACCTTCCACGATTTCGTCACGCTCGGGGACACGATCTACGGCTTCACCCGCGTCCTCGACGCCGATCCCGATCCCGGCCCGCCACGGGCCGGCGAAGTGACCTTCCAGCACATCGCGTTCAATCAGGACCAGACGCCGGTCTACTCGGGCCGGCGGACCGCGCTGCTACAGAGTGCACACAACCAATGACTCGCATCTGCCGCACGTTCCAGACTGCACCGGCCGCCGTCCCCCGCGAAAACACGGCGAAGTACCTCGAATCCGGCCTCACGGCCGAGGGGTTCGAAGCCCCGGACTGGCTCGTCCCCGACATCGAGGACGGCACCGCGCCGTCGATGAAAGACGAGGCTGTCGAGAACACGATCGCTCGGCTCCCCGACTACGCCCCCGACTTCGGCGGTGAGATCTGGCCCCGCGTCGAGTGGAGCTACGCCGATAGCTCGTTCCGCGAGCGCGGGACCGGCCAGATCGAACGGCTCGTCGCCGAGGCCGGCGACCACCTCGACGGCATCGTCGTGCCGAAGGTCGGGCGCGCCAGCGACGTTGAGCGCGCGCTCGCGACGGTCGCCGAGGCCGAGCGCGAGTACGGCTACGACGACGGCTCGATCGGCCTGTCGCTGATCGTCGAGACCGCGCGGGCGTTCTCGGACCTGCGCGAGATCGCCCGCCTCGGCGAGGCCTCCCGGTTGACAGGCCTGATCTTCGGTCCGGTCGACTACACCGCGGAACTGGGCGGGCGCGCGCTGGACGGCGAGCGCCCGCGCTGGGACGCGATGCTCGAACGACTCTCGAACGAGGCCAGCGCCGCCGACCTCGTCTGCGTCGGTGGCCCCTTCGACCGGCTCTTCCACGAGCGGGCGGGCGTCACCTACTACAACGCGCCGGGCTACGCCGATCAGGTCGAGCACGAGGCCGCCATCGGCATCGACGGCTCCTGGTCGCTCCACCCCAAGCAGACCGTACAGGCCAACCGCATCCACACCCCCACGAGTGAGGAACTCGAACGGGACGTGGGCAAGATCGAGCGCTTTGCCGACGCCAAGGCCGAGGGGTCGGGCGCGGTCGTCTTGGACGGACAGATGGTCGACGAGGCGACGTACAAGAACTTCGCCAACACCGTCGCGACGGTGCGCGCCATCGACGAGGCCCATCCCGAGCAGACGAGCGAGCTGTACGACGAGGACTTGCTCTCTCGGGCGCGTGCCGTGGATCTGGGTTTCGCCTTATGATCGTTTTTCGTTAAGCGATTGTGGGGAATGAGAACCAGAAAGCCTCGATCCTCGTTGGTGGCGCACTCCTGATTCTGGATGTCCTGCTGGTCAACAGAGCGGGCTAGTCGTCAGCGGTTGCGAGATTGGGTAATACCGGCAACAATTACTTGTTCGTTCGCACCTAGTTATCAATCCACAATGACTGGCGCCGACGAATCGCTCCCGGACCGCCTGACGGATCGCGCCCGGAACGCGGTCGCCTTCCTCCGCCGGCTGGATCTCCGGAACCTGCGGATGCTCACGAAGACGCTGTTCATCCTCGCGCGGCCGGCGGTCCGGGACTGGCAGTACAACCACCGGCTCGCCCTGCAGGAACTGCCCCAGGCCGTCTGGAACCTCGCGACGAACCCCGGCGGCATGAACGACTTCCAGTCGCAGTGCTCGGTCGCGGGCTACGTTTCGACGCCCGAGGACGGCATCCTCGCGGGCTTTACTGATCGCGGGCGCATGAGCACGCTGCTGTATCCCCACACCGGCTTCACCCAGCAGTTGCCCTACCTCGAATCGGGCGAGGGGTTCCTCGACGGTGCTCGACCGCGTGACGGCGGCTTCTTCGGTGTCGAGGTCGACGACGAGACGGTCTGGCTCTGGGAATCTCAGTTCGGCCACTCGATGCACGGCGAGACCGGGACCGGTTTGCTGACGATCCACTACGAACCGGTCGACGACGCTCCTGTCGCGGCGACGGAGGTCGTCTACGTCCAGCCCGGCACCGAGACTGTCGTCCGGGACGTCACCGTCGAGAACGTCGGCGACCACCCGGTCGATGGGATCACTTACTACATGCAGGCCAACGCCAACGCTCGCCAGCAGTACCCACCGGGGATCACCAGCCCCAACAGCGTCTGGGCGACCGGCCGGACGATCCAGTGGGCCGACCGCGCCAGTGAAGTCGGGATCAGACTCTCTGTGGGTCCAGCCGACACCGTCGTCGACGCTGGTGTGACCGAACGGGGACTGGCCGACGTGGGTGGGGGAGCGAACAGTGCCTCGGGCACCCACATCGGCGGCTACCTCACGCTCGACTGTTCGCTCGCGCCGGGCGAGCGTGCCACCCGCTCGGTGTTCGTCTCGGGTATCGGTGATGGTGAGGCGACGCCGCCGGCGGAGACCCCTGTGGAACGCCAGACGACGACCGAGAACTACTGGGACGAACGGCTGGCCGACGCGCCCGTCGACGCCGTTCCCGAGCGCTTCCGTGCCCAGTACCAGCGCTCGCTCGTCGCGATACTGGGGCTCGCGGACCCGAAATCGGGGAGTCTCTCGGCCGCACCGAACCTCCAGCCCGCCTACTATCCCTCGTGGCCCCGCGACGGCGCGATAGTTGCCATCGCGCTGGCAGAAGCCGGTGCCGGCGACGTAGCGAAGCGCTATCTCGCGGACTTTCTCGGCTCGGTGCAGGAACCCGACGGCGGTTTCGAGCAGTGCTACACCAGCGACGGCGAACCTGCGGGGGTCATCCACCGCGAGAACGACCAGCAGGGGATCTATCTCCACGCCGTCCGTCGCGTGTACGAGGAGACTGGGGACGCGGATTTCCTCGAACGGGTCTGGCCGACGGTCCGCGGGGCCGCCGAGTACACACTCGGTGCGGTCGCCGACAACGGTCTGCTCGAAGCGACCCCTGACTTCGCCGAGATGCCCGACGACGCCCGCCAGAGCCTCTGGACCAACGCCTACGCGTACCGTGGCCTGCTCGACGCAGCAGACCTCGCGGCGGAACTGAGACGCGACAGTGACGCCGGCCGTTACCGTCAGGCTGCCGGGGCGATCGGTGACGCTATCGACCGGCATCTCTTCCCACCGGGCGAGCCCTTCGCTACCCATCTGGCGCTGGGTGGTCGCGAACGCGACGAGAACGTGGCCTTCTCGGCGGCGGTCCACCCGACGGGCTGGGCCGGAGCCTACGGCCACACTGACGACCTCGTCGACGCTTTCGTCGAGAGCTACGAGCGCTACGACCGCTACTGGCTGCCCAAGGAGTTCACGCTCGCGGCCACGCTGTACGCAGTCGGACGGGCGTCGCTGGGCGACGAACTCCTGGCCGAACTGCAGGCCGAGACGCTGCCGGGCGGGACGCTGGCCGAAGAGGTCGACGCCGACGGGGAACACCGTTTCGCAGCGCTCGGCTGGGCCAACGCCGGTTTCGTCCACGCCATCCACGTTCGCGAGGGGATCGCTCGCAACGGACACGAGAGCCCCACCCGACTGGTGCGGTAGCGTCACAGACTGATACGGGCGGTTGTCGACGTTTCCCCGGTCGACGACACACAGTCCTACGGTCGGTCTAGGACAGGCCGACAACCGTCCGTGTGGGGCCTTTCTGACCACGACGAACGTGTCATCTATCTACAATACACCTTTGATTATGAGAGAAAACAAAGTTCTGGACATGCCTCCGACAGAATACGGAACAAGTTATTTCGGCGTCAGGAACCGACGACACGCGAACGAAGACCTCGACCAGTTCGCCGACGACGGTCTGAACGCGATTCTACACACCTTCAGCGAGCGCGATCAGCAGTACTATCAGGGGACGATGGAGGACATCGTCGCCGACAGCAAGGAGCGAGACTACACGGTGTACGCCAATCCGTGGTCCGTGGGACGAGTCTTCGGTGGTGAGGCCCTCTCGGAGTTCGTCGGCCGCCACCCCGAGGCCAGACAGGAACTCTCGAACGGCCGGCGGGTGACCGCGGCCTGCTTCAACAACCCCACGTTCCGGGAGTTCATGCGCGAGTGGACTCGCGACGCCGTCTCGCTGGGCGTCGACGTCCTGTTCTGGGACGAGCCACACTGGTTCATCCCCGAATTTCACGAAGCGCTCAACGGCACCAGCTTCGAGGCGGGCGTCTGGGGCTGTCGCTGCGAGCACTGCCGGGAGCGCTTCGAGGCCGAGTACGGCCACGAGATGCCCCGGGAAGAGACCGACGAGGTCCAGCAGTTCAAGGCCGACGAACTGCTCGCGTTCCTCGAAGAGATGATGGAACTGACCCGCGAGGAAGGCGCCGAGAACGCGGTCTGCCTGCTGCCAGCCGAAAGCGCGGATCACGGACTGGAAGACTGGGGACCGCTGGCCCGCAGTGAGCACCTCGACATGCTGGCGACCGACCCGTACTGGGACGTGTTCCCCCACGCCGGCGACGCCGAGGAGTTCGTCGGCTACTGGTCCGAGACCGTCGCCGATCTCGCGGACGAGCACGACCTCAGGAGTCAGATCTGGATTCAGGGGTTCCGACTGGGCGAGGGCAAGACCGAGGAAGTGCGGACGGCGACCCGCGCCGCCATCGAAGCCGGCGTCGACAGCGTGTTCATGTGGGGGTACGAGGCCTGTGAGTCCATCTCCTCGATCGCCTGTGAAGAGCCCGAAGACGTGTGGAACGCCTACCTCGACGAGATTCAGCAGGCTCAGGAGTAGACCGGTTGATCGATCCAAAGGTACTGTTCAAATAAGGGATTGAGCGATCCAATCTTGAAGCACCGAAAGACTCGCTTCGCTCGACTTTCGAGGTCACGCTCACTGCGTTCGCAGGACCACCGAAAGCCCTCGGCCCGCTCCGGCGTTCTGTGACGGATATCCTCACTTCGTTCGGATAGTGCCGTCGCAGAACGCCGGACCGAGCCTCGCCCTTTCATCCGCCCAGGGTTCAGACAGGTGAGTAGTCGAATCCTGGCGGATGAAAGGGCGAGTGCAGTTACGGGAACCCCGGCGACGCAAGGACCCACTGGACCGCAGCGAGCCGCGGGACCGTAACTGCACGAGGGCTTTCGGTGTCACAATCGTTCCCCAGGACACTGCTCATCTGAACACCACCAACGAAACGCCCGCCGTCTCTTTCTGTGCTCAGTCCATGATTGACGGTATGCCGACCAGGCTACCCGCAAGCGAATTCGAGACCCGACTCACAGCAATCCGGGAGCGTCTGACCGAGACAGCTGCCGATGCCGCGGTGTGGTTCGACGCGACGAGCATCGAGTACGTCACCGGGTTCCACCACATCCAGACCGAGCGGCCGGTCGCCCTCGCGGTGACGGACGACCGTGTCGAGATCACGGTCCCGCGGCTGGAAGTCGAGCGCGTCTCGCCCATTCCTCGTATCGACGCCGTCCACAGCTACTTCGACTACCCCGGCGGCGACCCCATCGAGACGGTCGACGAGATGCTGACCGGGATGGGCGTCGAAAGCGTCGCCGCGGACGCGGACGGCGCGCCGGGCGTGATGGGCTACGAGGGCCCGCCCTTGAGCGACTTCTGCGAGGTCGAATCGGAAGGAATTGAGTGGGTGCCCGAGATGCGCGAGGCCAAGAGCGACGCCGAGGTGGATTTGATCCGCGAGTCGGCCCGCTGGGCGAACCTCGCGCACCGCTCCCTCGCGGATCACACCGAAGTCGGTGCCCATCCGGCGACGGTCAGCCAGCGCGCCTCGATGGAAGGGTCGCGCGCCATGCTGGACGCGCTCGGATCGGAGTACGCCGTCAGGACCCGCGGCGACGGCCCGGTCCACGCCGGCTACATCAGCGGCGACGAGACCGCGCTACCCCACGGCCACACGCCCAACGAACGGCTCTCGCGGGGCGACGTGTTGATCACCGGTGCGACGGCGAACGTCGACGGCTACGTCTCGGAACTGGAACGGACGATGTTCGTCGGCGAGGTGACCGACGAGCAGCAGTACTACTTCGAAATCGCCGTTGAGGCCCAGGAGGTCGCGTTCGACGCGATGGGGCCGGGCGCCTCGCTCTCCCACGTCGATCAGGCAGTGTGGGACTACTTCGAGGAACAGGGTGTGACCGATCTGGCGCGCCATCACGTCGGCCACAACATCGGGATGGACGGTCACGAACCGCCCTACATCGATCGGGGAGCGGACGGCGAGATGGAACCGGGCCACGTCTACACCATCGAACCGGGACTGTACACCGACGACGCCGGGTATCGCCACTCCGACACCGTCGCGGTCACGGACGACGGCATCGACTTCCTGACCTACTACCCGCGGGACCTCGAATCGAACGTGATTCGGGAGTGAGGAGCGGCCGGGAACCGCTCACGCGAAGAAGTCCGCCAGTCGGTCCGCCGCTTCCTCGACGCGGGGGGAGACGAGCGCGAACCGGAACCACTCCGATCGCGAGTCGCCGAAGGCCTCGCCGGGCATCCCGGCCACGCCGGCCTCGTCGATCAGTTCGTAGACGTGCTCGAAACTGCCCGGGTAGTCCTCGAACCGGGCCATCACGTAGAACCCGCCTTCGGGTCGGTTGTACTCCGCGCCGGCGTCGTCCAGCGCGCCACAGAAGGTGTCGACGCGGCCTCGCAAGCGCTCTCGTACCTCGTCGTAGTAGTCCGGGCCAGTCGTCTGGAGTGCCCGGAGGACGGCGTACTGTGCCGGTCGCGACCCAGCCACGTTCGTCAGCATGTGGCGGGTGCGCGCTCGATCCAGCAGGTCGCCCGTCGACCCGTCCTCCTCTGGGAAGACGGCGTAGCCAACCCGGAAGCCGGTGATCGCCATCGACTTCGAGAAGGCGTTGGTGGCGACGACGTTCGGCGAGTCGAACTCCAGTGCGGAGGTGAACCGTCTCGAGTAGTCGAAGTGGTCGTACACCTCGTCGGAGACCAGCAGCGCGTCGTACTCCTCGGCGATCGCGACGAACTCGGCCATCACGTCGGGGCCGTACACCGCGCCAGTGGGGTTGTTGGGCGTGTTGACGACGATCACCGCCGTCTCGTCGCTGGCGCGCTTGCGCAGGCGGCCGGGGTCGAGGTGGCCGTCGTCCTCGACCGGGACGAAGCCGATCTCGGCGTCGAGGAAGTTCGCCCGGCCGGCGTAGTAGGGGTACACTGGGTCGGTCAGCAGGATCTCGTTGCCAGGAAACCGTTCCAGTCCGCCGACCATCGCGAGGTGGTTGGCCTCGCCCGCGCCGTTGGTGACGACGACCCTGCTCCGGTCGACGCCGCGCCGCGCGGCGATCCGCTCTCTGAGTTCCCGCAGTCCGACGCTGGGCGGGTACTGGAAGTCGCCGGCGTCCAGTTCGGCGTAGTCGTGGAGGCCGTCCCGCAACCCCTCGGGCGGGTCCCAGTCCGGACTCCCCGAGACCATGTCGATCACGTCCCGCTCCGCGCGCTCGGCGTACTGGATGACGCGGAAGAACTGGGGCGTCTCGTAGTCCATATCCGACGGTACTCGTGGATCTACGTTTCTCTTTCCGTCTGTGGCGAGACAGACTCACCCGCGTCTGACGAGCAGGACGGCGACGCCGACGACCAGCAGGAGGACGCCCCAGAACAGGTCTCCCAGCGGGAGAAAGCCGATCAGAAGTGTCACGAGGCCCGAGGCGACCAGCGACCAGCCGAGTGTGGTCCGGTAGGTCATGCCCTCGCTTGGTGCGCCCGACGGAAAACTGGTCGGACGAATAACCAGTTACTCACCAGATCGCCATCGTCGATGTGGGAGAGACGGACCAGCGGGACTGGCCAATCGTTATAGGACGCACCCGCCAACCCGTTCGTATGACAGACGACGAAGCCGACCCCATCGAGGTCCGCGTCGGCGAGGCGCTGCGCGAGACCGAGGGGACGGTCGCGGTCGCAGAGTCCTGTACGGGCGGGCTGATCGGGTCGCTGTTGACAGACGTACCGGGGTCGAGCGACTACTTCGACCGCTCCGTGGTCACGTACTCCTACGATGCCAAGCGGGACCTGCTGGCGGTCGCCCGCGAGATGCTCGACGAGGTCGGTGCGGTCAGCGAACCGGTGGCACGCCAGATGGCCAGGGCGGTCAGGGACACCGCCGACACGACGTGGGGTGTGGCGACGACCGGCGTCGCCGGCCCGAGCGGCGGCACCGACGAGACTCCGGTCGGTAGGGCGTACCTCGGCGTGGCCCACGCTGCCCCCTGGGGTAGTGGCGACTCCTTCTCGACAGTCACTCGCTACGAGTTCGACGGCGACCGGCGGACGGTCAAACGGGCGATCGCCGAGCAGGCACTCGCGGATCTGCTCGACGCCGTCGAAGCGCGCCGCTAACTGGACGCGGTCATCGAGTGGCCACCACGTTGCTCCTTCGTGATCGGCGGCCCGAAACCGCACACCATTATCACGGTCGACAGCCTTCCCCCAGTGCATGAACAAGCGTGGGCACGTGTTGAACGCGGCCCTGTTGAGTATCGGTCTGGGGTACGTCCTCCAGCCGTCGGGTGACGTGGAGACGTTCGTCACGATCGCCGAGGTGTCGGTCCCGGTCGTACTCGGTGCGCTCTTCCCGGACGTCGACACGGCCTTCGGACGGCATCGCAAGACACTGCACAACCTCTTCGTCCTCGGGATCGTGGCCGCCTACCCGATCTACTTCTCGAATCTCGACTGGGTGTGGCTCGGCGTCGTCACCCACTACGCGCTGGACTACTTCGGCTCGCGGCGCGGGATCGCGCTGTTCTACCCGCTGTGGGACGAGGAGTTCGGTTCGCCCACCGGCGTGACGACCTCCAGTGAGTACGCCGAGATCGTGACGGTCGCGGTGACGGTGTTCGAGGTCGCCGTCGCGATCGTGCTCGTCCACGTCTTGCCCCAGTACGTCCCGCCGGCCGCGCTGCAACTGGTCGGCCTGCAGTGAGACGGATCCTGTAGCGGTTAGCCGGTGATCGCCGGGACGCATCGCCAGGATTCGGTACGGTGGGGACCGTCGTCGCTGTGTTTCCGGGGAAGAACTACAACAATCCGTATCAGTACACTTTGCAGTCGTCGAACTTGCCGCCGTACGCGACGTGGTCGGGGTGGGTCGCCTCGGTCCCCTGGAGGAACAGTCGATCCAGTTTCGACCAGCTGTTCTCGTAGCCCAGGTGGCAGAATTCGACGGCACACCGGAGCCCGTGTTCGATACCGTCCCCGTGGAAGACGCTACGGGGCTCTCCGTTCCGGAGTGCCGCGACGAGTGCGTCGGTGCCGTCCAGCTCGCGATCGAACTCGACCCACGCCTCGCCGATGGTACCACGGACGTGCGCGTACGAGGACGTGAACGGTGCGATGTCGAGGTCGCTCGCCAGTTCGCTCGCCCGCCTGTTGTGATGGGGCCAGTGCTTCGGGTTGTACACCTCGATGGCGTCGATCCGGTCGCGATACTCGCGTATCTTGGCCGGCGTGAGGCTGACGTTCAGGAAATCCGGGTGGGGCACGAGTACGGCCGCTTCCTGTCGATCGAGTTCGTCGAGTGTTCCTTCGAGAGTCAGAAAGTCCGGCACCGGCTCGTCCAGTCCGATCGCCAGCACGTGGCGTCGGCGTTGCCAGTTGCCGGTAAACAGTTCACGGGCAGGGATCACCGTCAGTTCGTCGTCGGAGAACCGCTCGGCCCGCTCGCGGATCGCCGGGAGGCGAGTGAAGTGTGGCGCGTACACCAGCGCGTCGATGTTGCGAGCCTTCGCTCGTCGGGCGACGCGCTCGTCTAGCACCTTCACGTGCATATCCACCCGGAACCCAGTCACGTGGGGGCGATACTTCGACACGACTCATAGGGGTTACTATCGCCGACGAGATTTCACATTCATTGATCAGTTCGTTTGCTTCACAGAAACCGCAAATTTCCACAAACGTGGTCGTTTCCGCCCACTCGGTCCTGCGTCTATCATACGGAGTTCTGTCGTCTCTTACCGATGATCGTCAGGACAGGGTCGACAATCACTGGCAAACAGCGACAGTACTCCGTCCCACGCTCGGGAGGAAATCAATTTCCACCGACAGTTTGAATAATTCACAGATAGCAGATCCCGTATCTGGGATTCCAGTGGCCAATGACAGCAGAAGACCGCGAGCCTCGGGCCGAGGGCACCGCGTTCGGTGATGCACTGGCCGAGCTCGAAGACCGGGGGTGCAATTTCCTCGTCGTGGGTGCAGTCCCCAGCGACGTCCATCACAGGGTCTCACAGCAGCTGTTCGGTGCCGAGACGGCAGCTCGACACAGACTGCTCGTTCTCCTCGCCCGGAACGACGACGAACTGGAAAGCCGGTTCGGGTTCCCGCCGTCGCAGATGCCGCCAGGGACCGTCTCGGTGGTCCGCCACTCGATGCTCTTGCGGAGTACGGCGACCGATGTCACGCGGGAACCGTTCTCGAATCGGGTCGACACCGACAGGCTCTCCGATCTCGGCCTGGCGATCTCCGAAGAAGTGCTCGGGTTCGTCCAGTCGACGACTCGCCGTGAACCGGGCTGGTTCCGACTCGGGTTCGACTCGCTGCTCCCGCTGCTGGAGAACTACGAAACGGAACCGGTGTTCCGGCTTCTCAGGACGATGACCCACCGCATCAGGGACGTCTCCGGGATGGGGCACTTCCACCTCTCGGTCCCGATGGACGCCGCCGTCGTCGACCGATTGCGCCCGATATTCGACGGGCTCGTCGAGATACGGGCACGGGAGGGTGGCTACCAGCAACGCTGGCACCTGATCGAGCGAGGCGTCTCCTCGTCGTGGGATCGGCTGTGACCCTGTGAGGGGTGCTGACGCTGTCTGAATCGTTCCGTCGCTGGATGCACCTATCAGCGCCACCCGATTGAGAGCCACCGAAAAATAGATGCACGACGGGCGAAATCGTCAGCCCATGACTGTCTACCGATTTCGGTTCAAGCGCCAACGTGAGACCGCGGGGTTCTGGCGTGACATCGAGATCGGTGTCGATCGGACGCTGGCTGAACTCGGGGAGACGTTCAACGAAGCCGCGGGACTCGACGGCGATCACTTCTGGTTTTTCGGTACGAACCGGGACTTCTGGGGGAGTTCGGTCAAGTACCTCAGCCACCGGGAGTACGCTTCACGCCCCAGCGGCGGCCCGATGTGGTGGGACGAGGACGTCTTCGACGCCAGCGAAACAGCCCTCCAGACCCTCGGGCTGGGGAAGTGGGACTGTCTCTGCTATCTGTTCGACTACGTGGCGAATCATCGGTTCTACGGCATCCTCCACGAGGTGCGCGACGCGGATCGCAACACGCCGGCGGCCGTGGTCAGAGAGAAGGGAGAGTTACGGCTGGAGACGGGGTGACGAACGTTTTTATACACGCCTCTCGTCACCCCCGACAATGCCACGCTGGGAGTGTGCTATCGACGCCGACGGGGAAGTCTTCGACCGCGTGGAGGACCTGATCGTCCACCAGTCGACCGAGCACGATCGCATCGAGTGCAAGGTCTGTGGCGCGGTCCTGCCGGACGGCTACTTCGCGATCCGTCACGCCTTCGACGAACACAGCCGTGCCGAGTACGTTCGCGCCTACGACGCCGACGCCTCCGAGGTCCGCCGTCGCGAGAACGTCAAGGAGAGCATCGAAGAAGTCGCCGACATTCGGGAAGTCATCGACCGTCTGGAAGGCAACGAGAACGCACCGTAGTTCTAGCTGTGCGTCGAGAGCAGGTAGCCGCCCGTGCCGACCCCGACGACGCCGACCAGTAGTGCGGCCATCCGCAGGAGGTGCTGTGTCCCGCCGAGCGGCGGTTCGCCCGTCCGCGTGTTGATCACGTCGTACGTCGCGATCTGCTGACGGAGCTGTTCGATCTCCGCTTCGCTGGGCGTCGTCCTCGTCTCACCGTTTTCTCCGCCCTCACTCTCGTCTCTGGCCCGGTACTCGGCGGCCCGGAGCGGTTCGTCGGCCGGCGGGAGATCCGCGTTCTCCGGGCGCTCGATCACGATCGACGAAGCGATCTCACGCTGCTGGTAGTCCTCGTACTCGGCCAGTTCGGACTCGGAGGGGTACGGGAACGCCTCGGCACCCTGGCCGACGCGAACCGTGTTGTGGCCGTCGTTGCGCAGGGCCGTCCGGTAGAGCCCCTGGGCGCGCGGCGAGAGCTCCTCGTACTCGACGACGGTGTAACCCTGCCGTTCCAGCATGGTCTCGTTCTCCGTGGTGCCGGTGTTGGTCTCGTGGTACAGTACCGGCTGGACTGGCGCGAGTGACGGGACGATCAGGAGCGCGATACCGAGCGCGACCAGCACTGCACCGATCTTGCTCCGGCGCGTCAGCGAACCGAGTTCGGGGCTCATTGCAGATCAGCCCCCCGGAACCGCAGGTAGCCGACGGCGAGGGGCACCACCAGCCAGACGGCGAACACGAGCAGCGACACCTCTTCGGAGAGGTACACCGGCAGGTCGCCGCTGGCGTCGGCCGCCCGCTGGAACACCCGCTGCTCCATCTCGTCGGGGAAGAACATGTTCGTTCCCTTGCGGTAAGCCGTCAGTGGGCTGACGTACGTGACCGCGTTGTACAGGTCGAGGTTTGCCTCCATTCCCAGCAGCGTCCGGTGGACCCACTGGGCGATCATGAACACGCTCAGCCCCGGGACGACGAAGAGCAGGACCAGCACGAAGTAGGAGCCGACGGCGGCGGCGATCGCACGGCTCCGGGCGGCGACGGCCGAGGAGACCGCGATCGCGATCGAGACGAACACGCTGCCGTACAGCAGCGTCATCGCCAGCAGCCCGGCGACGAGCGTGAGCGGAAGCGTCCCGTTGCGAGCGTACCCACCGGCCGCCGCGGTCACGAACATGAAGACCACGCCGGCACAGACGATCCCGAGTCGACTGACGAACTTCCCGACGAACACGTCACGTCGCGTGTTGGGCACGCTGAGGAGGAACTTCACGCCGCCGCTCTCGCGCTCGCCGGCGATCGACATGTAGCTCGCGACCAGCGCGACGATCGGCAGGAGCAACATCAACAGTAGCACTAGCTGGGAGAACATCCGTTGGACAGACGTGGTCGGCGTCGCCTGATAGGCCTCGTAGCTGTAGCCGATCAACGCGGTCACAAGACCCAGCAGGGTCGCGACGGCCCACAGCGACCGCGACCGGCGCGCGCCCCGGAAGTCCTTCTTCGCCACGGAGCGGACGCTCACTGTACCGCCCCCCGTCCGTCGGACGCGGGAGAGGACGCTCCCCTGTCGGCTGGCTCCTCACCGTCGCGCCCGCCCCCAGTGAGATCGTTGAACAGCGACTCCAGGGACACCGTTTCGGAGGTGATGTCCGTGATCGTCGCCCGCTGGGCGGCGTGGGTCACCACGTCGACCTTGACGCTCGGATCGAGGCAGTTCACCACGAGCGTGTCGCTGTCGACCGTCGTCGAGGCGACCCCACCGATCGACTCGACGCCCAGATCCGTCGGCGGCGACGCACACTCTAGCCGGATCGTCGCCTGCCCGCCGGCGTTCTCACGCAACTGCTCGATGCTGTCGAGCGCGACCAGTGTCCCCTCGTTCATCACGCCGACGCGGTCACAGACGGCCTCGACCTCCGAGAGGATGTGACTGGAGAAGAAGACCGTCGTCCCGTTCTCGGCGCGCTCGCGGATCACCGACCGCATCTGCTGGATACCGTTGGGGTCGAGGCCGGTCGTCGGCTCGTCCAGGATCAGGAGGTCGGGATCGTCGACCAGCGCCATCGAAAGGGCCAGGCGCTGTTGCATCCCCTTCGAGTAGGATTCGGCGACCCGGTCGGCGTCACCGGCCAGTCCCACCAGTTCGAGCAGTTCGTCGGGGTCGTCGCTCGCGTCGCGGGTCTCGATTGCCCAGTCGAGGTACTCTCGGCCGGTCAGCGGATCGTCGAAGCCATACCCTTCCGGGAGCACGCCAGTCCGCTCCCGGATCGCTGCCGGTTCCCCACCAGCGTCGCGTCCGAGTACCTCGACAGAGCCACTCGTCGGCCGGATAAAATCTAACAGGAGATTGATCGTCGTCGACTTACCCGCACCGTTCGGGCCGAGAAAGCCGAACACCTCGCCTTCCTCGACGACGAGATCCAGATCGTCGACGGCGACCACGTCGCCGAATTCCTTCGTCAGTGAACGTGTCCGTATCGCTGCCATCACTCGCAGCGTCTTCTCCTGCTTCCGTTAAACTGGGGATGGCTCAAAACGTCGCTAGAGCGATCCCGCCGCTCCCGCCGCGGTCGGAGTCTCGGGGGTCGTTGGCGACCCAAGCGTTACTTCGTTGCTCTCCTAACTCCGGATGTCAATGAGTTCCTCCGTCCTCACAGCGGTATCTAGCGCCCTCGCAACAGGCTACACAGTGCCGATCGTCGGTGTCGAACTGGGGCAGACACAGGTCACCGCGGTCGGCATCGTCCTGATTCTGCTGTTGCTCGTCGGCTCCGGATTCTTCTCGTCGTCCGAGATCGCGTTGTTCTCCCTGCCGACCCACCAGATCGACGCGATGGTCGAAGAGGGCAAGCGCGGCGCACAGGCGGTCAAATCACTCAAAGAGGACCCGCACAAACTGCTCGTGACGATCCTCGTGGGGAACAACATGGTCAACATCACGATGTCCTCCGTTTCGACGACGGTCGTCGGCTTCTACTTCGATCCTGGGACGGCGGTCATCGTCTCCTCGCTCGGTATCACGTCGATGGTGCTGGTGTTCGGTGAGAGCGCCCCCAAATCCTACGCCGTCGAGCACACCGAACTGCACGCACGACGCGTCGCACGTGGGCTGAAAGTCGTCGAGAAGGTGCTGTGGCCGCTCATCAATTTGTTCTACTACCTGACGGGAATCGTGAACAGGATCACCGGTGGGAGCCCATCGATCGAGTCGTCGTACGTCACTCGCGACGAGATTCGGAACATGATCAGAACGGGCGAGCGCGAGGGCATCCTCGACGAGGAGGAACGCCAGATGCTCCAGCGCACCCTGCGCTTTACCAACGCCTCCGCGAAAGAGGTGATGACGCCCCGTCTCGATATGATTGCGATCGACGAAGAAGCGACAGTCGAGACGGCCATCCAGCGATGTATCGAGTCCGGACACGCCCGTCTGCCCGTCTACGAGGGGTCGCTCGACAATGTCGTCGGCATCTTCGATATCCGCGAGCTTCGCGCGTCCGACTACGGCGACTTCGACGACCTCGAAGTGGCGGACGTGGTCAAGTCGACGCTCCACGTCCCCGAGTCAAAGAACGTGGACGAACTCCTCACAGAGATGCGCGAGAACCGGATGCACATGGTCATCGTCATCGACGAGTTCGGCGCGACGGAGGGACTCATCACGATGGAAGACATGACCGAGGAGATCGTCGGTGAGATACTGGTCGGTGACGAGGACCACCCGATCGAGTTCCTCGACGAGACGGAGGTGCTGGCCAGTGGCGAGGTCAACATCGACGAAGTCAACGAGGCACTCGACATCGAACTCCCCGAAGGCGAGGAGTTCGAAACCATCTCGGGTTTCATCTTCAACCGCGCGGGCCGCCTCGTCGAGCAAGGCGAGACGTTCGAGTACGAGAACGTGACGTTACGGGCCGAACGGGTCGAGAACACTCGTATCCAGAAGGTCCGGGTGACCGTCGACCGCGCCGCCACTGACCCGGCCGAGGAAGGGCCCACAGCCGACGACGGTGAAAACTATTAGGCGACCGGCACCCGTAGCACCGCCCCCGAACCATGTACGAGAACATCCTCGTCCCGTTCGACGGCAGCGACGGCGCAGCCGAGGTCCTCCATCACGCCAGCGAGATTGCCCACTGGGCCGACGCAACTGTACAGGTGCTCTACGTCGCCGACACGGCGCGCGACAGCGTCACGGTCGTCGAGGGAGAGACTGTCGACGCACTCGTACAGGAGGGCGAGGATATCGTGGACGAGGCCGCGAAGACGCTGGCGACACTCGGCGTCTCGTACGACACCGACATCGTGCAGGGGAATCCGGCTCCCACGATCGTCGACTACGCAGAACGGTTCGGCCAGGATCTGATCGTGATGCCGACCCACGGTCGCGAGGGGATCTCGCGATACCTCGTCGGCAGCGTCTCCGAGAAGGTCGTCCGTCTCTCGTCGGTCCCGGTTCTCTCGGTCCGGATGCAGCCCGACGAGACGCTGGCGTTCCCGTACGAGAACGTCCTCGTTCCGACCGACGGGAGTGACGCCGCGACACACGCCGCCGAGCACGTCGCCGAACTCGCGGCGTCGCTGGACGCGACAGTCCACGTCCTCTCCGTGGTCGACGATTCCGGACTCGGAGCGGACGTTCGAGACGCCATCGCCGGAACGGACAGCGAACAGGCAGCGACCGAGGCCGTCGATGCCGTCGTTTCGTCGGCCGAACAGTTCGGGGTGACCAACACCGTCCGCCACGTCGAACACGGGACGCCCGTCGAGGAGATTCTCGACTACATCGAATCGAACGACGTTCACGCCGTCGGGATGGGGACGACTGGACGACGCGGCACGGATCGCATCCTGCTCGGCGGCGTCGCCGAAAAGACGGTCCGCTCGGCACCGGTCCCCGTTATGACCGTCGCAGAATCCGAGTAAAACTCCTTTTTGTGCGTCGGGTTCGGTCGCTTCGCGCCCGAACCGCTCCTTGAAAACCGTGGGCGAAAAAGGCTCGCCCTCACTCCGTTCGGGCGAGTGAATCGGCGACGAGGTCGCCGAATGCTAGCTTACCGCTCCTCGCAACACTCAGTAGAAAACCGGCCGCTCCCTCGCAGTGCTCGGCGGATACTGCCCTACCGCTCTTCGGAGTCCAGAACTCTGATCTGGTCTCCACGAACCGTCACCGGAATCGGGACCGTCGCTTCGTACAGTTCGACGGTCACCTGGTCTTTGCCTTCGTCGATACGCTGGACCTGTGCCTTCTCGCCCTTGAACGGGCCGGCGATGAGTTCGACGATGTCGCCTTCGGCGATCCCTTCCACGTCGGGTTTGGGCGAGAGGAAGTGCTCGACTTCGGAGAGCGAGGACTCGCCGGGCACGACGCCGTTGGCGTGGGGGATCTCGTCGAGGATCCGTTCGAACACGCTGGCGTCGTCGGCCTCGACCATGACGTAGCTGGTCAGCGAGTCCGGCGCGAGGGCAGCGTGGATCGAGTCTTCCTCGCGGCTGATGATCATGTCCGCGACGGTACGTTCCTGACTGGCCGTGGTTTTGACTGCGTAGATGCCCATGGTATCACGCTGGGGTTGAGCCGGGGACGACCGACATTAGCACGAAGATCACGAATCCGATCAGTCCGACGAGTACGATGCCGACCCCCGCGATGAGGGCGACACGGGAGAACTCCTCCCAGGAGGGGGTGCTGGCGAGCTTGAGCACCCGCACGTACGAGGTGAGATCGTAGGGTACGTCCATGGCGACCGGTAGCCACCCCGGGCTTTTCTATATTGTGATAGCCGTTTCACGGTAGCGGACGGTCGAAATCACCACGGCGTGCCGTCGAAGTCGACCATCCGTTCGGTGCGACCGAGTTCGTCGATCCGCTCGATGTCGACCGGTTCCAGCTCCAGTTCCCGGGCCGCCATGTTCTCTTCGATGTGATCGTGCGACGACGCCTTCGGGATCGCCACGACCGACTCCTTGGACAGCAACCACGCGAGCGCGACCTGTGCGGGCGTGGCGTCGTGTTTCTCGGCGATCTCCCGAATCTCCGGGACGTCGACGACTTCGCCTTTCGCCAGCGGCGAGTACGCGACGAGGTGGTGGTCGTGCTCGCGGGCCAGCCGTCGGAGTTCGTCCTGCTGGAGCATGGCGTGGCACTCGACCTGATGGGCCGCGAGGGACGCGTCGAGCAGGTCGACCGCTTCGGTCAGCAGCGACGGTGTGAAGTTCGACAGCCCGACGTGGTCGACGAGGCCGTCCTCGACGAGCCCGTCGAGCGCCCCGAGCGTCTCCTGTGGCTCGTAGCTGTCCAGCGGCCAGTGGACGTACAGGAGATCGATCGTCTCGACGCCGAGCCGATCGGCACAGCCTCGTGCCGAGTCGATCAGGTCGTCGTGAGCGAGATTCGGCGTGTCGATCTTCGTCGCGACGATCACGTCCTCGCGATCTACGGCCGCCCGGGCCAGCCCCTCGCCGACGGCCGCCTCGTTGCCGTACATCTCGGCGGTGTCGACGTGGCGATACCCTTCGTTCAGCGCGATTTCGACGCTCTCGGCGCAGGTGTCCGGATCGGTGTTCTGGTACGTTCCCAGTCCGATCGGTGGCAGATCGAGTGGTGGCACGGGGCACAGTATGCAGGCGGCCACCAAGGGCTTGACGTCGCACTACTGCCGATCGGTGTCGATCTCGAACCGTGCCCCGCCGTCCTCGCTTTCGGTCACGTCGATCGACCACCCGTGGGCGCTGGCGATCTCGTCGACGATGGTCAGTCCGAACCCGGTGCCGTGCTGGGCCGTCGTGTGGCCGTGTTCGAACACCTGCTCTCGCTTCGCGGGCGGGACCCCCGGCCCGTCGTCGGCGACGTAGAAGCCACCCGCTGGCAGCGGTCCGACCGCCACCTGAACGTCCTCTCTAGCCTGTTCGACGGCGTCCTGACGAGCTTGCGAGTCAGGGCTCGTTGAACCGTGTTCAACGGCGTTCCGGAACAGGTTCTCGAACAGCCGTAAGAGACGGCTCCGATCAGCCGTGATCGTCTCGTCGTCGCGAACAGTCAACGTCGCCGGTCGATCTGCGAACGGTTGCCAGGCCTCCTGTGCGATCGCCCGGAGCGAGACCGATCCGTGATTCTCGACCGGCTGGCCGACCTCGACCATCGAGAGCAGTTCGTCGATCAGCGCGTCCATCCGTTTGAGCGAGGTGAGTGCTTTCTCGAGCGTCCCGTCGCCGTACTCCTCGTGAGCGAACTCGACATGCCCCAGGGCGACGGTCAGGGGATTCCGGAGGTCGTGTGTGACCGTCTGGACGAGTCGTTCGAGTCGTTCGTACTGCCGTTCGAGTGCCCGTTCCTGTTCGACCTGGGTGGTCACGTCGTGGAAGGCGACGACCGTTCCGCGATCCCGTCCGGCCGCGGTCGGGAGCAGGCGAACGTGGACGTTGTAGATTCCGCCCCGTCCGTCGGGCAGCGACAGTTCGACGCGTTCGAGGACGGTCCGCTTGAGCGTCTCCCCCTTCTCGGAGAGCAACTGCTGGGCGGTCGATTCGTACTGTTCCCGGAACTGCTCGGTCAGCGCCCCGTCGGCGACGAGTTCCCGGAGCGTTCGACCGACGAGATCACGTCCCGGTCCCACTAACGCGTCGGTCGCCGCGTCGTTGGCCCAGGAGACCGTCTCCGTCTGATCGATCGAGAGCAGCCACACCGGCATCCGATCGACGAGGCGCTCCAGTTCCGAGAGCGTCTCTTCGAGGCGCTTCAGTTCCGTGATGTCGCGTGACAGTCCGAGCGTCCCGACCACCTCGCCGGACTGATCGTACCGCGGCAGCTTGACCGTCTGGAACCACCGGACGTCGCCGTCGGGCGTGACAACCCGCTCGGCCTCGTCTCGGAAGGGGACCTCCGAGTCCATGATGTGCTGTTCGTTCTCGTAACGCTCTTGGGCGGCGTCCTCGGTCATGAAGTCGAAGTCGGACATCCCCAGAATTTCCTCGCGAGAGACTCCGACCTCGCGCGCCTTCGAGCGACTGACCGTGACGAACTTCGAGTCCTGGTCCTTGAAGTAGATCGTGTCCCCAGTCTCGTCCATCAGCCCGCCCAGCAGTTGTTCGAGAAACTGGGCGTCACGGCGCAGCGATTCGTCGTCGGCCGAGCCGTCGCTGGCCGGGGGGACCGTGGCCCGCCGGTACTGGTCGACGACACGCCCGAGGCGAGGGGCGACCGCCCCGGGGACCTCACTGTTGAGTGACTCGGTAGCACCGCGGGCGAAGGCCTCCCGAACGGTGGCGTCGTCCGAGCCACGGACCAGGAACACGACCGGCGGCCCGTCCCTGTCGGCGAGTCGTTCGACGGCGGCGAGCGCGTCGGCGAAATCGGCGTCGACGACGACACAGTCGACCAGTTCGGAACAGTGTTCGAGTACCGCGCCGACGGAGTCGACGGTGACCAGCGTCTGCTCGTCGGTCAGTGCACCGTCGAGCACGTCGGTCGACGAGACCGGCGTGAGACAGAGAACAACACGTCGCTCCTCGCGAGCGTCCGTAGACGATTCCTCAGCCCGTTCCGAATCGGTCACTCGACGTAGTCGATGTCTTCACCGAGCTGCTGGGCGGCCTTCTCGCGTTCGGCTTCGCTCTGGCCGTAGATCTGGGGGCTCTCGACCCCCGTGACGACGATCATGGTCTCCATCTTGCCCTCGAAATCCTGGTTGACGCTGGCACCCCAGATGATGCGCGCGTCGGGGTCGATGCGGTCGTAGATCTCCTCGACGACGCCCTCCGCTTCCTCGATGGACATGTCGGGGCCGCCGACGACGTTGACCAGCGCGGAGTTCGCGCCGTCGAACTCCACGTCCAGCAGCGGCGAGCGCAGCGCAGAGCGGATCGAGTCCTGGGCCTTGTTCTCGCTGTCGGACTCGCCCAGCCCGATCATGGCGACGCCGCCGTTCTCCATGATCGTGCGAACGTCGGCGAAGTCGACGTTGACGAGGCCGGGCTTGGTGATCAGTTCGGTCATGCCCTTCACCGAGCGCATGAGGACCCGATCACAGATCTTGAAGGCGTCCTGCAGCGGCATCGAGGGTGCGTAGTCGAGCAGGCGGTCGTTGGGGACGACGATAACGGTGTCAGATACCGCTCGGAGGCGTTCGAGGCCGGCATCGGCGTTGGCGCGGCGGCGCTCGCCCTCCGCGGTGAAGGGGATCGTGACGATCGAGATGGTGAGTGCGTCGGACTCCTGGGCGGCCTGTGCGACGACGGGGGCGGCACCGGTCCCGGTCCCGCCACCCAGTCCAGCGGTGACGAACACCATGTCGGAGCCGTCGATCGACTGCTGGATGTCTTCGATGTTCTCCTGTGCGGCCTCCTCGCCGATCTTTGGGACCGAACCAGCACCGCGACCACCGGTGCGCTTCTTCCCGATCAGGATCTTGGTGTCGGCCTTGACTTCGTCGGCGAGGTGCTGGGCGTCCGTGTTGGCGGCGACGAGTTTCGCGCCGTGGATGCCCTCTTCCATCATGCGTGTGACGGTGTTGCCGCCCGCGCCACCGCAGCCGACGACGGTGATCTTGGTTTCGAGGTCCTTGACCACGTCGGCCAGTTCCTCGTCGGTCATCGTTCCCGACGTGCTCGTGGCGTCTGGGGTCGTGCTGCTCTGGTTGTCCGACGCCGGTTCGGGATCGGCCGCCTCCTCCCGCTCGTCCTCGGCCTCGTCGATGGCGTCGTCGATTATGGAGTCCATTATTTGAACGCCGATAACAAACGAACACTTATTAGTGTTCCCCTGATGTCTGACGTTCGACTGACGTGTTGGGGGAATCAGGCCGAAAAACGGTAGTGACACGTTATACGGAACGTTGTAGACGGTTACCCAGTCGACCCACGCCGTTGTGCGGTCGATCTGGGACAGACCGACAACGTTCCGTCTTACTCTCTTCGGCGTTCTCAGATCTGGAACTCGTCGCGCCGCTCTCGCGTCACTGCAGCCGGTTCGACGACCTCGCCGTCGACCTCGACTGACTGCCCGGCCGAAAGCCGTCCGAAATTCGGGCCCTCGGGGACGCCGCGCTCGCGGGCGAGCGACGGATCGAAGGCAGTCTCGCGAGCGACGACCACGTCGCCCTCGCGTGCGACGGTGTCGTACGACTGTGCGAGCACGTCCGCGAGGCCGTCGACGATGGTGTCGCGATCCCCGGACTCGGCCACCGCGAACGGGCCGACGACCTCGGTCCCGTTCTGTTCGGTGTCGAAGGCCAGGGCCGTCTCGGCGACTGTTTCGCGGGTCGCGTCGCGATCGATACCACTGGCTCGTGCCAGCAGTTCCGCCCCCAGCGACTCGACGACGAACTCGCCGTCGTAGCCCCGCGCGCGGTCGCCGAAACGCAGTCCGTCGTCGATCGACGCGATGGCCTTCTCGGCGCGTACGACCAGACCCAGCGGGACCTCGCTGGTTTCGCGGACCCAGGTTTCGTCGACGACGCGGTAGCCCAGTTCTTCGATGGCTTCGCGCAGGGCTGGACGCTCGGCCTCCAGCAGCGCGTACTCGGCGGCGCTCTCTTCGAAGGCCTGTTCGATCACGTCGTGGTGCTCTCGGGGGTCGCCCATCGCGTCCAGCGCCCAGTCGGCACCGACGTGGCCGATCGCCCAGTCGGTCTCGCGGACGACCCGCTCGAACCGGGGTACGTAGTGGCCGCCACCGAAGCCCACGAGGTGACGACGGGCGTCGTTCTCCCGCGGTGCGTCGGCATCCACCCCGTCGAGCGCGAGGATCGCCTGTGCGACCGCGCCGGCGGCCGCGGGATCGCCCCACTGGGGTTCGTCGCTGCCGACCTCGACGAACATCGACGGGACGCCCACGTCGCTGGGGCCGTGGTGGGTACACTCCATCCCGACGTCGTAGCCCTCGGGTACGTGCTCGTCCAGGGCTTCGAACACCGCTCGCTGGGCGTTCGGGCAGGCGCGAGCGAGCGTACCGTCGGCACCACCGAACTCCGCCGGGCCGAAGTTCCCGGTGTGGTGGGCCGTCAACAACGGCCCGGTCTCGCCGGCGTGGCGGGAGGCGAAGACGAGCAGATCGGGGTCGCGTTCGGGGCCGCTCTCGACAGTTCCGAACGCGTCGGCCACGCCGTCCAGATCGAGGTGGATGGGATCGAAGATACGCAGTTCCATCCCCGCGCGCCGGTAGACGGTCCCACCGCCGGCACCGTCTGGACGGCTCTCGTCGTGGCGTTCGCTCCAATCCACGAGGTCGAGCAGGTGGTCACCGATGTGTTCCGACGCCGAGTCCGCCCGGGAGACGACGATCGCCAGCATCAGTCGGCGAACTCTTCGTGGACTGGTTCGCGACCCAGTGCGTCACGACCGGCGTCGGCCGCTAGGCCGAAGAGGAGTTTGACCGACTCGCGGCGTTTGACGAACAGGAGCGTGCCGGCGACGAGGTAGATCGCGGTGTAGGCCAGCAGCAGTTCGTAGCTGTCGAAGGGTAGTGCCAGCCACTCCCGGATGAGGACGAACTCGAGGATCACCTGCGAGATGAACAGTCCGAACAGCACGATCGCCTCACGCACACTGATCTCGAAGTTACAGAGGATCGCCAGCGCGAAGTATGACTGGCCGGCCGTGATCCAGATCTCGGCGGCCTGCTTGGCGTCGAACGGGAGGATGCCGTACGCTCCGAACGACAGCGAGAACACCAGGGCGAGCGTCCCGATCAGCAGCGTCCACTGGTTGAGCTTCGAGGAGATGAGGGCGTTGAACCCGGCGGTCGAACGGGCCTTGTTCACGAGGACGACGACGACGATCAGTTCCGGGGACTCGCTGGCCAGCGGCGCGATCCACTGGATCATGAAGAACTCCGGGATCCCGTTGTTGATCCCGATCTGCTCCAGCCCGTGGGCGAACGGCTCGACGGCGGTGAAGATCATCAACCCGGAGTAACCAAAGAGGACGAGCACGGCGATCGGTCGCCAGGGGACCGACCACTGCTGGAGGTATTTGGGGACGCCGACCTGTTCTTCCTCGTGTTCGATGTCGGACTTAAGGATCAGTGCGATGTAGGCGACGTACAGTCCGACGAGGACGATCGTGTCGATGGCGTCGATCCCACCACCCAGCGGGACGAGAAAGGCCCACAGTGTCGCCGCGAAGAGGAAGGTGATCTCGGTCGCGATGTCGCGGTTCAACTGGACGGCGTCGCCGAGCCACCCCTCGCGGTCCTTGACTGCAGGGTCACGCGTGTCGATGGCGCGCCAGACCGTGAAGATAGCGATGCCAGCCCACCCGATCCCGATGAGGATGCGGTTCGCACCGGTCATGTTCGCGACGGCGAGGTTCGCGTCGTGGCAGGCCCGTGCGATCTGGGTCTCGCCGGCCTCGATGACAGCGGGCGACAGCGCGTTACACGCTTCGGCAGTCGCACCCCCAGCACCTGCGTTCCAGGCGTACAGCGCGTCGACCGCGTACTCCGGTGCGACCGCGAGCACGGCCAGCACCGCGATCGCGAACGCGCGGGGCACGTCCTTCTCGGCGGTCTCTGCCCCCCACGCGAGCAGGAACGATGCTCCGAGCACGGCGACGCCGGTTGTTGCGACCTCTGCCAGCGTGCCGAGGTGGATCGGGGTCCCGGGGAGCAGTCCGAAACCGACCAGCGTGTTGTAGGCGAAGAGCAGTATCCAGGGCGCTGTCAGTAAGACTGTGATACCGATCTGCACCAGTGGGTGACGGAGGCGACTCACTATCCGACCCGAAGACAGGTCGGGCCGAAAAGCTTGCGAAAGTGCAGCCAGGTAACGAGCCTTTCATAGTCGCTGGGCCTGCGTGTCCCGGTATGCAGGTCTTCGGTCTCATCGGGAACCCGGTCGAGCACTCACTGTCGCCGCCGATGCACGAGGCGGGCTACGAACGACTCGGCATTGACGCCCGGTACGTCACCTTCGAACCACCGAAAGACGGGGCAGCCGACGCGATCGACGCCGCCGAGACGCTCGGCGTCAGCGGGCTCAACGTCACCATCCCGTTCAAGCAGGACGTACTGGCCGCGGTCGATCCCGATCCGCTGGCCGAGCGCATCGGCGCGGTCAACACGGTCGCTCTGACGGGCGACCGACCGCGGGGGTACAACACCGACGCTGTCGGCGCGGTCCGGGCGCTCCACGAGCACGACGTTTCCCTGGACGGGACCGCCGTGGTCGTCGGATCGGGGGGTGCCGGCCGTGCTGTCTCCTTCGGGCTCGCAGACGAGGGGATGGACGTTCGGATCGCAAACCGAACCGTCGAGACGGCTCACGAACTGGCCGACGCCGTGCCGGAGGCGACCGGCCACGGGCTCGACGGGCTCGACCAACTGCTCGCCGACGCCGACGTGCTGGTCAACTGTACGAGCGTCGGCATGGACGAGGACGCCACTCCAGTCCCGGCCGAGGCGCTCCACGGCGACCTGGCTGTACTGGACGCCGTCTACTCGCCCATCGAGACGCGACTACTCCGGGACGCCGCGGCCGCCGGTGCGACGACGGTCGACGGCGCGTGGATGCTCCTCTTTCAGGGCGCCGAGGCCTTCGAGCGCTGGACCGGTGCGGACGCACCGGTCGATGCGATGAACGCGGCGCTACGCGAACAGCTCTAAGCACCGGCAGCACCCGGAAGGTGTTAAGTGTCGGCGACCAGTAGCACACGACATGGGTCTGTTGCAGAAACTGAAATCGGCACTCGGGCTCGACGCCTCGGGGTCGCCCTCCGCCGGCACGAACGCCCCGCAGGACGTCGACGTGACCGTCGAGCGCGAGCCGTCGACCGAGTCGGAGGACGCCGTCAAGGGGACCGACACGTCAGAGGAACCGCACGAAGACGGCGCGGTCGAGGCGACACCGGCCGAAGTGGCCGAGACAGACGACGCGATCGACGAGGCCGAATCGGGCGGCGAAGCGGCCGAGACCGGGGCGGACGAAGCGGCCGACGAATCGGAGCCCGTCACGGACAACGACGCACCGGTCATCGAGATCAAGGGTATCGGGCCGGCCTACGCCGAGCGGCTGGAGAACGCCGGGGTCTCGACAGTCTCCGATCTCGCCGTCGCCGACGCCGACGAGCTGGCCGACGCGACCGATCTCTCTCCGAACCGGATCTCTGGCTGGATCGACCAGGCCAGGACGTTCTGACACTGTCGGCTGTCACTGTTTCAAGATAGTCTCCACCTGGGGTGATGAAACTCTGTACAGATTTACAGCCAACAGTGTGATCTTCGACCGCAAGGGAATTAGTGGCCGATCGCTTTCTTTCTGGTAATGCCGACCGTCGTCACCGACAGGGAGTCGTTCCTGTCGGTCGCTGCCGACGCCAGCCCGGACGCGCGCGTCCCGGTGGAAGTGCAGGTGACCGTCGACGATCCGTTCCTCGCTTACCGGCGCGCCCGCGACGGTGACAGCGCGGGCGGCGTCTATCTCGGGACGACCGGCGGGCAGTCCGGCTGGGGCTATTTCGCGACCACGCCGTCCGACTTCGTGGAGGTGCGCTCGGGGGACGGGGACGCCCTGACGACCCTGGCCGACGCCGTCTCCGGGGACACGCTCGCTCGCAGCGACTGTGACGTGCCCTACCCCTGTGGCGTCGTCGGGTGGCTCTCCTACGACGTGGTCCGCGAACTCGAAGCGCTCCCGGCCGAGGCAGTCCGCGATCGCGCGCTTCCGCGCCTCCAGCTGGCGACGTACGACCGGATCGCCGCCTGGGAGGAGCCCCGTGGCGACGAGGTCACGCTGCGGGTGACTGCCTGTCCGCGCCTCGACGAGTTCGAGCGCCCCGAACTCGCCTACGAGTTCGGCCGCCAGCACGCCCTGGTTCTGGCCCGCGCGGCGACCGACGGCGATCCGTCCGTCGGCCCGCCGCCGGCCGGGACCGACCACGCCCGCTTCGAGAGCGACTGCACGCCCGAGGCGTACGCCGACCGGGTGCGGGCCGTCCAGCGGTACGTCCGCGACGGCGACACGTTCCAGGCCAACATTTCCCAGCGACTCGTCGCCCCGGCGGCGGTCCACCCGGTCGAGGCCTTCGACGCGCTCCGGACGGTGAACCCGGCCCCCTACTCCGCGCTCGTCGAGTTCCCCGGCGTCGATCTGGTGAGCGCCAGCCCGGAACTGCTGCTCGAACGGGACGGCGATCGGATCGTGACGGAACCGATCGCCGGGACGCGGCCCCGGGGGGAGACCTCGGCGGCGGACGACGAACTCGAAGCCGAGCTGCTCGGCGACGAGAAAGAGCGGGCCGAACACGCCATGCTGGTCGACCTGGAGCGCAACGACCTGGGGAAAGTCAGCGAGTTCGGGAGCGTCGACGTGACCGACTATCGCCGGGTCGACCGCTACTCGGAGGTGATGCACCTCGTCTCGAAGGTGGAGGGTCGTCTCCGTGCGGGCATGGACCTGGCCGACGCCGTCGCCGCTGTCTTCCCCGGCGGCACGATCACCGGCGCACCGAAGCCCCGGACGATGGAGATCATCGACGAACTCGAAGCGACCCGACGCGGTCCCTACACGGGATCGATCGGGATCTTCGGCTTCGACGACCGGGCGACGCTGTCGATTCTCATCCGGACCCTGGTGCGCTACGAGTCCCGGTACTACCTCCGGGTCGGGGCCGGGATCGTCCACGACTCGGTCCCCGAACGGGAGTACGAGGAGACGCTGGCCAAGGGCCGGGCGCTGATCACCGCCGTCGACGAAGCCCTCGGACAGCGCGCCGACCTGAGCGTGGAGGCCAGCGATGACTGAAGGGACCTCGATCGCTCCGACCGTCCTCGTGATCGACAACTACGACTCCTTCGCCTACAACCTCGTGCAGTACGTCGGCGAGGTCGTGACGCGACTCGGCGGCGACGCCGACGACGTGGTCGTCCGGCGCAACGACGCCATCACGGTCGACGCGATCGAGCGCCTCGACCCGGACGGCATCGTCGTCTCGCCGGGTCCGGGCACGCCCGAGGACGCGGGCGTCTCGATGCCGATCTTCGCAGACCTCTCGTATCCGACACTGGGGGTCTGTCTGGGTCACCAGGCGCTGTGTGCCGCCAACGGGGCCGACGTGGGCCACGCCGAGGCGGTCGTCCACGGCAAGTCCTCGCTCGTCACTCACGACGGTGAAGGCGTCTTTCGAGACGTGCCCGACCCATTCGAGGTGGGCCGGTATCACTCGCTGGCCGTCGAGCACGAGGAACTCCCGGCCGTGCTCGAAGAGACCGCCTACACTGTCACGGCAGACGGCGAAGACGGGGGCGGTGACGGAGTGCATAGCGACACAGATTCGGAGCCGGACGAGCAACACGTCGTGATGGGCGTGCGCCACCGCGAACTACCCCACGTCGGCGTCCAGTTCCACCCCGAGAGCATCCTCACGGACGCCGGCAAGCAGCTGATCGAGAACTTCTGTCTCCAATGCAATACCACGTGAACGGCGATCTGGTCCCGGAGCGCGAGGCGACCGTCAGCGTCAGTGACCGGGGCTTCCAGTACGGTGACGGCGTCTTCGAGACACTACGAGCCTACGGCGGAACGCCATTCGAATGGGAGGCCCACCGCGATCGCCTCCAGCGCAGTGCCGAGACGCTGGGCTTCGGTGCGGCGGTGCCCGACGACCTGCGCGAGCGCGTCGACGAGACGCTCGACGCGAACGATCTGGCGGACGCCTACGTGAAGGTGATGGTCACCCGCGGGAGCCAGCCCGGAACCCTGACGCCGGCGCCCGATGTCGATCCGACGGTCGCCGTCGTCGTGACGGAACTCCCCCGGGGCGGTGTCGACGGCGAGTCGGTCTGGGACGACCCGGCGACCGTCCAGACCGTCCGGACCCGGCGGGTCCCCGACGAGTGCCTGCCGGCGGACGCAAAGACGCACAACTACCTCAACGGTATCCTCGCGAAACTGGAACTCCGGAAAGCGGCGACGGACGAGTTCAGCGCCGACGCCGCACTCATGCGGGACACCGACGGGCGGATCGTCGAGGCCGCCACGAGCAACCTCTTTTTCGTCACCGAAGCGGGCCTGAAGACCCCCAGCGCCGATCTGGATCTGCTCCCGGGGATCACCCGATCAGTCGTGATGGATCTCGCAGAATCCGAAGAGTTCCCCGTCGAAGAAGGCGAGTACACCGTCGAAGACGTGCGCGAGGCCGACGAAGCGTTCCTCACCAACTCGACGTGGGAGATCCGACCGATCGCGAGCGTCGACGGGATGTCGGTTGGGACCGGTCCGATGACGAAACTGCTCCAGCGGCTCTACGACGAGCGCGTCGAACAGCGATGTTACTGATACGGACAGTTGTCGGTCTTAACCAGGTCAACTGCACGCTGTCGTGCGGTCGACTGGGTACACGCCGACAACTGTCCGTATGATTTCTGTCCGATTAGGATCTGTGCCGGATCCAGCCGTCGATCTCGCCGGCGCTGGCGACGAACACGACCAGCGAGACGACGATACCGAGAAACATCCCGTTGACGAAGCCGAGCACCGGCTCGCTCGGAACGTCGACGGCGGTTCTGACCAGACCTACGGCCGCCGCGAACGCCAGGATCGACGCCCCACGACCGCGCTTGCCGATCCCCTGGAACCAACGCCCGACTCGTGCCCCGAACGCGGAGTTCGCCCCCGGGCCGGCGGCGACGACGAAGGCGACGAACCCGACCACGAACCAGCCCCGCGAGAAGGGAGCAGCGACGACGTTTCCGACCAGCGAGAGCGCGGTAGAGACGCCGATGACCACGTCGAGCCACGTCGGTGACTGTGCGGGCAACCATCGCGCGACTCGTTCACGGACCATCGTGGTCCGCACTGTCGCTTGGGTGCCCCTTCATACGGACGGTTGTAGCCGTTTCCCAGTCGATCGCACAAGGGTGTGCGGTCGATCTGGGAGGGACCGGCAACCGTCCGTATCAGTGGTGGCTCACCGCACGTCGATCGCGTCGTAGACGCCGGGGAGCTCTGTCTCGTGGACGGTCGCCGTCAGTTCGTCTCCTTCCGCGGCGTCCTCGTCGGCGACGATCGTCACCGGCTGGATGGGATCGCGCTTCAGAAACGCCCACACACGTTCGAAGAGGCCCGGTTTGCCGCCCTCGCGACAGACGATGACGTACCGTGATTCGGCGAGCGCCGCCAGGTCGTCGAGCATCTGTGCCTCGTCGTGCTCGTCGGGGCCGACGACGTGGATCACCTCGCCCGTGATCGTCTCGGTCATGCGCACATTCCGTCGCTCGCGGGGATCTATGTTACGTCATCGCGCTCGGCACCCTCGACGTCCATCACGAGATCTGCGCCGTAGGCCCCGGCGGGCGTCTGGAAACCGGTCGGTGCGTCCCCGTCGAGCACGCGCTCGGCGACCGCCAGCGCCGTCTCGACGGTGGTCGTGTAGGTGTGAGGAATCCGCAGACGCGTCTCGACGCGGTCGCCGTCGGTGGTGCTGGCCTCGCCCCAGACGTAGGCGTCCTCGGCGGCCCGCTCCTCGGCGTCGGGGCCCTCGACGCTGCGCTCGACCAGCCAACCGAGGGCGGACTGGACCGGTCCGAGACCCAGGACTGGCCCGAGCTTGGCGATCAGCCCGAGGTTCCGGGCCGTCTTCGGGTGCATCGACTGGTAGACGGTGACGGTGCCGATCCCGGTGGTGTAGTAGGCTGTCGACACGTCGCCCCACGGGATCGCGGCGGCGTGCAGACCGTCGTTCCCCCAGCCGAAGTCCACGGTGATCGACTCGTGGGCGGTCGGTACCCGCTCGATGCGGCCGTCCCGGCGGACGCGCCCGCCCTGGTCCAGCCCGCCGACCACGGTCTTCGCGGTGCCGGGTGAGACACCCACGTCGGCGTGGAACGCCAGTTCGAGCCGGTCGGCGTCCGGCAGTCGCTCCGCGAGGTGGGCGGCCGTACAGTCGGTCGGCACTACGTCGAAGCCGACGCCGGGCAGGGCCATGATGCCCGCTTCTTCGGCACGTTCGCTCTCGGCGTGGATCCCTTCGAACACGTCGATCTCGCCGGTGATGTCGAGGTAGTGGGTCCCGGTTCGGAGACACGATTCGAGCATCGGCCGGTAGGTGTCGACGAAGGGGCCCGCACAGTGGAGCACCGCCGTGGCGTCGGCGAGCAGGAAATCGAGCTCCTGTGGATCGTCGAGCGAGATGACCTCGTAGTCACAGCCCAGTCGCATCACCTGCTCGTCGAGTTTCTCGCGATTGCGTCCCGCCAGGACGGGTTCGAGCCCCCGGTCGACGGCCGTTTGTGCGATCAGGTCCCCAGTGTAGCCGTACGACCCGTATATCACCAGTTCGCCACTCATCGTCGGCCATTCAGGCGGTCGGTGGATAAGCGTTCGGCCGTGCTAACAGGCGCTACGCGTCAGTGTCGTCGCGGGCCGCCCTGCTCGCCAGCTGGGCGTAGCCGGCCAGCAGGCAGAGTGCGACAGTGTAGCCGCCCCAGTACGCGACCTGATCGTCCGGACCGATCGAGAGAATCGGGTAGGCGACACCCGTGGCGACCGTCAGGGCCGCGACGGCGCTGGCCACCCGGCTCATCGAGCGTGCGAGTCGATCCTCGTCGACGGGTTCGTCGCCGCGATAGCCGGCGATCAGGTGGAGTTCACCGGCACGGATGCGACGGGCGAGGAACCAGATGAGCAGTCCCGACGAGCTCATCGCGAGGACGACGAAGACGCCGTCTGTGTCCATTGGTCGAGCGGTCGCGCTCGGGCCGAAAAAGCGTTGCGCGCGATGGGGAAGATCGTCGCGTTCGAAAGGGAGAACCGTGCGTGTGGTGCGGGAGCGCGGGCAGTGGTGGTGCGAGCCTACTCGCTGGCGGCCGTCGTGGCCTTCGCGTCGCGCGCGCCCTTGACGGTCTCGCGGACGGCGTCGACGCCTTCCTCGTGGACCAGATCGCCGACGACGATCGTGTCTGCGTGCTCGGCCATCGCGTTGGCCGACTCGTAGTCGTGGATGCCCCCGCCGTAGAACAGCGTAGCGTCGTCCAGAATGTCGGCCGCGGCGGCGACTTTCTCGGTGTCGCCCAGCATCCCCGAGTACTCGACGTAGACGATCTCTTGGCCGAGCAGGTGTTCGGCGGCCTCGGCGTAGGCGGCGACCTCGTCGGCGTCGAGATCGCAGTTGGCCTCCGTGTAGGCCGCGACGGAGGCCTCCGGGTTCATGACGATGTAGGCCTCCGTGAACGTCCGTGACCAGTCGATATCGTCGTCGATCCTGATCCACTCCTTGTGCGCGCCGGTGATCCAGGTCACGTCGCCGGCATTCATCACGACCGGGATCAGGTAGCCGTCGTGGCGGTCGCTGTGGACCACCGACGCCGGGTTCGAGGGTTCGATGTAGACCGGGATGTCGTACTCGCCACACGCCTCGACAACGCGGGCCATCTTCTCTTCGGTCATCCCCGTCGTCCCACCAATCTCGATCGCGTCCGTCCCAGTAGCGGCCACGTCCTCGAACGTCTCATCCGCGACCAGCGTCTTGTCGGGATCGATCTTGACGATGTGATCCCAGTCCGCCCACGTGCTCATACGTGCAACTGAGACGACCGCGAGCGTATAACCGCTTCGAATGTCAGAACTGGCCGTCGAGACGAACACACCAGCAACGATGCGAGGAACTGACCGTTTGTGAGTGTCCAACCGCCCTCACACCAACACATCCACAATAGCAGAGTGAACGAGAGCAGTTCGGCGAAGTTCATACGCCTTCTGGTACGTTCGACAGGGGATGAGGATCGGTGGACGTAGTAGATCGGGGATGAGTGCTGGAGAGTGGCCGGCAACTGTTCTATTTTTCAATTACATGTCGGGGCTAGCGACACTCACCGACAGGTATCTCGAACAGTCCGACGAGCCCGCGATCGTCTTCGACGGACGAGGACGACGACCCAACCATTACCGTCCACGCCACGGCGCTGCCCGACGCCTGGAACGTGCGCGTCGTTGAAGAGCCCTGCGGCGGGGCGCAGTTCGAGTTCTCCGGACGCGAGACGGACTCCGTGGCCGAGCGCAGCCGACGCCGACCCGCGAGACCCTCGTACGGAACGTTGTCGGTCTGTCCCAGCTCGACCACGCAGTACTGGATCCACTGGGAACCGTCTACAACCGACCGTATCAAGAGGCGACGGTTGTCACTTGTCGCCATGACGCCGGCAGGGGAACTCAACGGCGACCGCCACGGGGCCAACCCGACGAATCTGGCGGCCGCCCTGCTGGACGCGACCCGCGCCGGCGACGAGACAGCGGCGCTACTGGCCGCGCTGGCGGGCCTGCGCGAACGCGACCTCGACCGCGTCCGCACCGACCGCCAGACCGCGCTCGCGTTCTGGTGTAACTGCTACAACGCCGGCACGCAACTGCTGCTGGATCGCCGCCCCGGCCTGTACCGAGGCCTGTCGCGCTCGCTACGCTTCTTCTCGGTGCCCTGCCTCACTGTCGCCGGGACCGACCTCTCGCTGGACGACATCGAACACGGCATCGTGCGGGCCTCGCGCTCGAAGTACACCCTCGGGTACACACCACGACTACTGCCCTCGTCGTTCGAACTGCGCTACGCGCTCGATACCGCCGACCCGCGCATCCACTTCGCCGTCAACTGTGGAGCCGAGAGCTGCCCGGCGATCCGCCACTACGAACCCGACCGGGTGGACGACCAACTGGATCTGGCCGCCGAAACGTATCTGGACGCGACCGTCGAGCGTGAGGGGGACGTAGTTCGGGTGCCCCGACTCATGCTGTGGTACCGCGCGGACTTCGGCGGCCGCTCGGGGATACTGGATTTTCTCCGGCGCTACGGACTGGTGGCAGACGAGGACTCCCCACGGATTCGATACCTGGACTGGGACTGGGGGCTGGAGAAAGGACAGTTCGTGGGGTGAGTGGGCAGGCCTTCCGAGTTGGTGAACGTCCCTACATCAGTGCTGGCAACAGCTTGCAAGGGACGGCACGATTTGCCGTCAAGTACTTTGCCGATCACAGATCATGTGGCGACAGGATGCTCGGTGCGACCGAACTCACCACCGTCGCTCAACTCCACGAACAGCGATCCTACACCTGTACGGTGCGGGACAACTACGGCGAGCGCGACGAGGTGATCGTCGTCCCCTGCGACGACACCGACCGCGAGGTCCGGGCGTGGATCAATCGCTGTACCCACGAGGCCCAGCGCTTCGATACGGGCCGGGGCGTACCCATGCGAGACGGCCAGCTGATCTGCCCGAAACACGGCTCGCTGTTCGACGCCTGCTCGGGCGCGTGCGACAATGGCGAGGCCGCCGGCACCACCCTGCCCGAAGTCGACCTCGTCGTCGAGGACGGGACAGTCTTCCTGCGTGACGACGACTACACGTTCGTCCACGAGGGAAAGATCGACGACGAGGACGGCGACGACGACGGTCCGAGTTCGACCTCCCACATCGGGTTCTAGAAAGAGCGGTCGACCGGGGAGACGGCGACAACCGTCCGTCTCACTCCAGCTGGTGGTAGTCGAGTTCGTAGTCGGCGTCGAGTGCCGTCTGGATCGCGTCACTGGGCTCGCCGACCGGGGCAGTATCGAGACGCATCGCACCGACGCTATCGCGCTCGACGACGACGGTGCGTCGCCAGTCTGGGTCAGTCTCGGGGTGGTCGGTGCGGGCGTGAGCGCCCCGAGACTCCGTCCGCTGTCGAGCGCCCCGGAGGATGGCTTCGGCCACGTCCAGCGCGAACCCGAGGTTCAGCGCGAACTCGAAGGAGCGACTGGTCGGGTCACCGACGGCAACGTCGGTCGCGCGCCGACGGAGCGCCGCCAGTTCGTCGAGACCAGTCGCGAGATCCGATCCCTCCCGAAGGATGCCGGCGTGCTCCCAGAGTAGTGCCCGGAGGTCGTCGAACAGTGCCTGGGGGTCGTGGACCCCGTCGCTGTCGGCCACCGTTTCGAGGGCGGCGATCGCGTGTCGGACGCGGTCGTGGAAGACAGTGCTGTCGCGCCCGTGGTCGCCGTCCAGCCGCGCGGCGATGGCTTCACCGGCGACCGCACCGAACGCCACCGTCTCGGCGAGGGAGTTCCCGCCGAGTCGGTTCGCACCGTGAACTCCGGCCATCGTCTCACCGATCGCGTACAGCCCGTCGATCTCGGTCTCGCCGCTGTCGTCGGTGACGACCCCACCCATCCCGTAGTGCGCGGTCGGCGCGACCTCGACAGGGTCTGTCGCCATGTCGACGCCCAGTTCGGCGAAACGCTCGTACATTCGCGGCAGGCGCTCCTGGATGAAGGCCCGGTCACGATGCGAGATGTCCAGGCGCACCCCACCGGCGTCGGTCCCCCGTCCCTCGTCGATCTCCTTGGCGATCGCCCTCGCGACCACGTCCCGGGCGTCCAGCTCCATCTGGTCCGGCGAGTATCGCTCCATGAACCGCTCGCCGTCGGCGTTGTACAGTCGTCCGCCCTCGCCGCGGACCGCCTCGGTCACGAGGCGGCCGTCCCACTCCTCGCCGTAGCGGTCGCCGACCATCCCGGTCGGGTGGAACTGCACGAACTCGACGTCGGCGAGGGTGGCGCCGGCCTGGTAGGCCAGTGCCGGCCCGTCACCGGTGTTCTCGTCGTCTCGCGAGGAGTGGCGAGCGTAGAGGCTCGTGTAGCCACCCGCGGCCAGCACCACCACGTCGGCCTCGATCGCGAGGTACTCGCCGGTGTCCAGGTCGACGCCGACTGCGCCGTGGATACGGCCCCCGGATGCGATCAGACGAGTGACGAAGACGTTCTCTCGGTAGGGGATCGATCGGGCCTGTGCCTGGTCGATCAGCGTCTCCAGCATCGACTCACCGGTGTGGTCGCCGGCGAAGGCCGTCCGGCGGAACGACTGCGCGCCGAAGTAGCGCTGGTCGATCTCGCCGTCGTCGGTCCGGCTGAACGCCATCCCCCAGTCGTCGAGTTCCCGCAGGAGATCGGGCATCCGTCGCGTGACGGTCTCGACCTTCGCCGGGTCGTTGAGGAAGTGGCCCTCGTTCAGTGTGTCGGCGGCGTGGATCGTCCAGTCGTCCTCGGGGTCGTGTGTCCCGAGCGCGCCGTTGATACCGCCCCGGGCCCACGTCGTGTGGGCGTCACCGTGGCCTCGTTTGCCGAGGACCAGCAGATCGTCCGGGTCGATACCCTGGTCGACGAGTTCGATCGCGGTCCGTGCCCCGGCCGCGCCCGCACCGACGATCAACACGGACTGCTCGATCGTCTCGTACGAGCGCGCTACCCCCGGCTCGCCGCCAGCCGTGTCACGAGAATCCATGTATAAGAGGAAGGGCTGGACGTGTTTAAGGCCGTTGCCGGCGGTAGATGCCCTTAGTGTAAAGGATTTCGGCGTTTGAGGGGCGGACTCAACCACCACTCTGTATTTAAATATATTTCGGCCACACGACGTCGGTTGGAGGGGTGGGGTCCGTGGCTCTCCCAGAGCGACCATTCTTCGGGCTGTCCCCGCTGGTCCGGCACAACGGGTATACTGATCCGGTCGTAAGCAACGACGAGATGTACGTCGGTGCCGACGGCTGTTCGGACGGCTGGATCGCGGTCGTGTACACGGACGAAGGATTCGAGGCGGTGAGTCACCACCCCGACGTGCGCGACCTGTGGGCGACCTACAGCGCCGCCGAGCGGGTGCTGCTGGACGTGCCGATCGGCCTCCGGGCCGACTCCGCCGAGCCTCGCGCCTGCGACGCTGCCGCCCGGGCGAAGCTGAGCCCAGAGCGTCACGCCAGCGTGTTCCCGACGCCTGTCCGAGCGGCCGCCCACGAGGACAGCTACGAGGCCGCGAAGGCCACACAGGAGCGCCTGACAGACGGGAGTCTGAACCGACAGAGCTGGGGGATCGCACCGAAGATCGCCGCCGTCGACGACCTGCTAGTCGAGACCGACGCGAGAGCGCGGGTCCGGGAGTGTCACCCCGAAGTCTGTTTCTGGGCCTTCGCCGGCCGACCGATGGAGTACTCCAAGACGCGGGCGCCGGGGCCGGCGTACTGGGAGCGGGTCGGGACGCTCCGGCGTGTCGAGGTCGACGTGTACGATCACCTGTGGACGGCGGCCCAGGCTGACCTCGGTGCGACGACGACTGACGACCTCGTGGACGCGTTCGCGGTCGCACTGACCGCGCGAGGCGACGCCGCGGGACTGGCGACGCTGCCCGAAGACCCCGAGCACGACGAGCGCGGGCTCCCGATGGAGATCGTCTACCGACCTCGGTGAGCGCTCATACGGAACGTTGTAGACGTTTCCCCAGTCGACCGCACGACTGCGTGCGGTTGATCTGGTACAGACCGACAACTGACCGTATCAGTCGGCCAGTTCTGCCTGCCAGTCCTCGACCTGACTGGCCGAGACGCCCTGAACGCTGGCCGCGACTTCGTCGGGATCGATCTCCCTGAGGTCGCCCGGCCCCTCGACACCCACGGCTTCCAACTTCTCCGCGGTCGCCGACCCGACGCCGTCGAGATCCTCCAGATCGTCGATCCGGTTGCGGGCCTGGTACTCGGCGTAGTTGCAGATCGGACAGCCCAGTTCCCACGGATCGTCGTCGTCCTCGTCGTCGACGATCGCTATCTCGGGGAGGTCGTGTTCCTCACAGCGCTCCTCGCCGACTTCGATGTCACCGTTGCGCGGTAGCGGCAGCGAGTACTCACAGTCGGGGTAGCGGGTACACCCGACCAGCCGCGACCCCGATCGGAGGCGCTTGATCGCGAGTTCGCCGCCCGCTTCGGCGGCTTCGCCGCCTTCGCCTCGTTGCCCCTCCGGCGCAACGCCCTCACCACACTCGGGACACGCACCGATCACCTGATCGTCGGTCTCGTCGGCTTTCTCAGCCTCACACCTGGGGCAGCCGTGGACGAAGGTGTCTCGCCCCGCGAGCATCTTCACGTGGTTGAGTCCGTGCTCCTCGCAGGACTCTTCCAGCACCAATGGCTCGCCGGTCGAGGGCAGCGGCAGGGTGTAGCGACAGGCGGGGAAGCCGTCACAGCCGACGAAGTACGAACCCTGTCGCGACCGTCGAACGAGCAGGTCCTCGCCACAGTCGGGACACGGGCCGAGCGTCTTGTCGGCCTTCAGCGACTCCTGGAGGTAGTCGCCGACTTCCTCGCGCGACGCCGCGAGTTCCTCGAACACCCGTTCGAGCATGTCACGGGATTCGGCGGTCACCTCGTCGAGCGTCGCCTCACCGCTGGCGATGGCGTTCATGTCCGCTTCCATCTGGGCGGTCATGTCCTCGCTGACGATCCGGTCGGCGAACTCTTCGGCGGCCTCGACGACGGCCTCGGCCAGCGTCGTCGGCCGGGGTGGATCGCTCTCGATGTAGCCCCGATCGTATAGCTTCTCGATGGTGTTGTGCCGGGTCGAGTTGTGAACGACGATCCCACCTTCAACGGCGAAGTTCGGTGCCATTTCGTCAACCGTGAGATCATACACTGGTCCATCGTAGTCCCGTTCACGGATAGACCGAATCTTCGTTGTTGATGTCACACCCCTAAGGGTCGCATACACGGATTGCTCGAAATTTGGAGCTCGATAGCGAATGGTTCGAAGTCCGTCCTCGCTCCGGTTGCTCCCTTCGACGAGTTTGTCGACATGGTCCTCCTCGCGAAGTTCACGGATCGTCGTCTGGACGACTGATCGAGAGACATCGAGTTCGGTAGCCAGATCTTCGGTCGTCTTCGTTTCCGAAGCGATTGATTCGAGCAGTGCGGCTTTGCGCTTCGTCACGGAGTACGAATCGAGTGCATCGAGGCCACGATAGAACTTCTCGTCAGCCGCGATGGGGACGAGATCAAGGAAGCGTTCGAGGTTCTGTCGGCCCCGGATGTGGAGTTTGTGTTGGTCTGCAGCCACTTTTGTCTCGATACCCATATCCTCGAGCATCCGTTGAACGCCACGAAGAAGATCGTGATCCGTGTTAGAGATGAACGCCTTACGTTCGTACGACATATGTCCTTCGTCGTCGAACAGTGCCCCGACGAACGCCGGTCGAAGTGGTTCCGGCACCTCGGGCACGCCATCTGCAGCTACGGCGTCGAGGACTCGAACGAGAACACGAGCGACTACGGAAGAAAGTGATACCTGATACTTCTCTTTGTGATGATCTTTGCTGCCAGCACGGCAGCCCACGGTCGGTGATTCGCCAAATAGTTCCTCAATATCGCTCGCGAACCGTCGAATCAGTACTTGGTCGGTGTTGTGATAGCGAACGTCGATCGTGTTCTCATCGTCTCTGTAATGGATCGACCCATCGCCGAGCAAGCAGCCAAGGATACGTGCGAGTTCGGGAGACCATTCGAGTGGGAACGGGTTCTCGATTGTCGTGTCGTAGTTGAGGCCGTGCAGTCGGTCAGGACGAATATCGAGTTTACCCAGCAACCAGACTGGAACGTCCTTGTCGTGGTTTTCGTAGCGCATAATCGCTGGCCGGTGGGAACCGAGTCGGTCGGCGAAATCGGATTGTGTTTCACCTGCCTCCGAACGGCGATCAGCGAGCAAGTCATTACATCCGACCCCGTATAGTTTCGATGATTTGTCACAGCCAGCTACGAACGCGTCCCACGAGAGAGCAATCTCGGTCGACGGTCCATTCGCAACTGTTGACGCTCGGCGTGCTGTGACCAACGGAGTGGATTCGTCGACTTCAGCCGCTTCGACCACACGAACCCCATCGTCAGTGTCGACGTACAACGGATGCTCACCAGTCACCGAGAACGAACCCCGTTCGGTCTCGATTTCGTATACTGTCTCATCGGATTCTAGCTGGCGTTTGCTGACGAGTGTCGACTCACGTTCGTGTGTTCGTCCGTCAAATTCGTCGTACGAGATCGTCGTCGGAGATTCTTCGGAGACTGCTATATCTGTATCCCCATCAGCAAGAACTATCTCACCCTCACTGAACAGCGATTCGACCGGACGACGGCTCACGTCGCCGTTCTCATTTCGTGTAAGGACTGTACTGTCTTCGGTGAGACATTTCGTCCCAAGCCCCAGTTCTTCCATCTTCCGAATGAGTCTGGACTGACCGTAGCGACGGGGTGGCTGGGTCTGTTTCGCTTCCAGTGCCACCTCGCTTATCGCCAGTTCGTCGCCCTCGTCGACGGCGGGAACGACGTTCTCGCTCGCCGAGGAGTACGGATAGACGGCGTGGTAGCCCGGTTCGAGCAGGCGCTTGCCGTTGGCCTTCAGCGAGTGGCCGGCCGCCTCGGCGACGACCCGGAGGTGGGCCCACTTCGCCGGTTCGGCGACGGTCGCGAAGAACCGGCGCACCACGAGTTCGTAGATCTCCCACTCGTCGTCGTCCAGTTCACCGCGGGGCGGGAGCTCGCCCGTCGGGTGGATCGGGGGGTGGTCGGTCGTCTCCTCGTCGCCCTCGGTGGGGACGATCTCCGCCTGTTCGAGGAGCTTCTCGGCGTCCTCACCGAAGGCGCGACTGCCGACGAAGTCGTCCAGCAGTTCGTCGGGGTCCAGATCCTCCGGGTAGACGGTGTTGTCCGTCCGGGGGTAGGTCATGTAGCCGGCGGTGTACAGCTCCTCGGCGAGGCTCATCGCCCGCTGGGCGGAGTAGCCCAGCGACCCCGCCGCCGAGATGAAGGCGGTCGTGTTGAACGGCTCCGGGGGCGCGTCGGTCCGGGTCCGCTTTCGGACCGAGGTGACGGTCGCGCTGTCGACGCCCGAGAGATCCGAGTAGACGGCCTCCGCGGTCGACTCGTTCCAGACTCGCTCGGCCTCGCTGCCGTCGTCGTCGTAGAAGTACTGGGCCTCGAAACTCGTGCCCTCCTTGGTCAGGTCTGCGAACAGTTCCCAGTAGTCTTCCGGATCGAAGGCCTTGATCTCGCGCTCGCGGTCGACGATCAGTTTGAGCGTCGGTGACTGGACCCGCCCCACCGAGATGAAGTCGTCCCCGAGTTGTCGGGCCGACAGCGAGAGGAACCGCGTCAGTGCCGCGCCCCAGACGAGGTCGATCACTTGCCGGGCCTCGCCCGCCGCGGCCAGATCGAAGTCGATCTCGTCGGGTTCGGCGAAAGCCTCCCGGACCTCTCGATCGGTGATCGAGGAGAAGCGTACCCGGTCGACCGGCACGTCGGTCTCCTCGCGGATCAGCTCGTAGGCCTCCTTGCCGATCAACTCGCCCTCGCGGTCGTAGTCGGTCGCGATCGTCGCTTCGTCGGCCTGACGGGCCATCTTGCGCAGCGTCGCGACGATGTTCTCCTGCGTCGCGGACTTGGTCACCTCGGCGTCGACCAGTTCCGCGGGCTCGACGTCCCGCCAGTCCGAGTACTCGGGCGGGAAGTCCACGCCGACGACGTGACCCGACAGGCCCATACAGCGCTTGGTCCCCCAGCGGTAGACGTTGACGCCGTTGACCCGGTCGGCGGTCGCGGCCCCGTCACTCAGGATTTCCGCGATCCGGCGGGCGGCGTTCTCCTTCTCGGTGATAATCAGCTCCATCTGCCATCACCACTCCGTTCGATCATACGACCTGATACGACCGACTCCGTTCTAAAGCCTTTCGCCGGAAATCGCCGGAATGCGTGCGTGTGCGTGCGGTTGCGGGCGTCTGCGGATGTGTGGGCGCTCGTCCGTGGGCGTGTGGGTAGCGCGTGCTCGCACGTGAGAGAGCTATTTCGGTAATCACAAGTGAGGCTGTCTGGAGCACGGCGAAAACATCCAGCAATTCCTGCCGCTTGAAATCCCGACTGTTCCCGCTGCCCATTCAGCCGAGCCCTGGCGGATGAAAGGGCGAGGATCGGTCGCGTTTATATAGTCGCTCAGTGGGCACTACCCGAGCGGAGCGAGGGTATCCCAGTGAGCGACCGCGAGCGGGCCGAGGGCTTTCGGTGCCGTGGAAGAACGAATGCCTCAGAGACTGTCGATGACGACTGCTAGAGGTACTCGAAGTCGGCGGCGTCGGTCTCGAAGCCGACGCGGTCGTGGGCCCAGTCGAAGGGGATCTCCTCTTGCCGGTCGGCGAGGAAGTCGACGATCTCCTCGCCGACGTTCTCGCCGTACAGCGTCGGCCCGGACTGGATCTCTTCGCGCACGTCGTCGTTCTCGGCGACGTACTCGACCATGTCGGTGACGTACTCGCCAGAGACCGGCGGGACCAGCAGGTTCGTCTTCGCGTCGAAGACGGTCTCGGGGCGGTCGGTGTTGAACCGCGTCGTCAGGCAGATGGCCTCGTCGATGACGTTGAGTTCCTCCTGCATGCTGCCCGAGTCGGTCAGCTCGGCGAGACACTGGCCGGACTGGAGGAACTCGTAGACGTGGGCGTGCTTCTTCCAGAGGCCGGTAAACAGGAAGTTGTCGTGGTCGGCCTCCAGCGTGAGCAAGCGGTCGCGGTAGCCGTACTGTTCCAGCGCCTCGCGAGTCGCGGTCAGTTCGAGGAAGTTGACGTTGTGGCCGGCCTCGACGAGACCGATGACGCCCTCGACGATGGCTTTGAACCGGTCCGGCAGGAGGTTCGCCCGGCGGTGGATGTCGACGCGGATCCAGTCGTCGCGCTCCTCCAGGACGGGGTAGATGTCGAAAATGCTCTCTTCCAGATCGGCGTCGGTCTTCTGCTCGATTGCGTCGACGACCGAGTTACCGACCACCGGAATCCGCTCTTTACCGTCGACCTCGGCCGGGTACCCCTCGTTTTCGAGGTGCTCGCGGTTCAGTTCGACCGGGGCGAAGTGGTAGTGTGAGGCCGCGGAGCCGACGAAGGTGTCGTACTGTTCGGGGAACGGTTCGGCGCGGTTGAGCGACCACTCGCCCGCCCACTGGGCCTCGACGGCGTCGGCCGGGTCGGCGTCGAAGTCGAAGTCGGGCGACATCCCGCGCAGCCCCGCCTCGTTGTGAGCGACGGCCTGATTGGTGGCGAACTGCCAGGCCTGCGGGACGGTGCCGGCGGCGTGGGTGTCGCCGTGGACCAGCGGCAGGACGGTCGTGTCCTCCCACTCCCCCAGCAGGTCGGTGAACTCGTCGATCCGCCGGTGGACCTGCGCGGTCTTCTCCGAGAGACTCCCCCGGATCCCCAGGTCGACGGCGATGCGGTCTTCGAGGTCGTACTCGGCCAGCCCGTGGCCGAGCACGTCGTCGTAGTGCTGGCCGGTGTGCAGGACGAAACAGGGCAGGCCCCGCTCGCGGGCGGCGTCGACGACGGGCGCTTGCTTGTAGAAGTCCGGCTTGGTCGCGGTCACGACGGCGAGGACGAACTCCCCGCGGTCCATCTGGCGGGCGAGCCGGTCTTCGTAGACGGTCATCTCGCTCATTGTCTGGCTCATTCAGGCCCGCCTTCGTGTAGGCTTCGGTTTGACTGGCAAGCAGCCCTAGCGCTTCGACGGACTCATTTCCACCGAGTCGATAGGTCGGGCCATGGACCGCACCGTCAAGATCGCTCGCGCGCTGGTCGCGGGCCTGGTGTTCGTCACCGCGGCCTTCCATCTCTGGTGGGGGTTTCCGAGAACGATCGTCTACCTCCAGGGACTCGGTGCGATCACGAGCCAGGGGATCGTGCCGGACCCGCGCCCGTTCCTGTTCGTCGCCTTCGGCGTCGTGCTACTGCTTGGCCCCTATCTGGTCACGCGTGACGTGATCTCGCTGCGACGCGCGTATCTCGCTGGTGTCTCGCTCATGCTCCTGTCGTTCGCGTTCTGGGTGTTCTGGCACGAGACCGGGCACGGCGCGTTCCTGACGGGCACTGCCGCGCCGACCTCGGAGGGGCACACCCACGGGGGCGTCCTCTACACGATCTACGACCACTACGTCACGACGCCGACCGAGGGAATCATCAAGAGCGTCGAACTGCTGGCCGCGGGACTGTTCGTGTGGCTCTTCCGGAACGATCCCGACGCGATCCGTTCGACCGCGACAGGCGACAGGACGGTCGACGACACGAACGTGGCCGGTGAGTGACCGACCACAGGATCGAAAACAGTCCGCATGTAACACACAGTCCATGCGTCGGCTACTCTGTGGCTTCTCGATCTGCTTCGAGGCCGCGACCGTCGGTGTCGGCACGACTGCAGTCGTCTTTTTCGCACTCGCGGAGTTCGGTCCGACCGGGCCGAGGCTGGCCGCACTGGCCGCGCTGCTCGGACTGGTCGGGTTCGCCCTCACCGGGGTCGCGAGCTATCTGTTGACAATCCGTAACGGGCGAGCGTTTCCGATCGCACGGGCGCTACTGGACCCGCCGATACTGCCGTGACGCGGTGGCGCTGAGCACCGGCTCGCCGGCGTCGTTTCGGCACTCACTGCTCACGGACGTACTCGACGAAGGAGAGGTCCTCACGCTCGTCGCGCGCGACTTCCGTCCACTCGTCCCACGCCACCTCGGGAAAGTAGGTGTCGCCCTCGTACTCGCTGTGGACCTCCGTCAGGACGAGTCGATCGGCGTCGGCCATGAACTGCTCGTAGACCGTGGCACCGCCGACGACGTACGCCACGTCGCTGCCGGTCTCGCGGGCCGTGTCGCGAGCGTCGTCGAGCGAAGCCGCCCGGACTGCGCCCTCGGAGAAATCTCGCTCCTGACTCGTGAGGACGACGTTCGTCCGGCCTGGCAGCGGCTCGCCAAGGTCGTCGACGATCCCCTCGAAGGTGCGTCGCCCCATCACGATGGGGTGACCCATCGTCGTCTCTTTGAAGTACTGCAGGTCCTCGGAGTAGTGCCACGGCAGGTCGCCATCGACGCCGATCACGCCGTTCTCGGCGACGGCGGCCACGAGTACGATCTCGATCTGTCCGGGTTCGGTGTCGTCTGTCGCCATGCTCACTCGGCCACCGAGAAAGAGATGCCCGGCGCGGGGTCGTACCCAGAGAGCTCGAAGTCGTCGTATTCGAGCTCGTCGAGCGGCCGGTTGGCGATCTCCATGGTCGGGCGCTCGCGGGGGTTACGCGAGCACTGTTCGAGCAGCCCGGGGACGTGGTCGTACCCCTCCTGTCCGTCGTCCTCCGCGGGCGCGGTGGATTCGAGCCACTCCCTGACCGCGAGATAGTCCTCGCTGGTCTCGACGCCGGCGAGGCGCTCCTGCAGGGCATCGAGGTTGTCGCCGTACCACTCGCCGCGTGCGCCAGCGCCACAGTAGACGTGGGCGTCGACGATGGTGTGGCCGAACGAGCCCAGCGAGAAGCCGGTCCGCTGGGCGACGGCCTGGGCCAGTAGCGAGTAGGCCGCGATGTTGAACGGTACCCCCAGCGCGATGTCGCCCGAGCGCTGGGTGAGGTGGACGTTCAGTCGGTCGCCCTGAACGTTGAAGACGAACGTGTAGTGACACGGCGGCAGCGTCGAGACGGTGGCGTTGGCGGGGTGCCAGGCGTTGACGACGAGTCGCCGAGAGTGGGGGTTCTCCTCGAGTTGATCGAGGACGTACTGCAACTGGTCGAAGGTGCCGTCGTCGTTGACCCAGCGATGGGTGTCCTCGGGCCAGCTCTCGCCGGGCAACTGTGAGTCCTCGTCAGGGATCGGGTAGCGCCGCCAGAACCGGCCGTAGGCGGTGTCGAGGTGGCCCTCTTCGTCGGCCCAGGCGTCCCAGATCCCCGTCTCCTCACGCAGGTCCCGGATGTGCTCCTCCCCCGAGAGGTACCACAGGAGTTCGTGGATCAGGGAGTTCCACCGGAACCCCGAGAGGTCCTTGGTTGTCAGCAGCGGGAACCCTTCGGCGAGGTCCACCTCGTAGTGCTGGCTGAACGTCGCGACGGTGTCGACGCCCGTGCGGTTGGGTTTGTACGTCCCCTCACGCAGGGTCGAGTCGACGAGATCGAGATACTGTTGCATTAGTTATCGTGTCCGTGGGTGGCTCCGACTTAGTTTCTCTGGCGACACAGTCGACAGCGTTGGGGGAACGCTACCCCTCTAGCTCCGCCCGCAGCAGCTGATTCACGACCACCTTTTCGGCGTCGGGTGCGCTCCGCGCACCACTCGCGCAAAAACGTGGGCGAAAAAGCGGCCACTCGCGCCGCTCGCGGCCGTCATTCTGCCAGTGCCTCCCGCAGCAGTTGATTCACGTCTCCGGGGTCCGCACTGCCTCCGGTCTTCTGCATGACCTGGCCGACGAGGAAGTTGATCGCGCCGTCGTCGCCGTTTGCGTAGTCGTCGACGGCCTCGGGGTTCTCGTCGATCGCGTCTTCGACGGCCTGCTGGACCGCGTCGCCGCTGGTCTTGCCCAGCTCCTCGCGCTCGACGATCGTCTCCGGGTCGTCGCCCTCGTCGAGCATCTCCCGGAGGACCGTCTCCTTGGCGTTCTTGGCGGTGATCTCGTCTTCGGCGACGAGCTTGACGAGGCGTTCGATCTCGTCGAAACGGTCCTCCACGTCCGTGATCGCCATGTCGCGGTAGTTCAGCTCGCCGAGGAGTTCGTCGGCGACCCACGTCGCGGCCAGATCGGCGTCGAAGCGCTCGGCGACGGCCTCGAAGAAGTCCGCGACCTGCTTGGTCGAGGTGAGCTTCGAGGCGGCCTCCTCGCTCAGGCCGTACTCCGCGACGAACCGGTCGCGGCGGGCGTCGGGCAGTTCCGGGATCGAGATCTCCTCTTTCCAGTGGCTGACTCGCAGGGGTGGGAGGTCGGCCTCGCGGAAGTAGCGGTAGTCTTTCTCCTCCTCTTTCGAGCGCATCCCGACCGTGTTGCCGTGGGTCTCGTTGAAGTGGCGGGTCTCCTGGGCGACCTCGCGGCCGGACTGGACGAGCTTCTTCTGGCGGGACGCTTCGAATGCCAGCGCCGTCTCTGCGCCCTTGTGACTGGAGATGTTCTTGACCTCGGTCCGGTTGGCGTCTTCGAGCACGGCCTCGTCGATGCTGCCGTCGTCGTTCACGTCGTCGGCGTCAACGAGCGAGAGGTTCGCGTCGATGCGCAGGCTGCCGTCGCGGGTGGCGTCGAACACGCCCAGATACTCGAGGACCTCTTCCAGTTTCTCGAGGAACGCCCGGACCTCGCCGGGGTCGCGGAAGTCCGGCCGGGTGACGATCTCCATCAGCGGCGTGCCGGCGCGGTTGTAGTCGATCAGCGTGTAGTCCGCGCGGTCGATGCCGGTCGTGCGCGACTCCAGTGGCCCGGTGCCCTCGCGGACGTGCTTGATCGAGCCGGGATCCTCTTCGAGGTGGGCCCGCCGGATGCCGACCGTTCGGCCGTCGCCCTCGTGGGAGAACTCCAGTTCGCCGTCCTGGCAGATCGGCGAGTCGTACTGCGTGATCTGGAAGTTCTTGGGCAGGTCGGGGTAGTAGTAGTTCTTCCGGTGGAACGTCGTCTCCTCGGGGATCGAGGCGTCGATGGCCTTCCCGATCTTGACGGCGGACTCGACGGCGCCCTCGTTGAGCACCGGCAGCGCGCCGGGCAGGCCCAGACACACCGGGCACGTGTTGGTGTTGGGCTCCTCGCTCTGCTCGGTCGGACAGCTACAGAAGATCTTCGTCTCGGTCTCGAGCTGGACGTGCACCTCGAGCCCGATGACGGTCGCGAGCTCGCGCGATTCGGCAGCTTGCGCAGTCATTACCCGCGGTTCGGTGTCGGGCGGCTAAAGGCTAACGAAGGGATGGACGGTGGTGTTCAGATACGGAATCCCCCGAAAAGGGAACAGGATGCCGAAAGGGCGAGTGCAGTTGCGGGAACCCGGACCCCGCAAGCACCTGCTGGAGCGCAGCGGTGGTCCCGGGACCGCAACTGCACGAGGGCTTTCGGTGCTTCGGGATTGGGTCCCTGACCTCTTATCTGACACAGCATCGGGCGCGCCGCAAACGCTTATGCACCGTCGTTACGCCAATGCACGTGACAGCAGGTCGCGACCGATCACTGCCGCGAATCAGGGTCAGGGTTCGGTGGCGTCGGTCGGCGTGACCGTCGCGGGTCACAGCGGGGGAGCCCAACAATGGACAGACGCACTCTGGACGACGGGCGAACAGGCGGACGAGGACTCGCCGGAACGCGGTCAATCCCGGCACGGCGGCGACGCCACGGCCACTCCGATCATGTGCCGTGAGTCAGTGATCGTCGGCCGGGCAAGCGGCGTCCTCGCCGCCGCTACGATCCTCACCGTCGCGACCGGGATCGCCGCCGGCACGCCGAGCGACGCGGCGATCGCGACAGCACGCCCCATCACAGAGCTCGGCGTGGTCGTCCAGATCGGCGCCAGCTCGCAGGCGGTGCTGGACTACTTCACGTTCATTCCGCAGGCGCTGTTGCTCCTGATCGCCGTCGGTCTCCGTCGGTACGTGCTCGACGACGAGGACGTTCCCTGGTGGCTCGACGGCGCGGCGCTGCGAGCACGTGCCGCCCGACTCGTGCCGACGATCGGACGGCGATCGAGTGGCACGGACGGCAACGAGGGCGACAGCAACACCACGACTGGAGTAGACGCTTCCGGGGCCAGCCGGGCGACATCGTCGGCTGGTCAGACGAAGTCGCCGGGAGACGGGACCGCAACGTCGCGGGATCGAGGATCGACACCAGACACCGCCACCGCGAGTTCCGCCTCCGGCACGAGCGGTGGGGGGAACGGTCCGACGAACTTGACGGGGGACACGTCGTCGACGCCGTCGTCGAGTCGGCCCGACCGCACGAGCGGGCCGGTCCCGGATCGACTGGCGCTGTCCTACCGGAACCAGCGAGTCGCAGTCGGCGACGGCGACACGGTCGACGAGAAGATCCGAGCGATGCTCCGGGCGGCCGGCGAGGGCGACCACGCGAAGTGGATCGACGACCGCCACCTCCTCTTCATCCGTGACGAGCACGGGTTCACGCTGGTCGTCCACGGCGAGAACCCGACCCGACTCAACGGCGAGCGGCTGCGGCCCGGTGATCGGGCGCGGGTGTACCCCGGCGACGAGATCGAACTCTCCGGCGTGGTGACACTCGCCGTCGAAGGGACGTGATACGGACGGTTGTAGCGATGTACCGGTGAGCGTCGCCACGGAGTAGATGCTCACCGGTAAGCAACTGCAACTTTCCGTATGACCGCGCCGCTCGTCGACCTCCTGTCACGAATACTGTCATTGTCTGACGTAGGTATAAGTGGACAGACCGGCAGGTCATGGGTATGTGCGGCAACCGTGTCGAGGAACTCGAAGCGCGCGTCAAGGAACTGGAAGCGTCCGTCGAAGGGTTGACTGACGAACTCGTCGAGTGCAAGGTCCGCCTGCGAGAACTCGAGAGTGCGGTCGACGAAGACATCGGGCTGGCGCCCGAGAGCACCCAGCAGGACGAGCCGTCGACTGAGGAAGCTGACACTCAACCGACGAGTGAAGCGGCAGTAGCCGACAGTACTAAGCAAGCGGGCGGTAACGACGAGAACAACCGGGAGGAAAGCGAGGTCGAGTCCGACTCCGACATCATCGTCGCGTGAGGACACGACCACGAGCGACCCAATGCACATCAAAGAGCTCGTACTCGACAATTTCAAGAGTTTCGGCCGGAAGACGCGGATCCCCTTCTACGAGGACTTTACAGTCGTCACCGGTCCGAACGGGTCGGGCAAGTCCAACATCATCGACTCTATTCTCTTCGCGCTCGGACTCGCCCGAACCTCCGGCATTCGCGCCGAGAAACTGACCGATCTGATCTACAACCCGGGCCACGCCGACGAGGAGGGCGACAGCAGCGAGGAGCGAGAGGCCAGCGTCGAGGTGATCCTCGACAACGAGGACCGCAACCTCGAGCGCTCGCAGGTCGTCAACGCCGCCGGCACCGAGGACGTGGGCGACGTGGACGAGATCTCGATCAAGCGCCGGGTCAAAGAGACCGAGGACAACTACTACTCCTACTACTATATCAACGGCCGCTCGGTCAACCTCGGCGACATCCAGGACCTGCTGGCCCAGGCCGGCGTCACGCCCGAGGGGTACAACGTCGTGATGCAGGGCGACGTGACCGAGATCATCAACATGACCGCCGGCTCTCGCCGGGAGATCATCGACGAGATCGCCGGCGTGGCTCAGTTCGACGCCAAGAAAGCCGACGCTTTCGAGGAACTCGAAGTGGTCCAGGACCGCATCGACGAGGCGGAGCTGCGCATCGAGGAGAAACAGGACCGCCTCGACCAGCTCGAAGACGAACGCGAGACCGCGCTGCGCTACCAGGAACTCCGTGACGAGAAAGAGGAGTACGAGGGGTACCGCAAGGCCGCCGAACTGGTCGACAAGCGTGAGGAACGCGATGCGATCCAGGACGAGATCGACGAGCTGGCGGACGAACTACGGGAACTCCAGCAGGAACTCGACGAACGCCAGGGGAAAGTCGTTCGGCTGGAAGACGACCTCCACGAGTTGAACCAGGAGATCGAACGGAAGGGCGAGGACGAACAGCTGGCGATCAAACGGGAGATCGAGGAGATCAAGGGCGACATCTCCCGGCTGGAGGACAAAGTCGAGAACGCCGAGGCGAAAGTCGAGGACGCCGAGAACGAGCGCCGGCAGGCGTTCGTCCAGATCGACCGCAAGCAGGAGACGATCGACGACCTGGACAGCGAGATCCGCCAGACAAAAGTCGAGAAGTCCAGCGTCAAGGCAGATATCAGCGAGAAAGAAGCGGACCTCGCCGACGTACAGACGAAGATCGACGAGGTCGGCGAGGAGTTCGAAGAGGTCAAGAACGAGCTGGAGGCAAAGCGCGAGGCCCTGGAGGAGGCCAAGTCCGAGAAGAACGACCTCCAGCGCGAGCAGGACCGCCTGCTCGACGAGGCGCGTCGCCGCTCGAACCAGCAGCGAGAGAAACGCGACGCCATCGAGGAAGCGGAGGCCGAGATCCCCGAACTCGAAGCCGCTATCGAGGACCTGGAGACGGAACTGGAGAAGGCCAAGAAGAACAAGGGAACGATCACCGAGGTCGTCGAGGACCTGAAAGCCGAGAGGCGCGAGTTGCAGGCGGAGATCGACGACCTCGAAGACGAGATCAGCGGCCTCCAGCAGGAGTACGCGAACCTCGAAGCCAGGGCCGGACAGGACGGGGACTCCTCCTACGGCCGGGCGGTGACGACGATCCTCGAATCCGGCATGGACGGCGTCCACGGCACCGTCGGCCAGATCGGCGGTGTCGACCCCGACTACGCGACGGCCTGCGAGACGGCCGCCGGGGGACGGCTCGCGCACGTCGTCGTCGACGACGACACCGTCGGCCAGCAGGGGATCGAGTACCTGAAATCCCGCAACGCCGGGCGCGCGACCTTCCTGCCGATCACGGAGATGCACCAGCGCTCGCTGCCGAACCTGCCCCAGCACGGCGGCGTCATCGACTTCGCGTACAACCTCGTGGACTTCGATCCCGAGTACGCGGGCGTGTTCTCGTACGTCCTCGGTGACACCGTCGTCGTCGCGGACATGCAGACCGCCCGCGAGTTCATGGGCGACTTCCGGATGGTCACCCTCGACGGGGATCTGGTCGAGAAGTCGGGCGCGATGACCGGCGGCTCCTCGTCGGGCACCCGATACTCCTTCTCCGGCGGGCAGGGCCAGCTGGAGCGCGTGGCGGCGAAGATCAACGACCTCGAAGACGAACGCGCCGACCTGCGCGAGGAACTCCGGGACGTGGAAGGTCGCCTCGACGACGCCCGCGACCGCCAGACCGACGCGAACGACCAGGTCCGCGAGATCGAATCCGACATCGAACGCAAGCGAGAAGCGATCGACGACGCCCGGAACCGCGTGGAACGCCTCGAGGACGAACTGGCGGAGATCGAGGAAGAACGCGAGGAGGTCTCCGACGAGATGGACGAACTGGAGGCCGAAATCGCAGAGCAGACCGGCGCCATCGAGTCGATCGAGGCCGACATCGACGAACTGGAGGCGGAGGTCGCCGACTCCGATCTGCCGGACTTGACCGACGAGGCCGACCGGATCAAGGAGACGATCGCCGAACTGGAGAGTCGCGAGAGCGACCTCGACGCCGACCTGAACGAACTCCAGCTAGAGAAACAGTACGCCGAGGACAACATCGACGAGCTCCACGACGACATCGAGGCCGCCCAGAACCGCAAGGCGGAGGCCGAGGAACGTATCGCGGAACTGGAAGACCAGATCGAGGACAAGCGCGCGGAGAAGCAGCAAAAGGAGGCGGCGGTCGCCGAACTGGAGGACGAACTGGCCGACCTCAAAGCAGAGCGCGAGGAGCTGCGCGAGGAACTACAGGACGCCAAGGAGGCCCGCGACGAACAGCAGTCGAAAGTGACGGACGTGGAGCGCGACCTCGACGACGCCGAGGAGGAACGCGACCGGCTGGACTGGGAGATCGACGAGCTCGAAGACCAGGTCGGGGACTACGACCCCGAGGAGATCCCCGACCACCACGTCGTCGAGACGCAGATCGGCCGCCTGGAGTCCCAGATGGAGGAACTGGAGCCGGTCAACATGCGCGCAATCGACGAGTACGACGCCGTCGCCGACGATCTGGCCGACCTGGAGGACAAGAAAGAGACGCTCGTCGAGGAGGCCGACGGCATCCGCGAACGGATCGAGACCTACGAGCAGCGCAAGAAGTCGACGTTCATGGACGCCTTCGACGACATCAACGAGCAGTTCGAGGACATCTTCGAGCGGCTCTCGAACGGGACGGGCCACCTCCACCTGGAGAACGAGGACGACCCGTTCGACGGCGGCCTGACGATGAAGGCCCAGCCCGGCGACAAGCCGATCCAGCGGCTCAACGCGATGTCCGGTGGCGAGAAGTCCCTGACTGCACTGGCCTTTATTTTCGCCATCCAACGGCACAATCCAGCGCCGTTCTACGCCCTGGACGAGGTCGACGCCTTCCTCGACGCCGCCAACGCCGAACTGGTCGGCGAGATGGTCGACGAGCTGGCGGGTGACGCCCAGTTCGTGGTCGTCTCCCACCGCGCGGCACTGCTGGACCGCTCGGAGCGGGCCATCGGTGTGACGATGCAGGACGACAACGTTAGCGCAGTGACAGGTATCGATCTGACCGGGGAGATCGGGGAGGTGCCTGCAGATGACTAACGAGAGCTCCGAGGACCAAAGGGACGAGGAGGTCTCGAACAACTCGAGCGGGGAACAGAGTGACCCGCGAGAGAACGAGGGGCGCGACGACATCCCGCTCAACATCGCTGGCCATGAGGACAGGAAGGCCCCGTCAGCGGACGCGGATGATCCGTTTGGCACGGCGAGCGGAGCCGAGGAGTCCGAAACCACGGACGGCCAGTCAGCGGACGATCAGTCGACAGACGAGCAGTCGGCCGACGATACCGACGAAGACGACGAGGAAGTCGAGCCGGTCGAGGTCCTCGTCCAGCTCGCCGACGCCGGCGAGATCGATCCGTGGGACATCGACGTGGTGACGGTGACCGACAAGTTCCTCGACGTGATCGACGAGGCGGATCTGCGGACCTCGGGCCGGGCGCTGTTCTACGCCTCGGTCCTCATCCGGATGAAGAGCGACGCGATGCTGAGCGACGACGATCCTGACGAGAAGCCCGTCGAGCCGTGGGAGGAGGCGATGAGCGGCGGCGACCCGATCGACGAGCCCGATCCGTTCGCCTCGCTAGAGCAGGAGATGGATCGGCGACTGGAGCGTCGGCGCGCCCGCGGGATGCCACAGACGCTTGACGAACTGGTGCGGGACCTGCGCGAGGCCGAGCGCGACTCGTGGTGGAAGGAGTCGCGGAGCTACGACACGAGCGACTCGCCCAGCGGTTTCCAGCGCGGGACCCAGGAACTCGACTACCGCGGTGCGAACGACCTGCGGATGGACGACGAGCCGACGGCCGACGAGGTGACGGCCAACACCCACGGCGAGGACATCGACGCGATCATCGACGACGTGTACACCGCGTTGCGCGAGCAGTACGACGCCGGACGCGAGGAGGTCCTGTTCCGGGAGGTCCAGGCGACCGGTGGGAGCCGCGTCGAGACGTTCCTCGGACTGCTCTTTCTCTCACACCGCGGCCAGGTCCGACTCCAGCAAGACGACCTCTTCGGCGATCTCTGGATTCAGGACCCCAGTGCGGCGACGGGCTCGGGCGAGGCGCTGGCCGACTGAGACGGTTTACTGTCGTCTCCTCCCGGTTTTCCTCGGGACGGATGGACGAGTACCGGTACACAGTGACAGGACTCCGTATGGAGGCCATTGGGAATGAAGACGATGTACAGTGGGCGTGCGAGTTGAGCAGGTATTCCAAGATTTGCTGGTCTGGAGCGAAGCCGATGCAATAACTTCGAGAGTGACTGAGAACTGAACGCCCTCGGCCCGCTGAGCGGTTCTATGCGGGATATCCTCACTTCGTTCGGATAGTGCCTGTATGGAACCGCTCAGACGTGCCTCGCCCGTTCATTCCACCAGGACCGCAAGACAGCACAGTGCCACAACCCTCCCCAGCCGATTCACTCACTCGCTATCGCTCGTTCGCTCATCCCTCGCACAATGGTGTCGCGCCACGAGGGCGCGACAGCGCGCGCCTCCGCAGACTGTTCAGTCGTCACCGATATTGACCACTTTTGTGGCGGTAGCATCCGGGCGACCGAGCGGTCCGTCAGGACCCGGAAGGTCGCCCGGTTCACTCGATCGAACGCAGTGAGATCGAGCCTTTTTCACCCATGTTTTTGCCACGAGCGGTTCGCCGCAGGCGAACCCGAGCGGGAAAAAGATGGGTGACGACTAACAATGTTCATGTAGGCGTCTCTCGTACCACGTGCTATCTGAGATGTACAGGCCGTCAGGGGGTGGTCAGTGGACCATCGGGTACGTCGGCTCCGCGTGGGCGCTGGGCGAAGGATCGACGGCGCTCGACGAGCGACGGGAGTACGTGGTCGAGCGACTGGGGATCGAGGACATCGAGGGAGCGGACGTGGACGCGCTGGTGGTCGACGATCGGCTCGTCGACGCGGCCGCAGACCTGAGCAGTGACGAGACGGTCGCGTTGCTGGCGGTCGGCGAAGACGAGACGGTGACGGTCGAGAGCGCCACGCTGGCCTGCCTCGACGAGCACGTCGTGATCGACGGCGACGACCTTTCGCCGCTGGTCGACGCCCTGGACAGTGTCCTGAACGACCGATGGCGCAACCTCGGAATGGATCCCGACCGGTTCCTCGACGCGGTGTTTGCACGCGCGCCGGCCCACCTCTACGTCAAGGACACCGAGGGACGCCACGTTCGCACGAGCGAGTTCTACAACTCGCCGTCGGAGCTGATCGGGCTCACCGACGAGGAAGTGTACCCACACCAGGACTTCGCGACGCAGGCCTACGAGGACGACATGCGGGTGATCGAGACGGGCGAGCCCATCATCGAGAAAGAAGAGTTCAATCCCGGTGACGACAACTGGACGATCACCTCGAAGATGCCCGTGACCGACGCCGCGGGCGAGACGGTCGGGCTGGTCGGATTCACCCAACTCATCACGAAGCGAAAGGAGTACGAGCGCGCCCTGGAACGCCAGAACGATCGCCTCGAACAGTTCGCCGAGATCCTCTCACACGATCTGCGGAACCCGCTGAGCGTCGCCAACGGCCACCTAAAACTCGCTCGCGAGGCCGATCCGGACAACGAACGCCTCGACAGCATCGCCGAGTCGCTCGACCGGATCGACGAACTCGTCGAGGACGTGCTCACGCTGACCAGGGGCGGCCAGCGTGTCGTCGAGGTCGAGACGGTGTCGCTACGGTCGGTGTCTGCGTCGTGCTGGGACGTGGTGTCGACCGTCGACGCGACGCTGTCCGTGATCGACGTGACGATCGAGGCCGATCCCGGGCGGCTCAGGCACGTCTTCGAGAACCTCTTTCGGAACGCAGTCGAGCACGGTGGGGAGAACGTGGCGGTGCGAATCGGTCCCCTGACCGACGGCGGCGGCTTCTACGTCGCCGACGACGGGCCCGGAATCCCGGACGAAAAGCGCACACACGTCTTCGAGAGCGGGTACACGACCGCTTCGGACGGGACCGGGCTGGGTCTCGAGATCGTTCGCCAGATCGTCGACGCCCACGACTGGGAGATCACTGTTGCAGAGAGCGCGAGCGGTGGCACCCGCTTCGAGATCAGCGGTGTCACCGTCGTCGACGCGTAGCTATAAGATTCATTACGGTCGCACGTCACCGTGGTGACGATAGCTGTGTCGCCCGAGATACCCCTCCCCACGTGGACCGTCGGTTACCTCGATACTGGCGGAGACGAACGGCTGGCGTCCCTCCCGCCAGACAGACCCGGATACGAGATCCGTCGGATCGCGACCGAGGAAGTCGGTGACGAACGACTCGACGCACTCGTCGTCGAAACCCTCGCGCTGGCAGAGGGTGACGACGCCTTGCTGGACGCCATCGACGCGGCCCAAGTGTCGCTGGTCGTCGCGGTCGGCGGCGGGACGCCGCTGCGCGTACCGGAGACCGCGCTCGGTGTCGTCGACGAACACGTCACGGTCGTCGAGTCGCTCGATCCGCTGTGGTCTGTGCTGGAGTCAGCCCGCGAGGAGCGGTGGTCGAACCTCGGGCTCTCGGCCGAGGCGCTCGTCGAGACGATCTTCGAGGACGCGCCGATCCACCTGTATCTCAAGGACGAAGACGCACGACACACGCGTGCGAGCCATCCGTACGAGAAGGAGTACGACCTGATCGGGAAGACCGACACGGAGGCGTATCCGAACCCGCGACTGGCCGGCCAGGCGGAGGCGGACGACCGGCGCGTCATCGACACCGGCGAGCCAGTTCTGGAGAAAGAGGAGTACGACGAGGACGACGGGACCTGGACGGTCTGTTCGAAAGTCCCGGTCGAGAACGACGAGGGCGAGACAGTCGGGTTGCTCGGTGTGTCGAAACACATCACCGAGCGCAAGGAGGCCCAGCACGATCTCGAGCGGCAGATCGATCGCCTCGAAGAGTTCGCCAACATCCTGTCGCACGATCTGCGCAATCCGCTGTCGATCACCCTCGGACGCGCCGAACTCGCCAGCGAGACGTATCCGGACGACGAACACGTCGAGTCGATCCTGCGCAACGTCAAACGGATGGGGGCGATCATCGAGGACGTGCTGACGATGACCAAGCAGGGACGGCAGATCGAATCGACCGAACGGGTCTCGCTACGAACGGTCGCAGCGGAGAGCTGGGAGCACGCCGGTGGCGACGAGGACGCGCTGACTGTGGTGGACGAGCTGACGCTAGAAGCCGCCGAGGGTCGGCTCAGGCACCTCTTCGAGAACCTGTTCGACAACGCGGTCGAACACGGTGGATCGGACGTGTCGGTGGCTGTCGAACCGCTCGACGATGGGGACGGGTTCGCTGTCACAGACGATGGCCCCGGTATCCCGCCAGCGGAGCGCAACGAGGTCTTCGAACAGGGGTACACGACCGCCGACGACGGAACGGGACTCGGCCTGAACATCGTCGAGCAGGTCGTCGAGGCCCACGGCTGGGAGATCGAGGTCGTGGAGAGCGAGGACGGCGGCGCCCGCTTCGAGATCCGGGGACTCGACGGCGAACCGCTGTGATACAGTAAACCGTAGCAGGGACAGCAGAGAAAGTGTTAAATGGCTATGGTGTGTCATCTGTTGGCACGCATGACGCCGACGAAACTGCGCGAGCGCCTCAGGGAACGCGAGGATCGCGTCGATACGGAGCAGTTCCTCGACGCGCTCGAATACGTTCGCGACGACGGGCACTAGCGAGTGTCTTGTCCGTCTCACACGAGCAGTCCAGACTGAAGGACGGCGACCAGGAGCGTGATCGTCGCGACGCTCGCGACGGTCGTGACCAGCACCGACGTACTGACGAACTGGCTCGGCGAGGCGTCCCCCGAGTCGTCACTGAACGCGCCGACGAGGATCACCGGTGTCACCGCCGTCGGCGCGGCCGTCAGCAGGACGAACGTCCGTGCGACGGTGGGGTTCTCGAACCCGGCGACCAGTGCGATGCCCAGGCCGATCAGCGGTGCGACGAACAACTTCGCAGTACTGGCGACCCCGACGCGCGTGATCGTCTCGTCGACCTCGACGTTCGAGAGTCTGACCCCCAGAATCAGGAGCATCACCGGGATCGAGGCGTTGCCCAGCATCTGGATGGTCTGCATCGCGGCGGTCGACTCTGCGGGAACGACGCCGAGCCAGCGGGCCGCGAGCGTGCCGACGACCGCGTAGACGAGCGGGATCGAGAACACTCGCTTCATGCTCGTCAGCGGGCTTCCCTCGCCGCCGCGCGCGGCGATGTACACCCCGACAGTGTACAGCAGGACGCCCTGCAGCGCGGTGACGAGGATCGCCGTACTCCGTCCGGTCGCGCCGAAGGCGAACTCCGAGAGCGGGATGCCGAAGTTGCCGACGTTGGGGAACGCGGCGACGAGGACGAACGCGCCGAGCAGTGATTCAGTCTGTCCCCGCAGGCGGCCGAACGACTCCGCGAGGAGGATCATCGCAGTCGAGAAAGTCAGCACCGCGACAGTGACGCGAACGAGCGTCGAGCCCGGGAAGGGCGTCGTCGCGAAACTGTAGACCACGAGTGCCGGTGCGAGGACGTAGACGGTGACGGTGTTGAGCGCACCGGGATCGACGTTCCTGTACTGCCCCAGGAGGTACCCCGCGCCCGCGACAGCGATCACCGGCAGGATCGCCGTCGCGAAGATGTCGAAGAGGGCCACGGCGGGGAATCTGTCGGGACGTGACTCGAAGCTGTCGGTCTCTCCGACGGCGCGATGGATAGCCGACCGGTTCGGGTACTGTCGGGACCACCAGACCTTACTGGCGGCGGCGAGAGAGAGCGGGCATGGAAACGCGACAGGCGCTGCTCGTCGACGCCTTCACCGACGAGCCGATGGCGGGGAACCCGGCGGGGATCGTCCCGGACGCGGCGGGGCTGGACGACGAGCAGCTACGGAAGATCGCCTCGGAACTGGGCGCGAGCGAGACGGCCTTCGTCCTGGCCGACGACGAGGCCGACCGGCGACTGCGCTACTTCACCCCTGAACGGGAGATCGACCTCTGCGGGCACGCGACGGTCGCGGCTCACGCGTACCTCTTCGAGCGAGACATCGTCGACGCGGGGACCCACTCGCTGGCGACGGCGGCCGGGACCTTCGAGATCGAGATCGACGACGACGGTACCGTCTGGATGGAGCAGGCCACCGCGGACGTTCGTCCGGCCGACACCAACTACGACGAGGTCGCCGACGCACTGGGTGTCGACCCTGCCACGCTGCGGGACGTAGGTGCCGACTTCCCCCTGTCGGTCGCCTCGACGGGCGTCCCGTTCCTGCTCGCTCCCGTCAACTACTTCGAGCACCTGCGCGACGCCGACCCGGACATGCTGGCGATCCAGTCGCTGTGTGAGTCGGTCGACGCCGAGGGGCTGTACGCCTTCACCTTCGACACGCTCGACGGTGACAGCACGATCCACTCGCGGGCGTTCGTCCCGCTGGCTGGCGTCCCGGAGGACCCGGTGACCGGGACCGGTGCGGGCGCGGCCTGTGCCTACCTTCGGCAGCAGAACGCGCTGGACGGTGAGCGCGACGAACTGATCGTCGAACAGGGCCACTTCCTCGACCGACCGGGCCAGGTTCGGGTCGTGACCGACGGCCACGACGTGCGCGTCGGCGGGCGTGCGGTGACGACGCTGGACGGGACGCTGACCGTCCCGGAGAGCGAGGACGACGACATCATCGAGATCTGAGCGGGCGAGGCTCGTACGGATTGCTGTCGCAAACCTTTCTTCGCTTCCGAGTCAGTGCAGCGAAAAGATGCCTCGACCGACAAGACCTTAATAGTCGTTCATGATAGTACAGGTGCGCACATGGCACTACGCTGGCTCGACGACATCACAGCCGACGACGTGGACATCGTCGGTGGCAAGGCGGCATCTCTGGGCGAACTCGCGGGCGCGGGCCTGCCGGTCCCGCCCGCGTTCGTCGTCACGGCCGACACGTACCGCTCGTTCATTCAGGAGACCGGCATCGAGTCGGACCTGTTCGACGCTGTCAGTGTCGATACGGACGACTCGAAGGCGCTGGCCGAGGCGGCCGAGCGCGCACGGGACCTGATTCTGGGCACCGACGTACCTGACTCGGTACGATCGGACCTGCTGTCGGCGTTCGACGACCTCGGACACGACGTGGTCGCGGTGCGGTCCTCGGCGACCGCCGAAGACCTGCCCGACGCCTCCTTCGCCGGGCAACAGGAGACGTTTCTCAACGTCGCCCGCGCGGACCTGCTCGATCGCGTCCGGGAGTGCTGGGCCTCCCTCTTCACCCAGCGGGCGATCTACTACCGGCAGGAACAGGGGTTCTCCCACGAGGCCGTCGACATCGCCGTCGTCGTACAGGCGATGGTCGATGCCGAGAAGAGCGGCGTCTGTTTCACCAGTCACCCCTCGACGGGGGCCGAGCGAGCCATCGTCGAGGCCGCCTGGGGCCTGGGCGAAGCGGTCGTCTCCGGGGCGGTGTCACCGGACAACTACGTCGTCGACCGGGCGAGTGGCCGAATCGAGGAGGTGACCGTCGCCGACAAGAAAGTGATGCACGTTCGGGACGGCCAGCAGACCGTCGAGCGAGCCGTGCCCGACGAGCGACGCGAGGAGCGCGTCCTCGATAGCGACGTACTCGACGAACTGGTCGTGATGGGCGAGCGCGTCGAGGACCACTACGGGACCCCCCAGGACGTCGAGTGGGCCATCGCTGACGGCGATCTGTACCTCCTGCAGTCCCGTCCGATCACGACAATCGACGAGACCGTCACGGCCGGTGCTGGCGAGGAGGGAGCAGGCGGCGACGAGACCGACGCGAGCGTCGCCGACGGCGGCGCGATGACCGCCCAGTCCGACGGAGTCCTGGTCGCTGGCCTCGGCGCGAGTCCCGGACAGGCTGCCGGCTCTGCACGGCTGGTCCACAAGCTCGACCAGCTCGACAAGATCGAGCCCGGCGACATCATCGTCACGGAGATGACGACACCGGACATGGTGCCGGCGATGAAACGCGCCGCTGGTATCGTCACCGATCAGGGCGGGATGACCAGCCACGCCGCCATCGTCTCCCGCGAACTCGGGGTCCCGGCTGTCGTCGGGGCTGACGGCGCGACCACCAGACTGCAGGATGGACAGCACGTCACCATCGACGGCGACCGAGGGACCGTCGAACCCGGCGCGACCACCGCGGCCGAGCAACCGGAGCCGGCCCCATCCGCGAACACACCGACAGGCGAGACGGGCGGGCAGACCGCGCCCGCGCCCAAGCCGATGACAGGCACCGAGATCAAGGTCAACGTCTCCATCCCGGCGGCCGCCGAGCGTGCCGCCGCGACCGGGGCCGACGGCGTCGGCCTGCTGCGGATCGAACACATGATCCTCTCGACGAGCAAGACGCCCGAGCGCTACGTCGAAGACCACGGCGAACGGGCCTACGTCGAGGAGATCGTCGACGGCGTCCGCACGGTGGCCGAGGAGTTCTACCCCCGGCCAGTGCGGGTCCGCACGCTCGATGCACCCAGCGACGAGTTCCGGCAACTGGACGGCGGCGAGGACGAACCCAACGAGCACAACCCGATGCTGGGCTACCGGGGCATCCGGCGCAGTCTCGACCGGCCAGACACCTTCCGTCTGGAACTCGACGCCATCGCTCGCCTCTACGAACTGGGCTACGACAACGTCGAGGTGATGTTCCCGCTGGTCAACGACGCCGAGGACGTCCTGCGGGCGAAACAACTGCTCGAAGCGTCGGGGATCGATCCCACCAAGCGGCGCTGGGGCGTGATGATCGAGACGCCCGCCAGCGCGCTCGGTATCGAATCGCTCTGTGAAACGGGGATCGACTTCGCCAGCTTCGGCACGAACGACCTCACGCAGTACACGCTGGCGGTCGACCGGAACAATGAGGGCGTCGCCGGGCGCTTCGACGAACTCCATCCCGCCGTGCTGGAACTGATCGGCCGCACTATCGAGACCTGCCGCGAGCACGACGTGGCGACGAGCATCTGCGGGCAGGCGGGCTCCAAGCCCGAGATGGTCCAGTACCTCGTCGACGAAGGCGTCACCTCGATCAGCGCCAACGTCGACGCGGTGCGGGACGTACAGCAAGAGGTCAAGCGCGTCGAGCAGCGACTCCTGCTGGAGTCGGTCCGCGAGCAGTAAGCGAGCCACGACCGCCGGGAGTTCTTTTACCGGACAGTCCGATACGGCGCTATGGACGATCTCTCGCCGCCGGAAGCCAAGAGTCTCAGCGCGGGCGTCGAGTACCTCCCGTTCGGGATCCCAGGTCTCGATAGCGCGGTCAAGGGGATCCCGACGGGCAGCGCCGTCTTGCTCGCGGGTGCGTCGGACGCCGGCGGCCACGCGTTCGTGTACACGAGCCTGGCGAATCTCATGCTCGCGAAACACGATCCGGCGCTGTACTGGCGTCGGCTCGGGCCCGCTCGCGAGGCGATTCCAGAGCGGGTCTGCTACGTCTCGCTGACCCAGGACCGCGAGCACATCTACGCCGATCTCGACGCCGTACTCGACACCGAGCAGTTCGAGACGCTGACCGACCATCTCACGGTCGCGGACTTCTCCCAGCAGTTCCTCGACGCCGTCGACGTACCGCCAGCGCTGTTCGGCGAGCGCCGGTCCGACGTGGCGATGCCGGCCGAGGACGCGGCGAGCGACACCGAGGCGATGGAGGCGCTGCTGGACGACCTGAGTGAGTGCGTCGCCGACGCGGGTGGAGAGGCGATCGTCGTGATCGACGGGCTCTCGGACCTGCTGCTGGCGACGAACTTCGGGCTGGACCGGAGTGACGTGCTCGGATTTTTGCTGGGACTCAGGGAGGCCACGGTTCGGTGGGACGGTGTCAGCTACGTGATCTACGATCGCCGCGCGGCCGACGTGCGCAGTGACCCGGAGATCCACGGTCTGTTGCACGGATCCGTGTTCTTCTACTCCAACGACCAGGGCCACGCCACCTACCGGACGATGCGGGTCGGCTCCTTCGGCGGCGCGCTCGACACGGAGCGCCAGACCGTCTTCGAGACCTCGGTGGGACCGACTGGCGTCCGCGCGAAGGCGACGAAGAAGATCGGGCCGTCGAACTGGTAGAACACAACTGCTAAAGTCTTCAAGGACGTGTTCCTACCTGATGCAGCGGGCCGAGCCCCAGTCGTTCGAACGTGTTCTCTCCTCGATGTGTACCGAACCGCACCCGGCGGCCCGCGAGGAGGCGGAGCGGTTTCTCGCGACCAACCCCGGCGACCCCGGCACGTACGAGACGATTTCGGAACTCGAACGCGATGCCGTCGAGATGCTTGGCACGGTCACCGGCCTCGATGAACCGGCAGGTTACATTACCAGCGGCGGGACCGAGGCCAACATCCAGGCCGTTCGGATCGCCCGAAATCGTGGGGACACCGACGACCCGAACGTCGTCGCACCCGAACACGCTCACTTCTCGTTTACCAAGGCCGCGGAACTGCTGGGCGTCGAACTGCGGACCGCCCCCGCGGCGGACTATCGGGCCGACATCGACGCCATGGCTCACCTGACCGACGAGGACACCGTCGCGCTCGTCGGCGTCGCAGGCACCACCGAGTACGGCTTCGTCGATCCGATCCCGGCCATCGCTGACCTGGCCGACGAGGTGGGGGCGCTCTGTCACGTCGACTCCGCGTGGGGCGGCTTCTACCTCCCGTTCACGGACCATCAGTGGCACTTCGGCCACGCAGACGTGGACACGCTGACGATCGACCCCCACAAGGTCGGGCAGGCCGCGGTCCCCGCCGGTGGCCTGCTGGCGCGATCGCCGGACTTGCTGGACCATCTGGCCATCGACACGCCGTATCTGGAGTCGCACAATCAGGTGACCCTGACCGGTACCCGGTCGGGGGCCGGCGTCGCCAGCGCCGTCGCCGCGATGGACGCGCTCTGGCGCGAAGGCTATCGTGAGACCTACGAGCGGGCGATGGACAACGCCGAGTGGCTCGCCGAGCAACTCGACGCCCGGGGCCACGAAGTGATCGGGCCGGAACTACCACTCGTGGCCGCCGACCTCTCGATCCCGATGACGGCGGAACTCCGAGATCGCGGTTGGCGCGTCTCCAAGACTGGCAGCGGCGAGATGCGCGTCGTCTGCATGCCCCACGTCACCCGGTCGATGCTGCGCTCGTTCGTCGCGGATCTGGACTGGTACTAAGTAGCATACCGCGCCAAAGGCGCGGTTTCACGCGAATCGCACAGCGATTCGCGCCTTTTTCACCCACGTTTTTCGAGGAGAGGTCCGCGAGTAGTGCGGGACCGAAGGTCCCGCATACCATGCGAACGGGCGCGTCGCGCCCGTGAGCAGACGAAGTGAGCGGACCCGACGCTGAAAAAGGTGGCTGCGCTCGTTCGTCGCGGATCTGGACAGGTACTGAGACCACATATTAACACTTACTACCGCCCCCGAGTAAGCCCCTGTCAGTGGCGCTGGACGCGTTCGTGTTGTTTCTGTCTGACTGCGGAACAGCGACGGATCCGACCGGACTGGAACAGGCCGTCTGTACCGCGACCGGACCGGTCGGACTGCTCATCATCGCCGTCTACTCCTTCCTGATCGCCTTCGTGCTCCCGCTCCCCAGCGAGGTCGTCCTCGCACCGAGTGGGACGATGCGCCTCGGCCTCTCCGAGCCGGCGACGCTCGCCGTCATCGTGGTCGTCAGCGGGGCCGGCAAGGCCCTGGGGAGCCTCTTCGCCTTCCACATCGGCCAGGAGACCAAGGAGTACGGCCCCTTGCTTCGATTGCTCGAACGATCCCGATTCGACATCCTCGCGTGGTCCGAGCGAAAGACCGTCGAGATCGCCAAGAAGTACGGCTACGCCGGGCTGGCGCTGGCGCTGTGTGTCCCGGGCTTTCCCGACACGCTCTCGATCTACGCCTTCTCGGTGCTGGAAGACGACTACACGAAGTTCGCGACGGCGACGTTCGCCGGCAGTGCCGGCCGCCTGGTCCTGACGATCGGGCTGGCCGCTGGCTTTCTCGCGGTCTTCTGACCCGCCGAGCGAAGTGTCAGTTCGAGTGACAGCACGGCTCACTACTGCTTTATCTCCTCTTCGCGCGTCTCTCTAGACGTTATGGCGTACAAACGACTCTCTTCACAGGTGCTCGTCGGTGCCGTCGCCGTCCTCGTCGGCATCGCACTGCTGGCCGAGACGACGGGCCTCTACCCGACCGCCGATCTGCTCCGGTTCGTTCCGGTGCTGTTCGTCGTCGTCGGACTCTACGCACTCGTCGCGAGCGGCTTCCGGAACGTCGTCGGTCCGGTGAGTGTCGTCGCCGTCGCGGCGGTCGCACAGGCTGTCGCACTCGACTACGTGGCCGCCAGCGACGTCTGGCAGTTCTGGCCGCTGCTGGTGGTCCTGTTCGGTCTCTCGCTCGTCGTCGGGCAGTACCGCGCACGGGTCTACCCGAGTGACGCGGGCGACCTCTCGGCGCTGGCGATCTTCGGCGGGAGCGAGCGCCGTGCGACCTCAGAGGTGTTCCGCTCGGCCGACCTGACCGCCATCTTCGGCGGCACCTCGCTGGACCTGCGCGACGCCGTCGTCCCGGAGGGCGAGACGGCGACGATCGACGCCACCGCGCTGTTCGGCGGCGTCGAGGTCGTCGTCCCGCGGGACTGGAACGTCGAACTGGACGTGCTCCCGATCCTCGGGGGCGCGAGCGACGACCGTGCACGAAGCGAGCGCACGCACGACGGCGTCGACCTCGTCGTCACCGGCTTCGCGGCCTTTGGCGGCGTCGCGGTCGCGGACTGATCGAACGGTTTTTGTCGATTCGTTCGCCAGTACTGTACGTGAACGAGCGCCACTCGGCCATTCCGATGCGTATGCGCTCGCTCGTGAGTGCCGAGTGGACCCATACTCCGTATCAGCCGACGCCCGCCGGGCGGTAGGACGGCCGGTCGGGCGGACTGGCGAACCTCGGCGCGTTTTCTCGGACCGCTTCCAAACGACAGCGACGACCACGACGATGCAAATCGGCACACTTTCCACAGGACCGGAGGTATCGATTCAGTATGAGTGACCAGCAGTTCCCGACCGACAATCCAGCAGTGGTGACCGTCGGGTTGCCCTACGCAACCGGCGACCTCCACGTCGGCCACCTCCGTGGCTACGTCAACGGTGACGTGTACGCACGCGCGCTCCGCAGAGTCGGCCAGCAGACCGCCTTGGTCTGTGGGACCGACATGCACGGGACCCCGATCGCCGTCAACGCGGCAGAAGACGGCGTCGAACCCGGGGAGTACGCGCTCGAACTCCACGAACAGTACGCCGAGCGGTTCCCGCAGTTCAACGTCGAGTTCGACAACTACGGCCACACCGACGACCCGACCAACACCGAGCTCACCCAGGAGTTCGTCCGCTCGTGGGTCGAGCAGGACCACGTCTACGAGAAAGAGATCCAGGTCGGATACGATCCCGAGGCCGATCAGTGGCTCCCCGACCGCTTCGTCGAGGGGACCTGTCCCTACTGTGGGGAGCAGGCCCGCGGCGACGAGTGTGACGAGGGCTGTCAGCGCCACCTCGAACCCGGCGAGATCGAAGACCCCGTCTCGACGCTGACCGGGAACCCGGCGGAGTACCGCGCCCGCGAGCACAAGTTCCTGCGACTCAACGACTTCAAGGAGTACCTCGGTGGGTTCCTCGACCGCCTCGAGGGGACGAAGAACGCTCAGAACCAGCCCCGCGAGTGGGTCGAGGGCGAACTGCAGGACCTCTGTATCACGCGGGACATGGACTGGGGCGTCGACTATCCCGCCGAAGACGGCGACGAAGACGATCTTGTCCTGTACGTCTGGGTCGACGCGCCCATCGAGTACGTCGCCTCGACCAGGCAGTACACCGAGCGCGTCGGGAGCGACACCTACGACTGGGAGGAAGTCTGGAAAGTCGGCGGCGAGGAACGCCACGGCACTGACTGGGACGACGACTGGACCGACGAGGCCGGCGAGATCGTCCACGTGATCGGCCGGGACATCATCCAGCACCACGCCGTCTTCTGGCCGGCCATGCTCCGGGGCGCGGGCTACGCCGAGCCGCGGGCGATCCTCGCCACCGGATTCGTCAACATCGACGGCAAGTCCCTCTCGACCTCGCGTAACCGCGCGGTCTGGGCCGAAGAGTACCTCGATGCCGGCTTCCACCCCGACCTGTTCCGCTACTACATCGTCTCTGGCTCGGGTATCGAGACGGACGTCGACTTCTCGTGGGACCGCTTCGCCGAGCGCGTCAACGGCGAACTCGTCGGCAACGTCGGCAACTTCCTCTACCGGTCGCTGCTGTTCGCCCAGCGCAACTACGGCGGTACGCCCGAAGCCGACACGAGCGAGGAAGTGCGCGAGCGGATCGAGACGGCCGTCCAGACCTTCGAGGCGGCCGTTTCCGACTACGACCTGCGGACCATCGCGGACGTGGGTGTCGAACTCGCGGACTTCGGTAACGAGTACATCCAGCGAAACGAGCCCTGGAACCTCGTCGACGACGACCCAGAGGAAGCCGAACAGGTGATCCGCGACTGCGTCCAGCTGTCGAAGGCCGTCGCCATCCTGCTCCAGCCGGTCCTGCCCGAGAAGACCGAACGGGTCTGGGGCCAGCTCGGCGAGCAAGGGTCGGTGGCGGACGTGTCCCTCGACGCCACAGTCGAAGCGCCACCCACCGAGTTCGGCGAGCCGACGGAGCTGTTCAGTCAGGTCGAAGACGACCACATCACCGGCCTGAACGACCAGCTCCAGCGGCGTGTCGAAGCCGCGAGCGAGAGCGAAGACGGCGAGGGGGGCGATGAAGACGAGGACGAGGAGATCGAACTCGAACCGCTCGAAGACGGTCGCATCAGTTTCGAAGAGTTCCAGGGCGTCGACATGCGCGTCGGCGAGATCGTCGACGCCGCGGACATCGAGGACTCCGACAACCTCGTGGAACTGCACGTCGACATCGGTGTCGAGACCCGACAGGTCGTCGCCGGCCTGAAAGGCCTGCACGAGATCGAGGAGCTACCGGGGACGCGGGTCGTCCTGCTCGCGAACATGGAGCAGGCCGAACTGTTCGGCCGCGAATCCAACGGCATGGTGCTCGCGGCGGGCGAGGACGCGGATCTGCTGACGACGCACGAAGACTCCCCTCTCGGGACGCGGATTCACTGATACGGACAGCTGTAGACGTTTTTCCAGCCGATCGGACGATTGCATGCGGTCGATCTGGGAGGGACCGACACCGTTCCGTATGACGACGGGTCGACGTTGATCACGTTCCCGACGCAGGGACCTTTTGTACTCGCGTGCCCAACGTTCGGGCATGGCTGACGACGCCGACAGCGACGACTGGCAGTTCTCGGTCGACGAGGTCGGCCCCGACGAGGAGAGCGATTCGAGCGTCGACGAGAGCGAACTCGCCGTCGACGAGAACGGCCACGACGACGGCCCGGTGGCACTCTCGCGGGGCGACGTACCGGAGGAACTGGTCGACGACGAAACGGAGGGCAACGTCGCCGGCTCGGCCACCCCGATCGGCCCGATCGAACCGGAGGACCCGTCGATGGAGAACGCCGCGTTCGTCGTGGTCGGTGTCTACGTCGGCGTCGTCGCGATCCTCACGATGATCATGCCCGGCTTTCTCACGTCGCCCGCGAACCTCCTGCTGGTGACCGGCGGGGTGCTGGCGGCGGCACTGCTGTCGCTGGGCTTTTTCGGCGTCCTGACCCCGGACACTTAATCCCGCCCGGCCCCTAGGCGGGGTATGTCCCTGCTCAACGAATCGCTCTCGATGCTGCTGTTCCTCGGGGGTGCCGTGCTGCTCGTCGCGGAGGCGTTTGCGCCGGGCGCGCACTTTTTCGTCCTCGGTGTCGCGCTCCTGACGGCCGGGATCGTGGGACTGCTCTCGCCGGTGGGCGGTATCGCCGGTATCGTACTGCTGGCCGTCGCCGTCCTCGTGATGACGGGGCTCACTCTGTGGGGGTACCGGAAGGTCGATCTCTACGGCGGCGAGGGATCGGCACAGACCAGCGACTCCCAGTCCCTGCGTGGCCAGTTCGGCCGCGTCACCGAGCGCGTCACCGAGACCGAGGGCGAGGTCAAACTCGACGACGGTGGGTTCAGTCCCCACTACCGGGCCCGCAGCGTCGACGGTGTGATCGAGGTCGGCACGGAAGTGATCGTCGTCGATCCCGGCGGCGGCAACGTCGTGACGGTCGAGGCCGTCGGAGAGGCTGACGATCCGATCGACCGCGAACTCGCCCGTGATCGCGAGCGGGAGTCGGACCGAGAGAGCGATCGCGAGTTCGACACGGACGTGGAATCGGACGCCGCGTAGCCACAATTCCGTAGTTCTGTAAGTTGAGATTACCTGTCATAGCGCCCGAAGGCTTTTCTTTTAGCCACCCCGAGGTTCGGACGTTATGCTACCAAGTGTAGTCCTCCAGGGAGGTGGGATCGCCTTCGTCGCGGTGGTCCTCCTCTTGCTCGCTATCGCACTGGTGTACTCGAGCATCGTCATCATCCGCCCGTACCAGCAAGGTGCCTACACGGTGCTGGGATCGTACAATGGTCTCCTCGACCAGGGGATCCACTTCATCTATCCGTTCGTGTCGGACGTGACGCGATTCGACATGCGGACTCAGACGCTGGACGTGCCCCGGCAGGAAGCGATCACCCGTGACAACTCGCCGGTGACCGCCGACGCAGTCGTCTACATCAAGGTGATGGACCCGAAGAAGGCGTTCCTCGAAGTCGACAACTACGAGCGCGCCGTCTCGAACCTCGCCCAGACGACGCTGCGTGCGGTGCTGGGCGACATGGAACTGGACGACACGCTGAACAAGCGCCAAGAGATCAACTCGCGCATCCGGAAGGAACTGGACGAGCCCACCGACGAGTGGGGTGTCCGCGTCGAGTCCGTCGAGGTCCGCGAGGTCAACCCCTCGAAGGACGTTCAGCAGGCCATGGAGCAACAGACCTCCGCGGAACGCCGTCGCCGTGCCATGATCCTCGAAGCGCAGGGTGAACGCCGCTCCGCTGTCGAGACCGCGCAGGGTGACAAGCAGTCCAACATCATCCGCGCACAGGGTGAGAAGCAGAGCCAAATCCTCGAAGCGCAGGGTGACGCTATCTCGACCGTGCTCCGCGCGAAATCCGCCGAGTCGATGGGCGAGCGCGCTATTATCGACAAGGGAATGGAGACGCTCGAAGGGATCGGTGGCAGCGAGTCGACGACCTTTATCCTGCCCCAGGAACTCACGTCGCTCGTGGGTCGCTACGGCAAGCACCTCACCGGTTCGGACGTGAAGGAGAACGGGCACGTGCTCGAAGGGCTGGAGTTCGACGAAGAGGCCCGCGAGATGCTCGGTCTCGACGACATCGAGGAGATCCTGGGCCAGATCGACCAGGATGCCGAGATCGACATCGAAGAGATGGAAGAACAGGCCCAGAAGATCAAGCAGGGCGAGGATCAGGGCCTCGACGCCGCGAACGACGCCATCGAAGAGATGGACGAGGCGATCGACGGCGGTCCCAACGACGACGGGTCGGACTAACGGCGCCGAAGCCGGCGGCTACCGCCGGCAACAGTCGAAGCCGTTTTACAACTGGTCGTCATAGAATGGATAGAAATGGGTGGGGATGGCTCGGTCGACGAATCGAAGCGGGCGACCTTGCGCCGATTCGCAGCACTCGGCGCGGCCAGCCCGCTGACGCGCTTTTCCGGTAGCGACGACACCGGCGAGAGCGACGCCCGCGAGGCCATCGCGGGCTACGTCTCGACGACGCCCGGTGCGCACTTCTCGAAGATCAGGGACGACCTGCAACTTGGAACCGGCGAGACGCAGCATCACCTCAGACAGCTCGCCGAGGACGCTCGTATCGAGAGCTATCGCGACGGGGACTACCGCCGCTTCTTCACGGCCGGCCAGTTCGCCGACCACGAGATGGTCGTGCTGAGCTACCTCCGCCGTGACACGCCCAGGGGAATGCTCGTCGCGCTCCTGTCGGACCCCTCGGCGACCGGTGGCGACCTGGCAGAGTATCTCGACGTCTCACGGCCGACGGTCAGCAAGTACGCGAGCGAACTGGAGTCGGCGGGTTTGCTCTCCCGCGAGGACGGCTACGCCGTCGAGCACCCGGAGACCGTGCTGACGCTGATCGTCCGCTATGCAGATTCCTTCGACGAACAGGCGGCAGACCTCGCGGCCAGGGCGGCGGACCTGGTCTCGTACGATCCCTGAGTGTTCAGTTCCTGGCCGCCTGTCAGTCTCTGTCCGCTGGACAATCACCAGGGCTACGTAACGTGTCGCTGGCGGCGCGACGCTACGTACCCCTTTGCCGGTCGATTGCGTGGCTCCGGCCCGGGATGAAATATCAACGAGTTGTCGCTGTGGGGGTTGTGAGCGCGGCGAAAACGGTGGCAGACGGAACCGGCAGTAGTCGTACGGATTACTGTAGTCTCCTCTCGGTGATCTCCGATCCCGTTCCGGCGATCACCGACACGTAGCTACAGTATTCCGTATCAGGCGGTGACCTTCCAGGTCGTCGCCGAGGAGTAGCCCCACTTCTCGACCTCGATTTCGAACTCGCCGTCCTCGATGGCCGTCATGTTCGTGCCGACCTCCTTCGCCGAGAGGCCCAGCTCGTTGCCGATGAGTCGGGACTTGAAGTAGGTCTGCGTGTCGGCGTTGTCGCGGAGGAACTCCAGAATGCGGCGCTGTTTCTCCGAGAGCCGTGTGTCGGCCGTGGTTGTCGCTGTCGTACTCATACATCTGCGTTTGGGACAGTTACCCTTAGTGGGTTTGGTACAGTCGGTTAACACCTCGCTGTCTTGCGGTTTTCGGATCGAACCGGGCCCTGGCTATCACCTCGCTCCCGTCTGAGCGGTGGGGTTGGTACAGGCGGGTAACATCACGCTGTGTGGCCAGGCTCTCGATCCACGACCGACGGCAAATACTTTATTAATGGATGTACATACGAAAACCGGAGGTCTACAGCCTTGGAAATCTCGGAGAAACTCCTGTGTCTGTTTAGTGCGGAGATTACTGACGAGGGCGATCGACACGTCGTCGAGATCCCACAACGAGAAGTCGATACCGGATCGGTCGAAGCGGGGGAAACCTATCGCGTCGCGCTGATCAGGGCAGACGAGGCGGACGACAGCAGCGACGAGACGCCGACCCAGACGTCCTCGGCACCGTCGTCCGAACCACAGCCACCGGTCGAACCCGGTGAGATCCGTTACGTCGAGATCGAGGACATCGGCAAGCAGGGCGACGGCATCGCTCGCGTGGAACGGGGCTACGTCATCATCGTCCCGGGCGCGGAGATCGGTGAGCGCGTCAAGGTCGAGGTCAGCGAAGTGAAGTCGAACTTCGCCGTCGGCGAGATCATCGAGGCAGAGGTCTAGAACTCGCTGCCGTCGGGCCGTTTCGCGCCCTCGGAATCGTAGATGACCGCCTCGCCCGCGGCGCGGTCGACCGGTTCGTAACTGTCTCGCACAGCGATCGCCTCTTCGAGTTCTTTGATCGCCCGTTCTTTCAGCGTCGCCGCGAGGTCGCGAGCGTCCGCTCGCGAGATGTCTCGCCCCAGTCCCTCGCACTCGTGGGCCCTGACGATGCCCGCCTCGTCGACGGCCTCTCCCATCGGCTGGGCGGTGCTGTCGAGCGCCACCGAGAAGGGATATGTCTGGCAGATCAGCGGTCGGTCCTCGTGGACGGTGCAGGCCCCGACGGCCGCCCCGTCGGCGTCCTCGTGTTCCTCGTAGAACGTGCAGTCCCCGCAGTCATCGGTCTGGAGCGCCCACTCGAAGGTCTCGCCCACCGGTCCGTCCTCGCCCTCCGAGAGGCCGTACGGCATGGGGCGGGCGACGTCACGGAAGTCGTCGTCGCCCGCTTCCTGTAACTGCCGGATCTCGTCGGGGAAGACTGTCGCCGTGTGGGGCTCTCGCTCGGCGTTCCCGTCGGCTGACCCACTGTCGCCGCTCTCGCTGGCGTCGTCGGGATCGACAGCAGGTTCGGTGGCCGTACAGCAGGCACCACAGCGCGTACACTCGAAGCCCATCGACTCGATTGCGTCTGCGAGGTCGGCAACGTCGAGGTCGCGGGCCCGTTCGAGATCCGATTCGAGCGTCACACGTCTGCTACCGGTCGGACGGACAAAAGGGTCGCGTCACGCCGTCGGTTCGGCCGTCCCGCTCGTTTCGTCCCACGCGATTCGCCCTTCCGTGTCGAGTTTTTCGAGGTGGGCGCGGACGGTCGCCTCGGCGAGGTCGCGGACACCCGTGAGGTCCTTCTCGTACGCCTCGTCAGTAATCACAGCCAGTGCCCGTGCGCCGTCGGCGACGGCCGCCGCGACGCGTTGCTCGCGGTCGAGACGGTGGGCGAGGAGCCGTCGACAGGTCGCTGTGGGTTCGTCGATCACCGGGCCGTGGCCGAGGAACAACTGGTCGGGCTCGAGTGCCAGCACACGACGCAGCGAGGTGCAGTACGCTCGCATATCACCCTCGGGCGCGCCGACGACGACGCTCCCCTCGGCGACGGCGAGATCGCCACAGACGACACCCTCGCCTGTCGCGAAGGCCACGTGTTCGGGGGCGTGTCCCGGCGCATCCACGACGCGGAGGTCCCCCTCGTCGATCGGGATTTCAGTGCCGTTTATGAAGGTCCGGTCTGGCGTGACGCCAGTCGCGGCCTCGAACGCCGATTCCCGGCCCCGTCGCGCCCAGACGGTCGCGTCGTTGGCAGTCGCGTAGTCGGCGACGGCACCGACGTGGTCGGGGTGGTGATGCGTGACGAGGACGTGATCGAGCGTTCGACCGGCGAGTAATCCGTCGAGGCTGTCGGTCCGCGCGGCCGGATCGATCAGGACGATCCTGTCGCTTCCTATAACGTAGGCGTTCGTCTGTCCGGTCGGCGCACGCGTCGTCACCGGAACGCTGACCCGCTCCATACCACCCTTCGAAGCGGCTCACGGAAGTCAGTTCGTGAGGAAGTAGACCTGCTTGCGTGCGTCCGTGAAGCTGTATCGCGAGTCGACGAGATCGCACTCTTCGAGGCGGTTCAGCGCGTACCGGACGGTCCGGTCGGGCAGCAGCGACGCTTCCGCGAGCTGGCCCTGCGAGAGCGGTGCGTCGGTCTCCAGTACCTTCGCGACGAGCTTCGCACTCGGTGGTAGCTCGCGCAGTTGCTCGCGGAACTCCGTCTGGGTGAACGCCGGCGTCTTCGTCTCCTCCGGAATCGTGCTCATACACAAACCTCCCCCAACGGTACTGGTAAAACTTGGCTATATGTGTGACCATACAATACGGATTCTGAAGATTGTATAATGACACCTTATATTCTCGGACAGGTGTATCATGATCTCCGGCCGGGAGCAGTGGCCAACCGACACACTCGAACCGGACGCGCATCGAAACAGCACCGTTTTATTCCCCGAGTGGCCATCACTGGATAGCGTGAAAGGGCAGGAGTGGTACCAGACCGACGACGTCGCCGAGGAGTACGAGGACAAACGCTTCTCGCGGGGCGGTCGGCTGATCGACCGTCGAGAGAAAGAAGCCGTTCTCGACGCGATCGGCCCGGTCGACGACAAGTCAGTGCTCGAAGTCGCGTGTGGAACCGGGCGCTTTACAGTCATGCTCGCCGAGCGCGGCGCAGACATCGTCGGCCTGGACATCTCCGGCCCGATGCTCAAGCAGGGCCGCGAGAAGGCCCAGGCCGCGGACGTCGCCGATCACGTCGAGTTCATGCGCGGTGACGCTGCCCGGCTACCGTTCCCCGACGACCACTTCGACACCGTGGTCGCGATGCGATTTTTCCACCTGGCCGACACCCCCGCCTCGTTCCTCGCGGAGATGCAGCGAGTCTCGAAGCACCAGGTCTTCTTCGATACGTTCAATCGCTTCTCGATGCGGTCGCTGTACAACTGGGCGCTCCCGATGGGGTCGCGACTGTACTCCCGCTGGGAAGTCGATCGACTCCTCGACGGCGCAGCCCTCGAACTGGCTACCGAGGAACACGACTTCGTCCTCCCTTACGGCTTCTACCGGAAGATCCCGAACGACCTCGCCAGCGGCTTCCGATCGATCGACGAGGTGGTCGGCGGGAGCCCGATCGGCGACTACGTCGCGTCGGTCTCCTACTGGGACACGCGCGTTTGATTCCGTCGAGATCTTCGCGTAACAGGCCCCGAAACCGGACGATTCGGTGAGCTTTAAGATCCTCCAGTGTGCTATTGAGGCGTATGCAACTCTCCGTAGTCGTCCCGACACTCAACGGTCGGGAAGAGCTGTCACGGTGTCTCGACACCCTGGCAGCCCACGTCCCCGATGCCGAGACCATCGTGGTCAACGGGCCGTCGGCGGACGGCACTACGGGGATGGTCCGGGAGCGAGACGACGTCGACGTGCTCGTCGAGATCGCCGACCGAACGATCAACGCGGCGCGAAACGCCGGGATCGATCGGGCGACCGGCGACGCCGTCGCGTTACTCGATCGTTCCTTCTCGGTCGAATCGGGCTGGATGGACGCGGTCACAGACGCGCTCGACGACGGCACGGTTGTGACGGGGCCGACACACCGGAAACTCGCGGCCGGGATGACGACGGAATCGCTCGAAGAACGGACGATCGCCGGCCGTGACGTGACCTACTTCAACCCCGGTAACGTCGCTTTCTCGACGGAGGTACTGGACGAACTCGACGGGTTCGACGAGTACCTCAACGTCGGCGGGAGCCGCGATATGGCCCACCGACTGGCCGAGAGCGGCCACGACGTGACCTGGAACAGTTCGATGTGCGTCCGCAGCGAGTTCGAGGCCGACGGCGGCATCCGACAGAAAGACTGGTCGTGGAAGTACCGGTCGCTGGCCTACCGACTCGTGAAGAACTATGGTACTCGTCCGACCGTCGCACGTCGCGTCGTCGCCCACGCCGGCCGCGACGCCGTCGACTCGCTGAAAGACGTGTTCCGCGGCGAGGCCGCCCCCTCTCAGTGGCTCGGGACCGGCCAGCGAGTCCTCCGTGGAACCGGGATCGGCGCGAAAGACGGTGCCAAAGCCCGGCGTCACGACACCGCACCGCGCCGGAACCCCAACGGGCGGTCCGCTCGCCGTGATCGGGCGGTCGAAGTGTACGACTACCGCGACTAGGAAATTCTGGGTTTTTCGTCGTCCTTACCGCTTCAAGAGCGGCCAACACCTCGAAAGCCCTCGGCTCGCTCGGGCGGTCTGTGCGGGATATCCTCTCGTTGGTCGGATAGGGCCCGCGCAGACTGCCCGATCCAGCCTCGCCCTTTCATCCGCCAGGACATAGCTTGTATCACCGTCCACAAGCCTGGTGGATGAAAGGGCGAGGCTCGGTGGCGCTCGTTACAGTCCTCTGAGCGGCCACTATCCGGGCGAGCGAAGCGAGCGCGGATATGTCGCTTGGTTCGAGAGAGCAAGCTCTCTCGTCATCCCGAAAATCTGCGATTTTCGGAGACAGCGACCGCCACCGAGCCGAGGGCTTTCGAAGGTTTGCTGTTGGCTCGACTGTCGACGCCGAAAACGGAGCTTACGTGAAATTCTAGGGAGCGAGTTCCTCGATCACCCGGGTGGGGTTGTTCGAGAACACCTTCTTCATGGCGTCTTCGGGGACGTCGAGGGTGAGAATCTCCATGACGGCAACGTTGGGGTGGACGCTGGGCGCGCCGCTGCCGAAACAGACCCGGTCGGGGTGTTCCATGATCGCGCGTTCCATCGGGTCACGGAGGCGGACGGCGCTGGTGTCGAGATAGCACTCGTCGTACTCGTCGAGCAGGTCGATCGACTCGTGCATCAGCTCGCGCTGGAGCGGATACGCGCCGAAGTGGCCGAGGATCACGGGGAAGTCCCGCGAGAGGAAGTGCTGTTCGACGGCCGACGGTGGGAACCCTTGGCCGCCGTGGACCAGCACCGGTTTGCCGACCTCGGCGAGCTGGTCCAGCACCTCGTCGTCGGGGAGGCCGTCCGCGACCGGGTGGACTTTGAAGCCGACGAAGCGGTCGTCGTAGGCGTACTGTTCGATCTCGTCGGGCGAGGTGTGAAACTCCTTGCGCGAGGCGGTGATGTTCTTGAGTCGCGAGCCGGCACCTACCCCGGGGTCGCGTGTGCCGTTGATCCTGGCGAAGGCGACGAGCGGGCGGCCGACGCTCATCCGTGCGACGGCGTTGTTGGCCTTCAGGTACCCCTCCTCGCGGTCGTCGGGATAGACGACGGCCCGGACGACCCCGGCCTGGTGCATCTCTCGTTCGAGGCGTTCGGGATTGCCGATCCCCTCGCGAGGCCGGCGCGCCTCGTCCGGTTCGAGGCGCGCGTGGACATCGACCACCCGGAACCCGTGTTCCAGTTCCAGCATTGCAAGCAACTGATGCACCGCAGTACATAACGATTGCCGCTCGAACCACCAGTACGCCCGTCCCAAGGGGCGCTGGATCATTGCCATAGTAAGACTTATATAGAACCGCTAACGACACATGAACGAGGTATACAACAATGTCACAGTCCGGCCAGCGACGCATGGGTGGCCAACCTCTCTTCATTCTCGACGAGGACGCCCAGCGCACGCAAGGAAAGGACGCACAGAGTTCGAACATCGCTGCCGGGAAGGCAGTCACCGAGTCCGTACGGACGACACTCGGTCCCCGTGGCATGGACAAGATGCTCGTCTCGGACTCGGGCGAGGTCGTCATCACCAACGACGGTGCGACGATCCTCGACGAGATGGACATCGAGCACCCCGCGGCCCAGATGATCGTCGAAGTCGCCGAGACCCAGGAAGACGAGGTCGGCGACGGCACGACGACGGCCTCGGTCCTGGCCGGCCAGCTCCTGACACAGGCCGAGAGCCTGCTCGACGACGACGTCCACCCGACGACGATCGTCGAAGGCTACCACGAGGCGGCTCAGATCGCCCAGGAAGCCATCGACTCGGAAGTGCTGGACATCGATATCGACGACGACACGCTGACCGACGTCGCCGAGTCGTCCATGACCGGGAAGGGCACCGGCGACGTCGAGGCCCACGTCCTGGCGGAAACTGTCGTCGCCGCCGTCCGACAGGCTGCCGAGGGTGCCGGGACGACGCGCGATCACATCGCGATCCGGAGCCAGGCCGGCAGTTCGTCCTCCGCGACGGAACTGGTCGAGGGGATCATCATCGAGGAGGAGCCGGTCCACGACAACATGCCCCGCACGGTGAGCGACACGGCCATCGCCGTCGTCGACGCCGACCTCGAAGTGCGCGAGAGCAACATCGACGCGGAGTACAACGTCTCCAGCGTCGACCAGCTCAACGCCGCCATCGAGGCCGAAGAGGAGGAACTCTCGGGCTACGCCGAGGCGATCGCCGAGATCGGCGCCGACGTCGTGTTCGTCTCCGGTGACGTCGACGACCGCGTCGGCGCCCAGCTCGCCAAGGAAGACATCGTCGCCTTCGACAGCGTCGGGAGCGACGAGCTCCAGGCCGTCACGCACGCCACCGGCGCGAGCCGCGTCGGCTCCGTCGACACGCTCGAAGCCGGCGACCTCGGCGAGGCCGAGGACGTGAACGTCGCGAAGTACGGCGACGAGGAACTGGCCTTCGTCTCGGGCGGTGCCGAGTCCGAGACGGTCACCATCTTCGCCCGCGGAGGCACCGAGCACGTCACGGACGAACTCGAGCGCGCGCTCAACGACGCGCTCGACGTCGTGATCGCTGCCCTGGACAAGGGCGGCGTCGTCCCCGGTGCCGGTGCGAGCGAGATCTCCATCGCCAGCCACCTCCGCGACGAGGCCGCCTCGATCGAGGGCCGCAAGCAGCTGGCCGTCGAGGCCTTCGCGGACGCCGTCGACGTGATCCCGCGCACACTCGCGGAGAACACGGGCATGGACCCCATCGACGCGCTGGTCGACCTGCGCGCCGAATACGAGAGTGAGGGGATCGCTGGCATCATCAGCGAGGGCCAGACGGGCGTCATCGACGACCCGACCGGCTACGGCGTGCTCGACCCCGCAGCGGTCAAGCGCGAGGCCGTCGAGAGCGCCACCGAAGCTGCGACGATGATCGTCCGCATCGACGACGTGATCTCCTCGGACGCGTAAGCGCGGTCGAGTACCATCGGTCCGTCAGACTTCGCTCATTTTTCGCCGCGACGTACCGGATAGCCGGTCGCAAACGTCTGTACTGGTCGCCCGAGTGCCGATACGTCTCCCGCCAGCTGTGTCTCTGAGAACAGTGGCGCGCTGCCGGTGGCACGATCGACAGTACGGATCGACGACTGGAAACCAACGATAACAGTCCGTATGTGACAGTTCCCGTGTGCAGAAGGGACAGACGATGGCGGCAGCGATGCCCACAGCCGCCAGATTTCGAGGCCACGGTGGCCGACGGTACAACTGGGACCTGATACGGATGACTGTAGTTGCTTACCGGCGATCGTCTACCCCGTGGCGACGATCGCCGGTACATTGCTACAGTCATTCGTATAGGTGGGGCCGGCGGCCTCCACGGACGCCCCCGCAGGCAGGAGGTAGGGCACCGCCGGCAGACGGCCGACCTGAATCGACCGTGCTCGGGAAACGACAGCTGTCGTCGCCCGGCGACCCACGCATTCGTTTAGGATAGCCTAAAAGCAAAAAGCCTGTCGGTTTTTCGGCCCGCCTAAATACACCTCAGTACGACAGCTCGATCCGCTCGCCGACACCGACGTTGAACGCCTCGTCACCTCGGCCGCGATTGACTGCGAGTTCGACGTTCCCGTGGCTCCCGACCGTGACCAGGCGCTGGCCGGGCTCGACGGTCGCGTAGGTCCGCCTGACCGGCACCGGTTCGGCGTTGATCCGGACCTGCTGGCCGAACCGGTCGGCGACGGCATCGCCCGGGATGTTGGTGATCGCGTTGCCGAAGCCGTCGACGACCAGTACTTCGCCGCTGGCACCGGTCCGACTGACGGTCGGTTCGGGAAACGCGAGGTTCTCGTAGCCGTCCGCTCGCGAGAGCCCCTCGGTCTCGTGAAGCGATTCGACGCCGGTCTCGTGGACGACGGCTGCCGTCGGCGCGAACACGTCGCGGCCGTGGAAGGTCGCGCTCTCCGGATCCTCGACATCGATCTCGAAGACTTCGATGGCGTCGCCCTCGCCCGCGAGTTCGCGTGCCACGGGCAGCGCGACCCCGTTGTCCGGCGCGACGATAGCGTGCTCGCCCACCCGGACGACGATCGCTGCGCGATCGGTGCCGACGCCGGGATCGACGACGATGCAGTGGACCGCCGGCGGGAAGTACGGCAGGACCTCGCGCAGCCAGAACGCCGCCCCACGCACGTCCTGTCTGGGGAAGTCGTGGCTCACGTCGACGAGACGGGCATCGCTCTCCTGGAGGATGACGCCCTTCATCGCCGCGGGGTAGGGCGACCCGAAGTCGCTGCTAAGGGTGATCATGGCTCTCGTCGGCCGCTTCCCAGCGCTCGACCACGTCGTTGTCGGCGACCGTGCGGATGCGCCCGATCCCGTTGATCTCCTCGATGGTTTCGACGACGGCGTCGGGGACGCGCTCGCGCCACGAGTCCCCGCGGATCATCGCCTCGCGGATGTCGCTGCCCTCCAGCCGCTCCCGGTCGAACATCTTCGACTGGCGAACCTCGATGCCGGCCTCCTCGAACAGGCGGATCACGAGCGGGTTGTTCGAGTAGGCCACGTCGAAACTGGGACTCATGCTCTCGACGTGGCTCACCCACACGGAGTTGCGATTCAGGTCCTCGATCGGGACGACGTACGTCACGAGGTCGTTCTCGCGCTCGAACTCCCGGACCGCTCGCGTGATCATCATGATCCGTTCGCCGGCGGTGAAGGGGTCGTGGTCGGTGTGAGAATCGCCCGCACTCCCGATCCCGAGAACGAGTTCGTCGACCTCCGTGGCGATCTCCTCGACGACCGTGTGGTGGCCGTTGTGGTACGGCTGAAATCGACCGATGTAGAAGCCCCGCATACGACACCACTCGTTGTCGGAAATGATAAAGCCGACGAGTATCTCTGAGCGGCCACAATCGGTTCACGTCTGGCGATTCTATGCGTACGGCAAGGACGGTCGCGGGGAGAAAGTATATCAGTGGACAGTCCCTCCCATCTGGTGTTAGCAACGTTTGTATGAGCGACAACACCGAGACTGATGACACTCCCGACGAGGAACGGGAGGTGACCGAAACGCCGCCCGAAGACGACGACCCCGAGATCGGCGAGTTCGGGATCGACGATCAGGAGATCGACGATTCCGAACCCGACGACGCCGAAACCGACGGGTCCGAAACCAACGGGGCCGAAGCTGACGGCCTCGACAACCTCGGCAGCGAGGTCGAAGTCGAGGGCGGGGCCTCACTCGACGAGGAGGCTGAAGAGGGACTGCTGGGTGGACTCGAGATCGAGTCGACCAGCGACATCGAGGTCCCCGACCGCCTCGTCGATCAGGTCATCGGGCAGGATCACGCCCGTGACGTCATCAAGAAGGCAGCCAAGCAGCGCCGCCACGTGATGATGATCGGCTCGCCCGGGACGGGCAAGTCGATGCTGGCCAAGGCGATGAGCCAACTGCTCCCGAAAGAGGAACTACAGGACGTTCTGGTCTACCACAACCCGGACGACGGGAACGAACCGAAGGTACGGACCGTTCCCGCCGGCAAGGGCGAACAGATCGTCGACGCCCACAAGGAAGAAGCCCGCAAGCGCAACCAGATGCGGACCTTCCTCATGTGGATCATCATCGCGATCATCATCGGCTACGCGCTGATCATCCAGGGATCGGTCCTGCTGGGGATCCTCGCGGCCGGTGTCATCTACCTGGCCTTCCGCTATGGCTCGCGTGGCAACGACTCGATGATCCCGAACCTGCTGGTCAACCGCGCCAGCCAGACCACCGCGCCGTTCGAGGACGCGACGGGTGCCCACGCCGGGGCGCTGCTGGGCGACGTTCGCCACGACCCCTTCCAGTCCGGCGGAATGGAGACGCCCAGTCACGACCGCGTCGAAGCCGGCGCGATCCACAAGGCCAACAAAGGCGTGCTGTTCGTCGACGAGATCAACACGCTCGACATCCGCTCCCAGCAGAAGCTGATGACGGCGATCCAGGAGGGCGAGTTCTCGATCACGGGCCAGTCCGAGCGCTCCTCGGGCGCGATGGTCCAGACCGAGCCCGTCCCCTGTGACTTCATCATGATCGCCGCGGGGAACCTCGACGCGATGGAGAACATGCACCCCGCCCTGCGCTCGCGGATCAAGGGGTACGGTTACGAGGTGTACATGGACGACACCATCGAGGACACCCCGGAGATGCGGCGCAAGATCACCCGCTTCATTGCACAGGAAGTCGAGAAAGACGGCCGTCTCCCGCACTTCGACCGGGACGCCGTCGAAGAGATCATCCTCGAAGCCCGTCGCCGTGCGGGGCGCAAGGGTCACCTCACGCTCAAACTGCGTGAACTCGGTGGCCTCGTCCGCGTCGCCGGCGACATCGCTCGCGCGGAGGACGCCGACACGACCACGCGCGAGGACGTACTCGAAGCCAAGGGTCGCAGCCGCTCGATCGAGCAACAGCTCGCCGACGACTACATCGAACGGCGCAAGGACTACGAGCTGACGGTCAACGAGGGCGACGTGATCGGCCGCGTCAACGGCCTGGCAGTGATGGGTGAAGACTCCGGGATCGTCCTGCCCGTCATGGCAGAAGTCGCACCGACCCAGAGCGGCGGAAAGGTGATCGCCACCGGGCAGCTCAAGGAGATGGCCGAGGAAGCCGTCGACAACGTCTCGGCGATCATCAAGAAGTTCTCGGACGAGGACCTCTCGAAGAAGGACGTTCACATCCAGTTCGTCCAGGCCGGCGAGGGTGGTGTCGACGGGGACTCCGCCTCGATCACGGTCGCGACGGCGGTCATCTCCGCGCTGGAGAACGTCCCGATCGAGCAGAACCTCGCGATGACCGGCTCGCTGTCGGTGCGGGGCGACGTGTTGCCCGTCGGCGGTGTGACCCACAAGATCGAGGCTGCGGCCAAGTCCGGCCTCGATACGGTCATCATCCCCGAGGCGAACATGCAAGACGTCATGATCGAAGAGGAGTACGAGGAGATGATCGAGATCGTCCCGGTCTCGCACATCTCCGAGGTGCTGGAAGTGGCGCTGGCCGGCGAACCCGAGAAGGACTCGCTGGTCGACCGCCTCAAGTCCATCACCGGCAAAGCGCTCGAACGCGAAGTGGGCCAGTCGGGCGGCTCGCCCAGCCCGCAGTAGAGCCGTGGCCCAGTGGGCCGCCTTCGCCGGTCTGCTGGTTTTCGTAGTGGCACTCTTGCTCGTTCTCGCACGGAGCTCTCAGCAGGCCTTCAGTGACGACGACGAGCCGGTTCGCTTCACCGAGCCGTCGCCGCGAGATCCACGACCGACCGACCCCACGATCCCCCGCTTCGAGCGGCCGATCGAAGACCCACGACTCGAACTCTCTCCGGGCATGTTGCTCGCCAACGTCGTCCTGACGCAGGGTGTGTTCGGCGTGGTAGTGCTGGCTGGCGCGCTGTACTTCGCGATCCCGTTCCCGGCGCTGGGCGTCCCGGAGACCGCGTTCGCTCGCGGCCTGCCAGGGGTCGCCGTCGGCGTCGTCTTCGGCGTTGCGCTCTGGCTGGCCAACGAAGGCGCGGGTGCCCTCGCCGATGCGAACGGGGCCGGCTACGACGAAGCGGTTCGAAATGCGCTCGCGCCCGACTCACTCTCCGGCTGGGCGCTCCTGCTCGGTGTCGCGCTCCCGTTGGTCGCGCTGATCGAGGAGTTCGTCTTCCGCGGGGCCGCGATCGGTGTGCTGTCCACCGGCTTCCCGGTGTCGCCGTGGCTGCTGGTGGTGGTCTCGTCGCTCGCGTTCGGTGCGGCCCACGGCGCTCAGGGAAAGATCGGCATGCTCGTCACCGGCGGCCTCGGGCTGGTGCTGGCGGCGGGGTTCGTCCTCACCGAGAGCCTGCTCGTCGTCGTGATCGCCCACTACCTCGTGAACGCGCTCGAACTGGTCGTCCACGAGGGGCTGGGCTACGACCGGTTGACGATCGACCGACTGGGCGTCACGTGATACTGCCGGCTGTCAATCTGTACGCCGTTTCACCACCCCGGGGTGGCGAATGTCTTGATACGGACAGTTGTCGGTCTGTCACAGATCGACCCCCCGCATTCGTACGGTCGACTGGGCAACCGTCGACAACTGTCCGTATGAAACAGTGACAGCCGACAGTATGAGAACGCGTCCGCGTCGACGCGAGGCTACGCCTCGACGTCCAGTTCGAGCGTCTCGTCGCCGACGGTCAACTCGAACGTGCCGCGTTCGACGTGCTTCTCGCCGTCGGGCTCGATGATCGCCAGATCGTCGGGCGTCAGATCGAGCGCGACTGTCGTCGCCTCGCCGGCGTCGAGACTGACGCGCTCGAAGCCCCGCAGTTCGCGTTCCGGTGTGACCTTCGAACTGACAAGATCCTCCATGTACAGCTGAACGACCTCGTCGCCCGCACGGTCGCCGACGTTCTCGACGGTGACTTCGACCGTCGCGGTTTCGCCGGGCGCGATCGTCTCCTCGACCAGCGACACGTCGGTGTACTCGAAGTCGGTGTAGGAGAGGCCGTGGCCGAACTCGTAGAGTGGGTCGTACGACGGCGGGTGCGTCTCCTGCCCGATGGGGCGCGGATGCGCGAAGTAGTTGAAGTAGGTCGGCAGTTGCCCCTCGTCTTTCGGAATCGAGATCGGGAGGCGGCCGCCGGGGTCGGCGTCGCCGTAGAGTACGTCAGCGACGGCGTGGCCGCCCTCGGTGCCGGGGAAGTAGGCCATGAGGATCGCCGGAACGTTGTCGGCCATCCAGTCGACGATGTGGGCCCGGCCCGAGACGATCAGGCCGACCGTCGGCGTGCCGGTCTCGTGGATCGCCTGGACGAGTTCGCGCTGGGCGTCCGAGAGGCGGAGATCGAGCCGGGTCGGGAAGTTGCCGTTGCCGGTGTCTTCGGTCTCGGAGACGAACTCGTGGATGTACCAGTACTCGCCCAGGGCGACGACGGCCACGTCGGCGTCTCTCGCCGCCTCGACGGCGGCGTCGATGTCGATCTCCTCGTCGGTCTCGGTCCCGGGCTCGTAGGTGACGGTGCCCTCGCTGGCGGCCGCGATCCCCTCGCGAACGGTCGTCCCCCCGATGTCACCTTCGTAGGCCGTCCAGCCGCCCCGTTGACGCACGAGGTCGTCGGCGTTCGGTCCGGTGACGAACACGTCGGCGTCCCGATCGAGCGGGAGCAGGTCGTCGTTCTTCAGCAGCGTCATGGACTTCCGAGCGCTCTCGCGGGCGAGGTCGCGGTGGTCCTCGCTGCCGACGACCTCGGTCGCGTCCTCGACGTCGACGTAGGGGTCCTCGAACAGGCCGAGTTCGAACTTCGCGCGCAGGACGCGGCGCACCGACTCGTCGAGTCGATCTTCGGTGATCTCGCCCGCGTCGACGAGTTCGTGGAGCGCTTCGAGGTGGCGCGGGCCGCCGACGGAGGCGATGTCGAGGCCGGCGTCGCGGGTCTGTTTGTGGGCGTCGGTCACGTCTTCGGCGGTCTTGTGCCAGTCCCAGAGGTGATCGATGCCGCCCCAGTCGGAGACGACGTGGCCCTCGAAGTCGAACTGATCGCGCAGCATCTCCTCGACGTAGTACTCAGAGCCGTGGACGGGTTCGCCGTTGATCGAGTTGTAGCTGGGCATCACCGACGAGACGCCGGCCTCGATAGCTTCCTCCGCGGGCGGGAGGATCATCCGTCGGATCTCGTACTCCGAGAGCGAGACGACGGAGGTGTCCTCACCCCGTTCGGGCTGGCCGTAAGCCGGGAAGTGTTTCGCGGTCGCGTGGACTGCGTCTTCGGTCTTGTCGCCGCCCTCGTATCCCTCGACCTGGCGCCGGACGAACTCCTTGGTGAGATAGGGGCTCTCGCCCAGCGTCTCGAACGTGCGGCCCCAGCGGGGGTCACGGGCGATGTCGATCGTCGGCGCGTAGTTCTGAGTCGCCCCGGTCGCGCGCATCTCCGTAGCGGTCACGTCCGCGGCCGCTTCGGCCAGCGACGGGTCCCACGTGGCCGCCACACCCAGGTTGTTTGGAAAGACCGTCGCCTCACTGACGTAGGCGTGGCCGTGGACCGCGTCGACCGGCGTCAGGATCGGGATCCCGAGTCGAGTCTCCTCGACGGCGGTCTCCTGGAGCGTGTTGGCCGCGTCGACCACGTCGTCGACGGCGTGGGCGATCGATCCGCTCCAGCCGAACGGCGAAGCGGCCCCGATCCCCTCCTCGGTGATCAGGTCTGCGGCGTCGTCCAGATCGAGGAACTGCGTGAAGTGGCCGGCCCAGCCGCCGACGAGCTGTCCGACCTTCTCGTCGACGGTCATCCGGTCGAGCAGGTCCTCGACGCGTGTTTCGGTCGCTGCGCTCGCATCCTGATAGAGTGGGTCCTCACCTGTCATCTGTATTCACTGGTATGGGGTCACGTTTCGAGCACGCTCTTATATGGATTTGGGGTAGGGCAGTGCTACGGACCGTTGTCGGTCTTTGCCAGATCAATCGCGCGCAGTCTACAGTCGACTGGGAGAACGTCGACACCGTTCCGTATGGCGCCATCGTTATCCCCTCCCCGGGCAATCGATCGAGTATGACAGACATCTTCGCGATTCGGACACCGAGACAGCGCCAGATCGTGATCGGCGCGTTACTGGTGTACGTGGCACTGTTCGTCGCCGATCTCTCGACGGGCAATCGACTGGCCGGGGCGGGCTCTGACCTGGTCGTCTCGCTGCTGGTACTGGCGGCCTGTGGCGTCGGCGCTAGCCGCGTCAGCCGCGCCAGGGAGACGGACCCGGTCGCGGTCGGGACCATCGCCGCACTCGGGATCGCCGGGCTCTCGATCGGCTACGAGGGCCTGGCGTCGCTCGATCTGGTCGCACCGATTCTGGCGCTCGAAACCGCGGGTTCGCTCGCCCTGCTGGTCGCGCTGGGGCTGTACTTCTACCAGAACTACGCCTGAGACGGAACGTTGTCGGTCGTCGCTAGATCGACCGTACGACTGCGTTCGGTTCGACTGGGGAAACGTCGACAACCGTCCGTGTGATACGGACTGCTGGCACGACGACTGCGGATCGTCAACGCTTACATCGACGGGCCTACTGCATCGACCCATGACCGACGAGGCGACGGTGTTCGTCCCGGGACACGTGACGGGCTTTTTCACGAGCGACCCGGACGAGGACCCGACGAAAGCCGGATCGCGTGGCGGCGGGATCGCGCTGGCCGACGGCGTGACCGTCACCGTCACCGCGAGCGAGGAGCGGTCGGTGACGCTGAACGGCGTGGACATCGAGGTCGGGGCCGTCGACCGGGTGGTGGACGCGCTTCGGGCGACCGTCGCAGTGAACGCAGAGACACCGCTCCCACTGGGATCGGGCTTCGGCGTCTCCGGCGCGATGGCGCTGGGGGCGGCCCTGGGGACGAACGCGGTGTGCGACCGGGGACTCTCCGAGAACGAACTGGTGACGATCGCTCACGGCGCGGAGGTCCAGGCCGGGACGGGGCTGGGCGACGTGGTCGCGCAGGCTCGCGGAGGCGTCCCGCTCAGACTCGAACCCGGCGGGCCACAGGACAACTACATCGACGCGATTCCGGAACGGGGGCGCATCGAGTACCACGTCATCGGCGAACTCTCGACCGAGGCCGTGCTCGGTGGCGACACGGATGCACTGACCCGTGCCGGCGAGCAGGCTCTCTCGCGAGTCGTCAAAGAGCCGACTGTGGACACGTTTATGCGCGCCTCGCGGCAGTTCGCCCGCGAGGCCGAGTTACTGACCGCGGACGTACAGGCGGTCGTCGAGGACGTGGCCGAGGCCGGCGGCGACGCCTCGATGGCGATGCTGGGCGAGACCGTCTTCGCGCTCGGGACGGGACTGACCGACGCGGGCTACGACGCGACAGCGACCGAGATCTACCCCGGCGGCGCGACGCTCGACGACGCGTAGCGAGCGGACGCCTTTTTGCCGGCGGGCGGTCTGGGTGGCGTATGAGCGAGATCGAGATCCCGGAATCGCACCCGCGCTACGAGTCGCTGCTGACGCGCCACCGGATCGAGGCGGGCGTCGAGCAGGGGATCACCTCGAAACAGGGACTGATCGCGCAGGGGCGGGGCGAGGCGTTCGACTACCTGCTGGGCGAGCAGACCACCGAGAGCGCCGCTGCTGCCGAACGGGCCGCGGCCGCCCACCTGCTGTTAGCCGACCACGCCGTCCTCTCGATCAACGGCAACGTCGCCGCACTCGTGCCCGGCGAGATGGTCGAACTCGCGGCGGCAACCGGAGCGGACCTGGAGGTGAACCTGTTCAACCGGACCGAAGAACGGATGGAACGCATCGCCGACCACCTCCGCGAACACGGGGCAGAGGAGGTACTCGGCCTGGAGGCCGACGGTCGGATTCCGGGCCTGGATCACGAGCGGGCGAAAGTCGACGCCGACGGGATCGGGGACGCCGACGTGGTGCTCGTCCCGCTCGAAGACGGCGACCGCGCGGCGGCACTGGCCGAGATGGGCAAGACCGAGCTCGTCGTCGACCTCAACCCGATGTCACGGTCGGCCCAGACTGCGACGGTACCGATCGTCGACAACATCATCCGCGCCGTGCCGGCGATGACCGAGCACGCCCGGGAACTGGCCGGCGACGAGGGCGCCCAGCGCGATGCGATCGAGGCGTTCGACGCCGACGAAGCGCTCGCCGCTGCCGAGCGAGCAATCCGCGACGGTGACCTGTGACGGTCCCGCTCCTGTCGAGCCACCGACCGGAACACGTTTGAGGGTTCGCTCGTCACCCTCGCGTATGTATCCGGGGCACTGGGTGTTGCCGACATGATACCGGAGACCCTCCAGATCGATCAGCCACTCGCCGACGGCCGAACCGTCGCCGAGGGGCTCCGAACGAACGACCAGACGTGGTGCGACGGCCACGACGAACTCCGTGGGTTGCTCAGGGTGTGCTACCCGGTCTACCGCGTCGAGTACAGCTACACGGTTCCGGGCCGGTTTCCGTGGTCGGGGCCGGAGCACGAACGTGAGATCGCGCTGCTAGACGGGCTGTTCGAGGACAACGACGCCGGACTGGCGATGCACCGACACGCAGCCCGGGAGACGACCACGGTCGATCCGCGCGAGCGCTACGGTGACGCGTCGGTACCGACGGTCGTGCTGGGCCACCACGGCGACGAGGCGCGGGCCGCGTCGGTACTGCCGACCCAGCTCGAACACGAGCACGAGCGGCGAACGCGACAGATCGAGCAGTGGCGCGACAGCGCAGCGGCGGCCGCCGAGAACGGGAACCACACCGAGGCCGAACGACTCCGTGAGAAGGCCCGAGAGGCCGACGGCGAGGACCGACTGGCTGGACTTCGTGACACGTACGGTCTGCCCGACGCCGTCGACACCGACACCTTCGAAGCCGTCGAGGGGATCGATCGTCTCTTCTTGCCGTTCTGGATCGCCGAGTTCGCCGGCCCCGGCCAGTCGGACCTGTGTTACGTCGCCGTCCGTCCCACTGGCGAGGGGTGGGCCGCCGAGCGGATCTCCTCCGTGGGCTGGCTCGAACAGTTCGTCGCCGGCCACCAGTCGCTGCTGGAGTCTGACGGCGAGTGGCTCGGTGCCGAGGACGTGGCCGTCGACCGATCCGACGACGCCACCGAGGCGCGATCGGGGACCGCGGGCGACAGCCAGTCGTCCAGCGACGAGGTCGTCGAGCCGCCGGAGGCGGAACTACTCTCGGCTGAACGGCTCGTCGATCCCAGTCCCGACCGGAGCCTCGCGGACGTGGGCGGGATGAAGCGCCTCACCGAGACGCTCGAACGAAAGGTGCTGGCACCGCTCGCCGAGCCCGAGCGCTACCGGGAGTACGGACTCAGCACCGTCGACGGCGTCCTGCTCCACGGGCCGCCCGGCTGCGGGAAGACCTACGTGACGGGTGCGCTGGCGGGCGAACTCGGTCAGTCGTTCGTTCGCGTCTCGCCCGCGGACCTCTCCAGCAAGTACATGGGCGAACCCGCCCAGAAGGTGCAGGAGCTGTTCGCCATCGCGCGGGCGAACCAGCCCTGCCTGCTCTTCCTGGACGAACTCGACGCGATCACGGTCGCGCGCGACAGCGACGACGCGAACCAGAGCCAGCAGGGGATGGTCAATCAGTTGCTGACCGAACTCGAAGCGGTCTCGGACGAGGACGTCGTCGTGGTCGGCGCGACCAACCACGTCGAGGACATCGACAGCGCTATCCGACGGTCGGGTCGGTTCGACGAGCGGATCGAGGTCCCGCCACCCGACGCCGACGCCCGCCGCGAGATCATCCGCATCCACCTCGCCGGTCGACCCACGGCAGACGACCTCGATCTCTCGGCGACCGTCACCGCCACGGCGGGCTACGCGGCCAGCGACCTCGAACGCGTCGTCGACGAGGCCGCCCGGGCGGCACTGGACGACGACAGTCCCGTGCGAACCGAGCACCTGCTGTCGGCGACCGACACGACCGAGACCAGCATCGACGAGTGGATCGGCCGCTACGACTTCGTCGCCGCGGAGACCGACGGCACCGGCACGGTCGTCCAGCCTGCGGGCGTCGAGCACCTGCAGGCCGATGCGATCGTCGACAGCGACGTGGGTCGGACCTTCGCCGACGTGGGCGGGATGGACGACCTGAAGGCGACGCTCGAAACGAAGGTGCTCGAACCGCTCCGTGATCCCGACCGGTTCGAGGAGTACGGGCTCGACCCCACAAGCGGCGTCCTGCTGTACGGCCCGCCGGGCTGTGGCAAGACCTACGTGACGGAGGCGCTGGCGGGCGAACTCGACCACTTCTTTATCGAAGTTTCGCCCTCGGAACTGGTCAGCAAGTGGATGGGCGAACCCGCCCAGCGGGTCGCCGACCTCTTTGAGATCGCTCGCGCGAACCAGCCCTGCATCGTCTTTCTCGACGAGATCGACGCCGTCGCCGGCGGCCGCCAGTCCAGCGCGAACCAGAGCCAGCAGGGGATGGTCAACCAGTTGCTGACGGAACTCGAAGCCGTCTCAGAGGAGGACGTCGTGGTCGTCGGCGCGACGAACCTGATCGAAGACGTGGACGGGGCGATCCGTCGTTCGGGTCGATTCGACGAGCGAGTCGAGGTCCCCCCACCCGACGCAGCGGCACGCGGCGAGATCCTCCGGGTTCACCTGGCAGAGCGCCCAGTCGCCGACGACGTGGACTGGGAGCGACTGGCGGAATCGACGGTCGGATACGCGGCCAGTGACCTCGAACTCGTCGCCGACGAGGCCGCCCACCAGGCACTGCGAGCCGACGAATCCGTCGGAACGGACCACCTCCGGGACGCCATCGATCGAACCGAATCGAGTCTGTCGCAGTGGGGCGAGGGCGATCGGTACCGCCAGAGCGAGGCAACGTCGGATCTGCGGTATCTGGGCTGACTGGAGTCCGAACGTAGCGGGAAGCGACGCATTCTCTCGAAGCCGTCCTGAGACTCGACGAGCCCGTCATTTTCTCGGGTTCGGTTCGAAGCAACGTCTAGCCCGACCGCGGTCGAAGAAACACAACACCCAATGCCACTCAGTGGTACCACTTTGTTGTATGGGCGACTTCGAGCAGTTCAGCGACGTTGGCGAAGCAGAAGTAACACGCGCGATCGGGCAGGAGTGGACCCAAGAGTTCATGACTTCTCCGACTCCGACGTGATCATCGTCGGCGGTGGCCCTTCCGGGCTGACTGCGGCCAAGGAACTGTCCGAGCGGGGCGTCCAGACGATGGTCGTCGAGAAGAACAACTACCTCGGCGGCGGGTTCTGGCTCGGTGGCTTCCTGATGAACAAGGTCACGGTGCGCGACCCGGCACAGCAGGTGCTGGACGAACTCGACGTGGACTACAAGCAATCTCAGGATAGCGAGGGACTGTACGTCGCTAACGGTCCGGAAGCCTGTTCGGGCCTCATCAAGGCCGCCTGCGACGCCGGCGCGAAGATGCAGAACATGACGGAGTTCACCGACATCGTGATCCGCGAGGACCACCGCGTCGGCGGCATCGTCATGAACTGGACGCCCGTCCACGCGCTCCCGCGTGAGATCACCTTTGTCGACCCGATCGCCGTCGAGGCCGACCTCGTCATCGACGCGACGGGCCACGACGCGATGGCCGTCAAGAAACTCGACGAGCGCGGCGTCCTCAACGCGCCGGGCATCGAGGACTCGAAGAGCAACGCCGGCATGGACCAGACCGGCGACGACTCCTACGGCGCACCCGGTCACGACTCGCCCGGTCACGACTCGATGTGGGTCGGCAAGTCCGAGGACGCCGTCGTCGAGCACACCGGTCTCGCACACGACGGCCTCATCGTCACCGGGATGGCGACCGCGACGACCTACGGCCTCCCGCGCATGGGCCCGACCTTCGGGGCGATGCTCCTCTCCGGCAAGCGCGCCGCACAGGCCGCGCTCGACGAACTGGACGTCGATGTCGATCCGGTCGACGTGACGGCGTCGAACGTGACCCCCGCAGACGACTAGGAGAGCCCGACCGCAGGGAGGGGTCTCCGAAAGGCGAGCGGGAGCGAATAACGAGGCGCTGTGCGCCTCGAAAATGTGAACGGCGAACGGAGTGAGCCGTGAACTGCGTGAGCGACACGTGAGATAACGAGGGCCGCTGGGACTGCAGGGAGAGCCCGACCGTAGGGAGCGGTCTCCGAAAAGCGAACGCGGAGAGTCACAGCCCTCGTATAGCGAACGACTCACAGCGACTCGCGTCACGGACGAACGCCAGGCCGCGGAAACGGACAGAATGGGGGCCGAATCGCGTGCCCGCTCGGTTCTGTGGGGACCAGACTGAAAGCAATGGTTTTTCAGTACGGCCCCCGAGGTGGTGGATATGCAGGGTAATCTGCCGCCGGAAGCGCAGGAAAAGCTCGAAGAGCTACAGGATCTTCAGGAGACAGCACAGCAGGTCGCGGCCCAGAAGCAGCAGGCCGAAACACAGCTCCAGGAGTCGGAGACGGCGCTCGACGAGCTCGACGACATCGACGAGGAATCGACGATGTACCGCGAGGTCGGCGAACTGCTCGTCAAGACCGACTACGACGAGGCCGTCGAGGACCTCGAAGAGCAGGTCGACGAACTCGAAATCCGCACCGAGACCCTCGAAAAGCAGGAAGAGCGCGTCCGAGAGCAGTTCGAGGACCTCCAGAGCGAGCTCCAGCAGATGCTGGGCGGCGGCGGTGGTCCCGGCGGCGCACCCGGTCCGGGCGGCGCTGGCGGCGCGTAAATGTCGAGCGACGAGTCGCATAGTCCGTCCGACGAGACGGTCGTCGAGACCGCCGCGACGGCTGCCGAAGATGTCGTCTTTTCGCGGTACAACGCCAGTACTGTCGAGGATCTCGACGTGACCGTCAGCTTTGAGGACGGCGTGCTCGACGTGGACGTGTATCTGAAAGCCCCGGACGGTCGCCACGACGAGGAACAGGTTGCGGACGACGCGGCACTGGCTGCGCGGGCTGCCGTTGACGATCTGTTTAATTCGTAAATCTCGCCGCTATTCGTCGGCGGTAACCCGTCCACGATCTGTTTTCGCCGCAAATCCGATCGCTATTCGTCGGCAGTCGTCTGTCCACGGTCCTGTGTGAACCCGGTCCGGAACGCGATCCAGGCCAGCACGCTGATAAACAGGATCGGTGGGAGGATCATGAATCCCCAGAGCGGTTCCAGTCCCCACTCCAGCAAGAGGACGAGATCGGCGAGTCCTAGCAAGAGGAACGGAGTGACGGCCTTGACCGCTTGCCAGCGGTTCAGCGCCATGCCGTCACGCAGATCGCTCGTGTCGATCCGGTCGGTGGACTCGCTCATATGAAGACTGTAGGCGTGGGCCAAGAAAAACGTCGCGTTCGGTCGGCGTCAGCGAGGGACTTGCACGCAGTTACGCGTCGGTGCCGTCAGCGTCCTCGGAGTCGGTGTCTTCGGAGTCGTCCGGCGTCAGGTCGCTGATCTGCTCGCCCAGCGAGCCCGCGAGGTCGCCGTCGATCTGCTGTTGAACCAGCGAGTGGATCTCGCTCACGAAGTCGGGGACCTGTTCGGGCATGTCCGCGGGTGGGCCGCGCTGGCCGTCGTCGGCCGCGGGCACGCCTTCGGGCGGGCCACGTTTCATCTCACTCTCGCTTTCGGCGGCCTCGCTGTCGGCCGCGTCACTGGCGTTCTCGTCGGCCGTCGCGCTGTCGTTGTCGTCCACGTCCGGGTCGTTCACGTCGGCGTCCGCGGCGCTGTCGTTCGCGTGGTCGTCGGCCTGTGCAGGTGCGTTGCCGGGCAGCGCGGCCGCCGACCCCGTCACGAGGAGGGCGGCGAGCACGAGTCCGGCGATGGTCTTGAGTTGCATCGGTCGTTGACTCCACCTGCACCTACGCTGTCGATTGCACTTCAAGGGGTAACGCAGAAATATCGGCTTGTCTCGAATTAAGCCGTTTTAGCCGGTTTTACGGCCCCATTTAATTCGGTTTAATCGGAATCATCGGTCGCCGCGTCGAGAGACTGCTGTGTCGCCGCCGTGTCGGACTGCCGGGCAGTGGCGCGCGCACCACCGACGAGGTAGCCGTCGACGGGGCGCTCGTCCCACGGGGGTGCGTCCTGCACCCACAGCGTCACCCCGTGACCGGCGCACTCGCGGCTCCACTCCTGGGCGAGTGCCTTCGACACGAAGGTCCGTCGCGACCCGTGCTCGTTGACCCACTCGCCGACTGCTCGCGACCGTCGCCACGCGGAGGGTTTGATCGCGAGCCGGTAGTCGTCGGTCACAGCGACACTTGTCGTCCCGGGTTCGTAAGCGGATCGCCCGACTACTGCACAGCTTTTCATACCTCCGCTTCCAACCACTGGGCATGGAACACGAGGCCACCGTCGAAGGTGTGGGTATCGGCGTCGGCGAGGAAGGTCCGGGTGCGCCGGTCGTCCTCCTGCGTGCGCGCGACGAGGTGGTGCCGATCTTCGTCAGCTCCGACCAGGCCCAGTCGATGCAACTGGCACTCGAAGGCGAACCGTTCGAGCGGCCCCTGACACACGATCTGCTGGTCGAGATGGTCGCCGAGTTCGGAGCGGCGATCGATCGCGTCCGAATCGACGACTTGGCCGACGGCACGTTCTACGCCAAGATCGACACGGAACAGTATCTCGGGGATCGCCGCAAGGAGATGGTGTTCGACGCGCGTCCGTCCGACGGGATCGCGATCGCGCTGCGTGTCGACTGCCCGTTGATCGTCTCCGACGAGGTGATCGACGAGGCCGGCCAGCCGCCCGACGCGTTCGAGGAAGCACCTGAGGAAGACGACGATTCCGAGTTCGAGCTCTAATCTCTCCTGTCGCCGGTGTCAAAGAGACGGTCGTCGTGAGGAGAATCGTTGCAGTTGTCCGTCTCAGTCCGCGCTGCCGCGGTCGCGAAACCGCTCCATGGCCTCGTCCCAGGATTCTCGCTGGACCGACGGACCGGTCAGTTCCGTCTCAACGCCCAGATACCCACAGGCCACACACCGGACGCTCGTGGTGTCACCGAACGTCCAGTGCTCGACGGTGTCGCCACAGCGCGGACAGACGAGCCGCTCGGATAGCTCCTCGTCGCACTCCTTGGCGACCGCCGCTCGGGCGAGCTGGATCGACCGTGTGACCATCGACTGGTCGCTGTCGGCGACCAGCGTGTTCAACGTCCCGTGGAGCCGTCTGAGGTGTGCCGGTTCCCGTCGTCGGGCGTACGCGGACGCCAGCGACGCGATCGCGTGTCTTGCCGGTCTGCGGACCCGCTCGTCGGTCTCGCGGATCGCGGCCTGCAACGTCCGCTCGATACCGGGCAGCGGTGGCCCGTCGGAGTCCACGCCCAGTTCCGCCCGTGTGAGTCCGACACTGGTGACGGAGAGCTCACCGAAAAAGCGGACCACTGACTGGCGCTGGAACCAGTTCCCGGTCCGATACCCGTCGCGACACCGCGGCACGGCGTCGACGTACAGCCCCGACCGCTCGTCGGGCCAGGTCTGGCGAACCAGATCGAGCGCCTCCCCGACTCGCTCCGGGTCCGTCGACAGGATCGCGTCGGTGAACCACTCCGGGTCCGCTGTCATCACTCGCTCTAGGACCCCCCGGCTACTAACGTCTTTTATTCCCTCGTTGCCAGATCGAAAAACCGCCCGACTTCGCTCGCGCTCTGCTCGTCTCGCGTGTCGCTCACGCAGTTCACGGCTCACTCCGTTCGCCGTTCACATTTTCGAGGCGCGTAGCGCCTCGCTATTCGCTCCCGCTCGCTTCGAGCCCTACCTAGCGGCGCGCCTCGCTCTCCGCGTTCGCTTTTCCGAGATCCCTCCCTACGGTCGGGCTCTCGCTTCCGTCCCAGCGCCACTCGTTCACTCCGGATACAGCTCAACAGTCTCGTCGATCGACTCGATCCGGGCGACGTCTTCCTCGTCGAGGTCGAGGTCGCTCGCCTCGAAGTTGGCGCGCAGGTGCGCCTCCGAAGACGCCTTGGGAATCGTCACGACGTTGTCGTAGGACGTGAGCCACGCGATTGCGACCGCAGCGGGCGAGGAATCGTACTTGTAGGCGATGTCGTCGAGCACGGGATCGTCGAACACCTTCCCACCGGCCAGCGGCGAGTAGGCCACGAGCGGGTAGTCGTGTTCCCGCGCGTCTGCGAGCAACTCGTCCTGCTGGAAGTAGGGGTGGAACTCGACCTGGTGGGCCGCGATCGGTGCGTCGAGGACCGCACGGGCGGTCGCGAGCTGGTCGGGTTCGAAGTTCGAGAGCCCGACGTGGCTCGTCAGACCGGCGTCGAGGACCTCGTCGAGTGCCGGCAGCGTCGTCTCCGGGTCGTAGTCGCCGCGCGGTCGATGGACGTACAGCAGATCGACCGCGTCGAGTCCGAGTCGATCCAGGCTCGCGCGGGTGCCCGGTCGTACGTCGTCGGCTGCGAGCCGGTCGATCCAGAGTTTCGTCGCGACTGTCAGTGTATCGCGGGCGACGGGACTCGACTCGATCGCTTCGCCGACGACGGCTTCGTTGTCGTAGATCTGTGCCGTATCGAGGTGTCTGTACCCGACGTCGATCGCCGTCTCGATCGCGCCTGGCTCGTCGATACCCATCGTGCCGAGACCGACGGCTGGGAGGTCCATACGTCCGAATAGGAGACGCCACAAGTTGGGTCTGCCGAATCTGTGAGCGGCCCCCGGTTCGCCTGTACCGTGAGGCGTTGCGCGAACCGCTGGCAACGCCTCTCCTCACTCGGAGACTTCGTCGGCGTATTCCGCCCACTTCTCGACTGTGGGCTGGCCCCAGTAGCGAACGGAACCGCTCCGTTCGTCGAAATCGAGTACCCCCGCCCTGTCGAGGCGCGGCAGATGCTCCTCGACGAGAGCGTCCCTGACGGCAGACTCGTCCGTGTCGTCGTCGACACGGCCCATGCCACGCTGAGCGACCGCCGTCGCGAGCGTGTCCACCTCGGTCGACGAGACGCCCTCGTCAGCGAAGTAGAGACACACCGCCCGGCGGCGCCAATCTGCGAGCAGTCCGAACACGTCGTCGACCATCGGCGTGGTGAGACCCCGGTCCCGCGGCGTCATACCACGCCACTCGTCGCTGCCAGGCTCAGTCGTGGGCTGTTTACTCATTGTTCTGGCATTCGATTGTATTCGCGGCTGGTATCAATAACTAGCCGCCTAGGTAACTAGGCTATCGTTCGAACAACAGGACTGGAGCGGGTCCGAAGGCGCGGACTGCTATTGATCGAACAGTGCGTCGAGGAGGTTCCCCTCGGCGCGCCGGAGGTGCTGGTGCAGTGTCGGCGACGCGATATCCAGCGATTCCGCCACCTCCTCAGCCGTGCTCTCCCGGGGCCAGTCGTAGTAACCAGCCAGATAGGCGGCGCGAAGCACCGCTCGCTGGCGATCGGTGAGCGAGGAGAGCGGTGACGGGGAGGTGTCGTCGTGGAGGGACTGATTGGACTCGCGTTTCGACGTGAGTTCGGTGTCCGGATTCGCGCGTTCGACGACGTCCCGGATGGCACGGACGTCCGCGTTGGCCGACGCTTCGACGACGATCCGGACTCTATCGGGGTGCGCGACGGCAGTTCTGAGTCGCCCCCCGGCCTCGGAGAGCTGGACCGAGAGCGACGACGAGCCGTGGATCTCCACGATCTGATCCTGCGTCCGCGTTACGTACGCCTCGCTGTCGGTCTCGCCGTCGCGGACGGCCTCGACCACGCACTCGGGTTCGGTCCCGTCGACGTGGAGATACTGGATCACGCCGTCACTGGTTTCGACGGCCCCGGCTGTTTCGAGCGTGCAGTCACAGGCGTTCGCGAGCCAGACGAGACAGGCGTCCTCGCTCAGCGACTGGAACTCCAGGACGACGGTCGCGTCCCGCTGGAGGAGGCGCTTGTTCTGGATCGCGGTCAGGGCCAGGCCGACCGTCTCGCCGAGGACGGTGAAGCTCTCGGTGATCCGATCACTGAACGCGTTCGGTTCGGTGGCGTACACCCCGAGGATACCGTGCGTAGTCTCACCGTGACACACCGGGATCGCAGCCATCGACTCCAGTCCCGCCGAGAGGGCTCGATCGCGCCACGGAGCGACCTGGTCGTCACTGCGGACCTCGTTGATGACCTGGACGTTTCCGGTCCGATACGCGCGTCCGCCGGGCCCGTTGCCAGTCTGACTCTCGTCGATACGGACATCGAGATTGTCCAGGTATCCGACCGCCTCGCCGGCACTCGCGAGCGGCACCATCATCTTGCTGGCACCCTGCCGTTCGCCGATCCAGGCGAGCGCGTAGCGATCCGACTCCGTCAGTCGATCACAGACCATCTGCTGGATCTCTTCTCGGCTCGCCGCGTCACCCAGCGCACCGATGATCTTCTGGACCAGCACGTTCGTCCGGTCCAGCGTCGAGAGTTCGTCGCGCTGCGCTTCGATCCGACGTTCGCGCCCGCGACGCTCGGGCACGTCCCGCACGACGCCCATCAACCCGCCGTAGGTGTCGTCCTCGGTCGGCAACAGCGTGTAGTGGACCGACATCTCGCGCTCCTCGCCCGACCGAGTGAGGAACCTCATGTCGACCTCGACGCTGTCCCGGTCTGGATTGTCGAGCAGATGCTGGACGGTCGCCTGTCCGGCCTCGAGTTCGCCGGGTGCGAGCGCCACGGCGGCGTGTTCACCGATGAGCTCCTCGCGATCGTAGCCGAGGGTGGTCGCGAACGACTCGTTACAGAAGTCGATGACGCCGTTGTGATCGAGCGAGTACAGTCCGTCCTGAGACTGCTCGACGAGTAGTTCGAGAAGCCGGCGCCGGGCCTCCTCGCGGACGCGCTCGGTCACGTCCTCGAACCGTTCGAGGGTCAGTCCCGGCCCGACTGCCGAGAGGTCGTCGCGGTCGTGGACGTAGAACCGAGATCGCCCCGTCGTGGGGACGACGAACGAGCGTTCGTCCTCGTCGGTACCACCGTCGACTTCGACGAGTCGAGTCTCGGCCGGAACCTCCGGCAGGATCGCTTCGAGGCGTTCGTAGAAGTCGTCGCTGCGAGGGATCGCGGTGTCGATCGAGTCGACGGGGAACGTCGCTTCGAAGTCCTGATTCGACCAGACGACCTGGCCGTCCGCGTCGACGACGAAGCGGGCGGTCGCGTCCTCGGCCTGCTGTTCGACGGCCGACAGCGCATCGGTCAGCACGTCCTCGGCAGCGTCGGTCGAACGAGCGAGTATCGTCTGGACCTTTTCGGCGAGAAACGAGAGGCTCTGTGAGCCGTTGCCTCGCTCGACGAGGGTGTCGATCCCGTCGAGGACGTCGTCGGGAACCGTCGCCGGATCGGCACTGGTAAACAGCACCGTCGGGCAGTCGATCGTCGCCGAGAGCGCGTTCAGCATCGCCGGGTCCAGATCGCCACCGAGGACGAGACACGACCACTGTCCCGTCTCGGCTGCCTCGAGCCCGTCGTCGCTGGTGGTCGCCCGGAGAACGATACCGTCGCCAAGTCGCTCTTCGAGTCGGTTGCCGACGCCGCCCCGGATCAGCGCATCGGCATCGACGTAGAGGACGCGTCGCTCGCCCCCGCCGTCCGTTCTCGCGCCCGTCCCATCTGGATCGATGTCCATGCTCACGTGACCCCCGTACACTCTGTGATTCTTCCAGTGAACACGTTCAGCGGCGCAAGTATAAGATTTTGCCACCAGTCTCGCGACAGCGACCCGACTCGGGCGTCGAAGCCGTCGAACAGCGTTACGCGTCTGGGCCCCCGGCCCGTTCCGCGACCGACACCAGCGTGCTCCAGGTGTTACAGCCGGCACGCAACGCCACGAGATCCGCGGCGGCGATCTCGACGGTCACCGTCGCGCCCTCGCGGCGGAGCGACGCGGTCGTCCGGTCGCCGCCGATCTCCCCGATCTCCGGACGGACGCTTCGCTCGACGCGGCGTGCACGCTCGGCGTCGAGGTACTCGAAAGAGAGAACTGCGTCGTGATCCACGCTACTGGACGTCGATCTCTTTGACGTCACGCGATCGTTCTTTCAGCAGGACGCGGTGGCCGCAGTACGGGCAGCGAACGCCGCCGTACTCGTCGAGCGTCACGTCGCGCTTGCAGCGGGAGCACTTGTAGCTCATGGGTTACTCCTCGTCGTCTTCGGCGAGTGCGGCACGGATAGAGCGGGTGACAGTCTTTCCACCGGGCGTCTGTGGGCGGTACGTGCCACCTGTGTACTTGTAGCCACAGTAGCTGCACTCCCAGATACCGGTACCCTGGCGGTCGACGCGGTCTTTGCCACATTCCGGGCAGGCGTGGTCGTCTCGCATGTCCGCTTCGATTTCGGCGACGCGGCGGCGGGCGACGCGGCCGTAGCGAGCGCCGAAGCGACCGGCGCTGCCGGTCCGTCCCTTGTTACTGGCCATAGTACTCTACTGTCAGCCCAGGACTTTCATAAACCTGTTGAGTTCGGACCGTCTCGAGGGCAGTCGCCCGGTCACGTGTCGTAGCTCCCACGACGCCTCGCTGGCGACTGTCGCTGCACGGACGGACAGTCCAACGAGACACGGTCTAACACCTGGAACGAGCACGGGCGTCGACAGCCGGCAAGATGTGTTCGACTCGCCACGCTTATTTGTTAGACCAGTCTAATGCCGGTTACGTGGAGTATGTTTGTGCACGAATACTCGTCGATCGTTCACTGTGAGGTGAGATCGTGACTGGTTTCGTCGAAATCGTCACGGTCGCGCTGATCACACAGTTGATGGTCCTGCCCGGCGAGAAGGTCCAGTTCATCATCGCGGGGCTCTCGACGAAGTACAACCCGCTCGTCGTCGTCGCGGCCGCCGGGAGTGCCTTCGCCGGGTGGACGGCACTAGAGATCGTCTTCGGTGCCGCCATCCAGCAGGCGCTGCCGGGCATCTATCTCGACGCGTTCACCGCGGGGATGTTCCTGCTCTTTGCCGTCCTGCTCGTCCGTTCGGCCCCGGAACCAGGCGTCGACCGAGCAGCGGCCGAGACCGACGGTGGCGAGGTCGTCGACGGTACGAGTGCGGCGGCGCAACTTCCGAACACGATCGGAATCGGGCGTGTCGAGTTCTCGGTGCCCGATCGCTTCGGTAGCTTCGTCCCGATCTTCCTCATGATGGCCGCCGGCGAGTTCGGCGACAAGACGCAACTGGTGACGATCACGCTGGCGGCCCAGTACGGCGCGACCGCGGCGATCTGGGCGGGCGAGATGCTCGCGATCATTCCGGTGAGCCTGCTGAACGCCTACTTCTTCTACACGTTCTCGCACCGCTTCGACCTGCGCACCGCCCACTTCGTCGGAGCCGCGCTGTTCGCGTTCTTCGGGCTGGACACGGTGCTGGCGATGCTCACTGACTTCTCGATCTGGGAGACGATCGTCTCGACGGTCACGACGGTCGTCCTGTCGCTCGTCTAGTGGTCCACCGCACCTGTGTTCGCTCGTCTAGTCCTGCAGATCCGTCTCAGCGAGAGCGTCGTTGAGATCCGCACGGACGCGTTCGCCCAGCTCTCGGTCCCCGGCCGTCGTCACGATCCGATTCTCCTGGACGCTGGAGCCGTCACGGATCAACAGTCGGACGTTCCCGTGTTTGTCGGCCCGGGTCGCCTTCGCACGGACGCCGGTCCGCGATCCCGATCCACCGGCGTCGATCGGACCCGGGATCACCTTCTTGACGTGCGGGTGGCCAGCGACGGTCTGGATCGCCTTCTTGCCCGCCCGCCCGCCGACGAGCGTGGAGTGAGAACCACCGAGCTTCTCCTCGACCGGCAGGTCGACGACTTCCAGGGCGGGCTCGCCACGGCGCTCGCGGACGTGCTCGACCGGGTCGTCGCCGTCGACACGGTAGAACGGATAGTGTAGCTGGCCTCGGACCGCTCCGATCACGTCGCGGTCGCCGGTGACATACACCTCTTCGGGGCGCTTGCGCCGCACCTCGTCGGCAATCAGCCCCGCGAAGTTCCGGAGTTCGACCACGCCCGTCTCACCGCCTTCCTCTGGCGTGGTCGTGATCGTGCGTGCGCCGACGATCTCCTCGTCGTCGAGCGCAGTGACGGTCGCCCGTTCCCGGCCGAGTTCGAGGACGACCACGTCGGCGTTGGCCGACCGACAGACCAGACAGTAGTCGCCCGGCCGGTCGAGTTCGCAGCCACACTGCCGACACGCCATGTCTGACTGTCGGTGACACGAACGCAAAAGATGGGCGGTTCACCAGTGGCCTGGTGAGACTGTCACACGGACTCGACTACCGTTCCTGGAAGGTCCAGTGCTGGGCGTCGTTGCCGTTGACCGGCCACTGCTGGACGTTCGTACCGTCCGTCGTACCGGCACCGCTCACGTCTAGGGCTTTGCCGCTGTGGTCGGCGAGCAGTCGGTAGGACCCGTCGCCGACCGGTTCGATCCGCCAGTGCTGGTTCGCGCCGCCGACGTACGCCCACTGGTGGACGTTCGCGCCGTCCTGATCGGAGATGCCAGCGACGTCTAGGGCTTTGCCGCTGTGGGCCGCCAGCAGCCGGTACGTACCGTCGCCGACCGCCTCGAGCGTCCAGTGCTGATTGTCGCCACCGACGTACTCCCACTGGTGGACGTTCGCACCGTCCTGTGTCGATCCGGCCGCCACGTCTAGGGCCTTCCCGCTGGTGACGTTCGTGATCTGGTACGTGGCGCCGTCGACCAGGCCAGCAGCGCTGAACTCGAACCAGTCGATATTGAACAGGTCTTCCTCCATGGTCAGGCGCACGACGTGCTCGCCGGCCGAGAGGTCGATCCCCTCGGCCGTGACGGTCGTCCAGGACTGCCAGCTACCGGTGGCCGGCACGTCGACGGTGCCCGTCACGTCGGTGCCGTCGACCGCGACCCGGAACGCGCCGCCGCCCTCGTTCGAGGAGACCCGTGCCGTCAGGTCGTAGGTTCCGGCCTGCTCGACGGTGACTGTGTATTCGAGCCACTCGCCGCTGCGGATCTCCGCCACGTCGTACCCGCCGCCGGCCGACTGTTCGATGTCCACGTCGGTGTCGCGGTAGGCGCCGTGCAGGTTTCTGCTCTGGGTGTCGTTGTAGGCGACGCCCTGCCCGCCGGTATCGAAGTTCTCGGCCTGGATGCGGCCGGGGATCGTGTGTGGTCCCTCGTAGGGGGCCTGCTGGGCCGGGGTCGTCACGGACACCGTGGCCGGGGCCGAGGCGTTGCCGGCGGCGTCGACCGCCCGCACTGAGCAGTCGTAGCTCGTCTCGGCCTGGAGCCCGGTGACCGTCGCCGACGTGCCCGGGACCGACTGGACCTGCGAGCCGTCGACGAACACCTCGTAGTGGTCGACACCGGTGTCGTCGCTGGCCGCGTTCCACGACAGATCGACCTCTGTCGGACCGGTCGCCGACGCCGTGAGGTTCCCGGGTGTCGACGGGGCGGTTCGGTCGGGCGCGGGGGTGAACTCGAACCAGTCGAGGTTGAACAGGTCTTCCTCCATGGTCAGGCGCACGACGTGCTCGCCGGCCGAGAGGTCGACCCCCGTCGCCGAGACCGTCGTCCATGACTGCCAGCCGCCGGTGGCCGGCACGTCGACGGTGCCCGTCACGTCGGTGCCGTCGACCGCGACCCGGAACGCGCCCCCACCCGCGTCCGAGGAGACGCGTGCCGTCAGGTCGTACGTGTCGTCACTGGCGACGGAAACGGTGTACTCGAGCCACTCGCCGCTGCGGATCTCCGCCACGTCGTACCCACCGCCGGCCGACTGTTCGATGTCGACGCCGTCCGAGCGGTACGCGCCGTGGACGTTCGCGCTCTCGGTGTCGTTGTAGGCCTCTCCCTGCCCGCCGACGTCGTAGTCTTCGGCCTGGATGCGGCCCGGAACCGGCCACGGCGAACTTCGACCGTAGGGGCCCTGTTCGACCGACAGTCGATCGACGACTGCGGCGGCGTCGACCTGGCCGGCCGCCTGCCGACCGGCTGGCACGCCCGACAGTGTCGTCGCGGTCTCGGTGAGGAGCGTGCGGACCTCCTCGGTCGTCAGGCTCGGATCGAGTTCCTTGGCCAGGGCCACCACGCCAGCGGTGTTGGGACAGGCCATCGAGGTGCCCGAGGCGCGCCCGTAGCTGTTCTGCGGGAGGGTGCTGAGGATGCTCACGCCCGGTGCGACCACGTCTAGTTCCGGTCCGGAGTTCGAGAAGGAGGCGACGTTGCCGTTCTGGTCGGTCGCGCCGACTGCGATCACGTTCGGATCCAGCGCCGGATACGTCACCGAGTCCGTGCGTCCGTCGTTAGCCGACGCGGCGACGACGACGGTCCCCTGATCGGTGGCGTACTGGATCGCGTCTGCGAGTGACTGCTGGGTCGAGTACCCCACCGACCACGACAGGCTGATCACGTCCGCCCCGAGGTCGGCCGCCTCGATGATCGCGTCCTCGCCCCGGCTGTTGTCGAAGATGTTGTACCCCAGCAACCGGGCGTTCGAGACGCCGGAGACGCCGACGCCGTTGCCGGTCGTCGCCGCAGCACACCCGCCACAGTGGGTGCCGTGGTCGTCAGCGCCCGACGGGACCGGATCCGAGCCGCCGATCTCGTCGGTCGTTCGCGGCGCGAGATCCTCGTGGGTCACGTCCAGGCCGGTGTCGAGGATGGCCAGCGTCGTGTCCAGCGATCCCAGCGTCGTCTCCCACGCCGTCGGTACGTTCATCGCCTGCTCGGCCCACTCGTCTCCCCAGCGGGGGTCGTTGGGCGTGATCGCCTCGACCTCCTCGACGGCGAGCGTGATCTCGTAGTCCTGTTCGGCGTAGCGAACCGACGAGTGCTTCCCGACGGCCTCGTGGGCCCGTTCGTTGGCCTGTGGTGACGGGCCGGGAATTTCGACGACCGCGTAGTCGATGACCTCGTTGTGATGGACCACGCGCGCCCGGCCCGGAATCGACGGGTCGGCGTCGATGTCGGCCCGCACCTCCTCGATCGTGGCGCCGTCCTCGACGCCGACGATCACGGTGCGGGCGGCCGGGGCCGCACTGCCCTGCCCGGCCAGTCCCGCCAGCGTGGTTGCCGCCCCGATGCGTTTCAGAAACGATCGTCGTCCGTGTGTATGCTCGTCTGTCATCGTATCCCCCCGTGGTCCCGACCTGCTCATACGGATGATTGTAGATCGTTACCGGATCGACCCCACGACGGTGTGCTGTCGACCGGGAAACCGGCTACACTCATCCGTATCACGGACCTTCGATGCGATTGCGAACGCTGCCACACCGACAAGCCCCGGCCGGAGATCGTCCGGCCGGGCCCGTTTCCCACACAGGCCAGGCCCCAGGATGGTATCTAAATACAGACAGTATAAGTTAAAATTTTCTGTCTATATTAGTCTTTTACCGTGAAGAAACACCGAATAGAATCCTTCAGTTCTCAACGAGTATCGACGACCACGGACCAGAACTGGTATCGAACAGAACTTCGTCAGGGGTGTACAGAACCGATCTCGACGATCACAGATCCGCCGGATCTCGCTTCAGGTACTCCCGCAACACCACCGTGGCGTAACTCCCCTTCGGCAGCGAGAATCCGAAACGAACGGCCGCGTCGTCGACCCGCTCGACGTCGATGTCGCTCCGGACGGCGACGGCCCGCCGGGTCCCCGACGAGTCGAACTCGCCGGGCAACGAGAAGTCGTCCGGTTCGATCCCCACGTCGCCGAGTACCGACCGTTCGATCTCACCGGGTTCGCCGTCGGCCAGTTCAGTGTCGGTGCCGACCAGCGGCGCAGTGACGAAGGCGCGCCCGCGCTCGCAGTGGCGCTCGACGGTGGCGACCCGCTCGGCGGTGACCGGCTGGGTACGGTCGGTGTCGGGGAGTGCCACCCCGTCGGGCGCGTCGCGATCGGTGAAACAGACCACGTCGCCCGCGACGGGCCGATCGAACGGCAACCCCCGATCGAGTCGTGCCGAGAGGATGCGGTTGAACAGATAGGACTGGGCCGCGTTGACGAAGAGCGTCTGGAGGTTCGTCGGCAGGGTCTCCAGCGCGGTCCGGAACGCCTCGGGTGACTCCTCGTCGGCGTCGGCGAGACTGTGACACAGCGCCCGCTCGTAGCCCAGCACCGATGGGAACCGCTCCAGTGCGCCCGCCCAGTCGTGCGTGTCTTCGACGTACGCACGAGCCTCCTGGGTCGCCTCGGGTTCGCGCTCGCTGGGGTTGCCGAGATAGGCCATCACCGCCCCTTCCCAGTCGTCGCGAGCGATGGCCAGCCCAACCTCGTGCGTGATCGGCCGTCGACTGCCGAAGCGCTGCTGGCCGAAGTAGTTCGGGACGGCGACGACCGGTCGATCGTCCCCGTCGTCTCCACCGGCGGCTACGCCGGCAAAGGCCTCCAAATCGTCCGTGATCGCGTCGACCGCGTCGGGGTGTTCGACCGCGTGGACGGTGATCTCGAAGGCGTTGCCCGCCAGATCGCCGAACAGGACCGGTCGCCCGGCGCGGCCGACAGCCTCGATCTCGACACCGTCGATCTCGGGGAGGTCCCCGGCCGCGAACCCGTCGACCGAGAACAGCTGTGTCGTCACGGCGCGCTTGTCCTTGGTCCCGGCCCACGAGACCCGCTCCCGGGAGATCCCCAGTCGATCCGACAGCGCCGACGCGAAGTCGTTCGTGTCCCAGTTGTGCAGTGTCGCGCGCACGACGAGATGGGGGTAGGCCCCGTTGTCGGCGTCGACTGGCTGGGTCTCGAACGCCTCCAGTTCCCTGACCCGGAAGTCTTCGGGCGACTGGCGCAGTCGGCCACCGATCCCGTCGGCTTCGCTGACGTAGTACTCCATCCCGACGACCTGCTCGATCTCCTGGGCTGGGCGCATTCGTTGTCGTCTCTCGCCACGGCGCGCACATATGGCTAGCGATGGGTCGGGACAGAACGGAACCAGCCGTAACCTGGACCCAAAACGGCATAGGGCCGGTGGGTCTATCCAGCGGTATGCCAGGGGACGACGACCTGCTCGTGGCCTACGACGACACGGACGCCGGCCGGCGTGCGGCCGAGTTCGCGGCCGAGCGAGCGGCGAAGACAGGGGAATCGGTCGACGTGATCCATATCAGTACGGTACTGACGGACGCCCAGCTCCGGGACGAACTCGGTTCGATCTTCGAGGAGCGCGACGTTCCGGTCACGTTCGAGGTGATCGAGACAGGTGGCTCCGACGACAGGAACGTCTCGATCAGTGCGACACTCGGCGAGATCATCGAGGAGCGCGACTACGCCATGATCGTGATGGGCAACGAGGAACGGGGGCTGTTCCACAGTCTGAGCGAGGGCAGCGTCACCAACGCGGTGATCGAGGCGGGCATCGTCCCCGTGACGCTGGTGCCGTAGCTCCGAGACGGCCACAGACTTTAGTCCGTATCGAACGAGACGTGGATATGGACGTGACAGACGAGCGACCGCGTGGCATCCTCTCCCCGGCCGATCGGCGTTTTCTCCGCGGGGAAGCGGACCTGCAGAGCGAACAGTCGGCCTACGACGCGCGCTATCGCATCCGCCAGCGGCTCCGCAACGCCCTGCTTGACTTCTCGCTCCTGTTCGAGCACCTCGACGATCGCGACCGCGAGCAGGTGTTCGACGTGGACGGCGACAGCGACTTGACGACGGCCGTCGTCGACGCCGTCGCGTTCCTCTCTCTGGGTACTGCCGATTTCGAGCCTTCGCAAGAGATGCTGTTCACCGAGGGACTCCAGCGGGCCGAACGCCGCCGGACCGGGGGTCGGCCGACCGCCCACGTCGAGGTCGATGCGGCCGATCGGGACCGACTCGAGGAGATCGTCGAGACGATCGAGTCAGGCCGACTGCACGAACTCTCGGAGTCGGAGCTGCGGGCCTTCGCCCATCTCTGCGGGGACAACTGCGAACGCGCACCGCGCGACGCACTCTCGGCAGTGTTCGACGACGAAGAATAGGAGAATCGAGACCGTCGCTTACCGCGCGCCGTCGAAGTTCTCGTAGCCCTCGATGTCGACGCCTTCTTCCGTGATCTCGGCGACGTAGACGCCGTTGCCGGAGCCGGTGTCGCGCTCGGTCGCGGCGTACACGGCCTCGACAGCGAGTTCGCGGGCCTCCTCCATGGAGAGATCGTCGCTGTACTGATCTTCGAGTTTCCCGTGGGCGACCATCATCCCGCTGCCGGTGACGGTGTAGTCGTCCTCCATGACGCCGCCGGCCGGGTCGATGCTGTAGACGTGGCTGCCCTCTTCGTCGACGCCCCCGAGGATCGGGTTGATCGCGATGAACGGGCCGCCGCGGGCGAAGTTGCCCGCCAGCGTCGCCAGCGCGGAGATGCTCATCGGCTCGCCGCGGCGAACGTCGTAGAGGTCGGACTCCGAGCGCAGCGTCCGGATGAACGACTGCGCGCCGCCGACACTGCCCACGAGCGTCAGGGCTGCCGTCGGGTGGATCTGCTCGACCTTCTGGACGGACTTGTTCGAGACGAACCGGCCGCCGAGCGAGGCGCGCATGTCCGTCGCGATGATGACGCCCTCCTCGGTCGAGATGCCGATGGTAGTCGTGCCGGTCTTGACGACCGACTCTTCGTCGTCGGCGCCGGGCCCGTCGCCCTGGAGTTCGTCGAACGATGCGAGTTCGGGTTCGTACGGGTTCGCGTCCAGATTCTTCATACCGGGGAGGTCGGGGAAGTTACTCATCGGACTCACCTCCGAGTTCCAGCTCCGTAACTCGTTCGGCAACGTCGTCCTCCGAGAGCGTCGTGAACTGCTCGGATTCGACGTCGACTGTCGCGACGTCGACGCCCGACGCGTCGAGGCCGTCGTCGCTCACCGAGGCGAGCGCACGCAGTGCCAGCGAGAGACCGCCTTCGAGGTCCATCCCGTCCTCGTACTCGTCTTCGAGGAACGACTGGATCTCGTCGCGGTCGCCGCCGATGGCGACGGCCTGCCACTCGTAGGGAGTCCCCGACGGGTCGGTCTCGAAGAGGCGCGGTTCGCCGTTCTCGATCCCGCCCACCAGCAGGGCCACGCCGAACGGGCGCGCGCCGCCAGTCTGGGTGTACTGCTGGATGTAGTCGGTGACCTCCTTGGTCAGGGACTCGACGCCGATCTTCTCGCCGTAGCGCAGATGGTTGATCTGGGCCTGTCGGCGGGCCAGATCGATGAGCTGGCGCGCGTCGGCCACGTGGCCGGCGCTGGCGATGCCGACGTGGTCGTCGGCCTTGTGAATCTTCTCGATACTGTCGCGTTCCAGAAGCGGGGAGCGAGCGTGGCGGTCGGCGGCCAGCACGACGCCGTCCGCGGTGCGGACGCCGACGCTCGCGGTGCCGCGCTTGACTGCTTCGCGTGCGTACTCGACCTGGTAGAGGCGGCCGTCCGGGGAGAAGATAGTGATCCCGCGGTCGTACGCCTGCTGTTGGTTTTGTCCTTGCATGGGTTGTCGTTCACCTTAGGTTAGGGACTGTCAGTCATAACCTTTGTGTCGCTTACGGCTATTGCCGACAGTGATCTCGTCTGATACGGGCTAATACAGGGACAGGTCACCCGTCACCGCGTCGATCCGGTCGTCTGCGGCGGGCCCGACCGCCAGCGCCGTGACGGTGCCGGGTTCGAGTTGCGTGTGACCGGCGTCCCTGACGATCGCATTCGGCAGGCCCTTCCGCTCGGCGTCGTCGGCCAGGCGGAACAGCGCATCCTCGCCTGCGACCTCGAGGACGACCTTCTTCTGACCCGATCCTTTCCACTCGGAGCGGGCCTGTCGGCCGGTATCCTCGTAGGCCATGAGCGAGGCGTGGGCGACCTGTGCCGCCAGCTTTCCCTCGCCCATCCCGATGTCGGCACGGGCGACGATGGCCTGCTTCATGCCTTTGGGGTAGCCCCGGACAGGTATATGTCTGGCCCCCGCTACGCTTTTCGCCGCCATCTCCACCTGAAACTAGCCGACGTGGTGGCCGGAATCGCTGGAACAGCAGTCGTGATAGTCACGGAGTCCTCGAAAGCCTTCGGCGCGCTAATCCGATCTGTGCCGGATATTCTCCCGACGGTCGAATAGTGCCGACGCAGATCGGATTACCGAGCCTCGCCCTTTCGAGGTCTGGATTGTAGTCGCAGTCCCATTCCAGCGTGTAACACCAAGAGCGACTAGAGCGCAATCGTTTAACGACCCCCGCACGCCCATACGTCATATGATCCTCTCGGACACCGATATTCTCGACCGGCTCGGCGAGGGTGACCTCGTCATCGAGCCCCTCGACGACATCGACCTGCAGGTCCAGCCCGCCAGCGTCGACCTGCGCCTGGGGCGGGAGTTCCTGGAGTTCCAGCACGCCAACATCCCGTGTATCCACCCGAACAGCGAACAGGAGACCGAAGAGTACACCGATCGGGTCACCGTCGAAGAGGACGGCGAGTACATTCTCCACCCCGGTGACTTCGTGCTGGGGACGACCCACGAACGCGTGGCGATCCCGGCCGATCTGATCGCCCACGTCGAGGGTCGCTCCTCACTTGGTCGACTCGCCATCGTCGTGCACGCGACGGCGGGCCTGTGCGATCCGGGCTACGAGGGCCAGATCACGCTGGAGCTGTCGAACCTCGGCACTGCGCCCGTCGCTCTCACACCGGGGATGCGGATCTCACAGCTGACCTTCACCGAGCTGAAGACGCCCGCCGAACGCCCCTACGGCGAGGAACGCGGCTCGAAGTATCAGGGACAGAAGGGGCCACAGGCGTCGAAGATCCAGAGTGATCACGAGTTCGGAGGCGATCAGAAGTGACCACCGAGTGTGTCACTTCTATGTCGGCGAGAATTCATCTGGAGTTCGGAGGGAACCAGAAATGAGCGCGTCGTGTGACGGACCACAGAGCGGGGGAGTCCGGCCGTGAGGTTCGTCGAGGAGATCGTCGTCGACGAGTTTCTCCCGACGTTTCGGTCGCTGCTGGCCGAGGCGCTGCGCGACCGTGATTTCACCCAGGCAGAGGTCGCCGATCTGCTGGGGATCAGCCAGAGTGCCGTCTCGAAGTACGCCCACGGCGAAGTCGAACGCAACGAGCGGCTACTCGCACACGAGGGGCTGCAGGCGCTCATCGAGGAGCTGGCCGACGGGCTCGCGAGCGGCGAGATGACGTCGGTGCAGGCGCTTATCGAGACCGAGGTGTTCGTCCGCGAGCTCGAACAGGGCGGGCTACTGGCGCAGTTCCACGAGGAGGCGGTGCCGGAGCTCGCCGAGTACGGTGGCGAATTCGCCGTCCACGATCCCGACAGCAACCTCCGTGAGGCAGAACAGACCCGCACGTCGGTCAGACGAGGACTGCGCTTGCTGGAGAACACCAGCGGGTTCGCCGCCCTGATCCCGGCGGTCGGGTCGAACCTCGTCGAAGCTCTGCCGGAGGCCGACGGGATCGAAGACGTGGCCGGCGTCCCGGGTCGAATTCTCGACGTGAAGGGGCGGGCGACGATCCCCGCGGACCCGGAGTTCGGTGTCAGCGAGCACGTTGCGAGCGTGCTGCTGGCGGCCCGCGAAGCCGGCTCGGACGACCGTGCGATGCTCAACGTCAGGTACGACGAGGACGTGATCGCCGATCTGGAAGCGGCGGGTTACACGGCCGTCTCGTTCGACGCCGAGGCGGAGCTGGACGCGGCCATCGCCGACGCGCTCGACCGCGAACCCGACGCGGACGTGCTCTACCAGTCCGGTGGCATGGGGATCGAACCGATCAGCTACGTCCTCGGCGAGAACGCCAGCGCGGTCGCCGAGACGGTCCGCGAGATCGCGTAGATGACCGACGTGCGGACGTTCTACGGCCGGTGGGCCCGTTTCTACGACCGGCTGGCGACGCTGCCCGGCGTTCAGTCGTGGCGGCGGAAAGCGGCGGCCGAACTCGACCTCGCGAGCGGTGCGACCGCCGTCGAGATGGGGTGTGGCACCGGCGCGAACCTCCCGCATCTCCGGACAGCGGTCGGTGCAGATGGTCGAGTCGTCGGACTGGACGTGACGCGGGGAATGCTCTCGCAGGCTCGCGGTCGCGGCGACGCCGACCTGCTCCAGGGGGACGCGACACGGTCGCCGTTTTCGGGCGGCGTCGACGGCCTGCTCGGCACGTTCGTCGTGGCGATGTTCGGCGAGCCACAGGCCGTCGTCGAGGACTGGTGTGAACTGGTCTCTCCCGGTGGCCGTGTCGCACTGTTGCACTTCACCAGGAGCGATCGCACGTGGGCGTGGCCGATCAACGCAGGCTACCGGGCGTTCGTCTGGCTCTCCTCGACCGACAAGCGTCAGACGGGTGTCGCGAACAGCCACGACCGGCGGATCGACGCGGCCTACGATCGACTGAGCGCTCGAACGAGCGACTTCCGCGAACGGGAACTGGCGGGTGGCTACCTCCGACTGGCGAGCGGTCGCGTCGAGTAGTGACAGCCCGAAGCCGTCGGGAAGTCACGAACAGCAGTCTCACACGTCGATCGGACGATTACGGTCAGAGCACGCGTGCCGAGGCGAACGCCTCCGCCAGGTCGTCGGCAGCGAACCGCTCCAGAAAGCGATCCCGAACGTCGACGACGGCGTCGATACGGTCGGTCAGCCAGTCGACAATCTCGTCGACATCGGCGACAGCCGTCGGTGCGCGGTACAGCGTGAGCTGTTCGACCATGAATGATCGAGTGGTACGACCGAGTCAAACAGTTGCGATCCGGGCACCAGTCGTGCCACCACACGATAGACAGAATTATACATCAGTGTACACACCTGAACAACACAATTCCATGGCGAACGAGAAATTCGAGGTCGACGAGGCGTTCCTGTTCATCGGCCGTACGTTCGAGGAGTACCTGTCGCTGTTCGGACTCGACCGGACGGACCTGGCGTCGGGGCCGATACTGGACTGTCCGGGGGGCCCCTCCTCTTTTACTGCGGTAGCGTCAGCGCTCGGAACAGAGGTCCAGGCCGTCGATCCGATGTACGAGCACGGCCTGACCGCACTCGACGCTGAATGTCGCGACGCCATCGAGCGCAACGTCTCGCAACTGCTGGAGAAACGGGACCTGTTCGTCTGGGACTACTACGGCGACGTGGAGACACGGGGACGCTATCTCCGGGCGGCCGCAGAGCGCTTCCTGGTGGACTACGTGAAGCACTCAGAGCGCTACGTCGCGGCAGGCCTGCCGGACCTGCCCTTCGCCGACGACACGTTCGAACTGACGCTGTCGGGCAACCTCCTGTTCGTCTACGACGACCGCCTCGACCGCGACTTTCACGAGGCTGCTGTGCGCGAACTGCTGCGTGTGACCAGCGGCGAGGTGCGACTCTTCCCGCTCTCGTCGCTCGACCGAACGCGCTCTGCGTTCGTCGAGGACCTCGTGGTGACGCTCGGGGCAGAGGGCGTCGAGGCGAACTTCGAGACTGTCGACTACGAGTTCCAGCCCGGTGCGACCGAGGTGCTGGTGCTGTCGGACTGATACGCAGTCCGAGACCGCCCGTCACCGACCGTTCAGCGGCACAACGGAGTCAAGAGCAGCCACGTGGTCCCACCCCGACCGCAACGAGGTTATAACACCACCCGCTAGTCGCGGCTGATGGGCTACGACGCAGTGCTGTTCGACCACGATGGCGTGCTCGTCGACCTGACCAGCACGGCGACACACAGGGAGGGAGCGCGGGCGGCGTTCGACGCCGTGGGTGTCGGCGACCCCGCCGACGAAGACGTCGAGGCCACGAGCATCGGCGTCACCCCCGAAGTGCTGCAGGACGTGTGTGAACGCTACGATGTGGACCCACGGGAGTTCTGGTACCAGCGCGACACGATCACCGCCCGCGGCCAGTACGAGGAGATGCGCGCCGGCGAGAAAGGGCCCTACGACGACCTCGACGTGCTCGAAGACCTCCCGGTCCCGCTCGGAGTCGTTAGTTCGAACCAGCGCATGACTGTCGCGTTCTCGCTGTCCTATTTCGACGTCGAACACCACTTCGAGACGCTGGAGGCACGCGACCCGACCGTCACGAGCCTCGCCCGCAAGAAGCCCGACCCCTACTACGTCCAGCGAGCGCTCGCCGACCTGGACGCCACCGACGCACTGTTCGTCGGCGACTCCGAGACCGACGTGGAAGCCGCCGATCGCGCCGGCATCGATTCGGCGTTCCTCCGCCGACCGCACCGCGCCGAGACCGAGCTGACGATATCGCCCGACTACGAGCTCGACGGCCTGCACGAACTGCCCGAGCTGCTTTGACTCGGAATCTCCGAAGACGATCAGAACAGGTGATGAACAGACTATTCTGCGGTGGCGCGCGCTGTCGCGAGCGCAGGCGAGCGGCAACGCTGTGCGAGGGATGAGCGAACGAGCGAGAGCGAGTGAGTGAATCGGATGGGGAGGTGTGTGGCCCGGTGCTGTGCAGTCCTGGCGGATGAACGGGCGAGGCGCGCCTCGTGCCATCTGCGGCGGCTCTATCCGAGCGACGCGAGGATATCCGTCACAGATGGCGTCGAGCGGGCCGAGGGCGTTCAGTGCTCGGTTACGTTTACAGTCATCCACTCCCGACTTCGTTCCACATCAGAAAACCCGAATCAGATGCTCAACTAGCATGGACACTGAACAGGACAGTCGATCGGCATCGTCGAAACGAATTTCGTGAGACGATTCGATGGCGCGTTTTCACAGACACTCGATCAGTCGCGTACGTCTTGGAGTATCGACTGCACGTTCACGCGCTCGCCACGCTCGTCGGCCAGATACGCCGCCTCGGTGAGGCCGATCACCTGCAGGCCCGTCGTCGGCGGGACGGGATTTTCGCGTTCGCCCGCGACGGCGTCGAGGAAGGCGTCGAGTTTGCGTTCGGTCAGCGCGTAGAAGTCCAGTTGTTCGACCTCGGGACGCTCGACTGTGCCGTCTGGCCGTCGGACCGTGATTCCCTCGCTCGTGTACTCCGCGCTCCCCTCGCTCCCCCAGAGGTAGATCCCTTCGCGCGTCTCCGGGCCAGTCGGGCCGTCGCCGGTGACGAAGACGCTCGCGGGAACGTGCCGCCCGTCTCGATCCAGTGCGACCGAGAGCGAGGCCTGATCGTCGACCCCGGGCGCGTCGTAGCTGATGTCCGCCGAGACTGACGCTGGGACCGACGCAGTCGTCCACAGCAGCGCGTCCAGCAGATGCGATCCCGAGTCGTACAGTTGCCCGCCGCCGGAGAGATCTGGATCGGTCCGCCAGGTGCCCTGCTGAGACTCGATCCAGTCCTGTTCCAGGAAGCAGTTGACGCCACCGAGTTCGCCGATCTCGCCGCCGGTCACGATCTCGCGAAGGCGCTCGAACCGCGGATCGAAGTGACGCTGGTAGCCCACCTGGACGATCTCGTCGCGCTCCGAAACGGTGTCGACCAGCGCCGCCGCGTCCTCGACCCCGGTGACCATCGGCTTCTCCAGATGCACCGACAGGCCCGCGTCCAGTGCCGCCATCGTCTGCTCGTAGTGGACAGCGTGGGGCGAGACGATGTTGACCACGTCGAGGTCGTCTTCCTCGGCGAGTAATGTCTCGTGATCTGGATAGGCCCGACCGCCGAAGTCGTCCTCGAAGCGCTCGCGTGCCTCGTCAGCCGGATCCGCCCCGGCGACGATATCGACGCGATCCATCTCCTCGATCACCGAGAGCATGACCGTTCCGAGTCCACCGAGTCCGAACTGCGCGAGGTTGACCATGCACGAGAAACGCAAAGCAGGCTGATAAGAGCGCCGAAAACAACAATCTCACAGACATGACCAGTGATCGCTCGAACTGCTCGTCATCGATGTAGCGTCAGCATGAGGGGGGGAGTATCGGGGCGAGTACCGACGACGTTACGGAGAGCGCGACCGTGTACGCCGATCCGAAACCGCCACCGCGGGTCCGATCTCCGCCCCGGGACACAGTGCGCACAATTGTTATCATCTGTGAATACTTGCGGAGCAATCTTTTACAGCAGTAATCACAACAGCTAGTCACTCAATGACACTTCCGGGAACAGTACTGGCCGTCGTGGGTGCCAAGGGAGGCGTTGGGAAGACGACGACGAGCCTCACGCTGACCGCAGCGCTGGCCGGAAGCGGTCACAGCACGATCGCTGTCGAACTCGATATCGGGATGGCGAACTTCGTCGATTTCCTCGACATCGATGGCGATGTCGAAGAGGGTCCGACGCTGCACGACGTGCTCGCGAACGAAGCTCAGATCGAATCGGCATGTTATCGCGTGACCGACGACTTCCACGTCGGGCCGAGCGGGACCGATCTGACGGACTACGCTGAGACCTCGCTCGACCGGCTGCCCGAGATCGTCGCGACGTTACGGGACAGCCACGACGTCGTGGTACTGGATACGCCGGCCGGTATGAACGAAGAAACCATGAGGGCGCTGCAGGTCGCCGACCGGGCGATCCTCGTATCGACACCGCGGACCGCGTCGGTGCGGAACGTTCGGAATACGATCGAACTCACCGAGCGCGTCGACACCCGTGTCCAGGGGCTCGTGCTCACGAAATCGGGGACGGGGGCCTCTCCGGGAGCCGACCGCATCGCGGAGTTCCTATCGGTCGACCTCCTCGGACACGTTCCCGATGACGATGCCGTCCCACATTCTCAGGACAACGGCGAGCCGCTGACACAGTACGCGCCCCGAAGCAGCGCGACCATCGCCTATCGCCGGATCGCGAGCAAACTGGTCGAAGACGAGGCGCAGTCACACGAGCAGGACGCGACTGGGTGGAAATGGGTCGGAGAACGAGACAGATCGGACGACGGTGAAACCGCGCCAACATCCGGGGATCGATCCGGAGCGAAGGGCACTGGGGAACGACGAGAGACAGATGCCGGTTCGAACACCGACGACGACCCACAAAGCACGCCCGAATCGGCAACGAGTGACGGTGAGCAGGTGGCACGGTCCGCGCCGCCACAACACACCGACGCGGGGACAGACGTGACGGCAGAACACACCGACAGCCGGTCGCAGCGGACGACCTCGTCCGACGACGCACGGGCCGACGGCATCGGAAGCGTGGGAGCGCGACCTGAGTCGGACCACGATCAAGCACCATCTATCGCGGCCGATAACTCGGCTGGCGACGGGAGCGCAGTACGAGAGACCGATCGTGACACTGTCGAAGCGAAGCCCAACCAGACCAGCGTTGGCGAGCGGATCCGCTCGTTCCTCGGACTGTAATCGGGCGACACAGTTCGAATCGCGAGGGCCCCGAGTCGGGAGAATATTGTCAGTCGTCAGCGATCACGCGCTCGTCTTCGTCTTCGATGAGGCGGTCGATGGCGTTGACCATCGCGTAGACGGAGGCCCGGGTGATGTCCGAGTCGCTGTTGGAGACGGTCACGGTCTTGTCGCCCCGGGACATCTCGACCTCGACGGTGACGACGGCGTCGGTGTTGCCGGTGATCGCGTCGACGTGGTAGGAGTCGAGGTTCCAGTTGACGGAGTTGCCGAGCGCTTTCTCGATGGCGGTCATGGCGGCGTCGACCGGGCCGGAGCCGGTGGCGCTGGCGGGCTCGCGCTCCTCGCCGTCGACCGAGAGACGGACGCTGGCGGTCGGGGTGCCGCCGCCGGCGACGGTCGTGAGGTCGACGATCTCGACGCGACGGTCGCGGTCGGTGCCCTTGACCTCCTCGGCGATCGTCATGAGGTCGGCGTCGGTCACCCGGCGGCCCCGATCGCCGATCTCCTTGACGCGCTGGACGACCGCTGCGAGTTCGTCGTCGGTCACGTCGATGTCGTGTTCGGCCAGCCCGGCTTCGACGCCGGCGCGGCCGGCGTGCTTGCCGAGCGCGAGGCGACGCTCGCGGCCCACCTTCTCGGGCGCGTATGGTTCGTACATCGCGTCGTCTTTCAGGGTCCCGTCGGTGTGGATGCCCGACTCGTGCGTGAAGGCGTTCTGGCCGACGACGGCCTTGTTCGGGGCCAGCTGGATGCCCGTGGTGGTGGCGACCAGTTCGGCCAGATCGTAGGCCTGCGTCAGATCCATCGTGGCGACGTCGTAGCCGTGGTCCAGCGCGATGGCGACCTCTTCGAGGGCGACGTTGCCGGCGCGCTCGCCGATGCCGTTGATCGTGCCGTGGACCATGTCCGCGCCCGCGGCGACCGCCACGAGCGCGTTCATGACGGCCAGTCCGAGGTCGTCGTGGGTGTGGGCACTCACAGGACCGAGTTCCGAGAGCCGCGAGACGGCTTCCAGCGCGCCGTCGGGGGTCGCGTGGCCGACCGTGTCGGCCCAGCAGATCCGATCCGCGCCGGCGTCGATCGCCGCGCCGAGCAGTGCTTCGAGGTAGTCGAGGTCGGCCCGCGAGCCGTCCTCGCCGATGACCTCGACCCACAGCCCGTGGTCTTTGGCGTACTCGACCAGTTCGACGGTCGATTCGACGTTGTCCTCGCGGGAGGTGCCGATCTTGTCCTCGATGTGGCGGTCGCTGGCGGGGACGACGAGGTTGATCCCGTCGACGCCACACTCCATCGCGAGGTCGATGTCGTTCTTGATCCCGCGGCAGAAACTCGTCACCGTCGCGTCCAGGTCGAGTTCGGCCACGCGGGAGATCGTCTTGCGCTCGCCCGGCCCGGTGCAGGCGCTCCCGGCCTCGATCACGTCGATCTCGGCGTCGTCGAGCTTGCGCGCGATGCGCGCCTTCTCGTCGGGCGAGAGCGACACACCCGGGGCTTGCTCCCCGTCCCGGAGCGTCGTGTCAAGGAACTGTACGTCAGCAACGTCAGAGAGGTCCCGCGTCAGCGGATGACCCCCGAACAATCTCGTCTCTGTCACGGTTGTGTCCTGCGAATTACTCTCGCCGGCGAATTTCGCGCCCAGCCGCCGTGTGGCGACTTCCTCTATCCTCGGTGTCGGAGTCCGACATAGTACTCGAACGTGAAGCGGTCGGTGCTGATTAATCTGTTGGGATCGCTCTCCGACGGTGAACGGAGAGATTCATACGGACGGTTGTAGCCGTATACTCGGTCGACCGCACGACTGCGTGCGCTCGACCGGCGACGCTCTACGACGTTCCGTCTCACTCCTCGACGACGACCCGGTCGCCCGCTTCGACGCCGTCGGCGGCACCGGCGGGGAGTTCGATCACGGTGTCGGCCCGCGCCAGTCCGAGCCCGGTCCACGGAGCGAGGGTCTTGACCTGTGCGACCTCCGTCCCCCGGAGCCAGACCACGTCGATCGGGAAGCGAACGAACAGCATGTGGATCGACTGGTAGCCGTAGTCGCCCAGTAGCCTCGACAGGGGCCACGTCGGCGGGTGCAGGCGAAAGACGAGCGCGTAGTCGTCGGGAATCGAATCGCGAAACATCAGCCCTTTCGACTGTTCGAGGAGCGACTCGGCGAGATCGACGTCTGTCGCCAGGGTTCGCTCTCCCCCATCTCGCTCGTGGACGACGCGCATATCACTCTCCTGCGGGTCAGTCGTGAAAAGCGTTCCTCGGGAGTCGAGTTCGATACCAACTCGAATCCGGATCAGAAATTCACTTTCGCCAACAGGATTAACAGCGTCTCGTCCGTAGGTCGCGTATGGTCCCGAACAGGTCCGACCGGCGACGACGATCCGTGCCCGCGAGTCAACGTCGAACGGTCTCCGAACGCGAGTGGTGGCCGTGAGCCTTCTTCGCCGGCTCTCGTTCACCATCAGGTCGTGGCTCAATGCCCTCCTGAACCGGGCCGCCGACCCCGTCGCCGAACTCGACTACTCCTATGAGCAGTTGCGCGACGAACTCCAGGAGATCAACCGCGGCATCGCGGACCTGACCACCCAGAAGAAGCGCCTGGAGATGCACCGCGAGCGCCTCCAACGAGCCGCGGAGAAGCACGACGGTCAGGTCCGCGAAGCAGTGCGCCAGGACCGCGACGACCTGGCCAGACGTGCCCTGGAGAAGAAACACGCGACGACCGATCAGCTGGCCGACCTCGACGAGCAGATCGATCGCCTCCAGGCGACTCAGGAGCATCTCGTCGAGCGACAGGTCACCCTCCGGGGCCGGATCGAGGGGTTCCGGACCGAGAAGGAGACACTGAAAGCCCGCCACGAGGCCGCCCGGGCGTCGGCTCGCGTCGCGGAGGCGTTCACGGGCGTCGGCGGCAAAATGGGTGACGTGAACCGTGCCGTCGAACGCGCCGCCGAACGCACCGAACAGATGGAGGCCCGCGCGGCGGCGCTCGAAGAACTCGAAGCGTCCGGTGCGCTCGACGACGTGCTGGCCGACGGCGACGAGATCGACCGCGAACTGGCGCGCCGGTCGAGCGAGCAGCGCGTGGACCGTGAACTGGACGAACTGAAGACGCGTCTGGGCGGGGGAGCCGAGCCTGCACTGGAGAGCGAGGGCGAGAGCGAAGAGGTGCCGTCTTGATACGGATAGTTGTCTGTCTTTACCAGATCGACCGTACGACAGCGTGCGGTCGACTGGGGAAACGTCTACAGCGTTCCGTATGAGCAGCCGATTCGAGTCGGAGTAGCGGACTGGAGACGCACGTCAGCGGTCCGGTAGCCGACCGCCCGCCACGGGCGGCGCTTCGTTCCCTTCACGGACGAGCCCGAGATCACGAAGTATTCATATTGCCAGTGACACGGAGGGGGTGATGGACGACCTGACGGCCGGCATACAGAGCAACGAGTCACACCGAGCAGCCCGGCTCGTCCTCGCGGCCGGTATGCTGGCCGGGTTCGTCTACCTCGTTCACAAGCTCCAGACGCAGACGTGGATGGTCGGGCTGGACTTCAGGGTGTATCGGAGCGCAGCGGAAGCCGCGCTGTCGGGCGATCCGATCTACGGCACCTCGCCGCTCGGGATTCCCGGGATGACGTTTAAGTACCCGCCGGTCGTCCTGCTTGCCTTCCTCCCGACGTTGCTGGTCCCCTTGCAGATTGGCTACGTCGTCCACACACTGCTGGTTATCGGGGCCGGTCTCGCGCTCACCGTCCTGATCGACCGGTATCTCACGCGCTGTGGCGTGACGGTCGAACGGATCGACCGCGTGTTGATCGCCGGGTTCGTCCTCGGTTCAGCCCACGCGATGCCGTCGCTGGTCTACGGACAGGTCAACCACTTCGTCGCGCTCGCGCTGGCAGTCGGGTTCGTCGGGCTCGAGGAAGGGCGAGACGCGCAGTCCGGCGGCGCGCTCGCGCTGGGGGCACTCCCGAAGGTGTTCCCGGCGGCCGTCGGCCTCTGGCTGCTCCGTCGGCGATCAGTACGCGGGGTCGTCGCCGCGCTCACGACCGGGGTCGGATCGCTTGCTCTCGGCATCGCGGTGTTCGGACCGACGGCGTCCCGTCGGTGGGTGACCGAGGAGCTGTTCCCGCGGATGCAGACGGACCTGTTCGCCGGCGGCCTGCCCGCGTCGTCGAACCTGGTCACGGTTCGCCGCCCGCTCTCGATTCTGTTCCCGACCGTCGATCCGGCACTGTACGGTGTCGGTGCGCTCCTCGTGCTCGCTCCAGTGGCGGGCTACTTGCTGACGGAGGTGGAGCGACCCGGGGCACGTCCGGTCGCGCTGTTCGGTCTGCTGGCGGCGATCCTCCTCTACTTCCCCTCATCGTACCTCTATCTCGTCTACCTCTCGTTCCCACTGATCCCGTTGCTGTACCTGTTCGATGGGCCCGGTCGAGGACTGTTCATCGCCGGCAGTCTGTTGTTGACGCTCCCCGTCCAGCGCGACGATCTCGCCGAGACGCTCTCGGCGTTGCCACCAGGCACCGCTACCGATACGACACTTCTCGCGGTCGCTGGGCCGCTGCTTTCGTTCGGAACGCCGTTGCTGTACGGGCTGGCGCTGTCGCTCGCCGGCTGCGTGTACTGGCGCTACAGGCGCGAAAACGAGTGAGCGGAGCTACACGAGACTGGAGCCGTCGAACTCCGTCCGATCGAAGTCCACGTCCATCAGGTCCAGAATGGTGGGTGCGATGTCGAACAGGTCGGCGTCGTTGATACGAGCGTCCTCGTCGTCGACGAACAGCGTCGCGTTGTCGAAGCTGTGCATCCCGTTGCGCGGGCCGACGCCGAACACGTCCTCAGAACCCTTGAATCCGGCCTTGAGGTCGAAGCCGTGGTTGGGGATCACGACCAGGTCGGGCGCGATGTCGTCGTGGTCGCCGCGGAACGCCTGTTCCTTCGTGACGACGCGGTCTGCGACCTTGTTGCCGTTCGGTCCTTCGAGCGCTTCGAGTTCGCTTTTGAGTTCGCTTCGGACGGTCTCGTACTCCTCTTCGGGAACCGATCCGCGCGGTTCGCGCCCCTCGAGGTTGATGTAGAAGCGTCCGGGGATCAGCGAGTACGCGCGCGTCGACTCGTCGATGTCGTCCAGCGTCTCGTGGTCGTCGTCCTCGTAGGTGAGCCAGCCTTCCTGCTGGAGCCACTCGTTGTAGTGGACCTCGTAGTCGAGGCTGGTGAAGCCGTGGTCCGACGCGACGACCATCGTCACGTTGTCCGCGAGCAGTTCGCGCAACTGGCCGAGGTAGTCGTCGACCTTGCGGTAGAACTCGACGAACTCCTCCTTGTACTCGCCGTCCTCCTCGTAGTGTTTGAACAGGAAGTGGTTCACCCGGTCGGTCGTCATGAAGACGCCGAAGAAGAGGTCCCAGTCGTCTTCCTGGATGTAGTGCTTGAACGCCTCGAAGCGCTTGTCCAGCGTCTCGTGGGCGTCCTCGATGAACTCTTCTTTGTCTTCGCTGTGACCCAGCTTGGCGTTGACGTCGATCTTGTAGTCGAGACTCTCCAGTTGCTCGCCCAGTTCGTCCGGGTAGGCGGCATCGTCGACGCCCGGCGAGAGGAATCCGGAGACCATTCGCTGGACGTTACGTTGGGGCGGGAACGTCACCGGGACGTTCAGCACCGTCGCGTCACGGCCGTCTTCGGCGACCCGGTCCCAGAGGCGCGTCGCCTGCACGTCCCGGCCCATCGGGACGTAGGTGTCGTAGGAGCCGACCTCCCGGTCCTGGAAGCCGTAGACGCCGGTCTCACCGGGGTTGACACCGGTAGTTAGTGCTGGCCAGCAGGCACTCGACTCCGGTGGAACGATGCTGTCGATTGGTCCGGAACTGCCCTCGTCGGCGATCGCCGCGAGGTTCTCGAACTCGTCGAAGTGCTCAGAGATCAAACTGTACGGCACCCCGTCGATCCCGAAGAAGGCGACTCGGGGTCCTTCGTCGCCGCGAATACGGTCGAACAGGCCCATAGGGTTCCTTCAGCGTTCTGGGACAAGAAGCTTCTTTTCGCGGCCGAGGCACGTGGGCGTCACCGAAACCGGCAATCACTGCTCGGACGGTGTCCCACCGTCGTCGGATCGGTGCTCGGCGTCGGGCTCGAAGTTCGTCGGAACGACCGTCAGATGGTCCATCCCGGCTGGTTGCTTGGTCGCCATTACGTACGGTCGTTCGTGCTCGCACCTCAAGTAATTACCCATGCTCATAATTAATCGGCAATACGGGCCGGCATTACTCCCGGACATGGGACGATCGTGGAGAACGAGTGGGGTCTTCCGCGACGGCGATACCCCCTGTGGTCACGGCGGTAAGACCGTCTTACTGGAAGTTCTCTTCGTAGAGATCCTGCGCGTGCTCGATGGCGTCGTAGGCGGCCTGCTTGTCTTCCCAGCCCAGCGTCTCGACTTCTTTGCCCTCTTCGAGATTCTTGTAGGTCTCGAAGAACTCGTCGATCTCGTCGAGTTCCTGCTGGGGGATGTCGTCGAGGTCTTCGATGTGGTCGTACCGGGGGTCCTCGCTGGGGACGGCGATGACCTTGTCGTCCTGCTCGCCGTCGTCGTCCATCTTCATCAGTGCGACCGGGCGGGCCTCGATGACACAGCCGGGGAACGTCTGGTCCTCGACGAGGACGAGCACGTCGAAGGGGTCCTCGTCGTCGTAGTACGACTGCGGG